>ERZ773192.7-NODE-7-length-217397-cov-17.925574_pt1 | contig 217397 bp, 206 predicted proteins | sample MGYA00581010_ERZ773192 | MGnify/ENA primary metagenome ERZ773192 (study PRJEB29015, sample SAMEA2737741) | human gut metagenome | biome: human gut; feature: human-associated habitat; material: faeces | place: China | collected 2012 ...
TCAGATGGGGTTTAGTTCTTTCATATTTAGCTTTTGCCATTTGTGAATTGCCTCCAATACATGAAATGTTTTGTTAATAATGATACATAAAGGCTAATAACCTTACTTTGTCATATTCGCTGTCAGCAGCTAAATTCCTGCTAGATTATGCTCATATAACAAAAAAACCTCATTTACATGAGGTTACTTTTTGGAGTTGGTGGCGGCGCACGGATTCGAACCGCGGACACTGCGGGTATGAACCGCATGCTCTAGCCAACTGAGCTACGCCGCCATTTTTGGAGCTGATGACCAGGATTGAACTGGTGACCTTATCCTTACCAAGGATACGCTCTGCCGACTGAGCTACATCAGCATATTCAATTGGTTGCGGGGGCTGGACTTGAACCAACGACCTTCGGGTTATGAGCCCGACGAGCTACCAGCTGCTCCACCCCGCGATATTATTGGTGGAGAGGGTTGGATTCGAACCAACGAAGCGAAACGCGGCAGATTTACAGTCTGCTCCCTTTAACCACTCGGGAACCTCTCCATTTGGAGCTGACAAGAGGAATCGAACCCCCAACCTGCTGATTACAAGTCAGCTGCTCTACCTATTGAGCTATGTCAGCATTAGGACAAAAGCTATTATATATTACTATCTATGATTTGTCAACATCTACATGTAAAAAAACCAATAAGTAAAAAACGCCAAGGCAATACGGTAATAAGCAAAGCTGCTCAGACTGTATTTGTGCAGAAATTTCAAAAACCACAATACGGACCAATACGCAACAATAAAAGATACCACAAAGCCAATGCCTAATATCTGCAGCTCATCAGCAGTAAGCCCATGAATATTTTTCATCAAATCATATATACATGCAACAAACATCAAAGGCACGGCAATAATAAAAGTATAATTTGCTGCTGCTTCGCGGCTGAGACCTACCAGCAAGCCACCGGCAATAGTACTGCCGCTGCGGGAAAAACCGGGCCACAAAGAAAGGAACTGGTAAATACCTACATATAAAGCTTGCTTAAGAGTAATATCATCAACATTCTTTACCAGCTGGTCCTGTTTATCTGCAGTCTTTTTCTCTGCATAAATCAGCAGCAAACCGCCAAGTGCCAGACCGATGGCTACTGTAAACGGAGAAAAAAGATATTCTTTGATATATTTATACAGAAAAAACGCAACAGCCATACCCGGTACAATACCTGCAGCTACATGCCACACACTTAATCCTTTGTTAAGCTGCCAGCCTTCTTTGGTAAAAAAGCGATAAAAACGCTCTTTATAAATAAAAATAACTGATAAAATTGCGCCTAACTGAACAAAAACATCAAAAACATCAGCAACACGCTCACTAAACCCCAATAAATGTCCGACAATAATCATATGTCCGGTAGAGGAAACCGGCAAAAACTCTGTTAAACCTTCAACAATGCCTACAATAACGGCTATCAGATTCTGATCCATTCTTATCTCCTTAAATCATACTGCAAATAATTTAATTATACACACATTATACCTTAACATCAATCAGCCGGCAAAAATTTCACTATTTATGTAAATAAAAGAAATAGAGGATGGCTGCAACCATCCTCTATCCTATGCTTTTTATCTTAAATTCAGCTTAAAACTTAGTCACCAAAACAGATACCAATCTGTCTGCCGGTATTTATTATCTCACTATCTACAGGTACTGATTTAGGCGTTGAAGCCGCTTTTTGGATATATACGGTAACAATCTTATCATGGAACAAAGATACCATGACATTATATTCACCGCGTAAGCAGGCCTCTGCTGCAGCAACTCCGTATCTTGTCGACAACACTCTGTCAAAAGGAGTCGGAGAACCACCGCGCTGTAAATAGCCTAATACCGTACAGCGAGATTCTATACCAGTTTTTTCTTCAATTTCTCTAACCAGCTTTTCACCAACGCCGCCAAGACGTATAGGTTCAAAACTGCCTTCCACCCTGCGGGCAACAGTCATTTCTCCGCCTACAGGCTTAGCGCCTTCGGCAACAACAATAATACTGAAATTTTTTCCGGCTGCTTTACGTTCATAAATCTTTTTAATAATAGAATCAATATTGTAAGGAATCTCCGGAATCAGTATTACATCTGCTCCGCCGGCAATACCGCTGTGCAGAGCAATCCATCCGGCATAACGACCCATAACTTCTAACGCCATTACCCGGTGATGTGATTCTGCTGTAGTATGCAGTCTGTCAACTGCCTCTGTTGCCATCGCCATAGCCGTATCAAAACCGAAAGTACGCTCTGTGCAGGGCAAATCATTATCAATAGTCTTAGGTACACCAACAACTTTTATACCGCACTCACGTGCCAGCTTAGCACCAATGTTCAGGCTTCCGTCGCCGCCAATAACGACCAATGCTTCGATATCGTACTTCTGTAGATTCTCCACTACCCTGTCGCGCATATCATAATAAACAAGCTCGCCATTTTCCTCAACAGCAAATTTAAATGGGTTATCGCGGTTAGTAGTGCCTAAAATCGTACCGCCGCGCGGCAGAATGCCCGATACACTGGCGAAATCCATTGGAATAAGCTGCCCGTTTACTAAACCGTTAAAGCCGTTGGGCACACCATATATTTCACAATCGTTCTGCAGAAAAGTCTTTACTACTGCACTGATAACTGCATTTAAACCAGGGCAGTCACCACCGCCTGTAAGCACTGCAAAACGACGTTTCTTTTCAGTCATGAAAGCCTCCTATCAGCCTTCAACATTCCAAATCTTAAAACCGTCCGGACTGATGCGGATAGCTTCAGTACCGTCAAATTTATCATAGCAGAGGTTACCATTCTGCTGATAGCCAGGCCAAGCAGTAACGATAGTAAACTTCTTGCTGAGCTTACGCATCAGGCTGTCAACATTAATATGGAATACAGGCACAAACAAAGTTTGCAGTCTGTCCAGAATAATAACATCCGCATTGTAGCCTTCAAGAATATTTGCCATCAGGTCAGGTGCATAAAGGCCTCTGTCAGCTGCAGGAATAGCCAGGAATTCTTCGCTGATCAGCATACGGCAGTCAACATACGTCCATTTTTTCATTTCTGCCGCTTCGCGCAAAACTTTACTTTTGCCGCTGCCCGGTTTACCGGTAACAATAACAACATTACCTTTGTCAGCCTTAGCCTGTTCTACAACTTTTACCAATTCTTCTACTTGATTCATTTGCAAAACCTCCCTAACACCTCAAGGTGTAATTCTACCACTTTGTTATGCAATATATTCGCTGAACATTCTTAAATTCCTTTAAAAAAATAACACCATTTTGAAAAAATCAAGATGATGTTATTATGTGTTACACTTTTATCAGTATTCAATTATTTTTTGCTTTTTTATTGTGAAACCGCTCTTCCGGATCAATAGCGAGCAACCCACTGTAAACAGTACGTAAGTCAGTAATATCTCCGCGGCTGATAATATATTTTTCCAGTTTGCGTTTTACACGCTGCAAAGCATTATCAATGGACTTAATATGCCTTTCCAGCTCTTCGGCAATTTCCTGATAGGACTTGCCGTCCAGATAACTCATCAGCACTTTCCACTCAAGATCACTGAGAATATTATTCATTTTATTTTCAATGTCACTGAACTCCTCGCGGCTGATAATCATATCCTCCGGATTAGCCACCTTGACACCGCTTATAATATCCAGCAATGTCCTGTCAGAATCCTCTTCATAAATAGGCTTATTAAGCGATACATATGAATTCAGAGGGATATGCTTCTGCCTGGTTGCAGTCTTAATCGCGGTAATAATCTGGCGCGTTACACATAATTCAGCAAAAGCACGGAAAGAAGACTGCTTATCACTTTTATAGTCACGAATAGCCTTATACAGACCAATCATGCCTTCCTGGATAATATCCTCTCTTTCGGCTCCTATAAGGAAATAACTGCGAGCTTTGGCCCTGACAAAATTTCTGTATTTATGCAGCAAATACTCCTGTGCCAACACATTGTCATGGAGCTGCGCTTCCAAAACGATTTCCTCATCAGTCATCTTCGCAAACGCTGCATAAGGATCGTTTTGTATTCCATTACTCATAAATTACATATCCTCCGCCCACATTAGGTAAATATTCCTGCTGTTTTACACAGCTACGAATTATTATATTATGATATACCATCAGCGTCAACTTTTCCTGCGCCGCAGATTTTCAAAATGCTCCAGCACATGGTCGGACAATCTTCCGCCTAGTTCATTACGATTCAGAGCACGTCTGGGATAATGCAGCTTATCTGCAATTTCCTTTTTTGTGTTCTTAAAATCTTCGTGAAATTCTCGGGCTGAAATACGATAGGCTCCGGCTCCCAAGACGTTAATCTGTTCAGCATAATCGCTGGTAACGACAAACACTTTGCGTCTTTCCTTCCCCAGCTCATAGCTTCGGCGTTCAATCCACGAATCCGCTGTTTCCCCTTCATTGGTAAAAACAACTTCAACCCCATGAATTTTGACAACAGAGCCGTCACCCTGTACTTCCTGCGCATCAAAAACAACAATGCCATGATAACCCTTAAACGCAGTGTATTCAGCAATACCTGCCACAAGCAAATCACGGGCATATTCCAGGCTGTCTTCACGCAAGGCTGCAAATTCCTTCCACGCATTGATGACGTTATAACCGTCAACAATAAGATACTCTTTCATTTTCAGCGACCTGCCTTATGACGCTGCCTTACAGCCTCATACATCAAAACGGCTCCGGCGGCAGACGCATTCAAAGAAGCGACTCCACCCTGCATGGGAATGCTAGCGATAGTATCACATTTTTGCTTAACAAGACGGCCAAGACCTTTGCCTTCCGCACCTATAACCAATACTAACGGACCGGAAAAATTAACATCATAATAAGCTTCTCCGTCCATATCTGCACCAACTACCCAACAGCCGCGCTGCTGCAGCTCTTCAATCGTCTGGGCAATATTGCCAATCTGTACTACCGGCACATATTCTACTGCTCCGGCAGAAATCTTAGCAACAACAGTATTCAGCGGGCAGCTGCGTCTTTTAGGCATCAGTACGCCATGAACACCAGCTGCATCTGCAGTACGGATAAGCGCACCTACATTCTGAGGGTCCTGCAACTCATCCAGCAGCAGGATAAAAGGATCTTCTCCTGCTTCATGGGCTTTGGCAAAAACGTCATCAAGCGTCTGAAAAGCTATCGGCGCAGCTAAAGCAGCTACTCCCTGATGCCTGATGCCAGGCACAAGCTTATTTAGTTTTTCTATCTTAACATATTCCAGTACAATATTCTTTTCTTTAGCGCAAGCTATTATTTCTCCCAGGCTGCCTCCCTTGGCACCTTCCTGAATCAGCAGTTTGCTAATAGAACGGCCTCCGCGCAAGGCTTCCGCAACGGAATTGCGCCCGGCAATAATGTTTTCGGACATATATCCTCCTATTTTACCGACTCTGCTGCTTTTTGTGCCAGTATAGCCTGCAAGCGTCCGCATGACATTTCGCCTTCATGACAAACGCCTTCACTTACACAGGTAGGTCCGGCATTTTCAAACAATACAGGAGCAACCTTTTTGCATTCTGCCAGCATTTTTTCAGCCAGCTGACGAATTTCCCACTGTGCACGAGTGCAGCAGCGCAGACTGAAAAAGTTCAGCAAGGAACGTACATTAAATGTGCAGACAATCTTTGTCTCGGCGGCATTAGGCAATACATACCTGGCATCCTCAGCCAAGATTCCCATATCCGTAAATTCATTGTACAAATCCTGAATCTCCTGCATCAGTTTATCAAACTTTTCTTTAGCCTCCGGTCTTGCAGCAATAGAAGGCGGCGTGATAGTTTCAAAATTATGCTCTTTAACATAGCGCTGAGACTGCTGAGAATACGAAGCAATACGATGGCGCACCAGCTGATGTGTTAAAACTCTGGATACACCTTCTATGGCAAAAGTAAAGGTAACATGCTCCAAGGTAGAAAAATGCCCCATGCTGACAAGTTTACGTACTAATTTTGCAGCCTGCTCATCTGTAATTTTTTCTTCCAGCTGTGCAGCACCGATAGGTGAATAACATAAACGTGCACTCATGGCAACGGTTTTTTCCGGTTCCGGAGTATGACGCAATAATTTTACTTCCATTTTTGCACCTCACTTTTGATTAAGCATTTCAGAAATCACAGCAAAAGCCTGATCAAGAACTTCCTGCAATCGTTCTTCTCTCTCCTGCAAAAACAGCCAGCCTACCAGTGCCTCAAAGGCTGTAGCCATCCTGTATTCATGTACAGAGGCACTTTTAGGCACAATAGACTTGGCATTTCTGCCACGGCGGAAAACAGCTGCTTCTTCCTCGCTAAGCGACGCTTCTATAGCCTGCATGGCCTGACATTGGCAAACTGCTGATACCATCTTCGCACCAAGATCATGAATAATACGTACCTGCCCGGAAACAGGCAGCAGTCTTAATCTAATGTACATAGAAAATACTACGTCGCCTATATAAGCCAAAAGGATTGGATTAAGCTGTTTTACATCAGGAAAGTTTACGCCGGCTGCCTGACAGGCAGCCAGCGCATGCTGTTTTAATATTTTATATTGTTCAAATTTCATTGTTTTTTCCATTTCACGCCCTGAGGAGTATCTTCCAGCACGATACCCAGAGCAGTAAGCTGATTACGCAGATTGTCAGCCAGCGCATAATTTTTAGCAGCGCGTGCTTCCTGACGCATACCGATAATCATTTCTACCAGTTCAGCTTCTTTGCTGTCGTCTGCCGCAGCAGGAGCAGCTGTTTCTTCCAGCACACCGATAATGGAGCACATTTCAGCAAAAACACGCGCCAGAATATCCAGCAGCTTGCCGTCAGGTTTGCTGCCAGTTTCGGTTACAGCTTTATGATAAATATTGATTTCTTTGCCCAGCGCAAACATATGGCTGATTGCCAAAGCAGTATTAAAGTCATCGCGCATAGCTTCCATAAACGCATCACGCAGTTCCAAAGCTTTTGCACGCAGCTGCATACTTTCATCAGTTGCACCTGCACTCATCATTTCCTGCAATGCAATCAGGTTTTCCTTAGCAGTCCGCAGACGAGCCAGACTCTTTTGCGCTTCTGTCAGACGTGCATCGCTGAAATCAAGAGGGCTGCGGTAATGAGTAGAAACAATAAAGAAACGCAGTGTTTCCGGATCATAGTGTTTCAAAATATCAATTACCATAAAGAAGTTGCCCAGGGATTTGGACATTTTTTCTTCATTAACAGTAATAAAGCCGTTATGCAGCCAGTAATGAACAAACGGATGCTTACCGGTGCAGCCTTCAGACTGAGCAATTTCATTTTCATGATGCGGGAAGATAAGGTCACTGCCGCCGCCATGGAAGTCGAAGCTTTCGCCCAGATATTTCATGCTCATGGTAGAGCATTCAATGTGCCAGCCAGGACGACCTTCACCCCAGGGGCTGGTCCAGGACGGTTCGCCCGGTTTAGCAGCTTTCCAAAGAGCAAAATCCATCGGATTCTTTTTGCGGTCATCAACGTCAACACGCGCACCAGCCATCATATCTTCCAAATTACGTCCGGACAGTTCGCCGTAATGGTCAAATTTTTCTACACTGTAATAAACATCACCATCAACGACATAAGCGTAGCCATTGTCAATTAATGTTTGTACAGTTTTGATGATATCAGCAATATGCTCGCTTACGCGAGGATAAACATGCACACGTTTAACATGCAGTTTATCCATTACTTCGAAGTAGGAATCTATGTAACGGTTACATACATCATACCATTGCACGCCTTCTTCATTAGCAGTCTTGATGATTTTATCGTCAATATCGGTAAAGTTTTGTACGTGAGTTACATCATAGCCTTCATGCTCCAAAAAGCGATGAATAACATCCCAGGTTACAAAGGGACGTGCATTGCCTACATGAGGATGATTGTAGGGAGTAACACCGCAAACATAAATGCTTGCTTTACCAGGCACAATCGGAACAAAATCCTCTTTGCGTTTAGTCAGAGTATTATAAACCTTAATAGTCATGATACTTCTCCTTTACAGGGAAATTCCTGCCTTGGCAAGACTTGCCCTAATACGTTTTTCAGTACGTTCAATGCCCAGCAGCGGCACCATTTCTGCCAGTTCCGGACCATGCTGATTACCTGTTAAAGCAACACGGATGGGCATGAATACGTCTTTGCCTTTAAGTTTAGTAGTTTTTTGGATGGTTTTAAAAAGAGCTTTCACAGCAGCGCCGTCTAAAACTTCCAGCTTAGGCAGTTCTTCCAGCAGCATACCAATAACAGTAGGTACAGTTTCTGCTTGCAGTACAGCAGCAGCTTCATCATTTTCAAAACCAAATTCATCATTAAAATACATTTCTACACTTGCCGGAATTTGAGCTGCAAAAGAAACATGGTCTTTAGAAGTTGCCACAACTTTTTTCAGCCAAGCAAGTTTTTCTCCGGTTTCTTCACCAGTCATATAGCCAGCCGCAATCATATGCGGTTTAGCTGCTGCAAAGAAAGCTTCGTCATCCAGCTGACGCATATAATGCTGGTTAATCCAGTTCAGTTTATCAATATCGAAAACTGCCGGATTCTTAGCTACGCGTTCCATGGAAAATTCTTTAATCAGCTCATCAATGCTGAAAATTTCCTGTTCACTGTTAGGAGCCCAGCCAAGCAATGCCAGGAAGTTTACAATACCTTCCGGCAGATAACCTAATTGACGATATTGGTCAACAGAGGTTGCACCATGGCGTTTGCTCATTTTGGTATGGTCTTTGCCCAAAATCAGGGAGATATGGCCAAACACCGGTTTTTCAAATCCCAGTGCATCATATACCAGGCATTGACGCGGAGTATTGGATAAATGTTCTTCAGCACGGATAACATGAGTAATGTGCATCAGCGCATCATCAATAACAACGGCATAGTTATAAGTCGGAATTCCGTCGGATTTAACGATAACGAAATCACCGATATTATTGGAATCAAAAACAACATCGCCGCGTACCATATCGCGTACCAAAATCTGCTGATCAGCCGGCACACGGAAACGTACGGTCGGTTTACGGCCTTCTGCTTCATAAGCAGCAATCTGCTCCGGAGTCAGATTACGGCATTTGCCCATATAGCGAGGCATTTTGCCTTCTTTAATCAGTGCCTGACGTTCTTCTTCCAGTTCTTCGTCAGTGCAGTAGCAATAATAAGCTTTGCCTTCTGCAAGCAATTTTTCAGTATACTTTTTGTAGATATCCAGTCTTTCAGTTTGACGATAAGGACCATTTTCGCCGCCTACATCAATACCTTCATCCCAGTCCATACCCAGCCATTTTAAAGCAGCTTTGATATTTTCTTCGGATTCACGGCTGGAACGTTCCAGGTCGGTATCCTCAATTCTTAAAATCAGCTTGCCACCCATTTTACGGGCAAACAGCCAGTTAAACAGTGCGGAACGCGCACCACCGATATGAAACGGGCCTGTGGGGCTCGGTGCAAATCTTACTCTAACTTCATCACACATTACAATAATCCCTCCAAGAATTTTATACTTTCTAATTATAGCACAAGTGCAATAATTTTGCTTATTTTATCAAACTTACAACAGCTTCTGCTGCCATACCTTCTCCGCGTCCGGTGAAACCGAGTTTTTCAGTAGTAGTAGCTTTCACATTAATGCATTCTTCTTCAATCTGCAGTACTGAAGCAACTTTACTGCGCATAGCAGGTATATATTTCGCCAGCTTCGGCTGCTGGGCAATAATGGTAATATCCGCATTATTTACACGCCAGCCTTTTTCCTGCAATAACGCAACTACATGTTCAGTAAGCTTTACACTGTCGGCTCCTTTAAAACGCTCGTCAGTGTCAGGAAAATGCTTACCAATATCACCCATAGCGGCTGCGCCAAGCATGGCATCCATTAAAGCATGCAAAGCAACATCTGCATCACTATGTCCTAAAAGTCCCTTTTCATAAGGCACTTCTATACCGCATAAAACAAGACGACGCTGTTCGGCAAATCTATGCACATCAAAGCCGCTGCCCACACGGAACTGCGGCAATTTCAAAGTATCACTCATGTTCTTGCTCCTGTCTTTTTAAGTAATTTTCCGCAAATATCAAATCCTCCGGTGTCGTTATTTTGATATTTTCATAACGTCCCTGCGCAACAAAAACATCTTTTCCCAACAACTCTACTACGGAAGCATCATCAGTAACCTGTGCAGGATGCTCCTTTAAATAAGCATAAGCCTTTTTCAGCAGCTCAACCGCAAAAATCTGCGGTGTCTGCACTGCCTGCAGACTGCTGCGCACAGGTGTAGCAACAACTTTGCCGTTATTATCCACTACTTTTATCGTATTTTTAACAGGTACCGCCGCTATTGCCGCACCATACTTTTTAGCTGCTGCCAAAGTACGTTCAAAAACTTCACGTTCGGCAAAAGGCCTTGCTCCGTCATGCACTGCCACATAACAATTTTCTTCTTCGATAACAGCAAGCGCATTAGCCACAGAATCCTGCCGCTCTTTGCCGCCAGCCACTACACAAAACGGCAACTGCGGAAAATATTGCTGGCTGTAGCTTTGCAGTAGTTTCTCACCATCAGCGACCTCATCTGCAGCAAGAACAACTATTGCCCGGGCAATCAAATTTGTTTCTGCCAGCATTTTCATACAGTGTACCAGAATCGGCACCTCTCGCACAGGTACAAAAGCCTTATTCATGCCCATACCCATACGCTTGCCGGCACCGGCAGCCGGAATAACCGCTATCAATTTATCCACGCTTATCCCTCCGCATATACTTTTATTTTAGCAAAAATCATTCTTCCGGCAGCAGTCTGCAGCACAGAAGTTACTACTACGTCAGCATTGCCGCCAACATATTTTTTGCCGTTTTCTACTACTATCATTGTTCCGTCATCAAGATAAGCCACAGCCTGTCCTGCCTCTTTGCCTTCTTTAACCAGAAAAACAGTCATTTCCTCTCCGGCAACAACTACAGGTTTAATTGCATTCGCCAACTCGTTGATATTCAGTACTTTTACACCTTGAATCTCTGCTACTTTATTCAAATTATAATCGTTAGTAATAATAGCAGCATCAACCTGTTTAGCTAATCGTACCAGCTTGGCATCCACTTCTGCCAAGTCGTCAAAATCATTATCTACAACCAAAATACGTTCACCGTAACACTTCTGCAGATCCTGCACCCAGTCAAGACCTCGGCGACCTTTTGCACGTTTGAGATTATCTGACGAATCAGAAAGCTTCTGCAGCTCTTCCAATACAAAGTTAGGCACAACCAGTTTACCGTCGATAAAACCGGCAGCCATAATATCCATTACGCGGCCGTCGATAATAACACTGGTGTCGAGCAGTTTGTTGCTGCTGTACAATCTGTCCCACAGAGGCCCTTCTCTGACACTTTTATTCTTACCATCTGCATCAGCTACTTTTACAGCCCCTTTAAGATTAGGCACACGCACAAAAAAACCGACAATATCATTATGCTTGCGCAAAGCTACCTTAGCTCCGACAACTGATAAAATCAGACTTAAAATAATAGGCACATAAGGACCGATGATTGGCAGATGTGAAAACGGTCCGCCAATAAGGTTAGCCAAAATTAAACCAATACCGATACCAAAAACCATAACCAAGATATCACTGGTAGGAATTTTAGACAGCACTACTGCCAGACGCTCTGCATAACCTAAAATAAAATTGATGATAAATGGTGCCAGCACCAAACCCAGCCAACCGAAAATAAAAATTCCCACGCCAGCTGAAATAATATTGGCTACAGCAATGCCGTTAACACCGTTGCCATGCAAATCATAGCCTAAGATTTCCGAAATATAGGGTAAAAGATTATCCGTAAGTATGAGTCCGGTTGCAATAAAAGTAATAATAATCATTAGGCTAAAAATTCTTCTCAGCATTTTACTTCCTCCTTTCTTTTAAAATTTGGCAAAACATTACTTTTTACCTATTTTATATCATACAGCTATACAGACTAAAAAACAAGTAACTTGTATCAATAACTATGATTTTTATATAGCTAAACTGTAACCAAAATGTAAATTATCTTTTCATATAAAAAGACTGCACTTGCCAGGCAAATGCAGTCTTAATTGTTTATTTTACCATGTCGATATTTTCACGAATCTGTTCCAGCTGCGTGAAGCTTACGCCCAAACTGTCAGCAACGTCGCGCCAGGAGGTTTGCGGCGGGTTATGCATCTTCAATACATTTTCTGCTGTAGTATTGCCAGCCTTAGCTAACAGCATTGCATGAAGAGAATCACCAACGCCATAATTCTGCTGCAGCAAAGCCAAAAGCTCACTTTCAGAAACATTCAGCTTGCCGGCAAAATATCTTGCATCGTTTTTATCACGAGCCGCTTTCATATCATTAGGAGTAACTCCCAGCAGATATTCTACACGCGGCCAGCTATTTGACTGTTTCAGTGTAAGGATTTCTCCCATATTTTTATCTGTTGCCAAGGTTAAGACGGCAGCATGTCTGAGTTCTTTAAATCCCCAGCCCATATTAAAATATTTTTGCAGCTCACTGGTTTTAACACCAAAGCGCTCACTGATATTCTGTAATTCATTTTGCTCACGCACGCGCGGCGGAACAAGAGTGTCTCCTGCTGCAGGCGGTACCGGTCTTGCTTCCGCATACTGCTGATCTGCAAAAACAGGTACTAAAACAGCCGCTGCTAATAAACAAATTGCCAAAGATTTTTTCAACATAACTAAAACCTTCTTTCATTTAAACTAAGCAGTGCTTACCTAAAAAAATTATACCATACCAGTTAAAACAAATGCAAACTCAATCTATGCTCAGCAGCATTCCTGCAGCCATTTTCCCGCCTGGTCGGCATCTATATTCTTCACCAGCATTATTTCACTCTGCAGTATTTGTCTGGTATTGTGCAGCAGGCGCCTTTCACCTACTGAAATCTTTTTATCATTCTCCAAGCAGGATAAAATTCTGAAAACCCTGGCAACTTCTTCAATACTGCCGCTTTTTATTTTATCCATATATATATGAAAACGCCTGTTCCACGAAATGCTTTTAATAGATTTCAAATCAGGAATCTCTTGCAGCACATGGACAACCTGTTCCAGTTCAGCTTCGCTGACAATCTGCCGCAAGCCAATTTTTGCCGCACTTCCTACCGGCACAGTAACAAGCATATTTTCAAACACAGTCTGCAAAATAAGATACTCACGAATTTCTCCGTCACATTCCCGACATTCGATGTTCTTGACAACAGCTCCGCCATGCAGCGGATATACCACACGGTCACCAGCGGCAAACATTTTCACCCCTCCTAAATTCTTTTATATTATTTAATATATCATAGCACCTTTACTTATTGTTGTCAAAATTTATAATTTTATCATCAACTTATATCAATGTCAATAAATACTGCTAAAACATTTTTCTTTCTTCAAATAAAAAGAATAGGAATTTACATAATCAGCTCAAAACCGTTTTACATATAATTAACATGTCAAGCTGCTGACACAGCTACTTTTCCCTTGCCAAACAGCTTTTTTTAGCCCATAATTAACTTAAGACATAATAGAAAATAAGGAGAAAAAATATGCAAGATACTGCACAAGAAATGCTTTTAGAAGAATTACGCAGTAAAAAAGGTTTTATCTGCGATATGGATGGTGTTATCTATCACGGTAACCGTCTGCTGCCAGGTGTAAGAGAATTTGTTGACTGGCTTTATAAAGAAAATAAACGTTTTTTATTCCTCACCAATTCCAGTGAACGCAGTCCTAAAGAACTGCAGCAAAAGCTGGCTCGTATGGGTCTTGATGTAGATGAAAGTCATTTTTATACCAGTGCTTTGGCCACTGCAAAATTTTTAAAATATCAGGCTCCAGGCTGCAGCGCCTATGTTATTGGCGCACCCGGTTTAGTTAATGCTCTTTACGACGCAGGCATTACAATGGATGATGTCAGCCCTGACTATGTAGTTGTAGGTGAAACCAACACTTATAACTACAATATGATTATCAAGGCAGTAGGTCTGATTAATAAAGGCGCACGTCTTATCGCTACCAATTCAGACCTTACCGGCCCTTCTGATATCGGCATCATTCCCGCCTGCCGCGCACTTGTTGCTCCTATTGAGCTTGCTACCGGCAAGCAGGCTTATTTCGTAGGTAAGCCTAACCCGCTGATGATGCGCACCGGTCTGAGCCTGCTGGACGTTCATTCCGGCGAAGGCGCCATGATTGGCGACCGTATGGATACTGACATTGTTGCCGGTATGGAAAGTGGTCTGATGACAGCCTTAGTTTTAAGTGGTGTCAGCACTACTGAAAATATTAAAGGCTTCTCTTATCGTCCCAATATTATCTTAAACGGCGTTGGCGATATTGCTACAGAATAATTAGATAAAATAAAAAATACCGGTCAGATGACCGGTATTTTTTATTTAACCAGCTTACGCATTTCTTCCGCAGTAAGCGTAAATATTTCTTTTTTAGTATACAACGCGCCTCTGCCGCGACAATCAGCAAACAACGCTACATCCACATCTGGAATCTGTTCCATAGCTTCGATAATATTTTTTCCGTTACGGGCATAGGCCTCAAAACGCAACATCAAAGTATTGCCTGTTCCTGCCGGTACCAGCAATGCTTCAAAATAATCATCTTCACGCAGAACATTCTTCAGATTTACCTTACCGCGCAGCAATACATCGCCATATTGTTCCTGCGGCAGATAAATACGCATATAAGCATCGATAATAGTACCTTCCTGTCTGCCAATATTATCATAAGGAACTTCTACCGTAAAATCCAGCCGCTGCTCATCAGCATGCTCCTTAACAGCTTTGGTACGGGCAGCAGTTTTAAATCGCATAACTGCATCACCCTGATGAGCGATATAGATGCCCACAACAACTACACCCAGCACAATTACTGCCAGTATCAATTTAATAAGTAAGAATACCATATTGCCCCTCCTTACGCCTTGTAATAATCTTTAATGATACAAATAGGCGTTTTTTCACTGCCATTACCGAAAGGATTATCGATCAAAATCTGTGCAACCATATCAGCGTCTACACCTTTGGAAACACCTAAGACAGCAGAACGCTTCAAATCATTAACATCGGCAACAGCCGCGCCATAGCAGCCGCAGGCAGCAGTAATCTCTTCTGATACTTTTGCAGGATTAGCCGGACCATAAACAATATGCTTATCATAAGGAGGCATAGTACCAGTAATATCGTCAATCAGACGAGCCTGTTCACCCGCCATTCTGTAGAAAGTACCGCTTACACCCACACATTTTGCTGCAAAACCGCAGATAACAGCCCACAGTACTCTTGCACCACCTTCAGCATCAATCAAAGCCTGCATGCTGTACCAGCTGCTGATACTGCCTTTAGAAGGAAACAGATGGCACAAAACTTTAGCAAGTACGCCAGGAGTAAACTCTTCGCAGCGTTTTGCTCTGCCCTGAGTAATTGCTACTACGCTTTCAGCCACACAAACAACGTCATTAGGGCCAATCTTATCTTTACCAAACTCTAAAATTGCATCACATATATTATCATGGTGAGTAAGTATCCTGGTAGGTACAGGAACAATAACATACTTATCCATAAAGTCACTCCTTTGCAGCTTTTTCAGCATCAAAAACCTTTTTAATCTTATCAAACCACTGTGGTTCCAGTCTTACAATATGGCCTTCCTTATCAGTAAAGACATTGCGTGTATGACCTTCGACAGCTACCGCACCATCTCTCAGACGGATAACCTTATAGGAAAAGTCCATCTTAGCCTTATTAAAGGCGCTCATAGTAGTCTGAACTTCAAAATCATCATCAAAAGTACAGGAATTTTTATATTTTACCTGTACTTCTGTAATCGGGAAAATTATATCTGCAGCCATCAGCTCACCCAATGAAATACCGCAGGCACGCAGATAAGCCACACGCCCCATTTCAAACCAGCGCAAATAATTGGCATGATGTACAACACCCATCATATCAGTTTCCACAAAACGCACTTTATCACGAATGGTAATCATCTATTACTCCTTTATTTATAAATTATCTTTTTATTATAGCACTTTTTCAGATAAGCGAATCAAATATCCTGAATATTTTTCTTTTTTAACAGCTGAGTTATTCTCTGCTCCAAAAGAAAACCTATAATCGAGCACAACGGTACACTGACAATAATGCCTATAATACCGCCGATACTGCCGCCGATAGTAATGGCAGCCAATACAAACAGCTCAGAAAGACCAACCGCCCGGCCTACAATTCTCGGATAAAGAAAATCGCCTTCAATACGCTGCAAAACGAAAAAGAACAGAATAAACCACCAGATTTTATCTGGCTCTGCCACCAAGGTTAAAAAGCAGCCTACACCTGCACTGATAAAAGTACCCAAGATAGGAATCAGTGCCATTGCCGCAACCAATACAGACGTAACAAGCGCATAAGGCAAATCCAGCAGCAACATTCCGGCAAAGCTCAGCAAACCTAAAATAAGCGCTTCCATAATCTGACCAGCAACAAACCCGGAAAAAATAGTTTTGGCCGCAGCGCAAGCCTCTAAAATATAATCAGCAGTTCCTTTCGTACAAAAGGCATATAATGCACGCTTAATATTACGGCACAAAAAATCTTTTTCCAGCAAAACATATACTGCAAAAACAAAACCTATAACAATATCCGCCGTCATATAAAAGAAAGAAGTAGCCGCATGCCATGTTCCTCGCAGCAGCAGTTCCTTATTGCTGTTAAGCAGGTTCAGTGCTTCTTTGTAAAACACCAGCCATTGCTGCTGAATATACTTGATATCATCCTGAGATAAATTCCAGGACGATATTTTCTGCTGTAAATAAATATTAAATTTACTCATCGCGGCTGGCAGCATACCTACAAGCATTTTTAGACTGCTGTGTATTTCCGGCACCACCAGCAAAATAACAAAAGCAATTACGGCACCAATCAAAAGAAAGCTAATCAGCAGGCAGACAGGACGCTGCAAACAGGCAGCAACACGATTACTGCGCTGAAACAATCCACACCAGAAGAATTCTACTTTCTCCAGCAAGACATTTACTATAAAAGCTATAGAAGCGCCGATAATAAACGGCATAATTACACTAAAAAAGCTTGACAGCAACTCCAGACTAACCTGATAATTCCATAAAGCCCACAAAAGCACCACACAGAAAACTGCTGTTGGATAAATGCTTTTTTCTTTCATAAAATTTTACCTCAGTTTGAAAATTATAAGTATATTTTAACTTAACATATATGTACCTGCAAGTTCAAATTACTCATGGCCTTGGCCTGCCATTGTCTTACAGTAATAAATATGCTATAATTTTAATGTTCTTACAGAATGCGCCCGTAGCTCAGTGGATAGAGCATTGGCCTCCGGAGCCATGTGCGGTGGTTCGATTCCACTCGGGCGTACCACAAAAACTAACCCTTCACTTTTGGTGAAGGGCTTTTTTATGTTCGTATTATGATACATAAAAAAGCCCGGCTGAAACCGGGCTTTTTCAATATAAATCTATATTTTATTATAGCTGTCTAATCAGTCTGCATCATAGATGTAAACAATGTTTTTAGCCGGAGCTTTTTGCAGCACATTGTATTTTACTTCGCCTTCACGGATGTCTTCATAATCAACATCTTCTGTGGTATCGTCGCCGATAGCAGCCAATTCATTACCGCCGATAGTTACGCTGCTGATCTGCACATAAGCTTTGCCTTCGGTAAATACCAGACGAGCTTTGCCTTCATTGTCAGTAGTTACAGTATGTTTAACACCCTGATTATCAAAATAATTTACAGTTGCATTTGCCAGAGGAGCTTTATTTTCATCAACAACTACATATACAAGCTGAGCCTTGCCCGGAGTTCTTTCATAATGAGCAGCAGCTTCATAAGCGTTATGGAAAGGATTATATCCGCCTGCAAAAGCAGTTGCACTAACTGCCATAGCCATTACTAAACCTAACATCATTTTTTTCATAGTCAATCACTTCTCTTTCTCTGATATTTTCGATTTAAGAAATTACCTTGTCGCCGGTATTTTTCTTTTCTCTTGCTGATTTCATTATATAAAAATATCTATAAAAATTCAATTAAACCGAGATTAAAGCAAGATTAAAATTTGATTAGAAAATATTTTAAAAGCCCTTCTCCTTATTTGGAAAAGGGCTTTTTATCATTCTTACAAATTCTGTTTATGCCTTTACTTGTTTTAACATCCATACTGCTTTGGTAAAGTTCTTGATGTAATCATCCATCATAGCAGAGATGATGAAGTTTTCTTCAGCATCAGCAGCCTTTTTAATTTCAATTACTTCTGCCAGAAGCAGGCTGTAGTCTTTTTCCACTTCAGCCAAAATGATATCAGATTTAATAAACTGCGCTTCCGCCTCTTTAATGGAAGCATTAGCCGCAAAATCTTTTAAGGAAGCCAGAGGCTTGCCTTCCAGCATCAGAATGCTTTCCGCAACCTCGTCCACCGCTTTGTTGATATCATTGTAGTATTCTTCCAGTTTAGCATGTACAGTGAAGAAATCACTTCCTTTGATATACCAGTGGAAATTTTGTAATTTATGATATTCTACGACAAGATTTGCCAGTAAATGATTTAATTTGTTAACTAACATTATAGTTACCTCCTAATTTTATTTTGTTAGCCTTAGCTAACTTTTGATGTAAGTATACTATGCTTTACTGTACTTGTCAATAGTTTTTTGATAATTTTTCTCAATTAAAATTTTATATTATTTTTAATATTTTCTATATTCGACTCACATAATAAAAACCGTTTCCCTCATCTTAAAGCAGAAAGGAAAACGGCTTTAAAAGTTATTCTTTAATTTTCACCTGCAAAATATTTTCTAAAGGCATCTCTCGCCTGACGCTGAACTTCGCATTCAAAAGCATCATATCGTTCCAACAATTCTCTGCCTTCAGGTGTTAAACAACTGCCTCCGCCATCACGGCCTCCGCTGCTGCTGGTTACCAGTGCATAGCCAAGGTCCTGCTCCGCTCTGTGCAGTATCTTCCACGCTTTACTGGAAGACATTCCCATCTCTTTATAAGCAGCAGACAACGAACCAAAACTTTCAGTAAGACGCAGCAACTGCGCCACACCTTTTCCGAAAGCAATCTCTTTATTATAGATACGCACTTTGACATGAAAATTTTCGGGTTTACTGTATGTCATCTTACCAACCCTTGCCAAAACCGCAATTAGGAAAAGTGCAGACACTGCAATTTAAACATAAACCACCCTGCCCCAGCGCAGCAAGCTCATCAGCAGTTATCCTGTCATCAGCAGCAACACGCGGCAAAACAAGATCAAATACTGTTCTGCCTGCATACATCACGCATCCCGGCAATCCCATTACAGGTACAGTCGTTCCATCATCCTTATGATAATAGGAAAGTAAAAACATTGCTCCTGGCAGCACTGGTGCTCCATAAGATACTATTTCCGCACCGGTATTTTTAATTGCCAGCGGTGTACGGTCATCCGGGTCTACACTCATACCACCGGTGCATAAAACCATCTCTGCTCCATGCTCATGTATTGCTTCCAAAATGGCAGCAGTAATTGCTTCATGCTCATCAGAAAGCACAGTTTTGAAAATTACGGCTATGCCATACTCAGCCAGCTTTGCTTCAACAACCGGAGTAAAAGTATCCTTAATCCTGCCATGATACACTTCGCTTCCTGTAGTAATGATAGCGGCATGTTTCTTTACATAAGGCAGCAGGCTGAAAATCGGCGTCGTACCACACTGCTCCTGCATACGCTGCATTTTTTCCTTAGCTATCACTAAAGGTATTATTCTTGTTCCTGCCAGCTTGTCACCTTTTTTAACAGGGGTATTGCCGTGACGGGAGGCAATCATCATTTCACCAAAGCTGTTGACAAAACGCAGCTTATCGTTATCCACTTTAAACAAACCGTCAAAAGTTGCTGATAACTCAATCTTGCCTTCTTTTACTTCCGAGGCCAGCATACCTTCATTTTGGCATACCTGACGTAATATTTGCGCTGCATCATTTTCATGCAGCATATTTTCGTCATTTTCCCATACATAGAGATGCTCCTTGCCAATAGAAAGCAGGACGGGGATATCTTCTTCCGTCACAATATGACCTTTGCGGAAGACAGCATCCTTTGTCACCCCTCTGATAATCTGCGTCATATCATGTGCCAGCACACAGCCAATTGCTTCTTCTGTCTTAATCAGTTTCATAATCATTGCTCCTGTTTAACTACCGCAAAGCCAGCTGCTTCAAAAACCTCAGCAGCTTCCTTACTGCGCAGAAAATCATAAAATTTAGCAGCAGCCTGCGCATGCGGTGCTTGTTTTAAAATTCCCATCGGATAAATTACCGGTTTAGCCAATACGCCTGCCGGTGCTTCAGCAACTATTTTTACCTTGTCGCTGGCAGCAGCATCAGTAGCATACACAATACCTGCATCTGCGCTGCCCTCCGCAACCCAGTGCAACACTTCGGTAACATTTGTGCCCAAGCTCGCTTTACTGCTTACCTGCTGCCACAATCCTAACTTTTCTAATGCTTCCTTAGCATATTGTCCTGCAGGCACGCTTTTAGGGTCGCCTATCGCAGGCTGCCCAGCATCAGCAATATCAGTGAAAGCACCTGCCTTTTTATCACTGGCAGACGGTACAATCAGTACTAACTTATTTTCTAAAAGCGGTATTGTTTTTTTCTCATCCATATAACCTTTATCTTTCAGTGCCTGCATCTGCTTGGTAGCCGCAGAAACAAAGATATCTGCTGCCAGCCCCTGTTCAATCTGCGTCTGCAATTTACCGGAGCTGTCATAGGTGCCTTCAATCTTAATATCAGGATATTTTTGATTGAACATAGGAATCAGTTTTTCTGTAAATACTTTTTCCAGGCTTGCTGCCGCAGCAATTCTTACCTGCTGCTTTTCCGCCGGTTTATCGTTTCCACAGCCGGCTAGAATTCCTGCACATACTAAAAGCAGCAAGCAACCACTCAATAATTTTTTTAACATATTTTATCCTCCTCAGATAAATTTCCCTGATGAATAAATAATACACTGTCACTTAATCGCTCTATTTCCTGCCTGTCGTGGCTTACCAAAACAGAAATACCGCCATATTCCTGCAAAAGCTGCTGCAGCTGCTCCTGTAATTTTTCTTTCAGCTGCGCGTCCAGAGCCGAAAAAGGTTCGTCCAGCAAAATTACTTCCGGCTCCACTGCCAGCAAGCGAGCTAAAGCAGTACGCTGCTTTTGACCGCCGGAAAGCTGACGCGGGTACCTTGCTTCCAGCCCCTGCAGCTGGAATTTATTAATCATAGCCTGCACAATAGCTCTGCTTTGCTCCTGCTTTAAGCCTTTAGCACGCGGTCCGCACATAATATTCTCTGCAACACTCATATTGGGAAAAAGCGCATAGTTTTGAAACAAGTACCCAATCCTGCGCTGTTGCGGTAATAGATTGATCTTTTCTGCACTGTCAAATAAGACTCTGCCATTTAAAATAATCCTGCCGCAATCAGGAGTTTCAATGCCAGCCAGACATTTCAGCAGCATGCTTTTACCGCTGCCGCTGCTGCCCATTAAGCCAAGTACACCGTCATGCAGCACAAACTCAGCCTGCAGGGTAAATTCTTTCAGTTTCTTACGGATATTTACTTCCAGCTGCATGTTACCCCTCCTGCTGCTTTTTGCAGCGATACAGATACCAGTTCATACCTATCACCATAAGTAAGCATACTGCTAAAATAATCGCAACATAGCCAAAGGCCGTGCCCATTTCACCAGCTGCAACGGAAGAATATACAGCAAGCGGCAATGTCCTGGTTTTACCAGCGATATTACCGGCAATCATAGCTGTTGCGCCAAATTCTCCTAAACCTCTGGCAAACGACAGTACTCCGCCTGACACAATACCAGGCATAGCATTAGGCAAAAGCACCCGCAGGAAAATACTTTTTTCTGACATGCCAAGCGTGCGTCCTGCCTGCAGCAATTCGACATCTACCTGTTCAAAAGCACCGCGGGCAGATCTGTACATAAGAGGAAAAGCAATAACCGCAGCTGCCAACACTGTTGCCGGCCAGGAAAAAGCTATCTGAATGCCAAAATTTTCTATAAAAAACCTGCCTAAGATTCTGTTATTGCCAAACAAATACAGTAAGAAAAAGCCAGCTACAGTTGGCGGCAAAACAAGCGGCACCGTCAGTACACCGTCAGCAATAATCTTTGTAGCTTCATTTTTACGGCTCACTACCCACCAGGCAGTTAAAATACCTGCAAAAAAAACTATCACCATCGTGGCTGCTGCTGTCTGCAAAGAAATCCAGACAGGAGAAAAATCCAGCATCATCTTCCGCACTCCGCTTCTGTTCCGCGTAAGATTCTTAGTCCATGTCCCAAATGCGGCAGAATCAGCTGTAAGCTTTCTTCTACAGCCTTTCTGCTGCCAGGCAGATTAACAATCAAAGTTTGATTACGCAGTACAGAAACACCTCTGCCCAGCATGGCCCGTGGTGTTATCTGCATGGAGCCGGCACGGATAGCTTCCGCAATTCCTGGTATATTTCTTGTCGCCACAGCCAAAGTTGCTTCTGGTGTACAATCGCGCGGCGACATACCCGTACCTCCGGTAGTAATAACCAATGCAGCCTGCCTGCCGTCACAAAGACGGATAAGCTCACGCTCAATACGCGCTTTATCATCCGGCAATATCAGCTCTTCGATAACTTCATACCCTGCATCGCGCAGTATCTGCGCTGCCAACGGCCCGCTGGTATCCTGCCTTTCGCCAGCAAAGCCTTTATCACTTAAAGTTACGACGGCTGCTGTAAAAGGTGCATCCAAAGCAGGCAGAACAGCCTTCATTTCATCACCCGGCTTAATCGTTCCCCCCTGCAGTACTTCGGCAAAGACACCTTCCCGCGGCATTATACAGTCGCCAACCCGCTGATAAATCTGACAGTGAGTATGACATTCTTTGCCAATCTGCGTCATTTTTAAAATCACATCACCACAAAATAATTTAGTTCCCACAGGCAGATTTTTAAAATCCAGTCCCTCTACCAGTATATTTTCTCCAAAGGCACCTATATGGGCTTGCCCGCCGCGAGCATTAAACTCCTGAACTTTATCATAAGAAAGCAGACTTACCTGTCGATGCCACTTACCGGCATGAGCGTCATTTACAATGCCATAGCCAGCTTGCAGTTCTGCCTGTGCAACTGCTGTCTTTTCTGTTCCGCGCCGCTCACTGATGCAGACCGCCTTGACAATACCGCATAAGCTTTTTATTTCCATGTAAAATCACCACTCTTTCCGCCACTTTTTTCTACCAGATGCACATCTGTAATAACCATGCCTTTGTCTATCGCCTTGCACATATCATAAATAGTCAAAAGTGCCGTCTGCACACCTGTCAGAGCTTCCATTTCCACGCCCGTCTTGCCGTCAGTCCTTACGGTACAAACTGCTTTTACTGCGTTTTGTTCGCCAGCTTCAAGAAAAAAGTCCAAAGTACACTTAGTAAGCATTAATGGATGACAAAGCGGAATTAAATCGGATGTTCTTTTAGCTCCCATTATACCGGCAATTCTGGCAACTCCGAGTACGTCACCTTTTTTCACTTTACCTGCTTGAATACTGTCAAAAATCTCCTGACAAACCAATATTCTGCCTTGGGCTACAGCTATACGCTCCGTAATCTGCTTTTCAGATATATCTACCATAACAGCATTGCCTATGCTGTCAAAATGAGTAAACTCTGCCATTTCATCCTCCGATTTCATTCATATTAAAAGCTGCCGGAACATGCTCAAAATCATGTCCCAATGGTTTTTGGCTTATTGCCTGCAAAATAGCCTGCTGCAGTTTTGCATCGTCAGCTCCACTGCGCAGCAACTCTCGCAAATCAGTACCGCTGCTACTGTAAAGACAAGTTTTCAGGTAACCTGCAGCTGTCAGCCGTATTCTATTGCAGCAGCAGCAAAACTTACCGTGCAGCGGCTCAATAAAGCCTATCGGTACATTTCTTTTATCCAGCTGATAATACACAGCCGGTCCATTGCCATAAGTCTTTTTATCCGGCTGTAATTGAAATCCAGTCATTGCCAACATATTTCTTATTTCACTGCCGGAAAATCCCTGTACAGCATTATTGCAGCTTAACGGCATCAGCTCAATAAAACGCAGCGGCACCTGCAGCTTTTGAGCAAAAGCAACCAGTTCCAGCAATTCTGTCTGTAACATATCCTGCAGAGGAACGCAGTTTAATTTCACCTTTATTCCTGCAGCACATGCCTGTCTGACAGCATTGATAACTTCATCAAGCTTATCAGCACCGGTTATCTTCGCATAACGCTGCCTGTTCAATGTATCTAAACTGATATTTATGCCATCAAGTTTCATCCTGACTAAATCATCAAGTACATACGGTAATAAGATGCCATTAGTTGTCAGTGTTACCTTGCCATTTGCTGCCAGCTCTTTAAGTCTGCTCAGAAAAAAAACGCAGTCACGTCTTAGCAAAGGCTCACCGCCGGTAACCTTAAAGCAGTTTACCCCCAGCTTAATTGCCGCCTGACACACAGTCAGTATTTCTTCGTAGGTAAGCACATCACTATGCTTTAGCTGCTTGGTAATCTCCGGTCTGCAATAACTGCAGCGCAGATTACAGCGGTCGGTAAGTGATATGCGTAAATAATTTATTTCACGCCCATATTGATCGCGCATATTTATCTCCTTAACCGTTTATCTTACTCGAGATAAACGGTTGTAAAAAACAAATGTGGTTTTACCCACATTTGTTTTCGTATTTTATTTTTTCGGCATTGCAATCTGCTCAGGAGTAATCGGTAATTCGTAATAACGGTGACCGGTAGCATTATAAATCGCATGAGCAATAGCAGGACCAGGCGTATTAATAACAACCTCGCCGATAGACTTAGCTCCGAAAGGACCTGTACCCTCATAACTGGATTCAAACTCTACATGGATATGGCCGATATCTACACGAGAGGGAATCTTATACTGCATCAGAGAATTTTCTACTACACGACCTTCCGGCGTATAAGTAATATTCTCTGTCAGCGCCATACCGATACCCTGCAGAATACCGCCCTCAGCTTGTACACGTGCCAGATTAGGATTAATAGGTGTACCGCAGTCAACTACTGCGTTAAATTCAATTACTTCAGCCTGACCAGTAAGCAAATCTACTTCTACCTCAGCTACACCAACCATATAAGGCGGCGGAGAAACAGGAGAAGATTTTGTAACAGTTTCTTCCAAAGCAACACTGTGTCCGCACATGGAAGCAGTAGCAATATCTGCCAAAGCTATGCTGTTTTGTCCGTCTGCAACAGGCTGCAGTCTGTTAACAAATTTACCGTCAAACGCAACTTCATCTTCATTGCATTCAAGCAGCTGTGCACCTAAAGTGCAAATCTTCTTACGCAGGTTCTGCGCGCATATCTCTACAGCTTTGCCTGTTAAATATGTTGTACTGGAGGCATAGGAACCGGAATCATACGGAGAAGCATCCGTATCTGCACCAAAAACAGTAATATTGTCGAAGTCACATTCCAATACCTCAGCAGCAATCTGTGCCAGTACAGTATCACAGCCGGTGCCCATATCAGCAGCGCCAATAATCAGTGAATAGAAACCGTCATCATTGACTTTAAGAGTAGCACTGCCAACATCCACAAACGGAATGCTGGAACCCTGCATGGACATACCGATACCAAGACTGCGTACTTTGCCATTACCCATATCACGTACCGGATATTTTTCATCCCAATGGCTCATTTCACGCACACGCTTCAAACATCTGTCTAAAGCGCTGCTGGTGTTCCAGCTGTCATAATAAGCAGGCATTAAATCGCCCTCACGAGCAATATTCATTTCTCTCAGCTCAATAGGATCCATATTCAGCTTAGCAGCCAGTTCGTTTACTGCTGATTCCACAGCAAAGAGGCCCTGGGTTGCTCCGTAGCCACGGTATGCGCCGGCAGACATTCTGTTGGTATAAACAACATCACTGACAAAACGATAGCTTTCCGTACGATACAGCGGTATGGATTTATGTCCACTCAGGCCAACAGTGGTCGGTCCATGCTCACCATAAGCACCGGTATTAGACAAAGTATAAACATCTATGCCTCTGATTTTGCCGTCATTCATAGCACCAATGCGTACATGCACTTCCATTTCATGACGCGGGGTAGAAGCAATCATAGATTCTTCGCGGCTGAAAATAAGCTTACTCGGCTTTTTAGTCATCCAGGTAACAAATGCCGGATAAATTTCGGTAATTGAGGTCTGTTTAGCACCAAAACCGCCGCCAATTCTGGGTTTGCTTACTCTGATTTTAGTTTTGGGTATATGCAGAGCATTGGCAATAATACGACGGCAGTGGAAAACAATCTGCGTAGAGCTTACTACATTCAGACGTCCGTAGGTATCAATAGTACAGAAGGTACGGAAGGTTTCCATCATAGTCTGCTGCACAGCTTTAGTATGATATACTCTGTCGATAACTACGTCACAGTCAGCCAATACTGCTTCAATATCTCCGGCTCCGCATTCGTCATGAGCACAAAGATTGCGTTTATTATCTGCACCTACAGGGCACAGGCTTTCCCAGTTTTCTTCCGGATGCACAAGAATCTTGTTATCCAGAGACTCATGAAAATCTAAAATAGGCTCTAAAACTTCATATTTTACTTTAATAAGGCTCAGCGCTTTATCTACTGCTTTTTCAGTTTCACCGGCTACAATAGCTACCGGATCACCAACAAAACGTACATGGCGATCAAGTAATAAACGGTCATAAGGACTGGGCTCAGGATAAGTTTGTCCGGCACAGGTAAAACGACGCGCATTCTGATCTACATCTTCCCAGGTATAGATAGCTTCAATGCCGGGAACCTTCGCCGCAACAGCCGTATTGATGCTTTCTACAATAGCATTGGCATGAGGGGAACGCAGCAGCTTAACAACCAGACAATTAGCGGGAGCAATATCATCCATATACACCGGCTGACCAGTTACCAGCTGCATAGCATCCTTTTTACGCAACGGTTGATTTACTATTTTCATAAGCTTACTCCCCGTTCTTTATCTTTCTTCCAGGCCAGGAAACTCAAAATACCGCGCAGCTGACCTTCATAACCGGAGCAGCGGCACAGATTTCCTGCCAGATATTCTTTAATTTCCTCTTCACTGGGCTCAGGATTATCTCTGAATAAAGCCAGTGCATTCATAATAAAGCCAGGATTGCAGAAACCGCATTGCTCTGCACCTTGGTCAGCAATGAAAGCGCCAAATTCTGCAGCTTCTTCCTGCAAGCCTTCCAAAGTAGTTACCTGCTGTCCGTCAGCACGTGCTGCCAACAAAGAACAGGAAAGTACAGGCTTGTCATTTAAAAATACCGTACAAAGACCGCAGTTAGAAGTTTCGCAGCCGCGTTTTACGCTTAAGCAGCCTTCCTTGCGGACAAAATCAATCAGCAAAAGATCAGGCTCGATCTCTCTTGTTATTTTCTTGCCATTTAAAACAATATTTATCAGCATCAAGCTTTACCTCCAGCTTCCAGAACTGTTCTTTGCGCCAGTACTTTAATCAGGTGTTTACGATATTCTGCACTGCCGCGGTTAGTATTACCGGTAGGAATTACCTGCGCTGCATATTCAGCAAAGGCTTGAGCGCCTGCTTCCGTAACTGGCAGACCTGCCAGCTTCTGCTCATCTACAAGCAGCATAGCCTTACTGGGACGCGCACCCACCGCAATACGTACATCTTTATCAGTTACAGCAGCTGCACAGGTCAGTACAGGAAAGTCTGTCTTAGTTATCCTTACAGTCTGATAGCTGAAAGCTGCCTTTTGCTTTTTAATAATGATACGTACTAAAATATCTCTGTCATAGGGCATATTGACAAAATCTGCCAGCGGTATCATGCCGCCTTTATACATTTCAACATAGCAGTCCATAACCATCAGTACAGAAATAACATCAGAAAAACCGAAACGCCCATATACACTGCCGCCGACAGTTGCCAAATTGCGGAACTGTACACCTACAATATGACGCATAGCTTCTTTAACTGCGCCGTTAGAATATGCAGCAAGACCAGGATGTTCCTCAAGCTGCCGCAAGGTAGCCATACAGCCGATACGGAACTCTGTATCAGTTTCTTCAATGGTATCAAGACCGAGACCGGACAAATCTATTGCCGTTCCCACATTGCCCTTGGTCATCTTAACCCACAGCATACCGCCGATAACTCGGTTCATACGCTTCTGATTCAGTTCCCAAGCTTCCTCTAGGGTAGCTACTTTCTTATATTCCCGAATATTAATCATTTTAGCCCTCCTGTCCAGGGTAATTCATCTCATAATCTATTATATTTTAACATATACAAGTATATTTTTACAGTAAATAATTTCATGCAGATAGTATTGAACAGTTGCCGGTCTGATTATACAATAAAAGCAAATTTATTCTAAGTACAAGGAAGTATATTATGCAAAATAATTCTCATTTTTCAAAGCAGCCGCTGCCCATAGCCTGCATTATCATGGCCTCCGGTGCTTCGCAGCGTTTCGGCAGCAATAAACTTTTAGCATCCTTTCATGGTCGTCCGCTGATAGAAAATATTCTGCTCACAACTAATCAGATTCCCTTTCTTGAACGACTTTTTGTAACCCGCACAGCAGAAGCAGCTGATATCTGCCACAAACAGCAGGTTTCTGTCCTGCTGCACGATGAACCCGGACAAAATGATACTGTTCGTTTGGCCATAGGCAGACTAAAGGATTACAAACCAGCCGGCTACCTGTTCTGTGTTGCCGATCAGCCTTTAATCAGTACGGCCTCGCTGTCCAAACTTTGTCAGGCTTTTCTTGCTGCTCCGCAATATATTTATCGCACATCATATAATAATATGCCCGGCAACCCTATACTTTTTCCCGCTGCTTTTGCTGCAGAGCTTATGCAGCTGCCGCAGGATAAGGGCGGTTCCTATCTGCTAAAAAAATATCCTGAACGGGTACGTTATGTTCCCGTCCAGGATGCTTACGAACTTTATGATATTGATACGCCTGAGGATTTACAGCATTTAGAACTGCTTACTCCTTCGGCAGAACAATATTAAGCAATATTGCCACCAGTGCTGCCGGAACAATACCAGAACCACCGAAAATAAGCTGTACAAATTGCGGTGTATGAGCCAGGATACCCGGATTTGCACCAATACCATAGCCTACACCAAGAGCTACTGAAACGATACTCAGACTTCTGCCGTTAAGTGGCTCTTTTGTTATGAGCATAATACCGCTGACAACAATAGAAGAGAACATCATAACAGCTGCGCCGCCCAATACGGACTGCGGCATAATAGAAACCAGTGCGCCCAGCTTAGGAATAAGGCCGCACAGAATTAAGAAGACCGCACCAGTCGCCAGTGCATAACGATTGACAACCTTGGTCATCGCTACAAGGCCTACGTTCTGGCTGAAAGAAGTATTAGGCAGTACACCTAAAAGCGCTGCAAAGGAAGAACCCAAACCATCGCAGATAACACCGCCGGACAGCTCTTTATCAGTAGCTTCACGGCCCATGCCGCCTTCCATAACGCCGGAAATATCGCCTACAGTTTCGACTGCTGTTACGATAAACATAATAGCAACCGGCAAAATAGCGCGCATATCAAAAACAATATCTACCGGCAAAAGCTCCGGAACAGCAAACCAGCCTGCTTCCGCAACTTTATTCCAGTTCAGTACCCATGCTTTGGTATATTCCACCCCGTTAGCATCAACAGCAGTAGTAGGCAATACCAGCCCCATAACGAAAGCTGCAACGTAACCTGCAATAATGCCGCACAAAATGGAAGAATAGCTTACAAAACCTTTAGTGGCATGTTTGAAGAACAAAATTACTGCCAAAACAAAGGTTGCCAGCAGCACGTTTTCCATAGAGCCAAAATCTTTGGCACCAAAACCGCCGCCAAAAGAATTGATGCCTACAGCAATCAACGATAGACCAATGGACAAAACAACTGTGCCGGTAACAACGGCCGGGAAGAAGCGTCTCAACGGCTTTAAGAAAAAGCCCAGCACGCCTTCAAACAACCCGCCGATAATAGAAGCACCCATCATCGCGCCATAAGCGGTCACACCACTGCCCATAGTTGCAGCGACGCCATTAAAAACGCCGATAAAGCCGGAGCTGGTACCCATGATAATCGGTACTTTACCGCCGCAGGGGCCAATAGCATATAACTGCACCAAAGTAACAATACCGGCAATAATCATGGCATTCTGCAACAGACTAATCTGTAAATCTGCCAAATCGCTGCCGCCTACAATACCGCACGCACCGGTAATAATAAGCAGCGGAGTAAGATTGCCGACAAACATTGCCAGCACATGCTGCAGTCCCAGCGGAATAGCCCGCAGCAGGGGCATTTCAGCTTCAAACTGATATGCAGCATCTAAAGCATTATTTTTTTCTTTCATTCAACATCCCTCTGTACTCTAAAAATTTATTACCTTACTATTTTAATGAATACAGATAAAATTGTAAAGTTCTTTACGCTTTGTTATATCTTGCGGCTCTTTCCTGAATCAGTTGAGCAGCTATGCTGACAGCAATTTCTGCAGGAGTTTCACTGCCGATATCAAGACCAATCGGAGTAATAATCCTGTCCAGTTGCTGTCTGCTGTAACCTTCTGCCAGCAATGTTTCACGAGTCAGCTGCGCTTTTCTGCGGCTGCCTACCACTCCGATATAACCAGTATCAGTATTCAGCAGGAAGCGTTCTACATCGGCATCATGCAGATGACCGCGTGTCATTACTGTTGCATAATCACTCTGCTGCAAATGCAAATGCTCCGAAAGCTGCTTAAAATCCAGCTGTAGCACTTCCGCAGCACCGGGAAAAAGTTCTGCTCTGCTGAACTCTTCTCGGTCATCAATAACCACACAGGTAAAATCAAGGTGAACTAAGAGCGGTACAACCTCCTGCGCCAAATGTCCGCCGCCAAAAATATAAACTTTGCCGTCATAAGCAAATTGTTCCGCATAATATTCCTTGCCATCAGTCAAAAGCTTACCGGCCCTTCCTTTTATCTCGGCATTATTTACCACTTTAAGCGGCCCGGCATCAAAAGGTAGCAGCAGCCAATAAGGCTTCTGCAGTTTAGCAGCAGCTAAAGCCTGTTCAACAGATTGACGTACTGCTTTATCTGCCGCATTAAGATAACAGAACAGTACTTTGCAGCTGCCGCCGCAAATCATGCCTAAACCAGCTACTTTTTCTGCTGTCAGGACATACTCAAACAAAAAGTTTTCTCGCTGCGCAATCTGTTTCTGCCCCTTTAAAATAGCCTGATACTCAAGGTTGCCGCCGCCAATCGTACCATAAATACGTCCCTGGCTGCCAACCAGCATATAAGCTCCGGCACTGCGTGGTGTAGAACCGCTGCTTTCAATAACCGTAGCCAGCAGGCAATCATGACCTTCTGTCAGTATCTGTGCTAATACTTCCAGTAATTTCAGCATTTTTCTTTCTCCCGTACATAGCGGCAGACTAACTCCAACACACTGCCTGCAATGCAGCGTGCCTTATCAGAAATAGTAAAGCAGTTAGCAAGTTCTTCCCGACGCGGATCAATATCAGCAATTTTGAAGCCTTTAGTCACATAATAACCTTCGCGAATCATACCTCGGATAATGCCAGGAATAGTAGCTGTAACCACTGTTTCAGCTCCGTCTTTCGCTATTACAGCAATAACCTCACCCTGCTCAACTATTTCACCAATGCCGCGTACAACATGTATAGTTCCTTCTGCCTCAGCATGCAGAACGCGCTCTGCCGTATAGCCGCCGATATTGCCGGGTATACCGCTGTTCGGCGCTGCACTGCCGTTTCGGATAATACGTCCAAGATTATGTCCGCGCTTTGTTTCAACTATACAATCTACATCTTCACCGGCCGTAAAACCAGGTCCCATGGCAATAGTCAAAGGGGCCATTTTTTTATTTGTACCCAAATTTTTCTTGGCAATAATCGCATCAATTACAATATCCGGCTGAAAAGCTTCAATGCAGCTGCCTGTTTCATCTACCAGCAGCGGTACTTTATCTTGCTGCCAAACTTCTTCTGCCTGCTGCCAGTCTTTAATCAATACGCATTCCATATCTTCAACTGTTGCTTTGCCTTCATAAACAGCTTCGCAAACAGCTACCTGCCTGCGTATTGCAGCAGGAGCAGCACATTCAAGCACTAAAACTTTAAATCCTGCACCCCATAAGCGGTGTATCGTCCCCGTTGCCAGGTCTCCGCCGCCGCGTACAATTATCCTGCATTCCTTTTGCATTTTCTCACTCCGTTTTAATTACATCATTATTTCTCTGCTTGCTTCTATGGCAAAACTCCACTTATCACGCTGCTGCTCCAAAAGAAGATAGTCTTCCGGCATCATGCGCCATGCCAGCCCGCAGCCGGCAGAAATTTCCTGCGGAACTGGTATCAGTCTGCCGCCAATACTATTATCCAGACAGAATTTTTCTGCTACCATAGCATCCGTCGTTGTAGCAAAGGTTATTACTCTGTAAAGTCTTTTCAGCCTCATTATCTTTACCTATTTTCCTGTTCATACTGACAGGCGAGCTCTTTCACTGCTTCAATAGCAATATCTACCTCAGCTTCCGTATTAAAGTATCCAAAACTGAAACGTACCGCTCCCTGCTTTTCTGTACCAAAGTGACGATGCAGCAGCGGAGCGCAATGAGCACCTGCCCGTACACAAATCTGATAGTCTTCCCACAAAATATCACTTACTGCAGCAGAATCAAGTGTACCGATGTTTAAAGCAACAATGGCCGCCCTTTCCTCAACCTGATAATCACCGTACAGTTTAACAGCAGGCAGATTCTGTACGCCTTGCACAAAGCGCCGCATAAGTTTATCTTCATGTGCATGTATTTTTTCTATGCCTGTAGCCAGCAAAAAATCTAACGCTGCATTCAGTCCTGCAATGCCATGACCGTTCAGTGTTCCCGCTTCCAGCACCGTGGGCATCTCACTGGGATGCGTTGTCAAAAAGCTGTGTACACCGCTGCCGCCTACCTTAAAAGGCCGCACAGCAAGACCGGGACGTACATAAATACCGCCAGTTCCCTGCGGACCCATCAGTCCCTTATGCCCGGTAAAGCACAGTATATCTATACCCAATTCAACTACATCAACAGGAAAGCTCCCTGCTGTCTGCGAAGCATCAACTAACAGCAGCAATCCATGTTTATGAGTAAAATCAGATACCAGCTTTAGATCCGTTAAATTGCCCGTCAGATTAGAAGCATGCGTAATCACAACCGCCTTCGTCTGCGGACGCAGATTTTTTTCCAATTCAGCATAATCAATCCGTCCTAAAGCATCTGCCTGTACATGGGTAATATCAACACCATGTGCCTCTGCTAAATACAGCGGACGCAGCACAGAATTATGCTCGCACACAGTAGTAAGCACATGGTCTCCCGGCGTAAAAAGACGCTGCAAAACACAGTTAAGTGCTTCGGTTGCATTAGAAGCAAAAGCAATCTTTGATGGATCACCAGCACCGAACAAACGTGCCAGTTTTACCCTGGTATCATAAATAACTCTTGCCGCCTTAAGCGTAGGCTCATGTGCGCCCCTGCCGGCATTGCCCAAAGACTGCAAAGCCTGCAGCATCGCTTCTGCTACAGCAGGCGGCTTTTGCAGCGTTGTCGCCGCATTGTCAAAATAAATCATGGTCTGATAACCGATGATGCCTGCAGCATTTTTTCTGCAATCACATACATATTAGTTACCGAGCCTACCTGCAGCTTATCAGTTAAGCCATAGTGATTCAGACATGTACCGCAGGTGAGGATTTCTACTCCCTGTGCTTCCAGAGATTTAAAGTCTTCCAGTGCAGGAGAATCTTCACAGGTTAATCTTGCACCGCCATTATACAGCAAAATAGTTTTAGGCAGTTCATCCTGCTGAGTCAGCGCAAAAATAAAGCCTTTCATTAAAAGCGCACCTAATACATCATCACCGCTGCCCATTTTATCAGACGCAATAACAACAACTTTATTCTTTCTTCCGTCAGGAATGCAAAGCTCGGTCACATCAATAGCTTCCTTTTCTTCGGCAGCTTCACCCACTGTCAGAACAACCTGGTATTTTCGCTCTTCCAGTTTTTCGCTTTTTATGCCGTAACCTTTCTGATTAGCCATTTTAGTCAGGTTTTGTACAGCAATTTCATTATCTACCAATACGCATACCTGACCGCTGCCGTTTAATTCTTTAATAGCATTTTTAGTTTTAACTACCGGAATCGGGCACGCATCTCCCAAAGCATTAACTTGCAGCATTTTTAACTCTCCTTTAAAGCACATAAATTTCTTTTTCACGCTGTTCTACTATCTCGCCTACGATCGCAGCAGGCATCCCCGCCTCCCGTAGCTCCTGCAGCAGCTGCTGCGCACATTCCGGCGCCACTGCCGCCAATAATCCACCGGAAGTCTGCGGATCAAACAGCACTTCTTCCATCGCAAAGGGTATATTTTCAAACTGAACAAATTTCTCTGTATGATTTCTGTTTCTCTGCGCCGCCGCTGTCAGTAAAAATTCATCAGCATAAGCCAGCGCAGGCTCCATAACAGGCACCTGCTGCGAATGAATAATACAGGATAATCTGCCATCCATCATCTCATGCAGATGTCCCAAGAAGCTGAAACCAGTTACATCCGTGCAGGCGTGCACTGTATATTGACGCAGAATCTCTGCGGCATATTTATTTAAGCGCGTCATAGAGGCAACAGCTTCCTCCATCGCCTCTGCAGAAGCTTCACCAACCCTGTTAGCCGTACAGATAATACCAACGCCCAGTTTTTTAGTTAAAATCAGCTTATCTCCCGGCTGACCGCCGTTATTGGTATATATTTTATGAGGATTAATCAGACCAGTTACGGACAAACCATATTTAACATCACTGTCCGCAATGGAATGTCCGCCTGCCAGCGTTCCTCCTGCTTCCATTACCTTTTCAGCACCGCCGCGCATAATCTCACCTAAAATATTCAAATCCATAGCTTCCGGAAAGCAGACAATATTTAAGGCCGTCTTAACCTCACCGCCCATAGCGTAAATATCACTTAACGCATTGGCAGCAGCAATCTGTCCAAAGGTATAAGGATCATCAACCATTGGCGGAAAAAAATCCAAAGTCTGCACTATAGCCAAATCATCCGTTACCTGATAGACAGCCGCATCATCCTTGCTGTCATAGCCAACTAACAAAGCCGGATCGGCAGGCCCTTTAGGCAACTTTTCCAGGATATGGCTCAAAATTCCAGCTCCTAATTTTGCCGTACAGCCTCCGCCTTTGCAAAAAACTATTTTTTCCTGTTCACTCACTCTGCCACGCTCCTCTTACCCAAATATCATCCTGACTGATTCCCTGCTTTTGCAGCAGCCTGCATATTATTTCCGCATGCATAGCCGCAGCTTTAGTATCACATTTATTCAACACAGGATAAAAACTGCGCCCAGCTGCATTTTTTCTTACGCCCTGCGGTGAAGTCATAATCAGCGCCATATCTTCTGCTGTCAGCACATGATTTTCATCACAGTTTAACATCTTTTGTACCAGCTCTGTGCGAAAGCAAGCCTCTCCAACCATCTGCCCTACAGCATCCAAGCCTAAAACACCCAGCACAATATCACATTGAGGCAAAATAACAGGCTCATGAGCAGCCGGTACTTTACATGGTTTTCCTTTAGCGCCATCAGCTTCCAGCAGCGTAATATCTGCCAGCTGCATATAATCTTGCAAAGCAGCAGCTTCGGGCATTATCAGCTTATTTTCTGCTTGCGCCTGCCTGCCGCAGACAGCATAGCTGCCCTGCTGCCACAAGCTAAGTAATTGCTGTTTATTTTCTGCAAACATAGCCTGCGGAGGCTTATAAATATGTGTTGTTGTCGATACCAGTACTTTCTTGCCCTTGCAGCTTAAATAAGCTGCAAGTTCATACATTACGGTAGTCTTGCCGCCTGCCCCAACAATAGCTACTGCATGTTTATTGCCGTCCAGTAAATTCCATACTTTAATCTGCATTTTCGTCCTGTTTATTTTACCGTATTTTCCAGTCTGCCGATGTTTTCAATCTCGCAGACTACAGTATCACCGCTGCGCAGGAAAGTAGGCGGCTGCATTCCCATGCCCACACCTGCCGGAGTACCAGTAGCTATAATTGTACCGGCCTGCAACGTCATCCCCTGTGAAAGTTCGGCAATAGCACCTGCAACAGTCTGTATCATATATTTAGTATTGCTGGACTGGCGCAGTTGTCCATTAACATAACAGCGAATATCCAGATTCTGCACATCCGCAATCTCATCGGCAGTAACAATATACGGCCCCATCGGCGTAAACCCATCTAAGCTCTTGCCTCGATACCATTGTTTATGTCTGGTCTGCAAATTTCTGGCGCTGACATCGTTAATAACCGTATAACCAAAAATATAAGCTTCCGATTCTTCTTTGCTTACATCTTTAGCATCTTTACCCAAGATAACGCCCAGTTCTGCTTCATAGTCAAGACTGTCTACCAATCCCTCATAAGCCGGAATAAAATCACCGGAGCCTGTCGCTGTACTTACCCTTTTAGAAAAATAAATTGTATATGGGCGCTCTCCGCCAAAAGCTTCATCAGAAAATCTGCCTGCTTCCTGAGCATGCGCATCATAATTTATGCCCAGGCAAATAACATCCTGCCGCGGATGTACGATTGGCGCACATAACTTTACTGTCTCTAAAGCTACAGCCGCCCCCCGCAAAGCATCTGTATTTTTGGCTAACAGCTGCAGCTGTGCTTTTTCTTCCTGTCCCAGCTGGCAAATAAGTTCATTCATATCTTTATATGCTAATTTTCCGCTCAGTTTCTGCAGCATATTCATTCTGTATGCTATACCGTCATCAACAAAAGCAACCAATATTTCAGGTGCACCGTTTATTTCTGCCGTATAGAATTTCATTTTTCATCCCTCATTTTCTTTTAATATATTTTCTAACTTTATTCAGATTTACATTTACTTATAATTATACTATATTTCCTGTCAGCAGATAAATATATCCGCCGCTAAATTCTTCATATGTAGCACTAACTATACCAAATCATCATAAATTGTGATAAAATGCTATCAATGTATTTTTTTACAGCATTCCCGTTTTCCCGGGCAATAAAACTCTGGAGGCTTTTATGAAATATCTGCAATCACTGCTTCTTATTATTTTAGGCAATTTAGTCTGCGCCTTTGCTATCAATACCTTTATCATACATAATAATTTTATTATTGGCGGTGTTACCGGTTCATCCATTATTATCAACCATTTTTTCGGACTTAATATTTCTACAGTCATGTATATCATTAATGGCGCTTTGTTCTTGCTGGGATTATTTTTCCTCGGCAAAAAATTTGCTCTATCTACCCTGTTATCCAGTTTGCTGCTGCCGTTTTTCATCTCACTTTTTGAACAAATGCAATGGCAGGACCAACTGCTGTTAGACCCTTTTCTGGCCTGTGTGCTCGGCGGCATGCTCACCGGTGCAGGCAACGGACTTATTATCAGACAGGAAGCCTCTACCGGTGGTTACGATATCTTAGCGCTGATTTTAAAAAAATTCTTTGCTGTTCCCGTCCATATCACCGTTTATATAATAGATACCGCTCTTATTCTCTGTATGCTGACTTTTTCCAATCTTACTGACCTTGTTTACGGCCTTATCACTACTTTCCTGCTTTCTTACGCAATGAATAAAGTATTGACCATGGGCAAATCGCAGCTGCAGGTTATTATTATTTCTAATCATTATGAAACTATACGTCATGAACTGCTGCACAAGCTTGACGTTGGCGTTACCCTGCTGCACAGTCAGACAGGTTTGCAGACTCAGGAACTGGAAGTTATTCTTTCCATCATACCTAATTATAAGCTTTCACAGCTGAAAAAAACTGTTACCGCCATTGACCCTGCTGCCTTTATCACAGTTGCCGAAATAAACGACGTAGGCGGACGCGGTTATACTCTGGCACGCAAGCCTATTCCCCTGGAAGATGCAATTTAAACTTGACTTAAAGCCTGCTTTAAGCTGTAAAATAAGCTAAACTGTTCTCTTTTATTTCTGAAATATAGTTAAGGAGAAAAACTTATGCGCGTTGTCTTTTTTATCGGTTCAGTAGGTATTATCCTCAGCCTTATTTCCTACGTTTATTACAGACAAAATTTTGCCTTTGCCAGAACATTGCCTTTTGCGCTCATTTATCTGTTGCTGGCAGCAAATACCGCTGTTTCCCGTTTGTTGGGCGAAAACACACCGGCCCTTATTTTGAAGCTTTCTTCCTGGTTCGCCGGTCTGTGGATTGCTTTTATCTATTATTCTACCTTACTTGCCATAATTCATCTTTTACTCTGGCTAAGCAGCAAATTTACATCATTGCACCTGCCATCTGCTAAACTGGCTGCCGTCGGTACAGTATTTATCCTTGCTTTTATCAGCTGGGGCGCTTATCGGGCTTTTCACCCCGTTATCCGCATCGAACAAATCACAACAGACAAATTACCCGTAGGTCAGCAGACAAAAATCGTTCTGCTCAGCGACATCCACCTTGGGCGTATTCTCGGCCGTGATTATGCCGAACAGCTTGCAGAGAGAATCAACGAACAAAATCCTGACCTCGTGCTCATAGCAGGCGATATTCTTGATGAACGCATTGCTTACGTAACGCAGGAAGACTCCCTTGCTCCTTTCAAAAAAATCTATGCTCCGCTTGGCATCTGGGCAGCCTACGGCAACCATGATTATCTGGACAAGCCTGCAGTCTGGCGGCAAATGCTGAATGATAATAACATCAATGTTCTGCAGGATGAAAGTCATTATATCGGTAACATCAAGCTGACAGGACTTAATGATTACAGCAGGCGCCGAGATGATAAAATGCTCATGCAGCTAAGCTCAGATAACGCAAATTATTACAGTATATTGCTGGACCATCAGCCGCGCCGCATTCAGCCAGCTTCCGAAGCAGGCTATGACCTGTATCTTGCCGGTCATACCCATACAGGGCAGCTTTTCCCTAATCGCCTGGTAACACAGAATATGTACCCTTTAGATTACGGACGTAAAGCATTCGGCAGCCTTACTGCCATTACCAGCAATGGTTACGGCTTCTGGGGCCCGCCAGTGCGTACTGAACTTGCTCCGGAAATCATTGTCATCAACTTACGAAGCAATCAATAATAAATATGCAAAGCCTTTGCTATTTGGCAAAGGCTTTTACTTTTCCTTTTACATTTGTAGCAGCATTTTACAAATTTAAGCTCATATGCTATAATAATAAATATACAACATAGCTTAATTAAAATTCCTTCGGGAATTTTTTTATTTTTATTCTGCAGCCTGGCTGTAGTTTTTATTTTTTAAAGGGGGAATTATATGACACAATCACACTCAAATCAACATTTGAAACCACGCATTATTATGTTTCTTGCGGGAATTTTTCTGATGACCTTTGGCATAGCACTTTCCTGCAAAGCCGACCTCGGCACTTCTCCAATATCCAGTGTTCCCTGGGTACTGAGCATGTTTTTGCCGCTAAGTGTCGGTAATCTTACTATTATAATGAATATTATCATGATTCTGCTGCAGCCCTTTATCTTACGGGCTCTTTATATACGCGAACTGATTGGACAAGTCATTACTACATTGTTTTTTGGTACAAGCATAGACTTCTCCATGCATCTTTTAGACTGGTTTACACCTGACAATACCATTGAAAAATGGATTGCCTGCCTTTTGAGCATTGTTATTCTTGCTTTTGGTGTTTTTCTGGAAGTCCATGCCAACATCTTCCTGGTTGCCGGTGAAGGTGTTGTTAAGGTAATCTCTTTCGTTACCCATAAAAAATTCAGTTTAATAAAAAACTGTTTCGATATCACACTTGTAGCAATCAGTATTGTTATCTCGCTCTGTGAATTCCATGGACTGAGAGGTATCGGCGCCGGCACTATCGCCGCAGCTATCCTTGTAGGCCGCATGGTTTATATTTACGAAAAAAATCTGCACTTCGTCAAAAAATGGAAAGCAGAAAGCTAATAAACAAAAACACGTACTGCATTATTACAGTACGTGTTTTTTATTTTTAGATTTACTAATAACAGCAGATTTCAACTAAGTTCCCATCCGGATCTCTTACATAAATACTGCGCATCTTGCCGCAAGCTCCATTTCTGTCAACAATATCTGTTTCAAGCTTCCAGCCGCGTGTTACGATTTCCCGCGCAATATCTTCAATTTTTCCAGCTGCCACAAGACAGATATCCTGACTACCGTAGGTTGGATTTACTGCCGCCGGCTGAAACTGACCCTTAACAGTATGAAAATTTATCTTGCAATTGCCAAAGCTGACGGCATAACGCCCATTATTTTCCATAAGCTGCATTTCCAAAACACGAACGTAAAAATCCAGCATTTTTTCAATATTATCTGTTGTTATAACAATATGGTCAAAGTTTTTGAGCTGCATAGAATTATCTCATTTATCTAATCTTTTAATATTTAACCTTCTATTTCCAAATAAGCTGCATCATTTTTTTGTATTCACTATTTAAATTTCTAATAATTACTTTAAACATAGTATAAAACAAATCACCATCAACCGTTCCATCTTTTAATAACACGCAGCAATCTGCAATTAATGACCCTTCATTATCAAAATAATATTTAAAAGACTTATATGCTTTATTTAAATTATTTACTTCTTTAAACAATTCTGTTTCGTTGTTATCATTTAATACTTTAGGCGCAACTAAAATACGAATCATACCATAAATACTGCTGTCAAGTATAACAATTGTAGGTAATTGCTGCCCATTAACTTCAATATTGGAACGAAAAATAACACTATTTAACTGATCATCTTTAATTTCTTCAATGGTAAAGCTGGTAATTTTGTTTTTATCTAAATAGGCTTTAAAAGATTCTGCTTTACTGTTCATTTTATAACCTCCTCCATTTATAATACCCGAAAGCGTATAGCTTTCGGGTATTATTGCTGTTTCTAAGCATCTACAATAATCTCATCATCTTCAGCATTTTTCTCATTAAATTTTTGATAGTCTATGAGATTATAACGTTCATGCAAGGATAAATTATGTCCATAAATTTGATCATATGCTTCATGCAGATAGTAATTATGCAGATAACGCAAATGATTTTCTGCAGTAAAACGCTGATCATATGCATACCAGTATTCTTTTAACCGCAGCAGCACACCATTAGTATCTACAGTGTCATAACCAGTAAAATTAAGATACATCCACTGGTTACGCTGTTCATATGGAGAATACCACAGGAAGGCATCATGCGCATCTCTTATCGGAACGTCACCATAAACGACAGTATTAGTACCACTGTTATTAAAATGTCCAGTATCTTCAATACTCAATTTGTTGATATACATTTCATCATTACTTGAAGTAACGTAAGCATTTTTAGCCCATAATTCAGTAAATACAGATCTATTATTAGCTTCTAACAAATCAATTATGAAGCTGTCAATAGCCTGCTTTGCACCTTTGTTTGCAGAAGTATTAATGACGAGATCATCTTCGGCCTCCTGATTCTGTTGAACATATTGAGCATGAATCTTATCACCACTAAAAGTAACACTATCTTTGGCAATAATATTTTGTAGTTCCTGTTCTATAGCCTGCATAATTACATCCTTACCATCAACAGTATTCGACGTAATCTTTCCTTCAACAGATGTAAAGATTATTGTTTCATTAGCATTGGCAGTACTTTCATTAATAATATCCTGGTCAGCAGTAAATTTAATATTTTTTTCTGCATTAACAATATCTTTGTTAATAACATTATTATCTGCAGCAAAATTAATATCTTGTCCTGCATTTAACACCTTATTATTATTAACATCGTCACCAGCGGTAAAATTAATGTCTTGTCCTGCTTGCAATTCCGCATTATTCTCAACATCGTTACCAGCGGTAAAGTTAATATGCTGCGTTGCAGTCAATTCTTCATTATTTATAACCTTATCATCAGCATTAAATGTAATTGTTTCAACAGCATGCAAGATACCATCATTATTAATATCAGCTGTTTGAGCTTCTTCACCTTTTTTAGCAGTTATAACAAGATTACCGTTAATATAAGCCGGGTCTTTTTGAGTTGGATCAACAATATCCTCAGTTGTAATATTAACACTGCCATCACTATTGGTAAACTCAATATCGCCGCCAAGTTTATTTGTAAATCCACCCATATCAATATTGAAACCATCAGGCTTGCTTACTGTAAGCGCCAAACTGCCGCCAACAGCCTGCAAATCGACATTCTTAATAATGTTATATTTATTTGCCAGTTGTACATCACCAACAATAGCAGCCAATTCTACGGTCTGGGCAACAATATTTTCAGATTTTTCAGTGGTTGTCTGGATTATATCGCCCTCGTCAGAATGAAGTTTTAACGTTCCGTTTTCACTTGCACTATCATCAGCAGTTGCTTTGACATGCAATTTACCACTGATAATAATATCACTTGCAGCATGCAGATCTACGTCATCCTTAGCATCGATATAACCAAGAATTCTTTCATTTTCGGTTGTCGCGGTATCATCTTCACGACCGATAAGAAGCGCTCCTTCGCTGTCAATCTTGACGCCGCCAGTATTCTGATTAATTGTACCAATTATTAAAGTACCATCCTGTTTTGCTTCAATATTTACAGCATTTTCTACATCAGCATTCACAACAGCACCACTGTTTTTGATACGCAAGCCAGCATCTGCAGAACCAATACCGCCATTTTCAGAATTAAGATTAATTATACCATCAGCATTGATATAACCAATATCATCGGCTTTGCTTACAATGCTTCCGTTAGCTTCAATATCTACGTTTTCACCAGCTATACTGTTAACTGTAAAATCTACATTATTACCAGCTGCCTGCTGTAATTTTACATTTCCTGCCGCATTGGCATTTACATAACCATTATTATTCAGCGTTACCTGCACCGCCTGCAGAACGTCATTAACACTATGCCCAATGTCGCCGCTACCGCCTTCAAGATAAATCTTATCGCCGGCAATATTGTCTACATTAATACCTTGCTGACCGGAAAGTCGTAAGTCATTGGCCGCAAACTCATCAGCATTCAGTACAGAATCTTTAGCCAGCAGATAAACATGATCTGCCACAGTATTACCAGTCTTTTGAACAGTAACCTTACCGTTGCCATTCAGCTGAACACTTACAGGAGTAGTTCTTTCAATAGTAATTTCTTCATCACCCCAAGTTACGTCTCCTGCTCTTGCCATGGCAAGCTTATCCAGCTGTTCTTTTTCAGCATCAGTAATGCTGTCCCCAGTAAACATAGCTGTTAAACTATCTGTCTTAATAACAGTTTTTTGCGTATCTACCACGCCAATATTTCCGGTATCCGAGATAAAAGTAATATTATTTCCTGTTACATTAGCCGTCTTAACATCACTTATGCTCCCTGCTGCAGGGTTAATCACACTGTCACGAATTGCGTACAGAAGCTGCTGTTCAGTCCAACCGTAATTTTCCGCAGCCGCGTTGCCCACTGCTTCATAATTAGTCAGCCATGCTACTGCCTGCGCATTATCGGCAAAACCACTTTCAGCAATAAAGTTAGCCTTAGCCTGCTCATAGGCAGCACCTTTTTCTGCATAAACATCATAAGCTGCATTGTAATTTTCCAAAGCAGTCTTATAAGCTTGCTTACTTGCAGCATCATCACCCAAATTTGCAATGGCTTCATTCAAGGCACCCTGTTTAGTATTCAAATCTTGCCGAGCAGCTTCAACTTCAGCACTATTGCCTTGCATCAGCTTAACAAATTCCTGACCTTTAGCAAGCAACTCTGCACCTTTTTCCTTGGCTTCAGCCAAAGTGATATCGTCTGTTAAGAAGAAAGATCCACTTTCAGCAGTATTTGCCAAATTTTCCTGTTGATTTTCACGGCTATTCTTATTCTCTTCATCACCGCCTAAAAGGGCAAGTTTTTCCCAGTTTTCAATACGTGCTTCATCAGATTCACTAATTACACTATTGTCAGTAAAGGCATCTACAAAGCCGGCATCAGCTGTTTGTACTTCAAGAACAACATCACCATTTTCAGCTGCAACTTTACCAAGGTACATATTACCATTTGTTTCACTCAGATAGATACCTTCAGCCGCCTGAGCGTTGATGCCAGCCGTTCCGCCGTCAATAAGCAAGCTGCCACCTTGATCACTGCTGCCAATAGAGCCGCCATAAGACAGTAATGTAATCTCATTACCGGCAATATGTGCTGCGTTATTAGCATTAGTTCCATTCAGCATATCACCTTCAGCAGTAATATATACGTTGCCAGCAGTACTTACCTTATCAATATAAACACTGTTATTATTATTAGCTGCCAAAGCGATAATATTAATGTTGCCATTAGCAGACACCGCATTCAGACGCAGTGTATCGCTCATATTTTTTTGAATAATGTCGATACCAGTTTGAGCTTTAAGAGTTGCATTATCAGAAACTAAAGTTGCATCACCTTCGTGACGAATATTTCCGGTAGTGCTTGTGATATCAACCTTGCCCATATGAATATCGCCACCAAGCAGGATATCGCTGTTACTTGTAATAGTACCAGTACTGCCGTCAGCATTGCCTACAAATTCAATACCAATAGGATTATCAGCTTTCAGTCCAAAATTATAGGCAGTAAGCATGCCGCTGGTTTCTTTCCATTCCGTCGTAACAGTCTTACCCCACAGTCCAAACAAGCCCTTCTTCTTGGTAGTAGTTACTCTCTCAGAAATTTCTGTTTCGTAAATATAATTACCCTTATCATCTGTCAGGTAATAAGGATTACCAGTATCAGTCGTAGTAAGGACATCATTACCATCGCCATCTTTACCCCAGTAAAGTAACTGGTTCTGGTCATTAACGCCTTGCTTAGGTTCCCCCTTACGTTCAAACATAATCTGATACAAAGTGTCACTATTTTTGTCAGTACTGCCAGTTATTGCGGCAGTTCCGGAACCATCACTTCCAAGATGTGTATAACCACCAACAGATCCATCAGTGATGATATTGCCTTTAGTATCCAGCAATTCATTGTTAGATACAGTTTGTCCAGTCTGCATATCATCTTTGGTAACTTGGTCAAACGAATTAACTACATCTTCCCAATTTTCTGATGACAGACCAAACCAGCTGCTGTCACTTACATGCTTGTAAGATGTAGTAACACGGCTTGCCGTACCATTGCTCCAGGTATAGTACTGCCCTTGTTCAGGGTTATATGTAGCCGTTCTGTCACTATTAGCATTAACAGTTACATTATCCTTAGTGTAAACAGTCGTTGTATTGGTATTAGTATCATTAATCTCAATACGGCCTGCAACTGTTGCTGCGTTAATGCTGCCAAGTTTAAAGGTAAATCCATTATCCTTACCAGCTACGCTGCCATTGATGTCGTAATTAGAGCCACCATCTAAAACCACCAGTTTACCGCCGCTGGCGTTAGTATTAGCAATAGCACCGGTCAGATAAATGCGTCCGCCGCCTGCCTGTTCAATATCTTCTGTAAAGATTTGATTAGTAGTAGGATTGTACCATGCTCTGATATTATAGACAAACTGTTTGGTAGTCTCGTCATAAACCGCACCGCTGGAACCAGCAGTTACGAGGTAAGCATCAGTCATAAAGTTACTGTCTGGCTGTACAACTCCGGAAGTAGCACCATTCATGAGACTTTGAGCTATATTCGGGTCAATATTTAATTTATAACTTTCAAAGCCGCTCTGAATAGTACCATTAACATTGATGCTGGCCGCATTAATGTAGATTGCTCCGCCCGCAGCAATACCGGGAGCGTTATTTTCATTTTCGCCAGTAAGCTTCTTTGCAGCTGCTTCTGCTTCAGTTGCTGTTAACTGCTTGCCATTTACAGTCAATTCTTGCAAAAATCTTGTCAACTCTTCCACACTGTCAAAAGCAGCATAGTATTTGCCGTTGGTATTTTGCTTATTACCAAGCGCAGCAGTCAATGCATTCTGGATAGCAGAAATATAATCAGCATCCAAAGCATCTTTAGGATTACCGGCTACATCATAAATCTCATCAGTATAACCCTGTGTTACGGCGCCACCGGCCGTAAGGTTAATAGTACGACCTTTGATGCTGCCTGCTTCCTGTGTGATATTGCCATTATTATCTTTTACTTCTCCAACAACATAAATACTATTATGAGTGTTCGTAATACTGATATTACCGAACGGATTAATAATATCTCCGTAGATACCAATGTCCGGAGTATAAAGGTTGGATTCAGATGCCTTTGTGGAAGTTGTGTTACTAATAGTAATCTGTGCATTATTGCCGCTGCCGGAAGCTCCGGCATCCGCATTAACAGCGATGCCATTATATTTGCCGCTATTAGTTACAACGCCGGCACTATTATGCCGTACGTTACCACCGGCACTGTCTACTGTAATATCATTAACCTTTAAAAAGAAATCAGTATTATTGGTAACTGTAATGGAAGGATTGCCATGGGCTGTAATCTGTCCGCTGCCACCCATATTGCCGCTGCTGATATTTACATCACCGCCGGATACCATCAAATCTTTCAGTTCAATAGTAGGCACGGTGCTTGCGCCTTCAGCAATACCAATGTTTCCGGCAGAATCTGTTGTCAACAGACCCAAGGCCTGCAGTTCTGACTGAATACGGGTAAGTTCTGCCTTATAAGTATTGCCAACATCAGTACCACTGTATTCCTGCGACATAGCTACAAGCTCATTCATTCTATTCAGCAGGCTGGCAGCATAGTCAGCCATGCCAATACTTTCAACCGCACTGCCATAACGCTCCTTATACCAGTCAGGCACAGTAACTTTGACATAGTCCCCGCCTTTATTGCCTACCTGCCCACCAAAGATTGCATTATTAACAGTCTCCTCATTGATGCCTTCACGAAGAGCTTCATTATACAAACTCTGTGCTTCAGTTACCTTATCAAGCAAACCTTTTGTTTTTTCTCTCAACTCTACAATACTCTCTGTTAAATCTGATATTGTAGAGCTAAAATCTTCATATTTACTAATTTCAGTTGTTTTACTTGTAATTTTACTTGAATAATTTTCTACCGTTTCCGACGCAGTATTAACAGCTTCTTGTTTAACATTATAACCTTCTATATATGTAGCAACCCAAGGTTTATCAGTATCATTGTTTTCAAGTGCTGCTGTGAAATCTTTAAGCTCTATCTCAACTGCACCCTCGGCCAATGTTTTATTATACTCGTCGCAACTATTAACAAGATATGTGTTTAATTCTTTTTCTACTGTATCTAATTTAGTTTCGGCTTCTACCTTTTTACTATTAAGATTATTAAGTTCTGTTTGAAGCTGTGCTTTTACTTTGCTATTATTTTGCTGTTGTTCTTCTAAATTCTTAAGATCTGCAGCTTTTTGACGCATTAATTTCACATCATCATTCTCATCATACTCTTTTTGAGCAGTCTCCAACGCATCCGCAAGCTGATCAAGTTTTAAACCTTCGCCATATTTATCAAATGCGTCCTCCATACTGTCTTTACCATTTTCATTATAATCAATGGTAATATCAAGTTCATGATTCTTACCTGCTTCAAGAGAGCCGTCAACTTTTACAGCAGTATTGATTACGGCATCATCGCCGCTTAAAGTTCCGTCGCTGGTAGAAGCAATGGAGCCAGTGCCGGTTTCGCCGCCGTCAACCCAGCGCCAGGTTTTGCTTTCTCTGGCAATAGTGGTATCGCCAACACCTGCTGCAGCATTAATATTACGCAAGCTTTTCACGCTGCTGCCCGTATTAAAATTGATAGCGCTATTTTGCGTCATCTTGCCATTGATAGAAGGCTCTGTCTCAATCGGAGCTGCCGTCTTGTTATAAGCATTACTCTTTAACGTAAGATTCAAAACACTGGTATTGCCTGCATCAAAATCAGCATCATAATTACTGTCCACAGTACCAGAAATATTAACAGTATTAGTTCTGTTAATATTATTATTCATCGTAGTACCGGCTGCACCGATAGCACCGCCCTGGGTATCGGCAGTAGTAATATCGGTAAAATTAGTACGATCTGCAGCAGTGAAAGTAATATTTGCATTGTCCATATCCGTACCAACCGTAGCAATAGTAGTACCTTCACCAATATCAATGATATTCTCGTAATCAATATTATCATTGCTTTCTGCATAAGTACCTGCAATAACGCCGGCAGATTTAATAGTTACTTCTTTATTAATATCAGCAGAAGGCTTACCTATGGATTGGTAACCGACATCACCAGTTAAAGCATCAACAGTAACAGATCCGCCTGCCTGCAGAGCCGAGCTGATAAAGCTTACCTTGGCCGCCATATCAATATCGTCTTCCGCATAAACATCTGCGCCTTCAATAGCACCATAACCGCTGCCGGTTATAACAGCATCATAATCCACATCATTACGGGCACTGATATTTTGATTACCGCCAGTAATTACATTAGCGTTATCAAAAGTTACAGTTGTATTATTAGCAATACTGTTTTCAGAGCGAACGCCGCTATAGCCTACAACAGACGCTTTTACAGCATCAGTACTCAGCTCTACATCATTATCATGCAAAGCATTAATATTCATATCTTCCGCAATATTCCAGGAGCCAGATACTTTAACATCCGTATTGCTTTCAATGTTATTAACCGTTTTGGCAGCGACAGGACTCATGCCTATAAGCGCACCGCCGTCACCGTTCACTTTATCAGTTACCTTGACTGCGCTGTTTGCAGCTGCATTCAAATTCTTAACTTTACTGTTAAGGCTATTAATATCGATGCTGGTATTGATAACACTATTAGTTGTACCAATATTAGTACCTGTTGCAAACGCACCCGCCGCACTGATACCGCTGGCATCAACATTCTGTGTTACTTTATTATCAGCTGCAAAATTTATTTCTGCATCATCGTATTCATTACTGTTATCTGCAGTTTCAGTACCAGTATAAATATTATCGTTACCTGATACAACAACAGTATCAGAATAAGCAGAAGTTGTTGCAGTATTGCCATCACCGGCAATAAGCCCACTGACAGTAACGGCTCGCAGCAGTACATTTTGCTGAATATCGGAAATTGCATTGAAGCTAATTTCTTGTGCTCTAAAAGTATTTCCGCTGCCAATTTCTACTGCCGTCCTCATGGCTTCATCTTCATTACCAATATTGATTTCAGCAATACTTACTGCACCAGATGCCAAAACACCAACACCATCATTATTAACATTTGCCGTAAGCTGAGAAGCAGTATTTGCAGCTACATCAATATTTTTGTCAGCAGACATTGTGCTGCCGCTTAATTGTACTATATTACTTCCATTATCGCTGACAGTTGCCTGCATACCGGCTCCGCCGATGGTACTTGCTACAACATTGGTAGCATTTACAGTAATACTGTTATTTTTTTCAGCTGCAACATTAATATTTCCGGTTTCCTCCTTGCCTGCTTCGGAATTAGCTGTAATATTCGCATTTTGCAGAACTATATTTACATCACTGCTATTTTCAGCTTCAGCTATCAGAGCACCAACTGCTAAACCGCCTGCCACAACAGCAACAGAATCAATTTCTGTGTCAGAGTTATCTTGTGCAGATATATCAATATCCTGACCTTTTACAGTTGTACCAGCCAACCTAACAGCACTGCTGCCAGAAGTATTTACCTTGCCCACAGCAGCATTACCATTTATCAAACCGGCACTGCCCTGATATACATCAAGATAGGCTTCGTCATCAATATTAGTTCCAATCTGAATATTATCAGCTGTAATATCCGCGCCACTAACAGCTACGCTAACATTGCGGTGTATGTTGAGAAGTCCTACACCTGCTGCGCCTGCAAGTCCTAAAGATGCACTTGCTCCGCCAAGCGTCATCTCAATATTATCTGTTTCATTTGCAGCAGTAGTTACATTATTACCTGCGTTCAGGCTGCCGCCTATGATATTTACAGTAATCTGCGAATCTTTATCACCGCCATATCCGGCATCAACAGAAGGCAATGCTTCACCGGAAGTAATACCGGCAGTTTCCAATGCGCCCATATCAGACAATAAACTATCTGCATCATCACCATAAACAGCGTTTGCTTCTGCAATCTTTGCTTTTACGTCTTCATCAGTAATTTCTTGTCCAATATTTGTAATAGCAATATTAGCACCTATAGCTGCAGCAGCACCAGCTGTCGCATTAGTTGCAAGCTGCTTAATATTACGTTCTTCCTGTGCAGTCATACTAATATTTTGACCAGCTTTTAAATTACTGTAATTAACATTAGTCTGCACTGTGCTGTCAATAGTATTGACCGTTACACCAACACCTGCACCACCAAGACCCGCAGCCTGAGAACCCATATAAGCATCTACATTCACTACATTATCAGCAGTACCATTGATATTACCATTACTTGAAGTTATATCCATATTGGTAATATTCGTTACTACCTTACTATTAATATTATTAATAGAAGTTGCACCGGCAATACCACCTGCTCCCACGCCAGTAGCAGAAAGCACAGGTTTAACCGTAGTAGTATTAGATGCAGCAACAATTACATCACCTGAAGCAGTAATAGTGCCCTTATTAGTTGTATCGGTACTATCATCGCTTACCTCTGCAGTAGTTTCAGAATTATCTTTCAACACACCTACAGACGCACCTGCACCTACACCTACAATACCTGCACCTACACTTACGTTGCCTGCATTTACAATACCTTGATGAGTTGCTTTAACAGCTACAGTATCCGCATTAACAGTACTGTTAAGAAGTGCAGCTTTAGTAGCATTGTTCAGTTCAGTAACAGTAACAACACCTGCTACACCGCCGCCAATGCCCGCAACGCCTGCACCTACAGTAAAGGAGGATACACCCTGAGCGGAATCAGCGTCAACTTCAAAAGCTTTCGCATTGATGCTGCTGTCTTCAACAACAGCAGAAACTTCACGACTGATAGTATTAGTATCACTGCCAAGTCCTACACCAGCACCAATTCCGGCACCACCAACAGTACCAACAAAACCGGAACTGTTAGTATAATCACCGGCGTTAACAAATACATCATTTGCACTAGTTTTATTATTTACAGAGGTATTGGTAACAGCCGCATTAGTAGCACCATCAATCATATTTACATTGACAGTACCGGTAACACCTGCACCTTCTCCAGCCACTGCTGCATTAAGCAGGAACGATTTCATATCACGGGTAGAAGAAGCATCAACAATTAAGCCACTGCGTGTTTCATTAGTTCTGTCAATTTTAGAATCAAGCGCAACAGTTTCTTCGCTAATTAATGTATTATTAATTTCTTTATCTTTATCAATCTTGGTAGCGGTAGTCAGAGAACTATTTCCCAGCGCAGTCAGCATAGTTTCAGCTTCATCCGGTCCGCCAACAGTTGCACTGGCAGTGCCTTCAATCTGATTAACGCTTACCGATACGCCTACAGCTGCACCAGTACCTGCAACAGAAGCAGTACCTGCGTAATTGGCAATCTGTTCATCACTGGTTGCTACAACGCCAATGCTGCCATCAGCAGTAATCTTAGCGCCGCTGCCAATATGCGCATTAACATCATTATCAATCATATTAACAGCTACAGAACCAGTAACAGCTGCACCGCTGCCTGCACCGCTGCCGCCGACGCCAATATTTTCAATACGAGGAGTACCGCTTGCTTTAACCAAAAGATTACCAGTAGCATCCATCGTACCGCCATTTAAAGCAGCATTAGTCTGCTGCAAAATACGGTTTACAGCCACGCCTGCACCTACGGAAACGTTACCGCTTACTGCCGCTACATCAGCAGAGGTAGTTACATCACTGTTATTATCTGCTGTTACCGCAACGCTGGAAGCATTCTCTGCATTTACACCCATCATGGAAGCTTCTACCTGCTTATTAATTAAAGCAGTTGCCGCAGCACCTTGAACAGCTACATTACCGCTGCCGCCAACACCGACTGCAATAGTCTTCAGTTCGGACTGATCATCAGCTTTAACGTCAATTGCAGCAGCAGAATTATCATTATTAATATCAGTATTATTAATTGCAGCCACAGTACGCTGGCTGGAATTTTCAGTATCAGCAGAAGAACCGCCAATATCGTTATAAGCAATCGCTCCGCCTGCAGCAACTTTGCCACTGCCAGTTACGCTGCCAACTACTGCCAGACGATAAGTAGCATCTTCAGCAGTTACATCAATATTAGTTACATTATTAATTTCAGTACGATTTTCAGTGCTGTTTTCATCGAGATATTCATCAATAACAGCTTCAGTATTAGTTCCGCCCTTGTTGATAGCCACACTGCCATTAACCGCAGCAGTTCCGGCACTGGCAGCGACACCGGCACCAATGCCATAAACCTTGCCTTCATTAACTGCCTGCAAGCTTACATCAGATGCAGTAACATTGCTGCCTTTCAGATAAGCACCGACATTATTATCAAGACCATTATACGCCAGGGCAGCTCCAACACCGGCAGTTTTGCCAACACTTACAGAACCTGCTATATTGACAGCCTGAGTCTTATTAAGCGCAGCAATATCCACATCATTACTGGTCAACTTAGAGTTAATAACCTGAGCTGTTACATCATTATCAATATCCTGCCAGGTTACACTGCCCATTCCTCCAAATTGTTTTGCACCAACTGCAACACCACCGGAAACACCTACCAGTAAGGTATCTGCTTCAGCATTGGCTTTAACAGTATCAGCTTTAATATCGGCATTTTCAATAGAAGCCGCAAAAGAATTATTAATGTCAGCTACATTAACAGCAGCACCTGCAGCATTGCCACTTGTACCAGCTGCAACCACAGCTGCTCCGACAATAGTGCTGCCGCCATTAGCAGTATAGTCAATATCTTCATCTGCGGTATCAGCATCTTCATAATATGCTTTGCCGTCAGTATCAATGCCTCTATCTTCAGCAAATACTTTATGCTCATCATAATCGCCTAACAAATCCTGATAGGGCTTTGCTTCAGCAGAAGATGCACTGATATCGCTTGCCTGAACAGTTACACTGGAGGCATTATTGCCAGATGCATTCTCTATAGAAGTGATAGAAGAGCCATTAATACCTGCTTGAACATTATTAGTTAAGCCATTATATACTACAGCACCGCTGAATGCGTTACTGCTGCCTTGTCCACCTGCAGCAATACCTGCAGACACAGCCGCTGTTACCTGGGTAACTGCGAAGAGTCCCTGTACATCAACAGCATTAATATTTTTATAAGAACCGCCGCTTATACCTGCATTAATATTATTCTCAATATCTGCAACAGTTACAGCGCCGCCAACCATATTGCCTCCGCCAACAGCTATATCCGCACTTACGCCGCCAGTAACCTGGATATCGCTTTCATAAGCTGTTACATCAACAGCAGCACCATCATCAGCACCAGTTAAGGATACTTTCTCCATGTTGGCATTAACGTCTTTGCCTATCAAATTAACGGAGACAGAAGCACCGCCGCCATAGTTTTTCCCTTGAGAAGAGTCTATAGTCAGAGCAGCTTCAATACCGGCAGCAACAGCAGTACCGCCACTTACAGCATTTACATCAACATCTTTAGCGCCAGTAACAGTGCTGTCTTTGATTAAAGCAGTTACTTCATTAGCAATATCATTAACGCCTACCGCACCGGAAACGGCTACACTGGTAGAATTGTTCTGACCTTTGCGGTAGGATACTGCAGCGCCACCGCTCCATGCACCAATAAATGCACTATCGCGGGCACCAACAGTTAATGCACCGTCATTATTTAAATTAATATTAGCACCATCAATTACTGCTTTGGTTGTATCCTCAACCATATTCAAAGATACACTGCCGGCACCGGCAAAAGTAAATCCTGGCAGCCCTGCTTCCGCTCCGGCAGTATTGACAGCATTACCGCCGCCTTGCGCTGAGCTGCCGGAATCCATGCTCCTGATAACATCCTGCAATTTATTGGAAACTGCATTTACTTTATTCAGAGCATTAGTTTTAACCTCTTCCATCTTTGCGAAAGGCGCTTTCAACTTATCAAGGAAGCCTTCTTCACCATCATCACCGCTCTTGGTAACACTGCCGGCAATGCTGATAGTATTGATTAAACCGGTAGTTTCCGCAGTTACATTTAATGCTCCAGCAGAAATTTCTCCATTTAGCTGATCTTCTTCGTCTTCAGTACCATCATTATCAACAATCTGTGCAGTATTCTGCACATCAATATTATTTATGGCAACTCCCATGCCAACAGCGGCATTACTTCCGCTTGCAGAAAGTGTCAAAATAGCATTATTAACATTAGTATCATTATAAGCACTGATATCAATCGCCTTAGCTGCCCGCAGCACAGCATCAGTATCAACAATTACATTGTTATAACTGTCGCTGTCAGTCAGAGTAACCATACCACTGATACCGTTGCCATCACTCATACCGGCAGACAGCATAGCGCCAACGTGGAAGATATTGCTGTCACTGCTCAAAGTAATATCGCCCTCAGTTCCGGATGCAGTCAGCTGAGCGCCCTCATCAACAACTACCTTAGAATCCGTATCAAAATTCTGATAATTAAAGCTGCCGCCTACACCGGTACCACCTTTAGCGTCAGCGTCACTTTGCCAGAACATTGTTTTACCGGTTATATTAACATCTTCAACCTTATTGGAAGATTTTACAGCCAAATCTTTACCGGCAGAAATCTTAGTAAATTTACCAATATCAACAGAACTGTTGGCAGATGAACTTGTTAATGCAACAGACCCGCTAATGCTCAATTTAGTTCCGTCACCGCCACGAGCAGAAGCTGCAGCTGCAACATTTGCGTAATTATTGGGATCAGCAAATGCTACTGCATTTTTTACTACGCCTAAAGCATTAGTAACAAGCGCTCCAAACGGACTGGTTGCATCATCTGTAATACTATTAAAATCCTGCTGCAATTTCAGAATATCATTATAAATTATCGCTGCACCCGCTGCCATATTAAAAATGTCATTCATCGTAGACTCACCAGTAATGGCATCAGGATTAGAAACAGAATCTACAAATTCGTCAGTATAATTAGCAGAATAGTTTGCCAAAGATTCTTTTAAAGAAGTTAACTGAGTTATAATTTCCTGATAATTTTGTTCTTCAATATTTTCTAAATCATTAATCGCATCTATTGCATACTGCAGATTTTCTATGCTGCGCTCAAGCTCACGTTTAATACGTTCTGGACGATGATATTCCATCTGCGTACTGCTGGTAATATTAACGTTACCATTTGTTGCGGTAACCTCAGCCCCATCAGCCGCACTACTGCCCTCTGCAAAAACAACAGAACTGTCATTATCCATACCGGCATACACTACACCAGCACCAACAGTAGTGGTCGCAGTAGTACCGCTAAGATCACTATTTTTATAGGAAGTAGTTTTCCCAGAGGCAGTAATATGGGAATCATAAATATCTACATTGGCATCAATATTAATATCATTAGTTGCAGTAAGCTTTGCTGTTTTAGCAAAAGTTACATTTGCAGCGTTTTTTTCATCAGCTACTGCTATGGCCGCACCCACTGAAAGTTTATCAGCAAGCTGTGCACTCAGACTCGGTCCATCATCACCACTGCTAATTTTGCTTAAAATGCCTTTTACCAACTCATTTTCTTTAACTGCATCTGCAATTCCCTTAAGATTAGCAGCATTCATAAATTCAGCCTCTAATTTACTCATTCCAAGATCATTATCAGCCGTTATGGTATTTTCATCAATATAATTAGTAGCATCAACAGTTATATTCTGGGCAGTAATAGCTCCATCCACATTAATTTCTGCCCTGCCATCATGGTTAAATACATTAATGGCCGTTGAACCGACAGTAGTATCCGGAGAAGATGTTACCGCATTTGCTACCAAAATATTGGCAGCATCCGCCTCTACTACTGCATCTCCGTTCGCTGCCGTAATCGTACCGTTGATTTGTACAGCAGCATTATTTTTGCTTTCACTAACAGCGACAGCAGCACCAACTGCAGCAGTTCCGGCTGCAATACCTGATTTATAATTCATTGATGCAGTATTGCTGAATTTTTCGTCCGCATTTGCCTGTACTTTTACTGCCGGAGTACCGTCTGCACCATTCTCACCTTGAGCAGTCAGCTTACCATCAACAGTAACAGAAGCAGAATTTTCCATTTTAGCATAGCTGACAGAAGCTCCCGGAATGGCATCAGGAACTTTTTTAATCAACTTACGTCCATTAGCGGCAGCACCTGCAGTACCGTCTAAAACAGCATTAGCAGTAATATCAATCTTTTCTCCAGCTGTTAAGTCAGCATCCTGACTAATATTTACATTAGCCGTATTGTTTAAAATGACAACATCAGCATTAATAGGAGCACCTAAAGGTGTTCCTAAAATTTTACTTATGGTATCGCCAACCCCGGAATTATAATCCACATAAGTATTATCCGCGTTGGCAGCTACTTTTATATCTTTGCCGGCAGTAATATCTCCCCGTACATCAACCTGCGCTATGGTCTGCACAAAACTGCCCGCATCATCCGCCGGAACCGGCACATAATCAGGATTATTTACTCCGGCTGGCGTAGTTTCTACCAACAATTCTTCTGCCAGATCTTTATTGCCATTAGTCACTTCAGCGGTCAATACAGCATCACCTTTGGCGTCTATCGTACCATAATTTTCTACAGTAGCTTCAATAGTCCTCTGAGTATTCTCAACTATACCCAGTCCAATGTCCGTACCAAGATTATTAAAGGCAGCATCCATAGTATTAACATATTCAGCTTTCGCTGCCAAAACAATGTCGCCATTGCCATCTGCCGTCGCAGTTAAATCATTTCCAAGCCCAGCAGAAAGACCATCAATATTTACAAAGTTAGAAAAATCTTCAATGCCAGTTTTTATAGCAGCCTCACTTACAATACCGTCAGCAGCTGTATCAAAAACGGCTTCTCCACTTACATTCTTACCAACAGCAATCTTTGCTGCAGCCAATTTTACATCATTTGCGGCATTAATTTTACCTAAAACACTGATTGTACCACTGGCATTTAACGGAATATTAAGATTCATCATTCTATCTAAAGTATCCGGAATCTTGTTTTCCATTCCGCCTGCAAATTGACCTTTTAATCCCTCATAAGTATAATCAAACTCTTTACTGTTCGTACCAACAATATTATCTATGCCTGTTGCAGGCGTCATAACATACAAAGCCCCTGTATTAATAACACCGGACTTACCAACAACCATGCCCTCTTTACTCAGGAAAAACAGATTGCCGCCTATTTTGCTGTTCTGTACAGCATTAACCGTACCATTAATATCAATACGGCTGTTAACAAAGTTAACAAGATTTGCAGCATCATTTCCACTGGAATTTTTAGTATTAAAATACATATTGGCAATTCTGTCAGCGTCCAGTTGAAAATCCTTAAATTCATTAATGGCCGCATTTGCAACAATTTTATCAGCCCATATTTTGGTAACATTGCCAGTTACTTCAATAGAGCCATTATTATCAACTTTATTGATGGACTGTGTAAAACCTACAACCGGCTGCATAATAAAGCCAACTGTAGTCACTGCAGAAATAATTCGTTGGGTCAAGGAGTATTTGCTTTTATAATCAGATATATTTTTACTCATCTCTGTTCCCTCCTAAAATTGTCCGTTCAGCATAAAATGTATACGTGCACTGTCAATATCATCATTATTAGGATCACTAATCAAAGGTATACCAAGTGTAAGGCTGGTATATACTTTGTTGGCAATAGTACTTTTAATACCTATACCGGTACCAGCCAGCGTATGATCATCAAAAGCACTGTCTCCAAATACACTGCCATAATCCACAAAAGTAAATACAGAAGTTGTTTTTCTCTTATCAACAGGTATACTGTACTCTATACTAGCAGCAAAACCGGAATCACCACCAAGATAGCTTTCTTCATAACCGCGAACACTGTACATACCGCCAATATAAAACTGTTCCGCACTTGGCAGATAGTTATCTGAGCTATATTGCCCGTCCAATCTTGCACTCAGCATCTGTCCACCGGCATATGCTTTCTGCCAGAAGCCATTAAAAATATACTTACTGAAATCCTTAGTATAACCAGTGATATTTTCAGAACTGCCTATACGGTAACCATGCCTTTGGTATATAACACTGCTGTTGCCATAATTAGTCATACTGAAAGAAGCGGTGTAACCATCAGTTGTGTCATCAACCCAATGAATACCTAAAAAATCAGTCTGTGAATTTTGATGCCCATATTCTAATGACGCTTCTGTGCGCATAGTTTCATTAACAATTAAAGGCTGTATTACAGATATTCCGTACGCACTGGAATGACCTTTGACATTCAAGTCCTCTAATTCACCATCTGTAATGTGTACACTGTTGGTACTGTAATTTAATCCTAACTTTGTTCCACTACGACCAACAGGAGTCATATAAGATACACTGAAAGATTTTGTTCCGTCACTGCGTATCCCACTAAGCATCAAACTATCTCTGTTGCCTGTAAGGCTGCGATCCGTAAAAAATAATCCTTCCCGCCATTCACCGCTGCTCTCACTGCCAGCATTATCTACATAAACATTAATTGAAGATTTTTGCGGTTCAGCCACTGAAATTACATAATCTGTAGTACCTGGCTCTTTACCGGCATGCATTGTAATATGCAGCTGTATATCATTCGTTCCATTAAAAAACAGCAAATCTTTATTTAATTCATTTATATTAGCATAATCTCCACGCTCAATGCCTATGCGATCTGTGATATATGACTTATTGGTAGATTTATTACCATCTACATAAATATTGCCGCTCTTTCCTTCCACCAAATTAATATGCACAATGCCATTTTTTATTGTCTGCGGTGGCAAAAATGCTCTGCAAGTCAAATAACCTTTTGTTGCATATAAGTCATTGATTTTATTAACAACCTTATACAAATCCTGTAAAACTATCTCTTTATTTATGTAATCTTGCGTAATACTGTTTATTTCCTGCTCTTGAAGCACTTCACTTTTATCGACTACTATTTCGTTTATACGAAACTTTACCTCATCAGCAGTACCTTGTTGTTCTTCTTTCTGCTGATCTATTATTTCTGTTCGCTCTTTAGCACGATCTTCAGCAATCTGCTTAGCTATACGCTGCCGTTCCAAATACTCACGTGTACGATTTAATTGAACACCAGGATCATTATATCCAGCTGGTTGTCTTTGAGGTGGAGCTGCATAACTTACTGGTATTCCTATCTCACCAATCATAAAAACCCCTAATAAAATTGATAAAAACTTTGCTTTTTTCATTGTGAAACACCTCTTTTGTACACAGTATACGTATATATATTTTCTCCAAATCAATTTATACTTCTCTAATTTTATTATATCTGAATTTTTATAGCTAAACGTAAATCTTTTTGTTACATTTTTATTAATAATTTAATAAATTTTCTATATGCACATTATTATTTATATGATAAAATATGTACACATATTACATAATACTCCTTACATTTTGAGTCGTTTTAAAGGTGATATTATATGAATACAATAGTCATATTTAGCAGTAACAATATTTTATTTGAAAAACTAACAAAATCTGACATATTGTCAGATTTTAAATTTATACTCATTTCTTCTAAAAGAGACTTATTGAATTTTCTTATTACTAATGAGCCATTAATTTTTTTAGTAGAATGTCAGGATACTATACAAGAATCCCTAAAAACTGTAAAAAAATTATCTTCTAAACCTGCTGTTGCCTATAGTAAATCACACAATGAAAAAATTGCAGTACAAGCCTTTTTAAATGGAGCTGAATATTTTTTTCATGTTCCTATTGGCCCTAAAGAATTTTACTATCGATTAACAACCTTTCTAAACCTGATAAATAAAAACAATCAATATAATGATACTAATATTATAAACATAGGACATTTGAAAATATATTTACAAAATCATCAAGTTATGCATAACGGTAAACTAGCTATGTTAACAAATACAGAATATAAATTATTATTAATCTTAGTCAAAAATATCGGTTTGTTAGTCTCTAATAATGAACTATATCAATGTATGTATGATACGGAAGAATTAAGAAATACAAGCAGAGCACTTAGCATGCACATTAGCCGCTTAAGGAAAAAACTAAATCTAAATATTCCAACTTCAAAATTAAAATTGGTTACAATTCATGGAAAAGGATTTTGTTTAAAGTTAAATGGAAATTGTACAAATAAAAGTACTCATACATCTTAATAAAAAACTGCACTGCAAAATGTCATTTATTTTACAGTGCAGTTTTTTATTAATCTTTTTAACAACTTCAAAAATAATATTTTACCCTAATAAAAAATTAAAACAACCACTTATTATAGTTGTTTTACATGAGAGTTTTTTACAAAATCTACTTTATGAAAATCCTATACAACAGCCATTAGCTCATATCTGAAAATACATGAATAAATCCTTACTGTTATCAATGAATTAAGAAAATTCTATAGCTTATTGAGACCTACAAAGCTTCACAAATGCTCTAGTTTAACAGCAATATTCGCAGCATAGAAATCAAAAAGTACTCAATCTGTACTCGTAAGATATAGAAAACCCCGGAAGCCAGCATAAATGCGGACTTTCCGGGGTTGTAATTCTTATTCAAACTCAATCGTTGCAGGCGGTTTGGTAGTATAGTCAAACAGCACGCGATTGATATGTTTTACTTCGTTAACGATACGGTTAGCCGCTGTGGTAATAGTTGCAGGCGGCAGCATGGTAACTTCTGCAGTCATAAAGTCTGTAGTAGTTACAGCACGCAGTGCGATAGCGTAATCATAAGTACGTTCGTCACCCATAACACCTACGCTGCGCATATTGGTCAATGCTGCAAAATACTGGCTGGGACGTTCAGAAGCAGGCAGCTTGTCTACTTCTTCACGATAAATAGCATCAGCATCTTGTACGATAGCAACTTTTTCAGGAGTTACTTCGCCAATGATACGGATAGCAAGGCCCGGTCCCGGGAACGGCTGACGAGCAACCAGATATTCAGGAAGGCCAAGTTCTCTGCCGGCTTGACGTACTTCATCTTTAAACAGATCACGCAGCGGTTCAACGATTTCTTTAAAATCAACAAAATCAGGCAGACCGCCTACATTATGGTGGCTCTTAATAGTAGCAGATTCGCCGCCCAGGCCGCTTTCTACTACGTCAGGATAAATAGTGCCCTGTGCCAGATAGTCAACAGCGCCGATTTTCTTAGCTTCTTCTTCAAAAACGCGGATGAATTCTTCACCGATGATTTTGCGTTTGCCTTCAGGAGCGCTTACGCCTTTCAGTTTGCCGTAGAAGCGTTCACGAGCATCTACGCAGATGAAGTTGCTGTCAAACTGACCGCCTTCACCAAATACGGAGCATACTTCTTCGCGTTCGTTTTTACGCAGCAGACCATGGTCAACAAATACACAGGTCAGCTGTTTGCCGATAGCTTTAGCCAGCATAGCTGCACATACGCTGGAATCTACGCCGCCGGACAAAGCACACAGAACTTTGCCGTCACCGATTTTTTCTTTCAATGCTTTTACCGTTTCTTCTACAAAGGAGTCCATTTTCCAGGTACCAGCGCAGCCGCATACATTGTATACGAAATTGCTCAGCATTTTGGTACCATTATCGGTATGCAGTACTTCCGGATGGAATTGTACACAGTAGAGGCTACGTGCTTTATCCTGTGCTGCAGCAACCGGGCAGTTAGGAGTATGTGCCACAATTTCAAAACCGGGAGCAGCAGTTTCGATATAGTCGTTATGGCTCATCCAGCAGACATTCTGAGCGGACAGACCACTGAACATAGGGCTGTTTACGTCGATATCTACAACAGTTTTGCCGTATTCACGTTCCGGAGCTTTGCAAACGTTGCCGCCCAGCATATGCATCATCAACTGGCTGCCGTAGCAGATACCCAGTACAGGCACACCCCAGGTGTAGATTTCCGGATCAATAGTAGGAGAATCCTCCAAATAAGCGCTGTTAGGACCGCCGGTAAAAATAATGCCTTTAGGATTTTTAGCTTTAATTTTGTCCAGACTTGCCTTATAAGAAACAATTTCACAGTATACGCCGCATTCACGTACACGTCTAGCAATCAGCTGGTTATACTGACCGCCGAAGTCGATTACCAGTATCATTTCTTGTTCTTTGGTTTGCATGCCTACTGTCACACTCCTTTTTATTTTTGTGCTGCCAAAGCAGCAAAATTTGTAAAATTTATAACGATTTTATTCTATAAATCTTATCATAATCAGATGTAAAAATCAATTTTTAACTAAAAAGACCCCGCAAAAATCTGCGGGGTCTCAACATTTTCAGTTCACTTTACAGAGGCAGAATTACATCATGCCGGGCATACCGCCGCCCATGGGCATACCTGCTGCCGGAGCAGCTTCTTTAGACGGTTTGTCAGCTACGATGGATTCAGTAGTCAGTACCATTGCTGCGATGCTTGCTGCATTTTGCAGTGCGCTTCTGGTAACTTTAGTCGGGTCAACAATGCCTTCGGCAATCATGTCAACATATTTTTCAGTCAGAGCGTTGAAGCCAACACCTTTACGGCTGCGTTTAATGGTATCAACGATAACTGCGCCTTCCAGACCAGCATTGTAAGCGATTTGACGAACAGGTTCTTCGATAGCACGTTTAACGATATCTACACCGGTTTTTTCATCGCCGGAAGCTTTAATCTTGTTCAGTGCGCTTTGTACTTGCAGGAGTGCAGTACCGCCGCCGGCAACAATACCTTCAGCAACAGCTGCGCGGGTAGCGTTCAGAGCATCTTCGATGCGGAGTTTCTTTTCTTTCAGTTCAACTTCGGTAGCAGCACCAACTTTGATTACTGCAACGCCGCCTGCCAGTTTAGCCAGACGTTCCTGGAGTTTTTCTTTATCGAATTCGGAAGTGGTTTCCGGAATTTGAGCACGGATTTGTGCAACACGAGCAGCGATTTCAGCTTTGTCGCCCATACCGTCAACAATAGTGGTCATTTCTTTAGTTACGCGAACTTGACCAGCTTGGCCGAGGTCTTCCATGGTTGCGCTGTCCAGTTTACGGCCAACTTCTTCACTGATAACGGTTGCACCGGTGAGGATTGCAATATCCTGCAGCATTGCTTTACGACGGTCACCAAAGCCAGGTGCTTTTACAGCTACAGCTTTGAAGGTGCCGCGCAGTTTGTTAACAACCAAAGTTGCCAGTGCTTCGCCTTCGATATCTTCAGCAATAATCAGGAGTTCACGGCCGCCTTGTACAACTTTTTCCAATACAGGCATGATGTCCTGAATCATGGTGATTTTACGGTCGGTAATCAGTACCAGCGGATTGTTCAGTACTGCTTCCATTTTATCCGGGTCAGTTGCCATGTACGGGGAAATGTAGCCGCGGTCAAATTGCATACCTTCAACAGTTTCCAGGCAGGTTTCCATGGTTTTAGATTCTTCAACGGTGATAACGCCGTCGTCGCCAACTTTTTCCATAGCGTCAGCAATCAGTTTGCCGATTTCTTCATCAGCTGCAGAAATGGAAGCAACTTGTGCTTTAGCTTCTTTAGTTTCAACTTTTTGAGAAACAGCTTTCAGTTCTTCAACCAGAACGTTAACTGCTTTTTGCATACCTTTTTTCAGTACCATCGGGTTAGCGCCGGCAGCAACATTGCGCATACCTTCGCGAATCATAGCTTGCGCCAGTACGGTAGCAGTAGTAGTACCATCACCTGCTACATCATTGGTTTTGATGGAAACTTCTTTAACCAGCTGTGCACCCATGTTTTCAAACGGATCTTCCAATTCGATGTCACGAGCAATGGTAACACCGTCGTTAGTAATGGTCGGTGCACCGAATTTTTTCTCCAATACAACGTTACGGCCTTTAGGGCCAAGGGTTACTTTTACAGCATCAGCAAGTGCATTAACACCGCGTTCCAGGCTGCGGCGTGCTTCTTCATTGAACAGTATTTGTTTAGCCATTATAAATCGCTCCTTTAATTTTTTTTAATCAGTAAAAATTATTTTTCAACTACTGCGAGGATATCGCGTTCAGAGAGAATCAGATATTCTTTACCATCCAGTTTTACTTCGGTTCCGCTGTATTTAGCGAAAACAACTTCATCACCGGCTTTTACTTCCGGAGCAACGCGGGTACCATTATCGGTAACTTTGCCTGCGCCTACAGCAACAACTTTACCGGTTTGCGGTTTTTCTTTAGAAGCAGTATCGGGAAGATAAATGCCGCTGGCAGTTTTTTCTTCCTTGGTTACGATTTCAACAACAACATGATCAGCTAACGGTTTCAACATCTTTGAAAACCCCTTTCAATAATATGTAATGTAAGAATTGTTTAAATTGTTAGCACTCTTTTTATCCGAGTGCTAATTACAATTATTATTATAATCAAGAGTAAAAAAAATGCAATAGCTTATATCTGTTTTTTTACAATTTTTTTGCAAATTTCTGTTTTGAACGGCAATTTTATCCTTATCAAAGTATTTTTTTACTTTGCGAAGCTGATTTTTGCCATTGCGAACGGCAATTTCACACTTCTGAACGCAAAATTTAATCTTAGCAAAAAAAATAAGAGCCCAAAGGCTCTTATTTTCTATATTTTTCATCGGCAGCTATTATTTCTTCAGCCAGCTTTTTCAAGCTAATACGTTTAGCCATACTGAACTGCTGCATTTTTCTATATGCTTCCTGCTCCGTCATCTTATGAGCAGTCATCAAAATCCCTTTAGCTCTGTCTACAAGTTTGCGTGTAGCCAGGCTTTCCTTGAGCTCATCCAGCTCTCGTCCCAATTCCTGCCAGGCACGAAAACGGCTTACTGCTACTTCAATAGCAGGAAAAAGCTGCTGCTCACGCACCGGTTTAACCAGATAAGCTATAACTCCTGCTTCCGTCGCTCTTGCTACAATATCCTGCTGACTATAGGCCGTAAGCAAAAGTACCGGTGCTATTTCGGCCTCAGTTATCTGCTGAGCCGCAGTCAGCCCATCCATAACAGGCATTTTAACATCCATAATCACAATATCAGGATGCAGCTCCTGCGCCAGCTGCACAGCCTCCTGCCCGTTGGCTGCCTCACCTACTATTTCATGTCCTGCTTCCGTAAGCATCTCACGCAAGTCAAGACGAATGAGCGCTTCATCATCTGCCAAAAGTATTCTCAGTTTCTGCATCATTTTTCAACACCGCCTTTAGGAATAATCACCGAAGCCTGTACACCGCCATCAGTCAGCGGCACTAAAGCAAAACTGCCTTTCAAGTCAGCCTCTGCCATCGTCTTGATAATCTTAAGTCCAAGACTGCTGCTCTGCTGCCAGGAAAAATCGGGCGGCAGCCCCACACCGTTATCGGCAATCAAAAGCTCATAGCAGCTGCCGCTGTCGTTAAACCGCACTGTCAGCTTGCCGTTTGTTCTGCCTGCAAAAGCATGCTCAATAGCATTTTGCAACAGCTCATTTAAAATCAAGGCTATACTTGTCGCCTTTTCCGACGGCAGCAGCACATTATCGGTAGCAAAATCAGTTTCCAGTACAAAATCAGAATTCAGCATACTGCTGACAAGCGCCTGATAAATACTTTTTGCCACCTTGCCTACGTCAATCATACCATCTCCCTGCTGAGAAAGATATTCATGCACTACGGCAATGCTGTTCACTCTGCCTATGCAGTCCTGCAAAATACTTTTTGCTTCACTGCTTTCAGTACGGCGTTCCTGCAAGCGCAACAGGCTGACAATCGTCTGCAGATTGTTCTTCACGCGATGATGAATTTCCTTAATGACTGCAGACTTTATCAGCAGTTCTTCATCTTTTTTATGCAGCTCGGTAATATCCTGCAAAATGACAATAGCGCAATTGCTCTTAGGACGGGCAGGCACAGGCAATACCTTCATCAAAAGCAGTCTGCCATGCATAAAAAACTGCTTACTTTCGGCAATGCCGGTATCAATAACCATACCTACCAGTGGCCAGTTAATAGCCAAATCATTAGTTCTGCGTCCTAAAACATCAGCAACGTGCAGTACCTGAAAAATATGGCGTGCCTTATTATTAACTGCAATAATTACTTTTTGAGCATCGACAACCATTAACCCGTCTTCCGGTGACAGTCTTTCGTATTGACACACACTGCCAACAGGTACACTCATTAAAAAGTCTAATGCAGTACGCAGCATAACCTCGTCAGGATCATCTGTATCAAAGCTGAGCGCTCCAAAGCATTTGCCAAAACCATCCCTGAGCGGAAAAACGCGAAAGCTGCTGAAAATTCCCAGCTTCCACTCACGTTTGCCTGTTACAGGAATATTTTGCTGCATAGCTCGTGCCACTAATGGCTCTTCCAGACAACGCACCCGCTGCCCTGTCATATCGGCGCCAGCTTCTCCCAGCAAGGTCAGCGGCCTGATTTGTTTATAGATGTTGAAAAATTTTTTATCACCGTCCGGCAAAAAAACGGTTAATTTGGCTCTCGCTATATCAGATGCCAGTCCTAAAGCCGGCAGCATATTCTGTAAAATATTTTTTTGTTCTGCTGTCAAATTGTTCAGCATGTTTACCCCTCATCCCCGCAAAATGTCTTTTCCACATCTTGCTGTAAAATAATCCACAATTACTAAGGTTTATACACAATCTTATCCACAGCATAAATGGCTTGTGTATGTTATTTTCTGTTTTTTATCCACATTATCCACAGCCTTATGCACAAAATGTACTTTTGTTTAACCCAGTTTTAACGAAGGAACAGCGTTCAGGTCCAGTGGACTGCTCATTCCAGCCTGGTACATAAAGTAACCGCGGCAGGCTATCATTACTGCGTTATCTGTACACAGAATTGGTGTAGGATGTACCAGCCGGGCGCCAACCTCGCTTACAGCACGCGCTAATTCTGTTTGCAGTGTTTTATTAGCAGATACACCGCCCGCCAAGACTATTTCTTTTAGTCCCGTATCCTGCAATGCCTGAACAGCCTTCTTCACCAGTGCATTAACAACTGCCTGCTGAAAAGATGCCGCCACATCAGCATAATTAATTTCCGCACCACGCTGTTTTTGTGTATGCAGATAGTTTATTACAGCTGACTTCAAGCCACTGAAACTGAATTCATACGGCGCATCCAGTTTGGCAACCGGAAACTCAATCGCCTGCGGATTACCATTCAATGCAAGTTTTTCTATTTCCGGTCCTCCTGGATAAGGTAGGCCCATGACACGGGCAATTTTATCAAATGCTTCACCTGCTGCATCATCACGAGTCTGTCCCAACAGCTCAAAGCTGTTATAACCGGTAACTTTCAAAAGGGCAGTATGTCCGCCGCTTACTACCAACGCCATGAAAGGGGGCTCTAAATCTGCATCGGACAAAAAGTTGGCAAACACATGGCCTTCCAGATGATTAACGCCTATTAAAGGTTTATCAGCTGCCCATGCAAGTGATTTGGCAGCAGACAAACCAACCAGCAATGCACCTACAAGGCCCGGTCCATAAGTTACTGCCACTGCATCAATATCAGCCAGAGTTTTATCCGCCTGCCGCAAGGCTTCATCAATAACCGGCATAATGTTTTCAATATGCTTACGGGAAGCAATTTCAGGCACTACGCCGCCAAATTTACGATGTACAACAATCTGCGAGGAAATAATATTACTCAGAACCTCACGTCCATTTTTTACTACTGCAGCAGCAGTTTCATCGCAGCTGCTTTCTATACCTAAAATATATACATCTCTATTCTTCATGTGCTGCTCCTTGCCTGTACAACCACATAATTACTGCATTTTCGTGATTATCCTCATAATAGTTGGGACGTATGCCCTCACTGGCAAAGCCGCAGGTAAGATATGTTTTCTGAGCGGCAATATTGCTTTCCCTTACCTCCAGTGTTACAGCCTCAGCATCCAGCTCCCAGGCTTTATTTACCAACGCTGCAGTAAGACGTACACCAAAATTCTTGCCGCGTTCCTGCTCGGCAACAGCCACGCGGGTAATCTGCGCTTCACCTGCTACCAGCCAGAAGCCGGCATAGCCAATTAATTCACCGGCAATTTCCATAACTATATAATGAGTCAGATTATTATTTATTTCATTCAAAAGCATACTCTCATTCCAAGCGTCGTAAAAAGCTTCTGCTTCAATTTTCACCACCGCAGGAATATCTGCTGCTTTCATTTCTCTGAAGCTGATAATTCTTTCTGTCGTTTCTCCCATAATTCCTCCGCCTCTGATCTGCGTATATAATATGGCTCCAGGCCAAAAATCTTTTTATCCGTCTGTGGGTCAAAGCTGTCCAGCGCTGCCAGTGCTACGGAAGCAGCCTTAGGCATGCGCAAATTCTTCGGTGCTATCTTGAGCCACTGCGGCAGCTCTTCTTGCTTTAACTTGCTGCATTCGCCAAGCAGCAGGGCCGGTGTGCCAAAAACAGCAATACGTTCCAAAAGGCGCTCTTTATTCACAACCTCTGTATCTGCCAGCTTTTCCAGCTTGCCATCCTGCCACTGAAACAGTGCCTGATAATAATTGCCTTTCTGAGCATCCAGAACCGGGGATAACACCATACCTTCCAGCTGGATATTATATGCCAGTCCCTCCAAGGTATCAACGCCATGCAGACAGCACTGCCAGCTGTAGGCCATAGCTTCTGCAGTAGCAAGACCTATGCGCAGCCCGGTAAAAGAACCAGGTCCCATACTTACAGCCAATAAATCTATCTCATTTTTTTGTACACCAGTACGCTGCAAAAGCTGCTCCAACTGCGGCAGCAAGCCTTCTGAATGAGTCATACCAGTATTCACATCATAAGCGGCAATAATTTCACCGTCACGGCATAAAGCCGCACTGCAAACTTTAGTAGCTGTTTCAATGGCTAAAGTCAGCACAATGCTCCACTCCTTTAATAATTTCTTCGTATCTGCTGCCTCGCGGCTCTAAAATAGCTTTGCGTCCTTCACCGTCATGCAAAAGTGTTATCTGCAGATATTCTTCCGGCAGCTGCTCCGGAAAGAGCTCTGCCCATTCAATCAGGGTAACGCCATCACCGCCGCAGTATTCGTCAAAACCGATATCTTCCAGTTCTTCCGGTCTGTTGAGTCGATATAAATCAAAATGACGTATTTCCAGCTTTTTGCCCTGATAAATATTCATAATCGTAAAAGTAGGGCTGTTCACCTCAGCTGTATCAGCTCCAAGACCTGCAGCAACGCCGCGGCTCATCAGGGTTTTGCCAGCTCCCAAGTCACCGGTAAAGCAGAAAACATCGCCGCTTTCTGCCAGCGTACCTAAAAGCATGCCCAGCTTTTCCGTAGCTTCACTGTTTGCTAAATAGATTTCCATACTATTCCTCTCTTTTAAAAAAGCAGTACCGACCAAAGCCGGTACTGCTTTTATTATTTCTGCAATAAAGTTTTGTTGCGTTTCAACGGATCTTCCAGATCCATATGTCCGCCTAATGTAATAACTTTTTCACCCTCTACCAGAATCTGCACCTGTTTAATTTCAGGGAACTCTGTCAGAGTGTTGACAATTGCACCGGTCAGCATAAACTCATTATACGACCCTTGGTCACGTTTGGCAATTTCTTTGCTGAAATCGGCATAAGCCGTACCGTCAGATGCAATTTTCAGTCCCAATACCTTAGTCCCTTTGGGAACTATATCTGCCGTTTTATCGCTCTGCGGTTTTCTTTCAATAAGTGCGCGCAGGGCATTTTCAGGCAAGCCTTTGCCATCGTCTTCCACAGTTATCTTTTCTGGCAGCAGCTTTTCACTGCCATCCGCTGTCGGACGGTAAACAACAAAGCTGATTTTCTTTGTTTCTACCTGTGTCGGCTGCTGTTTATCATTACTGCCTTCGCTGATTGTATCACAGCCAGCTACACTCAGCAAACTGCAGAGCATCAGCAGCAAAACAATAAGTTTCTTCAATAGTTTATCCTCCATACCGGTTTTATTTAAAATAATCTTCAATACCTTCGGCAATCATTTTCGCAGTCTTGGTTTTAAACCAGTTGCTGTTCATCAGCTTTTCTTCCTTAGGATTACTGATAAAGCACAGCTCCAGCAAGGTTGCCGGCATGCTGCAGCGTTTCACTACATAGAAGTTCGCCTCGCGCACTCCCAAATCATCTACGCCAAAATTTGCCGTAAGTTTATTTTGAATAGATTTGGCAATTTTCAGGTCATACTGTGTTTTCGGATAATAGTAGCTGCTGAAACCGCCAATCTTTTTATTAACAGAAGAATTGATATGCAGACTGATAAAAAGATCAGAATTATATTTTTCCGCCACATTTACCCTTGCCTGCAGTTCATCAGCATCCTTGGCATACGGCGCGCATACATCCTTATCAGTGGTACGCGTCATATAAACTTTAGCACCCTCTTTTTTCAGCAGTGCTTCCAGCTTTTTGGCAATATCAAGAGTTACATCCTTTTCCTTGGTACCTTCAGCACCTACAGCACCAGGGTCGCTGCCGCCATGCCCTGCGTCAATAGTAATAACTTTGCCTTTCAGACCACCGCTGGTATCAAACTTGCCATTGCCTTTAATTGCCTCAGGCTTAGCAGGTTTCTTTTCTTCCTCTTTCTTGTCCTTCTTTTCAGAAGTGCTTTCGTTGCTTACAACAGGCTTGCTTTCCGGTTTAACAACGGGAGTTTTACTGCCGCCGCTGACAGGCTTATTACCTACAACCGGCTTATTGCTTATTACAGTTCCCACCGCAGGCTTGCTGCTTGTTGAGGCAGCTGTCTTCTTATCTGCCGTAATATCCAGCACCACACGGTAAGGGCGATTAGTCTTAGGGTCTTTTTTTAAAGTAAAAGATTTATAATCCGTTGCAGCAATAGCTCTGCTGAGATGTACCTTGATGACAGTTTTATCGCCCATGGATACCGTCTGCATGGACGGAGCCAGTGAGCTTCTGATTTTTTCTGTCTTATTGATGCTTTCTTTATAGGGAGCATCAACAGTCAGCGTCAGTGTCCCACTGCCGTTTTCCACGGTATAATCAACAGGCTCGGTAGCGTCTACAACCAATCGAACCACATTTTCAGCATCGACACCCCATTTGGCATCGGTTACCTGCGCTGCACTGGCTATGGAACTCAGCAGCAGGCAGCACAGCATTACTGCATATATAAAGATTCTGCGCAATAAATTCACCTCTCCAAGTAGTTTTTACTGATAATATTTTATTTTATCACGTTTAAAGCATAATTGTAAACGAGTTCATCAGCAGAACCTGCTTCTGTCAGCTTGCGGGCCTGCGGCAAAAATTCACTTATCTGACCTGCAGCTAAGCCAATGCAGCCATCTGCTGCCAGTTCACCAGCTAGACCATGCAGATAGACACCGCACAGAGCTGCTTCCTGCAGTCTGATTTCCTGTCCTGCCAATGCCGCAATAATCCCGGTCAGCACATCGCCGCTGCCGCCTGTTGCCATAGCGTTGCAGCCGGTAGTATTCACATAGATGCTGCCGTCAGGACAGCCTATAACAGTAGGCGCACCTTTAATAACCAGAACTGCGTTCCATTCACGGGCATATTTTTCTGCCAACGTTAAACGCTCTCTGTCTACCTGTTCCGGTGTCATATCCAGCAAGCGAGCCAGTTCACCCGGATGCGGTGTGAGTACTTTGGGTGCCTGCATCTGCGGAAGAATATCAAGATGTCCCTTTAGTGCCGTCAACGCATCAGCATCAATAACTACAGGAACCTCAACCTTCTGCAATACCTCACGCACTACTTCAAGAGTACTTTCTGACGTGCCAAGACCTGGACCGATGGCCAGCACATCAGCACTATTCGCACGTTTAATAATATCTGCCGCTGCACCGCCGCCAAGAATACCGGGCATTCTTTCCAGCAGGCCATGTACCATAACTTCAGTAAGTTTAACGCTCAGCACATCACGGCAGCTGAGAGGAGTAACCAAAGATACCAAACCGCCGCCGGCTTTTACTGCAGCAAAAGAAGATAGCGCCGCAGCACCAGTATATCCCTGGCTGCCTGCCGCAACTACAACTCTGCCTGCATCGCCTTTATGAGCATTACCTTTGCGCAAAGGCAGCAAACTTCTGATAATCTCGCCTGTAAGCAAATATTTCTTGCTGCCGCATTCTTCTACTAATTTTTCCGGCAAACCTATCTGCGCCAAGAAAAGTTCTCCCGTATGCTCTTTGCCCGGATACAGCAAAAGTCCTGTTTTTACCAACCCCATGGTAACTGTGCAGTCTGCCTGCACAGCGCCAGCAGCTGCTGCTCCGCTGTCGGCATTAACACCGGTAGGAACATCAACTGCAACAACGTATCTTTCGCTGCTGTTGATAATACGGCACATATCACGCACCATACCGTCCAGTTCGCCATAAAAACCGGTACCCAGCAAAGCATCAACCAATACATCTGCTTTCAGGCAGATAACCTCTGCCAGCTGCAAATCATTCGCATCGTTCACACATTGCAGACGACCGCCAGCCTTTTTAAACATTGCCAGCTCTGCCGCTGCATCACCATGCAGATCTTCTTCCGCAGCGTTGACCAGCAACACCTGCACTTTCATACCGTAGGCAGCTAGCCAGCGGGCAGCACCTAATCCATCGCCGCCGTTATTTCCCTTGCCGCAGACTACGACTACCTTTTCCCAGTCATTTTCTGCAGCAATATTTTTGATTACGTCTGCCACAGCCTTGGAAGCATGTTCCATTAATACCAATCCATTAACAGAAAATTCCTCCATCGCTCTTTTATCAATATTTCTCATTTCCTGAGCCGTTACCAGCCTCATATTATCCCTCCATTACCACATACGCCGCGGCATTATCCCTGCTGTGCGTTAAGGATAAATGACATTTTGTCACGCCGCGCTTTTCTGCAAGCTCTTTATAATACCCGGAAAATTTTATCTCCGGCCTTCCCAATGCATCATTATAAACCTCGATTTCAGTAAGACTGCCGCCGCGAAAACCTGTTCCAAAGGCTTTCAGCACCGCTTCTTTAGCCGCAAAACGCGCGGCAAAACTGGCGTACTGCTGCTGCCCTCTGCCTGTACAGTAGGCAATTTCCTCTGCAGAAAAAACTCTGCTTTGAAAAGCCTGCCGCTGCACAGCCTTTTGCACTCTTGCTATTTCAATAATGTCACAGCCAATACCGATAATCATAGTCTTTCTCCATCATTTATTATAATTTTAAAATATTCTGCTGTATTATAGGAAAATCCTTTTATTTCACACAATTTTCACGTAAGCAAAAAGATACAGCCGCAGCTGTATCTCTTGCATTATTTTACCGCTATTTTATTTTTAGCCAGCAGCCAGCCGGTCAGAATACCAATATCACGGCTCAATACCCTGCTGTTGCTGCCATGCCCCAGACTGCGCAGCAAATTATTAAGAGCTTCTGCTCTGACAGATTTTACAGCAGCATCATATTTTTTGCCTTTGCCTGCTAATTTAAGCAAAGCTTTATCCTGCACACTCTTACCAACATAAAGTATATTTTCAATAATGCGCATTTTTTCGTCAGCTGCTTCCTTATCTTCCAGCTCCTGCAGCCATTCCTGCAATTTGCAGCGTACGGTACTGCCTGTCTGGAGATACTCTTCATTATCCCAGGCTTTATTATTCAACCAGCTGATAGTGCTGAAAACGGCACTTGTAAGACTGCCCTGGGCAATTTCTTCGTTCAAAGAATCAATAGCTTCTTTTTCCATTTCCGCTAAACGGCCAGCCAGAACGCTTTTCTCAAACAGCATACCGCCAGTCTGCATAATCTGCTGCCATACCTGCTGTAATTTCCAAATCAGCAAAAGTCTGCGCAGACGCTGTAAATAAGCTTCTACAACATCTAAAACCTGCTGCATTCTTTCAGTTGCGGCAAAATCCATACCAAAGGCAAGATAGCTGCGTAAATACAGTAATTCTTTCAGTAAGGTTTTTACTGAGGAACGTTCTGCGCCTTGACGCAAGGTATTCTGGCAGTCCAGCAGCCTGTCACCATGTACCTGTACTGCCTGCAGCATTTCCAAACGTATATTTCCATCACTCGCCATTTTAAACTTCTCCTGCTGCAAATCAGATTCAATACCAAGCAAGGCCAACCCGCGAGCAAATTTACTGCGCTTTTCAATAAATACCGGTACAATAACTGCAATATCAGCAGCAAAATCCAAAAGTGCTCTTTTGTCGCCTTCCAGCAGCTCTATTTCAATTTCGTCTATTCTGTCCTTATCCTTGCCGCGTCTGATGTATCCTTTATCTATCGCCAATTCCGCAACAGCACCAGGCAGTTCCAGAATATAAGTAGTGCGCTCTATTTCTGTGGCAAAAAGCTTTTCTACTCCTTCCGGCGCCAGCTCTGTCAGCTCAAAGCCCAATCCCAGCTCCTTAAAGCCAGTTAATATAGCTGCATCTTCCGTCAGCGGCATATTCAGCTCCACTCGCTCACTAAGTCCGCCGCTGCTCTTGCGGGAGGTCTTAACTGTAGCTTCAAAGCTGCCGTCGCCTTTATCTCTTACGCGATAGGCAATGCCATGCTTCTTGAAAGATAAATCAGCAGTATCATAATAGCTGCTGCACATCTGTACAGTTTTGGCACTGCCTTCTTTAATTACAGATTGCACTTCTTTAGCTGCCAGCAGTTTCTTCAAACTTTTTTTATCGACCAACAGCTTCAACTCTATTTCAACATTTTTCTTCATCATCATTCTGCCTTTCCGTCATCTTTTTGCTTTCACCGCAGCTGCGCCACCATACAAGAGGTATGCCAAAAGCCAGCACAGTTACAGCCACAGCCGCATAAAACCTGCCTGTACCAAAAGCATCCGCCAAAAAATTATAAGCAACAGCACCCGGCAGCATTCCCAGCAAAGTAGCGCCTGCGTAAATTTTCCAGGGCATTCGCACGCTGCCGGCCACGATACTTACCGGATCATAAGGGAAAATAGGCACTGTACGCAGCCACAGCATTCTGACAAAGCCATCATCATGCAGCAGATAATCCTGCACGCGCGTGCCGATACTACCGCCAAAATTCTGCAAAAACCAGCTGCCGCCGCCAAATCTGCCTAAAAGATAACAAAAGCTGGCACAGCCAAGCCCGCCCATAAGCAGAAACAATACACCCCACCAAGGTCCAAACAATACACCTGCACTGAGGTTTAACAGCAGCGTAGGAAAAAGCAGCAGCGGCCTGAACGTATAAACAAGCACATACATCAGCGGCGCCCAGGTTCCAAATCCAGCTACCCAGCAGCGGATATCTTCCGCAGAGGTAGGATGAGGATTATAGGGAGAAACGTAAGCACCATATAAAATTGCTCCTAATACCAGCACATACAGCACTAACCGCAAAAGCAAATATTTAATTTTTCTGTTCTTCATCTGCATTCATATTACCTGCCATTTTTTCTTAATATTATCATACTCTGCCTGCGAAAGTTACGCAAGCATCAGCAATTGCGCTGTCTTAAATCTTTCACATTTTGCAGCTATTGACTTTTATTTTTGACAAGTGCATAATTAAAGTATAAGCATTTAACTTTTTAAGTGTAATAAATATAATTTTTCTTAAATTTATAAGAAAGCGGTGAAATTAATATGTTGTACAAATTCGAAGGACAATTACCCAAAGTAGATGGAAAAGCCTATGTTTTCAATGCTGCAACCGTTATCGGCAAAGTAGAAATGAAAGAATACAGCAGCGTATGGCCTAATGTAACTGTACGCGGCGACGTAAATCGCATTGAAATCGGTCGTTATACAAACATCCAGGACAACAGCGTTCTCCACGTTGCAGATAATTATGCCTGCATCGTAGGTGACTATGTAACTGTAGGCCACAGCGCACTGCTGCATGCCTGCACAGTTGAAGACCACTGCCTGATCGGCATGCATGCTACCGTTTTGGACGGCGCTGTTATCGGTACCGGTTCTATCGTTGCTGCCGGTGCAGTAGTTACCAAAGGTACTATCGTACCGCCTCATTCTCTGGTAGCTGGTATTCCTGCCCGCGTTATCAAAACTTTGGATGAAAGCAACCAGGACAATATCCATGCACAGGCTATTAAATATAAAGATTTGTGGACCAAACGTTATGGTCTGCTGCCTGACAACGACGGTGAAACCTATCACGGCGAACAAATCGTTTAAAATAATATCGGTAAATTCATAAGTAAAACAGCAGGTACAAAGTACCTGCTGTTTTTTTATGCATTCAGCTGTTTACGCCTTTGTCGGCGCAGCCTGTTGATATGGCGCTCAAATTCACCGCTTTCAAGCAGTTCCGTCAAAACATACTGCTCAAAGACAGGTACAGTACAGGAATAAAAACCAATCTTCCGCTTAAACTCCTCTACCATCTGCAAAGGCAGAATCATATACCCTGCGCGGAAAGACGGCGCAATGGTATGAGAAAAGGTATTAAGATAAATAACCGGTACATTTTTAGCCTGCGCCATGGCAAAAAGCGTTTCTTCATTTTTTCTTGATACAGTCAGCTCCGAATCATAATTATCCTCAATAATACAGCCATGACACTTCGCTGCCCAGTTTAAATATTCATACTTTTTAGAAGCACTGACACTGATGCCGCTGGGAAAGCTGTTAAAAGGAGTGACATGCAGTACCTTAGCCTGACTGGTAAAAAGCTGCTGCGAATCAATACCATCCTCATACAGTTTGAGCATTTCACATTGCAGTCCATTAGCCCGATAAACCTTGCCTATCTGTTCATATGAAGGATCTTCCAAGGCAAAAATATTCTGCTTGCCTAACAGCTGCGCCAATAAACCATATAAATATTCGGCACCAGAGCCAATCACAATCTGTTCCGGACGAGCAGTAATATCACTGCTGCGTGCCAAATAAGCAGCTATCGCCGTACGCAGCTCAAGACAACCACAGTTATCTGATTTCACTAAAATATTCTCACCGTAATCTAAAAGCACTCTGCGCATAAGTTTCGCCAGTACTGTATAGGGAAATACTCCCTTGCTGCTGCGCTGAAGATATTTACGTTCCATAATCAAAGGTACAGAAGCCGTACCTGACGCAGTAAGAAAATTATCCTGACGATAAATAACAAAATATCCGCTGCGCTCACGCGCTTCCACATACCCTTCATCACACAGCAGCTCATAAGCATGTTCTATCGGAATCACACTGATGCCCAATTCTTCTGCCAGAATACGTTTAGACGGTAATTTTCTGCCATACGGATATGACCCTGCTACAATATCTTGTTTTAACTGTTCATATAATTGCAGATAAAGCTGCTTCCCCTCATTTTTATTTACATTGTATTTCATCTGGTTATATATATTACTCCTATTCTGGTTATTTTTAAATCGCCAGAATCAGTATATGCTATTGCCATATTATTTGTAAAGGAGTAATCATCATGGAACAATCTCGTTATGAACTTAATAAAGGACTTGCGCAAATGCTTAAAGGCGGCGTTATCATGGATGTTACCAATGCAGAGCAGGCACGCATTGCCGAAGCAGCCGGAGCCTGCGCAGTTATGGCACTGGAAAGAATTCCTGCTGATATCAGAGCCGCAGGCGGCGTAGCCCGCATGAGCGATCCCAAACTGATTAAAGAAATTCAAAACGCTGTTTCCATCCCTGTTATGGCGAAATGCAGAATCGGTCATTTTGCCGAAGCACAAATTCTGCAGGCACTTGATATTGACTACATTGACGAAAGTGAAGTTCTCTCTACCGCAGATGACAAATACCACATTGATAAAACAAAATTCTCTGTTCCTTTTGTCTGCGGTGCCCGTGACCTGGGCGAAGCTTTAAGACGTATCAGCGAAGGTGCGGCTATGATTCGTACTAAAGGTGAACCGGGTACAGGCGATATCGTTCAAGCTGTAAGACATATGCGCATGATGCAGTCAGAAATCCGTCGTCTGCACAGCATGGCAGAAGACGAACTTTTTGAAGCAGCAAAACAGCTGCAGGTACCTTATGAACTGGTAGTCTATGTACATCAGCAGCAAAAACTTCCCGTTGTAAACTTTGCTGCCGGCGGTGTTGCAACTCCTGCTGACGCTGCTCTCATGATGCAGTTAGGTGCAGAAGGTGTATTCGTAGGCTCCGGCATCTTTAAATCCGGTAATCCTGCACAAAGAGCAGCAGCAATCGTTCAGGCTGTTACTAATTATAATGACGCTGATGTGCTGGCAAAACTTTCCGAAAATCTGGGTGAAGCCATGGTAGGCATTAATGAACAGGAAATCCAGCTGCTCATGGCGGAACGAGGTAAATAAAATGCGAATAGGAATTTTAGCTCTGCAGGGTGCTTTTGCGGAGCATGAAGCTGTACTGCGCAAACTAAATACAGACACTTTTGAAATACGTAAATATCAGGACTGGCAGCAGCCTTGCGATGGTCTGATTATTCCCGGCGGTGAAAGTACCGTAATGAACAAGCTGCTGCACACACTCGGATTATTTGCGCCAATACAAAAGGCTATTATGAATGGTCTGCCGGTTTTCGGCACCTGTGCTGGTATGATACTGCTGGCTAAAGAAGTACATAACGGTACCCCTTGCCTGGCAACAATGGACATCACAGTACAAAGAAACGCCTATGGCCGCCAATCCGGCAGCTTTACTGCTGCCGAAAATTTTCATGGTCTTGGTAAATTGCCCATGACTTTTATCCGCGCCCCCTATATTGAACAGGCAGGAAAAAATGTAGAAATTTTAGCTGCAGTAGATGGCAAGATTGTCGCTGCCCGCCAGCAAAATCAGCTGGTAACAGCTTTTCATCCGGAAATTGATATGGAAACAGCCATCCATAAATATTTTCTCAACATAGTGCAGGAATATCTGCAAAATAAACAGGCATAAACAAAAAGCTGCCGCAGCACAAAGCTCGGCAGCTTTTTTCTATATATTAATTTTTAATACCCTAAATGTTTCAATAAACCTTGAAGTCCAGCCATAATATCATCGTAAGTAATGTCAAAATCACCTGTATACCATGGGTCGGCAATGCTTTGTCCCTTGCGGCCTGCATAATCAAGCAAAAGGCTTACTTTGCACAGCCTGTCACTGCCTATAATTCTGTCAATATTACGCAGATTATTGCTGTCCATAGCGATGATATAATCAAATTCTTCATAATCCTTCACAGTAAGCTGACGCGCATATTTTCCGGCAACACTGATGCCATACTGCGCCAGCTTATTTTTAGTACCTCTATGTACAGGATTACCAATTTCTTCTCTGCTGGTAGCACTGGACTGGATATAAAATTCATCAGCTTTGCCTAATTTCTGCACCATATCTTTCATTAAAAACTCTGCCATCGGCGAGCGGCAGATATTGCCGTGGCACACGAACATGATTTTTAACATCGTTCTTCTCCTTAAACTTATATTAACATTAATTGTTTACCAATTATTTTATTATATATTTTGTACCTCTGCCTTTACCTTCAACATTAACTACGCCCTTTTGTGCCATATTCTTTAATAATTGAGTTATTTTTGATTTACCAAAAGGTGCATAAGGCGCAATTTCACTAATCGACTTCAGCATTGTTTTATTTAAAATCTTATAAATTATCCTTTCATCCTCTGTTAAGTTCATATTATTTTCAAAAACAGGCAATGTAATTTTTATAGCATTCTCCGATATTTCAAACGCTGGTTTTGACAAGCTTATTTCATACAATTGCTTTATTCTTGTGATTCCTGTTCCAAATATCTCGACAAATCCCAACCTGTAAAATACATTTGCAAGATTTCTATTTCGTAAAACAGAAAGTTTACCAGACAAATATTCTGCCTCTGTTATCCCGGAAGGCAATCCGCCAGGGGATACTACCTCGATTCTATCATCAAACATAGAAACTCTAATCTGCGCTTCCACATCCCAAACTCTATGAATCAAGGCATTAGCAATTGCTTCTCTGAATGCAGCCTCCGGTATTTTTTCTACCATCTTTCTATCTGCACCCTGTATTTCTTCATATTGATAATAGTCTCTGAATATCTCCAAGGTTTTTTCATATACTCTCAAAACAGATATATCATTAAATGTCGCTCTTTTGTTAATAACGCTGATGGTATCACCAAACTTCACAATATCAATTCCAGGAAAATGATTTTTATCGGCCAGAATGCCAGCTGCATTATTATATCCACTGGTACTGTTGTATAAATTCAATGTTTTCAAAGTATCCTGATTAAACGATTCCAGCTGAATACATTCTTTCAGTTTTTGGTGTAAAACAGTAAAAGTCAGCTCCTGATCTTTACACGGCAACTCTTCAAAGCTGATATTTTTCCCTTCTAAAATCAGTCTTGAAAGCTCCAGTGTATCTACTTCAATTGTTGCAGTATCATTTCGTTTATATGCCTTAGACTTATACAAATATGGCTTTTGCAGCCCACTTTTTACAGTCAGTTTTATAATTCTGTCATTATTCTGTAATTCCAGAGTATAATCTGGTTGTGGATTAATACTGTCATTAATTTTGTTTTCAATATCCAGACACGCCTGTTTTACATCAGCCAATCCTTTGATATTGCCATCATCATCAAGACCAAAATATATCTCTCCGCCATCGTAATTTGCAAAGGCACTTACCGTTTTCAGGAATGTATTAGTAATGGTTTCTTTAAATTCTGTTGTTCTTGTTTCACGCATACTCTGTACACCCTTTCCACTTGTATTGCTTATATTATACTTATAAACGCGCAAAAAACAATCGTAAAATTTTACGATTGTTTTTTTGATTGTTTTTGGTTGTAAAATTTAATTTTTAAATTTTATGTAGTCAAATAATTGCTGCCCTTTCTTTTATTTCTTGGCACCAAGCATCAAGATTAACCGAACTGTTGTTATCAAAATTCTTTAAATGCTCTATAAGATGTGTTCTATTCAACAAATAAATAAAACACAAAATATCTCTTGCTGTACGTTTTTTCTCTGCATCAGAAATCAAACTAAAGAAATTAAAATCAGCCATAGTTTTTACTTGATCCTCTTTATGACTACCACCATTAAGAATTAGTCTATACATAAGGTTTTTAAAATATGATACAAATTCTTTTTCTGGTAACAAATCAAGAATTTGTTCATTATTAGAAACCTCTGCAATTCCTTTTTTATACTCAAATGTAGCAAAAGCTTCCAAAACCTGACGCATTATATTACCAATGATAAGTTCATAATCATCAGATTGGCCTATTGCATATTTATAAATTATCCCAACTAACTCTGAATACTCTTGTCTTTTAGAATAAGAAAACTTCTTTAATTTTTTTTCACTCAATTCAAAACTATCAAATTTAGGTGGATTACGATATCCTTTATTTTTACAATTCTCAATAATTTCTTCGAATAATTTATGAACATCATAATATGTTCTTAAATCATGGGTCATTATTAAAGCTTTTGTATTAATATTGCCCTCTAAAAATATACTCAATTTATATTTCAAGAAAGATAATATTCCTATATGATTATCTATGTCATTGCTTGAAATAGGATCATCAATGACTAATAAATATTCCTTTTCATAAGCCTCTTTTTCCTCCTTTCCATTTAGGATACTGGTAAAGAAATAGCTTAATCCAATGATATTTCTTTCACCAACCGATACATCACAAGGCTTTATACTTTTTCCATTAGATAATAATTTATATACACCATTATCATAAATTATGCTTAACCTATTTTCTGCAAAGAAAATATATCTTAAACACGCATTTATTGCATCAACAGCGAGATGTACATTACTTCTTTGCGCTTCCAACTCTTCAACTAATCTTTTTTATCATTATAAATAGTTTCTAAAGAAATATATTTTTCTCTAGCTGTATTGTATTCAGTATTTTGTTTATTATACTGTTCTACAAAACCTATAATATCATAATATGCTATCTCACTATTAATCCGATCTAACTCTTTTAGAATTGGATCAATTTTCTTTGTAAAAGAATTATACTCAAGTCTCTCCTTTTCTAATTTCATAAGTGCTTCTGATAATTTATTAGCAGTATTACTAACCATATAATTATTTGAAACAATTGGTTCATATGGATTATCAAATTTCTTTTTTACAACACTGTTGTAATTATTAATATAATTATTAATTCTCTCAACAATTTCCAAACATGATTGATAGCCATCCAATTTTATGAATGGCGTTAAATTTAAATCAATAGGAGCTAACAAATACTCTTTAAGCTGTTTCTGATGTTTTTCAACAACTCTACTTAGTACTTTTTCAATACTTTTTACTAAAGAATCCTTATAATCTTTTGTCAAATGTTGAAAACAATATGGACATTCTAAAGTTTCTCTCCCAGAAAAATATCTCAATCTATTAGATAACTCTTCTACCTTTCCATCTTGTAGTAAAGAAAATAAAATTTTTTCACGTTCAGATAACTCTGGTTTCTCAATTACTTTAGAAAGTATTTTTATCAGACTTTCATCATCAAATGCTTTATAAACATTTGATATTTGTGGAACGCACTGATCTATTATAGACGCACCAGTTTTTGCATCTTCTAATTCCTTAATTTTATACTTATAATCAGAAATAAGTTCTGTTTTTGGTTTACTCGGTACAATATTTAAAAATCTTAGATATGTATCATCTCTAACACTAGTATTTTGTCTTCTACCGTTAGAGGTTCCTATATCTTTAATTTCTCTATCTCGTCCTGCCCAATTATCATCTCCACGCAATGCATTAATAATTTGATTTAATTGATATTTAGGAGATTTCACATTATTAATGTCCAAATATTCTCTGAGTACTTTATCTTGCTGTTCAAATTCACTCTTAGCAGAATTACACTCCGATACAGCGACCTTAATTTTCTCAGTTAAATCAGCAACCTCTCCTAACATAACAATAGTTTCAAGATGATCTTGCTGTAATTTAACATTTCTATAAACATATTCTTCATCAAAAACAAAAATACATACCTTTTCCTCATCTGAAAGTAAAACCTGTTCCCCATTATTATCACAGGCAATCACATTCTTTAATGTTGGAATATACTCTCCTGAAATTTTACGAAAAGCTTTTGCAATAGTACTTTTTCCTGTTCCGTTTTTTCCATACAATAAATTACCTTTTGTTGTTTTCACCCTATTTCCATCAATAGGATTGAAAAGATCAAGCTGTGTTAATGATTCAAAAATAGAACCTTCTATTTTTATATTTGTAATATCTTTAAGCATCTTTACCCTCAACTTTTCCATAAGGAGTTACATTTTCAGCTACCATACCATATAAATAACTCAAATCATAACTATTATTTTTATATTTTTCTATCATCACAACCGTATCATTCATATCGTGATTATCTGTCCATAACTCACATTGAGTCATAACAATCTGAACAGCATCCTTCATACCTTCTGGTGGATACTTATATTTTTTCAAAAGCTTTTTGATCATCAGGCGCATTTTTGCTCGTGCCGATTCGCGCTTCTGCCAGTCTATTGTTTTATTTTTCCGGAGAGTATCTGTAAGTTCTTTTGTAATAGCAATCAACTCATCATTAGCATAAAAATCCTTTATTGCCTGTGGCTTTGTGAGTGCATCATAAAAAGCTATCTCATCCATAGTAAGACCAAGCTTTTCTCCATCTTTCTGGGTAGCTGCAATTTGTTTCGCCAGCCGTAACATCTCTTCAATAACCTCTTCATTAGTCAATAAACCATTTAAATAGGAATTAAGAGAACGCTGCATAATCTCACTGAACTTTTCAGATTTAACGACATTTGTTCTACGATAAATTGATACCTGCTCTGCTATTAACTTCTTTAACAGTTCAACTGCAAGATTTTTCTCTTTCATTTTCGCAACTTCTTCAAGAAATTTGGGATCAAATAAAGAAAATTCTTCCTTAATATCTGAAAAAAGATTTATAACTCCATCACTTTTAATACTATGCTTTAAGAGTTCATTGATTCTTGCATTCATTTCCGGTAAAGATATCTTTTTGCCAATGCCAGTATTAGTCAGTCTTACTACAAGTACACGAACAGACTCAAAAAATGCAGCTTCAAATCTATCATCCTCATTCACCAAGGAAGAGCAAAGCGATAACGCCTGATGAAGCATGAGCGCTTCTTTGATAAACGATTCCCTATCCTCAAATTTATCTATGCTCATAATGAAATTAACCGCACCACTGATTGTTTTTGCTCTTTCAAGATCTGTACCGTTTTTAAACTTAGAATAATCATATCCATGGAATTTATCACGACAAACAGACAACTTCTCCAAGAACTTTGGATAAGCAACCTTTGCAACATCAGTATCTCCGTAATTTTTCTTATCACGTGAAGTGTAGTTATTCATTGCCTGTTTTAATGCTGAAGCAATGCCAACATAATCAACAACAAGTCCGCCTTCTTTATCCTGAAAAACACGATTAACACGAGCAATAGCCTGCATCAGATTATGACCAGACATATATTTATAAACATACATTGTAGCAAGGGATGGTACATCAAATCCAGTTAACCACATATCTACAACTATTGCAATTTTCAACGGGCTACTATTATCCTTAAACCTCTTTGCCAGCTCATTCTTATAATGCTTATTACCAATAACCTGCCGCCATTCTTCAGGATCATCATTACCGGAAGTCATAACAACAGCAACTTTCTCTTGCCAACCAGGACGGAGCTCTAAAATACGCTTATAAATTTTCATTGCAACAGGACGAGAATAAGCAACAATCATAGCCTTACCTGTCAGTAAATGTTCACGGTTATTCTCATAATGTTCTAATATATCGCAAACAAGAGAATTAATCGTACTATCATGGCCTAAAATTTCTTCCAACTTCGCCATATCACGCTTGCTCTTTGCAATTACATCATCATCTGCATTCACAGCCATAATATCATATTCAGCATCAATTAAAGCAAGTGTATCTTTATCAAGATTAAGCTTAATTACACGGCTCTCATAATAAACCGGGCGTGTAGCACCATCCTCAACAGCCTGTGTCATATCATAGATATCTATGTAATCACCAAATACCTCTCTGGTACTACGGTCTTTGGCAGAAATAGGTGTTCCTGTAAAACCAATGTATGTAGCATTTGGTAAAGTATTACGAATAATACGAGCAGTACCAACAACACGTTTAGCAATATCTTCCCCTTCTTCATTTTTTGTTATTATTATTTTTTCTGCCAAACCATATTGCCCTCTATGAGCTTCATCAGCCATAACAATAATATTATGACGCTCAGATAGTGCTTCATTAGATTCTTCAAACTTCTGCATCGTAGTAAAAATAATACCATTTGCTTGTCTTCCTGCAAGTAAACTTTTTAAATGTTCACGACTTTCTGCATGTATTGGTTCTTGTCGTAAAAACTCCTTACATTTAGCAAACTGTCCATACAACTGATCATCAAGATCATTCCTGTCTGTAAGTACAACAATAGTCGGGCAATCTAAAGCCTCCTGCAACAGATGGGCGTAGAAAACCATAGAAAGCGACTTACCACTTCCTTGTGTATGCCAAAATACACCACCTTTGCCATTAGTAACAGTGGCATGCTTTGTAGATTTAATTGCCTTTCTTACAGCAAAATATTGATGATATCCAGCAAGAATTTTAAAAGTTTTTACACCTTCATTAGAAAAGCAAATAAAATTCTTAATAATATCTAACAATCTTTCTTTATGGAAAATCCCCTCAAAAAATGTATCAAATTGCGCATACTGTGTATTTTCATAACTTCCATCTTTGGTTTTCCACTCCATAAACCGATCTTCACCTGATGTAATAGTCCCTGCTTTCGATGTAAGCTGATCACTCATAACACAGATAGCATTATAAATAAACATTGAAGGAATTTCTATCATATAATTACGTAGTTGCCTGTATGCCTCTGAAGCATCGGTTTCTTCACGTGAAGGTGATTTTAGCTCTATCAAAACTATTGGTAAACCATTCAAAAAAAGAATAATATCAGGACGTTTATTACTGTTTTCAATAAAAGTCCACTGATTAGCAACTATAAAAGAGTTATTAGCAGGATTTTTATAGTCAACAAGATAAACTATAGCAGAACGCTCTTCACCCTTTACAAAGTATCTTACAGGAACGCCATTTTGCAGATAATCCATAAAAACAGTATTTTTCTGTACAAGCTCCCCATTTTCAAAGTTTTTAAGTTTAAATATAGCATCTTGAATAGCCTCATCAGGAAGACTTTTATTTAAAGTATAAAGAGAATCTATTAAAATATCTTCATATAACGGGCTATAAAAATCCCGTTCAATATCAGGCCCATATATATGATCATAGCCTAAATTATTTTTGAAAAGTTCAACTATTGAGTTTTCATAATCAGCTTCAGTATACAGACTGGACATACTATCTTCCCCTTACAATATTTTCTGCTTCTCTTAGTAAATCAGCTTCTATATCATCCCAATATAAATGTTTCTTTTTATATCCATAAAAATCCTTTGCTATTTTCCCTGCTTCTATAGCTTGGCATGTTGTATATTCATGAAGTTTTGCAGTAAGAACGAGAATATCATTTTTTATATTGTCTAAATTTTGTAGTTCATAAGTAGTAACAATTATTTCTCTTAGTTCATTATTTCTTATTCTTAATTTATGCAAATTATAATTCAATACACAACTCTCAATTCGTGAAGAAAAATTCTTTATATTATAAGTTGTCTGGAGAAATTCTTTTAATCGTTTACAAACAAGAGCTTGTTTACTTGTCGTAAAAACAGGAGAATATAATCCTAAATTCATTTTTATAATAAATTCAGGATTTAATGAAGCAAGTCCTACTATATTTTTAAATGGTAAATCTTGAATATCATTTGAAGTATGTATTGTAGGCAAAACGTTACCGGCTATCTTTGATATAACCGTAATATTCAAAAATAAGCTTTTAATATTTTCATCTATTGCTTCAATAATTTTAGCTCGTTCATGAAAATATCCAATCACAGCAACCACCAAAGATACAATAAAACCCGTAAAAATACCTGATAAAATACTTTGTAACATTTCATTATTCTTATAAATCATCAATAAACATCCACTTATGATTGTTATTATCAAACATATGAATGCTGTTATCTTGTTTACTTTCATATATTACCTCCATTCAAGTATTGCAAAAATAATAATTTAGTTGCTTAAATGTCTATATTAGATATATCAAGTTCACCAGATATAAGTTTGGGTAAAATAGCGTCTCTTAACAAAGATAATTTTACATTCTGATAACAGTTTTTTAATATATTTGTAAACATAGGTTGTATCCATTTGCAATATTCTTTTACAAAGAAATTATCTGGGTGATAAATCCATATAGATTTCACATCTTGTTGATTTATACCTGGAACAGCTGCTTTTCCACCATTATTTGCTAACCAATTATATGGATAATCAGTTTGCAAATAAAAATAACAAAACTCATTAAATCCAATATCACCAAAATCCAGTTTGAAAACATGTTCATTTATATAAAAATCATCATATGGAAAACCCTCTCCAAACATAGAAAAATGAGGAATAAAAGTACCTGGCTTACCGCCATCTTTATATAACATTACTTCGTAACCATTTACTTTCCCTCTATCCATTTTTCGAGCAAATTCAATTGGAATATATTTTGTCGAATAAAGATTTACTTCTCCAATTTTTTTTACATTTTCTGCTCCAAGACTTGGAATTCCGAACTTAACTGCTCCACCCTTTGGTCTTTTTCCAGTTTCCAGAATATGTTGTAAGTTTTCTATACGTATCATTTCTAACGAACATGGAATTTTGGTTCCTACTGGAGATTCAATAAATGGTTCATTAAATGGCTCAAAATCAACAAACCAAGACGTAAACAAAGCTTTTGCCTGCTGTTCTAAATTATTGTTTATCTTATTATTTAATTCAATTCTATCATCTATACTTTTTAGTAGTTTTCCTATTTTTTTCTGTATATCTACATTAAAATCAGGAACACAATAATTCATTATTGAAACTTTATCACCCCTAGGCATTTTAGTACCTTTAGATGTAGCCATCGCATATGAAAAAAATCTATCATCCGCTAATATATAATATAAAAAATCTTTATCAACATTCTCTTTGGCCTGAAATACTAAAATATCATTAGAACAACCACCGTCAAATTGAGCCTTCCATATTTTTTTAAAATATGGCCTTATATTTGATACTAAAACATCGCCTTTTTTAAACTCTTGTGTTTGAATAGTATTAGGCAAAGAAGCTGCTTCTGTAATCCCCTTTTTATCAGGTAACATATTTTCTGTTGAAATATAGTTTTTTTTATTCAAATTTTTTACACTAATCTTACCTTTTCTATATTTACAAAGTAATGATAATTCTAACTTTTTATTAACCTTTTCAATCACACCCATATTATTCATCCTCGCTATCATCATAAAAAACTTCTAACAATTCTTTAGCTTTTATATTGTAAAGAATATTAAAAGAATATTTCTTGCCTCCTACTGTTGCAGTAAAATTCGCTTCTACATTATCATCTATTTTTTCATGTGAAAGTAAGTCTATTATTTCTAATTGCATATTTTCATCAAAATCGCATTCAGATAAAATACGCTCTTTCAAATAATCATTGCTCTTTAAAATATTTAAAATTCTATCTTCTGATACAATATTAAATACCTCTGATAACAATTCAATTGCATCATTTATTGTTCTGCAAATTTTTAAATTTTCAATGCCATTATCATGAAGAATACTACCAAAGTCATTGTCATTTGTAATAAAAACGCCAAAATCATTTCCGATATATTGAATTATTGTGTTAAAAATTAAAGCATCTTTCAATCCTGCATCTGTGTATTCTTTGCCATTGGCTTTTACAGTTCTAAATGGTTTAACAGAATTAATAGCTTGCATGATAATTGCTTGCATAGTTTTTTCATCTTTAGGACAAGGTATAATTTTAGCATTTACACGAGGATTATCTAAAAAATTTTTAGCAATATCCAATACATATTTTGAATATAATTCCTCATTATTTATTTCTTTAAATTCATAAGTTATTTCAACTAAATCACCAAAAGATTTCTGAAAAGATTCTATTTTATTCTTCATAGAATCTTTTTCCCTCTTAAAATAATTAATCAGATGTACTTGAAGTTCAAACCAGACAATTTCTGGTATACAAATTTCTACTGTATCACCTAATTCCATTTCATGTATAAAATCTTCTATTTCAAAATATTTACTATTTACTGCAAACTGTGATAAAAATAAAGCATCGCCAGAATGTCGGCATTCTAATATATTTGTATCAAAAAAAATATGTGCTTTTTGATATTCCATCAGATTTTTTACAACCTCTCTTTATATTTTATATCCAATAGCTCCCAGATTTTTACGAATCTCTTTCTCAAGTTCATGGGATTTGGCAAATAACTCTGACAACTCAGCTGTTAGCCGTTTCATTTTTTCATCAAATGGTTCTGTATCCTCTTGTTGTTCTTCAATCCCTACATAACGCCCGGGGGTAAGGATATAATCTTGCTTGGCAATGTCCTGTAAATCAGCAACTGCACAGTAGCCTTTAACTTCCTTCAATGTTCCATTTTGAAATGCTTCAAAAGTATCTGCAAGCTTTTTTATATCATCATCTGTAAAATCTCTGTGTTTACGGTCGACCATGTAACCCATTTTACGGGCATCAATAAACAACGTTTTACCTTTCTGCTTTTTATTTTTAGAAATAAACCATAAAGTAACCGGTATTGTAACGCTATAAAAAAGCTGTGTTGGCATGGCAATTATACCCTCTACTAAATCTGCTTCAATAATATTCTTTCTTATTTCACCTTCACCGGAAGTTTGAGAAGACAAAGCGCCATTAGCTAAAACAAGACCTATCTTTCCATTAGGTGCAAGATGATGTATCATATGTTGGATCCAAGCATAGTTGGCATTGCCAGCAGGCGGAATGCCGTACTTCCAACGGACATCATCTTTCAGCTTATCCTGTCCCCAGTTAGAAAGATTAAATGGAGGATTAGCCATTATAAAATCAGCTTTTAAATCTTTATGTAAATCATTAAAAAATGTATCAGCCTGATATTGTCCAAAATCAGCATCAATACCACGTATTGCCATATTCATTTTTGCCATTTTCCAGGTATCTGCATTAGATTCCTGTCCATAAACAGCAATATCGCCACGCCGTCCACTATGTGCTTCAATAAATTTAGCACTCTGTACAAACATACCACCAGAACCACAGCAAGGATCATAAATACGGCAATTTTTAAATGGTTTCAATATTTCAACAATCGTTTTTACAATACTTGACGGTGTATAAAATTCACCGCCTTTAACACCTTCATAGGCAGCAAACTGTGCAATGCAATATTCATAAGTTCTACCCAATAAATCCTTATTTCCCTCTGTATTACTCATATTCATATTAGTAAACAGATCAACTACATCACCTAAAACTCGTTTATCCAAATCAGGACTAGCATAATTTTTAGGCAATACATTTTTCAGTGTGGCATTTTCTTTTTCTATGGCTCTCATTGCATCATCAATAATTGTACCAATCTCAGGTGTATGCGCAGCAGAAGCAATTTTACTCCATCTAGCATCTTTCGGAACAAAGAAAATATTATCTGCAGTATATGCATCTCTATCATCTTCAAAGCCATCACCTTCTGCTACTAATTCCTGATAACGCTTTTCAAAAGCACTGGAAATATAGCGCAAAAATATAAGCCCAATAATTACTTTTCTATATTCTGCTGCTGGTATATGTCCCCATAAAACGCATGCCGCATCCCAAATCTGTTTTTCAAAGCCAATATTAGCATTATTTTTTTCAGCCATTTTTACTCTCCTCATTATTCTAAATTACTCTCAATACTCAATCCTGAAATAATCTAAATACGCTTTATATTTATCCTGGGCAGAAAGGCAGGTATCTGCAAGATAGCTTTTTTCCTGGTTCCATTCTTTTAAACCTCGATAATAATATAACTTCAATTTATCTTCGATAATAAAAGGAACAATATTATATTTCAGGCACTCCTTAAACATAATCAGCCTGCCCACACGACCATTGCCATCCTGAAATGGATGTATTCTTTCAAACTTCACATGAAAATCCAGTATGTCATCTAAAGTTTTTTCAGGCTTAGAATTGTATTCTCGCAGCAGCTCTTTTATTTTACCTGCAACTTCATCCGGCAATGCAGTCTGCATACCGCCCACTTCATTTGGCAACTTTTTATAATCACCTATTGCAAACCAGTCTTTTCTGGAATCACTTGTACCGCTTTTTAATACCAGCTGTAATTTCTTAATAAGTTTTTCTGTTAAACTTGCTTTGGCGTTATCTATAACCATATTAATGCAGCGAAAATGATTAGCTGTTTCAATTATATCATCTACATTTAAAACTTCATTTTCCGTACGGATTGTATTAGTTTCAAAAATATACCTTGTCTGCTCATGGGTTAAACGACAGCCTTCCATGTGGTTGGAGTTATAAGTCAACTCAATCTGTGTTTTATGATAAATTCCTCCTGCATACTTATCCTTTTTCTCTGCACGCAAAATCCCCAGCAGAGTAACCGGCTGTTTTTGTCGTTTATTACTTCGTTCAGGCTTTACAGCATTTGCAGGAATCTTCCATGTCTTCCCCTCTAAAAGCGCACTGTCCACACGACCACTGGCACAATAGTTTCGTACGCTGCGCTCTGATATATCCCATTTTTTAGCTATATCAGCAACTGAAAGATATTTCATCTGTATCCTCCATTAAAAATTATAGTAAACTTATTCTATTTTATAGTATATTACATTATCGGCAATAATTCTATTATTATGATAGTAAATTATATATTTTTTGCCGCACAATATTATTCATTTAATATTCAAAACAATAAAAAAACTGGATTTCACCTTATATGGTAAAATCCAGTTTTGCTTTTATTTACTTGCAAGTAAGTATTTATTTTCTGTTTTTATAGCCTTCATCAGCAATAGCGGTAAACAATACGTCGGTAGAAGAGTTAAGAGCAGTTTCGGTAGAATCCTGCAGAATACCGATGATAAAACCAACTGCAACTACCTGCATGGAGATATCATCAGAAATACCGAACAGAGAGCAAGCCATGGGCACCAACAGCAGAGAACCGCCGGCAACACCGGAGGCACCGCAGGCACCGATGGTAGCCATAATGCTGAGCAGCAGCGCAGTAGGCATATCAACAGGAATTTCCAGAGTATGTACAGCAGACAGAGCCAAAATGGTAATAGTAATAGCTGCACCCATCATATTGATGGTAGCACCCAGCGGAATAGAAACAGCATAAGTATCAGGATTCAAGCCCAGTTTTCTGCACAAAGCCATGTTTACAGGGATATTAGCAGCACTGCTGCGAGTGCAGAATGCATAGATACCGCTTTCTTTCAGGCAGGTAAATACCAGCGGGAAAGGATTGCGGCGAATCATCAGGAAAACGATAATAGGGTTAACAACCAGCGCCATAAAGATCATAGTACCAAGCAGTACGGTGAGCAATTTGGCATAGCCAACCAGCGCATACAGGCCGTTAGCGGAAATGGAGCTTGCAACAAGGCCAAAGATACCAAGCGGAGCAAGATGGATTACCCAACGGATAATCTTAGAAATAGCTACAGCAAAATGGAAAATTACGTCTTTAGCATTTTCCGGGCTGTTACGGAAAGCAATACCAAGCAGAATACTCCAGGTAAGAATACCGATATAGTTGGCATTTACCAGTGCATCAACCGGATTAGCTACCATGTTCATAACCAAAGTCAGCAGAACTTCAGCAATGTTTCCAGGCGGTTTTAAAGTATCGTTACCAACAACTAGGCTCAAAGTGGTCGGGAAGCTGAAAGATACAAATACTGCAGTCAGCGCTGCCAGGAAAGTACCGCTGAGATACAGGATGATAATCTTGGTCATATTGGTCTTAGTACCTTCCTGATGACGGGAAATAGAAGCAATAACCAGGAAAAATACCAGAATAGGAGCAACAGCTTTCAATGCACCTACGAACAAGCTGCCCAATAAAGTGAAATAAGCAGCTAAACCGGGCGCTGTCAGCGCAACAATTACACCCAAAATAAAACCAATTAAAATCTGCACCACCAAGCTTACGCTATTGATTGCATCAAATAGCCCTCGCAACATACATACACACTTCCTTCGTAATAATTTCCGTTAATAACACGGTCAAAATAAAAAAATAAATCATGTATACAAAATTCATTTTTTTATTTTTCTAAATATTATGTGTAATATTCTATCACTCAAACTTCCATCCTGTAAAGTCTTTTGTTTTACAGTAAAGTCCATCCTGGAAGGACACACAAAAGTTTTTTATTAGTATGCAAATAATTTAAATTTTCATACAATAATTCAGCGCATCAAAAAGCCGTCAGCAAAAATACTGACGGCTGCAAAATATAATCTTTATACTCTTTCCCACAGCAGCATATTATTATCAAAAGCTGCTCTTAACTTACCATTATCCTTTAACCAGCTAAGATATGAACGAACTGTACTGCCAATAAGCACATACTGCTCAAAATTCATAGCCAGCTTATAATCCGCAAAAACTTTCTGCAAAATTACTTCAAAATTTACAGGAGCAGCACATAAATCAAGAATATGTTCTGCTACTTCATATACTTTGTTCATATTATACTGCACCAGCTCCGCAATATCCTCAGTAGCCGCAGCATGAGCAGGAATAAACAGTTTTGCCTGTATCTGCTTAACTTTTGCCAAAGTATTAAGGTAGGCTTCAACATCATAAATAAAGCCAAGCTGATATTTATCTAATATTTCACGGCTTGAGAGGCAATCTGCCAAAAAAACAATATTATCAGAAGTACGGTAACCAACCATATCAAAGAAATGTCCCGGCAAATCAATAACTTCAAAACCTGCCGGCAAAACTTTTTCTGTTAAAGCTTCTGCATCACTTTCCTGAGCCATAAGAAATTTATGCCGCAGCTCACGGCAGGGAAAACCGCCATATAAAAATGATGGCTCCAATATGGGTTTTCTGGTAAATGCACATTCAACTCCCGGTGCATAAATCTTACATCCTGTCTGCCCCTGCAAATACTTGCAACCGCCAATATGATCAGCATTAGAATGCGTAATATAAATAGATTTCAGCTGCCAGCAGTTTTTGTCCAGTATTTGCCGTACCTTGCGGCCTGCATCTTTATCATTGCCGCTGTCAATAAGGCATACTTCTTTATCATTAAGCTTTACCAGTCCTATCTTTGCCGGACTCTCAATATAATAACTCTGTTCCGAAATCTGAATTAATTCAAACATTAAAGCTTCCTCCCTGAATATCACTGCAGCCTAAATAAGCAAATAAATCAGACAAACTGCATTATTTAAGCTCATTCCACAGCGTAAAACCTAAAATCAGCATTCCTCCTATAACTTGCGACATCGTCATAGTTTCACCTAAAACAGTAACAGAAATAAGTACAGCTACTAATGGGTCTATATAGCTGAGAATCGCAACCTTCTGTCCCGGTAATTCCTTTAAGGAAGAAAAATACATGCAGTATGTTATGCCTGTATGTACTAAACCTACAATCAATAGATTTATCCAGCCGATATTATTCAAGCTGCCCAAAGTGATACCACTGGTACAAAGTACATATGGTGTTAAAGTAAGAATAGCCGCAATAAACTGCAGAAAGGTCCTGTGAATGCCTTCTACTTTTTTTATAAATTTATTCAGTAAGATAACAGTCGCATAAAATACTGCCGCACCTAAGCCAAAAAGAATACCTATAATATTGCTGTCACCATGTACATCACCAATGCCGATAATCAGCACCAAGCCAACCGTCGACATAATAAAGCAGATAATCTGTTTCACCGTCAGCTTTTCCCTGAACAGGAAAGGGCAGACCACAGTAACGATAACCGGAGCAAAATAATAACTTAAAGTGGCAGCTGAAACCGTTGTATATTTATAGGCCTGAAAAAGTAATATCCAATTGATTCCCATGGCTACACCGGAAGCTAAAAGCAGCGGTATTTCCTTTTTTACCTTACTTAAAGGAATGTGCTGCTTGCTTAGAACAAAAAAGCCTGTTAAAAGCAGCGCCGCCAAAACTGCACGGTATAGCGCCAGTTCTCCTGAAGACACGGAAATATTGCGTACAAACAATCCTAAAGTACCAAAAATTGTCATGGAAGCAACAAGCATTAATTTGGGGTCAAAAAACTTCTGCATACAAATCTCTCACTATCTTTATAAATTCTTTGAATGAATAAAATATAGCATTTTTGACATTTTTAGTCAATTTTAGAGAATAAAAAGAAGTTTAAAAACAAAAAGAGCCTGCCTGAAAGCAGACTCTTTAATTTTATTTACAACAGCTAAAACCTGTGATTTTCTCACCTGCTGCAGACCTGCGAATATATAATATCAGCAAAGCAGGTACTACCATGACAATGCCAGCCAGAAAGACTGCGTAAAGCCCCATGCTTTGAATAAAGATACCGCCTATAAATGTACCAACTACGCAACCGATATTGGCAGCAGTCAGGAAAAGCCCGTTGCCAAAATCAGGAGCATCCTTAGTAACCTTGGCAACCAGATATTGATTGATATTGGCATTGATGCCGCCTAAGATGCCCCACATGACTATGCAGGCGGCAACCACAGCAAGACCGTAAGCAGCATAAGTGTACAGCAAAGAGTACAATAAGGCTACTGCTATCGGAAAGGTCATGATAGTTTTGCCAGCCTGTCTGGACAAAAGAGAACCTGCAAGCCAGCTGCCCGCAACATTCATAACTCCGAACACCAAAAGCAGAAATGCACCTGTTTCATTGGCTACCCCAGCAACACGTTCAAGATACTCTGCCATATAGTTATAAACCCCAAAAATTGAACCGTTTAAAAATACTACGGCAATAACTGCCAGCCATACCTGAACTCTGCGCAGAACACTAAATTGCTCACCATAGCTTTTTTGCTCTCCGGCAAATTTATTAGGTACGAAAAGCAGTGTAGCCATAAACATCATGCCTGTTACAACAGCAAAAAAGCTCATAGCCTCACGAAAACCAAACTGGCCAGCCAGAAAGTTACTTACCGGCACACCGATAACCATTCCCGCAGCTACCCCCATATTGATGCGTGCTATTGCTTTAGGTACATTTTCAGCTGCAACTGAAGCAGCGGCCATACTGAAAGCCATAGCGCAGTATACGGGATGGAAAAAAGCCGGAATTACCCGCGCCAGCAGTAATATCTCAAAAGAAGAAGCAAATACAGCTACAAGATTGCAGGCCGTAAAAACGCCTAATACTAACAGCATGATCGGCTTGCGTCTGAATCTTGAACATAAAAGCGGCATCGTCGGCCCTGCAATAGCGACACCCAGAGCGAACATGCTTACCAGAAGTCCTGCTCGCACTATATCGATATTATAATATGCAGATACAGCTGGCAAAAGCCCGATAACACCCATTTCAGTATTTAAAATGCTGAATACGCCGCCTGCCAATATAAAGATTAATAATCCAGATTTTCCCATATAACTCCTTTCTCATTATGAAAAAGATATATCAGTTTAAAGCACAATATCAATGTAGATTTTTATTCAAGAATTCTGCAATTTTAGCAAAAGGTATTTTATCCATCTGGTCATAAAGGTCTGTATGCGTAGCTCCGGCTACGACAATTTTTTCTTTAGGTTCAGCAGCCTTGTCATAAACATCGTCAGTAAAATATTTGGAATGCGCTTTATCACCGGTAATCATCAGCAGCGGATGCGGAGACAGTTCCTTAATATTTTCCATTAAGGAGAAATTGAAAAATCCGTAAGGTGTTGTTGCGTCCCAAGCCAAAGTGTTGGAATTAATCGCACGTGGATGATAAGCACGTCCAACATAATAATTATAGAACTCCTGTATTACTGCCGGAGCGTCTTGAGGCAGCTTATCAGGAAACATGGTCGAAAAAGTCTGCACCTTGCCATTTTCATCAACGGCAATTTCATGCGCACCGCTGATTTCTCCGCCCTTCCGAGCTTCTTCCAAACGCATCTGGGCAAGATATTTTTTCACAGCTTCTCTTTGCTGCGGCGTATAATATGCTCCTTTATAATGGTCGCTGATGCTTTCAGACATGTCATACATAGCCGAGGTAACTACTGCTTTAATACGCGTATCATTAGAAGCAGCCGTAATAGCCATTCCGGACAAACCGCAAATGCCTACAGCGCCAATCTGTTCAGGATTAACAAAATCCAGCAGGCTGACAAAGTCCACAGCTGCACTGTAATCTTCCGTAAATATTTCCGGTGAGCCCATGTTTCTGCGTACACCGCTGCTTTCGCCTGTCATGGACTGATCGAAAGCCAGCGCTACAAAGCCGTTTTTGGCCAGCTCCTGAGCATAAAGTCCGGATGCCTGTTCTTTAACAGCACCAAATGGGCCACTCACTACTACGGCCTTATAACTGCCTTTCTTATCAAAATTTTGCGGCAGATAAAGATGTCCTGCTACGTCAAAACCATATCTGTTTTGAAAGCTTACTTTTTTTACGGTTATTTTGCTGTCAATATTAAATACTCTGCTGTCATTTTTTAATTCGTTGATTGCTGACTGCTTCATGTGAGAAACTTCTGCCAGAGATTTTGCTGTTACTGCAGCCTGAACATGACCGCTGCTGCCAAAAGCAAATAACCCCATCAGCATTGCCATAGCAATTATTTTTGTATTTTTACTTTTTTTGCTCATAAAAAAGACCTCCGTTTACTTAATTATCAGCTTTTCTTGCTAATTAATTATAAAACGAAGGTCTCTATAATTACCAATACTTAGTTTTTATACTCTTTTATGCTTTTTAGGCATTATTTGTTTTCTGTCATATTGGCAAAACAATCTCTGACAAGACTTGCAGCCTTGGAAAAAGCCTGATCTTTACGCCAGATAATATAATTGGACGAATGCAGCGACGGCGCTAAAGGTCTAAAAACCAGCTGCTTGTAGCTTTCCGGAATAATGCGGTCAAAACACAGTACGCTGCCCATTCCCTGCTCTACTAAAAAAATAGTATTATGCAGTAAATTATAGGAAGCAACAATATTAAGCTCCTGCATCGGCCTGTCCAGCCAATGATCAAATTCCTGACTATCCATCAGCTGACGTGATACAATGAGCGGTTCCTGTGCCAAATCATTTTTAGTGATGACCTCATGCTGCGCCAAGGGATTCGTGCTTTGCATAAGCAATCCCCATGTATCCTGATGCCGCAAGCGCCGATATACATATTCCACCGGCGGGGTTTCACGGCATACCAGACCAAAATCCAGCAGGCCTTTTTTCAGCTTTTCCGTTATAGATGCCTCATTGCCGCTGATAAGATGCAGCCGTAAATCAGGATAACGTCTTTTAAGCGGTGCAACAGCGCTGATAACCTCACGCATGGCTTCTGTTTCTCCGCAGCCGATAAAAATATCGCCGGAAACCGTTTCGTCCTGCGAAAGAGCAGCAACCGTACTGTCTGCCAGCATAATGATTTCTTCTGCCCGCGCTTTGAGGAATTCGCCTTCCTCTGTCAGTGTTATCCTTCGCTTGCCCCGCATAAATAGCTGCCTGCCCAGCTCTGTTTCCAGTTCAGTCAGCTGCCGTGACAATGTCGGCTGCGTAAGATGCAGTTCTTCCGCAGCTTTGGTAATATTACCGCATTTAGCAACTGCTAAAAAATATTTTAAAACTCTTATTTCCATATATTCCTCAACAAAATCTGTTTATTCTGCATTCTTCCATTTACAGATTAACTGTGTCATAGTTCCCATCGGGCAATAAACACACCAGGCTCTCGGCTTAAAGAGCAGCAAAGTTATCACGCCCATAATAGTAGAAGTCAGCATAATACTGTAAAAGCCGAAAGCAAACTGCGCCAGCCAGGGTTCAGCACTGCCGTTGTAAGCCCACTGCCAGGGCAGCTGCAGCACCCAAAACAGACTGACAGCCTGCCGCAAATCCTGAACACCGCTGAAAACCAAATAAGTTGTAAAAAGCATATTGGCAAACATCAGCATAAAGAAGCACAAAAAGCCATAACGAAAAGCTTTACTGCGCAGCCATGCAGGCACAGGCTTATCTGGCGAAAGCTTCATCCTTCCGCCAAGAATATCAAAGAGCTGGCTGCGTCCGCAATATTTATTGCAGTAATGCTTATTGCCGCCAATAATCGCAAACAGCAGCGGAATCATAAAGCACAACATACCCAGCCAGGCAAACATAATATTGAAAAAACCTAAAGTAAGATACAACAGCGATGCTATCCATAAATAATCGTACCAGTGTTTTTGTTTATTCATCAACTGTCACCACCGTAATAACCGAGGCCGGACAAGTTTTGGCACACAGTCCGCAGCCAATACATTTTTCTTTATTTACCTGAGCATACATCCCTTTATAAACAGCGACAGCGCCGCGCGGACATACTTTAGCGCAGGCTCCGCAGGAAACACACAATTCTGTATTTACAACAGCTTTTCTTTTCATCTTCTGCCTCCAGTAAGTATTTCTTCCATTATAACCGATACTGCCTAAAGAGCAATATTTTTCTAAAAGACTGTCTGCTATGTTTTCTTCTCCCCTTCTTCATGATAAAATTAAAAAAGTAAGATTTTGGGGAGATGTAGTTTTGAAACAGGAAAGCAAGCTTATGACGCCGCTGCAGATACAGCAGTATCTGCACAAACTGCAGTTAGGGGAGCTGCAGCTGACGGCAGATTTGAAAACTTTACAAAAGCTGCAGGATGCACATTTAAAATATGTGCCCTACGAAAATTTTGACTGTCTTAACGGCAAAATAACTTCTTTAAAGCACGAGGATATGTTCCGCAAGATTATCCTGCATAACCGCGGCGGTATCTGTTTTGAACTGAACGGCCTGTACAACTGGCTGTTAGAATCGTTAGGTTATCAGGTTACCAGCTTTGCCGGACGCTTTATTGATAAGCTGGAAGTTTATCAGCTGCGCCGCCATCGCAATATGTGCGTAACTATTGATGGCAAACGCTATATTACTGATGTAGGCGTTAACAGCGAAAGCCCTCGCCTGCCACTGGAGCTTACAGAAAACCTTATTCAAAGCGACGGTATCAGTCAGTATAAATTCACCCGCGATGAATTCTGGGGCTGGCTACTATGGCAGAAGGAAAAAGGCAAGCCGTGGAAAAGGATGCTTGGCTTTACCGAAGAACCGCAGCTGGACAAAGATTATATTCTGCCATCCTTCTGGTGTGATGCTCATCCTGATTCTCCTTTTAATAAAAATAAAAATCTCTCTATTTTCAGGGAAGACTGCAATATCACCATACGTAAAAATTATCTTAAATTTTATTTAGGCGGCAGAGTAAAATACCGCTATAATATTCGTACAGGTGCCGAACTCAAGGAAATACTCTGGGAATATTTCGGCATCAATGTAGAATATCCGCTGAAAGATGAAGGTATAGATTTTGACTAAAGGCAAATACGCTGACTGTATACCACTCTATATCAAAAAAATAATGCAGGCACTGCTTGATGCTGATTACCAGGCATATGTAGTCGGCGGTGCAGTGCGCGATCTGCTGCTTGGCATCCATCCGGGAGATTTTGACATTGCTACCAATGCCCGCCCAGAAAACACTTTAGCCATCTGTCAGCAAAATGGCTGGAAGACAGTTGATAAGCTGGGCAGCAATTATGGCTGCGTAGTAGCAGTAGTAGACCATATAGCTATTGAAATAACCACTTTTCGCGGTGAAGGCTACGGCAGCGATGCCCATCGTCCGGAACAAATCTGGTACTGTGATAATTTAGAGGAAGACCTGAGCCGCCGAGATTTTACTGTTAATGCTATGGCCATGGATATTGAAGGCAATATCTACGATTACTTCAACGGTCGGCAGGACCTTGCACAGAAAATACTGCGTACCGTAGGCAATTCCTGGCAGCGTTATGAAGAAGATGCCCTGCGTATGCTGAGGGCCTGCCGCTTTGTTGGTCAGCTCGGCTTTAATTATGTACAGTCAGATAAACTGCTGCCAGCTTTCGGTCAGCAAAATACACCATACTATTTACCGGTTAATTTTGAGTTTCCTGCTGACCGCTGCGCAGGATTATCTTTGGAACGTGTCAAAAAAGAGCTTGATAAACTGCTGATGACCGAACACGCAGGACAGGGATTAATGCTGCTTATGTCTACAGGCCTTACAGATGCTTTTTGCCGCATCAAAGAACAGGGAAACTGCACAGAAATAGCTATTCTGCCAGAATTGCGCCACTTAGTTGGACTTAAACAGAATACACGGTTTCATTGTTATGATGTCTGGGAGCACACTTTGCAGGCAATAAATAACAGCCCGCGTGATTTGGCTATTCGCTGGTCCTTGCTTTTACATGATATTGGCAAGGGTTTGCCAGGTATCCGCTGCCTCAACAAAGAAGGTCAGCCCGGCGACCATGGGCACGAAGCCAAAAGTGCTGAAATGGCAGCTGAAATATTGCGCCGTCTGCACTATCCTGAAAAGTTTATTAAAGAGGTAGTCTGGTTAGTTTCACGTCATATGCGCTTTGCTCCCATGCTGGTTACAGGCCGTAAGACACTGCTGCACTGGGTACGTACTGAAGCAGCATCCGGGCAGTCCCGTACCGGCAGTGATATGGCAAATGCCTTTAGTAAGCTGGTGGAAGTATTTTTAGCTGATATGGGCGCAACCCATGCCAAAAACAATCCTGCACTGATGGAAGCCGGCAGACAGTTAGGCAGACAGGTTATAGAGCTTGCAGCTAACTATCCAATCCATACTTCCGAGCTGGCAATCAGCGGACGTGAAATCACTCAAACCTGTCCTCATCATTCCGTTGGTCAGCTGCTAAATTACCTGCTGCAGCGTGTTCAAAGCGGCAACCTTGCCAATAATAAAGAAACGTTGCTTGCAGCTTTACACAAATATCTAAACAAACATTAGGAGGATTTATGAAAAGTTTAAAAACAGTTTTTCTTATTGCCCTTTGCGGTGCTATTTTAACAGGTGTCTGGACCTTAAAAGACAATTTAATCGTAGGCGCTGCTAATCCCACAGAAGCTGCCGCTGACGGCGGTGCTGCTCAGTATATCGGCAAACAGGATATTCCTGACTCTCCCTACTTTGCCCATCCTGATATTTACAATATGCAGCCCAATGAACATCTGCTGCTGCTTACCAAATTCAAAACCATGCAGCAAAGCACAGAATATACCTGCGGTCCTGTTGCAGCTAATATGGTAGTAAACTATTTTCTCGGTAAGCCGCTGCACACAGAAATGCAGATAGCAGAAATTATGGACACCAGCTCATTAGTAGGTACCAACACCAAAGGAATGTGCCGTTATTTTAAAGAAATCGGCTGGCAGGTAAAATCTTCCGGCGATACCACTTCTCCGAAAAACTACGAAGCGTTCCTGCAGTTTGTCAAAAGCAACCTTTCCGAAGGTACTCCTGTCATTGTGGAAAATGTTGACTGGGGCGGTCACTGGCGCGTCATTATCGGCTATGACACCATGGGTACAGAATATGCCGGTGACGATGTTTTACTGATGGCTGACCCATACGACCTGGCTGACCATCTGCAGGACGGCTACAATATAGTACCGGCAGAAAAATTCTTCTATATGTGGTTTGATGCTCAGCTTTTCGATAAAAGCGAACAAAAACGTCAATGGCTGACAGCTAAACCGCCTAAGAACAGTAAATAATATTATGCTTAATTTATTATTTGCCTGTTTTCTTTTCGGGCTGCTCTGCGCAGTCTGTCTGCGGGGATTGTATCGAGCAGTAAAGTATCGTACTGGTTTTACGTCTAAGGAATATGCGCTTTTAACAGCATTATTTATCGGTACAATTTTATCTCTTTACATTGCTTTGCAAAATTAAAAGCCTCTTACGCATTGCGTAAGAGGCTTGTGCCTTTAATATTCTATGTGAGCAGATTTGCCGCGCACTCTGGTAAAAAATGTATACATAGATATGGAAAGCAAAATAATACCTGTCGTTACAAGTACAAACCTTGTAGGCAGATGATTACCCAAAACACCGCCAAGCAAAGGTCCTACAACGCCGCCAAACTGCTGCGCTGATGTTACCAGGCCAAAAGCCTTGCCGCGCATGGATTGATCTGTAACCTCCACCAGATTAGCATTGATGTTAGGTATAGCACCTGCCAAAAACAGACCGTAAATAAACTGAATACCGGCAAACTGCCATACATCCTGCACAAACATCTGGAATAAGTTAACGAAACCCGCACCAAAGGATACCAGACAGAAAATACGTATATAACCAAAACGCTGTCCGCGTTTGCCCCAGAAAGGAGCAGCAATAATACCTGCTATACCAGCCAGCGAGAAAATAATGCCTGCCGTCTTAACCGTATCATCGTTCATTACGCCCATCAGTTTGCTTACATACATGGTAATCAAAGGCTGAATAATCATGACACAGACCTGAATAAGGAAAAACATGCACATAATGTACAGCAGATTTTTATTGGAAAGGGCACCTTTCAAATCCTGAATCAGATGTATTTCTGCTTTTTGTCTTTCTGCACTGATAGGAACATCATGTACCAGGAAAACTACCAGCAGTGCTCCTAAAAACAAACAGCCGCTGCTGACGAAGAAGGACATGCGCATACCAAACCAACTGCTCAAATAACCGCCCAAAAGCGGCCCTAAGATACTGCCGCTGGCCACTGCCGTCTGCATCAGGCCCATACCCCAGCCCATACGTCTTTCCGGCAAAGTAGAAGATATCAAAGACATGGAAGCCGGTACAAAACCACTGATTACACCAGTCAAAGAACGTACTATCAAAAGCTGCATAGCATTTTGAGAAATACCGGCCAGCCAATAGGTCATAGCAAGACCAAGACCGGCGCGAATAGCCATCTTTCGCTGCCCAACCTTATCAGCACGCGCTCCCCAGTACGGAGCCATAATAGCCGCACCTAAAAAGGTCACAGAGTAAACAAGGCCGCTCCAGAAATTTACATTATCCTGCGGCACATGCAGTTCGTGCAGCAGATAAATAGGCAGAAAAGGTACAACCATGGTATAGCTGGCGCAGGCAAAGAAGACACCTATCCATAAAACGACCAGATTAACCTTCCAGTTAACTTTTTTCTCTCCATGCTCGTCAAAAAGAGCCATACCATCATCTCCTTATTTACTGCTGCTGTTTATATTTTGCAGATATATTTATATTACATTGTAATTTTATAATCTTTTTGCTGCATAAGAATAATATTTCACAACAGTGTTATTATCCCTAACTGCTGCTTTAACAGCCTTTTGCTACTATATATGTTACATAATAATTATATCATATCCAAGGTTGTGTTGTTTTGTTACATTTTCGCAAAATACTGGCTATTTACATTTTTTGCATTTTTATAAATTTTTTAGTGATTTTTTGCTGTAAAATGCATAACGCTGTTTTTTTATAACATAAATTCACATATTATTCACATTGCTTTATCCATATCAGCTATCTTTCGCAGCCTTTATCTTATCTCTATACTCTTAGTACGCGGAATTTTTTCCCGTCGACATCTTTATGTCACAAAAATTTTACTGTATAATAAAGTAGATATCGTAATTAAAGGATGTGTCGACTTGAAACCTTACGTACAACAAGAAATAAAATCCTGTGGATTTTTTTCCAAACTGATAAATGGTAAACCAACAGAAAATACCTGGGCAGAAATAAATAATATCTTGGCTGAAGCTGAAAATGTCCATGCGCTGACAGCAGAAAAAGTTCAGTCCGCTGTAAAAAAATGGGGCGGCAAGCTTGATGAAAGCAGCTTTGAAGCTCGTTCCGGATTGTACAGAAAATTTGCTGATATCGCCTACAGCGAAGCCCAAAGCAGTGAAGACAGCCTGCTGTCTGACTGTGAATATCTGGCAGAAGTGCTGCAGCTGCCGCCGCACCTGAAAAAACTTGCTGATAAGGGTGCTAAACAGTCAGCATACTTTACCCGCTGTGATAAATTACTTAAACAGCAGGAAACTCTTGACATTAATGGCATCAATAAAATTTTCGGCTATGACTATGAAGACGGCTTTAAAATCCGTAAGCAGGTTTTTCAGGAACATTTCAATACAATCTTTGATGCTATCAGCGAGCGCCAGCGCTTTACCCCTGATGAAGAAGCTGCTCTGCGCCAGGACTGCGCTACTCTCGATATTCCCTATGAATTCAAAAACAATATCGTTAATGCACTCAAACGCTACCGTGACCTCTGGAATGCTGAGCACAATAAGCTTGGCAATATTCAGGTAGATATCCCGCTGCAGCAGGGAGAAATCTGCCATGCAGCAGCGCAGGCAGGTTTGTGCCAGCACAAAGTAGTAGAAAAAGAAGACAATTATTTTGAGCTTACCCGTAAGTTCAATATCGACGAAACCGTCACCTTTAAAGGTGAAAAGCTGGAACATCCTAAAACAAAAGAAGAAATAACCGCTCTGCTTGATATCGGCTATTTCTTCCTTACTAATCAACGTATTATTTATTTAAGCAAAAAAACTGCCCAGACAGTAGAATTGGACCAGATTACTTCTGCTGAGCTGGATGTAAACATCATTACTTTCCATACCAGAGAAAACGGTGATTTCCTGTATAAATTCAGCGATGAAGCAGCAGGAGTAATGTATATTCTCTTTAACCGCACCTACCAGGAAAATGTAAAATAATATTTAAGCTATAAAAATAAAAAACCGGCTGTAAAACAGCCGGTTTTTTATTTTTATTTTACATACATTCTTTAATAGCCTTAGCCATACGTTTAATGCCTTCGATAATTCTCTCATCAGGCATATTGGAATAGTTGATACGCATGCTGCGGTCGGTTTTCTGATTAGGATAGAAAGCATCGCCAATAACGGCAGCAACTTTCATTTCAATGCATTTATCAAATACTTTTCTTGCGCTTACACCTTCCGGCAATGTCAGCCACAGGAACAGGCCGCCTTCCGGATGAGTCCATTCAACACCAGCAGGAAATTCTTCTTTCATGCATTGCAGAATCAAATCACGACGATGTTTATAGAGAGCAACAATTTGTTTTACATGCTCGTCAAGGTCATAGCTGTCCATATAGGCATCAGCAACACCCTGGTCAAAATTAGAGGTATGCAGATCTGCACTTTGTTTGATTTTTACAAATTCACCAAGCAGATTCTTTTCTGCAGCAACCCAGCCAAGACGCAGGCCCGGACAGAAGATTTTGGAGAAGGTGCCCAGGAACATTACCAGACCTTTAGTATCCAAAGATTTCAAAGACGGCAGAATTTCGCCTTCATAACGCAATTCACCATACGGATTATCTTCCAATACAGGCAAATCATATTTATTTACTACTTCCATAAATTTTTTACGACGTTCTAAAGACCAGGTGCGGCCAGTCGGATTTTGGAAGTCAGGAATAACATAGATAAATTTGCATTTCGGGTTTGTTGCCAGAATTTTATCAAGTTCTTCAGGAATCAAACCGCCTTCATCAGTCGGTACTTCCACAAATTCAGGTTCATAAGCATTGAAAGCGTTGAGTGCGCCAAGATAGGACGGGCTTTCACACAAAACTACATCACCGGGATCAAGGAACAGCTTACCTGCAAAATCCAGGCATTGCTGAGAACCGGTAGTAATCAAAATTTCATCAGGGTCAACCTTTGCATGATATTTATCAGCCATACGTTTGGCAATTTTTGCACGCAGAGTCGGACGGCCTTCAGTGGTAGCATATTGCAGCAGCTGACGTCCTTCTTTTAAAACCAGGTCATGAGACACCTTGGCAATTTCTTCTACAGGAAACAGTTCCGGAGCCGGCAGGCCACCTGCAAAGGAAATAATATCCGGCTGAGCAGTAAGTTTTAAAAGCTCACGGATTTCTGATGCCTGCATGCGTTCCATACGTTTTGAAAATTTCATAAACAAATCATCTCTCCCTCATTTGCTGTACACATTAGCTTATTTTTATATGATTTTTAATTGTACCACTTTAAAATACAGCATACAAGCAAAACGTGACACTTTGAATTTTTCAAAACATTTTTTCAAAATAAGTGTTAATTTATTTACGCTTTTATCAGTCCTTTTTCTTCTAAATAAACTGCTAAAAGCTGCGCAATCCTGTTAGTAAGTTTCAGACAGTTTTTTAAATGATCTCTGGTATCAAATTCATAGGGCATCAAATCCTTGCACATAGTAGATCCAAACTCTTTTTCAAAGCGATCGTGAAATTCCTTACTTACCGGATAAATCTCACCTAACGGCTTTTCAGCAGGATGATTGCGTCCGGCTAAAGTACTGATAACCATAGTGCAGCCTACCAGTGCACCGCAAATATTGGCTGCATGGCCTATACCGCCTCCAAAACCGGAGCACAGACGAAATGCGTTGTCATCAATATCCACCCCAGCTTCTTTTCTAAAAGTTTCTACAATGGCTTCGCAGCAGTTAAAACCTTTCTTAAAATTATTGCCGGCTTCCATTCCAATTCTTTCACTGAATTCGCTCATAATTACGCCTCCCTTTTACCATTCCCGTTCCCGGACTGCAGTCCCCACCGGTATATCTATCTTAAACCAATGCAGAATATAATCCAGAGAAGCCATAATACTTTCACGTGCTACAGTATCTAATTCACTGTCATGATCCGCAAATTCCTGCTGCAGACTGTTAACAAACAAAGTAAATTCATCAAACTTTTCCTGTAAGATATTTTTATCACGTTCATCCGTTTCCAGAAATTCAATCAGTCTGATTAACTGCCATTTCAATTTATCTGTTAAATACTGAGGAAAAAAACTGTCCTCATACATACTCTGCAGCAGGATATATCGGTCGTCAAATTTGTCCATTAATTTTCACTGCTCCTACTTGTCTTTATCGCTTTCTGTCGCATAAGGCCATGCACTCATTCCGCCTTCCAAGCTACATACATCCTTGCAGCCGGCACTGCGCAGGATTACCTCTGCTTCATAACCGCGCAAATCTATCTGACAGGAGGTAATTACCTTACAATCTTTATCACTTACTTCACAGCATCTGCTGCGTAATTCGCCTAAAGGAATATTCACTCTGTTCTTAATACCGGCAATACGGTTAGCACAGCATTCAGGCGTAGTACGCACGTCCACAAACAGATAATCTTCTTTTTCACGCATAGCTTCAAAATCTTTAGGATTAATACTGCGCATCTGTCCGCACATTTTATTGTGCAGTACATTCGCCGCTGTAGCAATATTGTCAATCGGTCCATTGAAAGGCGGAGCATAAGCAATATCAAAATTGGACAAATCCTCCAAAGTTGCTCCCATGGAAATTGCCGCTACTAACGTATCAATGCGTTTATCCACGCCGCCGCGGCCTACAGCCTGCACACCCAGTACTCTTTCAGTACCTTCTTCAGCAATCAGCTTCAAAATAATATTTTTTACTCCCGGCATATAACCAAGCCTGTCGCTGCCCGGTACGACTACGCTCTTAAATTTAAAGCCTGCAGCAGCTGCACTGCGCTCATTCAGACCTGTACTGCCAGCCTGCCAATCCAGAATCTGGCAAATACCGGTAGTAAGCACACCGGGATATTTCAACTGGTCACCGCAGATATTATCTGCAATCACACGACCATGCTTATTGGCAGTTGACCCCATGGGAGTAAACAGCTTAGCGCCGCTTACACGATGGGTATTTTCAGCACAGTCACCGCCTGCATAAATTGCAGGATCACTGGTCTGCAGATATTCATTAACAGCAATAGCACCGCTGGGACCTATTTCAAGTTCTGCCGCACGTGCCAGTTCTACATTAGGACGTACGCCTACTGCTACAATTACTAATTGGGCAGGAATCACTCTCTTATCTGTTGTAACTGCTGTAACAACTCCGTCTGAAGCTTCAAAGCCCAAAGTTTTTTCTTCCAGATACAGCTGAATACCAGCTTTCAGCAAAGGCTTTTTAATAATATCGGCCATCTCTTTATCCAGCATCTGCGGCAATACGCGATCCTGCATTTCCACAATACTGGTTTTTAAACCGCGTTTATGAAATGCCTCTGCCAATTCCATACCGATAAAGCCAGCGCCGATAATAACTACATCGGTAACCTGGCGTTCTTTTATCTCTCTGTCAACTGCTTCAACATCCCAGGGAAACCAGAAGCTGTGAATACCTTCTGCACCCGCATTGGGCAACGGCAGCTTAACCGGAGTAGAACCTGTTCCTAATACCAGCACATCATAAGGCAATACCTGCTCACTGCCAGTTGCCAGTTCTGTATAGGTAACTGTTTTAGCAGCACGGTTAATAGAAGTTACATTACAGCCTGTACGGGCATCAATACCCTTGTAATTTTTAAAATATTCTGCATCACGAGCAACCCCCTGCGGAGTATGGTCAAATTCTGCAAAGTTCTTTACGTTTCCGCCAATAAAATAAGGAAAACCACAAGCACCATAGCTAAGCTGCGGGCCACGTTCCAGAACAATAATTTCCGCATCCTTATCACGTCTGCGTAAACGTGATGCTGTTTTCATCCCTGTTGCCACACCGCCGATAATCACAACTTTTTTACCCATAGTATCACACCCTTATCGTTTTATTTTCGTCTATACCTTACATTAGCTGATATCAACTTTTTCTTTATTAGTAAAACTCTCTGCCAAACAAAGTTTAACATAAAAACTGTTATATAATATTTCTGTACCAAATAAAAAAAACCTGCTTTTACAGATATAAATTAAAAGGACTTAGCCCATCAGAATATTGAGCTAAGTCCAATCTTAATAAATTTTACAATATAAGTTTTACTGTCTTTTAAACATGCTCTTAGGCTGTTTACATACCGGGCAGACAAAATCAGCACTTTCCTGCTCTAAATTGCCTTTATAAACATAACCGCAAACACCACAAACCCATTTTTCCTTGCCGCTTTCTACAGCTTCCGGTGCCTGATAGGTAGGAGCATTTTTCGGTGCACTCCCTTTAATAACCTCATGGTAATATTTATAAGTCATAGGCTGTGCTTCACTTAACACATCTGCTTCAAGTACACGAGCCAGAATAACAAAATGAGTTTCCATTTCATAGCTGCCTAATACCTCAGCAGTAATATAGGCGCTGGTCTTATCGGTAATAATCGGCAAACCATCGCGCATTTCCCAGGCAAACTCAGCCTCAGCAAATTTATCTGTGTCACGACCGGAGCAAAAGCCCAGTCTGGCAATGACATTTTGAGAAGTTTCTTCTGAAATAATTGATAAAGCAAACTTACCGGATTTTTTTATCACATCATAGGTGTAATTATTTCTGTTCAGGCTTATGGCAATAGTGGGATTCTGGCTTGTTACCTGTACCGCAGTATTTATAATACAGCCGGTAGGACGGTTACCATCCATAGCAGTAAGAGCATACATACCATAACTCAGCTTCCATAAAGCGGACATATTCATCTTGCATCCCTCCGTTGTTTTTATTACCATTTGTTATTTAATTATAACAGAAAATAATTATTTATACAATAAATACTTCTGTACTTCCTTGATAAACTGAGCATCCTCCTTCTGCCAGCGTTCAAAAGCCTGCTCCGGTGCTTCGTTTAAGCGTAAACTATCTTCGCCAAGCGCAATATCAGCCTTATAGCCCGGCACATAACCTCGTTCAGGGAACAGAACTTTATCCGGATAAAGCTGCCTTAAAGCATAGACAATAAGATACCCAAGATCAGCAGTATTAACTTTATCAGGCTCAGTTAAATATACCTCCACACCTTTTACCAGTTCGCCCTGATATTTGCCGTAACGCGGAATAAAAGCTGCAGGACGGAATAATACATGAGGAAGATTTAACTTGCTTAGTGCTGCAAAAACCTGTTCTTCATCGGCAAAGGGCGCGCCTACATAATAAAATGGTTTAGCTGTTCCTACGCCAACAGACAGGCTTGTATCTCCGGCAACACCTGTAACCGCATATAAAAATGCCGTATCAGCATTAGGAATAAGCGGCGATGTTCCAACCCAATGCAGCCCTGTATCCTGCCACAGCATAGAACGCTTCCAGTTCTTCATAGGAATTACAGTAAGCTGACAGTTTATTCCATAATGTTCATTGATATACTCAGCATATTCTCCTATAGTAAGACCATGCCTTAGCGGCATAGCGTACAATCCAATAAAGCTTTCATAACCGGGCTTTAATACCGGACCTTCTACCTTCCCTCCCAAAGGATTAGGACGGTCAAAAACAATTACCGGCTTGCCAGCCTCTGCACATGCTTCCATCGCATACGCCATGGAAGACACATAAGTATAATGACGTACACCGATATCCTGCAAATCTACACATAAAACATCAATTTGCTGCAGCATCTCTGCCGAAGGTCTTTTACTGTCCCCATATAAACTGAAGACCTTTAAACCACGGAAATCATCGTTGCTGAATTCTTCTCCGGCCTTAATAGCACCATAAAAACCGTGTTCCGGTACAAAAAGTGTGGCCAAATTATAGCGTTCCTTTAATATATCTACTGTACTGCGCAAATTACTGTCTACACCAGTCTGATTAGTAAGCAAGCCTACTCTTTTTCCCTGCAGCAGCTCGTCATATTCTGCCAGTCTTTCTACCCCAAGCACAACATGCGCAGCGGCAATTGTGCCAGATTGGCAGCTAAATACCAGCAACAGTGCTAAAATGATTCCTTTCCATACTATTTTCATCTTTGCCCCTCTTTTTCTTCATTTTTCTAATATTATCATACAATTAAAATAAGTATCAGTTCAAGAAAAAAGGCTCCTTAACGGAGCCTTTTTTATAATCCCTGTGCCTGCCATTCGGCTTCTTTAAATCCTACCAGTACAAATTTTTCTGTTACCACGATTGGACGCTTAACCAGCATGCCATCAGAAGCAAGCAATTCCAGCTGCTCCTGTTCAGACATCTGCGGCAGCTTATCTTTCAGCTGCATAGTCTTGTACAGATTACCGCTGGTATTAAAAAATCTTTTCAACGGCAAGCCGCTTTTTTCGTACCACTCTGTTAATTCCTGCAAACTGGGATTATTTTCTTTGATATCACGTTTAGTATAAGCAATCCCTTTTTCCAGCAAATATTTTTCTGCTTTTTTGCAGGTTCCACATTTTTCATAGCATATAAAAAGCATAGTTCTCTCCTATTTCTTCTGCAGCTCCTGCTGCAAATAATCCTGCGCAGCTTCCAGCTGTACATCTGTTACAGCATTGTCAGGCAGCTCAATTTTTACATCAGGTTCAATACCAACATTATGAATAGATACCCCGGATGGAGTATAGTATCTGGCTGTAGTTATCTTGACCGCCGTATCATTATCAATGCGGTATACCCCCTGCACACTGCCCTTGCCAAAGGTTTTAACACCGAAAAGTTTACCGGCCTTGGTGTCTTTCACTGCACCGGCAACTATCTCTGCTGCACTGGCAGTGCCATGGTCAACCAAAACAGCCAACGGATATTTTACCTGTTCCAGAGAAGAATTCTCTACATATTTATCGCCATTTTTATATACCAGCGAAACAATAGGACCTTTCGGCACCAGCATACCAGCTACAGCCACTCCGTCATCCAAAATACCACCAGGATTTCCGCGTAAGTCAAGGATGGTTGCTTCCATACCTTCAGCCTGCAGCTTCTCGTAGGTTTTCTTAAAGTCTTCACCGGTAGCTTCATTAAATACCGTAATTCTGATATAACCTATCTTGGTATTTGGCAGCAACTGACCACCGACAGACGGCGCTTTGATATCCTTACGTACAACTTTTACTTCTTTTTCTTCACCGTCTTTAGTCCGCAGCCGCAGCACTACTTCCGTGCCTTGCTTGCCACGAATCTTATCGGCAACATCCGTCATATTCATTTTAGCTGTTTCCGTACCGTCTACAGCTAAAATAATATCACCGCTTTTTATACCGGCTAAAGCACCGGGATGATCCGCTAATGCGGAAATAACTACATAATCATCGCCGCGTTTACCAAAAACAATGCCTATACCGCCAAAGCTTCCTTCCGTCATCTCGCTAAGCTTAGTAAAATCTTCTTTATCAAGATAAACGGAATACGGGTCATCGAGAGCATGCACCATACCCTCGATAGCACCGTCAAATAATACCTTGTTGTCTGCTTTACCATCAAAATTATTTTTTACGATACTCATAGCGCGCAGAAAACGTAAGGTTCCGGCTGCATCACCGGTAATTTCCTGTACTTTCCAGGTAACTGCGCCCAGAGTAACTGCTACAGATAAAAGGCAGCAAGTTAATAACTTAATATTTTTCCCACTAAACAAAATCTAACTGCCTCCATGCATCAAGGTAAATAATCCAAAGGCTCCGTCACATCACCATGCAGGCGCACTTCAAAGTGACAGTGCGGACCTGTCGACCAACCGGTACTGCCTGCATAGGCAATAACAGTACCTTTGCTTACATATTGTCCTTCGCTGACATTTAAGGACTGATTATGACCATAAAGAGTTACCAGTCCGCCGCCATGGTCAATCATTACTGCATTGCCATAGCCACCCAGCCAGCCGCTGTAAATTACCGTACCGGAATCAGCTGCATGAATAGGAGTTCCATAATCAACAGCAATATCCATACCAGAGTGATATCTGGTAGTACCAAAAACAGGGTGGGTACGCCAGCCATAATAAGAAGTTATCTCACCGCTGCACGGCCACATAAAGCGTCCGGTACCACCGCTGCCGGCAGACTCATAACCGCCACCGCTTTCCATATTACGGAGCATGGCAGCAATGTTTTCGGAAATAGCCAGCAGACGATCGTATTCTTCTTCGCTGTCATGCTTGGCTTCTTCGGCCTTATACAGAATTTGAGCTCTGCGCTCGCGTACTTCGTCAACCTTGGCTTTTTTAGCATCAAGCTCAGCCTTAGTAACCTGAATTTCCTTCATCTCTTTAGCCAGAACTTCCTGCTGTGCTTTAATTGCTTCTGTAGATTTTTTAATATCCTCTAACATGGCAACGTCACGAGCAATAATTTTCTGCAGTAAATACATACGTGAAGAAAATTCCGTAAAATCCGTTGCACCTAACAGGATATCAAGATAATTAAGCTGACCGTTCATGTAGATATTCCGCAGTCTGCGGCCATAAATCTGCATTCTTTCATCAAGCTCTCTCTGCTTAGCATCCAGCTTAGCCTGGTTTTCATCAATACTGCTTTGTAATGCGTCGCTCTTACTTTGCAGTTCATCCGATTGGGACTGCAGCTCACGCAGCTGCCCCATAACTTCATCAAGACTGGCACTGGCCGCTTCAGCTTCCTCTCTGGCAGCAGCTCTGCGCGTTTCCATTTCCTGCATTTTCTGCTGCACTTCACTCAGTTCAGCACGCTTATCATCAATTTCACTGGCAAAACTGAAATTCATACATACCGGAAGCACTACCAGCCATAATGCCAGCAGACTGCTTACTAAATCTTTTTTTCTCATTCTGCCGCCACCTTATACACGCAAGAATTTACGCAAAGAAATATAGCTGCCCAAAGCACCAATACCAGTACCGGCAATAAGCAAGAAAATAGATACATAAGTTAATAACGGATATGCAGGCAGCAGCGGCAAGAAAGCCAATGTCGCATAAATCTTAGTCTGCAAGCCGCTGTATATCATATTGATTAATAAAGATGCTACAATCGCACCAAAAAATCCTAATGTCATACCCTCCAACAAAAATGGCCAGCGAATAAACCAGTCAGTTGCACCAACATATTTCATGATGACAACTTCTTTACGTCTGGCAAAAACTGTCAAACGAATCGTATTGGAAATTATAAACAAAGTTGCCATGGATAAAAATACTACCAGCATAATACCGCCAAAACGCAGTATTCTGGTAAGCTGGAACAGGTTTTCTACTACTTCCTGCCCAAATTTAGCCGTTTCTACTTTCGGCAGTTCGCTAATCTGCGGTGTAAGCTGCTGAATTCTTTCAGGCGTGTCCACCTGAACATCAAAATAATTAGGAAAGGGATTATCACTTCCTAGGGAATTCAATAACTGCTGCTGATCCCCTAAACGTTCACGGAATTTTTCCAAAGCTTCATCTTTACTGATGAAAGTTACTTTTTCTACGCCTTCAAATTCTCCCAAGCGTTTACCTACTGATTCCAAAGTTTCATTATCTGCCTCATCCAGCATATAGACAGAAATCTGTACCTGACTTTCCAAATATTTCGCCAGATTATTAGTATTAAGGAAAATCAGCAGGAACATGCCTAACACCAGTAAAGAAACTGCTACTGTAGAAATAGAGGCAAAACTCATAAAGCCATTACGGCGTATAGATTTATATGTTTCCCGAACAAAATATTCTTTCGTACTAAAGCTCATAGCCATATACCCCGTTCTTTTCGTCCCTTACGATTCTGCCCTTTTCAATAGCAATAACACGTTTGCCCATAGCATCAACAATTTCTTTGTCATGAGTCGCCATAACAATTGTTGTACCGCTGGCATTGATTTCCTTAAAAATCTCCATAATATCCCAGCTGGTTTCAGGGTCAAGATTACCAGTTGGTTCATCGGCAATTACCAACAGAGGGTCATTTACTATTGCCCGGGCAATAGCAATACGCTGCTGCTCGCCGCCGCTTAATTCGTTGGGATAGGAGTTGCAGCGATTACGCAGGCCAACCAGCTCCAGTACATTCATTACCCGGCGTTTAATCTTTCTGTGTGGAGCCTCAATTACCTGCATAGCAAAAGCTACATTTTCATAAACCGTTCTGTCAGGCAGCAGTCGATAGTCCTGGAAAATAATCCCCAGCTGTCTGCGCATATAAGGAATCTCTTTATCCTGCAGACGCAGAATATCTATCCCATTAACAAAAATGCTGCCCGTTGTAGGAAGTACTTCACGGAACAGCATTTTTATAAAAGTAGATTTGCCTGCACCGCTCGGTCCAACTACAAAGACAAATTCACCTGGTTCTATATGAATATTGACATCTTGTAAAGCAGCAGATCCTCCGGGATAAATTTTGCTGACATTTGACATTAAAAGCATAATCTTCACTCTCCCTTCAGATGCTTTTGGGAAACAGGCAATAAAGAAAAGGCCAAGCTGACATTTTCCATTGCTTTATTGCGTAAATCATCCAGCTTCTGCCAGCTTTCTGCACTGTCATGCAGTGCCTTTTCTGCTGCAGCAACTACAGCCTGCACAGTAAGCCCTTCTATCTGACCGGCATTAACTCCGGCAACTTCTTTTATAAATCCATCTATTTTAGGATCATAAGAAACTCCCACAAAAGGAATACGCATAACTGCCGCAAAAATCAGCGCATGCAGGCGCATACCAATCAACAAAGAAAAATTGCCCATTAACGATAAAAATTGCTCTGTATCAAAAGCTGCATCAAGCACTGTACAGCAATCATTATGCATGATATACTCTTTTACTTTTTTGCATACCTCTATATCTACAGGATACTGCAGAGGCAGTAAAACGATATGGACTCCATATCTATCAATAAGTTTATCTGCAGCCTCGGCAATTACCTTAAGATAATTCTTATCATCCTGCCATTTACGTACTGAAATAGCTATCAGCTTTTTATCACTTGGCACTGCAAACTGCTGCAGAATTTCTCTGCCTTGACTTATTTGCGCCTGCGGCAAAGTTAGTACCGCGTCAGCAGTTAAAGCAACTTTTTCCTTAGGAATACCTATGCGTTTAAGCTCTTCTAAAGAATCAGTATCACGCACAGTTATAAGATCGGCACTGCTGCACACAAAACGTGTCAGTCTGCGCAGCAGGCAGGATCTTATCGGTCCTATGCCTTGTCCAAACAGCATGACTTTTTTGCCGCACCACCTGCCCAAAGCCAGTACCGATAAATAATATAGCAGACTTTTCCTGCTGGTAACATCCTGCAGTAGACTGCCGCCGCCGCTGATAAGCAGGTCACTGCTGCGCAAGGCAGCAATAATAGCCAAAGGATTAAATCTATGTATGGAATCTACCCTGTGCCGAGTAGCCGTAGCCTGGGGATTGCCGGAAATAACCGTTAATTCTGCTGAGGCTTCCCTGCTGCGTAACGCTTTAATTATAGCAGTCAGCATTGCTTCATCTCCGGCATTAGCAAAGCCATAATATCCGGAAATTACTATTTTACTCATTACTCAAGGTATCTCCTTCTCAATCTTTCCCAATAAGGCAACAGCAGCATTACTGCAGTTACCGCTATAATACCCAATATTGCACCGGCAACATAACCATCAACCGCACGCATTACACTCATCCATACAGGCGTACGCATATGACAGAAAGTCTGTACTAAAGAGCCCTGCCCAATAACGGCACCACAGGCTAATACAAACTGCCATAAACGCGGTGCACCTTTATAAGCTGCTAAAACAGCCAGGAAAAAGGCAGGATGACCTACCAAGAACTCCTTACCGCGCGGACGCGCATACATAAGCTGTTCAAGCAGTGCGCGCATTTTCAGTTCAGCTGCCGTAACCGGCACACCATCAGTATGACCGCTGCGGCCTACAAAATAATAAACGACAAATAAAAGAATGCCCAATACAAGCAGATGTTTAAAAGTTATATCTGTGTTAATAAAACCTTTCAGCTTCCAGATAACAGTGCGGATACCTCGTCCCATTATCTGCAGTAAATCGTATTTTTTAGCATACAGCAATGCTGTCATTACAACCGGCAGAATAAAGGTAATCTTAACACCGCGGTAAATATCGATTTCCAGCAGGAAGCGACTGTCTGTAAGCACTGCAGACAGGAGCATTGCACCTACTAAAGACAGTAGAATAGCAAAAGCTAATTGCCATAAAGCATTGCCGATAATACCGGACAGCTTCTTTGTTCTCTCACGGCAGTTATCCCAGATATTGAAGATAACACTCATAGAAAGTACCGGGAAAGTTACAGCAGCAGCCAAAGCCAAAAGCTGTCTTGTCAGCAGACCTCGCCCTGCCATGAGCACCACTGCCGCAGCCAGGCTTAACCCAGCCCACAGCAATAACTGTCTGCGTCTGGTAATATTTACCAGCAGTGACAGATACAAAACCACAGCTGCCATAATAGCACCTATAAGCGGCAGATAAACCATCTTATCAGGGAAATAAGGTCCTGCATAAATGTTGCCATTATTATTTCCGGCAGCTTCAAAAACACCTGCTTCGCCAGTTTTAAAGCCACGAGCCTTAACACTCTTAACAATATTCTGGACGTACTCCAGATTCATAGTCATCAGGTCTTTGCCATCTTTAGACATCATAAACGGCCTGATATAATTAACGCGGATATTACGTTCCTCGTCAGTCAATGCCCAGCGGCGCAAAGCCTCGCCAACAGAAATTTTCTTCTGTTCTGTCGGGTCAATCACATAAGAACGGGCAGCATTATATTCCACACCTGCTGCTAAAGGCAAAAGACCGTCAATTTTAGCAAACTGCAGCTGGGTATAATGTTCCATCATTACCAGCTTCATGCCCTGCTCTTTCATTTTCGCAGCCATATAATCAAGCATATTAGGATAACCTACAGCCTGAGTACCGCAAGGCATATATGCAGTAACCTTGACATTAGCTTTTTTAATTCGTTTAAAAATACCATCTATCTGTTCAGCGCTGATATCAGTATAGTTTTGCGGACGTACAATAACATGGAAGCCCATTGCAGCTATCCTGCGCATATCTGCAGCCGGTAATCCTAACGGAGCCTGCAGCAAACCAAGAGGTTCATCATATTTATCCTCCGGTAAAAGCGCAGTACTGCCTAAAACCTCTACAATACGCGGCTTATCGTCAATCATTTTAATACGCTCACTGCCATAACGCAGGCGTAAATCTTCCATGACGTCATTAAAAGCCTCTTTATCATTGCCTTCGGCAATATATACAGCATTATTTTGCAGCTTTTTCTGCTTCAGTACAGGCTCAAAAACACCTGCATCGCCGCCAAGTGCCACAGATTTACGCAATTCTTCACCTGTAGCTACCGTAACTGTACCATTCTTATTCAGACGCTCTAAGGTAGTATCAAAAACCATCAGGGAGGTAATCCCCGCAGCTTTAAATCTTTCCAGAACGGTTTCCTCAGGAAGGCCCTCTAACGCCGCCAGTTTGCGCAGATTCTCATATTCCATAGCCATTTCTACGGTATCATTATTCTGTTCTATGCCATGGCGCACAACATTCAGCCACAAAGCGCAGCAAAAACCCACCAGCACTATGGCTAAAAGTATCGGATTATAACGGCTCTTCATTGATTTCACCCTTCTTGTAAAATTATAAGAAAATCAGATTTTCTTTTGCAGACTGCGCAGATAGCTTTCTACAAAGCTCATTAAATCGCCGTCCATAACAGCCTGGATATTGCCAGTTTCTGTACCGGTACGGTGATCTTTTACTAAAGTATACGGCTGGAAAACATAGGAGCGAATCTGGCTGCCCCATTCGATAGCCTGATAATCGCCTGCCAAGTCACTAATCATAGCATCCTGTTTCTGTTTTTCGTATTCATACAGTTTGGCGCGCAAAAGCTGCAGACAGCGTTCTCTGTTCTGAATCTGAGAGCGCTCGTTCTGACATTGAACAACAATACCAGTAGGTTCATGAGTCATACGTACAGCAGAAGAAGTCTTGTTGACATGCTGTCCGCCGGCACCGCTGGCACGATAGGTATCAACACGTACTTCATCCATATTGATGTTAACTTCGATATTATCATCAATTTCCGGCATAACATCTACTGCTGCAAAGGAAGTATGTCTGCGGGCATTGGCATCAAAAGGAGATATACGTACCAGGCGATGCACGCCCTTTTCAGACTTCATGAAGCCATAAGCATTATGCCCGTTAATCTGAATAGTAGCACTTTTTACACCGGCTTCATCACCGGGTTGGAAATCCAGTGTTTCCACAGAAAAATTGTTCTTTTCAGCAAAACGCACAAACATACGCAGCAGCATAGAAGTCCAATCCTGTGCTTCTGTTCCGCCGGCGCCGGCATGCAGTGTAAGAATAGCATTATTAGCATCAAACTCACCGCTGAGCAGCATACCAAGTTCTAAGTGTTCCAGCTCTTCTTTGCTGCGCTGCAGCAGTTCATCCATTTCCGGCAGCAGGCTTTCGTCATTTTCTTCAGTAGCCATTTCCCACAAAGCTTCCAAATCATCTATATTGGCGGAAAGCTTATGGAAACCATCAACTTCCTCTTTCAGAGAATTAACGTCCTGCGCTGTTTTCTGCGCTTTTTCCGGGTCATCCCAAAATGTAGGATCACCCATTTTATGTTCTAATTCTGCAATGCGGTCCTCTTTGACAGCAATGTCAAAGAGATCCCCCCATTTCCTCTAATTTTGCCTGCAGATTAGTTATTTCTGGTTTAAATTCTTCAATCAGCAAATCATTCACAACCTTTCATGAGCAAATTTAGTTATTTACGGACATTATTTATCCTTGCCGCAGCAATTTTTATATTTTTTGCCGCTGCCGCAGGGGCAGGGCTCATTACGTCCAGTTTCATCCTTCTTAGCAACGGGCTGCTGCGGGCCATCATCACCAGCAGGATTATTCATAGAAGCATTTTCCAGATGATCTTCTACTTTAGGCTGGGTAATTACATTTACACGGTAAATATAACGGACAACATCATCCTGGATAGCATCAATCATAGCTTCGAACATATCATAAGCTTCAAATTTATATTCTACCAAAGGATCTTTTTGTCCATAAGCACGCAGGCCAACACCTTCGCGCAGCATGTCCATAGCATCCAGATGTTCCATCCAATGATTATCTACAACCTTGAGCATAACAAGGTTTTCCAGTTCACGCATCAATTCAGGACCGATTGCGTCTTCACGCTGCTGATAATGCTCAACAGCAACCTTATGCAGGTATTCGCCCAGTTCTTCACGGCTCAGATTCTGCAGATATTCGACGGTCAAAACACCACGGGGAGCATAGAATTCTTCAGCATAGCTGATAAGAGATTTTAAATCCCAGTCTTCGGAATATACTTCCGGCGGAGCATACATAGCCATGGTACGTTCAACAACCTTGTCTACCATCTCCATAATATTCTCTTTCAAATCAGCCTGATGCAGAATCTTTCTGCGCTGAGCATAGATTACCTCACGCTGCTGATTCATAACATCGTCATACTCAAGGACATGTTTACGAATACTGAAGTTACGTGCTTCAACCTTCTTTTGAGCGTTTTCAATAGATTTAGTTACAAGGGAATGTTCGATAGGCTCATCGTCATCCATACCCAGTTTATCCATAATGCCGGCAATATTATCGCTGCCGAACAGACGCATCAAATCATCTTCCAAGGACAGGAAGAATTTGGAAGAACCAGGATCGCCCTGACGAGCGCAGCGGCCGCGCAGCTGATTATCAATACGGCGGCTTTCATGACGCTCGGTACCAATAATATGCAGACCGCCAAGTTCAGGTACGCCTTCACCAAGCACAATATCGGTACCACGTCCAGCCATATTAGTAGCAATAGTTACAGCGCCATACTGACCGGCACCGGAAATAATTTCCGCTTCTTTTTCATGGTACTTTGCATTCAATACATTATGAGGAATACCGCGGCGTTTCAGCATTGCAGACAATTCCTCAGACTGAGAAATAGAAGTAGTACCTACCAGTACAGGTCTTCCAGACTTGTGGCATTCTTCGATTTCATTAACAGCAGCTTTATACTTAGCCAGCTTGGTCTTATAGATAACATCCGGTGCGTCCACACGAATCATGGGTTTATTAGTCGGAATAACTACAACACTCAGATTATAAATTTTCTGGAATTCCTGCTCTTCAGTTTTTGCAGTACCAGTCATACCGGACAATTTATGATACATACGGAAGTAGTTCTGGAAAGTAATAGTAGCCAAAGTCTGGCTTTCACGTTCAACCTTAACGCCTTCTTTAGCTTCGATAGCCTGATGCAGACCTTCGGAGAAACGGCGGCCAAACATCAGACGCCCGGTAAATTCGTCAACGATAATTACCTGACCATCTTTAACTACATAGTCACGATCACGATGCATCAAAGCTTTAGCTTTCAATGCGCACATCAGCTGATGAGAGAAATCCACGCCGTGTTCATTATCATACATGTTGCTGATACCCAGCATTTTTTCAGCTTTCGCAATACCAGCTTCTGTAGGCGCAACCTGTTTCTGCTTTTCATCAACAGTATAATCTTCACCCTCGGTCATATTAGCAACAACATGTGCCAATACACGGTACAAATCCGTAGATTTCTCGCCAGGCCCGGAAATAATAAGCGGAGTACGCGCTTCATCAATCAAAATACTGTCTACTTCGTCGACGATACAGTAATTCAGTTCACGCTGTACCATCTGGTCTTCGCTGACAACCATATTGTCACGCAGATAGTCAAAGCCGAACTCATTATTTGTACCATAAGTAATATCAGCAGCATAAGCAGCACGACGAGCAGGGAAGTCCATATCATGTACAATAAGGCCTACAGACAGTCCCAGGAAACGATAAATTCTGCCCATTTCCTCACTATCGCGTTTAGCCAGATAGTCATTGACAGTAACTACATGTACACCTTTACCGGTTAACGCATTCAGATATGCAGGCAGAGTAGCTACCAAAGTTTTACCTTCACCAGTACGCATTTCAGCAATCTTGCCTCGATGCAGAACGCAGCCGCCAATTAATTGCACGTCAAAATGACGCATGCCAAGTACACGTTTGGAAGCTTCGCGCACTACCGCAAATGCTTCCGGCAAAATATCATCTAAAGTTTCACCCTTTTGCAGACGAACTTTAAATTCACCTGTTTTAGCTGCCAGATTGGCAGAGCTCAAGTTCTCTACACTTTTCTCCAGACTGTTTATCTTATCTACAATAACACGAATCTGTTTTAATTCTTTTTCATTAGGATCACCGAAAATCTTCTTTAAAATGTTTTCGAGCAAAATCATCACTCCTTAAAAATATGGTGTATAAAAACACTACACCTAATATACAATTATAGCAGAAATATTTTTGAAAATCAAAAAGCACAGGGCCAAAGCCCTGTGCTTTTTGTGAAGTTTGAGTAAAACTTTTACTTATTTAAATTCAGGAGAAATCAAGCCATATTTACCATCTTTACGACGATATACAACGCTGGTGCTGCCAAGATCAGGATCATAAAATACGAAGAAATCGTGATTCAGTAAGTTCATCTGCAGGATTGCTTCTTCTACACTCATAGGATGCAGAACAAACTTTTTGCTCTTGATGATTTCAAATTCACCATCATCTTCAACCGGAGCCGGAGCTGCGGGAACATCAGCAAAGTTGCTGTATTTTCTCTTCATAAGACGAGTTTTATATTTATGAATCTGGCGTTCGATTTTTTCTACTACCAAATCGATGGAAGAATACATATCCTTCGTGGTTTCCTGTGCTCTCAGTAAGATACCGCTTGCCGGAACAGTAATTTCTACAATATGGTTGCCTTTTTCAACTTTCAGTACTGCAGAAATGTCGCCAACTGTCTTAAACTGTTTGGTAACTTTCGTAATCTTTTTTTCGACATACTCTTTGAGAGCCGGAGTTACATCGATGTTTCTGCCTTTTACATTAACGTTCATAAATCATTCCTCCTTGATACTTCAAGGTATTTGGTATCTCTACCTTTGTTGCTATTAGGTTTCGTCATTTCGGAGGAATTCTCCTGCTTTACTTTGCATTTTGAGTTAAAAATTTTATTTTAAGGCAAAAAGTGTAACATTTTTACAGATTACAAAATTTTAGACAGGAAACTTCTGGTTCTTTCTTCCTTAGCATTGCTGAATATTTCTTCCGGAGTACCTTCCTCCAGAATGTTGCCGCCATCAACAAAGATTACTCTGTCGCCTACCTCACGGGCAAATCCCATTTCATGGGTTACTACTACCATGGTCATACCTTCGTTAGCGAGGCTTTTCATAACATCCAAAACCTCGTTAATCATTTCAGGATCAAGAGCAGAAGTAGGTTCATCAAACAATAAAGCTTTAGGCTTCATGCACAACGCACGCGCAATAGCAACGCGCTGCTGCTGGCCGCCGGAAAGCTGTTCCGGATAAGCTTTAGCCTTATCAGCCAAACCAACTTTAGTCAAGTAAGTGATAGCAGTTTTTTCTGCTTCTTCCTTCTTAATACCGCGTACTTTCATCGGCGCCAGCATTAAATTCTCCAGCACGGTCATATGCGGGAAAAGATTAAAACGCTGGAATACCATGCCGACTTCTTTGCGGATTTCATTGATATTGGCTTCGCTGTTCAGAGGAATACCGTCAATAACAATACTGCCGCTGCTGGGCTCTTCCAAATAGTTCATGCAGCGCAAAAGAGTACTTTTACCGCTGCCGGACGGGCCGATGATAACAACTACTTCTTTTTCAGCAACAGAAAGATTTACACCTTTCAGTACCTGCAGCTCACCGAAATTTTTCTTTACATCAGTAAGTTTAATCATTTCTTTTGTCATTTCTTATCGTACCTCCGCTCCAGCATACCAACAAATCTAGCTACGGCAAAAGTCATTACCAGATAAATTATTGCTACCGCCATCCAGATTTCAAAAGAAGCATAGGTACGTGCAATAATCAGCTGACCGCGACGGGTAAGTTCTTCAAAGCCGATAACAGATACCAGGGAAGAATCTTTCAGCATAGCAATAAACTCGTTGCCCAAAGGCGGAATAATACGTTTGAAAGCCTGCGGCATAATAATGTAGCGCATGGTCTGCGCCCAGCTCATACCAAGGCTGCGTCCGGCTTCCATCTGACCTTTGTCGATAGATTGGATACCGGCACGGAAAATTTCAGCAATATATGCACCACTGTTAATTGAGCAGGCAGAAATTGCTGCAAAGAAAGGATCTACACGCTCGCCAATCAGTCCAGGCAAGGCAAAATAAACCAAGAAAATCTGTACCAGAAGCGGCGTGCCACGGATAAAGTCCACATAAACGTTAGCCAGATACCGCAACGGTTTAATATTACATAAACGTGCAATGCCAATCAAACAGCCTATTAAAAGACCAAAGCCCACGCTTAATGCTGTAATTTCCACAGTAATGGCAGCACCCGCCAAAAGTAGGGGAAATGAATCTGCCATCAGACTAAAATTAAACTCCATTATTTCCATCCCTTCTATGATGTTGGGTTATCTTAACCCAGGTGAATATTATTTGTCATCACCAAACCAGGTTTTATAAATTTTATCAAATTCGCCGTTCTTTTTCAATTCAGCCATAGCTTTATTGATATCTGCAGCAAGCTTAGCATTGTCTTTTCTTACAGCCATACCATAATCTTCTGCTTCCATCTTTTCGCCGACTGTTTTAGCATAATTACTGCCGCCCTGTTTCAGATAATAAGCAACAACAGGTGCATCATTGATAACAGCATCAGCGCCGCCGTTTTTCAGTTCCATAGAAGCTTCACTTTGAGTATTGAAAGCAGTAACCTGTGCACCGGGAATAGAACGGGATTTCTTTTCACCGGTAGTACCAATCTGGCATGCAATACGTTTACCTTCCAGATCTTTTAAAGTCTTAATATCATTATTGTCTTTATTAACCATGATAATCAGACCGGAAGTATAATACGGGTCAGAAAATTCTACAACTTTCTTACGTTCATCTGTAATACTCATACCAGCAATAGCTACATCAATATTACCAGCACTAAGAGCCGGAATCAGAGCATCAAAACCCATGTTCTGTACTTCTACCTTGTAGCCCATCTGTTTGCCGACAGCACGTACCAAATCAATATCAAAACCGGTAAATTCTTTGCTGCCTTCCTTTTGGAATTCAAACGGAGCAAAGCTTGGTTCAGTACCTACACGCAGCACCTTTTCAGCAGCTTCCTTTTTTTCACCGCCGCAGCCTGTCAGAAGCATTGCGCAGGCAGTTAACATCATCATTACCAACATCAAAAATTTTTTCATCGTTTATACCCCTCACTTCTTATAAAATAAATACGGAGCACAGGCTAATTCCAGCGCATTGTGCCCCGCAAGCAAAACCCGAAAAATTATTTTTTCACTTCGCCAAACCAGGTTTTATAGATTTTATCATATTCGCCGTTCTTTTTCAGTTCAGCAAGAGCTTTGTTAATATCAGCAGCAAGTTTATCATTGCCTTTCTTTACAGCAAGACCATATTGTTCTGCTTCCATAACTTCGCCTACAGTCTTAGCGGTTTTGTTGCCGCCTTGAGCCAGATAATAACCTACAACAGGGCTGTCGTTAATAACAGCGTCAACACCATTATTGGTAAGTTCCATAGCTGCTTCAGTATTGGTATTGAAAGCAGTTACTTTAGCACCAGCAACGCTTCTTGCCTTACCTTCGCCGGTAGTACCGATTTGGCAGGCAATGCGTTTGCCTTCCAAGTCTTTCAGACTTTTAATTTCATTATTATCCTGGTTAACCATGATAATCAGACCGGAAGTATAGTAAGGATCAGAGAAAGTAACAGCTTGTTTACGTTCGTCAGTAATGCTCATGCCTGCTGCAACAACATCAATATTGCCTGCATTCAAAGCAGGAATCAAAGCGTCAAAGCCCATGTTCTGAATTTCAACTTTGTAGCCCATTTGTTTGCCCACAGCACGGATAAGGTCCATATCAAAGCCAGCATATTCCTTGCTGCCTTCTTTTTGGAATTCAAACGGAGCAAAGGTCGGTTCAGTACCAACGCGCAGAACTTTTTCTGCTTCTTTCTTTTCTCCGCCGCAGCCAGCAACCATTAATGCAGCTGCTGCCACCAAAGCCATGATCATAATCAGTATTCTTTTCACTTTTTATACAGCTCCCTTCATTTTTTAAACACTAATTCTGCATAAAATTTACATTTATTATATAACTATTTATCTGAAACAGCAATATAAAAAATGTATTTTTCGGAATATTTTCTACGCAAGATTATGCAGTCCAGCTGACCTGGTCTTCGCCCCCACACTCGCCTGCTGGAAGGTTCGCTCCTAAGCATACACACTCCCCACTACTACTCCTCTCGCTTTTCGCGGCAGGGCTTACTTCTAAGCTGCACCGTGCTCACAGCCGCTTTGGGCTGCTTACGTGGATCGTTTTGCCTGCAACTGGCATCGACTTGCAACCACAGACCTGAACTGCATTCCTAATTATATTCCTTTAGAAATTTTTGCGCAAGCCACTATTTAACATTTGCTAAGAAAGTGATATACTATTGACACCACTTATGAACGGACGGATTTTTATGATTGCCATACCACAATGTCTGGATTTCACTGACAATGAATTAAGCAGAGAAATCTGTGACTTCTACTTGAAAATTTTAGAGCGCAAAAACAAAGACCTTTATATGCACAGTCAGCAGGTCGCCAACTATTCTGCCAGTACGGCCGCTAAACTGGGCTTACCTTTTTCAGAAGTAGCGACTGTAAAAACAGCTGCACTGCTGCATGATATCGGACATCTTTCTGTACCTAATCTGATATTGTACAAGGTTCCGTTTCTGACCACCAGAGAACTTTCTATTTATAAACGTCATTGCATTGCAGGTGCCAGCATGCTGGAAAACATTCCCGAGTTCAGCAGCATTGCAGAAATAATTAAGGCGCATCATGAGCAATGGGACGGCAAAGGCTATCCTAAACGTTTAAAAGGTCAGAATATTCCGCTCGGTGCACGTATCATTGCCGTTGCCAACTATTACGACCGTTTCCTTAATCCGTGCACACAGCACTGGCAAAAAACACATGACGACGCTATCATCGAACTGAAAAATAAAGCCGGTCTTGATTTTGACCCGGCAGTAGTTAAAGCATTCATTGAATCTATTGTCCCACAAGCACCATTATCACAAAAATAAAACTCTGAAATTCTACAATTAAGATTGTAAGACTTTCAGAGTTTTTATTTTGCTTATGTTTTATAATAAAAACAAAAAAGCACTTCAATTTCTTGAAGTGCTAAATTTCGTGGTGGGCGCTAACGGGATCGAACCGCTGACATTCTGCTTGTAAGGCAGACGCTCTCCCAGCTGAGCTAAGCGCCCGAATGGTGACCGGTGGGGGAATCGAACCCCCGATACCGCCGTGAAAGGGCGGTGTCTTAACCGCTTGACCAACCGGCCATGATTGGTGACCCATGTAGGCCTCGAACCTACGACACCCTGATTAAGAGTCAGGTGCTCTACCAACTGAGCTAATGGGCCGTAGTGATGTTACTTGCATATAATACACGATTTTTTCTTTTTTGGCAAGCTTTTTTTTCAAAAAAATTATAAAAAATTTGACTACTATTTTATAAAAGCATAAAATATTAAGAAAAAGCTTCTAAATTGTTTTGCGGAGGAAAGATTATGAAATACGATATCGCTGTTATCGGCGGCGGCCCTGCAGGTATTTCCGCAGCGGTTACTGCAGCCAGCAAAGGAAGAAAAGTAGTATTGTTTGAAGCACATGGATTCAGCCCCCGTCTGCGCAGTGTAGAAAAAGTAACTGATTATATGGGTATTCCTGATGTCAGTGGCAATAAGCTTATGGATATTTTTGTTGAGCATCTGCGTATGACTGATACAGATGTAGTTGAAGAAAAAATCATTGCACTGAAAGAAGTTGGCGAAGGTTTTGAACTTGGTACTCCCAGCGGTGTTTATGAAGCCGATGCAGTAGTTCTTGCTACGGGCATTTCCCGTTCCGAGCTGCTTCCGGGTGAAAAGGAATTTCTTGGCCGTGGTGTAAGCTACTGTGCTAAAGTTGACGGCATGAACTATAAAGGGAAAAAAGTGGTTGCTATTGCTACTGTTCCTGATGCTTTGGCAGAAGTGGAATATCTTGCTGATATCTGTGAGCATGTTTTCTTTTTCCCGCGTTATACCGGTTTTGTACCTCCTAAAAAGAAAAATATTACTGTAGTACTGGAAACTCCGCTGGAAATTACCGGTACCGATAAAGTAACCGGATTGCATACAGATAGTGATTTCTTTAGTGTACAGGCAGTATTTATGTTCCGTGCCAGCGATCCTTTGAACAGTTTCCTGCCGGGACTGCAAATTCGCGGCCGCAGCGTATATGTTGACGACCAGGCTGAAACTAATATTGAAGGTGTTTTTGCCGGCGGTGACTGTACTGGTCAGCCTTGGCAGTGTAACCGTGCTGCAGGACAGGGACAGAAGGCAGCGCTCAGTGCTATCAGATACCTGGCAAAGCGTGATGAGCGTATAGGATATTAAGGCGGAGCTTTGATTATCCTTATAAATTGTGTTAAAATAGCTCTTATGAGAATTTGTTTGGAGGAATAGCTTATGTTAGATATGAAATTTGTCCGTGAAAATCCGGAACTGGTAGTTGAAGCTGTTAAAAAACGTAATGGCAGCCTCGATCTTACCGAATTTTTGGAATTAGATAAAAAACGTCGTGAAATTACCCAGCAGGTTGAAGCACTGAAAAGTGAACGCAACAGCGCTTCTCAGGAAATCGGCAAACTGAAAAAAGCTGGTCAGGATGCGTCTGAGCAGATGGCAGCAGTACGTGCTCTTGGCGATAAGATTGCTGAAGATGATAAAGAGCTGAAAGAAATCGAAGCTCGTTTGAAAACTATCCTGCTTACCATTCCTAATATTCCCGCAGAAGATGTTCCTGTTGGCAAGGATGATACTGCAAATCCGGTAGTACGTACCTGGGGTGAACCTACTAAATTTGATTTTGAGCCTCAAGCTCACTGGGATATCGGCGAAAAGCTGAATATTCTTGATTTTGAACGCGGTGTTAAGGTTTCCGGCGCACGCTATGTATTCTACCGTGGTCTTGGTTCCCGTCTGGAACGTGCAGTAATCAACTTCTTCCTTGATCTGCATACTCAAAAACATGGTTATACTGAATTCTTCCCGCCGTTCATCGTAAATGGTGCCAGCATGCAGGGTACCGGCCAATTGCCAAAATTTGCCGAAGATATGTATAAGCTGGAAAACGGCGATATGTATTTAATTCCGACTGCAGAAGTACCTGTTACTAACTACCATCGCGATGAAATTTTAAGCGGCGAAGAACTGCCGATTAAATATACTGCTTACAGCGGCTGTTTCCGTGCTGAAGCAGGTGCGGCAGGTCGTGATACTCGCGGCTTGATTCGTATGCATCAGTTTAACAAAGTTGAACTGGTTAAATTTACCAAACCGGAAGAATCCTGGGCAGAACTGGATAAACTTACTAATGACGCAGAAGAAGTGCTGCAGCTTTTAGGACTGCCTTATCGTGTAGTACGTCTGTGCACAGGTGATTTAGGCTTCAGCTCTGCTACTACTTATGATCTGGAAGTATGGCTGCCGGCAGCAGGCTGCTATCGCGAAATTTCTTCCTGCTCTAACTTCCTGGATTTCCAGGCACGCAGAGCAAATATCCGTTTCCGTCGTGATGCAAAATCCAAACCGGAATTTGTACATACATTAAATGGTTCCGGTGTAGCTGTAGGACGTACTGTTGCAGCTATTCTGGAAAATTATCAGCAGGCAGACGGCAGCGTTGTTGTACCTGAAGTACTGCGTCCGTTTATGGGCTGTGACGTTATTCCTGCTCCGCAGAAATAACATAGTTTAATAGTAATTATTAAGACATCTGGAATTTAGTATTTAGCTGGATTTCAGATGTCTTTTATTTTGTCTTGTCACAAATTATTTGAAATGTGCAGAAGTTTAGTTTATAATAATAAAGTCATAATAAAAATGACTGGTTAGTCAGAAAAGAGTGTGGAAATGTTTAAAAAAGGTACATGGTTTAAAATAGGCTGGTTGTATCTTCCTGTAATGTTCATTTTGGAAATGATATTGCCGACTTGGGCTGGTGATGAAAATGGACCAATAGAAAATTTACAGCTGCTGTGGCTTTTTGGGGGGTTCTATGTATGCTGGAAGATGCGTCAGCAGCAGTTTCAGAACTGGGGCGGAGATTCTAAAAGTCTGTTATATGGCGGTGTAGTATACTTTTTCCTGTTGATTATGCGGGAAATAAACTGGGGCAGAACATTATTAACGCATCCTGATGGCAGTTATTATGAATATAGCGATATGGGATTATATGGACAAATGGTACATCCTATGGTAGGTGTATTAATTATTATTTTATTGGTTTGCCTGTATCGTGCTAAAGTATGGAAATTTTTGCAGATGGTTAAAATACCGACACAAAATTTTGTTTTATTGCTGCTTTTCATCTTTTGTTCCTGGCTTGGTGAAAAAGGGAATGTAACAGGATTTCATGGCGCAGTGGCAGAAGAATTAGCGGAGTTTGGCGCTTATATGATGATGTTCCGATTATTAAAAGATGCTTTACAGGATACTGTAAAAAATAAATTAGATTAGAAAAAATACTGGTTAAAAGCTGTAATAAAAGCTTTTAACCAGTATTTTTATTTTCGTAAAAAATCTAAAAAAATAGCTGTTTTTTGCAAAAATATGAGATTTTAGCTTATATTTTTTAAAATTTTCTTTTCTTCTCAAAAAAAATCCTTTTTCTGCGGTTTTCCTATTGTACTTTCTGACTTTTGTGGTAAAATCATATGAGTAAAAATATTGCTAAAGCAAGGGGAGAGTGGATATGAACAGAGACAAGGTGTTTAAACTTGAACGTGAATCTGTGGAAAAACTGGCTGAAAAATACGGATCTCCGCTGCTGGTTCTTTCGTTAAAACAAATAGAAGCAAATTACATGTGCTTAAAAACATATATGCCCAGAGCAAGGGTCTTTTATGCGATTAAAGCCAATCCGCATCCTGAAATTTTAAAAACTATGATTAAGCTAGGTTCCTCCTTTGATGTGGCATCTGACGGAGAAATCCGTGCCTTGCATGACATGGGAGTTGAAGGAGAGCGCCTTATTTATGCTAACCCGGTTAAGACTACCGGAGGACTGCTGGCATGCCGTGAATGCGGTGTCAGCAAAATGACCTTTGACAGTGCCAGCGAGATAGAAAAAATCCGCGCAATCTGTCCTGATGCTACGGTGCTGCTGCGTCTGAGAATTGATAATTCTTCCGCTCATGTTGATTTAAATAAAAAATTTGGTGCTGCCAGAGAACATGCGTTGAATTTGATGCTTAAAGCCAAAGAGGCAGGCTTGGATATGGCTGGTATTGCTTTCCATGTAGGCAGTCAGACTGTAAGTGCCGACCCGTATCTGCATGGTTTGGATATCGCCAGAGAGCTGTTTGAAGAAGCTGCTGCTGCTGGTTTAAAACTGCGTATCCTTGATATCGGCGGAGGGTTCCCGATTCCTGAACCTAAAGTACGTTTTAATCTTCCTGAAATGCTGAAGCAGATTAACGCACGTCTTGATGAGGATTTCCCCGGCATTGATGTTTGGGCAGAACCGGGCCGTTATATCTGCGGTACTGCTGTGAACTTAATTACCAGCGTTATCGGTGTTAACGAACGAGGCGGTCAACCATGGTATTTCCTGGATGAAGGCCTGTACGGAACTTTTTCCGGCGTTATTTTTGACCAGTGGGACTTTAAGCTGATCAGCTTTAAAGAGGGTGAAGAAAGAGTTGCTGCTACCTTTGCCGGTCCGAGCTGTGATTCCCTTGACATTATGTTCCGCGGCAAGATGACTGTGCCGCTGGAAGTTGGCGACTTGCTGCTGGTACCTTCCTGCGGTGCCTATACTTCTGCGTCTGCAACTACGTTTAATGGTTTCAGTAAAGCGCAATTTGTTGTTTGGGAAGATATCTGTGATTCTTTCACTGCAGCTGAATAATTTTATACAATTCAAACTCCGTGATGTTAAGCATTGCGGAGTTTTTTATTGCGATAAGAATAACGCCTGCCGGTATTTTTTCGTGGTTTAAATTATATCTTTATGATAAAATAAAAAGATATACTGGAGAAGTGTTTTTACGGAGGTTGTAAGTGCAGATAGATAAGAAGGACTGCAGTAAAATGCCGCTGCTGGCGGCTATGCTGCAGTATAAGTATGAGGATGTTTATCCTCTGCATACACCGGGACATAAAGGCGGACGCGGGATGCAGCGTTTGCTCAGACAGGAGCTGGGAGCAGGTGCTCAGATGGATGTATCGCTGATGAGTGAGCTGGACGACATCCATGAGCCTGTAAGCTATATTAAAGAGGCACAGCAGCTGGCTGCTAATACTTATGGCAGTGATGCCTGCTTTTGGGCTGTAAACGGTACTACGCAGGCAATTCATGCTATGCTGATGACTGCTTTGCGCCCAGGAGAAAAGATACTGCTGCCGCGCAACGCGCATCGCAGTGTGGCAGGGGGACTGATTTTAGGTGATATTGATGCAGTCTATATTCAGCCGGAATATAACAGTGAGTTCGGTATTCATAAACAGGTTACTGCAGCAGCAATAGAGCATGCTTTAGATAAGGATCATGATATCAAAGCTGTATTGGTTACCAGTCCTAATTATTACGGAATAGCAGCGCCGTTAAAAGAAATTGCTGGTATCTGTCATCAGCGAGGTGTACTGCTTTTAGTAGATGAAGCGCACGGACCGCATTTAGGTTTCAGTCAGCAGCTGCCGCCGTCGGCACTGCAGTGCGGAGCAGATGCCTGCGCTCAGAGCACTCATAAACTGTTAGGGGCGATGACTCAATGCAGTATGCTGCATGTACAGGGAAAGCGGCTTGATTTGCAGAGAGCGGCAGATGTGATGAGCCTTTTGACCACTACCAGTCCAAATTATCTTTTAATGGCATCTCTGGATGCGGCAAGATGCCAGGTACAGCAGTATGGCAAAAACATGGCAGAAGCTGCGCTGCAGGCGGCAGAAAAGCTGCGGGTACTGTGCAGTAAGCAGCCTGGATTAAAGGTGCTGGAACAGGAAGACTGCGGCGGTTTTACTCTGGATAGGTCTAAGGTAACTGTCAATGTCAGCGGCTGGGGCTATACAGGCGTAGAAGCCGGAGATTTGCTGCGGCAGGCTGGTATAGCCGTGGAATTGGTAGATACACATAATGTACTGTTTTTAGTTACTTATGCAGATACTACAGAAGATTATGCTGCAGCGCTGGAACGTATTGAAGCAGTATTTGATGCTATGCGGGAAAATCAGCGTCCGGTGCTCCAGCAGCCGTCGGTGCAGGTGCCGCCGACAGCGCAGTCCGGTATGGGCTTACGGCAGGTATTTAACTGTGAAAAGATGGATGTGAAGCTGGAATATGCAGCTGGACTTATTTGCGGCGAGCAGGTCAGCTTTTATCCGCCGGGAATACCTGTTTTGTTGCCGGGAGAAATAATCACGCAGGAAATCATAGATTATTGCCAGCATATGAAAAGTTTAGGACTGCCGGTAAGCGGACCGGCTGACAGCAGCTTGCAGCGGATACGGGTGGTGAAAAAATGAAAGGTCTGTTTGTAACTTTTGAAGGGCCTGACGGCAGCGGCAAAACAACACAGCTGCATAAAGCAGCAGATGCGCTGAGAAAGCTGGGTTATGAAGTTGTGGAGAGCCGTGAACCAGGTGGTACAGAACTGGCAGAAAAAGTACGTGCACTTGTATTAGATGCTTCTTTGCCGCTGGCGCAGCAGACGGAAGTACTGCTGTATTTGGCAGCACGCAGTGAGCATGTTGATAAAGTACTGCGTCCTGCTTTGGCAGCAGGAAAAATTGTTTTATGCGACCGTTTTTGTGATTCTACACTTGTTTATCAGGGTCTGGTCAAAGGCTTGAGCCAAGAACAGCTGGCGCAGCTGCGCAGACTTAATGCTTATGCCTGTGGTGAGCTATTTCCCGATTTAACGCTGTTGCTGGACGGAAGAACGGAAGTTCTGGCAGAGCGACGCAGTTTGCGCGGTGTAAGCGACCGTTATGAAGATAAAGGACTTGCTTTTCAGCGCCAGGTACGTGAAGGCTTTCTGATTTTGGCTGCTTTGGAGCCGCAGCGTATTAAAATTATCGATGCTGAGCAAAATGCCGAAGCTGTAGAAACAGATGTGCTGAAAGCTATCAAAGAAGTTTTAGCGGAGTAAACTGCTATGTGGGACAGTATTTTAGGTCATGAGCAGAATAAAGAGTTTTTAAAAAGGTATCTGCAGGTAGAAAGTAGACCCCATGCTTTATTATTCTGCGGTGCCGAAGGACTTGGTAAATGTGCTTTGGCGCAGCAGTTTGCCAAAACTTTATTATGCCTGCATGCAGATGGCATGGATGGCTGTGAATCCTGCCGTTTATTAAATTTTGCTGACGGCAATATCAGTCATCCGGATTTTTTGCTGCTGGCACCGGAAGAAGACAGCAGAAACATTAAAATAGAACAGGTTAAAGAAATTATCAGACAATCTGCGTTTGCACCCGTACTTTCCAAATATAAGGTTTGTATTGTAGACGGGGCAGACAAGATGACAGCAGATGCGGCTAACAGTTTTTTAAAGCTGTTGGAAGAGCCGCCGCAGGGATGGGTTATTATCCTGATTGCTACAGCAGAAAATGCACTGCTGCCTACTATTCTTTCGCGAGTAGTACGTTTGCGTTTTAATCCTGTGGATGTTGCCTTAGTGAAGCAACTGCTGCAACAGCAGCAGATTACAGAGCAGGGGGCAGAAGTCCTTGCCAGAGTAAGCGAAGGATCTGCTGGTACAGCACTGGCACTTTCTGAGCAGCAGTTTTTTGACTGCAGAAAGCAGGCACTGGCGCTGATTGAGGCTTTTCCACTGCCCAGTGCTTTTAATTATCTGGGCACTTTTAACATGCCTGATAAAGATTATTCGCAGGCGCAGCTGTTTATCAAAGCATTGCAGGTATTGATGCGTGATATGCTGCTGCTGAAGATTGCTGCATCTGCTGATTTATATAATACAGATTTGTCAGACGAACTGCGGGAATTAGCTGCAGACTGGCAGCCGCGGCAGCTGAGAGGAGCGCTGCGGAAAATTGACGATGCTTATAAGGCCTTAACGGAAAGCGCAGGTATTAAACTGACGCTGGAAGCCATGGCTTTACAAATAGATGTTCTGAGAAAGGAGTGAAGCAAGTGCCGACAGTTGTAGGTATCAGATTTAAAAAAGCTTCTAAGATATATTATTTTGATCCGGCAGAGACCGGAGTCTGCAAGGGCGATTTTGCCATTGTAGAAACAGCGCGCGGGGTGGAATACGGTGAGGTTGTTATAGGCAGCCGCGAGGTTCCCGAAGAAAACATTATCGCTCCGCTGAAACCTGTTATGCGTAAAGCTACTGAGCAGGATGCAGCAAAAGTTGCTGAAAACAAAGTGCGTGAACGTGAGGCCTTCAACATTTGCCTGCGTAAAATTAAAAATCACGGCCTGCCTATGAATTTAATTGATGTAGAATTTACCTTTGATGTAAATAAGATTATTTTCTACTTTACTGCCGAAGGACGTATTGATTTCCGTGAACTGGTTAAGGATTTGGCGGCAGTATTCCGTACCCGTATCGAGCTGCGTCAGATAGGCGTACGTGATGAGGCTAAGCTGCTGGGCGGTATCGGCAGCTGCGGCCGTCCGCTGTGCTGTGCTACATTTTTGGGAGATTTTGAGCCCGTATCCATCAGAATGGCTAAGGACCAGAACCTGTCTTTGAATCCGACTAAGATTTCCGGTATTTGCGGCCGTCTGATGTGCTGCCTGAAATATGAAAACCACATGTACTGCAAAAACAGCTGCGGTGGCTGCGGCCGTCGTGAAAAGACAGATATTCCCAAGATGGGTGCTATGGTAGTAACACCGCTGGGTGAAGGTAAGGTAACCGGCATCAACCGCGGACAGCGTACTGCTTCCGTACAATTGGCTCCAGATAATATCATCCAGGTAGAATGGGATGAAATCGTAGACGCTTCTCAGGCGGACAATATCTGATATGGAAAGTTCAGTAAGATGTGATTATCTGCCGGGGTGTCGTTATAAAATCTGGCAGGATGCAGGGCAGTTCTGCTTTACTACTGATGCCGTATTTTTAGGGCATTTCCCTCATCTGGTAAGGCAGGCTAAAGTGCTTGAGTTGGGCTGCGGTACAGGAGCTATCAGCATGCTGCTGGAAAGCCGCGGCGCGGCGCATGTTACGGCAGTGGACTGCAATACCCAGGTAACGGAGCTTTTGCGTCGCAGTGTTGAAGATAATATGCTGCAGGAGAAATTTACTGTCGTAGATGGTAATATTCGCAGCATCAAAGAAATTGTTAAACCTGAAAGTATGGATTTAGTGGCTGCTAATCCACCCTACCGCAACAGCGGTAATGTGCGTCAGATTGGTACTGCTGCCTGTCATGAGGTAACTGCTACCTTGGAAGATTTTTTCCAGGCAGCGGCTTATGCAGTGCGTTTTCGCGGACGTTTTGCTTTGGTGCAGCTGCCGGAGCGGTTTGCCGAAGCTATGCAGCTGGCCTTTAAATATGGCTTGCAGCCGAAAAAACTGCAGTGGGTACATTCTGCGATTGATAAACCGGCCTGGATCTTCCTTATGGAAATGGTCAAGGGCGGCAGTTACGGCATGGATGTTTTGCCGCCGCTGATTATGTATGAGGCCGACGGCAGCTATACTCAGCAGGTAAAAAATATTATGAATAAAAAAGATAATAAGATTGGCGCTGGAGGCGCAGACGGGAGGCAAAGTTATGGCAATTGAAACTGCATATGGAACTTTATATCTGTGCGCCACGCCTATCGGTAATCTGGAGGATATGACGCCGCGAGCAATACGTATGCTCAGTGAAGCAGATATTATTGCGGCCGAGGATACACGTCATACCAGACAGCTGCTGAATCATTTTGAGATTAAGGGACGCTTGGTACGTTATGACGAGCACAGCAAGGAAAAGCAGGGCGCATATCTGCTGCAGGAGCTGCAGGATGGCAAAAATGTTGCCCTGGTAAGTGATGCCGGTTTTCCTGGTATTGCTGACCCAGGTGAGGCGCTGGCTAAGGAAGCCATTGCTGCAGGTATTAAAGTAGTGCCTGTACCGGGTGCTAATGCAGCTCTCTGTGCACTGATTGCTTCCGGGCTGCCAACTTATCCGTTCTTTTTCGGCGGCTTTCTGCCTAAAAGCAGACGTAACCGTAAGGAGCAGCTGGAAAAATGGCAGTATATTCCTGCCACTATTATCCTGTACGAAGCTCCTCACCGTTTAGAGGAAGTGCTGCAGGATATTTTAGCTTGCTGGGGAGACAGGCAGATAGCAGCGGCAAGGGAATTGACCAAGCTGCATGAGGAGTTTTTCCGCGGAACAGTATCTTCGTGTCTGGAATGGCTCAAAGTACAGCCACCGCGCGGAGAGTTCTGTTTAGTGCTGGCTCCAGGAGAGCAGCCTGCGCAGGAAGAGGCAGAGGTTGATCCGCTGACAGAAGTTAAACAGCTTATTGCCGGCGGCATGGATAAGAAGGAAGCGCTGACAAAGGTTGCCAAAGCGCGCCGTGTGCCTAAACGAGAATTGTATAACAGTTTGCTGCAGGAAGAGTAAAAAAGGCTGTCTTTGGGCAGTCTTTTTATTTAGAATACAGCTGTTTTTTATTACAGTACTTATTAGGTTTTAAAAATTACTTTCGGGCTGATAAATTACCTGTAAGCTTAATATTTTTGGACAATAACAGGCAAAATATGTTAAAATTACAGGGTAACTGGTAGTATGCCTGCTTTTGGCAGCGTACATAGTACATAAAGGCGATAAGCCATAATCTATAAAGTGAGAAGGGATTACAGAATGACAAAACCGGCGTATTATATTACGACACCTATTTATTATCCCAGTGATAACCTGCATATCGGACATGCATACTGCACTACGATTGCCGATTCTCTGGCACGTTTTCACAGAGCAAAGGGAGAAGATGTATTCTTTCTGACCGGCAGTGATGAACACGGCCTGAAAATTCAGCGCAAAGCTAATGAACAGGGTATTACTCCTATTCAATATGTTGATAAGATTATTGCTAATTTCAAACTGCTGTGGCAGCGTCTGAATATCTCCAATAATGATTTTATCCGTACCAGCGAAGAACGCCATCATAAGGTTGTGCAGGAAGTACTGCAAAAAATCTTTGACCAGGGCGATATCTACAAAAAGAACTATGAAGGTCTGTACTGCGTTCCCTGCGAATCTTACTGGCTGGAACGTCAGCTGGTAGACGGCAAATGCCCTGACTGCGGCCGTCCGGTAGAGAAAATGGCAGAAGAAAGCTATTTCTTTAAGCTGTCCAAATATCAGGACAGACTGTTGGAATACATTGAAACCCATCCTGATTTTATCCAGCCTGTCAGCCGCCGCAATGAGATGATTAACTTCATCAAACAAGGTCTGGAAGACCTGTGCATTACCAGAACAACTTTCGACTGGGGCATCCCTGTTCCTTTCGATAAAAAACACGTTGTATATGTATGGTTCGATGCGCTGCTGAACTATTTCACCGGTATCGGCTATGGCAGCGATCCGGAAAAATTCCAGAAATACTGGCCTGCAAGCCTGCATCTGGTAGGCAAGGAAATCGTACGTTTCCATACAATCATCTGGCCGATTATGCTGATGGCTATGGGTCAGCCTTTGCCGGAAAAAGTATACGGACATGGCTGGCTGGTTGTAGAAGGCGACAAGATGTCCAAGTCCAAAGGCAATGTTATTGACCCGCTGGGCTTGATTGACGAATTTGGCGCTGATGCTATCCGTTATTTCCTGCTGCGTGAAATCAATCTGGGCAGCGACGGCAACTTCTCCCGTGATGCCCTTATCAATCGTATTAACGCCGATTTGGCAAACGACCTGGGCAACCTGCTGCACAGAACTGTGAGCATGATTGAAAAATATCATGGCGGTGTTGTTACTAATGCCGGTGCTGCTGAAGCTATCGACGAAGAATTACAGGCCCTGGTAAAAACTACTGTTGAGCAATATATCAAAGATATGGATAATATGGAAATCAACAGTGCTATTAAAGGCGTTTGGGCCCTTATCAGCCGCGCTAATAAATATATCGACGAAACAGCTCCCTGGATTTTGGCTAAGGACGAAACTAAGGCAGCACGTCTGCAGACTGTTATGTACAATCTGGCAGAAACCCTGCGTATCGTAGCTATCCTTATTGCTCCGTTTATTCCGTCTACCAGTCCGAAAATCTTTACTCAGCTGGGTCTAGTAGTGCCGGAAGAATTCCTGCTGGCAGAAGCAGTTTGGGGCGGTATTGCTGACGGGACCAAAGTACAGAAAGGCGAGCCTCTGTATCCGCGTATCGAAGTAACCGAAGACGGTGCTACCATCATCGGCGGCAAACGCTTTGAACATAAACCGGAAGCTGTTCCTGCTCCTAAAGCAGAAGCAAAACCGGCGGCAAAAGTAGAAGAAATCAAACCGGAAATCAGCATTGATGATTTTGGTAAGCTGGATTTACGTGTAGCAGAAATTATTGCTGCAGAACGCGTACCTAAAACCGATAAGCTGATGAAGCTGCAGGTAAAAATCGGTGAAGAAGAACGTACTATTGTCAGCGGTATTGCTCAATACTATGAAGCAGAACAGCTGATTGGACGTAACGTTATTGTTATTGCTAATCTGAAACCTGCTAAACTGCGTGGTATTGAATCCCGCGGTATGCTGCTTGCTGCTTCTGACGGCAACGGCAATTTGGTGCTGGCAGATGCTCCCGGCATTGCTTCCGGCAGCAGAGTAAAATAAATTCATAGGAGGACATAATGTCAGAAAAGCTGTTTTTCAGACTTTACTGGCGTCCTTATGTACTTTTAGGCGTCAGTGTGCTGCTGGTCTTGATCGGCAGCCTGGCGCCTTATATATTGCCTTATGCGTGGCTGGAGCAGCATGTTCCGGGCTATTATTTCTATCTAGTCAAGACCGTAACCTGGATGGTTAAGCTGTCGATGCTGATAGCTATTATTTCTCTGGTCAGGGCCATGACAGCTGATTATTTTCCTACGCTGGAAAAGCTCTGTACAGAAAAATCTAACGGTACTGTATCCGGCTATAAGAAGACCTGGGACAGAGGCAGTCAGCTTCGTCCGATTATTGACTTTAAAGTACAGCATCAGGATTACAGCTGCCCTATCAATGAGGCAAAGGGACGCAGAACGAAAAACGAGGACATTATCGATAGCGGTTTTACAGCAGGCTTGAAGAAAAAGCTGATGTATAATGCGCAAAATCCACAGCTGTTTTATCTGCCGGGAGAAGAAATCTACTCCCGCAAGACTGCGGTGCTGAGATATATTTTGTTATGGATAATGTTCGTACTGGAATTATATATAGGCTTTTTACGTTATATGTTGGGGTAAATTATGAGCAGAACAGGATTGTGGGATTCCCACGCACACCTTGATTCCGATTATTTTACGGACGATCGGGAAGAACTTATCAGTAAGCTGCAGCAGGATTTGGACGGTATTGTCAATCCCGGCTGTGATGAAGCTACATCCGCCTTTGCAGTAGAACTGGCGGAAAAATATGATTTTATTTATGCGGCAGTGGGCTGGCATCCGGAAGAATTAAAAGGCATACCTGCCGATTATCTGGATAAGCTGGCGGCCTGGGCGGTGCATCCGAAGGTTGCGGCTATCGGAGAAATCGGACTTGATTATTACTGGAAGGAAAACGAGCCTAAAGAAGTACAGAAGCGTATTTTTTTGGAACAGTTAGATTTAGCCAAGCAGTTTGACTTGCCTGTTATCATCCATGACCGTGATGCCCATGGAGATATGCTGGAAATCTTTCAGAAGGAAGTAACCGGCGTGCGCGCAGTATTCCACTGTTTTTCCGGCTCGCTGGAAATGGCCAAGGAGCTGGTTAAACGCGGTTATTATTTTGGCTTTGGCGGCACTTCTACCTATAAGAATGCCCAGAAGGTGCGGGAGGTAATGAGCTATATTCCCCGAGAGCTGCTGCTGTTTGAAACAGACAGTCCCTATCTGACGCCGGTGCCGTACCGCGGAAAACGCAATAATCCGGGTTATGTGGAACTAACGGCGCGTAATGCAGCCGAGGTATTGGGAGTGCCTTTTGAAGAACTGGCAGAGCAGACTACAAAAAATGTCAAAGCGCTGTTTACGAAAATTAAATAAAATAAAAATCTGTATAATCTATGGTTATACAGATTTTTTTATTGCTGCTGGAAAATAATGTAAGGAATAGCAAAATATAATAGGTAAAATCATTATAGATATCGAAATATACAATAACTGTATTATAAAGTAGCCAGTGATAGTGTAAGTAATGTTGGTACTACTGGTATAGCTGGGTCATTAGGTATTAGTATTGGCAGTTATTTAGGTAAATAGTCGGGAGGTATCTGTATGTGGCTTAAAGTTGGTACAAGAGGAGACTGGAGAGTTATTTATGGTATAATTGCATTTTTGGTATTTATAGGATTACATGATGCTTACTATCAGCTATATGATTTAAATGATGGACCTGCCAAGCAAAGGAAAATAGTAAGAGAAGTTGATTTGGTATTGCCTTTAAGTAATGAAATACAACTACAAGGTGGTGGAGGTGTAACAGAACATATTGGTGGTGGGAGAGAATACAAAAGTATTTTGTATTCTCCATTGGATAAGCAAAGCATATCTAACTTATTCTTAAAAGGAATAGAGGAAAATGGTTGGAAAAAAGTAGAGGGTGAAGACTATTTTCAAAAAGATAATATGAAGATTAGAATGTATTTTGCAGACCCAGATAAATACATTGGTGTAAAGCACTTGGTAGGTAAAAACGTTATAGTCATAGAAGGAGAGATAGAGTAATGGCTGGGAATATCATCCCCAGATATATCAATATAAATTGTTTGTGAAGAAAGAGAAACGAAGTATGCGATACATAATTTTGCTATTATTTATCTATGAATTAAGAAATATAACTTATTTTAATCTTAATATTTGTAATGAGGCAGTGAGGAAAGATGCGTAAATTACTGATAACAGGCTTTGACCCTTTTGGCAAATATACAATCAATCCTTCCTGGCAGGCTGTGCAGGCACTTCCTGATAAGATAGGTGATTTTGAGCTGCATAAATTGCAGCTTTTAAATATCTACGGTTCCGAATTTAAAAAGATTGCCCGTGCAGTGGAGCAGCTGCAGCCGGATTATATTTTAATGCTGGGAATGAACAGCAGCAGTACGGATATTATTTTAGATACTGTGGCAATTAATCTAAGAGATGCGCTGATAGAAGATAATTTAGGTAAAAAGCCATGGAATGAGCCTATTGTAACAGATGGCCCTGCAGCTTATTTTGCCACTCTTGATGTGCATACGCTGGTGAAAAAACTTCGCCAGGAAAAACTGCCGGTAGCCATAGGCTACAGCAGCGGAGCTTATATCTGCAACGAGGTTTTTTATCTCTCGCTGCATAATTATCAGAATACTAAAATGAAGATAGGATTCGTTCATGTGCCGTTAATGCCGGAAATGGTTTGGGATGAAAGCATGGCGCGGCCTTTGGAAGAAACAACAGCGATATTGCAGAAGATTATAGAAGCAATTTAAAAAGACTTAGGCGTAGCCTAAGTCTTTTCGTTTATGTTTTATCTATACTTTATTTGCCGCCGCAGGTATGATGTTCTCCGCAGTGGTGTTCACCATGTTCATGGTCGTGATGTGTGCAATGTACATCTGGATTAAATTCGAGCTTGCCTGCTAAGAGTGCTGCTACTGCTTCGTCAGCACTGCCAGCTACACCGCCGTATAATTTAATGCCTGCCTGTGCCAGTGCATTTTGTGCGCCGGCGCCGATGCCGCCGCAAATCAGCGTATCAACCTGCAGGTCAGAGAGCAGAACTGCTAAAGCACCATGACCGCTGCCGTTAGTACTGATGACCTGCGCGGAGATGATTTGACCGTTTTCTGCTTCATATACTTTAAATTGCTCGGTATGACCGAAATGCTGAAAAATATTTCCGTCTGCATAGGTTACTGCTATTTTCATAATTATTTCTTCCTTTCAGATTGGCCGTTTACAGCAGCTGTATGAATGTACTAAGTCAGTGCTGTAAAGGCAATATAAACTTTCTGACATATGACAATAATATTATAACGCTGCCAGTCAGCGGTGGCAAGAAAAGTTTATAAGAGAAAAAATAGCTGTTAGCTATTGACAACTCAAAAAAAATATAATATAGTGTTCTTAAACAGGAACAATAAAAAGAAGAGCTGAATGAGGGACAATGGAACTTATCGAAGGATTAACAAACTTTAATCTCACAAAGCAGGAAGCAACGTTGTATGTACTGCTGCTGAAGGCAGGCAGCCTTACTGGCTACGAAGCTGCCAAGCAGACAGGTATTTCGCGTTCTAATACCTATACGGCTTTAGCTGGGCTGGTAGATAAGGGTGCTGCCTATATTCTGGAAGAAGGTAAGGTAACACGCTATACACCTGTAGCGGCAGAAGAATTTTGTCAGAACAAGCTGGAACGACTGCAAAAAATCAAGCAGGATATTCTGCAGCAGGTGCCGCAGTTAAAGAACGATGCCGAAGGCTATATTACTATTAAAGGCGAACGAGAGATAATCAATAAATTAAAAAATACCGTTCGTCAGGCACAGGCCAGAATTTATGTTTCTGCCAATGCCAGAGTAATGGAGCTTTTGCAGCAGGAGCTGCAGGAGGCTATCGACAGAAAATTAAAAGTTGTAATCATCAGCGATAAGGATTTTACGATGCAGGGAGCTATATGCTACTCTGCCAGCAAGCAGCATGAACAGATCCGTCTGATTGCAGATTCGCATACGGTACTGACCGGTGATTTGGCAGACGAAGAAAATTCAACCTGCTTATATTCCTGTAAGCGTAACCTGGTAGATCTGTTCAAGGATGCGCTGAAAAATGAAATAAAATTAATTGAATTGCAGAAAGGTGATAACCGTGGCTGAAAAGATACCGTTTGTTAACAAAGAGCAGCTGGATGAGATTGCTGCTCATTACGCAACTCCGTTTTATCTGTATGACGAGGCTGGCATTCGCAAAACTGCCCGTCTGGTAAATCAGGCTTTTGCCTGGAATAAAGGCTTTAAGGAATATTTTGCTGTTAAAGCAACTCCCAATCCGACCATTTTGAAAATCCTGCGTGAGGAAGGCTGTGGTGCAGACTGCTCTTCCTATACTGAGCTGATTATGGCTGATGCTGTTGGTTTTAAAAATGATGAAATCATGTTTTCCTCCAACGCAACTCCGGCAGAAGATTTCCAGCTGGCACGCAAGCTGAATGTAACTATCAACCTTGATGATATTACTCATATTGCGTTCCTGGAAAAAGTAGCAGATATTCCTGATACCATCAGCTGCCGTTTTAATCCGGGCGGCCATTTCGCCATTGAGAACAATATCATGGATAACCCCGGCGATGCTAAATACGGTCTGACCCGCGCTCAGATGACCGAAGCTTTCAAAATCCTGCTGCAAAAAGGCGTTAAGCATTTTGGCATGCATGCATTTTTGGCTTCCAACACCGTTACTAACGATTACTATCCTGAACTGGCAAAAATTCTCTTCAAAACTGCTGTAGAACTGAAAGAGGAAACCGGTGCTCATATTGAATTTATCAATCTTTCCGGCGGCGTAGGCATTCCCTACAAACCTGAACAGGAAGGCAACGATATCCTTGCCATTGGTGAAGGCGTACGCAAGGCTTATGAGGAAATCCTGGTGCCTGCAGGTATGGATGATGTAAAAATCTTTACCGAGATGGGCCGCTTTATGCTTGGACCCCACGGTGCGCTGATTGCAAAAGCTATTCATGAGAAACACACTTATAAAGAATACATCGGACTGGATGCCTGCGCTGCTAACCTGATGCGTCCGGCAATCTATGGCTCTTATCATCATATTACCGTTATGGGCAAGGAAAATGCTCCCTGTGACCATAAATATGATGTAACCGGCGGTCTGTGCGAAAACAATGATAAATTTGCTATTGATCGTATGCTGCCGAAAATTGATATCGGTGACCTGCTCTTTATCCATGATGCAGGTGCGCACGGCTTTGCTATGGGTTACAATTACAACGGTAAGCTGCGCAGTGCAGAGGTACTGCTGAAAGAAGACGGCAGCACTGAGCTGATCAGACGTGCAGAAACTCCGGCAGATTATTTTGCTACCTTCGATTTCACCGGTTTATTTAATAAATAAAAACAGAAAATTTGCTAAAAATAAAGGAACTGTATATGATATATATAGTTCCTTTTTTATTTTAAGGAGAATGTTTTTGCTGTGACAGGCGAAAAATCGGAGGAGGAAAAAATATGCAGGACAAATATGCAGTGTATGTGGAGGCGTTGAAGGCAGAGCTTATCCCTGCCATGGGCTGTACTGAACCTATCGCTATTGCTTATGCCAGTGCGGTGTGCAGAGAGCAGCTGGAGGGTTTTCCTGAGAGCATAGATATCTATGTAAGCCGTAATATTATTAAGAACGTTAAGAGCGTAGTAGTGCCTAATACCAATAAGATGCGCGGTATAGAGGTTGCCTGTGTGGCAGGCTTTGTAGCCGGTCATTCTGAACGTCAGCTGCAGGTACTGGCTTATATCAGCGAGGAAGAGAAAGCGGCTATTAAAAAATATACGGAGACAGGCATAGTAAAGGTACATGTGTCTGAAGAGCCGGATATTTTCTATATCAGAGTAGAAGCTGCGCAGGGAGGTCATACGGCAGCGGTTACTATCCGTACTGACCATACTAATATTACCTGCATTAAGAAAGATGACTGCGTAATAATGGAAAAACAGGTGGAGCCGATGCAGGAAGAAAAGGCTGAGTGCCTGTGGAAGCTGGATGAGGTTATCAGTGCGGCTGCTAATATGCCTTTAGCACCTGTTGAAGAGTTTTTGCAGCGCCAGATAGATTATAATATGGCTATTGCCGAAGAAGGCCTGAAAAACGAATATGGCGCAAGTATCGGCAAAATTCTGCTGCAGCGTGAGCCTAACAGTAAACGTATCCAGGCTAAGGCTAATGCGGCAGCGGCTTCTGACGCCCGTATGAACGGCTGCGAGCTGCCGGTAGTAATTGTTTCCGGCAGCGGTAATCAGGGCATTACTGCTTCCGTACCGGTAGTGGTATATGGACGAGCCATGAAGGTTGAGCAGGAAAAACTGCTGCGTGCTTTGCTGTTAAGTGATTTAATCACTATTTATCTTAAACAGGGTATCGGCAAGCTTTCTGCATACTGCGGTGCTGTCAGCGCAGGCTGCGGCAGCGGTGCAGGCATTGCTTTCCTGCATGACTGTACTTCCGAGCAGATTGAGCATGTAGTAGAAAATGCTCTGGCGATTAATTCCGGTATTATCTGTGACGGCGCTAAGTCCTCATGTGCGGCTAAAATAGCTATGTCTATTGAAGGCGGTCTGCTGGCTTTTGATATGATGATGGCTGAGAAAAACTTTGCCGGCGGCGACGGCATTGTGCAAAAGACTGCAGATGAAACTATTGCTGCAGTAGGTAAGATTGCCAGTCAGGGCATGGTAGAAACGGACAGAGAAATTATTGATGTTATGCTGGGAATCTGACAGCTTTGATGGCTGAAAAATAAAAAGCACTGCTTAGGCAGTGCTTTTTATTTTTTTGTTTGTTTTTCTCCGGTAATCTGCTGCAGTAAAACGATATTTTTATTATGCGTAAGAATATAGAGAAAATCACCGGAACGAATACGGGTATTACCGGCTGGTATGAGTCGCTGTTCGCCGCGTTTGATATCAACCAGCAAAGTGTCAGCAGGCCAGTTGATATCCTTTACCAGCTTATTTTCGGCAGTACTGCCGCTGCAGACAGCAAATTCTGCTATATTGCGCTGTTCCAGTAAGTCAGCTTCAGGCTGCTTTTGCCGCAGAGAACGCTGCAAAAGTTCTTCGTAAATGGGTTTGCTGCGGCATAGCTCAGCGATAATCAGCGCTACCATAGAGGAGATTGCCAGCGGCAGCAGCTGCTCGTAGGAAGCTGTCATTTCCATAATCAGTACCGTACCTGTAATAGGTGCACGTACCGAAGCAGAAAACAGAGCTGCCATCGCCATAATAACCATATCAGCGGCATAATCAGCAGTGATAAGCTGCAGGGAAACAAGAATATTACTGCAGATACTGCCGCAGAGAGCGCCAATAACCAGCATGGGCAGGAAAAAGCCGCCGGGAACACCGCAGCCGTAGCTGAGCAGGGTAAAAAGCAGCTTGAAAACAAGCAGCAGTAAAAGCATCTGCAGAGATACAGGAGAAGCCGCTAAGCTGTTTATCAGCTTATTGCCGCCACCAAGTACCTGAGGCAGAAAATAACCTAAAATACCTGCAATAACTAAAGAAAAGCAGATTTTAACTATTGGTTTTTGAAAATAGGATAAAGCATAAAAAGCAGGGATGGTTAACAGCCCTTTGTTAAAAATAACGCCGCAGAAGCCTGTAACGATTGCTACCAGGATAACGTAGACGTAATAGTCGAGCGGCAGTGCCGGTAAGTGAGGAAAGATAAATACTGCCTCCGCGCCAAACAGAGCGCGTGAAACAATAGTAGCGGTCATAGCGGCTGCCATAGCAGGCAGCATAACGGCTACGGAAAAATTGCGGTGCAGTTCTTCCAGAGCGAAAATGACTCCTGCCAGCGGGGCATTGAAGGAAGCTGCCAGACCGGCGCTGGCACCGCTGGTGAGCAGATAACGTTCTTCCATACGTGTCCGCCCCAGCAGGCGGCTGATACCTTGTGCTGCTACTGCGCCCAGTTGTATAGAAGGTCCTTCTCTGCCAAGAGAAAGACCGGCGCCGATACCGAGAATACCGCCGATGAGTTTAGTGCAGAGGACAGAGAACCAGCGCAGCTTTACAAGTCCAAGCAATACGCCCTTTACCTGGGGAATACCGCTGCCGGCGGCCATGGGTTCCAACCGAATCAGATAGACTAAGATTTGTCCAATAATGAGCAGTAAGAGGAACCAGCCTAAATGCCAGTACCATTCTGCTGTTGTAAGATACGAGTAGACAAGGCTTCGCAGCTCTTCTGCCTTTTCGAGACCGAAGCGAAACAGGCAGATAACCAGTCCGGCTGCCAGACCGACTAAGATACCTTCGCCGAACAGACGCAGTCTGAAACCATGCCAGTCGCTTAGAGATTTATAGGTATTTATGACCTGGTATTTGGCATTCATAGCTTCACTCCCGGTGCATCGCCGCGGCTAACAGGAACGCTGTAGCCTATTTCAGCCAGCTGAGCTTTCAAGATAGCGATGCCTTCAGCAGCTTCGCTGCCGGTAGAACGCTTATTGTCGTAGAGAGTATATTTAGCGCGTACATCCTGCGGCGACAGATTAGGCATGATGACATTGGCGCCTGTCAGGATGCCAAGCTGATGGCCTTTTTCTGACAGTGTGTTTAAGGCTGTAGTAGCAGGCAGCAGCAGGTTGGGGAGCAAGAGCCGCAGGATAGCCAGCAGCCTGAGTGTCAGTGTAATACTTCCGGCAGGAAAAGCTGCTAGCGGCGTATCATGGTGCGGTATAAAGGGACCTATACCTACCATGTGCGGCTGGAATTTTTTGATAAATAATAAATCTTGTACAAGATTTTCAGTTGTCTGCCAGGGCGAGCCAACCATAAAGCCTGTGCCTACCTGATAACCTATTTCTTTAAGGTTATACAGGCATTCAAGTCTGGGCTGCAAAGTCAGTTCGGGTGGATGAAGTTTAGCGTAATGCTCGGCAGTGGCTGTTTCGTGGCGCAGAAGATAACGGTCAGCGCCAGCTTCAAACCATTGTCTGTAAATATGCGGCGGACGTTCACCGGCAGATATAGTGACAGCACAGTCTGGATGCTGTTTTTTTATGTTTTCGATAACTTTGGTAAGTTTTTGGTCGTTGTAGGCAAAGTCTTCGCCGCCCTGCAATACGAAAGTACGTAATCCCAAATTGTAACCTGCTTCACAGCAGTTAAGAATCTGCTCCGGCGTCAGACGATAGCGGCTTGCCTGGCTGTTGCTGCGGCGAATACCGCAATAAAGACAGTCGTTGCGGCAGTAGTTACTGAATTCAATAAGTCCGCGCAGATAGACATTTCTGCCAAAAATTTGCTGTGCCTGCTTACGTGCAAGTTCAGACAGTAAGGCATCGGATGCTTCGTTACTGTTTTGCAGCAGCTGCAGCAGCTCCTGTTCATCAAGATTATGCTCAGCTGCCAGTTTATTGATTAGTTTTGTTATATCATTTAAAGGCATATGTTTCACCTCTTTGCTTTCTTCGTTCATTATAGCATAAGAAATTTTATTAAAGTGATAAAAAAATACAGCACCGCTGAGCGATGCTGTATTTTCATGTTTTTATTTTGCAGTTTCTTCTGCAGTGTATTCCGGGTCGAATTTTGGATTTAAGAAGTTGATGAAAATCCACGCCAGCACAGCGCCGGAAATATTGTGCCATGCGGAGAAGATCGCACCAGGCACGGTAGCCATAGGCATGGAAGCAAAGTGTGCTTTGGCAAGGCCGGTAGCAAGACCGGAGTTTTGCATACCTACTTCGACGGAAAGAGCGATAGCTTTTTTCCAGCTCATACCGGTAAGGCGTGCTAATATAAAGCCTAAGGTGTAGCCGAGGCAGTTATGCAGTATAACAACTAAGAGAATGGTACCGGAAGTACGCAGAATGTTGTCGCGGCTGACTGCGATAACGCCGGCGATAATCAGAGAGATGGCAATCGCCGAAACTGCAGGCAGATAATCGGTAGCAGTGGCTGCCAGTTTAGGCAGGAAAGATTTTACTGCCAAGCCTAAGCAGATAGGCACGATAACAATTTGCACAATACTCCAGAACATGCCCACAGGGTCGAAAGCGATTCTTTCACCAATCAGCTGATAAGTAATAAATGGAGTCAGGATTGGAGAAAGCACAGTGGAAACACTGGTCATAGTAACAGACAAGGCTACGTCACCTTTGGACATAAAGGTAATAACATTGGAGGATGTACCGCCGGGGCAGGTGCCGACGAGTACGACACCGGCAGTAAGCGCCGGATCAAGATTAAAGGCGCTGGCAATAAGGTAAGCCAAGCCGGGCATAATGACAAACTGAGCACAGGCGCCGATGAAAACGTCAAGCGGTCTTTTTAAAACTAAGGCGAAGTCTTTTAAATCGAGGGTTGTACCCATACCGAACATAACTACGCCTAAAAGTAAGCTGAGAACTGCTACGCCGCCGAATTTACCGACTACCCAGGTAAAATTCTGCGGCATGGTCATACCGAGAATCAGAAAAAGTACGGCAATCATACCGAAATATTTTCCGATGAGCTTACAAAAATTCTTCATACTGAAAACCTCTTTCCCTTATAATTTATGGACTAATGTCCTAGAAAAGTGCCTTAAAAAAGTCTTTTCTTTATATTTGTGCAGTATTATAACAAATATAAGATGCAAAATAAACATAAAGTTAAGAAATGTATGAAAAATACAGAAAAAGGCTTGTGTAACAGAGAAAATATGTAACGATATTTACGATAAACGACAATTGAAAAAGATATTTAGTAAATATTTTTAGTAAATTTTTAAATAAAATTAACTATATGCATTTTTATAATGAGTGATTATGGTATAATAACAATATATTTAGAAGGAGGAGCAGTCTTGTTTACTATTGTTAAAGACTTTCGGCAGGAAACGGTTATTGAGAAATCCCGGTTCATCTGTACGCTGAAAAAGGTGGAGAATGAAGCGCAGGCTCAGGAATTCATTAAGAATATAAAAAAAGAATTCTGGGATGCAACGCATAACTGCTCTGCCTATATTATAGATGATCTGGCACAGCGCTCCAGTGATGACGGGGAGCCGTCCGGTACGGCAGGGCTGCCAATGCTGGAGGTACTGCGCAAGAATAAGCTGACTAATACTGCTGCAGTCGTAACAAGGTATTTCGGAGGTATTAAGCTTGGCGCGGGCGGTTTGGTACGGGCTTATACCAACAGCGTAGCCGGTGCGGTACGCGGCAGCGGGATTGCCGAAAAGGTAATGATGGGCAGATATTTCTTTCTCGATGATTTAAACGATGTGGGAAAGATACTCAATATCCTGTACCAGCAGCAGCTTTTTGAAATTGCCGAAGTTGAATACGGACTGCGTGCCAAAGTAATCCTGCGCATGAAGGAAAGCGAGAAGCAGCAGGCAGAAGCATGGCTGACTGAAAAGCTTAATAAGACTGTGGAGCTTGAGCTGGAAGCGCGGGAAGTTGTAGAAGTGCCTGTGAATTAAAATTTATTTTAGGAGGCGGAAGTATGGAATTTATTGAAAGTATGGTTGGTACTCTTAACGGATTTTTGTGGTCCTATGTGCTGATTATTATGCTGATTGGACTGGGACTTTGGTTTACGCTGCGCAGCGGCTTTGTACAGCTGCGCTGCATTAAGGAAATGGTGCGTCTGATTACTAAGACTGCAGGCAGTAAGGTAGAAGAAAACAGTGTTTCTTCTTTCCAGGCGTTCTGCATCAGTACGGCGTCCCGTGTAGGTGTAGGCAATATTGCCGGTATTGCTATTGCAGTTGTTACCGGTGGCCCTGGTGCTATTTTCTGGATGTGGGTTATTGCTCTTATCGGCAGTGCAACAGGCTTCGTAGAAAGTACGCTGGGCCAGATTTATAAAGTACCTCGTGAAGGCGGCGGTTTCCGCGGCGGTCCAGCATATTATATCAGAAACGTTTTGGGCAACAAGCCTATGGCAATTTTGTTTGCTGTTTTAATAAGTGTTACTTATGGTCTTATCTTTAACTCTGTACAGTCCAATACTATTGCTGTTTCTTTCAGTGCGGCTTTCGGTATCAGCCGTACAGCAGTAGGTATCTGCATAGCTGCTTTAACAGCTGCAGTTATTTTTGGCGGTGTTACCCGTATTGCAAAAGTTGCTGAAATGATGGTACCGGTAATGGCTGGTATTTATCTTTTGGTAGCATTGTATGTTACTGTTGTTAATATTTCTCTGGTACCGCAGATGCTGAGTGATATTGTCAGCTCTGCTTTTGGTCTGCAGGCTGTTGCCGGCGGCGGTATGGGCGCAGCGCTGATGACTGGTATTCAACGCGGTCTGTTTTCCAATGAGGCAGGCATGGGTGCAGTGCCGAATGCGGCTGCAACTGCTTCTACCAGCCATCCTGTAAAACAGGGCCTGATTCAGGCCTTCGGTGTTTTTGTAGATACTCTGTTTGTTTGCAGTGCTTCTGCTTTTATTATTTTGCTGACCAATGATTATACTGCCAGCGGCAAGACCGGTATCGAACTGGCACAGCTTGCTTTGGCTGAGCATATCGGCGGTTGGGCACCTACTTTCTTAGCTGTGATGATTATTCTGTTTGCTTTCAGCTCCATCGTAGGCAACTATTATTATGGTGATATCAATATCCCCTTTATCAATAAAAATAAAAGCTTCCTCATGCTCTATCGTGCGGCTGTTGTCGCTATGGTTATGTTTGGCAGTGTTGCTGAGGTTCCCTTTGTATGGAGTTTGGCCGATTTGTTTATGGCTTTGATGGCCATTACGAACCTGGTGGCTATTGCTTTACTTGGCAAATATGCTTTTGTGGCGCTGGAAGATTATCTGCGTCAAAAACGTTCCGGTATCGTAGAGCCGGAGTTTGATCCTGCAGTAATGCCTGATCAGAAAGGTATTTTCTGCTGGGGCAAGAAAAGCGAAAAATAATTGCTGAATAAAAAGAAAACGTCTGCATTTATTGCAGACGTTTTTTATTTGCTGTTTATTAAATTGATGATTTTATCATAAGCTTCCAGACCGCAGCCAATGCCATGGTCATGAAGTCCCAGCAGCTTATCGGGCTTAATGTCAAGACGGTCTATTTCCAGTGGGATTTGCGGACGGATGATTACTGCTTTGCCATCTTTTTCCAGCTGCTCTACATATTCCAGCTGCTTATTATACAGCTCAGGCCGCTGCTGCATGATTTCCCACAGTTTAGGATAATCTTTATACCAGGTTTTCAATAAAATCTGGGGCACAGATTTCTTTTTACGATAACCGCTGTTGCGGGTAAGGACGATGATAAATTTTTTATAGCCTGCTTCCTGTGCTTTTTCATAAGGAATAGGTGCTACGAGCGCGCCGTCCAGCAGGTCACGGCTGCCTATATGTACGATAGGCGCAAGGAAAGGCAGGGATGCAGAAGCACGTACGGGTAGGAAAGAATGACCAATGGCTTCCTTGCCAAACCATACGGACTTGCCGCTGCGGCAATCTGTAGTGCCTACCTGCAGAACACCGGGATAATTGTAATAGGTTTCAAAATCAAAAGGCAGCAGAGTTTTAGGCAAATCCTCAAAGATAAAGTCAAAGCCGAAGATACTGCCTTTTTCCATCCAGTTTTTCAGACTGAAGTAGCGTTTATCAGTAACATAATTTTCGATTATCCTGCGAGTACGCAAAGGCTGATTGGACATATAGGATAAAATATTGCAGGCACCGGCAGAAACAGCTGTGATATAGGGGAAAACGAGTCCTTTGAGCATAAAAGCTTCAAAAACTCCTGCTGAGAACATTCCGCGCATGCCGCCGCCTTCGAGAACAAGGGCTGTATCAGTTATTTGCATAGTCTTAATCCTCCGTGGTTTTATTATACACTACAATTTTCTCGGGCGTGCAGAATTTTATTTAAGAAAATATTGTGTTATCATAGATATACATGGAAAAGAAAGGCGTGGCTGGAAATGAAGAAAGTAGTAGTGATAACTACCGGCGGTACTATCGCCATGAAATATGATGCTGCTGCAGGCGGATTGGTGCCTGCTGTCAGCGGAGCTGATTTGCTGGAGGCTGTTCCGGCGCTGCAGCAAATTGCTGATTTGGAAGTAAAAGAATATGCTAATGTGCCAAGCGGGCATATGACGCCGCAGATGATGCTGGAAGTAGCTGCTTTGGCAGATGAATATACCAAGCGTGCAGATGTAAGCGGTATAGTTGTTACCCATGGTACAGATACTATGGAGGAAACTGCTTATGTACTTAGTTTAGCCTGCAGGACGGAAAAGCCTGTATGTATTACAGGCGCTATGCGCGGTGCCAGTGATATGGGATATGACGGGCCTGCAAATATTCTGGCGGCGGTAAAGGTTGCTGCCAGCAGTGCTGCCGGCGGCAGAGGTGCTTTGCTGGTTTTTAATGATGAAATACATGCTGCGGCTGAGGTTACTAAGACACATACTGTGTCCTGCAGCACCTTTGCATCACCGCATTGGGGTCCGGTAGGATATGTGTATGAGGATGGAGTGGTATTTCGCCGCCGCAGTGAAAAGTTGGAAAAAATTGCTGTTCAGGGTAAGCTGACAGCTGAAGTTGAACTGCTGAAAGTCTATGCTGGGATGGATGATTTCTTTTTCCGCTGTGCTGCCGATAAGCCGGTGCAGGGCTTAGTTGTAGAAGCTGTTGGATGCGGCAATGTACCGCCCGCTGTTATGGAAGGTATACGTTATGTCCGCAGTAAAGGGATTCCGGTAGTATTGGCCAGCAGGGTGCATGCAGGACGAGTAGTGCCTATTTACAGCTATCTGGGCAGTGCCGGTTCCATGAAGGATTTCGGCTTATTGTACGCAGGAGAGCTGACGGGACAGAAAGCACGCCTGAAACTAATGCTGGCACTTACGCAAGTACAAAATAATGATGAACTGAAAAGATATTTTGCAGAGGAGATAAAATAATGAAAATCGTTGTTATGGAACCTTTGGGAATCAGTCAGGAAAAATTAGCTTTATTGGCACAGCCGTTTGTCCAGGCTGGTAATGAATTTGTAGCATATAATGACAGAGCCACTGATGTGCAGCAGCTTATTGCAAGAATTGAAGATGCAGATGTAGTAATCATGGCTAATCAGCCGCTGCCGGGAGAAGCAGTTGCTTCCTGCAAGAAGCTGAAACTGCTTTCTGTAGCTTTTACCGGTGTTGATCACGTAGATTTGACTGCCTGCAAAGCTAAAGATATCCTTGTCTGCAATGCTGCAGGCTATTCTACCAACGCTGTAGCAGAACTGACTTTTGGCCTTGCCATCAGTGTTATCCGCAATATTGTTCCCTGTGATGAACGATGCCGCAGCTGCGGTACTAAAGACGGCTTAGTTGGCTTTGAACTGTATGGCAAGACCTTCGGCGTTGTTGGCACTGGCGCTATCGGCAGCCGCGTAGCAATGCTGGCCAAAGCTTTTGGCTGCCGCGTTGTTGCCAGCAGCCGTACAGAAAAACAGGAATTGAAGGATGCCGGTGTAGAATATGTACCGCTGACAACCTTGCTGCAGACAGCAGATTTTATTTCTTTGCATGTGCCGCTTACAGAAGCAACTAGAAATTTGATTGATGCTAAAGCAGTTGCGATGATGAAGCCTGGAGCTGTTCTGCTCAATACATCCCGCGGACCTGTTGTGGACAGTGCAGCTGTAGCTGCAGCACTTAATGAAGGCCGTTTGGCAGGTGCCGGTATTGATGTATTTGAAAACGAGCCTCCTATTGCCGCTGAGCATCCGCTGTGCGGTGCGAAAAACGCTGTACTGACACCTCATGTTGCTTTTGCCAGCCGTGAAGCATTGGAAAAGCGTGCGGAAATAGTCTTTGCCAATATCAGCTGCTGGCTGGATGGTAATCCGCAAAATATTGTAAAATAAAACAGAAAAGCCTGTCAGCTTAACTGACAGGCTTTTTTATTATAATACTTTCTGCAGCAGATTCAGCACATTGCGATGAGTAATCTTAGCGATTGTTTCATCACTGTAATTTTTGCTTTGCAGATATTCTATCAGCGGGCGATAATCCTGTACGCCTTTGATATTATAGGGAGGATGGCTGATACCATCAAAATCGCTGCCGAAGCCGATATGTTCGTCATTGCCCATAAGATTCAGCATATAGTCGATATGGCGGTAAACACTGTCGATGCAGGCATCGTTATAGTCCTCTTCGAGGAATTGTCCGGCGAAGGTAATGCCAATTAAGCCGTCATTTTCGTTGATAGCGGCAATTTGCTTATCCTCCAGGTTACGGGGGTGGGAGCAGAGGCTCTTAGCATTTGAATGAGTAGCAATAATAGGCTTGCTGCTGGTTTCGATAACATCCCAGAAGCCTGCAGGAGCAATATGGGAAACGTCTACCAGCATACCTAAACGGTTCATCTCCTGTACTACCTGACGGCCGAAAACTGTAAGACCGCCGCCGGAAGCTGCTTCATTGATGCCGTCAGCAATATCGTTGCGATTGCTCCAGGTAAGTGTCATAGCGCGTACGCCAAGGTCATACAGGCAGCGCAGTGCTTCCAGACTGCCGTCGATAGCGCCGCCTTCTTCAATGGCAAGCAAAGTAGCGGTTTTATGATTTAAAGCGTCAGCAGCATCTGCCTTAGTGAGAACCGGCAGCACATCGATGCCGTCAGCCTGCATTTTTTTTATTTCCTGTCTGTATTTATCCAACAGGCAGAGGGTATAGCGCAGACCGCCGTAGTAACGGAATTCATGGGTAGGAACAAAGATAGCGCAGAATTGCAGGCCGCCGCCCAGCTCAATCTGGCGTTTAATATCAAAGTGTTGGTCATTGCTGTATAAAGAAGTTTGTTTTTTATACAGTTCTGTGAGAGTATCACAGTGGCAGTCACAAATGAACATAAGAATCAATCCTTTCCAATCTAAATAAAAACAGCTGACTGCGTTGGCAGCCAGCTGTCAGTAAGTTAATCAATAACCGGAATAGTAGTAGAAGAAGGTCATGCCAATGGTTACGATCATAGCGCCTGCCATCGGGATAGCAGTACGTTTTACCAGGTCAAAGGAGGATACGCCGCCCATGCCGGAGGAAACAACGATAACAGCTGTGATCGGGGAGCAGTTACGCATGATGGAAGCTGCAAAGTGCATCGGCAGCAGCATCAGTACGGGATGCAGACCAGTGTGAGCTGCAACAGCCGGGGTAAGTGCAGCGAAAGCAAAGAACGGAGCGTTGCCGCTACCCATTACTACTGCAGATACGGCGATGATAGCAACCATAACCAGCATCATAGCCATAGGACCGAAGCCTAAGTCTTTACTGCTTTCAATAAGGGTGTTGATGGTACCCATAGCAATCAAGCCTTGTGCGAAGGTTTGACCAGCGATAATCAGGGTGATAACGTTAGCCATCTGCATACCGAGGCCATCAAAGAAAGCCTGGATATCGCCGAAGACTTTCTTTGCATCGCGCCATCTGATGTATTCGCAGCACATGCCGATGAAGAGACCGATAAACATAGCCATAACAATGTTCATCTTAACGGTGGTAATCCACAGAGAGCTGAAAGAAAGAATCAAAGCCAGCGGAATTACCGGCAGAATAGCGTAAATCATCGGTGCAGTATCTGCTTCGTCCTTAACGGTTTCAACTTCCATAGGAGCAACTACGTGACCAGCGCGTTTATCCATGTATTTCTGAGTGAAATAGTGGAGTGCGCCTACAACTACGAAAGCTACAGCAACGATAGGAACCTGATAATGGCTCCAGTAGAATACCGGGTTTACGCCGGCAGTTTCAGCAGAAAGGATGGTGCCGGTATCGCTGGGGCTCCAGTCAAAGCAGAGCGTGGTAGCAACTGCAGCGGTAGCGGACAGACGGCTTACGCCAAGGCCAATCAGAATTGGGAACATGGTAACCATGAGCAGCATAGCAAGACCGGAAGCACTGTTAATGCAGAGACCAATCAGCATACCTACAATCCAAGTACCGGACATTACCAGATAAGGAGATTTCAGTGCTAAAAGTGGTTTAATAGTTAAACGTACCAGAGCGCGGGAAGCGCCGATTTTATCCATATAACGGGCAAATGCGCCTACAGACATAATGTTCAGGCCTAATTTACCTACGTTAGAGCTCATAGCAGAACGCATAAATTCAAAAGCATCAAAGAATACGGAACCGGTTCTGGCTTTTTCTCCCAAAATCTGGCCGTAACCCAAGATAACAGCAAGATACATCAGGATCATACCGCCGAGGAAAAGCACCGGCTGCGGCTTGTATTTCTTATAGATCAGATAACCAACCCAGAAGGTAACAAGAGCCGAAATAACAACACCCATTTGCAACACCCTTTCCAAATAAAAATAGATTTTAGGTAGGTAAAGTATATCATTTTCAGAATACTTTGGCAACGTAAAAATATTTACATAAAGTAAATGCTTTGATTTTGAAAAGGAAAAATGTTGCTGTACAATGTAAAGGTTATTGATTTTTGTTGAAAAGTAATGCTTTTAAAGCATGTTGAACATAGAGCGCCTGGATAGCTTTGTTGCGGCCAAGGCCATACAGATGACCGCAGGTTGCTATGCCAAGTTGTTCGATGCGTGTTTTCCAGCTGTCTGCATCATCGCCGTACATATCGTTGGCAGCATGGTCACCGGCAACAACCATCAGCGGATACATGTGAACCTTTGTATATTTACGCTGCTGCAGCTGCTGGAGAACAGCATCAAAATTAGGGCTGTCTTCATCCTCAACTGTACCTACGAGGACCGGCAGATCCATGGAGTCAAAGTTTTTCTGCAGACGTACATAGGTCTGACCAAAAGCTTTGTTATTGCGGCGTGGAGTACCGTGACCCATGAGGATAATTCCTTCCGAGGGAGCAAGCTGCGGAATTTGAGCAGCGATAGCAGCCGCAACCAAAGGATAGTCTTCATCTATAGTTATTAACGGCGTACTGATAATAAAGGAATCAAAGGATGCTGCGAATTTATCCTTTAATGTCAGAATTTTTTGTTCAAATTCTTCACCGTGCAGTAAGTGTGTAGGCTGCAGCAGAATATGGCTAAAGCCTGCTTCCAGCAGTTTCTGTAAAGCTGTTTCCGGATCATCAACGAAGATGTTTTCTTTTGCCAAATGACGGCGCACTATGGCAGAGGTGTAGGCGCGGCAATGATGGTAGTTGGGAAAAGCTTCCTTTAGAGCCTGTTCAATGCCGCCGATATCTTTTTGACGTGATTCGGCAAATGTAGAGCCGAAGCTGAGAGTAAGGAAAGCAGAAGTGTTTTGCATACTAAGACCTCGTAATTATAAGATTTAAAAGTAATATATGACTGCAGTTTAAAAAATCCCTGCCTTATGGCAGGGATTTTTACATATTTTTTATTTGCTATTTTGCAAAGCTTCCCAGGATTGTTCCGCTTTATCAACAAATAATTTCTGAATAGCAGGATTTTCACCCAAACCGTGGATGTAAGGAGTTACTTTAAAGCCTGCTTTTTCCAGGATGGATTTATGAGAATCTTCTTCATTGCCTGCCATATCGTTGTTAGCGTGGTCACCTGCAACCATCATCAGCGGCATAATGGTAAGATTTTTAATCTTCTTAGCTTTCAGCTGCGGAATAACGGTTTCCAGATGCGGCCAGCCTTCTACAGAATAGATGAAGACATTATCATAGCCAAGTTCATTCAGGCGATCCTGCATTACTGCGTAGTAAGCATTTGCCGGATGCGGAGTGCCGTGTGCCATAATCAGTACGCCGTCTTTTTTGCCCAGTTTCGGGAATTGAGTAGACAGTGCCTGCATGGTTGCGGTAATATCGTCATCCTGACCTTCCTGGCCTTGCCAGTACATCAGCGGAGTACCGATAGTCATTTTCTTAAAGTCGTTTTTGTGCAGATTATATACTGCTTCTTTATAGGCATATTCCATGCCGGGAATGATATCCAGAGAAGTCAGAGCCACACGGGTATAACCTTCTTTTTTCAGCTGTTCTAAAGCCTGCTCAGGAGTAGGATATTCAATGCCTTCATTAGCTTTAATGCGGTCGATAATGATGTGAGAGGTGAAGGCAACCATAACCTTGGTATCAGGATGCTTTGCCTGGATAGCTTTAACAGTAGCGTCGATAGTTTTTTCGCGGGTATCTTTGAAGGTAGTACCAAAGCTCATTACCAGGATGGCATCTTTGTTGGGGAGCTGCTGCAGAGCGGCAGTTTCATGGGTACGTACACCGATTTGAGTAGCCTGCAGCAAGGCAGGGGTAGGAGCTTTAACTTCTTCACTGAGGCTGTAAGCTGCTTCTGCTGCGGGGATAGTACCAAGCAAAGCTGCGCAGGTAAAGGTCATTACGGCTAATTTCTTCATACTGGATTTCATAGTATAAACACTCCTTTTTTATTGGCTGAATACAAATCAGAGGAATAAAAAAACCTTGCCGATTCAGCAAGGGAAAAATATTTCTGTACTTTCCTCCCTATCGCTCGTAGATCAACGGTAAATATGGTTATGCAGGCCGGCTGTAAGCCGTTGGCGGCGGGACCGCGTCGCAAAGGACTTAATATTCTAAAAAGAACCTGCTTAGTATTCAGCTTTAGATATTAAAATTATAACATTTTTTATTGATAAGTCAATAAAGATGATAATAGATTTTAATAATAAAAAAGAGCATATAAAAACAGCTCTGCTTTAGCAGAGCTGTAAAATAGTTTATTTACCCTTTTTGATATTTTTCAGTAAGTCTTTAGCAGAGCGCTCCAGCATGCCGTTAGTGCTGTAGGTGTCACCACGGTCACGGGAATCACGGCTGGTAAAAATCATTGTTCCTGTTTCAGGGTCATAAACATTGTAGATTATTTCCAGATAAGCAGTATAATAAGTAACTTCCTGAACATAAACTTTATGCGGGATGGGGATGCTTACTTCTTTATAATGGCCGTTGCTGTCAACAACAGTGCTGCTTACATATTCAATCTTATTTTCAAAATGTGCCGGAACAACACGGGAAGAATAACCCAGTCTATTTACGGTAACTTGTAGGTCTACTGCTTTAGGAGCTTTTTTGGTTTTCTTTAATAAAGGAGTTTGGGTAGTTGTCTGCTTTTCAGCTTCAGCAGCAGGGTTTTCCGTAATCAGGAAGTTTTGCTTGGATGCTGCAGCATAAAGGGCAGACATAACATTTTGCTGAGCATTTTTTTCAGCAGTAAAATTACCGGCTGATTTACTGTTTTCGATAAATTCTGTAACATTGATGGCATTAACCTTGCTAAGGTCGTAATCTGGATGTGTCCAATAACTGGGAGATGCGGCTGCAGTAAGAGTAAATGACAGGAAAGCCAGAAGACAGATTGTCAGTACGGTTAATTTTTTCATTAGATACCTCTTTTCTTTAATTATTGATGTAATAGATTTTTTATACCGTTAAAGGTTTCAGGGCTGATAATATGTTCAATGCGGCAGGCATCTTTTTCAGCAATTTCCTTAGGAACTTTAAGGTATTCATTGATAAAACGGGTTAATGTAACATGTCTGTCGAGTACAGAGGAAGCTTTCTGCATGCCTGCTTCGGTAAGGTTAATTCTGCCGTCAGCTTCCATAGTGATATAGTTATCACGTTTTAAAATACTCATGGCACGGCTGACGCTGGCTTTGGTAAAATTCATTTCTGTAGCGATATCAATAGAACGGACATTGCCGTTACGTTGTTTAAGAATAAGTATTGTTTCCAGATAGTTTTCTCCGGATTCGAGCAAGGGCATGATAAGACCTCCGTACAAATTGTTGTAATTATATTTTAGCATAAGAAAAGAGATTGATAAAGCAGTATCAGCGATAGGCAGTGATAGTGTATAATGAAATGGAAGAAGCGGAGGTTATTATGCTGAATTTTATTAAGGAAAAAAACGATGTCTGGAGTAAACTGCTGGCAGCACGTAAGCCTATTGTTTTGTACGGTATGGGCAACGGTGCTGATAAAATACTGGACTGGTGCGAAAAAAACGGAGTAAAAATAAGCGGAATTTTTGCCAGTGATGGTTTTGTCCGTTATCAGCGATTCAGAGGCTTTACTGTATGCAGTTATCAGGATATTATAGAACGATTTGGCGAAGATATTCTGATAGTGATTGCCTTTGCCAGCGAGATTCCGGAGGTGCTGGCAAAGTTTAAAGAGCTTGCCGAGAAGCATGAGGTACTGGCGCCGCATTTAGCCCTTTTTGCAGAGGAAGAAACAGTAAGCTGTCGTTGGCTGGAAAAATATGAACAGCAGCTGCAGTATGTGTACGACAGATTAGCAGATGAAAAGTCACGTGAAGTATTTGCTGCTGCTTTAAACTATAAATTGAGCGGCGATATAAGATATCTGCTTGCCTGTGAAACAGACAGAAAAGCAGACCTTAAGGAATTGTTTAACTGGGGTAAGCAGGAGATATATCTTGATTTGGGAGCCTATAACGGCGATACGGTACAGGAGTTTTTAGAGCTTGCTGACGGAAGTTATCGTAAAATTATTGCGGTAGAGCCTGACAGACGTAATTTTAAGAAGCTGGAAAAATTACATGAAACCTTGCGGGACAATTTTGTTACCTGCCAGAAGGGAATCTGGTCTCAGAGTGAAAAAAAAGGCTTTTCTGACAGTGGCGGCAGACAGTCAACTTTAATGGCAGGACAGAAAAATATTATACCTGTAGATACTATTGATAATATCTGCGGCGATGACCCGGTAACATATATTAAGATGGATGTAGAAGGGGCAGAAAAGGAAGCACTGAATGGCGGCAGAGCAGTTATTTCTAAGTATCATCCCAAGATTCTGGCAGCGGCTTACCATTATGATGCGGATATCTTTTTGTTGCCGCTGCTGTTATGGCAGATTGTGCCTGAGTATAAAGTATATCTGCGTAAGCATCCTTATATACCTGCCTGGGAATTAAATTTTTTTGCTGCTATCTAGCGGGACACAAAAAGTCCAAGAAGGACAAAAAGCGTCAAATGTAATATAGTGGTGGAATGTCTTTTTTTGAAACGTAAAAGTGACAGAAATTTTCAAAAAAGTGCAAAGAATTTGTAAACTGTAAGCAGGAAAACGCAAGAATTGGAGAGAATTTAAAAAAGGAAAGTACGTGTAGTGTGAGTTTATGATGATAAATTTATTAAAAAGAAGGAGTGTTAACAATGAAAAAATCTAAATGGATGTTAGGTGCTGCCGCTTTATTAGCTTTGTCCGTAGCAGTTGCAGGTTGCGGTGGTGACGACAAAAAAGCTGACAGCGGCAAAGGCGGTTTGTCCGGTGAAGTAATGGTTTATACCTCTATTTATCCGGATATTATCGACAATATGTGCAAACCTAATGTTGCCAAAGCTTTCCCCGATATGAAAGTTAACTGGTTCCAGGGCGGTACTGAAAAAGTTATCACTAAGATTACCGGTGAAATTAAAGCTAAAAAAATTGCTGCTGATGCATTGATGGTAGCAGATCCTTCCTATTATCTGAAACTGGACGAACAGAAATTACTGCTTCCGTATGTTTCTCCGGAAGCTAAAAATGTTATCAGTGAAAAAGATAAAGAAGGCGCATGGACTGCAGTACGTATCAGCAACATGATCATTGCCTACAATTCCGATAAACTGAAACCGGAAGATGCTCCGAAAACCTGGGAAGATCTGACCGACCCGAAATGGAAAGGCAAAATTGCTATGCCTAACCCGATGCTGTCCGGTACTGCTTATGTTGCAGTAGGTGCATTGGCTGACAAATATGGCTGGGAATACTTTGATAAACTGAAAGCAAACGGTATCCGTGTTGAAGAAGGCAACTCTGCTATCCAAAATAAACTGTTGACCGGCGAATATGCTGCAGCTATGATTTTGGAAGAAAATATTCTGAAACTTGCTAATACCAAGAACGAGCCTTTGAAAGTATCCTATCCTGAAGACGGCGTAGTAATGGTTCCGTCTCCGATTGCTATTTTCAACACCACTAAGAATCCGGAAGGTGCTAAGGCGCTGGTTGACTGGTGGCTGTCCAAAGAAGGTCAGGAAGCAGTTGTTAAAGGCTGGATGCACTCTGTTCGCGGAGATGTTCCGGCTCCGAAAGGTGCTCCTGAAACCAAGAAACTGGTAGAAGGCGCAATCAAAGTTGACTGGAAGAAACTTGCTGACAACAATGCTGAAATCAAGGAAGAATTCCGTAAGAGAGTTATGGAATAAGCTGCCGAAAATTATAAAAATTAGGTAGTATGGCGAAAAACAGGGGCGTTTATACGTTCCCTGTTTTTCCTGCGTTATAAAAGTATCTATTTTTCTCCGGTTTTTATATGCAGAAAGGAGTATTTTTTACTTTATGGGAAGAATTAACAGCAAATTCTTAGTCATTGCGTTTTCCGTATTGATGCTGATATATTTTGTAATATTCCCGATGGGTGTGCTGCTTTATGACAGCATTATCTATAATGGCAGCATCAATTTTGAAAACTATCGTAACGTATACAGTCAGGATGTTAACTGGCGTGCTTTGACCAATACTATCAATCTGTCTTTGTTGGTTATGGTTGCCAGTGTTATTATTACATTTCCGCTGGCCTGGCTGGTTGGCCGTACTGATATGCCCGGTAAGAAGGCTTATCGTACTCTTTTGGTTTCCAGCTATATGATTCCGCCCTATGTAGGTGCTATTGCGTGGGTACAGCTGCTCAATCCCAGTGTTGGCTATATGAACAATATTTTCAAGTGGATGTTCGGCTTGCAGCAGGCTCCTTTTGATATTTATACTACTGGCGGCTTAGCATGGGTATTAACATTATTTTATTCTCCCTTTGCGTTTATAACTATTTCTCGTGCAATGGAGAAAATGGACCCGACTTTGGAAGAAGCAGCCAGAGTTTCCGGTGCTTCACCGCTGCGCACTCTGCTTGATGTTACTCTGCCTTTGATGGCTCCCAGTATTTTTGCCGGCGGCCTCTTGGTATTTATTGCGGCAGGCAGCTGCTTTGGTATTCCTGCTATCGTTGGTATGCCTGGTAACATAGAAGTTATGACTACCCGTATCGTAACTTATATTTACATGGGTGACGTTGATGGTGTCCGCGATGCTACTGCTTTGGCTGCATCTTTGATGTTCTTAGCAAATTTCCTGCTGTTCTTCATGACCTGGATTGTAGGCCGTAAGGACTATACTACTATCAGCGGCAAGAGCACTCGTCCTAATATTGTTGAGCTGGGAAAATGGAAATGGCCTGCTTTCTGCGCCGTAGGTGCTTACAGCATGATTTCTGTAATTATTCCTTTAGGCTCTATCGTGATTACTTCTCTGATTAAGAGTATGTCTAAACCGATTACTCTTTCCAACCTGGGTTTTGATGCCTGGATTCCTGTTATCAGCAGCTCTCAGTACATGGAAAGCATTTGGAACTCTGTTATTTATGCAGTTATTGCTGCTACTATCGGTACTTTACTTTCTCTGTTCGTTGCGTATCTGGCAGTTAAGACTCATGTTAAAGGACGCAGCATTCCTGACCTGCTGACTGTTATCGGCGGCAGTACTCCTAGTATCGTTATTGCCCTGGCATTGGTTGTTACTTTCTCCGGCAACTTCGGTCTGAACCTGTATTCAACTATGTGGATACTGGTAGTCAGCTATTTGGTAAAATATATGACTATGTCCGTACGTACCATTGCTGCTTCTCTGAGTCAGGTTCATATTTCTCTGGAAGAAGCGGCACTTAATTCCGGTGCTAACTGGCTGAGATGCTGCAAGGACATTATTATGCCGCTTATTGCTCCGTCAATTATTGCCGGCTGGTTCCTGATTTTTATGCCGTCTTTCTACGAACTGACCATGTCATTGCTTCTGTACGGCAGTGATACCAAGACTATCGGTGTATTGCTGTATGAACTGCAGACTTATGCTGATACTCAGAATGCTTCCGTACTGTCGGTAATTATTTTGGCTATCGTATTGATTGGTAACCTGATTCTTAATAAACTGAGTAAGGGTAATGTTGGTATTTAACGAAGGAGTGTAATCAATGTCTGAAGTACGTATTGAACATGTTTATAAAAGATTTGGCAAAGTAACTGCTGTTAATGATTTTCACCTGGTTGTAAAAGACGGTGAATTTGTTTCTATCCTTGGTCCTTCCGGCTGCGGCAAGACTACTACTCTGCGTATGATTGCTGGTTTTGAACGTGCAACGGAAGGTGAAATCTATATTGGTGATGCCTGTGTAAGCTCTTCTATCAAAGGCAGCTTCACTCCGCCGGAAAAACGCGATATCGGCATGGTATTCCAATCTTATGCTGTATGGCCGCATATGACAGTAGAAGAAAACGTAGCTTATCCGCTGAAAATCCAGAAAGTTCCCAAAGAAGAAAGAATGCAGCGTGTTCAGGAAATGTTGGAACTGGTGCATTTGGGTGAATATGGCAAACGTTATCCCCATCAGCTTTCCGGCGGTCAGCAGCAGCGTGTTGCATTGGCACGTGCGCTGGTAGCTCAGCCTGGACTGCTCTTGCTTGACGAACCTTTGTCTAATCTGGATGCTAAGCTGCGTGAAAGTATGCGTTTTGAAATTCTGTCCATTCAGAAAAAGCTTGGTATTACCGTTGTCTATGTAACCCATGACCAGAGCGAAGCCATGGCAATGAGTGACCGTGTCGTGGTTATGAGCAAAGGTGTTGTACAGCAGATTGGTGCTCCCCATGAAATTTATACTACTCCGGCTAATAAGATGGTAGCAGACTTTATCGGTCTGGTTAACTTCATGGATGGTGAAGCTAAAGGTGATCGTGTATTTATTAAAGGTACGGACATTTCCTTTGCTAACTCTGCTAATGTCAGTGGCGAGGCAATTATTGCAGTTCGTCCGGAAAATATCACCATGTCTCTGAGCGGCGGTCTGATTAAAGGTGTACTTACCCATCGTTTCTATCTGGGTGATGCTGTTGATTATCGTATCCAGGTGGGCGACCATAACGTACGCGTTATTGAAAAAGGCGCTGATCTGCATAAATTCAAAGATGGAGATACCGTATATCTGGACTTTGAACAGGTTATGGTTTTTGACCGTGATTAATAGTTAATAAAAAATCCGTCAAGATATTTTAATATCTTGACGGATTTTTTTTTATCTGCCTGTTTAGTTTTGGCAAAGACGATTTCACGTATGCAGACTTCCTGCGGCATTTGATAAGCAAAAAGAGCACAATCGGCAATCTTATCAGCATCAAGTCCGCCGTTAATGGTTTCTTTCCACTGATTATAATCGCTTTTGATTCCTTCATCGCTGGTATGGCTTAAAAGCGGTGTTTCCACTACGCCGGGAGCCAGTACAATAAGACGTACGTTTTTATCGGCAATTTCTTTGCGCATATTTTCTGTAATAGCATGCACAGCAAATTTAGTGCCGCAGTAAACAGCATGATTATCAAAGGTTTTGCGTCCTGCTATGGAGCTGATATTGATAATCGTGCCATGATTGCGTTCCAGCATGTCCGGCAGTACAGCCTGCGTACCAGTGAGGATGCCTTTGATATTGACGTCAATCATCTGCTCCCATTCAGTATACAGCTGGCGGTCAGGATGTCCTAAAAGCATAACTCCGGCACAGTTGATGAGTAAGTCTGTTTTGCCGTATACTGCTTCTGCCTGGCGAATAGCATTCGTTATAGCTTCAGGATTGGTAACATCTGCAGAAATGCAGATACTGTTAGGCAAATTGAGTTCCTGCATAGGTTTCAGTCTTCTTGCCAGCAAAAGCAAAGGATGTCCGGCTGCAGAAAAACGACGGGCTAATTGACTGCCGATACCGGAGCTGGCGCCGGTAATAACTACTAATTCTTTAAGCATCTTATAACCTTCTTTCTTATTTTACAAAAATTAGTACAGGATTTATAATCTCTATATAATTATAATTATTATAGAAGGCTGTACAAGAACGCAGTTTTTTGGCTGTAAGTGAAAAAAAGTGCACTTAGGAGGATAAAATGGAGAAAATTAAGGTAATCTGCGAAATGGAAGTAACCATTAAGCTTATTGGCGGAAAGTATAAGCCTTTGCTGCTTGCCTCTCTTTTAGCTGCACCTGGAAAAAGATTTAATGAACTGCAGCGAGAAATAGGGACAGTTTCTCAGCGTACCTTGACTAATCAGCTACGTGAGCTGGAAGCAGACGGACTTATTGAACGTAAAGTATATGCTCAGGTACCTCCTAAGGTAGAATATTACTTAACGGAAAAGGGTAAAAGCCTGGAGCCGTTATTGGAAATGATGTGCAGCTGGGGCAGTGAGCATATGGATGACAGATTTGAACTGACTAATCCTTTATGTGAATAATGTTGCACAAGCAGTTGCATCTTAATATGCTATAATGAAAGCAGAAAGGTGGAAGAAGATGCACAGAGTTTTTATAGCAGTAATCCTGCTTATGAGCTTATTGCTTTCCGGCTGCCAACAGCAGCAGAAGCAGGAGACAGAGATAACTGTCTGCAGCAGTATGGAAAGTAAGGCTACTGCTGTTTTGGCAGATGATTTTACAAATAAGACAGGTATTAAGGTTAAGATAATACGTTTGCCTGCCGGTTCCTTTAACGAACGTATAGAGTTTATAAGAAAGAATAATGTGGACTGCTGGCTTGGCGGTACTGTGGAAGAATATTATCTTGCCAGTCAGCAAAATTTACTGCAGCCGTATCTTACGAAGGAAGCTTATAAAGTACCGGCAGCTATGCGCAGTAAAGAGGGATACTGGACCAGTTTATATCTTGAATATGTTGCTTTTATCAGCAATAAAGACAGACTGCATGAACTGGGATTGTATGCACCTGATACCTGCACAGAGCTTTTGAAGCCGCAGCTGCGCGGTGAAATAGTTATTCCTGATTATATCTATGGCGGTGCAAGCTACGGACTTTTAACTTCTATCTGGCAGCTGCGCGGGCGTCAGCAGGCACTGCAATATGCTGCTGAGCTTAACAAGCAGCAGGTTACCTATACCGACCATATCAGTGATGCGGTGGATATGGTTTATACGGGCCGCAAGACTGTAGCGGTTTTGCCGCTGCGCTATGCATTAAAATTGGAAGAACGTTATAATCACCTGTTTGCTACTGTAGTAGAAGATGCTAACAGAAATCTGCTCACCGGGGCTGCAGTCATTAACGGCAGCAAACAGCAGCAGGAGGCTTGCCGCTTTATAGATTATTTAATGAGTGATGACAGCCTGCAGGTGCTGAATAATAATGGCTACCAGTATTTATGGCATGTGAAGGATTATCCACATAATAATCTGCGTAAAGAACTTTTAGGCAATGTGCGGGTACCGGTTGATGATTTAAGCTGGACAGCAATAGAGAAAAATGAAATTATCAGGCAGTGGCTCAGTGCAGGCGCAGAGGAGGCAGGCTAATGAAAAAGTTTGGAATGTTGGCATTTCTGGCAATGTTGGCAATGAATGCTGTGACTGCAGAAGCAGCAGAAAAAGACAACTTTTACTGGCTGGGACAGATTAATAAGGCTACAGCAGTTATAAATACGCAGCAAGGTCTGCTGACTAAAGAACAGGGGCAAGGCTTTGCCAAAAGTATTGCACAGGTCTTGCAGGACGGAGATAATGGCGGTGCACGTCCTAATTTGGTAATTACTTTTGAGCCTTTGCTGATTAAGGCGTATGGCAGCGAAGAAATTACCATGCTGCATGCAGGACGTTCCAGTCAGGATATGCTGAGCACAGTAAATTTTGCCATGAGCCGCGAGCAGGCTCTGGAACTTGCAGCAGCGCTGGACGATATGCAGACAACTTTGTTGAAACTTGCTGCTCAGCAGCAAGCGACTATTATTCCCAACTATACCAATGGTGTGGCAGCACAGCCTAACAGCCTGGGACATTATCTGCTCGGCTATGCGTATGCCTTTGGGCGTGATGCGCAAAGATTACAGCAATATTATGGCAGACTTAATCGTTCACCGATGGGAGCTACAGTACTGAACGGCACCGGCTGGCCGCTTGACAGGGATAGAATGGCAGGTTATCTGGGCTTTGACAGTATTGCCTATAATACTTACGATGCTGGACAGATTTATACTTCTGAAAATGCGGCGGATGCAGCTGCGGTAACAAATAATATCGCGCTGCATATCGGCAGTTTTATTGAAGAAATTATGCAGCAATATGCGCAGCCGCGTCCATGGATAATTTTGCGTGAGGGCGGCGACAATACTTATGTTTCCAGTGCCATGCCGCAAAAACGTAATCCTGGTATATTAAATAATGCCAGAAGAGATGCTTCCATGCTGTTGGGAGATGGAACAACGGTATTGTTCAGAGCTCATAATATTCCGGCTGGCATGCCGGATGGCAGGACCGGGGCGGAAACATTATTGAAGGATGCAGCTAAGCTTGTGCGTGATTTTGACCATATTTTACAGGCTTTGGTTATTGATCCTGAGCGCAGCCTGGCAGAACTTAATCTGGACTGGACCTGTTCACAGGAAATTGCCGATGTGATGATGCGTAAATATCAGATTCCTTTCCGAACCGGACATCACTTTGCTTCTGAAATAGTAACTTATGCCCGTAAGAATAATATCCCGCCTTCAGATTTTTCTTACGAAGAGGCACAGAAGATATATCTGCAGCTGGCGGCTAAGGATAAAAGCTTGCCGGCGATGCTGCCTCTGACTGAAGCTGAATTTAAAGCAGCTCTTGATCCTGCGGCTATTGTGGCTGCCAGAGCGGTTAAGGGAGGACCGCAGCCGGCAGAAATGGCTAAAATGCTGCAGCAGTGTGATAAAGAGTTGCAGCGTAATAAGGACTGGACAGATGCGGCTGTTAAACGTCAGCGGGAGGCAGAGAATAAACTGAATAAAGATTTTGCTGCCTTGTTAAACGGGAATAAATAAGAAAAGCTCTTCTGACAGATGTCAGAAGAGCTTTTTGTTTAGTCTACTTTATGCTTAACGTGGTCAAGTGCCTGATCGAAGAGTGTTAATACATGCTCATCATCCAAAGAGTAAATGACTTCTTTGCCGTCTTTAGTATATTTTACCAGATTGGCAGAGCGCAGCAGACGCAGTTGATGAGAAATAGCAGAATGAGTCATGTTCAGTGCTTCGGCGATACAGCTGACGCAGAGTTCCTGATGTGCTAAAAGCGCCAGAATACGAATGCGCGTAGGGTCGCTGAGCACTTTAAAGATGGCTGCCATGGGGAGAATATATTTTTCGTTTTCGTGTCCCGGCAGCGGAAGAGTTGTATTATGCTGATGAGAAGTAGTCATGGGTTTCACCTGTTTTTAATATATGTTCTGTAGCCCTGCGAGAAAAAGTAAATCAGTATTGCGCAGTAGAAAAAGCCGCCGATAGGAGTGCGGGTGATAAACCAGGCAGGAAAAATAAAAAAGCTGACCAGTAAAAATAAGAGCTGGGGCAGTGTGGTTATTAATCCGCTTAGACCAGACGCAGCAAGACGTTCCTTGATTTTTAGGCAGGAAAGTACACTGTAGCGGGAAGCAAAGATGCCGAAGCAGAAGCCGCTCAGCGCGTAAAGAATATAATTTATCAGTGTGCCGATATCCATATTATTTATCCGTTCCGCCGCTCAGACGGCTTTGTTTAAGAATACCGCTCTTAATAAGCAGGCCGGCAATAATACTGCCGCCGACAGTGCTTACAAGAAAGGGCGGAATAAAGAACCAGGCTGCAGCATTGCTGCCAAGTACGACAGAAGCTATTATCCAGGCTACAAATCCGCCCAGCAGGCCGGTGCCGATTATTTCTCCTGTCATTGCTGCCGCAATATTACGGTAACGGGCAAAAGCCAGTCCTGCAAGCAATGCGCCTATCATACTGCCGGGAAAGGCTAACAGTGAACCGGTACCCAGCATATTGCGCAGGCAGGAAATAATGAAAGCTATGGCAGTACTATAAAAAGGGCCCAGGATAACTGCGGCCAAAACATTTATAGCGTGCTGCACGGGAAAGCATTTGGAAACTCCAGCGGGGATATAGACCAGATGAGCGCTTAAAGTGCCTATGGCAATCAGCAGTGCTGCCGTAGTAAGTTTACGTACCTGCATGGACAGACCTCGTTTCATATTAGTAAAAGATAGTTTAACTTTTATTATAAGCATTAGCTGGCGGGGGTGCAATAAAAAATTGCAGGTGAAAAAGATTTTCTGTAGAATTTAAAAAGAAACACTTTTAATTGGCGAGGTACAGATTATGCAGGCTTTAGAAGGTATTAAGGTTATAGATTTTTCCAAGTGGCTTCCCGGACAATATTGCGGGATGCTGCTGGGTGATTATGGGGCGGAAGTTATCAAGGTGGAGGATGTAAAGGGAGACAGTACGAGAAACTTCTTTCCGGAAAAAGCTCCTGGTATGAGCTATTGGCATCTGATGCTGAATAGAAATAAACGCGGGCTTGCTGTAGATATCCGTCAAAAGCAGGGTCAGGAAATACTCTTAAAGCTTTTGCAGGATGCGGATGTATTTTTAGAGGGTTTCAGACCAGGTTATCTGGCGCGTTATGGTCTTGATTATGAAACAGTACATGCACTTAATCCACGCTTAGTATATTGCTCTATCACGGGTTTTGGACAGCATTGCCATAAGCCTGCGCATGATCTTAATGTAGTGGGGCTGGCAGGGCTTAACTCTTTGGATGACACGGGCGGAGCCTGTGTGCCGGAGGTGCAGGTTTCTGCCATAGGCAGCGGCTTGAATGCTTTGAGTGCTGTATGTATGGCTTTATTTGCCCGTGAACGTACAGGCGGCGGTCAGCATCTTGATGTCAGCCTTTTTGCTACTGCGCTCAGTATGCAGGTAACAGGTATCAGCAGCCGTTGGGGCAGTGAAGAAACTGGAGCGGCTGAATTTGGGCGCACAGCACATTATTATAATATTTATCGTACGAAAGATAATCGTTACCTGACGGTTGGAACTATTGAACCTAAATTTTGGCAGCGCTTCTGCAGTTTGATTGGGTGCGAGGAGCTTACAGAAAGACAGTATGATTTTGCCCATGAGCAGGAGATGAAACAAAGTATTGCCGCTAAAATAGCAGAGCATACTCAGCAGGAATGGCTGCAGCTTATTGGCGATGAAGAATTTTGCGTAACACCGGTATGTTCCTTGCAGGAGGCACTGCAAAGCGAATTAACTGAGCAGCAGAAGCTGCTGATAGAGCAAGACAGCGATTTAGGCAGCATAAGATATGTAGGTGCGCCGGTTAAATTTTCGGAGCAGCAGGCTTCGGTACGCCGCCGTGCTCCCTTGTTAGGTGAGCATACCAAAGAAATACTGACTGAACTTGGTTATAATGAGAAGGAAATAGCTAAATTTTTCGAGCAGAAGATTATCTAGTCAGGAGGCATTATGAAAAAGATATTTTTAACCGTATTATTCGCCTGCTGCCTGCTTTTAGGCTTTGCACCGCCTACTGAAGCCGGCATTATCAGCCAGCAGCAGGAAATTGAAATGGGACGCGAAACAGCTATGCAGCTAGAAGCTCAATATGGGGTAGTACAGGATGAAGAGCTGCAGGCAAGAGTAAACAGGATAGGGCAGAAGCTTGTAAGTGTCTGCGGACGGCAGGATATTGAGTATTCCTTTAAAGTTTTGAACAGCAACGAAGTCAATGCTTTAGCCTGCCCGGGCGGATTTATCTATGTGTTTAAAGGTTTGACTGACTATATGCCTACTGATGCAGAACTGGCAGGTGTTTTGGGCCATGAAATAGGTCACGTAGTAGAAAAGCATACGGTCCATCAGATAGAAAAACAGATGCTGACTACGCTTGTACTGCTGGCAGTAACACGCGGAGAGGCGCTTGGTCTGGTACAGATGGCTCAGCAGGCTTTGTTTGCGGGCTACAGCCGTACAGATGAACGCGGCGCAGATAAAGAAGGTTTTTATAATACTGTTAAAGCAGGTTACAATCCCTACAGCATGATTATTACCTTAAATAAGCTGGATGATTTGGCTGCTCAGCAGGGAAATCCGGGTTATGGCCTTTTTTCCAGCCATCCTGAGCCGGAAGAGCGTGTAAAAAGAGTAATGAAGCTTATTGATAAGCTTGATGTACATCCTGATGTAGTTATTGAGGATGATGACCATGCCTATGTTTGTGAAGGTGACTGGCGCTTTAATATCAGCCGCAGCATCGGCAGCAATAAAGCTAAATATCGCGCTTACTTGCTTGCCGGAAGTTTATGGACTGTACGGCAGCGCGGCGTTGTCAATCCCGACTATTTTGTAGTGTATGATAACGGCAGTTATGCTCATATCTACTATGACGATATTCAGCTGCTGACGGTATACAGTCAAGAAGCAGGAGCTTTTGGTACTGCCGGGAATTATGCGGCGGCTTGCACAGATTTATTAAGACAATGGGCAGCTGTGGCTAATACTAACGATGCTAATGCCAAAGCTAAAAAGAAAAAATAAATATAAATGAAAAACAAAAACTCCGTCATCTTAAAGATGACGGAGTTTTTCAGTTAAGGATTTATTATGCGAAATAGCGTTTCAGCAGACCTTCGAATGCTTTGCCGTGACGAGCTTCGTCGCGAGCCATTTCATGAACGGTGTCATGGATTGCATCCAGGTTGAGAGCTTTAGCGCGTTTTGCCAGATCAGCTTTACCAGCGGTTGCACCGTTTTCAGCTTCTACACGCATTTCCAGGTTCTTTTTGGTAGACGGGGTTACAACTTCACCCAGCAGTTCAGCGAATTTAGCTGCATGTTCTGCTTCTTCAAAAGCAGCTTTTTCCCAGTACAGGCCGATTTCAGGATAGCCTTCACGGAAAGCAACACGGCTCATAGCCAGGTACATACCAACTTCGCTGCATTCGCCGTTGAAGTTAGCGCGCAGGTCAGCTTTGATATCTTCAGGAACGTCAGCTGCAATACCTACTACGTGTTCAGCAGCCCAGCTCATTTCGCCGGACATTTCGGTGAATTTGGAAGCAGGAGCTTTACATTGCGGGCAGTATTCCGGAGCTGCTTCGCCTTCATATACATAACCACATACTTGACAAACGAATTTTTTCATTGAGTATCCCTCCATATTATTATCTTAATATTTGAATTTTAATTGCACATCTTAGTTGATGTATCCTTGACATGTCATATAATAGCATACTTCAAATGATTCGTCAACAATAATTATTATTTATTACAAAAAATAAAAATAAAACACGTGCCGTTTGGCACGTGCTGTAATTTTATTAGAATTTTACGGTTACGCCCATGTTGACGCCTCTGGCTTTCATATCGCCGTCATCGCCAAGAGCTTCCTGGAATTTGTGGTCATAATAGGAAAGATTCAACTCTACATTGTTGAGGATGGGTTTGCTTACACCGATTTCATAGGATTTATTTTTATCGCCGTAACCAACATTGCCCCATACTGTGAAGAGCAGCGGCAATTCAAACTGAGCCTGTAAACCAATCTGACCGGAATTGTTATTGTGTCCGCCCATATGGTCAGTGCTGGTATCAGCATTCAGATAGCCTGCATACGCAGAAAGATTAGGGAGCAGTTTATACATAAGGTTCAGCTGCTGGGTACGGGTTTTGCCTTCGTCAGCTTTAAAATTATCCCATCTGTAGTTCAGAGCAGTGTTGCTGCCAAGACCTACGGTGGCGCCCAGATAGGTGCTGTCAGATTTGCTCATTTTGTAATTGTCGCCTTCAATGCTGGAAGGAAGAGTGATGCCGGCGTCAATAGCTACTTTGCCTGGTTCGTAGCTTTTCAGCGGAGAAGCGTAGGCGGCAGTAGATATACCTGCTGTAATAACAGCGCTGGCAAGGAGTGCTGCATAAATTTTCTTCATAGTTTTCATTCCTTTGCTTTAAATATTTCGTTTTTTATTTTAACATACTAAAAATTTTATGCAAGAATAATAAGTGTCAGTTATTTTACAAAAGCTTTAAAATACTTGTAAAAAGATGTGAAAAATAGGATAATATCTATGTATATCTAAATTTAAAGGCGGATTATATGAGCGAGACTACGGCTAATAATGATAATAAAAAATTTCTCAAGGGAACGCTGATTCTTACTGCTTCCAGTATTGTGGTAAAAGTAATCGGTTCATTAAACTGGATTATCTTGTCACGTGTTTTAGGCGGTGAGGGCATTGGCCTGTATCAGATGGGTTTTCCCATTTATCTGATGGCGATTACTGTTTCTTCTGCAGGCATACCGGTAGCGATTTCTATTATTACGGCAGAAAAGCTGGCTAATAAGGACTATCGCGGTGCCAAGCGGGTATTCAGTGTTTCTTTGCGGCTATTGCTGGTCAGTGGTCTGATTTTTTCTTCGGCCCTGTTCTTTGGTGCCGGCTGGTTAATTGATAATAATTTTATTCGTGACGGACGTGCTTATTACTCTATTATTGCACTGGCGCCGGCTGTATTTTTTGTAACCTTCCTGGCCAGCTTCCGTGGTTATTTGCAGGGATGGCAGATCATGACTCCGACCGCAGTTTCGGAAATAGTAGAGCAGCTGATGCGCGTTTTCACTATGCTGATTTTCGCAGATTTGCTGCTGCCTTACGGTTTGGCTTATGCAGCAGGCGGTGCAAGTATGGGCGCCGGCGTAGGTGCTTTCTGTGCTCTGCTGGTGCTGATGTGGTTTTACAGACGGCTTAAACGCAAGCTGCATGCGGAAATTGCGGCGCAGGATGATACTGCAGAGGTTGAGGGTGCCTGGCATATTATTAAAAGAATGCTGCGTCTGGCACTGCCGGTATCGCTTTCAAGCTTAATGCTTCCTATTGGCGCTAATCTTGACCTTTTAATTGTGCCGCAGCGTTTAGAGGCTGCCGGCTTCAGCGTCAGATCGGCAACGGAACTTTTCGGCTATCTTACTGGCATGGCCGTGCCGCTGGTTAATCTTGCAGCAATCTTTACCGCAGCTATGACGATCAGCTTGGTTCCTTCTATTTCTGAATCAAGAGCTCTCGGTAACTTGGATGCTATTCGCGAAAAAATTAAAATTGCTTTCAGAGTTGCCATGATTATTACCTGTCCGTGTTTTATGGGCCTGTATTTTCTGGCAGAAAAAGTAGCAGCGCTGATTTATAATGCGCCGGGTGCTGCAGCTGCTATTCAGACAATGAGTGTAGGCATTTTGTTTTTAGGTCTGCATCAGATCAGTACAGGTATTCTGCAGGGGCTTGGCAAAACTTCCATACCGGTAATCAATATGATTTTAGCCGGTGTAGTTAAGGTAGCTTTGAGCTGGACCTTGACAGCTGTACCGTCTTTAGGAGTTAAAGGTGCTTCTATGGCGACGGTGGCAGATTTTGCTGTAGCTGCGATTATCAATATGTGTTTTATTTATAAATTTACCGGTTATCATCTGTCAGCTGGTAATTTATTAAAACCTTTGGCTGCGTCCGGTGTAATGGGGGCAGTTATTTATGGTGTTCTGTATTTCTGTGGCGGCTGGGGTGCTTGGGCTATTTTAGTTGCCATGATAGCGGCTGTGCCGTCTTATGCGTTGGCGCTGATTGCCTGCGGAGGCCTGCATCAGGAGGATATGGAGAACATTCCTTTTGTAGGTGCAAGAATGCTGCGATTAGGACAACGCTTCGGGTATTTTAAAGGATAAGAAAATGGAAACAGAAAAGAAAGATATCAAGAAAGAACAATGTGAAAGCTGCAGGATAGTTCTGCCCGGCAATAAGGTGTTTTCCTGCAGTGCAGGAAGTTTTAAATGGCTGGTAGTGCTGGGGGCTGTGATTATTCTGGCTTCTGTATCAGCAGCAGGTTATTTTGGCTATCGTCTTTATCAGTTCCGCAGTGAACAAAGTGCGTTTGCCGAATATCAGCAGCATAAGGAGCAGGAGCAGGCAGCATTGCAAAAAATGCTCAATGACAATGAAAAGATGCTGCGTGATATGGCAGAACTTTCCAATTTGGAAAAGAAGCTGCGCCGTACGCTGATTCGTGATGTAGATAACAGTAAATTAGCTGGCGGTACTGATGAAGCAGCAGAAACCACAGAATCTGGACGTTATCTTGGTCAGGGCGGACCTAAAGAAAAACTTGGCATCAGTGAACTTAAAGCCTTGCTTGAAGTACAGAATCAAAATATCAGCCAGATGATTGCAGAAAGAAAAAACTCCGTTTCAGAGCTGCTGCAGGTAATTGGCGGACAAAGTGGTACCATGGCAGCTTTTCCGGATAAATGGCCTGTTCAGGGCGGCGAGATAAGCTCCCCTTACGGAAGCCGAGTTGGCCCTATTGAAGGCGGCTACGAATGGCATCAGGGCATAGATATTGCTGTTGATTTTGGTGCGCCTGTATATGCCAGTGCTGCAGGCAAGATAGAGCAGGCTGGCTGGAACGGCGGCTATGGACGTTATGTAAGAATCAATCATGGCAATGGCTATGAAAGTGCTTACGGTCACATGAGCAGTCTTGCTGTAGAGGCAGGGCAGCAGGTTGCTAAAGGCGAGATTATCGGCTTCGTTGGCAGCAGCGGTTACAGTACCGGTCCGCACATACATTATGAGGTGCTGGTAGATGGTCAGGCTGTAGACCCTTATTATATGCTGAAAAGCAGAGAATAAATAAAAAAGCAGTTATATCCTTTTGGATATAACTGCTTTTACTTTTACGAAAAATTATTTGCCAAGAATGATTTTGGTCAGATCCATCGGGTCAACAATTTTGCCGTCTTTGTAAACGCGCATGTTGCCGCTGGCAATTTCGTCGATGAGGATTACTTCATCGTTATTGTAGCCAAATTCAAATTTGATATCATACAGATCCAGACCTTTTTTAGCCAGGTCAGCTGCAACGATATGGGTGATTTTTAAAGTTTGTGCTTTCATGCTTTCGAACATTTCGCGAGTCATGATGTGCAATGCTTCCAGACCTTCGCAGGTAACCAGCGGGTCGCCTTTAGCATCGTCTTTGAAAGTGGTTTCAACATAACCGCCGGGCAGTTCGGTACCGTCAGCAATGTAGTCGCCATAACGGCGGATGAAGCTGCCGGTTGCTTTCAAACGGCAGATAACTTCGAGGCCTTTGCCGAATACTTTAGCAGGAAGTACTTCCATGGTTGCTTCGTCAACGTTAGCGGATACATAATGGGTTTTGATGCCTGCTTCTTTCAGAATTTCAAAGAAGTGGATAGAGGTTTCCAGGTTTGCTTTGCCGATACCTTCAATGGTCAGGCCGATGCTGTTTTCACCCGGATCGAAAACGCCGTCTTTGCCGGTGCAGTCATCTTTAAATTTTAACAGTACATTACCGTTTTCCAGTTGATAAACGGTTTTGGTTTTACCTTCGTAAATTTTTTCCATAATAGCACCCTTTCGTTAGTAACAAGTTTATCTGAACATATTTATCCTATCACAAACTTTTTTTTTGCTCAAGAAAATTGTGAAAAATTTACTTTTTTAAATTGTGCCTGTGCTCTAAATAAAGTAATACTTTTGTGGAATAAAAGATATGCTGAAAAGTAATTTGCTATCTTACAGGCTGCTTCATATAATAAGTACTGCCGCTAATACGGAAAATTTTTATATAAAGAGTGATAGTTGTGCAGATGATATTATTGTTACGCGGATTTGTAGTTCTGGGAGTTATGCTGATGCATACAGCATGGTTTTTTAAGCAGGCACCAGGCGGGTCTTGGGAAACGCTTTCCGTGATGCTGCTGGATATAATCTCTCTCTTTGCCGTGCCGCTCTTCATGTTTATTTCCGGATATTTATTTATCAGCAGGCACAGTCACGCCGATAAATATGGCATAGGTTTCTGCAGAAAGATGTTTTTGTCCGTACTGTCGCCATATCTTTTGTTTTCTCTGATGTATATTATTGGTGCCTGCTGGGTAAATAATGATAAATATAGTCTTGATAAGATTATTACCCTGATTATTACCGGTAGTGCTGCCGTGCATTTAGGCTTCTTTAGAGCATTATTCGGCTTTTATATTTTTTATCCTCTGATAATCAGGTGCTTTAGATATTGTCAGAAGCGGAAAGTGCTGCCGTTGTATTTTGCTGCAGTCATAATTTTGCAGCTGCTGTGGAAATGCTGGAACAATTTAGTTGTACCTGGTCAGGAAGAAGCTTATTTAGTAATGGCGCTTTCGTTTTTACGTTATATAGCATATTTTTCTTTTGGCATGGCGGCTTGTCTATATCGTCGACGGCTTTTAAGCTGGACGGGAAGGCATTACGGACTGCTTAATTTGCTGCTGCTTATTTTTATACCGGCTGTTGCCGGCTGCTGGTTTGCTAGGTATTACCTGCATGATTATCAGATACTGGAATTTATCTGCTTTCCGCTCAACTTATTTTTATATACGATACTTATTGCCATGATTTTTTATTCGGCCAGCAGCTGGAGCAAGCAGAATAATTTTCGGCGGTATCTGATTGTTTATTTGGGAAATTATTCTTTTGGTATTTTTTTGCTACATATTATTTTTATGTACTGCGGAGATGCTTTATTGACGTTGGCCGGTATTACGCCGGACACACTGATTTTTTATCCGCTGCTTTTTTGCCTGATGCTCATGATGAGCGTTGTTGCGATGGAGCTTATTATGCAGCTGCCCTTTTATCAGTATTTTATCGGCAAAACTGACAAGGTGCGTATTTCAGAAAGTAAGGTGCTTGATTTACATTTTATTATAAATAAATATCTGAATGAAAAGTAAAAAGAAAGCATAAGGTTTAAACCTTATGCTTTCTTTTTTATATGCGTTCACGTCGCAGTAATTCGTCAAGATTGCATACCTGCTGAGAATTACGCTTTTGGGCGTAGAATTTTAAAAATTTTTGTGCGATAACAGAGAGCGGCCTGTCCTTTACTTTTACTACGGTTTTGAAAAGCTGAATGTCGGTGCCGGTAATTTTCTTTTTCAGCAGCTGGGAGCCAAATTTTTCATCAGGCTCTGCAGGTATAATAGCTGCGGCAGTGTTATCTATGGCCCATTGCAGGGCAGTACTGCGTGTAGTGCTGATGCAGACGATATTTTTGAGCAAGGGCAGCTGAGAACGTTGTTTTTGCAGTGCTTCCCAACAGCCGGCCGAAATACTGACTGGAACATCAGCCAGTTCGTTTAAAGAGATTTCCTTGCTGGAATCTTTTGCATAGATACAATCCTGGTGAAAAACGGCAGAAAGCTCTTCCTGACGGCGAAATAAGACTTCAAAGTTATCTTCATGGGTGATGGGAACGCTGAAAATTCCCAGTTCGGTAATACCGTTTAAAAGCTGCTGTACCTGTTCGGTGATACCGCCTTCATAAATTTCGTATGTTATCTGGGGATAGCGCAGGTGAAAATCTTTAAGAACATTGCTGATAAATAAGGCAGAGCGCGAATTAGCAGCACTGATGCGAAGTGTACCCGTATAACCGCCTGTGATATTGTCTATTTCCATTTTAGCCAGGTCTTCCAGAGCACAGATATATTTTGCCTTTTGATATAGTATGTGTCCTGCTTCCGTAAGAATAAGCTGGCGGCTGCCACGCTGGGTAATGATAAGCTTCGTGCCAAAATAGTTTTCCAGTGCTTTAAGCTGTTTGCTGAGGGCTGGTTGTGCTAGATGCACACATTCTGCCGCTCCGGTAAAGCTACCAGCCTCTATGATAGCAAGGAAATTTCTATAATTTTCTAATTCCATTTTTTCCTCCTTGCATATTGGTAAATGTTTAAAAATTTCTTTTATTTTAACATTGCTTTTATTGAATGTAAATAATCTTATTAAATAGAAGCAAATACTAATAATTATAGCTTTTATGCCAAAAGGATATTTTTATTTTAAACGAGTCTTATATATAATTTGAAGTGCCTAAAAGAAATTATTATCAATTAAAAAGGAGTGAGTTTTATGGCTGGAGAAACAACAAACGGTAAGAATTTATCACCTGATAAACAGATTGGTGTTTTAGCTTATCTGTGCAGAAAGAGGAAGCTTGCTGCTAAAGTATTTCCTCATTGTGGTGAACGTGGCTACAGTTTCAGCAGATTTGTGCAGGGTCAGCGACTTAGCCTGTCTGCTCTGAAAGCATTGAAAAGATTTTAATCAGATAATAGCCAGCTGGATTATTTTATAAAATCATTTAAAAGTTCTATTTAGATAGAAATGGATATTTTGACACTAAGCTTAGTATAAAATTTGTATTAGTTGTTTCTTTTGTGTTTAGTATCTGTATGATTTTTTTGTATAAAAAGCATGCAGCTGCTGTTTATTTTAAAGGAGGAGCGTGATATGGATAAAACTATTACCGCTGCGGAATATATGGATGAGCAGAGGGAATTGCTGAAGATAAAAAGATGGCTGAAAAAAGCTGACAGTTCTTTTTATCATAAGATGATTCAGTACCGCAGATTAAAAGGCAACATACTTACGCATCCTTTGGAACAAAAATATTTTTTTCTTCACTCATTGCAATATTTGAACTTATCTAATAAGAAAAGAGGGTAATAAACAGATGACACCTGCTATTAAATGTTTATTTTTATTGGGAGTAGTAGCACTGCTGTTTGTAACTGAACTTATCCCGCTGGCAGTGACTGCAGTGGGAGCGGCAGTAAGCTGCTGGCTGTTAGGTCTTATACCTGTAGAACAAATTTTTGTTGGTTTAGCTGATCCTACCGTAGTATTGTTTGGTGGGATGTTTGTTGTAGGGGCAGCCATGTTTTATACCGGTCTGGCGCAGCAAATTGGCAGTACGGTAGTAAAAATGTGCGGTACGGGAGAAAACCGGCTGATGTTTGGGATTATGGCTGTGGCAGCTTTAATGTCCGCATTTTTGTCTAATACAGGGACAACAGCCTGTCTGATTCCGGTAGTTTTGGCTATTTGCGCCAATGCGAGGATTTCTGCGTCCAGAGAATTGATGCCGCTGGCTTTTGCTGCCGGGTTGGGAGGAACTATTACTTTAATCGGAACACCGCCGAATATTTTGGCCAATGTAGCGCTGAAGGCGGCGGGTATGGCTGAATTGCAGTTTGGCTTTTTTGAATATGCCTATATAGGGATTCCAATTACTGTAGCGGGTATTTTTTACATGATGTTTATAGGCAAATATTTATTGCCTAAAGAAATGCAGGAATTGGAACCATTGGAAATTGAACAGGAAATAACGGCTGAAACTGCTAGCCGAAGCAAGCAGATTATTTGCGGTCTGATTATGGCCGGAGTTATTTTAACCATGGCGGTTGATATTGTACCGCTGGAAGTTGCTGCTGTCACCGGTGCGCTGTTATGCGTGCTGACAGGCTGTCTGACAGAGAAACAGGCCTATAATTCTATTGACTGGATAACTATTTTTCTGTTTGCCGGAATGATTCCTGTAGCTTCGGCAATGAATACTACGGGAGCAGGCAAGCTGATTGCTGAAGCGACTGTAAAGATGCTGGGAGGTAATCCTTCACCTTATCTGGTAACTGCTGTACTTTTTTGTTTAGCTGTTTTGCTGACTCAGTTTATGTCTAATACCGCGTCTAAAGCACTTTTGTGTCCAGTAGGTATCGCACTGTCTGCTCAGATGGGAGCTTCACCTAAAGCTGTCTTGATGGCAATTTTGATTGCCTCCAGCTGCGCTTTTGCTTCTCCTGTAGGTACGCCGCCCAATACCCTTGTTTTAGGGCCTGGCAACTACAAATTTCTTGATTATGTAAAAGCCGGTTCCGGGTTGGTATTTGTTTGTATGATAGTATCTATTATCGTCATTCCTGTAGTCTGGCCGTTTTTCCCGCAGAGCTAATCGGCCCAGAGACGCTTAGTTGCAAGGTTCTGGCGGGTGTGTTATAATACGGGAAAATAAAGGCTTAAACTGCGGGTATAGCTCAGTGGTAGAGCAGTGGCTTCCCAAGCCTCGTGTCACGAGTTCGAATCTCGCTACCCGCTCCAGAAAAAATTACGTCCTCCGATTTTCGGAGGACGTTTTTTATTGCTGTAATAAGACTTCTGCAGTACTGCCGGCAGGAATATCTTCTGGTTTTGCTTCGGAAAAAATAGTCACAGTTGTTTTATCAACTGACTGAATATAACCGGGAAAGGACGGGTAATCATTAACATGGATAGTAACAGGCTGCTGAGGCTGCAGCTTTGCTGCTAAAGCAGTATCAACATTAAGTGTTATAGTGCAGGTATCAGTTGCTGTTATCGACAGTATTTTTTGACCAGCTTGTGCATTGGAATTGTTCTCAGCTAATTTTTCTGTGATAATACCTGTACATGGACTTGCAGCTTCATTTTGCAGCTGTTTTTCACGCAATGCTTTTTGTTCAGACTGCAGCTGTGCTACTAATTGCTTCTGTGAGTTTATTGCTTCCGGTGAGGAAGGTCTGAGCAGTATATTATGCTGACTGGCTGACTGCAAAGCCGCCTGTGCTGCGGCTAATTCTGCCTGAGCTGCCTGTGCCTGGCGGCGTGGAATAGCGCCTTGCGCCAGCAGCTTATTCATTTTATCTGCTTTTTGTCTAGCTGCTTCGTAATTAGCCTGTGCTGTAGATAAATCTCCGGGTGATGCTCCCGCTGCAGCAGGTTCTTCCATACTTTTTAAATCAGCTTTAGCTTTGGCCAGCTTGGTGGTAACTGCTTCTTCCTGTTTGTCAGTAACTTCATCGTTAATGGCAAATAACGGCTGTCCTTTGCTGATGCGCTCACCTTGCTCACTGATCAGGCCAAGGATGGTGCCTGTGGCTGGTGATTCAATAGTATATGTAGGAATGTCTATCTTACCGCTGCCGAGTTTTTGTCCGGCAGGATTATTATTGCTGCTGCAGCCGCAGATAGCCAAGACGGCAATAAGCAGCAGAGTTAAAATTACTTTTTGCATATTATTCATTCTCCTTGCATTAAATATAGCACAGCTGCAAAGAAAAATGAACTATGGGACAAATGTTTTATACAGAAATTCCTGCTGGCGTTTGAAAAAGACAAGAATATTTTACAATATAGAAGAAAAAGTAAAAATCACTGTATCAAAAGTAACAAAAAGTTCACTCAAGGGGAGTTACAAAAAAATAAAATTTTAGTATAATAGATTGTAGAAAAATAAATTTACTTTTCTGTAAATCGGCGCTGATTTATTTACTGTTAATAAAATATACAGTATTTTGTTTTTTAATGATTTTTTATAGGAGTTTAGATATGTTTTTTGATACCTATGATACACCGGTTTTCAGACCACCAAGTGAAGCGCGCAGCTTTATTTTAAGAGTTACCAGAGGCTGTGCTCATAATAAATGTACGTATTGTAACATGTACAGGGGTGTCCCCTTTCAGATTTTATCTGATGAAGAAATTTCCAGACAGATTGCTCTTGCCGTACATTATGGCAAGGAGTCTGTGCGTCGTGTTTTCTTAGCTGACGGTGATGCGTTAGTACTGCCGACAGCTAAGCTGTTAAAAATATTGCAGGCTTTGCGGGAGAACTTCCCTAAACTGCAGCGTGTTGCTTCCTATGCTGCGCCTAAAGATATTCTGCGCAAGAGTGAGGATGAGCTGCGTCAGCTGAAAGAAGCAGGACTGCAGCTGCTGTATTATGGCATGGAAACCGGCGATGATATTACGCTGAAAGCTGTCAATAAAGGCGTTAATGCTGCTGAAGCCATTGAAGCCGGCAGACGTGTAACTGCCAGTGGTATGAAACTTTCGCTGATGGTTATTCTCGGTTTGGCCGGTAAAGAAGGTTCTCAGCGTCATGCTTTGGAAACAGCCAAGGCTATCAATATTATTCAGCCTACTATGTTAAGTGCTTTATGCCTGATGCTGTATCGCGGCAGTGAGCTGCTGGACCAGTTTGAAAATGGCGAGTTTAATCCTTTGTCTCCCCAGGGACTTATGGAAGAACTGCATTTAATGATGCAGAATATTGATTTGCCGCAGGATAAGCATTGTTTGTTCCGCAGCAATCATGTTTCCAATTATGTGCAGCTGGCAGGAACATTGCCTAAGGATAAAGACAGACTGCTGAGAGAGATTGCTTATAGCGCACAGCAGTTAGGCAAACTGAAAAGCTGGGACGTTTATAATAATACTGAATATTAATCTCTGACGGAAGGTGAGTATTTTGCTGAAAAAGTGGCTGGCTTTCATAGCTGTAGCAAGTATATTTGCCCTGCCTCTGTCTGCGGATGCCAAAACCTATACCAAAGGAGATCATGATTGGAAAATCAAGGTGGCACAGCAGAAGTTGCAGACATTGGGCTATTTAAAAGAAAAGCCCAGCGGTAATCTGACTGCTGCTACCGAAGATGGTTTAAAGAAGTTTCAAAAAAACAATAAATTAAAAGCTAATGGTAAGCTGGATGACAAAACCTATCAGAAGCTGAACTGGGCAGCCTTTACCAGAGAGGGGATTCAGAAGGTAAAGGGAAAAGACATTGTTAAAACAGCTGCCAAGTTTAAGGGTGTTCCCTATAAATTTGGCGGAACTACGCCGAAAGGCTTTGATTGCTCCGGGTATGTGCAGTATGTGTTTAAAAAACAGGATGCAGAATTGCCGCGCAGTGCTGATGTACAGGTGCTTGAAGGTATCTTTGTCCTGCAGAAGGATTTGAAGCCGGGAGATTTGGTATTCTTTTCTACCTATGCTCCGGGGGCTTCTCATGTAGGGATTTATGCCGGCAGCGGTAAGTTCTGGAGTGCGTCTACATCCAAAGGCGTAGTACTGTCATCGTTACAGGACAGCTATTGGAAGTCAAGATATTACGGTGCTCGTCGTGTGCTGATAGAAAACGGCGAAGCGTAAATTTATAATGATGATGAAGAGCATGGTATTTGAGGAGGGTTTTATTTATGATTCGTGAACGGCGTAATAAGGAAAAGCTTGCTTCCTATTACAAAAAATTTATGGAAGAGGGGATTATCGACCCTAACGTACATCCGTGGGTAGCTGAATCCTGGCAGCGCTGCCGGGCAATGAATCTGCCTCATGAAACAATGCCGAAGATTAACAAGCTCAGCAGGGAAGAAATTATTGAGCATCAGAAAACTCACGAATTTATTGTTAAATATGTTGATGGACTGTATGAACAGAGCAAGCAGCATTTTAATATTCATAATCTGAGTATGCTGCTGATTGATGAAGGCGGCTATGTAATTAAAAACTACGCCCTGCCTTTCTTTCAGCGTGTAATTGAAGATATTCAGGGTATGCGTGTTCTGGAAGAGGATGTGGGAACTTCCAGCATCAGCATTGCCCGTGAACACAATGTTCCGTTCTTAATGTTTGGCCCGGAAATGTGGATTAAAGATAGTCATTCCGGTGATGCCTGCAGTGCGCCTATTTATGTAAACGGTAAAATCAGATACATTATTTCTTTCTTTTCCCTGGATCAGAATGACTTGCCCTATGATTTGCTGCTGAGTCTTTTGATGACGATGAAATATTCCATTGAGCAGCATCTTTCCATGCTGGAAAGCTGGAGTATTAACCAGATTATGATGGAGCAGCTGCCTATTTCTGTATATTGGATTGGCAAAAATGCCAAGATTAAATACTGCAATGAAAATGGCAGAAAGCGTCTGGACGGCAAGGAAGAATTGGAAGATGTTTTCCTGAATTATGAACATATTCCCATTAAGAAGGCTTTGCAGGGTGTTCCTACCTATCGCCGTGAAATTACCTGGATAACTCAGGATCGTACTTATGAAGATATTACTACCGTTATGCCTATTAAAGTAGGCAGCGAGGTAGAAAGTGCTTTAGTACTTTCCATGTCTATTGAGGACTTGAAAACAACTATTGCCCATGCTACTGGTTACAGTTCCCGCTATAGTCTGTACAGCATGGTTGGCGAAACCAGCGAATTCTTAGCGCTGCAGCATAAGGCAACACGTGTAGCGCGTACTGACCACAATATTCTGCTGCAGGGTGAACCCGGTACCGGTAAGCAGCGCCTTGCTCATGGTATTCATCAGGCCAGCTCCCGTGCTGCGGCACCGCTTATCGTGGTAAAATGTTCCAATGCACCGCTGGAGGAATTAGAAGAAGAATTTTTCGGACGCATGGACGGAGATCAGCCGCTGGCAGGCAAGCTGGAGCTTTCCCTTGGCGGCACTCTGTTCCTGGATGAGGTTGAAAAGCTGCCGGTAGAAATGGGTGATAAGCTGGCAGATGCACTTACTCACGGCATCGTTAATAAAAAGACAGGCATTACCAAGAAATTTAATGTACGTGTCATTGCTGCCTGCGATTCTAATTTGAAACGTCTGGCAGATAAGGGACTGTTCTCCCGTAAGCTGTATGAGCTGGTGCTGGATACCACTATGCGCGTACCGCCTCTGCGTGAACGTGTGAAGGATATCGAGGTTATCGCTACCCATATTCTTGCAGAAATGTCTGCGCAGCATAATCTGCCGCCTAAGAAACTGTCCCAGGAAGCTGTGGGCATGCTCCTGAGCTGCAGTTGGCCCGGCAATATCAAGCAGCTGCAGGGTGTTATTGAGCAGGCATTCTTCCATACTCCCGGCAGCATTATCGAAGCAGAAAATATTAAGCTGCCCGGTGACCGTACTTTGGAAAAATCATGGAAATATGATAAAGAATCCTTTATTGCGGCCTGGAAATCTGCCGGCGGCAATATCAGCAAGCTGGCTAATATGCTGGATGTAAGCCGTGTAACCTTGTATCGTTATCTGAAAAAATACGGCTTGGGACCGAAGCATAAGGAAGATTAAGCCGAAATTTAAAACTGCTGTAAACATTATGTTTACAGCAGTTTTTTTCTGCAGCAGCTGCAGCGCGATATTGCATAATCTTTAAAATTATTTTCCGACGTTAGAAAAATTTGACGAATAATCTGTTCCGTTTTACAATAAAAAGGATTGATTAAAATTTGTAGTGTAGTTTATTGTAGGAGTGCATTGGATGACGACAGAAAAAGTGAAGAATTTTTATAGGAAGATTAACGAGCTTTGGCGTAAAAATCATTATTTTACCTTCTGGTTTATTCCCGGCAACGGACAGAATATTGCCAGAAAAAATATTGAGAAAAAACGCCTGAAATATGTACTTTCCAGCGTGGCTGTTCTTGGTGCTTTTTTTCTGGCCAGCTTTGGTGTTATGGCGCATATTGCCTATCAGAGCTATGTGCAGCAGCAGGAGCTGAAAGAATTCCAGCAGACGAAGCAGCAGCAGGAGAAAAAGCTGCAGGAGCTGGCTGCTATGGCAGAGGAAAATCAGAAAGAGCTGGCTTATCTTGGCAGTCTGGAAGAACAGCTGCGTCAGCAGATGGAAAAAAGCGGTGCGCCGCTGCCTCCTAAAGACAGCAAAGCTGCTTACGGCGGTAAAGGCGGCCCGATGAACGGACAGGAAGTTTCTCAGCTTAATGTAATGCTGGAGCAGGAGAAAAACCTGCAGGCAGAAATGCAGGCTCAAAAGAAAAATATGGAAAATCTGCTGCGTGTGATTCAGGACGAAAATTACCGCAGAGAATTTACTCCAAATTTATGGCCGACGGACAGTTATGATATTACTTCCAGTTTTGGCGGCAGAGTAAATCCTTTTGATAATTACAGTGCTGACTGGCATCCTGGTATTGATATAGCCAATTATTATGGCGCGCCTGTTTATGCCAGTGCGTCCGGTGTGGTGGAAAGAGCCGGCTGGTATGGCGGTTATGGACGTTATATCAAGGTTGAGCATGATTACGGTTATAAAACGGCTTATGGTCATCTGAGCAGTATTGCTGTAAGTGCCGGTGAGTATGTGGAAAAAGGCCAGCTTATCGGTCGCGTGGGCAGCAGCGGTTACAGTACAGGTCCGCATCTGCATTTTGAGGTTATTAAATACGGCGAACAGGTTAATCCTTCCGAAGTAATATAAAGAATGAGAGGTTATTATGCGTTTAAGAAAGAAACCCTGGATTGAAGAAGCTATTAAGGAATTGCAGGACGAATATGTCTATATGCATGATTTGGAAAAATTTAAGGGTAAATGGCAGGAGATGTTTCCCGGCAAGAAACTGTGTCTGGAGATAGGCTGCGGTAAAGGACGTTTTACAATCGGCATGGCAGAGCTTAATCCTGATAAAGCTTTTATCGGCGTAGAAACTCAGCAGGATGTTGCCTATTATCCGGCTAAAGCTGCTAAAGAAAAGCAGCTGGATAATGTCAGAATCATCTGTGCTAATGCGGAAAATATTACCGACTGGTTCGAACCCGGCGAAATCAAGGAATTATACCTTAATTTCAGCGATCCCTGGCCAAAGGCTCGTCATGCTAAGAGAAGACTGACTCATCGCAACTTTTTAGCGAAGTACAGCCAGCTTTTAGGTAAGGGCGGACATCTGCGTTTTAAAACTGATAATCGTGGCCTGTTTGATTTTTCTGTAGAAGAATTTAAAGAGTTTGGTCTGGAAATTATTGCGTTGAGCTATGATTTACACCATTCTGAATATGACAATCCTGTACAGACGGAGTATGAACAGAAATTCAGTGCTTTAGGTACGCCTATCAATTTCTGTGAGGTAGTATTCTAAAGCCATTGTCAAGCAATAAGGAAGAAAATGTTTGCATTACTGAACAATCCTAAGAAGTTAATATATTTTCTGGTAATTATTCTGATAAGTATTGGTGCTATTAACGTACTGAGTGCCAGTTATCTGGAAAGCGGTTATGCCTATTTTATCAGGCATTTTGCCTATGGCATTATCGGTTTTGCTGTTATGTACTATATCAGTAAGAAGGATTACCGGTTCTTTTTGCGGAGCAATATACTGCAGCTGGCTTATGTGGGTGTGTTAGGACTCTTGCTGTTGGTAGATGCTATCGGTGCAGTCAACAAAGGTGCGCAGCGCTGGCTTTATCTGGGTCCTATTTCCATTCAGCCGTCAGAACTGGCGAAGCTGGTTGTCATCATGTTTTCTGCCAAGCTGTTAGGCAATATGCTGCAGAAAGGTGAGTACATCAGTCTGATCAGCGGTAAAGGCAGCAAGGGATTTTTAGCGGCAGTTATATTGTCAGCACTGGTGTATGTGCAGCCTGACCTTGGTACAGCAGCAATTATTTTTGCGCTGATGCTGTGTGTTTATATTGTGGCAGGCATTTCCTACAAAGAAATCTTTACTATCCTTGGCATCGGTATGGCAGGTGCGGTGCTTTTTACTTTATCGACTCCATACAGACTTGAACGTATTAAGGTATGGTTTGATCCATGGCTGGACGAAGTGGGCGCCGGATATCAGATGGTGCTTTCCTTGCTGACTATCGGCAGCGGCGGACTTTTTGGCGCTGATTGGGGGCAGGGCAGCGGTAAATATCTGTATCTGCCGGAATCGCATACTGACTTTGCCTTTGCAGTATTTTGTCAGGAAAATGGCTTTCTTGGAGCCGCGGTACTGATTATTCTTTTCCTGCTTATGGGATGTGCCTTTTTTAAAATTGCTGTAAGCACGAGAGATAAACGCGGTTTTCTGCTGGTAACTGGCGTCAGCTTTCTGATTGTCGGGCAGGCTGTTGCCAATATGGCTATGGTGTGCGGAATTTTCCCGGTTATCGGTGTACCGCTGGTATTTATCAGTTACGGCGGCACGGCGATGCTGGTTTCCATGGCAGGTATAGGACTTGCTTTGTCTGTATATAATGAAGAGATGAAACAGCGTCAGCAGCAGGAAACGGAACAACTTTCACCGCAGACAAGACGTTCTGATTTGCGGGTTGTAGGCAGGAGGTAACGGCAGATGAGAAAACGCTTTCATGTAAATCCTGTTGGCCGTTATGCGATTCTGTCATTAGTACTGGTTACGCTGGCGGTATTGGTTGTGGGACGTTTGGGCTGGCTGCAGCTGGTCAAAGCGCAGGAATTATCGCAGAAAGCTGCAGATAAGCTTACTGCCAGCGGAATGCAGAAAAATCCCCGTGGCAAGATTGTGGATCGTAATGGTGAAGAGCTTGCAGTCAGCATTATGACGGGAACGCTGTATGCAGACCCGTTAGCGATGGAAGATTCTGAGGAAGACCGTAAAAATAAACCCGGTCGCGATGTACGGAAGTTGAGCGCAGAGCTTTTGGCGCCGGTACTGAAAATGGATGCGGCGCAGCTGTATAAAGACTTTAATGAGCAGCTGCATTTTATTTATATTAAAAGGGCTATGGAGCCTAAAGAGTATGAAGCCGTGCAGAAGATTATCAAAGATAACAAGCTGCCGGGTCTCCATTTCCTAAAGGAAAGCAAGCGTTACTATACCAAGCAGCATGCTGCGGCGCAGGTTATCGGTTTTGTAGGTACTGACGATAAAGGCCTGAGCGGTATTGAGCTGCAGCTTGATTCGGTGCTGCAGGGTAAAGAAACAAAATATAAAGCCTTTTATGATTTGGCCGGGAATAAAATATTGGGGCGCGATTATGAAAAGGGCGAGCAAAAGAGCAATCTTTCTACTGTATATTTAACTTTGGACAGTAAGATGCAGTACGTGCTGGAAGATGCCATGGATGATGCTATTAAACGCACTAAGGCAAAAGGTGCCGCAGCTATTATCATGGACCCGTATACAGGTGAGATACTTGGTATGGCCAGCCGTCCTACCTTTGACCCTAACGTTTTTTATAAATATCCGCCTGCCAGCTGGAATAATAAGGCTGTCTCCATGATATACGAGCCTGGCTCCGTATTTAAGCCGATTGTTGGCTGCATGGGGCTGACAGAAGGCGTAATTACTCCTGAAACGTTGATTCAGGATAACGGCAGCATCAAGATTGCCGACCGTATTATCCATAACTGGGATGGCGAGGGCATGGGGTTGGTGCCATTTACAGAGGTTATCAAGTTCTCCATCAATACCGGTATGGTTCAGCTGGGCATGAAGCTGGGTGCGGAACGTTTGATTGAATATAGTAAGAAATTCGGCTTTGGTAAGCCGACGGGCGTTGACTTACCGGGTGAAGAATCAGGCATTCTGTATCGTCCTGAAGATATGTACGAACCTGATATAGCTACTATGGCGATTGGTCAGGGTATTGCCGTAACACCTCTGCAGATGCTGCGTGCTATCTGTGCAATTGCTAATGGCGGTGAACTGCTGCAGCCATATATTGTTAAAGAAATTGTGGATGCAGATGGTAATATCGTCCATAAGGGCGAAAAGAAAATTGTCAGCCGTGTGATTACCGAGCAGGTAGCTGCGCAGATGCGCGGAATGATGGAAAAGGTAGTAAGTGAAGGCGGCGGTAAACCGGCTGCTATTCGCGGCTATCGTATTGCCGGTAAAACCGGTACTGCTGAAAAATTGGCTGAAGGCGGCGGTTATGCAGCTGGCGAATACATTGCATCTTTTGTAGGTTTTGTTCCTGCAGATAAACCTAAGTATGCTATGCTGGTAATGCTTGATACGCCACAGGGAGCTTTCTATGGTTCGCAGGTTTCTGCACCTATCTTCCGTGATACGCTGCAGCAGATTCTTGTTGCCAAGGGTATACAGCCGGCAAGCAGTGAAGGCTTACCTTCTTTTAACGAGATGAATCAGCAGCAGAACGCCTTGGCTAAAGCACCGCAGAAGATGCCCGAAATGCAGATTTTGCCTAACGGTAAGGTTAAGCTGCCTGATTTTTCCGGTATCAATATGCGTAAGGCTGCGGAACTTTTGCAATATGGCAAGCTGCGCCTGCAGCCTTATGGCAGCGGTACGGCTTATCAGCAGAAGCCGGCTGCCGGAACTGAGGTTGACGAGGGTACAGTGGTTGAAATCTGGTTTAAGTAGGAAAATGTTTTGCTGCTGGCAGGAAAAAGCTGCCTTAGTACAGAAGTATTAATAATTACGGATTTATAAAATATTGGAGGAGGGTTCATTATGTTGTCTGATATTGAAATTGCTCAGCAGGCTAAAATGCTGAAAATTACCGAGGTTGCTGCTAAACTTGGCATCAGCGAAGATGATATTGAAATGTATGGCCGTTACAAAGCTAAATTATCCATGGATCTTATCCGCTCTTTGGAAGCTAAGCAGGCAGGTAAGCTGATTCTGGTAACTGCTATTACACCTACTCCCGCAGGTGAAGGCAAGTCTACTACTACTGTAGGCCTGGCTCAGGGATTGGCAAAGCTGGATAAAAAGGTAATTGTAGCATTGCGTGAGCCTTCTCTTGGTCCCTGCATGGGTATAAAAGGCGGCGCTGCAGGCGGCGGTTATTCTCAGGTAGTACCGATGGAAGATATCAATCTCCATTTTACCGGTGATTTCCATGCTATTACCTCTGCTCATATGCTGCTGAGTGCTATGCTGGATAATCATATTCAGCAGGGTAACACTTTAAATATTGACCCGCGCCGTATCGTATGGAAACGTGTTGTTGATATGAATGACCGTGAACTGCGCAATATTGTTGTTGGTTTGGGCGGCAAGGCACATGGTGTTCCGCGTCAGGATGGTTTTGATATTACTGTTGCTTCTGAAGTAATGGCTATTCTCTGCTTGGCTACAGATCTTCATGACCTTAAAGAACGTCTCAGCAAAATTATTGTTGCGTATGATTACAGCGGCAAACCGGTTACTGCCGGACAGCTTAAAGCACATGGCGCTATGGCAGCTCTTCTGAAAGATGCTGTTAAACCTAATATGGTACAGACACTGGAAAACGTACCTGCTATTATTCACGGCGGTCCTTTCGCTAATATTGCTCACGGCTGCAACAGCGTTATGGCTACTAAGACAGCTATGAAACTGGCTGATTATACCATTACCGAAGCTGGTTTTGGTGCAGATCTGGGCGCAGAAAAATTCTTTGATATTAAATGCCGTTATGCAGGACTGAAACCTGATGCGGTAGTATTGGTGGCAACTGTACGTGCATTGAAGATGCACGGCGGTGTACCTAAAACCGAACTTGCTGTTCCTAATGTGGAAGCAGTTAAAAAAGGTATTGTAAATCTGGAAAAACATATTGAAAATGTTAAGAAATTCGGTGTACCTCTGGTTGTTGCTATTAACATCTTTGCTCAGGATACTCCGGAAGAATTGGAAGCAGTACGTGAACACTGTGCAAAACATGGCGTCAACGTTGCTCTGTCCGATGTATTTGCCCGCGGCGGCGAAGGCGGTATTGACTTAGCTAAAGAAGTAATTGCTCTGGCTGAAAGCGGTGCTGCTGATTTCCATCCGCTGTACGCCAGCGAACTGTCTTTGAAAGAAAAGATTGAAACTATCGCCAAAAAAATTTATGGCGCAGATGGTGTTAATTACAGCAAGGATGCAGATAAAGCTCTGAAAGAATTTGAAGAAATGGGTTATGGCTCTCTGCCTGTATGCATGGCTAAAACCCAGTATTCTTTCTCTGACGATCCTGCCTTGTTAGGTCGTCCCAGCGGTTTTAAAATTACTATTAAAAACTGCCGTATTGCGGCAGGTGCCGGTTTTGTAGTAGTACTCACCGGTGATATTATGACTATGCCCGGATTACCGAAAGTTCCTGCAGCTGAAAAAATCGATGTCAGTGACGAAGGCGTAATCAGCGGTTTGTTCTAAGGAGTAAAGATATGGAAGCACTGTTGATGAAAGGCAAGCCGGTTGCCGATGTTTACCGGGAAAATATTGCTGCCAGCATAGCAGCAGCTAAAGAAAGCGGCAATAAGCCTACGCTGGTTATTTTGCTGGTAGGTGATGATCCGGCTTCCTGTGTATACACAGAAAGACTGGCCAAGCTTACTGAGAGCCTGGGTGCTACGGCAAAAGTTGTGCGTATGCCAGCAGAAACTACGGAAGAGGAAGTTATTACCCTTATCCGCAAGATGAACCGTAACAGATATATTACCGGTATTCTTCCTATGATGCCCATGCCTAAGCATATCAACAGTGATGCGGTAGGTGCAGCAGTAACCAAGCATAAAGATGTAGACTGTCTGAATCCTACCAATGCAGGGGAGCTTTATCTGGGACGCAGAAGCTGGGCTCCCTGTACTGCAAGAGCCTGCATGGCGGCACTGGAGCATTATAAGATTGATTTAAAAGGCAAGCACGCCGTAGTTATTGGACGCAGTAATGTTATTGGCAAGCCGGTAGCTTTGTTGCTGCTGCAGAAGCATGCAACTGTAACTATCTGCCATTCTAAAACAGAGAATTTGGCTGATATTACCAGAAAGGCAGATATTATCATAGCGGCTGTTGGCAAAGCTGGTTTTGTGACTGCTGATATGGTAAAAGAAGGTGCTGTGCTTGTTGATGTAGGCATTAATGAGGTTGACGGCAAGCTTGTCGGTGACATTGCGCCGGAAGCTACGGCTAAGGCTTCTGCTTTTACACCGGTGCCTGGCGGTATTGGTGTTATCAGTAATATGATGGTTATGGAATGCCTGGCTGCTTACGCAAAATAAGGAGAAAATCATGCAGAAGGTTTTGTGGGTAATTCTCTTGGCAGCTTTTACCATGCTGATTTTCCTAAGTTCTTCGCTGCCGATGTCAGAATCCGGCAGGCTGAGTTCGATGGCTGCTGCGTTTTTAGGTCAGCTTTTAGACATAGCGGGAATTTCTGTGGATGGCAATCTGGAGCATTTAATAAGAAAGCTGGCACATTTTACTGCTTTTGCTGTGCAGGGCGGCTTGCTGTGCCGTACTTTCAGCGAATTCAGAATTGCCAACAGATCAGCTAATGGCTATGTGCTTTTTTTCGGATTGCTGACAGCAGTTGCAGACGAATATATCCAGAGTTTTTCAGCTGGACGTACTTCTGCCGTTAATGATGTTTTGCTTGATTTTAGCGGCACCTTGTCCATGTGGCTGGCTTATCGCATCTGGCAGTGGAGCAGGCATTAACTATTGATGAAAAATGAACTAAACTCTGCTTTTCAATATATTTTGAAAAGCAGAGTTTTTTGTTACAAAGCTTATAAAAATAAATCTGTCTGCAAAAAAATATAAAAATATCCGCGCAGCGTTGACCGTGGCTGGATTGAATGTTATACTCGAAAATAGTATCTAAGAATATTATTGTGAGGCGTTACAAATGGATGAAAAGAAAAAGGATATTCCTCAGCTGATAGAAATAGAACCGTTGCAGGATGGATACCGCTGGGTAGCAATTACAGCTATGCTTTTGGCTATTGGTATTATTCTGCATACAGTAAGTCCTAATGTTGGCGGTGTTACTCCTAACTGGACGATTGCTATGTATTCTATCGTTATTAATTTGACTAATCCCAAGCTGTCGCAGGCACTTGGCATAGGCTTTATTGCCGGCTTGACGCTGGTTCCTTCGTCTAAATCGGCCTTTCCGCTGGGTAATTTAGCCAGTGAGATTGCAGGTGCTACGGTTTGCTGTATTTTGGTAAAGGCTATGTTTGCTGCCGGTATTGGCAGCTGGAGACTGCGTCCGTTTATTACCGGTTTTGTAGCTACTATCGTCAGCGGCGGCCTTTTTACCTTCATTTTGAAAATTGTTCTGGGCTTGCCTTTGAACGTGTGGATTTATGCTATGCTGCCGGTTGTAGCAGTAATAGGTGTGCTGAATGCGCTGATAACCTTCCTGTTATATGCGCCCGTACGTAAACTTTTTTTTGTACAGGAGGATGAACGATAATGGAAAGTGCTATTCAGCTGCAGGATTTTTATTTTGCCTATAAAAAATCAGATATTGTTCTGCAGGATATCAATCTTAATGTGCGCAAAGGCAGCTTCACTGTATTGGCTGGCCCCAGCGGCGCCGGCAAGACTACCCTGTGCAAAGCTATGACTGGCATTGTGCCTTATTACATGGGCGGTCGTTACTGCGGCGATGTTAAAGTATTGGGAGAATCTACTAAGGGCCGCCGTGTATCAGATATTGCTATGCGCGTAGGCTTTATTATGGAAGATTACGAAAGCCAGCTTGTTTCTCTGACTGCGGGGGAAGAAATTGCGTTCAGTCTTTTGAATCATGGCTTTTCTGCCAAAGAAGTGGCAGAACGTACCAGAAAAGCTCTGGAAGATGTAGGTCTGCCTGGAAGAGAAAGCTATCAATTAGATGAGCTGAGCGGCGGACAGCGCCAAAGGCTGCTTTTAGCGGCTACACTGGCTGTGCATCCTGAAATCATTGTACTTGATGAGCCGGTTTCGGCAATGGACCCGGACGGAGCGATTTCCTTATATAAACTGGTATATGATATTCATAAAACCTACGGCACTACTATTGTAGCGGTAGAGCATCGTACAGATTATTTATTGCCCTATGTCACAGACCTGATTGCTTTGAAAGAAGGCAGAGTTATTGCCAGTGACAGCTTTGAAGCAGCTGCGCCGAAAATGTATGCTGATCCGGAACTGCGTTGCTTATTGCCTTCTTTATGGCAGGTTAAGCTGGGCTTGGAAGAAAAATTTGGTGTCGACTTGGGAGATTGGCGCAGTGAGCAGGATGCTCTGGCTGATTTGAAAACCTATAAATTTGAGAGGAGGGCTGACTGATGCTGGAAGCTAAAGAGGTAAACTTTGCATATCTGCGCGGGCAGCCTGTAATCAATGATATGGATATCCGTATTGAAGACGGAGAATTTGTTGCTCTGCTCGGGCATAACGGCAGCGGTAAGACTACTTTGAGCCGCCTTTTTATGGCACTTTGCCATCCGCGCAGTGGTCAGATTTTGATTGACGGAGAGGACATAGTTAAAAAAGAGCCTGCTGATTTGGCAGATAAGATTGGTTATGTTTTTCAGAATCCCGATTTGCAGATTCTGGAAGATACCGTATATGATGAAGTAGCCTACGGGCCGCGCGCAAAGAAGCTGACGGAAGAAACTATCGACCGACAAGTCCTGGAAGCGCTGGAAGCTATGGGCTTGACGGAACTGCGTGAGGAGTATCCGCGTCTGCTTTCCTTTGGGCAGAAACGCAGACTTGGCGTTGCTGCAGCCTTAGCTTTGAATCCGCGTACTTTGATTTTAGATGAAATTACTAACGGACAGGATGCTCTGGAAAAAGTGCGCATGATGGAATATCTGCAGGCTATCAATACCAAACGCGGTATGACTATCGTGCTTATTTCTCATGATATGGAAATTGTGCGTCGGTATGCTCGCAGAGTACTGGTCCTGCATCATGGCAACCTTGTTTTTGATGGTACGCCGAAAGAGCTGTTTAACGGCAATTACCCCGTAGAGCGCTGGGGTCTGCACAGACCGGTAGTAGCATCGCTGGCGGCAGCTTTGGGTATTGATGCTGCGCAGCCGGAAGAATTCTGTGAGGCAGTATGCATAAAAGAAGGTGGCCGGAAATGAAACTTACAGCTTTTACACAAATCATAGTGACAATTGCGGTTACTGCCTGGGTGTTTATTCTGCCGGTAGAAGCGGTGGCAACTATCCTTGTGACAGAACTGGCGCTGCTTTTATATATTAAGCATGACAGGATGACTATGGCTGCTATTGGCGGCCTTGCAGTGTTTACCGGTACCATGGTATTGCTGCAGCTTCTGTTCGGTACGCCGCTGGAGCAGTCTTTAATCGGCGGTCTGCGTATGCTGGTTATGACCATGGCCTTTTTATGTATGCTGGCTGCAACAAGGATACAGGATATTGCTAAAGCATTGGTAGACAGATTTCATCTTCCCTGTGAATATGCTTTCATGCTTACTACGGCGCTGCGTTTTGTACCTAATTTTCTGACAGACAGTGCTATTACCCTAGATGCACAAAGCTGCCGCGGCTATTCTAATCGCGGCAATATCATTAAGCGTTTTCTTGCTTATCTGGTTGTTATTCGTCCGCTGGTTATGCGAGCTGTGGCCAAGTCGGAAACTTTGGCACTCAGTATGGAGCTGAAGGGCTTTGGCGGCAATACTTATAAGAATATGCCTTCAGAGCCGCTGAGAGCTGCTGATTATCTGGTGCTGTTTTTGGTTATTATTTTAAGTACCTATCCGTTCTGGATTGAATATGTATAAAAAATAAGGCTTCTGCAATTAAGTTTGCAGAAGCCTTTTTTATTAAGTTAAGAGGAGGAAGTGTTGATTATTATTTAGCTGCAGTATCGGCAGTAGTGTTCAAGGGGCAATCAGCCGGCGGAGCCATACGGAAGTGTTTGCTGTGATGTTTGAAGCCGGGACCGTAGGCACGCAGGGCCTGACGCTGTTCTGGAGTCAGTTTTTGGATGCGTTCGCGCATGGACTGACGCTGCTGGTCGCGTTCCTGGATGATTTGTTCTACTTCCTGACGCTGTTCGTCAGTAAGCTTGCTGAGGCATTCCTCTCTGTATTTGGCCCGTTCAGCCTGCCATTTTTCACGCGCTTCCTGACGTTGCTCGGGGGTCATTTTAGCCCATTCAGCACGTTTTTCCTGCCATTGCTGTCTTTGTTCATCAGTAAGGCGATAGTTTCTGTGGTGTCTGTAACCGTAGTCACCATTATCACGGCAGTGCATCATGGTTGCTGGGCAGGCAGTATTATCAGCCGGGGCTTGTACTGCATCGGCAGCGAAGACTGCTCCTGCGCAGAGAGAAGTTAATACAGCGGCGGTAAGTAAAGTTTTTTTGAAGTTTAATTTCAACATATTTATCACTCCTTGTGTTTATTGGTAGGTTCCTTTGTTTGATTTTATTGTAACGGTGATTTATGACAAAATAATGTTTTTTTGCTTTTGTTTTGAAAAATTTTTTCTGTCCTGCTGACAAGTTTCTGCCATATTTTAGGGTTATAATCTATAATAATATTGATAGAAAATAATTCAGTAGCCGGAGGTGCTGGTATGAATAAAATATTGATTGCAGATGATAATAAGCAGATTACTTCTATTTTGGCAGGCTATGCCAGGAAAGAAGGTCTGGAGCCTGTCATTGCTCTTGACGGGAAAGAAGCTCTGGATGCTTTTGCAAAATATGGTGATGAGATTGTCATGATTCTGCTGGACGTGATGATGCCTGAGGTAGACGGCTTTGAAGTTTGCCGCCGTCTGCGCAGGGAGTCCATGGTGCCTATCATTATGGTTACTGCCCGCGGTGAAGATTATGATAAGATTATGGGTCTTGATATAGGCGCTGATGATTATATCCTTAAACCGTTTTCTGCCAATGAAGTTATGGCCAGAGTGCGTGCAGTACTGCGTCGCATTCAGGTACAGGAGCAGCAGAAGCAGAATGTTTATCAAACAGGCAGTTTATTTATTGATTTAGATAGATACATGGTAAAAATAAATGATGAAGAAGTACCGCTGACTAAAAAAGAGATTGAGCTTTTGTGGACGCTGGCGAAAAATAAGACGAAGGTGTTCAGCCGTGAAAACTTACTGGACAGTATCTGGGGTTATGATTATTATGGCGACAGCAGAACGGTAGATTCGCATATCAAACGCTTGCGGGCAAAGCTTGATAAATATGAACATATCGGCTGGGAGATTAAGACTATCTGGGGTGTAGGCTACAGATTTGAGGAGAAGCAGGATGAATAACAGGATTGCCTGGAAACTTACAGCGTATTTTGCTGTGGTGCTGATATTTTTTGCGATGGCAGTAGGCATTGCTTTTACCCATTTGTTTAAGCAGCATACGATAGATATTAAGAAAAAAGAAATGCAGGTACGTGCTGTCAGAATTGCGGAAGTTATCAGTGATAATATGAACTTTATCCAGAAGCGTACTGGCGGCAGTATTGCCGGCAGCCGATTTATCAGTTATCTGGATAATGTAACTATGGAAGACGTCTGGGTGGTAGATGCTCAGCGTAATCTGAATATGCCGGCAGCGGCCAGCCATCATCTGCAGGTAAAGCAGCAGGGCAGGAAGCATCATCGCATGCAGCTGGAGAACAATCCGCGCGCTGCTTATGATGCACTTTCTGATGCAGCTAAAAGTCATATAGATGAGGTTTTTCAGGGAAAGACTTTTACGATTGAAGAATTTAATCCTGTTTTGGAAGATATTGTTGTTACCGTAGGTGTGCCTGTTTATGACCAAGATGGGCAGGTCAGAGCAGCTGTGCTGCTTAATTCCTCGGTACAGGGAATGCGTGAGGCTGCCTGGGAAGGCATAAGGCTTCTTTTAATCAGCGGTATTATAGCAATGCTGCTGGTTATTGTACTTAGTATTATGTTCTCGTGGCATTTTACCAGACCGCTGAATATTATGAAGGATATCGCCAGCCGTTTAGCTGACCGCGATTATACGGCAAGATGCAATATTGTACGTGATGATGAGATTGGTGCACTGGCTAAAACCTTAGATGAACTTTCCGGCAGGCTGCAGACTGCTGACGAGGAAAGTCAGAAGTTGGAAAAGCTGCGGCGGGAATTTATTGCCAATATCTCCCATGAATTGAGAACGCCGGTAACAGTTATCCGCGGCAGCCTAGAGGCACTGCAGGATGGTGTGGTTACAGATGCTGAAGAGGTAAAATACTATTATGAGCAGATGCATAGGGAAAGTATTTTCCTGCAGCGACTGATTAATGATTTGCTGGATTTATCGCGTTTGCAGAATGTGGATTTTCCTATAGAAAAAGAGCTGCTTAATCTTTGTGATGTGGTGCAGGATGTACTGCGCAGCGGCAGGCAGCTGGGAGCGGAGAAAAAACTGCAGATTACTGCAGATATGGATACTGATGTTTATGTGGTAAATGGCGACTATGGCAGACTGCGGCAAATGCTGATGATTTTTGTGCAGAACAGTATTAAGTTTTCTGCTGAAGGCGGCAGCATTGAAATTGCGTTGCATGGCAATAAACTTACCGTTACCGATCATGGCTGCGGCATTAAGCAGGAAGATTTACTGCATGCATTTGACCGTTTTTATAAAGCACGCAATGAGCGTAACAAGTCGGGCAGCGGTTTAGGACTTGCTATTGCCAAGCAGATAGCTTTGCGCCATAATATGCAGCTGGCTTTAGACAGTAAAGAACAGGTATATACACAGGTGACAGTTACTTTGCCGCCTAAGGAAAAAGTATAATCGGGAGGAAGAGCATGAAAGGCTATGGTTGTGAAGGACTGCATGTTGTTATCAGCGGCGGTACTTCAGGAATAGGACTTGCGGCAGCGGAAAAAATGCTGTTGGACGGAGCAGCTTCGGTCTGCATTTTAGGACGCAGTCAAGCAAGAGGCGAAGCAGCAGTAAAAATTCTTTTGGAAAAAACAGGTAAAGAAGCGCTGTATCTGCCTTGTGATGTTTCTCGTCAGGAGGATTGCGTTAAGGCGTTTAAGCAGTTGGGAGTTCAGCAGGATATTTTGATTGCTTCCGCAGGTATTTATGTTGAAGAACGTTTAGAACAGATTAGTGAGCAAAGCTTTGCTCTTGTAGATACAAATGTGAAAGGGACTGTTTATTTCCTGCAGGCAGGATTGCCTTACCTTAAAGAAGGCGGAAGTATTGTAACTGTTGCTTCTGATGCAGGCGTAAGTGGTAATTATGGCTGCCCACTGTACTGTGCGTCCAAGGGAGCTGTGGTTGCTTTGACCAGAGCATTGGCGCTTGATTTGGCTCCGGCAGTAAGAGTTAATTGCGTTTGTCCTGCTGATGTTGATACTCCGCTGCTGCAAAAGCAGCTGGAACAATGCGGCGGAAGTTATGGCATTGAAGATATGAGTTCGGTATATCCGCTGCAGCGTATTGCTCAGGCGGAAGAAATTGCGCATGTAATCTGCTCGGTGGCATCACCGCTGAACAGTTTTATGACCGGCAGTATTATTACAGTTGATGGTGGTCTGACAGCTAAATAATAAAGAAAAAGCTCTGCTAAAAGGCAGAGCTTTTTTTACCTAAAAAATCAAGGCGTGCTATAATATAGGCAGTAATATTTATGTATTGTGAGGGGAATTTTTATGAATAAGGAATTGCCAATAGGTGTTATAGATTCCGGAGTGGGAGGATTATCGGTACTTAAATGTCTGCGTCAGACTTTGCCTGACGAACAGTTTATTTATATTGGCGATACTGCACGAACTCCATATGGCTCACGCAGTGAAGCAGAGGTGCGCGTATTTGTAGAAGAAATACTTTCCTGGCTGGATAGACAGCATATAAAAATGGCGGTAATTGCCTGCAATACGATTACTGTTTTAGGGACGGATACTTTACAGCAACAGCATAAATTTCCGCTGATTGGTATGTCTAAAGGTGAAGATCTTGTTCTTAAAGCCAGTGCGAACAAAAAGATAGGCGTTATGGCAACACCTTTTACAGTAAGTACGCGTGCACATGAAAAGGCAATCCTGGCTAAAGATCCACAGGCACAGGTTTATTTACAGCCATGTCCTGACTTTGTACCTTTAATTGAAAAGGAAATATTATCAGGGCCGGAAGTACAGCAGGCTGTGGCAAAATATGCAGCACCTTTAAAAGCTGCCGGTGTAGACACAGTTATCCTTTCCTGTACTCACTATCCTTTTATTAAGAATGTTATCCGAGATGAATTTGGTGCGCAGGTTACCGTGATAGATCCGGCAGAGGCAACAGCAGCCTTAACTAAGGATTTGTTGGTAAGCAACGATTTATTGCGTACTTCTCCAGCTGCTGAAAGTATTATCTGCAGTACGGCTGATATCGCAAGAGTTAGACGTTTAGCTGAAAAAATGCTGCCGCAGGATAATTACTTATACCGACAGGTTAGTCTTGCAGAAAAATAACAAAAGTTATTTACAATTTTTTTACATAATTGTAAAAAAAGCAGGAATTTAAGGATTTTTGTCTAATACATAAAAAGTATTGAAGGAGGTTAGAAGAGAAGATAACCTCCAATGCAACATAACTGCAGACCGTAGTCAAAGCAAGTAGATGCCGGTTTCACAATAAAGAATTGTGAAGCTGGTATTCTGTTTGATTTTATAATTATTTTGAATGCGGTTTAAGATAATCTTTTGGAAGAAAGGTGGTAACCGTGGAAAAACAGAGTGTTTTGCGTGATAAAAGTATAGTCGGTTCCCCAGTAGTGCATTTAGTAGGTATGGCGGTGGTTTTATTCGCGTTTTGGATGATTCTTGCCGGTCGTACAGAAGTTAAGTTTATAGTTTATGGTATTTTAACAAGTATAGTTACTGCCTGGATAACATATCCTCTGCTTTTAGTATCCAGTAAAGACGGCAGTAAGAAGTTTTTTGTTTTCGGTATTTCTATATTTAAAATGCTGCGCTATTCACTGTGGCTTCTGTGGCAGTTGGTACTGGCCAATATTGATGTTGCCAAAGCTACGACAAGTCAGAATCTTGATATCAATCCGCAGATAGTACGTTTTTATTTCCGGTCAGAAAATCCCATGGCTGCAGTAGTTCTGGCAGATTCCATTACTCTGACTCCCGGTACTGTAACCATCAATGTTACTGATGATGGACTTTTTGAAATTCATGCGCTTACTGACGGTGCTGCTGCCGGAGTACTTGACGGAAGCATGCAGAAGCAGGTTGCTAAATTGTTTGGTGAAAAGCTTGATTTTGCGGTTGCAGAAGGTGAGGACTGATTATGAATATTATTTTTGCTATCCTTATGATTTCTATTATCTTCGTCATCGCCATGATGCTGCAGCGTGTATTTCAGGGCCCGACTATTTATGACCGTATGAATGGTCTGGGTGTTATTGGTGCAGATACAATCCTGCTCTTGGTTTTGTTTGGCTATATTGACCAGCGTCCTGATATGTATGTTGATATCGCTATCTCCTATGCCATGTTAGGCTTTGTTGGTTCTGTAATAGTAGCTAAGTATTTGGGAGGTAAGAACATATGATTTTTGATTTTACCGCCAGAGAATTTTTAGCAGCGCTTTTTATGCTGGGCGGAGCGATTTTCTTTTTAGCTTCTGCAATTGGTATGATGCGCCTGCCGGATTTTTACAGCAGAATTCATGCTTCCGGCAACAGTGAAACCCTTGGCTGTATGCTTTCTTTTATCGGCCTGATGATTTATGAGGGGGCTACACTGACTACTGTGAAGATGGCTTTAGTATTCCTTATCGTATTCTTGGCCAATCCTATTGGCTCACATATTCTCAGTAAAGCTGCCTATAAGTCTGGACATAAGGTTTGGACTTTGCAAGATTTAAAAAAGGAGGAAGATGAAAATGCAGATTTACATCATTGAAGCAGTTCTGCTTATTTTCCTCATCTTGATTACCTGTGCGGTTATTTTCTGTAAGGATATCCTCAGTGCAGCTATTATCTACAGTGCCTTCAGCTTCTGTGCTGTGCTTCTTTATTTGATGATGGGGGCTCCTGACGTTGCTTTTACAGAGGCTGTCATTGGTACTATCTCGACTATCTTTTTTGTAGCTTCGCTGAAGAAAATTGATAGGTGGTGTAAATAATGCGTGGATTAGTAGCTGTACTGCTGGCTGTTATTACCAGCATGTTCTGTACCGTTGTAACCTATCTGCCGGAAATCGGTGATGCTAATACTGCTCCGAATCAGCATGTTACTCCTACATATATTTCCCGCAGTGCTGAAGATACTGGTTCTCCTAATATAGTTACCGGTGTAATTATTGATTACAGGGGTTTTGATACCATGTGGGAAACCTCGGTAATGTTTTTGGCAGGCCTTACTACAGTATTGGTGCTGACCAGTAATACTGTGGGAAGACGCCCTGAAGAAGAACCGGAGGATCCGGATGAAGGGGAGGTAATCAAATGAGAGAGCCTTTTGGTGGTTTGATTTTAAACATTGCCTTCCGTATGCTGGTGCCATTTACTATAGTTTATGGTATCTACGTATTGTGCTTGGGTGAATTTTCTCCCGGCGGCGGTTTCCAGGCAGGTGCTTTGCTTTCTGTCGGTGTTTTATTGTCGCGTATGATTATGGGAGAAAAAGCAAAGTTTAATGTGTCCGGTAAAACTTCGGTAGTTTTGGCGGGTGTAGGAACTTTCCTTTATACCTTTACCGGCTGGCTGACACTTTTTGGCGGCGGCAGATTTCTGGAATATGACTTTATGCCAATCCATATGGAACCGGCACATGAGATGCATGCCATGGCAATATTTATGATTGAAATAGGTGTTGCGGTATGCGTTATGATGACCATCATCAACCTGATGGACGCAATCATTAAAAGGGGGGACGAAGATGGAAGTAGTAAATGAATTCTTGAAAACTAAAGGCATCTATTCCCTGGTTATGATTTTGTTTTTCCTGGGTGTTTATGGTATGGTTCTCAGTAAGAACTATATGAAAAAGCTGATGGCCATGAATGTTATGCAGGTTGCCGTTATTTATTTTTATCTGTGCTTTGCTCAGAAAGATGGTGGTATGATACCTATTTTAAATGGAGCCACCACTAATCCTGATGCCTATATTAATCCTTTGCCTCATGGCCTGATGCTGACGGCTATCGTAGTAAGTCTTGGTACTACCGGCGTAGCTATTGCTTTGCTTATGCGTATTAAGGAAATCTACGGTTCTGTAGAAGAGGTAGAGGTTTTAAGGAGGGCTAGCAAATGATGCAGCATGCTCCTGTAATGATTGTCCTGCTGCCGGTATCGGCTGCTCTGCTCTGTATGTTATTCAGCAGAATCAGCAAAAACCTTGGCTCCTGGATTGTCATTGCTTCTATTTTTGGTGCTTTTCTCAGTGCAGTTACGGCTTTGCAGCAGGTAATTGCAAGAAACGGTGCGCCGATACATTACTGGATGGGTGGTTGGCAGCCGCCTATAGGTATTGAGTTTGTTATTGACCCGTTAAGTGGGATCTTAGCAGTGCTTATTACCTTTATTTCGCTAATGGTTTCTATTTATAGCAGGCCATTTGTCAAAGATGAAGACTGGCTGCATATAGGCGGCTATTATACGTTGTTTGGTTTGATGACTGTCGGTATGTGCGGTATGGTTATTACCGGCGACGTCTTCAATCTGTATGTATATCTGGAAGTAATGTCCTTGTCCGGCTATGGCTTGATAGCTCTGGGCGGCAAGAAGTCCATGCTGGCTGCTTTCAGATATCTTTTAATCGGCACTATCGGCGCTTCTTTATACTTGCTTGGTGTCGGTTATATGTATGCCATGACTGGTACTTTGAATATGGCTGACATGGCTGCTTTGGCAGCGGGTCATCTGCATTCTCCGCTTTTTGCGATGGCTGTCGGATGCTTTGTTATCGGATTTGGTATCAAGATGGCGCTTTTCCCCTTGCATGGCTGGCAGCCTGATGCCTATACCTATGCGCATCCTGGTGCAGCAGCACTTATTGCAGGTATCATGAGCAAGATTCCGTCTTACGCAATGATCAGATTTTTATTCTATATGTTTAAAGTAGATAACCCTGTAGTAAGCAGTGCTCTGAATGTTTTAGGTATTATGGGTGTAGCAGGTATCCTGATTGGTTCCATAATGGCTTTGGCTCAATATGACTTCCGCCGTATGCTGGCATATTCCAGTGTGGCACAGATTGGTTATATAGCTATTGGCCTGGCTATGGGCAATATGTACGGCTTTATTGGTGCAGTGCTGCATATTATTAACCATGCTTTCATGAAATGTGCTCTGTTTCTGGTTATCGGTGGCATAGAATATCGCTTCGGTGAGGTTAATCTGTATCGTTTAGGCGGCTTAAATAAAAAGATGACCATCAGTACGATTACAGTTACCTTTGCGGCACTTTCTATGATTGGCTTGCCGCCGACAGCAGGCTTTTTCAGTAAATGGTATTTGCTGCTGGGTGCTTATACTGGTGCGCAGTATTTTTACATTGCTGTGCTGGTAATCAGCAGTTTGCTGAATGCGATTTATTTTTTCCGTATTCTTGAGCAGATGTTTATTCAGCGAGAAGCTTCTCTTACAGAAGTGCACAGACATAAAGGTAAACTGGGTCTGCCGGTAGAAATGGCGATTCCTATTTTTGTTGTAGGTATCGGCATTATGGCGCTTGGCTTCTATAGTGTGGATATTGTTACTGATATAATTAAACTTGGGTTGCCGGAGGTGTTTCTGAGATGACTATTATAGACTGCAGACCATTTCTGGCGGTTGGTGTATCTTTTTTGGCAGCTGTTTTAATTGCTTTCAGCCGCAAATATCCTAACCTGCGTGAAACTTGGAGTGCTATTGCTTCAGTTGTTAAATTTGGCATTATTCTTTCCATGCTGCCGGCTGTATTAGACGGTAATTATTATGAATGGACACTGTGCCAGATTACTGATACTGTTGGACTTACGCTGCGCACAGATCCGGCGGGCATGATTTTTGCTGTGCTGGCTTCCATGTTATGGGTACCGATGAATTTCTATTCCATCGGTTATATGCGCTGCAACAATGAAAAAGAACAGACTGGTTATTTTGCTGCTTTTGCTATTTGCATGAGTTCTGTCATGGGTATTGCTATGGCAGCAAACCTGCTGACTTTCTTCATGTTCTACGAATTACTGACCTTGGCAAGCTATCCTCTGGTATTACATAAGCGTAATGAAGAAGCGCTTATGGCCAGTCGTAAATACTTAATTTACACATTGATTTCCGGTCAGCTGTTCCTGGCAGGTATCGTAGCAGTTTACTGTATTTCCGGTACTATGGACTTTACCCCCGGTGGTTTCCTGACAACCGAGATGGCTCCGCGCTGGGTATTGCAGGCTATCTTCGTACTGATGATTTTGGCTGGTTCCGTAAAAGCTGCGGTAATGCCTCTGCATGGCTGGCTGCCTGCAGCAATGATTGCGCCGACTCCTGTCAGTGCATTGCTTCATGCTGTAGCTGTTGTTAAAACCGGTGTTTTCTGCGTGCTGCGTGTTATCGGCTTTGTCTTCGGACCGAAACTGCTGGCAGAGATAGGTACTGTTGATGCACTCGCTTGGGCGGCTGCTTCCAGTATCTTGATTTCTTCACTTATTGCTTTGCGTCAGGATCATTTAAAACGACGCCTTGCTTTTTCCACTATCGGACAGCTTTCCTATATTGTCTTAGGTGCGGCACTGCTTTCACCTTTGAGCATTAAGGGTGCGTATCTGCATCTTGTTGCTCATGCGGTAATGAAGATTACCCTCTTTATGTGTGCCGGTTTGATCATTGCCCGTACCCACCGCAATAATATCAGTGAATTGTATGGCATAGGTAAAAAGCTGCCAGTCACTATGGCCTGCTTTACCATTGCTTCGCTGGGTATTGCCGGTATGCCGTTTTTGGTAGGTTTTATCAGTAAATGGAATTTAGCTTTGGGTGCTTTGCAGGCAGGCAAGCCGCTGTATGTACTGGTATGGGTTGCCAGTGCTCTTTTAGCAGCTGCTTATTTGCTGCCGGTATGTCAGATGGCTTATCTTAAAAAGGACCCTCATGAAGCTATCCGTGAATATGGTGCAGTAAGCTACAGGATGCTGATACCTATCTGTATTACTACTGCAATGGCGGTTATTCTTGGCATTATGCCTGATATTTATCCGCATTTCTATGAATTGGCAACAATGGCTTCTGAGGCTATTTGTGCCGGATGGACGGGAGGATGGCTGTAATGACTGAAAAATCGGTTTATATTTTAGTTGCCGTTATTCTTCTGATTTCTGCAGCTGCAGAATTATTTGGCATACATCTGCACAGTCCGTCCTGGTGGCCTTTGCCGTTTGGTTACAATATTTTCTTTGGCTTTGTTGGCTGCTGGGTGCTGATAATTGTTGCTAAGCTCTTGATGGCGCCGCTTTTGCAGCGTGATGAAAATTATTATGATGACAGAGGTGACGATAATGATTGACGGAATTCTTCACCCAGGTCTGATTTTGATATGTGTAGGCTTTTTGGCAATGCTTGTTCCTAAAGCATTGCGAAAAGTATTTTTAGCCTGCGGTCCGCTGTTTGCTCTGTATGCTGTTTGGCAGCTGCCTGTTGGTACAGATATCAGCTTGAGCTTTGTTAATGATTATAAGCTTGGCGTAATTTTTGTCGATAAGCTTAGCTGGATTTTTACCTTTATCTTTGCTTTAATGGCTGCTATCGGCGGTATTTATTCTGCTCATAATGAAAACAGGATGGAAGCTCTTTGCTCTATGTCGTATGCTGGTTGTGCCATAGGTGTAACTTTAGCAAAAGATTGGCTGACCATGATTTTCTTCTGGGAAATGTTGGCAATTACTTCTCTGTTTTTAATCTGGTGCCGTAAGACTCCTGCGTCCCGCAGAGCAGGTTTCAGATACCTTTTAGTGCATATGTTTGGCGGTAATATGCTGCTGGCCGGTATCTTCTTAAAATTAAGTGACGGTGAAGCACTCATCAGTAATCTGGCCAGTGGTGCACACGATTATGCGTTCTGGCTCATCCTTATTGGTGTAGCAGTCAACGCTGCAATTCCGCCTCTTAATGCCTGGCTGGTAGATGCTTATCCGGAAGGTACGATTACCGGCAGTGTATTTTTAAGCTCATTTACCACTAAGGTTGCGGTATATTGCCTGATTCGTATTTTTGCCGGTGAATATTTCCTTATGGGTATTGGTGCTTTCATGGCGCTGTACGGAGCTTGCTATGCAGTAATGGAAAATGATATGCGCCGCCTGCTTGGGTACCATATCATCAGCCAGGTAGGATTCATGGTAGCTGGTGCCGGTATTGGTACGGCTATGGCACTTAATGGTGCAACAGCACATGCTTTTTCTCATATTCTGTATAAATCACTGCTCTTTATGTGTGCAGGTGCTATTATTTATGCTACTGGTATCAGGAAGATTAATCAGATTGGCGGACTTGCCAAAAAGATGCCGTTTGTAACTGTATGCTTCTTTATTGCAGCATTCTCTATTTCCGGTATACCGTTTTTCAACGGTTTTATCAGTAAGACCATCACTGTAAGCGCAGCGCAGCTGGCCGGACACGATGCAATCTTTAATCTGCTGGAGCTTGCCAGTGTCGGTACTTTCTTGTCTATAACACTCAAGATGGGTTACTTTATCTTCCTGCGTAAAACTGATAAAGAAGTGGAAATCAAGCAGGAACTGCCGAAGAATATGTATGTTGGTATGGGCCTGGGTGCTTTCTTCTGCTTTATGTATGGCGTTTATCCCGACCTTTTATACCGTTATCTGCCCTTTGATGCGCCGGCTTATCATCCGTTTACGGCGGAACATATTCTGCAGTACGTGCAGATGCTGGGCATGACGATGATTCCGTTTATGATGTATCTGCCTAAGATGGAGCCGCATACAGCGCTTTCTTTGGATACCGACTGGTTTTATCGCAAACCTTTCAGCGGTGTTATCCGTGAGTGCAGTTTCATTTTCTGCGCGCTTTGCAGTGCGCTTGGTTCAGCCTGGAATATTCTTTACGAGAAATTTATGGAGCTTACCTCTAATCCTATGGAGTTCTTAGATGCGCGGCCTTTCCGTGTAAACAAGAAATATAATCCGGAAAATTACCGTACTTCCATTGCTGATCCGATGATGATTACGCTGACGGTACTCACTTTTGCCATTGGTTATTTTGTTACTTCCATGTAGGAAGCAAAAATACGGCTGTCTTTTCAGGCAGCCGTTTATTTGTCTTTAGATATTTTATGCTTTACGAAAAAATTTATGACAGGAGAAGCAAAAATAATGAAGCAAAGATTTTTGCGCGGAGTATTATTGATTGTAGCTGCTGCAACTGCCTGGGGTATGGGCGGTGTTGCAGGTCAGTATCTTTTTCAGAACTACCATGCAGATGCTGTCTGGCTGGTAATGGTACGCCAGATTATTGCCGGATTTTTATTCCTGCTGTTTGCCAAGGTGATGCAGAAGCAGGATGTATTTCGCATTTTGCGTGAAGATTTAAAAGCAATAGTAGCTTTTTCTTTTATTGGTGTACTGGGGGCACAGCTGGGATTTTATCATACTATTTCACTGTGCAATGCGGCGACTGCTACGGTGCTGCAGTATATGGCTCCCGTATTTGTTATGCTGTGGATGTCTATAAAGAAAAAATCTTTGCCGGAAGGCCGAGAATTTCTTGGCATCTTTTTTGCTGTAGCAGGCGTATTTCTGATTTCGACCCATGGTAATCTTGATAAGGTGGTTTTGTCGCCGGCAGCTTTGGCAGTGGGCATTTATTCAGCGATAGCTTATGCTTACTATACGGTGATGCCGGCAGAGCTTTTAAAAAAATATCCGTCTACGGTAGTTATCGGCTGGGGTCAGCTTTTATCGGGCTTAGGCCTGGTATTTTTCCGCAATCCTGTTGCACTGCCGACAGGCTGGGATAATCATGCTGTATTTGCGTTTTTATATCTGCTTTTTGGTGCGACCATTGCCAGCTACAGCTTGTATCTGGCAGGACTGAAAATAGTAGGGCCGACTAAAGCCAGCCTTATTTCCTGTGCCGAACCGCTGGCTTCTATTATTGCCGTAGTTGTACTTTTGGGAACAGTATTGACTATGGAAGACTTAATTGGTATGGGCTGCATTATCTTTACGGTACTGATGCTTTCGCTGCCGAAAAAATAGCAACTCCCCAAACAGGAGTCTTTGTGCTAAAATAAAATTAGCAAGAAGTTTATGGGGGTGTTAAGATGACACGAGCAGATTATTCCTATAAATACGGACATGGCTACAAGGATTTTTCCTTGGAGCAGGAAAAAGTTATGGCAGAAATCAAGGTAGCAGAAATGGCGCCGCTGACTGATTTAAAGCAGGCTGTTTTGGACGCTATCTATCATCCGATTGACAGTAAGCCGCTCAATGAATTGCTGCAGCCGGGGCAGAAGGTTGCTTTTATTTGTAACGACCCTACCCGTGTTGCCAATAGTCATGACTTTATGCCCATCCTTGTGGAAGAGCTTAATAAAATGGGCATCAAAGATGAAGATATGCGTATTGTTTTTGCTCTTGGCACGCACCGCAAGATGACGCAGGAGGAAATGATTGAGGCCGTAGGCGAAGACGTTGCTAAAAGACTGCCCATGTATAACAGCGACTGCAATAAGCAGGAGGATTTTGAATATTTTGGAGAAACTTCTTTCGGCACGCCCGTATGGCTTAATAAGCTGATTTGTGATGTAGACTTAGTTATTATGACCGGTACTATCGTGCATCACTTCTTCAGCGGTTTTGGCGGTGGACGCAAAGCAGTTTTGCCGGGTGTGGCTGCTATGGAAACTATCAGACGCAACCACAGCTTGATGATGAGCCCCGATGCACAGCTGGGTAAATTGCACGGCAATCCTGTTTATGAAGACCAAATGGAAGGTGTGCGCCTTTTTGCCAAAGAGCACAGAATGTTCCTGTTTAACGCTATACTTGACGCTAAGAAACAGTTTTTGAAGATTTTCGCCGGTGATTGGGAAAAAGCGCATCTGGAAGCCTGCAAGTTTGTTGATAAGGTATATGGTGTAGAAATTGACGCTCCGGCTGATATTGTTATTGCCAGCTGCGGCGGTTATCCTAAAGACATCAATGTTTATCAGCTGCAGAAAACCATGGATAATGCCTGGTGCGCAGTAAAAGATGGCGGCGTAGTTATTATTATCGGCGAATGTGAGGAAGGCAGCGGCAGTGCAGCATTGGAGAAAGCTCTGCAGGAACATCCGTCACCGGATGCTATTAAAGCGCAGCTGGAGAAGAACTTCGTTATCGGCGCGCATAAGGCTTTTGCCATTACCAGGCTGATGAAGAAAGCAAAATTCATCCTTGTTTCTGCGTTAGATAAAAAGATTGCCAGTGATCTGCTCTTTGAAGCAGTGGATAATGTTGACGAAGCTATTAAGCTGGCAGAAAAATATGTAGGCAGTGATTACAAGATTATTCTTATGCCGCAAGGCAGTTTAACCGTACCGCTGCTGAGAAAATAAATTATCTGCAATGTATAATAAATTACCCAAGTTAAGCCCTTGCCTTAAATAAGTTTTTCGGATATAATATCTAATACTGACGTGTATTGCACTGGGTTTATGTGCAGTATATAAGGTGATTGAAGGAGAGGGTTTAGTGAAGATGGATATTGATTATAAAGCTATAGGTGTGAGGATAAAGGCGGCACGTACGCGTAAAGGTGTAACCCAGGGCAGCATTGCCAGGATTACCGGATTGTCTACGCCGCATATCAGCAACATCGAAACCGGCAATACCAAATTAGGTCTGCCGACCATTATCCATTTAGCTAATGTTTTAGATGTATCTGTGGATGAACTGCTGTGTGACAATATTCATCGCAGCGAAAAGATTTTCCACAATGAGCTTTCTGAGCTTTTGCAGGACTGCACTGTAGACGAACTGCATATTATTGCAGAGTTGGCTAAGGTGATTAAAAAATCCGGCATTAACAGCGTTAAGAAAGTAAGAACTAAAAAAGCTAAAGCATAATAGGTCTATGTGCTACTGTAGCTCAGTTGGTAGAGCAGCTGATTCGTAATCAGCAGGTCGCAGGTTCGAGTCCCGTCAGTAGCTCCAGATAAAGGAACAGCGCCGCAGTTAATCTGCGGCGTTTTTGATTTGTAAAATGAATATTTAAAGTGCTATAATATACGCAAATTTATGCGAGAATGAGGGGATAGCATGAAACAAATAGATACTTTATATCTTGCCATGCTGCAGTATTTTGCCGGTGATGCTAAACGCTGCCAGCATTTTATCAAGGTACACAGTCTGGCGGCACTGATTGGCAGAACAGAAGGGCTGGATGAACATACGCAGACTTTGCTGGAAGCAGCGGCATTGGTACATGACTGTGGCATTAAGCCGGGAGAAGCTAAATATGGACGCAATGACGGCAAGATTCAGGAGCAGGAAGGTCCGCAGGCAGCGGAGAAATTATTGCTTGACGTCGGTTTTGCCAAAGAAGACAGAGAACGTATCTGTTATTTAGTGGGACACCATCATACCTATAATAATATCAATGGGCTGGATTATCAGATTTTAGTTGAAGCAGATTTTCCGGTAAACTTTTATGAAGACCAACTGCCGCGAGAAAATATCAAAATATGTACAGGTAGAATTTTTAAGACTGCGACAGGTATTAAAATGGCGCAGTCTATGTTTGGAATATAAGGAGGAAGAATAATGCGGCCGAAAATTAAGCTTACTATTATTGAGCAGAAAGGCTGCCGCGGCTGTCATCGCGGTCACAAGGTTGGTGATACTTTTGATTTTGATACGCAGCGCGGCGAAATTTGTCCCATGGCTTTGCATGCTGGTTTTCCTTATATAGATATTCTGCGCTATGGCGGCAGTATTCCTGGCGAAGCAGCGGGAACAGCACGTTTTTGCTGTCCTGATCCCGATACTATCAATGTATTTAAGGCAGAGATAGTTAATAACCATAGTTGACGGTTTGCTGCAAGTATGTATAATATATTTATTGATAAATGCATAAGACAGTTCGTAACCATCCTGTCTTAAAACAAAAGGCTCTGTCACAACAAATGGTTGATTTTGACGAGAAATAGCGTATAATAATAGTA
>ERZ773192.8-NODE-8-length-200827-cov-54.548289_pt1 | contig 200827 bp, 254 predicted proteins | sample MGYA00581010_ERZ773192 | MGnify/ENA primary metagenome ERZ773192 (study PRJEB29015, sample SAMEA2737741) | human gut metagenome | biome: human gut; feature: human-associated habitat; material: faeces | place: China | collected 2012 ...
ATAAACCCTTATAGGGTTAAAGAAATACCGCCCGTTTTACGGGCGGATATTTATTAATATAATTTTATAATTGCATGTAATTTATTATCAGTTTTCATTACAACATAATGTGCATTATTTTCATAGGAATAATAACAGTCTATTTTTTCTCCTAACATACTTCCATTTTTATACATAATTTCAAAATTATCTAATTCACCTTTTTCATATACTTCTTTAGGTAATGCTTCATAAGCGTATAAAAGATAATATAAATTATGCATGTGATTATTAAAATCAATATCTCTTCTTAGAACATTAAAACTAAAAGTATGTTCAACATTGCTAGGTTCTTTTAATTTTGCAATTTCAATTTTATCAAATACCAATTTATCTTCAGGCTCATAGCTAAGTCCTATTTCTTTGGTAATCTTGGTAAGTGTTTTTGTATCAGAATTAACTAAAGTCCACTTAGAACTTGCAATACAAATTAAATTATTATCATTGTCATAAATTTCAAAATTTCTATAAGTAAATAATTCATTATATGGAACAGACCAAGTTTTAACTTTTACCATATCTCCAAAAGCTACTCTTTTAAAAAGAGACACCTTCCAATTAAGCAAAATCCAAGAAACATGAGTAAAAGGTATTTGAGCTATACCATAACCAGCAATATCAGAATGAACAGTAGCAATATCTTCTAATAAACACAAAATACCATAGTTGGTAATTAAATTACTAGTTCCAATATGCATAATGTCAACTTTATAATCTCTTTCTATAAAACCCATATTTTCCTCCTTGTTGGTTAACGAACATATCTTTACAAAATAACTACAAGATATTATAATACAAATATTATAAAATAACAATTATAATTAGGAGAAAAAATGAACTTAGAAAAATGTGATATTTGTCCAAGAAACTGTCGGAGTAGATAGATTAAACGGAAAAGTTGGATATTGTAAATGCAATGATAAAATAAAAATTGCTTTGGCCTCTGTGCATAACTACGAAGAGCCAAGTATAAGTGGAAAAAATGGATCAGGTACTGTCTTTTTTAGTAATTGTAATCTGAATTGTATATATTGTCAAAACTATGAAATAAGTCAGCAGGGAAAAGGAAAAGAAATAACGATAGAAGAACTTGCTCAAATATTTTTAGACCAACAATCAAAAGGAGTAAATAATATAAACTTAGTAACTCCAACTATGTATGCATGTCAAATTATAGAAGCGATTAAAATAGCTAAGTCAAATGGATTAAACATCCCTGTTATTTATAATACTAACGGATATGAAAATGTAGAAACTATAAAAAAGTTAAATGGTTATATAGATATATATTTACCAGATCTAAAATATTATTCAAACGAATTAAGTTTGAAGTATTCTAAGGTAGATAACTATTTTAAAATTGCAACAGAAGCAATACAAGAAATGCAAAAACAAGTTGGCACACCAGTATTTAATGAAAGTGGAATAATTCAAAAAGGAGTAATTATTAGACATTTAGTACTACCAAATCATATACAAAATTCAAAACATATTTTAAAATGGATAAAAGACAATATGCCTAAAGATACATATATAAGTGTTATGGCACAATATTTTCCTACATATAAAGCAAAGGAAGATAAACTATTAAATAGAAAATTAACTAAAAGAGAATATAAAGAAATAGAAAATTATTTATATACTTTAAATTTAGAAAATGGATATATACAAGAACTTGGAGAACATGAAGAAGAATATGTACCTGATTTCAATTAAACCTATAAACATTGCATAAAAAGTAAAAATATGGTATAATATATTTAAGTAATTTTAAAAAGGAGAAACTACTTGATGGACAACTATAAAAAAGTAAGTCAGGAACAAGTTTTCAAAACCCCCCGGATGGAGGGGCTGAAGGTGTCATATGTTGATGAACAGGGAAATCCTGTTCTGACACACACCATCATTCACAGCAAGCCATCGGTTGCTGTGATAATCCGGAATGAAGGCAAAATAGCCTTCATTAGGCAATTCAGATCAACAACAGGTAAATACTACATTGAACTTCCTGCAGGTTTGATTGAAGAAGGTGAGACAGAGGAAATGGCAGCCATTCGGGAAACTGAAGAAGAGACTGGAGTGGTAGTAGGCAATGTTAAAGTCCTTGTAAAAGGACCGTCGCTGTTGGATCCGTCCAAATCGGACGAGAATTACGGTGTTATTGTTGCTGACATGATTGGCAACAAAAAACGTCATCTCGACGAGATGGAGAAGATTGACGACCAGATTATCTGGTTGGAAGAAGACTTTGTCTTCAAAAAGTTGTGTGAGCAACTTTTTGAAGGAAAAGCTTTTTACGAGGACTTGTTCCTCAGTGGTCATAGTCTGTATGCCCTTATGGCATACAAAATTTATCTGAGAAAATAATTTTCTCAGATAAATATCTCCTTGAACGAGTTTGATTTATTCAAACTCGTTTTCTATTGCTATATTAAAATTTCTTTTTTAAAAATTTTCTTGTAATATTTTAAATTTTTTGATATAGTAATTGAAGTAAAAAATGGGAGGAATAATAAATGAGAATAGTAGAACCATGGATAAAAGTAGAAAAAATTGATGGAATACAAATAATGAAAAAAATAGAAAAAGCTTGTAGAACTTGCTATCGCTCAGAAGGAATGGTTTCAGAAGAATCATATAAAAACTTATTAAAAAATTGCTTAAATAAAGGACATGAATCTGTATTAGAACATGAAAAAATTACAGTTAGAATTTATGATGATGTTGGATCATATAAAGACCTAACAAGACATAGACATGCAAGTTTTTCAATAGAGTCAACAAGATATTGCAGTTATGACAAAGATAAATATGGAAATGAAATTGCATTTATTAATCCATCATATATAGAAGATAAAGCAATATATGAGGAATGGAAAAAAGCAATGCAAGAAATAGAAGTAAGATATATGAGAATGAAAGAATTAGGAGCTACAACAGATATGTGCAGAGAAGTATTACCTCATTCGGTAGCAGCAGAATATGTTATGACAGCTAATATTAGAGAATGGAAACATATTTTAAGCCTAAGAACAACAAAACATGTACATCCTTCAATAAGACAAGTACTTATTCCTTTACTAAGATATTTCCAAGAAGAAATGCCAGAAATATTTGCAGATATTGAATATGATAAAGAATTTGATGAAAAATATTATGCTAAAATTATGGTAGATGAAGAACTATAAAATGAATTGTTAGAATAACATCAAAAATGCTAACACATAATGGTTAGCATTTTTGATGTTAAAAACTAATTGAGGTTACTTTAATATGACAAGCCTTTTAAAATATTTTCGTATTTTTCATAACTTGGCATATATTTAGCAATTATTTTCCAAAAATTCTTAGTGTGAATTTTATATTTTATATGACAAAATTCATGCAATACAATGTAGTCAATTACATTTCTGTCATACTTAGCTATATTTGAATTAATTGATATTTTTTGTTCGTCGCTAGAAAAGTGTGCTATAACATTATTAGCTAATTTTTTTATTTCATAATCTTCAGGAGCATATCCAAGAAGTAATCTTGTTTTTTCCATAGCTCGTTCTACTTCTTGTTCAGCAACTTTTTCATAAAGTTTATCAACTAATATTTTTAAAATTTGAGTAGTTTCTAGCTTTTTGTATTTATTAGGAAGTACTACTTCAATTGTGCGATTAACTATATTTATACTAGGAGCATTTTGGCTTTTGTAATATAAACGTACTTGATGAGCAGAACCTAAAATTACAATACTACCTTTGTCAGAATATACTCGATTTTGTTCTTGATATTCTTCAATTTTATTTAGAATCCATTGTCTTTTTTCTTCAATAATTGTTTGAATTTGTTTTCTAGAAAAATACCATGGAGCATTAACTACAACTTCTCCACCATCAACCGCAACATAGCAATTTGAGCTTATTTCCTTATTTACTGTATATGAGATTACATTATTTCTAGTTTTTAAGATGTTCATAATTAATACCTCCAAATAGAATATATTCCCGAATCAATGTTCGTACATAGTATACAAAAATATGTTCGCTTTGTCAAGAGAAAAAATGAAAAATAATACAAAAATTATTTTTAGCTTTATATTTTAAAAAATATAAAATTAGTGTATAATAACTGAAGAAAACAAATAAAATGTATATAAAACTAGTGAGGAGGCGATGAAAAAATGTATGATGTGATAGTAATTGGAAGTGGACCTTCAGGAATTACAGCAGCTATTTATGCTAAAAGAAGAAATTTGTCTACATTAGTTATATCAAAAGGAAATGGATCTCTTGAAAAAGCAGAGAAAATAGATAATTATTATGGATTTGCAAACGGAATATCCGGAAAAAAACTATATGAAAATGGATTGAATCAAGCTGTAAATTTAGGTGTAGAAATAGTACAAGATGAGGTAATAAACATTGAATATAAAGATTGTTTTACAATAGAAACAATAAATTCTAAATATAATGCTAGATCAGTAATATTAGCAACTGGAACAAATAGAAATATTCCTAATATAAAAGGCATAAAAGAATTTGAAGGCAAAGGTGTAAGTTATTGTGCAATATGTGACTCGTTTTTCTACAAAGAAAAAGATGTAGCTGTATTAGGAGAAGGAAATTATGCAATACATGAATTTGAAACATTAAAACCTGTTGTAAATTCTGTAACTATATTTACAAATGGAAACAGAATAATTGAAAATAGAAGCAATGGATTAAAAGTAAATGATAAAAAAATAAGAGAGTTCAGGGGAAATGGCAAGCTTGAAGAAGTAGAATTTGAAGACAATACAAAACAAAAAATAAGTGGTGTATTTGTTGCAGTTGGAACTGCATCAAGTACAGATATAGCAAGAAAAATAGGCGCTAGAATTGAAAATAATAATATTGTTGTGAATGAGAATATGGAAACAACAGTACCAGGCTTGTTTGCATGTGGAGATTGTACAGGCGGATTACTTCAAATATCTAAAGCTATATATGAAGGAACAAAAGCAGGTTTGGCTGTACTTAAATAAAAGAGTTAGGAGGAAAATAAAGTGAGTGTAATAGAGTTAAATAAAGATAATTTTGAAAAAGAAGTAATGGAGGCAGAAGTACCAGTTTTGATAGATTTTTGGGCTAATTGGTGTGGACCATGTAGAATGATGTCTCCAGTAATAGATAAAATTGCAGAAGAAATGGGAGATAAAGTAAAGGTATGCAAAGTAAATGTAGACGAAAATCATGAATTAGCAGAAAAATATGAAATAATGACAATTCCAGCATTTATAATTGTAAAAAATGGTGCTGAAACAGGAAGAACAATAGGAGTTCAACCAAAGGAAGATATATTAAAACTTATATAAAACTACTTGACACTTATGTTAACAGCGAGTATAATAAGATATAGTTTAAAAAATAAAGACAAGAATGAGACAAAGTAAAATCAAGGTTGTTGAAAGAGAGAGTTGGTCACCGGCTGAAAACCAACTTAAATAAACAGATTTGAAAAACTACCTCATTGGTTCTTAGTTAAAAGCTAGGCGTATATCTGCGTTAAAGAGTAATTAAGTAAAAAATAGGATGGAACCGTGTATATAAGCACTCCTAAAGTAGCAATACTTTGGGAGTGCTTTTGTATTGCTATTAAGTGTGCCAATGGGGACGGAGATTTTTGGCACATTCTAATTACTAAAAAAATAATTAAAAATAAATTTGTAAATGTGCCAAAAATCTCCGTCCCCATTGGCACACTTTTAAATAATAAAGGAGGAGAAACTATGGTAAAAGTAGAATTAAAAGACGGTTCTGAAATAGAAGTAAACGAAGGAGCTTCTGTTTTAGAGGTTGCAAAAAAAATAAGTGAAGGCTTAGCAAGAAATGCTATGGCTGCCAAAATTGATGGAGAGGTAAAAGATTTACGTACTTTAATTGAAAAAGATTGTAAATTAGAAATTTTAACATTTGATGATTTAGATGGTAAAAAGGCATATTGGCATACAACATCTCACATTATGGCACAGGCTATAAAAAGACTATATGGAGATAATGCAAAATTAACAATTGGTCCTTCTATTGATAACGGATTCTATTATGATTTTGATGTGGAAAAGCCATTCACAGAAGAAGATTTAGCTAAAATTGAAGAGGAAATGAAGAAGATTGTTAAAGAGGATTTACCAATTACAAGATATACTCTTCCAAGGGAAGAAGCTATTAAGTTAATGAAAGATAGAAAAGAACCATACAAAGTAGAACTAATTGAAGAATTACCAGAAGACGAAGAAATTAGTTTTTATGATCAAGGTGAATTCAAAGAATTATGTGCTGGACCACATATTATGAGCACAGGTCCAGTAAAAGCATTCAAATTATTACATTCATCAGCTTCATATTGGAGAGGAGACGAAACCAAACAAACTCTTCAAAGAATTTATGGTATAGCATTTCCTAAAGCTAGCATGCTAGAAGAATATTTACACATGTTAGAAGAAGCTAAAAAAAGAGATCACCGTAAATTAGGAAAAGAGCTAGACTTATTCTTCTTTGATGAAACTGCACCAGGTATGGCATATTGGATGCCTAAAGGCTTTATAATGATGAATAGACTTATAGATCTTTGGAGAAAAGAACATAAAAAAAGAGGATATCAAGAATTTTCTGGTCCACAATTAAATAGCAGTAGTTTATGGAAAACTTCAGGACATTGGGATCATTACAAAGATGACATGTTTGTACTAACAGATAGTGATGGAAAAGAGCAGGCTTTAAAACCAATGAACTGCCCAAATTCTATTAAAATTTATCAAAGTAAATTAAGAAGTTACAAAGATTTACCTTTAAGATTTAGTGATATAGATGTTATACATCGTAACGAGAAATCTGGACAATTAAATGGATTGTTCCGTGTAAGAATGTTTAGACAAGATGATTCACATAACTATGTTATGGAATCACAAATTAAGGATGAAGTAAAAAATATATTAGAAATTGCTAAAAAATTATATGGCATTTTTGGATTGAATTTTATATTAACATTATCTACTAGACCAGATGATTTTATAGGAGAAATTAGCTTATGGAATAAGGCAGAAGCAGACCTAAGAGATGTATTAGATGAAATTTGTGGAAAAGACAATTACCGTATAAATGAAGGTGATGGAGCTTTTTATGGTCCAAAAATTGATATTAAAATGAAAGATTGCTTAGGAAGAGAATGGCAAATGGGAACAGTACAAGTAGATTTCCAATTACCATTAAGATTTAATTTATCATACATTGATTCAGACGGAGAAAAGAAAACACCAATTATGCTACATAGAGCATTGTTTGGTTCATTTGAAAGATTTATTGGCATTTTAACAGAACATTATGCAGGTGCATTTCCAACATGGTTATCACCAGTACAAGTAAAAATATTACCAATAGCAGATAGCCATAAAGAATATGCAGAAAAAGTTTTAGAAGAATTAGACAACAATGGAATTCGTGCAGAACTTGATGAAAGACAAGAAAAAATTGGTTACAAAATTAGAGAAGCACAACTTCAAAAAATTCCATATATGTTAATTATTGGAGATAAAGAAGTAGAAGCAAATGCTGTAGGAGTTCGTTCAAGATCAGATGGTGACATTGGAGCAATGGGACTAGAAGACTTTATATCAAAAATTAAAAAAGAAGTAGAAGAATATAAATAAAAATGTATAAGAGGCATAGTTAGAGTAATGCCTCTTATATTACATTTTTGTTACAAAAATATTAAAAGTTTGTAACAAAAATATCAAATCTAACCAGATATATTGAGAAAAAAACAACAAAACCTTACAGAGAGTAAGAAAAAAGAAATATAAATAAAAAATATTGCTTAACAATACAATAAGGCAATATAAAATCTTGTTTACTTTTGGGCGAAAATATAGTAACTTTAAGTAAAAGATCTTGAATAGTATAAACTATAGAAGGAGAGTAAGAAACGTATGAAAAAGGTTGGCGAGAATAAAGGTATTACTATGATTGTATTAGTAGTAACTATTGCAATAATGCTAATATTAGCTGGAGTGACAATATCTACGGTATTTGGTGATGAAGGCTTAATAAAGCAAAGTAAGGAATTGGCTAAACAAACAGAGTCATCTATAGAAGATGACAATAATGATGTTAATTCATTAATAAATGAATTAAATTCTTTAATGCAAACACAAGCAGGAGTTGGACAAAAAGGAATTACAGTTTGGAGCAATGGAAAAGCTACAATAGAATTGGAAGCTATTAATGTAAATGATGATAACTATGAAATACAATGGCAAAAAAATGGAACATCTAATAGATGGACAGTAGGAACTACAGTTACTGGTTTGCTTAGTGGAGACAAAGTATATGCAAAATTAGTGTCAGATAGATATGGAGAGTTAGAAACTGTAATAAATATATTAGATACAATAAAACCAACAATAACTATTGAAAAAGCTGAGAAAACTGCTAATAGTATAAGTGTAACAGTATCAAGTAGAGACTTTGAATCAGGAATGCCATCTAGTCCAACATATACGTATTGTATAAAGAAATCATCTGATGTTTTATATGGTGAAACAATTGATTCACAAAAATCAACTACAACTTCAACAACTTATGCATTTACAGGACTACTTGAAGGTCAATCTTACGATATAAAAGTAACATCGGCAGATGTTGCGGGAAATGAAGGAATGGCAACTATAACTAGTGTAGTTACAAATGGTAGTAGCAGTGGAGGAGGAACTATATTCCAAGGAACTGTAACAGCAGGAGAACCTGTTTGGAATAAGGGAACATGTTCAATAGAGCTAATTACTAACCCAAACTTAAGCATAAAATATAAGGTTAATACTTTAAGTGGAGATTATAAAAATTATACTGGAGCAATTACAAACTTAAAACATGGTGATAAGATATATGCAGTTGCAACAGATGGAACAAATTATGGAAATATCTGTACAATTAATATAGAAGATATAAAGCCACCTGTAATTGAAGAAATAAAAACAGAAGCCATATATGAAGATTACACAACAAAAAACACAACAAAAGTAACAGTTAAAGCTACTGTAATGGCTAATGACAAAGAAACAGGAATAAAAGAATATGAATATTACCTAAGTACTGGTGGAGAATATGCTTTAATTGATAAAAGTAATGCTTCTACAGCGGTAGGAAAAGTACTGGTTAATGCCGATAGTATAACAAATCAAATAATTCAACTTTCGATAAAAGTTGTAGTAAAAGATAATGCAGGCAATGTTACAACACAATATGAAATGGTAAAATAAAGTAAACATTTAATGCAAAGTAATAAAATAAATGTAGACACAAAAAGTGTTTACATTTATTTTTTAATAAATAAATGGAGAAATTTTTTGTAGATAAAAAAGCGGTAAAAACAGTTATTAGTCTAAAGAAGATAGAACGATTTGAGTATGAAAATATGAAATATAACATTATATAATTTAAAAGACAAACAAAGGTTTTATGTATTGATAAATTAATTTTAGTATGTTAAAATTAAAACCTATAAAAAATAAGGAGTGAAGAAAAATGAATATAGGAATAGACATAGATGATACAATATCAAACTCATTTGAAAGTGTATTTACAAATGCACAAAAGTCAGACATAGAATTTGGAAATAGTGGGGACCCAAAACAATATGGTAAAATAGCAGACCATAATTATATAGAAACAATGTATCCTGAATGGTCAAAAGAGCAAACAGATTTATTTTGGGAGAGATATTTTATAGATATGCTAACAATAGCAACACCAAAAGATGAAGTGGCAGAGATTCTAAAAAAGTTAAAACAAGAAGGAAATAATATAATAATAATAACTTCAAGATATGAATTTGAAGAAGATAGTCATTTAGTACAAAACTATACTCAAAAATGGCTTGAAAAAAACAATATAGTATATGATAAACTTGTAATGAATGCACAGAATAAATTAAATGCTTCAAAAGAAAATGATGTTGAGATGTTCATTGATGATAGTGTTGCACACTGCAGAAATGTACAAAGCTGTGGAATAATTACATTTTTATATACTTCTACCTGTAATCAAGCTGTGGAAGCAAATGATTTGCAGAGAGTATATTCATGGCCACAAATTTATGATAAATATAAAAAAATAAGGCAAAATAGTTGTAAAATTCCAACAAAATTGATATACTAATATATATCTAAAGATATAATAATTCTTGAGAAAAAGGAGGTTTCTTTATGGAAGAAGAAAATAAAGAAGTAAAAGAGGTTGAAAAAGTTATTGAAAATAATGGGGAAGTAGCATTAGAAAATAATACAAATATAAAAATTTCAGATGATGTTGTTTCAGTAATTGCTGGAGTAGCAGTATCTGAGGTGCCAGGAGTAGCTCAAATGTCAGGAGGATTTGCAGGAGGAATATCAGAAGTACTTAGTGGTAAAAAGAATTTATCAAAGGGAATAAAAGTAGAAACAGGAGAAAAAGAAACAAAAATAGATGTAAACATTATAGTGGAATATGGAGTAAGAATTCCTGATGTTGCCTTTGAAATTCAAAATAAAGTAAAAAAAGCAGTTGAAAGTATGACAGGATTAAAAGTAGTTGAAGTTAATGTCCACATTCAAGGAGTTAGTACAGAAAACATGGGAGTGGAAAACGACAAAGAAGAAGATAAAGAATAATAAAAAAGATTAGGCACAATAATTTTTTACTGTGCCTAATTTAAAGTTTAAAACATAAAATATGCTTTAAAATAAGTAAGAAAGGATGAAATAAAAATGAAGATCTTAGATAGAATAGGACTGGCCTTGTTTTCGAGTCTAATACTTATATTATCAATAATTACATGTTTAGTAATATTTGGCTGGTTAAATGTAGAATTAGTACATAGTATAATTGTAAATATACTTCAGGATGAAGTAGTTTCTAATATTATATTAGCATTAAGTGTAATGTTTATTTTATTAGCTATCAAATGTATATTTTTTGATTCAACTTCAAAGCAAGAAATGGATTATAAAAATGGTATATTGTTAGAAAATTCAGACGGAAAATTATTAATCACAAAAGATACAATTGAAAATCTTGTAAATAGTGTAGTAAAAGGTTTTGAAAGTGCCGAAAATGTAACAACAAGAGTGGAATTAGATAAAGAAAATAATGTAACAGTATTTGTAAACTTGAGTGTTAAAGAAAATGCAATAATAAAAGAGCTTTCAACTAATCTACAAACCAAGATTAAAACAACAATAAAAAATACTTCTGACTTAGAAGTAAAAGAAGTTAATATAAAAGTAAAAGATATTGAACCTGTAAAACCAGCAGTTCAGGAATAAAATTGAAAGGAGCGAAACAAATGGAAAATTTCAGAATGTTTTGTGACAAATATGGCGGTGGTATTGTTGGCGGGTTAGTAGGTATAGCCTTGGCAATCTTACTATTTTGTACAAATTTATATAAAATTTTACTTATAATGGCATTAATACTTATATGTATATGGGCAGGAAATTACTATCAAAAAAATAAAGAGAGAGTAAAAGATAAGATAAAAAATTTTATAGATAAGTTATAAAAAGGGAGTAACAAATACATGACTAGAACAGAAACAAGAGAACTTACTTTTGAATTACTATATAGCTTAGAAATTCAAAAAAATGAAAAAAGTGAATACAGTGAGCAAATTGAAATGTTTTTGAATGAACAAGAAATTAATCAAGAAAAAGCAAAAACATATATAAATCAAACAATACTTGGTATTAATGAAAATGAAGAAGAAATATTAAAATTAATATCTCAAAATTTGAAAGAAAAATGGGATATTTCAAGAATTTCAAAAGTTAATACAGCATTATTAAAATTAGCTACTTATGAAATAGTGTATGCGAAATTACCATATAAAGTTGTAGTAAATGAAGTTGTTGAAATTGCTAAAAAGTATGGAGACGAAAATTCACCATCTTTTATAAATGGAATTCTAGCTAATATTATAAAACAGACAGGAATAACAAATGAGGAGTAGGTATGATATATAATCCAATAAGTGTAAGCGAATTAAATAAATATATAAAAGATAAATTTGAAGATGATGAGTATTTTACTAATGTTTTAGTAGAAGGAGAAATCTCAAATCTAAAAAATCATTACACTGGTCATATATATTTTACTCTAAAGGATGAAAAATCTTTAATAAAATCAATAATGTTTAAAACATATACAGCACATTTAGATTTTGTTCCACAAGATGGAATGAAGGTAATGATACTTGGAAGTGTATCTGTTTTTGAAAGAGATGGTACATATCAATTATATGCTAAAGCTATAAAGCAACTTGGAAAAATGGGTGACTTGAGAGCAGAGTATGAAGAACTAAAAGCAAAGCTTGAAAAAGAAGGACTATTTGATCAGAATTATAAAAAAGCAATACCAATGATGCCAGAAACAATTGGTGTACTTACTTCAAATACAGGAGCGGTAATACGAGATATTATCAATGTATCTACCAGAAGAAATCCAAATGTGCATATTAGGTTGTTACCAGTACCAGTCCAAGGAAGCGGAGCAGCACAAAAAATTGCTAAAGGTATTGAATTTATGAATAAACATAAATTAGCAGATGTAATTATTGTAGCTAGAGGTGGAGGTTCACTTGAAGATTTATGGCCATTTAATGAAGAAATTGTTGCACGAGCAATATATAATTCAGAATTACCAGTTATTTCTGCTGTTGGACACGAAACAGATTTTACAATATCAGACTTTGTTGCAGACCTAAGAGCGCCAACGCCATCAGCAGCAGCTGAACTTGCAGTACCGGATGTTGCAGAATTAAAAATGAAAATTAAAAATTACCAAAGAAGGTATGAACAAGCTTTAATAAGAAAATTGCAGTTAATTAAGCTTAGATATGAAAAATGTATGACTAGAAAAGCATTTACTGGAATTTTACAAAAAGTAAATGAACAGTATATGGTAATTGATATGAAAGTAAAATCAATGCAACACAGTGTGAAAAGTAAATTGCAAAATGACAAGTCTATAACTCAAAATCTAATATTAAAGTTAGATTCATTAAGTCCACTAAAAACATTAGCAAGAGGATATGGAATAATTTTAAAAGATGGAATTGTTATAAAAAGCAAAAACATGCTAAGAAAAGAAGACGAAATATCTATTAGAATGCAAGATGGAGAAACAAAAGCAAAAATTATATAGGTAAGGAGAAAAAAATGAAAAAAACAACCAAAAACATAGTAATTGCAATAGTAATTACAATAATATTATTTGCTTTAATATGTGTAGTATACCAACAATTTAGAAAACAGCCAATAGAGCAAGATAAACTAGGCGTTGGAGAAGTGTTACCTGATGCTAATAATGGATTAGATGATATGCTAGATAATATATTAGATAGCAATATTGAGTCTAATGAAGAAAAAAATAATGATTCTGAGAATAATAGTATTGCAGCAGCAGGCAAAGAAACAGTTGCAGACGAAAATGCAATGACACCAAAAGAAGCAAAAGCAATCAGTCTTGTTAAGGATAAATGGACAGAAAAATTTGGAAATACAGATGGTATTGATTTTAATATAAGCATTCAAAATGATGGCAAATATTTGGTAACAGTTTATGATACAAAAACAACTCAGACTATAAGTGGATATATTGTGGATGTTACCACAGGAATTATAAATGAAAAATAGGAGTATATTATGGAGAAAAAAGGTAGTTTCGAAGAAACTATAAAAGAATTAGAAAAAATAGCAACTGAATTAGAAAATGGAGATTTATCATTAGAAGATTCAGTTTCAAAATTTGAAGAAGGAATGAAACTTTCAAAACAATGTAATGATTTGCTAGAAAATGCTGAAAAAAGAATTACTATTTTGTTAAAAGATGGAGAAGAAACAAAAGAAGAAAGTTTTGTACAAGAAGAGGAATAGAAGATGCAGGGAAGTTTTAATTTTTTTAAAGAATATAAGTATATAATTGTACCATTTATGGTGTGGCTTGGAATACAATTATTTAAATTTATTTATGATTTAATAAAAACTAAAAAGTTTAATTTTAAAAAATTAATGCAAGCAGGAGGAATGCCAAGCTCACATTCTGGAGTTGTAGTATCATTAACTACAATGATAGGAAAAAATGTTGGAATTAATTCACCTTTATTTGCTGTGTCATTAATTTTTTCATTTATTGTAATGTATGATGCAGCTGGAGTTAGAAGAGCTGCTGGAAAACAGGCAAAATTGTTAAATAAAATAGTTGAAACGCCTGGACTAACAGGCCTACAAGTTTCTGAGAAGTTAGTTGAGGTATTAGGACATACTCCGGTTCAAGTTATTGTGGGAGCAACTATTGGAGTTATTATAGGATTATTATTTTAATTTTAGTAAATAAAATATATATTAAAAGGAGAATATAGATGGAAGATATTGAAATAGCAAGAAATACAAAATTAAAAAAGATAACAGAAATAGCCGAAAAATTAAACATCCAAGAAGAGCAACTAGAACAATATGGAAAATTTAAAGCAAAAATTTCTCCCGAAGTATATAAAGAATTAAAAAATAAAAAAGATGGAAAGTTAATTTTAGTAACAGCTATAAACCCAACACCACTTGGAGAGGGAAAGACTACAATGGCAATAGGACTAGCTGATGGATTAAGAAAAATAGGAAAAAAAGCTGTGTTAGCATTAAGAGAGCCATCTCTTGGACCTGTGTTTGGAATAAAAGGTGGAGCAACAGGTGGAGGACATAGTCAAATAGCACCAATGGAAGATATAAATTTACATTTTACAGGAGATATACATGCAATTACATCTGCAAATAATTTATTGTCAGCAATGATAGATAACCATATATATTTTGGAAATGAATTAGAATTTGACAGAGTTGTGTGGAAAAGATGTGTTGACTTAAACGACAGACAACTAAGAACAGTAAATACAGGATTATCACAAGAAAAAAATATAGTGCCAAGAATGGATGGATTTGATATATCTGTTGCATCTGAAATAATGGCTATCTTTTGCTTGGCAACAGATATAAATGATTTGAAAAGAAGAATTGGGAATATTATTGTCGGATATACTAAAGACAATAAACCAATAACAGCAAAAGACTTGAAAGCAGATGGAGCAATGACAGTATTGCTAAAAGATGCTATAAACCCAAATTTAGTACAAAGTTTAGAACAAACACCTGCAATAGTTCATGGTGGACCATTTGCAAATATTGCACATGGATGCAATAGTGTAATTGCAACAAAGCTTGCTTTGAAATTAGGGGAATATGTGATTACAGAAGCTGGATTTGGTGCAGATTTAGGAGCAGAAAAATTCTTAGATATAAAATGTAGAAAAGCTAACTTAAAACCAGATGCAGTAGTATGTGTGGCAACTATTAAAGCATTAAAATATCATGGTGGAATGCCAAAAGAAGATATAAAAAATGAAAGTGTTGAATATTTAGCAAAGGGCTTTGAAAACCTAGAAAGACATGTTGATAATTTAAAAAATAATTATGGATTAAATGTTATAGTGGCCATAAATAAATATACACATGATACTGAAAATGAAATTAAATTTTTACAAAATAAATTACAGGAAAAAGGAATAAATTTGAGCTTAGTTGAAAGCTGGGAAAAAGGTGGAGAAGGAGCAGAAGACTTAGCACAAAAAATAGTCGATTTAGCACAAGAGCCTACAAACTTTAAATTTGCTTATGAGCTAAGTGAATCAATAGAAAGCAAGATTAAGGCAGTAGCACAAAAAATATATGGAGCAGAAGATGTAGAATTTACAGATAAAGCTAAACAACATATTGAAGAAATTAAAAAAATGGGATATGAAAATATGCCTGTATGTATTGCAAAGACTCAATATTCTTTTTCTGATGATCCGAAAAATTTGGAATGCAAAGAACCTTTTACTATACATGTACAAGATGTTGTTTTACGAGCAGGAGCTGAATTCATAGTAGTATTAACAGGAAAAATAGTGACAATGCCAGGGTTACCTAAGGTTCCATCAGCAGAGAGTATAGATTTAGATGAAAATGGAAACATTGTAGGAATATTCTAAATTAATGTATATAAACACCTAATTTGGTTAAAATAAAAATAATTAATTTTACCAAAGTAGGTGTATTTTTATGTTAAAAAATAAAAAAACAATAATATCAATGATTATAATTGTGATGGCTTTTTCAGTATTTGTTTCATATAATGTATTTTTTAGAAACGATAAAGTAGAAGCATTATCAAAATATGGCTCAAGAGGAAGCGAAGTAACACAAATACAAACAAAGTTAAAAAGATGGGGATATTATAGCGGAAGTATAGACGGAATATATGGAACACAGACACAAAAAGCAGTAAGATGGTTTCAATCAAAAAATGGATTAACTGTAGACGGAATAGCAGGGAAAAAGACTTTAAAAGCTATGGGAATATACAATTCTTCGAATAGTAATTCTAGTTCAAGTTATTCAAGTAATTTAGATTTATTGGCTAGATTGGTTCACGGAGAAGCAAGAGGCGAACCATATTCAGGGCAAGTTGCTGTTGCAGCAGTAGTTTTAAACCGTGTAAAAAGTAGTTCGTTTCCAAATACGATAGCAGGTGTTATTTATCAGAAAGGAGCTTTTGATGTTGTGTCAGATGGGCAAATAAATATGTCTCCAGATTCGACTTCAAAAAAAGCTGCTCAAGATGCTTTGAATGGATGGGACCCTAGTTATGGTGCAATATACTATTTTAATCCAAATACCGCTACAAATAAATGGATTTGGTCTAGGCCAATGACAATAACAATAGGTAATCATAGATTTTGCAAATAAAAAAGTATGCCAATATTTTTGTATTGGCCTACTTTTTTATTTTTCTTTAATTATAAAATTCTTAGCATTTACTATATCTGCGGTTGCTAAAACAGTAAGTTGTTTTGTTTCACCAGGTTCTAAATCAGTTAAAATTGTATCAAGAGTTGCTATTTCAGTATCATCGCTACCAATAATACTTAAAGTAATTATTTCTTTTTCGTGTTTTATTTCTCCAATATTTTTAACATCTGCTACTAATACACTATTTCCGTTTTGAGAAGTAAATTTAATATTAGACATTTCAACATTGTTATATATTTTAGTTTTTGCTAAATCTTCATTATTATTTACTTTAACATCACTTCCTATTTTTTCAAAAGAAGTAACATAATCTTCAAGTTGAGTATTATTTTCACTAGCTTTTTGTTGTTCTAATTTATTTTTATTAGAACTTTTTATACATAAAACAACAATCATAATTAAAATTAAAAAGCCAATTACTGTAAATATGAATTTTTTTTCTATATCTGTCATTTGTATATCATCCTTCCTTAAATATTACTTCTAATATAGGCTATCACAACTTATCTTTTTAGTCAAGAATTTAAAAGGAAATCATAACAAAAAATCGTGAAAAGTTCTCCTTGACAAATCTTAAGCATACTGATAATATTAAAAAAGAAAAATAGCTTATTTTTGGAGGCAAGATGCTGTTATATCCTAGATTATATTTAGAAAGTGTAAAACAAATAACAATTCAAATGTTAGAGCAAAATAACATAAAAGGACTTATATTAGATGTAGACAATACTTTAATAGATTTTGACAAAAACATGCCAGAAGGCATAAAGGAATGGGCATATAACATGAAAGAAAATGGCATAAAATTGTGTATTGTTTCTAATTCTAATCATAAAGAAAAAGTTGAAAATACAGCAAAAAAGATAGAGGTTCCATATATATTTTTTGCTAAAAAACCATGTATAAAAGGATTAAATAAAGCAAAAAAAATAATGAATCTAACAAATGAAGCAATAGCAGTTGTGGGAGATCAAATATTTACAGATGTAATAGGAGCCAATAGAGCAAAAATGTTTCCAATATTGGTCAAGCCAATTAATGAAAAAGATATTTGGATTACAAAATTTAAAAGACCAATTGAAAATAAGATTATACAAAGATATTTAAAGAAAAACAAAGGAGAAAAAAATGTACATCAATGATACACATATATTAATTTATGTAATATTTGGAATAATAGGATTTATATCAGGTCAATTTATAGATTGGTGCAATAAACGTATGCCAGAATATAAAAAAGTTTTCTCAAAAGATTTTTTTATAGAATATAAAAAAATACTTAAACCAAACTATATATTAATGAGTATAACAGCTATTATGTTTGTTGGACTAGTATATTTTTTTGGAGTAAGTATAGATTTATTCAAATATGCACTACTTGTACCAATGCTATTAATAGCATTTTGTATTGATTTAAAACTTCAAATTATTCCAAATAGGCTAACACTTAGTTTATTTGAAACTGGATTAGCTTTTACATTTATTGAGGTCATTTCAAATACAGGATTAGGTCTTAATGTACTTACAAACAACCTATTAGGAATGATAATAGGTGGAGGAATATTTTTACTTATTACTGTAATAGGAGGATTTATTGCTGGAAAAGAAGCAATGGGATTTGGAGATGTAAAACTAATGGGAGCATTAGGATTATTCTTAGGAAGAGACAATATTATTATTGTTGCTGTTTTATCATTTCTACTAGCTGCAATTATAAGTATTGCAATACTTATAAGCAAGAAAAAAGGAGCTAATGAATACATTCCATTTGGACCATTTATTGTTGCTAGCACCTTAATTGCTATATTTGTACCAGCGGATATATTACAGAATATAGTGTGGAAAATATTTACTTTAGGACTTGCAAAATAAAATAAGGTAAATAGTGGGTGATTTTATGAATGAAAAAATAAAATGTCTAAGAGAACAACTTCGAGGATTAGATATACAAGGGATGATTGTATCTAATCCAGTCAATATTAGATACTTAACAGGTATTAGCGCTGATGGAGTATTGCTCATAACACGTAAAGAAAATTATTATATTACAGATGCAAGATATATTGAAGAAGTACAGTCAACTATTACAATAGACGACGAAATTATAGTATATAATTACACTGATATTAGTGAATATGACTATGAAAACTTTTTTTCATTCTGTGAAAATGTTGGATTTGAAGAAAATTATGTTACTTATGCAACATATAAAAATTACATGCACAAATATAAAGCAAATCATTTAGAAGAAACAGAAAATATAATTGAAAAGCAAAGATTTATAAAAGATAATAACGAAATAGAATTACTAAAAAAAGCATGCGAAATTACAGATAAGTGTTTTGAACATTTAGTAGAATATATAAAAGTTGGAATGACGGAAAAACAAATAGCACTTGAAATAGAAAAATTTTTTACTGAGAACGGAGCAGAAAGTTTAGCTTTTGAAACGATTGTAGCTTCAGGACCAAATTCATCTAAACCTCATGCGAAAACTACAGAAAGAAAAATTGATTTAGGAGATCCAATTACAATAGATTTTGGATGTAAATATAAAGGATACTGCTCAGATATGACAAGAACTGTATTTGCTGGGTTTGTTCCTGGAAAAATAAGAGGAATATATAATCTAGTGCTAAAAAATCAATTACAAACAGAAAAAGACATGAAGGATGGAGCAAATATCAGGATATTAGCAAGAAATGTAGAAAATGATTTTAAATTAAATGGATATAGCTTAGTACATGCACTAGGACATGGTGTTGGACTGGATATACATGAAGCACCAATTGTGAGTTATAAAAATGATAATACATTTAAAGAAAATATGGTAGTTACAAATGAGCCAGGAATATATATTCCTGGAGAATTTGGAGTAAGAATTGAAGATACTACTTTAATTACAAAATCTGGTTGCATAAATTTAACGAAATCTGATAAAAATTATATTATAGTAGATAAAGCAAAATAAAAAGCTTGATTTTAAGGCAAATAAGGTGTATAATATAAAGGCTTTGAAAAAAATTAATAAGTAATAAAAATAAATGAATTTTGAAAGGGGAAATTGAACATGGCAGATGTATATATGGCAGGAGATTTTAGAAATGGAACAACATTTGAAATGGATGGAAATGTATTTAAAGTAGTAGAGTTCCAACATGTAAAACCAGGAAAGGGATCAGCATTTGTTAGAACAAAATTAAAAAATGTAATTTCAGGAGCAGTTATTGAAAAAACATTTAATCCATCAGATAAATATGCAGCAGCTCAAATAGAAAAAAGAGAAATGCAATATTTATATAATGATAGTGATATATATTATTTCATGGATAATGAAACTTATGAGCAATTACCATTAAATAAAGAACAACTTGGAGACAGCTTAAAATTCCTAAAGGAAAATATGAATGTAAAAATATTATCTTATAAAGGAAATGTATTTTCAGTTGAGCCACCAATGTTTGTTGAATTAGAAGTTACATATACAGAACCAGGATTTGCAGGAAATACAACTACAACTTCTGGAAAACCAGCAACACTAGAAAACGGTTATGAAATTTCAGTTCCAATGTTTATAAATATTGGAGATGTTATCCGTATAGATACTAGAACTGGTGAATATATGGAAAGAGTATAGTTTGAAAGGATAAAACCAATGTCAGATTTAAAAAATCATTATCAATCAATATTAGCAGAATTAGATAATCATTTTCAAGATAAAGAAGAAAAAGCTTTTGTTTTAAATAAATTTCAAGAATTGTCTATGATGTTTATGGATGTTATAGATAGATTAACATTTTTAACAGATATAAGAGTAAAAGAAGTTGAAGAAAAACAAAAAGTAATAGAAGATAGAATTGAAATAGTAAAAAAAGCAGTTGATGGAATTGAAAATGATATATATGAGGATGATGAACCTTATGAATTTGAAATTTCATGTCCATATTGCAATAATGAATTTGTAGCAGATATAAATAGCGAAGAAAATACAGAAATTGAATGTCCAGAATGCCATAATATAATTGAGTTAGACTGGAATGAAGAAGAATGCGGTGGGTGTTGTTCAGGTTGTGACGGATGTGAAGAGGGTCATGACAGTGAACATGATGAAGACAATAATGATGAAGATATGTAAAAAATAAGCCTAAGGGCTTATTTTTTTATAACATTAGTATGTGCCATATTTGTGAAGTTTTTTTAGTATTCAAACAAACTTAAAGGATCAATGTATTTGTCATTTATCCTAATCCCTAAATGAAGATGAGGACCTGTAGTAGCTCCATTTGTTGGATTGCCATTTTCATCTTTATATTGATTTCCGTTTAACTCCATAAACATTCTTAGGACCTACATTGCCAATAACTTGACCTTTTAGAACATAGTCTCCGACTTTAACAATATAATTAGGTGAAACGTGACAATAAGTAATTTTCATATTTTCATTTGTTAAAGTAATAGTATAGCCACCTCCGCCTAGAAAGTCAGCAAAAGTAATTGTTCCATCGCATATAGCAATAAATTTACTACCTTCTGGAGCACCAATGTCGATTCCTGCATGATATGAAGTTGCTCCAGCAGTTGGTAAACCTCTATAACCAAAATATGATGTTATGTAAGTATAGCCAGGAGATGGCCATACATATTGTTCATTTTCATTAAAAGGGTAAAATTCTAAACCGAAGTATTTTGGAGCTAAAAAAGCAAGAAATAAATAATATGAGTATAAAAATAAAAGTAAATAAATAATAAAACGGTTTAAAAAAACTACTAGACATAGATACCTCCAATTCTAGTAGCCCCCAATTTATTAAATAATAAAAATTAAATGTTATATATTATTTTTTAAAAGCAAAAAATTTACTAATAAAGAAATTTAAAATAATAACAATTACAGTAATAACACATTTATTTATTAAAAAGCCTGTGTTATCTCCAAAGTTATAAAATGCATGAAATACGTCATTTAATAAGAATACACCTACAATTTCAACAACCATTGTAAAAGCTCTTCCTAAAATGAATTTAAAAAATTCAATCCATTTTTCTTTAGCTGTATTTGCATGAGATTCAAAGACCCATTTACGATTTGTAAAATATGCAAAAATAATACAAGCAATAATTCCAATTGTACTTGCAATATTTGTCTCTACATGAAAGAATGCTTTTAGAATATAAGATACAGTAATATTTACGACTGTAGTTAATACACCAAATATAGTATAAAAAATAACTTCTCTATTTAATATTTTTTTTAATTTTTCCATTTTTCCTCCCACCTTTAAGTGTAATTATTATACAGTAATAAAAACAAAATATCAAGAAAAAAGGAAAGAAGTTAATTATAATCAACTTCTTTTTATGGCAGGGGTAGAAGGATTCGAACCCTCACAGGCGGTTTTGGAGACCGATGTGCTACCATTAACACTATACCCCTAAATATTTAATACCCTATAATATTAGCATAAAATAAAATAATACGCAAGGCTTTTAATAAAAAAAATAAAAAACCTCTCATAATTGAGAGGCTTTTTATTAATTGGTGGAGATGAGGAGAGTCGAACTCCTGTCCAATATTCTTTCCATACCAACTTCTCCGAGTGCAGTTTATTGTAAAGATTCCCTAAATAATAACACAACAAACAAATTTACTAAAAAGGTAGTTATTTAAAAATACCCATTATTTCCATAACTAAAAATAATTTTGTTTCCCACTAATTTGACACCTTAATCTTTAAGCGTGGGCACATAAAGTAAGATGACGCGCCTTTAATTAGGCAGCGTATGCTAATTCTCTATTATCAGCGTTTATTTTTAATTTCTCACATTATTAAAGTGGCCAAGTGAGAATCCACTACTCGCTATCAATACTTCTAGGATACTGTCGAAACCAAATACATCCCCAAATGAAATACAATATATATTATACAATAAATAATAAAAAATAACAATATTTTGTGTGTTAAATTTTATGACTGACTGAATTATATGGCAAAAATAATAGAAATAAAAATAATTGATTTTGGAGTCTAGCTTTGATAAAATATTGTGTAGAAAGAGGTAGTAAAATGATCGATTTAAAACAAAGTGTACAATATGTAAAAAGTGTAGGACCAGCTAAAGTATCATTACTAAACAATTTAAATATATTTACATTAGAAGATTTACTTACATATTTTCCAAGAGATTATGAAGACAGAAGTAAAACCAAAAGCATAGCAGACTTAATCAATGGAGAAGAAGTTACAATTGAAGCAAAAGTAGTATCAGAAGTAAATATAAATAGAATTCGTAAAAATATGACAGTATTAAAAACTATAGTTGAAGATAATACAGGTAGATGTACAATAACATGGTTTAATCAAACATATATTAAACAGCATATAAAAAAAGGAGAAACATATAAATTCTTTGGAAAAGCAATAAATGAATTTAATCACTTTGAAATGAGAAATCCTGTATTTGACAAAATTGACTCATCAAAAAACACAGGAAAAATAATGCCGGTATATCCAACTACATACAAATTGTCACAAACAGCTATAAGGCAAGCAATAGAAAATGCGTTAAATATGACAAAAGGAAAGCTAGAAGAAACTTTACCTGATTACCTTTTAAAAGAATATAATTTGTTAGATTTACAAAATAGTTTAGAACAAATACATTTTCCAACAGATGCAGAGCATAGAATGCAAGCAAGAAAACGATTAGTATTTGAAGAACTCCTAACAATGCAACTTGCATTATTAGAATTGAAGGGAAGTAGTGAGAAAAGTAAGGGAATTGTATTTGACAAAAATGCAAAAATGTCAGATATAATAAATACATTGCCATTTAAATTGACAAAAGCGCAACTTAGAGTATTAGCTGAAATTGATTCAGACATGGAATCAGAAAAGACTATGAATAGATTACTTCAAGGAGATGTAGGCTCTGGTAAAACAGTTGTAAGTATTATATCTGCATATAAGGCAGTAAAATCAGGCTATCAAGTAGCAATAATGGCACCAACAGCAATACTTGCAACACAGCACATGGAGGAATTTAGTAAAATATTAGCTCCTTTAGGAATAAAATGCGAACTTTTATTAGGCGCAACAACAGCAAAAAACAAAAAAGATATATTAGAAAGACTACAAAATGGAGAAATTAATGTGCTAATTGGTACACATGCCTTAATAACAGAAAATGTTACATTTAAAAATTTAGGTTTAGTAGTAACAGATGAGCAACATAGATTTGGAGTAAAACAAAGAACTGCAATTGCAGCAAAAGGAAATAATCCGGATATATTAGTAATGACAGCAACTCCAATTCCAAGAACATTAGCATTAATATTATATGGAGATTTGGATATATCAATAATTGATGAGCTTCCACCAAACAGAAAGAAAATAGAAACCTATGCTGTGACAAAGCAAATGGAAGAAAGAATAAACAAATTTATAAAAAAGAATATTGATGAAGGAAGGCAAATATATGTTGTTTGTCCATTAGTTGAAGAAAAAGAGGAGGAAGATGAAAATACAAAAGAGTTAAGAGCTGTAAAAGAATGGACTAAAATATATAAAGAGCAAATTTTTCCAGAATACAGAGTAGAATGTGTGTATGGAAAAATGAAACCAAAAGAAAAAGATGAAATAATGAAAAAATTTAAAGAAGGAGAAATAGATATATTAGTATCTACTACAGTAATAGAAGTTGGAGTAAATGTACCAAATGCCAATATTATGGTAGTAGAAAATGCAGATAGATTTGGGTTAGCACAACTTCATCAACTAAGAGGAAGAGTAGGAAGAGGACAATATCAATCATATTGTGTGCTAAAATATAATAGCAAATGTTCACAAGTAGGAAAAGAAAGAATGAAAACAATGCAAGAAACAAATGATGGATTTGTTATTGCAGAAAAAGACTTAGAACTAAGAGGAACAGGAGAATTTTTTGGAACAAAGCAACATGGAATTCCAGAATTTAAAATAGCAAATTTATTTGTTGATATGCCAATGTTAAAATCTGTACAAAGTGTAGCTTTAAAAATTGAAAGTGAAGATAAGGGATTAACACAACAAAAAAATGAAAGATTAAGAAAAATTGTAGACAATAAATTAAAACAAAGTGTTTCCTTGTAATTAAGCCTAAAATATTGACATTTACATAAAAAAGCAATATTATATATACTGTATAAATCAAGAAAGGAGTAGCCTATGTACAATCAAATGTTAACATCAAAAAAAGGTGGGGAATTAATAAGCTTTAAAGTAAACGGCGAAGAAAAAATACATCAAGGTGAACAATGCATGGATGAAAATGGCAAAATATATTGGAAAAGACATTCACCAGTATTATTCCCTATAGTAGGCAAACTAAAGAAAAATCAAACATTGATAGGTGGAAGAACGTATGAACTAATGCAACATGGATTTGCAAGAGATTTAGACTTTGAACCAATAACTAAATTGGATCACTTTCATTCTTATGTTTTAAAGAGTAATAAATATACATTAACAAGATACCCTTATGAATTTGAGTTATATAATACATATCGTACTGAGGAAAATAAACTTACTACAATATATAGAGTAGTAAATACAGGACTAATTAATTTACCATTTGGAATAGGTGGACATCCAGCATTTAAAATAGATATACAAGAATTAAGAAAAGGCAATTATTACCTAGAATTTGAAGAGGATGAAGAAAAAATTCATTTTTTATATTTAGTAGATGGATTAGTTGGAATAGACTATGCAAAAGATAGAATAGTTGATAAAAGAAAAATTTTAATAGATTTACATACTTTTGACAATGATGCACTAATCATGAAAGGAATTACATCAAATAAAATTAGTTTGAAAAATAAAGCAAGTGGAAAAACATTACTTACTATGGATTTTACAGGTTTTCCTTATTTGGCAATCTGGTCAAAACCAAATGCACCTTTTATATGTATAGAACCATGGTATTCAACAGCAGATAATGTAAAAAGTACAGGAGTATTCACACAAAAGCAAGATATTATTTCATTGAAACCAAATACATTATTTGAGTGCAAATATACTGTAGAATTCTTTTAAAAATAGCTAAAACTTTTTTAGGCTTGTGGAAGGAATAAAATAAATATGGAAAAGATTATTTTAATAATGATTGGATTAATTATAGCAACAATTGGAGTAATGTGCGTTTTTGATGCAAGAATAATAACTAAAAAAATATTTGGATTTGGAGATCAAAATGAAGGATCAGCAGGGTTAAAAATATTTGGATTTTTATTTTCTATAGCAGGAACATTAATTATATATTTTAACATATAATTATAAAAAAACTATTGCAATTTTTTTGAAAGTGTAGTAACATCTTTCGAAAGAGGTACAAAAAATGACAAATTTTTTAGAAAATAAAATGAAATTATCTAAAACAAAGCAAGCAATTCAAGCAATTGCTGTTTTTACAATTTCTATTTTTTCTAATATATATTTTTTAAAAATTAAAAACACTAAAATTATTTATTAGTGTTTTTTTTGTACCTAAAATTAGAAGGAGGATTTTTTATGAATGAAAGCAAAATGATTTTAGACGTGAATGAAAAGCCATCGATTGGCAAATGGATTATATTGGCAATTCAACATGTTTTTGCAATGTTTGGAGCAACAATTTTGGTACCAATATTAGTTAATTCAGCAGCAGGAGAAACAGTACTTACAATACCAGTTGCACTTGTTACATCAGGAATAGGAACATTAATTTACATATTATGCACAAAAGGAAAATCACCAGTATATTTAGGAAGTTCTTTTGCATTTATTACTCCAATGGCAGCAGCATTTTTAAAAGGTGGAATATCTGGAACAATGACAGGAATTATGGCAGTTGGATTAATTTATGTAATAGTAGCAACAATTATACACTTTACAGGAAAAGGATGGCTTGATAAATTGTTGCCACCTATTGTTATTGGACCTATGATTATGATTATAGGGTTAGGGTTAGCCCCAAGTGCTATAACGCAAATAGGATTATCATCAGGAACAACATTTGAATGGAAAGGCGTATTAATAGCAACTGTATCATTTTTAGTAACAGCAATTGTAATGACAAAAGCAAAAGGATTTTTGAAAATAATTCCATTTTTAGTCGGAATTGTAAGTGGATATGTATTATCAATATGTTTAGGACTAGTAGACTTTACACAAGTGGCAGAAGCAGATTTCTTTAGTTTACCTAATTTTGTATTACCATTTAAAGATTATGCTTTAAACTTTGGAACAATATTAACAATTGCACCAATTGCATTAGTAACAATGGCAGAGCATATTGGAGATCACACAGCATTAAGTACAATTATAAATAAAGATTTATTAAAAAATCCTGGATTAGATAAGACTTTACTTGGGGATGGTATAGCAACATTTGTGGCAGGAGCACTAGGTGGACCAGCTAATACTACTTACGGAGAAAATACATCTGTTGTTGGAATGACTAAAATTGCATCTGTTTGGGTAATTGGGTTAGCAGCAATTATTGCAATATGCTTAGGCTTCCTAGGAAAATTTACAGCAGTAGTTTCAAGCATACCACAACCAGTATTAGGAGGAGTATCATTACTTTTATATGGATTTATATCAGTAAATGGTTTAAAAGTTCTTGTTCAAAAACAAATGGACTTTGAAGATCCTAAAAATGTAGTAGTTGCATCAACAATGCTAGTATTAGGACTAGGAGGAGCTGCAATATCAATTGTAAATGGAGACTTTTCAATTACAATTTCAGGAATGAGCTTGGCAGCGGTAGTTGGAATATTGTTAAATCTTTGTATACCAAATAATAAAGAAGAAAAAAAGAAAATAGAATCAGCAGATGCAAAAAAAGAAAAAGAAACAATAAAAGTATAATAAGGAAAGAAGGTAGATTTTATGCAAGCAAAAGAATTAAAACATCCGCTAATAGAACATAAATTAGCAATATTAAGGGATAAAAAAACAGGAACAAAAGAATTTAGAGAATTAACTAGTGAAGTAGCAATGTTCTTATGTTATGAAGCTATGGAAGAAGCAGAACTAGAAGAAGTTGAGATTGAAACACCAATTACTAAATTAAAAACAGGAAAACTAAATGAGGACAAATATGCATTTGTTCCAATTCTAAGAGCTGGAATGGGAATGCTAGAAGGAATAACAAGAGTAATACCAAATGCTAAAATTGGTCATATTGGAATGTATAGAGACGAAGAAACTTTTGAACCAGTAAATTATTTCTTTAAAGTTCCAAAACATATTGAAGATAAAGAAGTAATTATATTAGACCCAATGCTTGCAACAGGAGGCTCAGCAGTTGATGCAATAGAGCTATTAAAAAGTAAAGGTGTTAAAAAAATGAAGTTCTTATGCATAATTGCAGCACCAGAAGGATTAGAAAGAGTTCAAAAAGAACATCCAGACGTACAAATATATTGTGCACATATTGATGACCATTTAAATGAAAATAAATATATTGTGCCTGGATTAGGAGATGCAGGAGACAGAATATTTGGAACAAAATAAAAAATAAACCAGTTTGTATAAATCAAACTGGTTTTTTATTGATAGGATTGTGTATTTTTTGTGAATTGGTTGATTAAAACTTTTTTTAAATATATAATAGCCTTGTAATAAAAAATTATTATTTTGAAGGGAGAAAATATAATGAAAATTACAAAAGTGGAAGGATTAGCAAATATTGCAAATGACATTAGAATAGAAATTATTGAACAAATATATAATGCTTCTTCAGGACATCCGGGAGGCTCGTTATCGTGTGCTGATATTTTGGCAGTTCTATATTTTAATCAAATGAATATAGATCCTGAAAACCCAAAGGCAAAAGAAAGAGATAGGTTTGTGTTATCAAAAGGGCATTGTGCACCAGCACTTTATGCAACACTAGCAAGAAAGGGATACTTTGATAAGGAGTTGTTAAAAGGATTCAGAAAAGTAGAAAGCAATTTACAAGGTCATCCTGACATGAAAAAAATACCAGGAGTTGACATGTCAACAGGTTCATTAGGACAAGGACTTTCTGCAGCAGTTGGTATGGCTATAAGCTCAAAAATAGAACATGAAGGATATAGAGTATATTGCTTACTTGGAGATGGAGAAATTGAGGAAGGACAAGTATGGGAAGCTGCAATGTCTGCAAGTAAAAACAAGCTAGATAATTTATGTGCGATTGTAGACTATAATACTTTACAAATAGATGGAAACGTTGAAGAAGTAGCAGGTCTAATAGATATAAAAGAAAAATTTGAAAGTTTTGGGTTTAATGTTATTGAAGTAAATGGACATGATATAGATGCTTTAATAAATGCATTTAACATTGCAAAACATCAAAAAGAAATGCCAAGTGTTATAATAGCTCACACAATTAAAGGTAAAGGAGTTTCTTTTATGGAAGGAAAGGCAGAATGGCATGGAAAAGCTCCAAATCAAGAACAATATGAGCAGGCTATTAATGAGCTTAAACTTCAACATATTATAGGTTAATTTGAAATATAATCAGCATCTTGCTTCGTTGATGTGCATTAAAAACGCAGTTACAACCAATAGGTTGCGCCTTTGCCTTTTTAATACACATCGCCTTGCAATATACTAATTCTATTTTAAATTAAAAATTAAATTCTATATAAAGGAGATATATGAATATGGATTTAGATAATAAAATTGCTACTCGTGAGAGCTTTGGAAAAGCTTTAGTAGAGTTAGGAAAAGAAAATAAAGATGTGATTGTCTTAACAGCAGATTTGGCTGGCGCAACTAAAACCAGTCTTTTTGAAAAAGAGTTTCCAGATAGATTTATAAATGTAGGAATAGCAGAACAGAATTTGATAGGAATATCTGCAGGTTTAGCTACAACTGGAAAAATTCCTTTTGCAAGTACATTTGCAATGTTTGCAGCAGGTAGAGCTTATGATCAAATTAGAAATAGTGTTGCATATCCAAAACTTAATGTAAAAATATGTGGAACACATGCAGGAGTTACTGTTGGGGAAGATGGCGCAACACATCAAATGCTTGAAGATTTAAGTTTGATGAGAAGTATTCCAAACATGACAGTCTTATGTCCTTCAGATGATACTCAAACAAAATGGGCAATAAAAGAAATGGCAAAGTTTGATGGGCCAGTATATATAAGATTAGCAAGAGTTGCTACACCTATTATATATGATGAAAATCAAAAATTTGAAATAGGTAAAATGGTTCAAATTGGTGATGGTACAGATGCAACTATATTTGCAACAGGCGTTGAAGTTGCAGAAACATTAAAAGCTAAGGAAGAACTTGAAAAAGAAAATATAAATATTCGTGTAGTTGATGTACATACAATAAAACCAATTGACAGAGAAATGATAGTAAAATGTGCAAAAGAAACTAAAAAAATAATTACTATTGAAGATCATAGTATAATAGGTGGGTTAGGCACAGCTATTTGTGAAGTTTTATCAGAAGAATATCCAACAAAAGTAATAAGAATGGGAATGAATGACAAGTTTGGAAAGTCTGGCAAAGCAGAACAATTATTAAAGTACTTTAAATTAGATAGTCAAGCCATTATTGAAAAAGTAAAAGAACAATTGTGAATTTTTTGTGAATTTTAATAAAAACAAGAAATGATAAGAAAAGCAGAATAATTGCATGTTTAAGGCAAAATTATTCTGCTTTTTTCCAGAAAAAACTATTGCAAATAATAGCTTTTATTGTTATGATAAAGGAGAGTATGAAAGAAGATGTCTAATCTTAGTTAGGAGTTATTCAAATGATAGAATTTAGAAATGTCAGCAAAACATACAATACAGGAACAGAGGCAGTACACAATGCTAATTTTGTGATTGAAAAAGGAGAATTTGCATTTTTAGTAGGAAGCTCTGGATCAGGAAAATCTACTTTAATTAAATTGATATTAAAAGAAGAGGAACCAACTAAAGGAAATATTATTATAAATGGAAAAGATACAACATTTTTAAAACCAAAAAGAATTCCATTTTTAAGAAGAAGCATGGGAGTTGTGTTCCAAGACTTCAGACTTTTACCAGATAGAACAGTATATGATAATGTAGCTTATGCAATGTATATTGTAAGAGCAACACCAAAACATATTAGAAGACAAGTACCAATGATACTATCTTTAGTAGGATTAAGTAATAAAGCTAAAATGTATCCAAATGAACTATCAGGAGGAGAACAACAAAGAGTTGCTTTAGCGAGAGCTTTAGTAAATAACCCATCTATGCTAATTGCAGATGAACCTACTGGAAATCTAGACCCTGAAACTGCATGGGATATTATGGCACTTTTAGAAGACATTAATAAAAGAGGAACAACAGTTGTTGTTGCAACACATGCAAGAGATATTGTAGACAAAATGAAAAAAAGAGTTATACAAATAGAAGAAGGCAACATTATAAGAGATGATAAGAGGGGTGGATATAGTAGTGAGATATAGTATTTTTGGATATTTATTAGGTGAAGGTTTTAGAAATGTATTTAAAAATAAAAAATCTACAATAGCATCATTAGTTATAATGTGTGCAACAATGTTTATATTTGGACTTTTCTTTGCGGTAGGTCAAAATGTAAATCATATTACTAAAACAATTGAAGAACAACAAGGAATGGAAGTTTTTATTTATGATGAAGCAACAGAAGAACAAAGAACAGAATTAAAGAATAAAATAAGAAGTATTCCTTATGTAAATACAATAGAAGAAAAATCAAAAGAACAAGCATTAGAAGAAATGAAAAAAATGTTTAAAGATAAAAAGTTCTTATGGGCTACTTATGATGGAGAAAACAATCCATTTAAAGCATCTTTTGTTGTTACACTAACAGACTTAACAAAAGCTGAGGAAGTTAAAACAGAAATAGCAGATAGCACTGAAGTAGTATCAAATATAGAAGTTAGAACAGATACAATTAATGCTTTAATAAAAATAGCAGATGGAATAAACATAATAACAACTGTAATTTTAATTATTCTAGTATTAATTTCTATATTTATAATAACAAATACCATAAAGTTAACTGTACATGCTAGAAGAAAAGAAATATCAATTATGAAATATGTTGGAGCGACAAACAGTTTTATTAGATGGCCTTTTATGGTAGAGGGTATGTTAATAGGATTAATATCAGTATTAATTTCATTATTAATATTATCAGTTATATATAACGCAGTAATAGCACAAATACAACAATCATTGATAAATGGAATGATAAATATACCATTATTAACATTCCAGGAATTATTTAAGACTTTATTAACTGTATACTTAGTATTAGGACTTGGAGTTGGAGCTTTAGGTAGTGCAATTTCAATGAAAAAATATTTAGAGGTATAAAGGAGAAAATAAATATGAAAAGAAAAATTATATCTATATTATTAGTGGTAATACTACTGCAGTCAATGATATTTACAGTATTTGCAACAACACAATCTGATTTAAACGATGCAAAGGACAAGCTAAGTGAAGCAACTAAAAACAAGAAAGCAGTTACAGCAGAAAAAGAAACTGTTTTAAATGAAATTGAGGAACTTGAGGATCAAATTGCAGAGTATGAGGCAGACATAAAAAGCTTAAATAATAAGATAAACAAAATGGAAAAGAACATAAAAGAAAAAAACAAAGAAATTGAAGCATTACAAAAAGATTATGAAGAAAAACAAAAATTACTAGAAGAAAGACTAGTTGCAATATATGAACAAGGAAGAATAACATTTTTAGATGTTTTACTTGCTTCAGAAAATATATGGGACTATATTTCTATGAGCTCAAAAGTCCAACAATTAACAGAGGCAGATAGTGAGCAAATGGACAAGGTTGAAGCTCAGAAAAATGAAGTTGAAAATGCTAAAAATGAACTTGAAAAACAAAAAAAAGAATTAAATGAAAGCAAAAAGGAAGTACAAAATAAACAAACTCAAATAAAAACAACTAAAGCAAAAAAAGAAGCAAAAGCTGAAACATTAACTTCAGAACAGAAAAAATTACAAACTCAAATTAACAACTATAATAAAGAAATTCAAAAATTAGAAGAAGAACTTGCAAAATCAGCAAATGATTATAATGGCTCATATACAGGAAAGTTTGCTGGAACATTGAGCTGGCCACTTTCAAAATCATCACCAGGTTATAACTGGATTACATCATATTTTGGAGGAAGAGTTGCACCAGTTGCAGGAGCAACATCAGATCACAGAGCAATAGATATAGGTGTACCTACAGGAACACCAGTATTGTCAGCAGGAAATGGTATTGTAATTTCTACAGGATATAATAGTGCAAGAGGATATTTTATAATAATAAAACATGCAGACAATTTATATACTTTATATCAACATTTAAGTGTAATATTGGTTTCAAGAGGAAAAACTGTATCAACAGGTACTAAAATAGCAAAAAGTGGAAGCACTGGAATCGGATCTGGACCACACTTACATTTTGAGGTTAGAACAAGTCAATACTATGGCAGTGAGGTTAATCCTCTTGACTATTGTCACTGGTAAAATTTAAAAATAAGAAAAGAAAGGAGAATGCAAGATGAAGTTAAATAAATTTATAAGTATTCTCCTTATTTTTGTGTTTATATTTAATTTATCTATTTATTCGATTGCAAGTAATGAAACAAATATTCAAAATCAAGAAGAGCAAGAAAAAGAAATAAATACAGACACAGATGATATTAATGATTTGAATAATCAAAGAAGTGAGATAAAAGATAAACTTGATGAAGCAAACATTAAACTTGAATATTTACAAACAGAAATATCAGGAATACTTATTCAAATTCAGCAATTAGACGATAAAATAAGAAAATATGAAAATGAAAATGCAGAACTAGAAAAAAAATTAAATGAACTAGAAACATCAGCTAAAGAAACCACAGAAAAATTAAATGCTGTTACAGAAGAGTATAACAAAAAAGAACAGCAATTAAGAGAAAGACTAGTAGCGCTATATGAAGCTGGGTCAATTTCATATCTTGATGTTTTACTTTCTTCAAGAACATTGTCTGAATTTTTATCAAGATATTATAAAATGTTAGAAGTAATGGAGTATGATAATCAGCTTATAAATACTGTTGAAGAAAAGAAAAATACAATAGAAATTGCAAAACAAAAACTAGATAAAGAAACAGATGAAATCAAAACATTAAAATTAAAGGTAGAGCAAAACAAAAATATAAACAAAAATACTAAAACATTACAAGAAGGCTATATGGCCAAACTATCAAAAAGTGAAAAAAAGCTAAACGAAAAAATTACAAAATATAAAACAGAAACTATACAGTTAGAAACAAGAATTAGAGAAATTAGTATGGCAAATGGAGACTATGACATTCAGTATACAGGAGGCCTAATGATTTGGCCAGTTGCAATAGCTGGAACAAAAATCACATCTGATTATGGAACAAGGCAACATCCTATTCAGGGAGTTACTAATTTTCACTTAGGAATAGATATAGGAAATGCTGGGTTTGGTGCTCCGGCTGTTGCTGCACTTGGAGGTGTGGTTACTTATGCAGGAGAGCTAGGATCTTATGGAAATTGTGTAATAATAAATCATGGAGATGGAATATCTACACTATATGGACATGGACAAAAGATATTAGTGGAATTTGGACAAACTGTTCAACAAGGAGATATAATTATGGAAGTAGGCTCTACAGGTAATTCAACAGGCCCACACCTACATTTTGAAGTTAGAATAAATGGAAAAACAGTAGATCCACTAAATTATGTTAAAGAACCATAATGAATAATATTTTTTAATTTTAATAAATATAATAACAGTAAAAAAGAAAAGAGGAATTTAATAAAATGGAAAGTAAAAGTGCACAAAGAATTTATAAGACGATAATGCTCATAATTATTGTGATAATAACAACATCTTTAATAACTGCTTTTGCAACATACCAATATCTAAGAAATAATGTATTAGCAATAAGAAAAGGAAATAACACATCATTTGAAGGGTTAGAATACACATTATCTCAATTTAGAACTGAATTGGAAAATAAGTATATTGGAGAAATAAATGATGAAGAATTAATTGATGGGGCACTTAAAGGATACGTTAATGCTTTAGGAGATCCATATACAACATATTATACTAAAGAAGAAATGAAAGAAATAATGGAAGAAACGAATGGTAACTTTGTTGGAATAGGAATTTACATGACAGAAAACATAAAAGAAAATGTTATCATGGTTATAAAACCAATAGAAAATTCACCTGCAGAAAAAGCTGGAATATTACCTGGAGATATTATTACAAAAATAAATGATGTAGAATATACAGGTGACAAGCTAGAAGAGGCATCTAACAAAATAAGAGGAGAAGAAGGAACAAAAGTAAAATTAGAAATATATAGAAACGGAGAAACAAAAGAATTTGAAATTACTAGAAAAAAGGTAGTAATCAGTCATATTACAACTAAAGTGTTAGAAGATAATATTGGCTATATTGCAATATCAGACTTTGATGGAGATTGTGCTAATGAATTCAAAACTAAATATAAAGAACTAGAGAAAAAAGGAATCACCAAACTTATAATTGATATAAGAAATAATGGCGGAGGAATAGTAGACAAATCACTTGAAATAGCAAATACAATGATAGAAAAAGGTAGCACTTTATTAATAACAAAAGATAAAAAGAATAATGAAGATATTACAAAAGCAACAGAAAACCCTATAATAAATATGCCAGTAGTAGTACTTACAAATGAATATTCTGCAAGTGCTTCAGAAATTTTGGCAGGAGCATTGAAAGATAATAATAAAGCAACTTTAGTTGGAACTAAAACTTATGGAAAGGGTATAATTCAAGAACTAAATAAGTTGTCAGATGGAAGTGGACTTAAAGTTACAGTAAGCGAATATTATACTCCAAATCATACTGCAATTAATAAAATAGGAATTACACCAGATGTAGAAGTTGAATTATCAGATGAAGCAAAAAAACAATTGAACTTAGAAGAAAAAGATGATAATCAATTACAAAAAGCAATAGAAATACTAAAAAAATAGTAAAAACACTAAAAACAGGACAGAATCGAAAATAATTAAATGGTTAATATTTATACAAGTTCTGTCCTGTTTATAAATTTATTTTAAAAAAATAAAAAAAATTTAAAATATGTATTGACAATTATAATTTAATTTAGTATACTAAACAAGTCAGCAGAAATGGGCGCATAGCTCAGCTGGGAGAGCATCTGCCTTACAAGCAGGAGGTCATAGGTTCGATCCCTATTGCGCCCACCATTTCATAATTGAATATTAAGTAAATTTGAAAATAATTTACGGCCTGGTAGTTCAGTTGGTTAGAACGCTAGCCTGTCACGCTAGAGGTCGACGGTTCGAGCCCGTTCCAGGTCGCCATTTTTTTTTATTAAACGCCTCGATAGCTCAGTTGGTAGAGCAAGGGACTGAAAATCCCTGTGTCACTGGTTCGATTCCAGTTCGAGGCACCAAGGTAAAACCGCTATATCAATAAGTATAGCGGTTTTAATTTGCTCCAAAAAGCTCTAATTATTTTAACTATTTTAGCCATTTTAAATAGTTTAGTGTGTCAAAAACTGTGTCAAAATTATCCTAAAAATTGATTCACTTTTTCGATAGATTTTACATTATCTTGTGAATCTAAGTGCGTATATATATTCAATAAAACTTTAATGTCTTTATGTCCCATCCAAATTTGAGCTTGTTTAATATCTATGCCTGCTTTATGTAATATACATGCATAAGTATGTCGTAATTGATGTAATGTGAATTTTATATCTTCATATTCACAATTTGCCTTTTCGTTTTCTGACACATCTTTTTGTGTGTCAGATTTTAGTTTCAAGTTGATATCTTTTAGTACATACGACAATTTTCTTTTTAAGCACGTTTCTGACATCATTTTATTTAAAGTGTTAGGAAAAATATATTCGCTTGATTTATGATTAGATTTCAATATTTTTAAATCATTATATAATATATCAAAAATAGGTACTTTTCTAACTTCTTCATTTTTCGTTTTTTTAATTGTAGGCTGGTTTTTCTGAAATGTTACTGCTTTGTTGATTAAAATGTATTTTTCGTCTAAATTTACATCCTTATATTGTAGAGGGACTAATTCTTCTCTTCGTAGTCCGAGTATATAAAAGAAATAGTATCATAAACGCATCAAAATCGCTTTTGGCGAGTTTTTTTATTTCAGTAATAACTTTATCATTTAAAGGTTCTTTTTCAGCTGATTTATGTTTTTTTATGCTAATTCCAATTGCTACATTTTTATAAATATAATCATTTTCTACTGCTTTATTTAAAATTTGTTTTATAGTTAATAGTGCAACATCTTTTTTTCTTGTTATTCCTTTTTTATCTAATTGATTTAACATATTAACTACATCTGATTGTTTGAGATATTTTAGAGGAATATTCCCTATATATGGATTTATATGTAGTCTAATTGAATCAGCATACATTTTCTTGGTTGCATATTCTTTATCTGATTTATAAGTGTCTAACCATTTATCAGCCCAAACAGAAACAGTCATGCCTTCATCGTTTATAAAAATGCCTTTATGGTCCTGACTTTTCTTTTCTATGTATTGCTTTTCTAAATCTTTGGGATTGGTTGAATATAAAGTAATCAATCTTCCATTAACAGAAACTCTTTTCATTAGTCTGCCATCTTTTCTAGTTGTATATGTAAACGCCATAATTCCTCCTTATAATTATTTTCAGTATTTTTATAAAATAAACTGCCTTTTAATAGCAGGCAGTTGTTAGTTCTCCATACTTTTCAGTATAAAACACAATACATTTGCTCATAAATGCCTCTGTAACATCAAAATAATTCGCTAAGCTATAATTTGTAGTTAAACCATTTTTGACAGCTCTACGCAAATCCTCATAAGGAATAAGAACATTGTATGCCCATTTTTTAGCTTTTCGCTCTTGTTTTGATATAAGTTGTAAATCTTGGCAGTAAAGAGAGTAAGTTGCATCATAATAATAATGACCTAGTTCCTCAGCTAATACGCATTTTTCTTCTGTGTAGGTATCAATATTGTCATAATTTAATGCAATAGTATTTGTTTTATTCATGTTAATATAAGCACCATTAGCGTCTTCAATGTACCAATCATATATTTTTATTTTTTCTTTTTCAGTTAAATTATATAAACTATCTAAATTCATGACATTTTCCTTATAAATTATGATATAATATTCATAGAGGTGATATATTTATGTTTTTATTATATTTAGCAATTGTAGTTATATGTTGTTTTTTAACATATAAAATATCTTGTTATCAGTTTATAAAATTAGATAAAACTAATAGCAAAGGACTTGATATTCATCAAAAATATATTTGCAAGGCATTAAACGAAATAGCAAATATAAAAGATGATGTAAATCAAATTAAGAAAGACATATATCAATAAAATTTTTTCCAAAACTTGTAAGCTTAACAATACCTTTATCATAAGCTAAAGTTTGATTTGTATTTAACTTATAGTATTTTTTTGTTCGTTCAAATAATGTTGCGTATTGTTCTTTTGATGTTGGATAAGTAAAAAAAACTTCATAAGTTTGTTCTATAAGTCTATACATTAAAAGATTGTCTATTACTAGTGGATTTAATTTAGAAAAGCCGAATGTTGTATTATTTGAAATAGAGTCATGATTATAGCCATAAATAATATATTTATCTTCTAGCGAGTAGTGTCCATCTAAACCTTGTTCTGTTATATTAAGAGATATAGAACATAAATGTCCATCAAATTTCTTTAATAACATTAAAAATTCTGCATCTTCTTTTGAAAGTCGTTTTACGATCTCAATATATGAAGGTAAAACTCTATCTTGTTTTCTATTATCCATATCAGATAATAAGATATTAGTAAACATTTCTTTAATATGTTCTTCATCTAAATTATATTTTAATCCTTCCATAGTAGGACCTAAAATATTAACTCTGGGATTTACAAGATTTATTTCAGGAATTTTTTGTGCTTTTTCTTGCAAATCTTCTGCATATCTTTTTAGTTTATTTTCTGCATATAAATTATACTTTTGCATAGGATACATAACAGAATTATAAAAAAAATCTAATACTGTAGTTGTAATTTTACTAGTGCTACTTAGTGGTCTTTTTACACCATCTGTATAGGCATCTTCTGCAACTTTTGTCAAATCAGCTGTAATTTCAGCTTTAGGAACAGTTACTTCATCACTCATTATTTCTTCTCCTTCTTATTATCTTTCATAATAACCTTTATCAATTCTTCTATTTGTGCCTTTTGTGTTTCTGTAGGTGGTGTGTAGTCTTTCATATTAAATCCTATTTTAGCAAGTCCAAATGGATCTTCTTGTTTTGGGTTTCGTATATCTGATTTGCCTAATAGATAATCTGTTGAAACATTAAAATATTCAGCTAGCTTTATTATATATTCATCTTTTAATGGAACTCTTTCGGTTTCCAATTTACTTATACCAGCAATTTCTAATCCTAATAGTCTTGCCAATACATCTTGATTTATTTTTTTTTCATTTCTTAATTGTTTTATTCTATTCAAGATAATCAACTCCTTAAACTTATTATAAACTATCTCAACAGGAAAGTAAACATAATATCTCAAAAAGAAAATAAATTTCAAAAACTTTTTTAAAATATCTTGACAAGATAAAACAATATATGATAGTATTATCTCAACAAGATAAAAGGAGGCGAGAAAAATGTTTGAAAAATTAAGAAAAATTAGGCAAGAAAAAAATATAAAAGCCAAAGATATAGCTGAAAAATTAGGACTTAAAACAGAAGGCGCATATTACAAAAAAGAAACAGGAACAGTTCCTTTTACATTACAAGAAGGGAAAATAGTTTCAGAAATAATAGGTTTGCCGATTGAAGAAATTTTTTTTACAGAAGAAATATCTTGACAAGATAACAGAAAGGATAAAAGTAATGTTAAAAGAGTTAGAAGAAGAAATTGAAAAACATAGCATTGATGACCAGAGGGCAATATTAAAAAAAATAAAAGCTAGAGAGCGAGATAAAGCAAGAGCTAAAGTTAATAGATTGTTTGAAAGAAAAAATCCAAAAGTAGAAAAAATATGCCAAGTTTGTGGTTGCAGAGAAAAAATAGAATTTCATCATATAGATTACTCAAAGCCATATGTTGTAAATATTCTCTGCAAGTACTGCCATTTAGATTTTCATAGAGGAATAATAAAAATTCCAAGTGCAATTGACTTAGAAAAACTATGTTCAAATCCCATTGTGAATAAAAAAGGACAGAAGGTTTTTTATCAAAGACAGTGGTTAAAAGATTTATGGATAGAAAAAGGATTTAAAACTTCGTTAGAAGTTGCAAATGTTTGCAATATTTCAGCTCCATATATAGAAACTTTAGCAAGAACTTTAATCGTACCAAGTGAACATGTAGCAAAAAGAATAGGAGAAGTTTTAAATTTTGATTATAAAAAATTATTATGCGAACGAGATTAGGAAGGAGATAAAAATGGCGACAAATATATGTAGCAGAACAAGAACAAAATACTCGACTGTAAAAGAATTAGCAGAAGAATTAGGCTGTTGTGTACAACAAGTTTATAAAACAATGAAAAGACCAGAAATGGAAAGTTGCAAGAAAAAAATAGGAACAGCGGGTATAAGAATAGACAAAGAAGAATTTTACAGAATAATGGAACAAATTTATAGATAGGAGGTGTAACAAATGATTAGTTATTATTTAGACGTAGCACTGTGTGGATTAACTTTAATGTTAGAACTGTTTGGAGCAATAGGAATGATGTTATTAGTACAACTTATATTTTATAGAGTTTTCAAAATCAATTTGTATAAGAATTTATGGAAATTTCTAAATAAAATGGATAAGAAATTGACAGAAATGTTTGGGTAGGAGGAAGAGATGGAAACGACAAGACCAAGAGGAACAGATAAAGCAGAAGTTATGAAAGTTATAAAGACAACATCATTATTGGGACGAGGAACGGAAAAAGACCCAGTAAGATACATTTATCAATACTGGGATTTTGAAGGAAATTTGTTGGCTAGTCATGATACTTTAGATGAGACTACTGATTAGATTTAATTTGTTTTTGAGATTTCTTATCGTCGGCAATAGCAGTAATATCATATAAAAGTTGTTCTTCATCATGACGAGATATATACCATTTATCAATTAAAAGCTCTATTAGTTTTAGCAACTTTTGAGCTTCGTCAGGGTCAACATCAATAATTACGTTAACATCACTTTCCATGTGTGCACCAATGTTGCCAATAGAACGAAGAGAATCTATAGCCTTCCACTGAGTAGGAGGGACTAAGTTTTGGAGAGCGTTAATTTCATCAACTAAACGAGGTTTCACAATTCCAAAAAAATCTCGAATCATTCCTTGCAAACAACGACGAGCAAGAGTAGCAGAAGCCTTAGGACTTAAATTGATTATAGAATATGCTTCTTCATAATCTTCTCGAATAGATTGAGGAACATAATCAGGAAATTGTTTAGCTAAAGAATTAGGATAAAGAGGAATAGAAATATTTTCTAGAAGTTCTTTACCGTTAGCAACAAAACTAACTTTATTACATTCAGGACAACTAAACATATCTATTTGAAAAATTGCAGAAGTTTCCCAACTATCATCGCCTAAATAATGTGGAATATCTTTATTAAAATAACAAGATATGTTTCGGTATGTTGTTGAAATAATAGGAACTGAAGAATTACAGAATGGACACATAAAACTAGACATAATAACACCTCACTTTCTAAAATATTTTTAGTATGAGGTAATTATACATAATTTTACAAAATTTTACAAGAAAGGAGATGAAGGAAATGGCATTGTTTTTAGCATTAGTAGCACTAATTGTTTTATTAGGTTTTATTTGCTATAAAGAAACATTACAAACAGAAATAGACGAGTCAAATTCAAGAAATGTTGTCTTAGCAAGACAAGTTCGAGATTTAAGTTTTGAAAATAAACAGCTTAAAGATCTAAGAAAACAAGAAGTACATAATAATACGATTTTAGTTAAAGAAAATATGAAGCTACAAGATTTATTAAAAGATGTAGCAGATAGAACTATTGATTGTCCAGTAGACAGCGAGAAAATAGTTCTAAACAAAATAAAAGAGCTAGTTCGCGACTACCAATCTCAAAACTAGCTAGATTTCAATAATAAATATATATGAACTCTATGCTTATTGTAGCATAAATAGAAAGGAAAGTCAATGGAACTACAAGACAGATACGACGAACTAGACAATTTAATAAGCTCACTTAATTCGTTAATGGACGAATTAACAGATAAGAATTATATTGAACAACTAGAACTTATTAAATTTGAAGCACAAAACGAATTTGAAGACGTGTCAGAACAATTACAAAAACAAAGAGAACAAGAAGAAAGGCAAGAAGAAAAAGAATACTGGGAGGCAGTAGTTTGATGAAAATACACGAGTTAAGTAATGAAGAATTATTAAAAAATTACGCGTGTTTATTAAAACAAATAGACATAAATTATCAAACAAAGAAAGAATTTGAAGAAGAATTAAAATCAAGATTTAATGAAGGAAAGTTAAATTAAATGAATTATTTAGATTTAGAGGTAGATTATTATGAATATTTATGAAAGTATAACAAAAATCATGGAAGAAATTCCTGCAATAGGAAAAGACCAAACAAATAAAATTCAAGGATTCAAGTATAGAGGAATAGATGATGTAATGAATACTTTACAACCATTGTTATCAAAAAATAAAGTATTTATTGTTCCTCAAATATTAGAACAAACTAGAGAAGAAAGAACAACAAACAAAGGTGGAAACTTAATTTATTCTATATGTAAAATAAAATATATTTTTTATGCAGAAGATGGAACTTATATTGAAGCAGTAACAGTTGGAGAAGGAATGGACAGTGGAGATAAGGCGACTAACAAAGCAATGGCAATCGCAATGAAATATGCACTATTTCAAGTATTTTGTATTCCGACAGAAGAAATGAAAGATCCAGATGGAGAAACCCCTGAAGGAAGCAAACCAAGAAGTTCAACAATAAGTGCAGAAGATGCAAAAAGACTACATGAAATGATGGAAGCTAAAGGGTTAAATGTACAAGCTCTATTACAAAAAAATTATAGCTTAAATAGTACAGCAGAATTAAATAGCGAACAATATGCAAAGATTATGATAAAAATTAAAGATATACCAAATAAAAATGAAGGAGAGAAAAAAGATGAATAAAGTAGTTTTAATGGGACGTTTAACAAAAGATCCAGAAACAAGATACACACAAACAAATAATATACAAGTAACAAGTTTTACATTAGCTGTAAATAGAAGATTTGCAAAAGAAGGAGAACAACAAGCAGATTTTATAAATATAGTTGCTTGGAGCAAAACAGCAGAATTTGTCAGCAAATACTTTAAAAAAGGACAACAAGTAGGAGTGATAGGAAGAATACAAACAAGAAATTACGATGACGACAAAGGTGTAAAACACTATATTACAGAAGTAATTGCAGAAGAAGTATACTTTGCAGACAGCAAAAAAGAAGGACAAGCAGATACAACATTAGACACTACTAATGATTTTGAAATATCTAGCTCAGATGACTTGCCATTCTAATTAGGAGGTAACTATGTTATGTTAGGTACAGCAGAAACGTTGCTTAAATGGTTATTCAATCAAGAAAGAACAAAAATATTTGAAATAAAAGAACATAAAGAAAAGAGAACATTAACACAAAACGCTTATTACTGGGTGTTAGTAAATGAGTTAGCAAACAAACTGAAATTATCTAAAGAAGAAACACATTTTAGATTGCTTAAAGATTATTCACAAGTAGCATTAATAACTATAAAAAGCGACATAGATATAAAAGGTTATATAAGATACTTTGAATTTGATAGAGAAACCAGTATAAACGGAGTAAAGTTTAAAGTATATAAAGTATACAAGGGAAGCTCAGAAATGGATAAGAACGAATTTAATGTGCTTTTAGAAGGTACTATACAAGAAGCAGAGCAACAAGGAATACCAACACTAACGCCAAATGAAATAGCAAAGTTGAGGTGGATAGAGAATGAAAGAGTTTAGCATAATGCCACAAAATCCGTATTACGAAACAGAGCGATTTCCAGGAAGTGAAAGACATGAAATATTTGAAGGTAGAACAGGCAACAGAGATAAGTCAATAGAAGATGGATTAGTAATATTCATTATGCCGTATCAACACAGGACTGGTAATGACTCAATCCACTTAAATCCTAAACAATGGGAGTGGTTGAAAGTAGTTGCTCAAAAGACTTGGCAAGACTATTACAATAAAACAGAAGAAGAATTTAGATTAAGATATGGTAAAAATTATTTATAGGAGGATTTAAAATGAAATTTAACATAGGAGATAAAGTAAGGGTAGTTAGATGCAGGACACACGTAAATTGTAAAAATAATAATACAATAAGGAATATTATTGGTATAGTTGCAAATAGATGTTATCCATACGAACTTGAAGGTGTTAATGAGCTTTTTAGAGAAGATGAGTTAGAACTAGTGCAAGAAAAACAATTTACAAAAGCTGATTTAAAAGACGGAGATAAATGTACATTAAAAAATGGACAAGTTATATTTGTTGACAAGACTTCAAATTATGGTTTTAGCAACATTAATGAACAATTAAAATATTTTAATGATGATGTAAGTATCGTCAAGGTAGAAAGACCAGTAAAATATGAAACAATGTTTGAAAGAAAAGAAGAGATATTAGACGAGGTAGAGAAGAAGTATTTAGCAGATGTTGTTAGACCTTTTAGGAGTAAAGTTAGATCTGTTTATAAGATGGTTTCTATTTGTAGCAATAAAGAATTTATATGTATACAACTGAGAGATGAGAATTTTACTTTACCATACTTTGAAAAAGGAACAATGTACAAAGAAATGCAAACAGGTAAACGATACACATTAGAAAAATTAGGAATATAACAACAAGGGCTAGACAACAAAAACTAGCCCTTTATTTTACGAAAGGAGAAAACAATGAAAGACCCAGCATTTCTATTTTATAGTAGCGATTTTCTTTCTGGAACGATGTTAATGACAGATGAAGAAATAGGGCAATATATAAAATTAATATGTTTACAACATCAAAAAGGTCATTTGAAAGAGAAAGATATATTAAACATATGTAAAACACATAATGAAGAAATTTTCTCCAAATTTAAAATTGATGAAGAAGGCAATTACTATAATGAAAGACTAGAAACAGAAATTAATAAACGCAAAGCATATTCAGAAAGTAGAAGAAATAACAGAAAGAAAAAAGAAGAGAAAACAACATATGAAGAAGATATGAAAAACATATGTAATTCATATGAAGAACATATGGAAAATGAAAATATAAATATAAATAAAAATATAATTAAAAATAAAGATAGAGATAAAGGGGTTATAGGGGAAGAAGAGGAAGAGACAAAAATCTTAGACATGTGGGAGACACAATTTAATGACTTTTATAGCCTATATCCTAAAAAGGTAAAAAAGCAAGATGTGAAGAAATGGTTTCAAAAAAATAAACCATCGAATGAATTGTTTAGTTCTATGTTATATAGTTTGGAACAATTTAGGGCCAGTAAAGAATGGCAAAAAGATGGTGGACAATTTATTCCATATCCTTCTACCTGGTTAAATCAAAAAAGGTGGGAAGACGAAGGTATAGAACAAATGAGACCAATGTCAGCACTACAGAGAGCTTTCGAAGAAGGGAGATAAAATGACAAGACAAGAAACAGTAGTAATATTAACTCTGCTTGCTGGAAACTATGAGAGTTTTGCTAAAAGAACCGAAACAGATGAACAAGTAAAAATAATGGTAGATACATGGCAAGAGTGTTTAGGGGATTTAGATTATAACTTAGTTTTACAAGCAGTAAAGAAAACGATAATTGAAAGCCCATATCCTCCTACAATTCATGAAATTAGGAAAAATGCAGTAGAAATGATAAATCCAAGCACATCAAGAACAGCTATTGAAGCATGGAACGAAGCATATAAAATGATTTGTTCTGGCTCATATATGACACAAGAGCAGTTTGATATGGCAAGTCCAGAGGTCAAAAGATTTTTCGGAGATGTTAGGCAAGTAAAAGAACTAGCGCAAACAGATATAGCAACAGTAAATAGTGTAACAAAGGGGCAATTCTTAAAACAATATGAGGTTATAGTAAATAGAGAAAAAGAGCAAAAACTATTACCACAACAAATGCAAAATTTTATAGAACAAATTGCGGATAAAATAAGTGTAAAACAGATAGGAGTGTGATTAACAAATGATTACAATAACATTTATGACAAGACATAAGAGTTATAAAGATATGCAAGAACACCTAAGTGAAAGACATAAGCAAATATTAGAGATATTAGAAAATAAAGAAATGACAACAAGAGAGATAGCACAGGAATTATATAAAAAACATTACACAAACACAGCAGATGTAAATAATGCAAGGCCAAGAATAACAGAACTTGAAAGTTTAGGCTTTGTAACAACAGAAAAAACAAAGAAATGTAGCATTACAAACAAAGAAGTTGCAGTATATAGAGAAACAACAGATTTAGAAAAAATGATTTTTGAAAATGAAAATCACATACCAAGTTATTAGGAGAAAATTATGGAAGAATATGAAGAATATTTTAGATATCTCAAAAACTTAGTTCATAATTTGAACAAAGAACAATATAAACAACTTGAAGAATTTTTAGGAGATATGGCAGAAAACATAGACGGAAGTACAACGCTAAAAGAAATAGAAAAATACATAAAGAGATATAAAGCAAAAAATAAGATATTATTTATAACATTTAAAACAAAGAACAAAAATAAATTGGCACATATTTGCAAATATATAATTGAACTAGAATGGAACAATGAATGGGCACTGGCAGTAGCTAAGCAACATACACCAACAATATTTGGTTGGTTCGATTAGGAGGTAGTTATGCAAGAAAAATGTAGTAAATGTGATAGTGAAGAACTATTTGTAGAAATACAAGGAAATAGAAGAGGCTTGTATTGTGGCAAATGTGGAAAATGGCAAAAATGGATTACAAAGCAAGAATTACAAATAGCAAAGTTTAAAGGATATAAAATTTTAGGAGGTAGTTATGATAATAGTAAGTCAAAAGAAGATGAATATCATAAATTTTGAAAACGTAAATTTAGTTGGAGCAAACGCGGACGGAGAAATTAAGGTAAGACTTGGAGTTAATGATTGCGCGTTGTTAGGAAAATATAAAACAGTAGAGAGAGCAGAAGAAGTATTAAGAGATATCATACATTGGTATGATATAGGAGCAAGAAGATACAATATGCCAGAGGAGTAGTCTATGAGAGAACTAAAAGAACCTTGCAAAAGTGCAATAGAAAATAAAAAATGTTTAGGCTGTGTGGGATTAGCAGAAACAGAGTGGAAAGAACCCAAAAAATGTCCATATTTGCCAACAGCAGAAGATAGCATAAAGCAAATTAAATTAAATTTAGGGATACAGGAGAAAAAATGGGAATAGAAGATATTTTAAAATATACACTTACTTTTTTTCAAGATATAGATAAAAGATTAGCTGAATTGTACAGTAAACAAAGCGTATGGGACATTAAGCAAGATGAACTATTACATTACATAGAAAATCATAATTTAGATGCAGTTAAGTCTTGTAAAATAGTAAAACAATTAAAATATGTAAGAACAGAGCGAAGACAAGTAAAAGATGAAATAGATGTTATTCGTTCTCTAAAAGATACTTTTGTAGATAAATATAAAAATAAGTTTATAGAGAAAGATTTAATGCAAGCATTAAAGAATTTAAAAGAGTTAGAAAACAGAAAAAATAACCCTAAATACACTTATCAGTATTTAACTGAGGAACTGGAGATAAAAGATGAGCAAATACAGAAATAAAAAAACAGTAGTAGACAATATAAAGTTTGAAAGTAATCTAGAAGCAACAAGATATAAAGAATTAAAGCTACTAGAAAGAGCTGGAGAAATAAGCAACTTAGAATTACAACCACGATTTCTGTTACAAGATAGTTTTAAGAAGAATGGCAGAACATTTAGGAAAATAGAGTATGTAGCAGATTTTCAGTACATAGAAAATGGTAAAACGATAGTAGAGGATGTCAAAGGATTACAGACAGATGTGTTCAAATTAAAACATAAAATATTTGAAAAAGTTTATCCAGATTTAACATTAAAAATAATTAAGTAAAGAGTTAGGAGAAATTAAAATGAATTTTGAAGATATAAAGAATATGAGCAAAAAGGAGTTTGAGCAATTTATGTTTAATGTACAAAGTTCAAATAAGAAATTTTGTGTAAGGTGTGGAAACTTTACTTTAGACAGAATAACTATATCGGTTGCAAAAGATGGTAAATCGCCAAGAAAACTTTGCAATATGTGTAAGGATTGTTATGCAGATATGCTTGACTATTTAGGAATAAGTGATATTGAGGAGTAGGAGGAGAATAGATATGTATAAATTAAAAGAAGGTATAAGATTAAGACAATTACAAGATTTTGGTTATAAATATGTAGGTAATTACAATAGAGGCGACCAATGGTTAAAAGAAATAGATATAATTGTAGATGGTAAAAACTTAGGTGGAATCTTGATACAAGAATGGGGAGAAATAAGCTTTAGATTTCCATTTATTAAAAATATAAAATATCCTGATATAGAACCTTATATACAAGATTTAATCCGAGCAGATTTAGTGGTAAAGGAGTAAAAATGGAACAAATAGTTTATGCAATAAAAAATAAAAATAACTTATATGCTACCTATGGAAAAACAGAATTTAAAAGAGAAATAAGATTTGCTAGGCTTTATAAAAGTAAAAAGACAGCCTTACAACATTACTTTAATAATACAGGAGATTACAAAAATTTAGTATTAGAAGAAATATTAATTAAAACTTTGTCAGAACAAAAACTTGATGAAAAGGAATTTAAAGAAAATAGAGAGTAAAGGAGTAAATAAGATATGTTATTTTGTGAAAAGGAAGATTGTAAATTTAGAAGTAAAACAAAGTGTAAAAACTTTACGATAGGTGGCAAACCAGCTTATAAATGTAAAGCTAAGCATACTCTTATTAGTTTTTATGCTGATGGTTCTAGTGATACATTTATACCTGCTGATAATACTTGTACTTGTTTAACATATCGTAAGAGAGAGGAGTAAATAAAATATGAAATATAAATACTTTTTATTAGCGTTGCAATGCAATAGATTATATAGTAATTTTATGAGAAGCTGCGGTTTACGGAATAAATGATGTTGGAGTAAATGTAGAAATATCATTTATTACAGATAAAGAGCCAACAAAAGAGAATATAGAAAAAATTGAAAAACTATTAAAAAGTTCTAAAGAAGAGAAAAGCTTATCAAGTTATTATGCGACTATAAAATTTATCAGAGCAGAAGTGGTTTTAGGAAAGGAGTAAATAAAATATGATAGAAATAATTAAAAATATTTTATTTTTAGTAGCTCTAATAACTGGAAGTGTTTGCACAATATTATTATTTTTAATTTTGTTATACAGAGTAATACTTGTTTTTATAGATAATATGAAAAAAGCAGAAGTTTTTAGACAATGTATGATGATTTATATTCACAGAAAAAGACCTGACATAAAAATAGAATTAGAAGATATTGATATACGAAAACAAGGAATACATTTGAATAAGAAAAATAAGGAGTAAATAAGATATGTTAGTACCAATAGTAGATATGAAAGAATTTGAAAAGATTGGATTTAAAAAATGTAAAAAGCCTTATGATAGTTGTTATTATCTATGCTTTTCAAAAGGAATACAATATATATTTTTAAGTCCTGTAATGATAGATATTAATAAATGGGAAGATACAGACCCACGAATACATAAAAATGCTAATTGTAGATACAGTGATGTAAGAACAGCACAAGATTTTATGTGCGAATTAATATTAAATGGAATGGTAACATGTGAATATTTAGTTGAGAGGAGTAAATAAGATATGCCATTTAGTGCAACAAAATTTATAGAAAAACAAATTACTAACACAAGAGGATTATGCAAAAGTTGTAAATTTTATAAAACAGCAAAAATAGTAAATGAAGTAGAAATTTGTACATTAAGTGACAAATTTTTAATTCCAGAATATGAGCCTAATTATACTTGTAGAAATTTTGAGAGGAGTGATACAAATGAAAACAGCTGATGAGATGATGGAAGAATTAGGATTTAAAAAAGTAATAGATAATGATACAGAAATAGAATATCAATACATAAATAGGATAATGGGAGATAGGATAGAACATACTATTCAAATTGCAAAAATAGGAAAAATAATCTTCTCGTATCTAAATGCTAGTAATCATCAAGTTATGGGATTAGGAGAAAAAGAACTACAAGCAATAAATAAGAAAGTAGAGGAATTGGGGTGGCTAGATTGAGAATAATAAAACACGGAAGTAAATATTCCGAAAATAAAATAGCAATTTGTCCGTTATGTGGTTGTGAATTTGAATATGACAACAACGATACTGGAATGGATAAAGCATTTTGCTTTACAACATTTCCACCTACATATAAAACTTATGTTAAATGTCCTGAATGTGGAGCAAAAATATTTTTAAGTACAATGATTGATAATTAGGAGGTGTTTTAAGTGGAAGAATGTAATTTTATACGAAAAGATGATTATGATTATATTATATATGAGTGTAGTAATTGTAGAGAAGAGTGGTATTTTGAAGATGGAACACCAGAAGATAATAGTTATAATTATTGCCCTAAATGTGGAGCAAAAATAGCAAAAGTTATTGAACTAGAAAAGGAGGACGAGTAGTGGAAAATAGTATAGAAAAAGATATAGAAATAATTGAAGATTTTATATTAAAAACAGATGTAGATTACTCAGAATATAATGAACAAATTGTAGGAGACATAAGTTATCAAGCTATACAACATCTACTATCAGCTTATCAGGAAGTATCAAAAGAAAATGAACAGCTACGAACAGAAGTGAACAGCTTAAAAGAAGATATATTTAAATCTAATATGTATGACGAAGAAGTTATAAATTATAAGCGATAATTTTAATTTAAGAAATGAAATTTAAAAAAAATGTTAGGTGGCGAGTAATAAATGAATGAGGAAGAAAAAAGAAAATATGAAGCATTTCAATATTGGATACAAACAAATACTGAAAAAGGAGTTACTACAATTCCTGACAACTTATGTTTATTTGTTGTAAATTTAATAAAAAGTCTACAAAAAGAAAATGAAAAATTAAATAACAGATGTAGAAACTTGGATAAGGAAGCACAAGCATATCTTGAAGAATTAGCAGGAGATAATACATTAACTAGAAGAACCATAAAACAATTACAAGAAGAGAATGAAGAATTAAATGAAAAAATATTAGACAATGCAGGAATATATCAACTAGGATTTAAAGACGGAGAAGAAAGCTATATTAAAAAAGTAAAAGACAAGATTAGAAAAAATGAAGAAATTATAGATATTAGTAATGACGGAGACTTAATTCATGAATTATATCAAAAAAATAAAGTTTATGAAGAATTATTAGAAAGTGAGAAATAAAATGAACGAGGAAGAATTTGAAGAATTATTTGGAAATACGCCGTTTGAGAACATAAAGAAAACACAACAGTACATAAATAAAAACTATATTCCAATTCAAAAAGTAAGAGAAATGAGAGATGAATTAGATAGAACTAAAGCTGAATATATGGAATGGCAAAAACAAGAACTAGGACAAAAAGATAAAATAATAGATTTAATGGCAGAAACAATAAATAATCATGATATAGACGAAGACATCTGCAAAAAAGTAAATTGTGACACAAATTCAGGAGAATTAGATTGCAAAGACTGTATCAAACAATATTTTGAAAATAAAGCAAAAAAAATCAAATAAAATGGAGGTATTGTATGAGCAAACAAAGAAAGGCAATAACTCTTATAAAAAAACAACGAGATATGTACTATAAGATGAGAGAAAATTTGAAAGATACATTAGGAGTAAAAAACAAGAGATATAAAAAAATAAGACTTAAAATAAACGAGGAAATTCAAGTTTTAGATTATATTTTATTAAAGTTAGGAGGTACAAACGATGAGGCTAAGTAACGAAGAATACAAAGAAGCAAGTTTATGCTTAAAAAGGTATAACTATAATTGTCTAAAAATTATGAACATAAGAGCAGATATAATGAGCATAGGCTCTCCAGTATTAGACGGAATGCCTAAAGCACCATATAGCGTATCAGACAGAACATTAAAAGCAGTAATAGAACTTCAAGAAAACGAGCATTTGCAAAAAGCAATAAAAGAATATAAAGCAGTAGTACAAGCAGTAGAACTAGTTAACAAGGATAGTAAATACATATTTGAGGAATTTTATATTAAAAGCAAACCTAAATGGGAAATAATAAATTCTGGAATATCAGAAAGAACATTTGTAAGACGCAAAGGGGACTTAATATATGCAGTACATAAAGAATTAAAAAAGTTGGCGTAAAATTGGCGTGAATTTGACAAAAAAATGTGCTAAAATAGTAGTAGGTCAAAAAGGAGTTAGAGAAATCTAGCTCCTTAAAAAAATAACAAAAAAATAATTTTATTGACAAGTTTCGACAGTATTTGCAAAATAAAAAATATATAATAGCTCTAAAAAGGAGGTATTATATATGAATGAAGAACTAAGAGAGATGCTAAAGAAAATGCAAGATTCTTTAGAAAATATTCAAAATAGAAACGAGGTTTCTTTTACGACTAATGATTTAGACACAGTTTGCAATAAACTGGATGAGATAATAGAGTTATTAAAAAAAGAAAGATAAAAGAAATCATAAAAAAAGAGGCATATTGTTAATATGCTTCTTTTTTATATAGAGAGATGGCTGAAAAACGATTCACTATAATTTAGTATGCAGTGATAAAAAATTATAAAAACACAAAAGAGGTATTTTATGAAAGGTAGTATAATAGCGTCTTATATCGATGAGGAATACAAGATAAGAAAAGCATATACAAATAAAAAGAGGCAAAAGTGCGTCGTTGAAGGAGAAAAGCAATGTGAGAAGTGTGCGTATCTTGAAATTTGTGCAGATATGGAGGGGAAAAATGGCAAAAGGGAAGAAAACAGACAACGAAACTATATATAAGATAATGATAAGTATGTTTAGTACGAACAATTTTAGTGAAACTGGAAGACAGTTGGGTATTGCTACTACTACAGTAGAAAAAATATACAAAGATAACAAAGATAAACCAGAATTTGTAAAACTATGTAATCAAAAGAAAGAAGAATTTGTAGATAAAGCAAATATAATAATAGACAAAGCATTAAAAAGATTAGAAAAAGCTTTAGATGATGAAGAGGAGAAAATACCAGTTAATAATTTATCGACAGTAATAGGAACATTATATGATAAACGAGCATTAGCAAAAGGAGAAAGCACAGTAAATAATAAATTTGAAGTAGATATAAAGGTTGTTGAGTAGTATGGAAGTTTCAATAACAAAAAAACAGCAAGCTTTTATAGATAGTCAAGCTTTTGAAACTTTATTTGGTGGAGCTGCAGGAGGAGGAAAAAGCTATGGACAGCTAGTTGATGGACTATTATATGCATTAAAATATCCTAAAAGTAAACAAATTATTTTTAGAAGTACATTTGCAGATCTAGAAAAGTCATTGATTAGAACAAGTATGGATTTGTATCCATTATCTATAGCAGATTATAACAGCTCTAAACATACTTGGAAATTTAAAAATGGGAGTATTGTAGACTTTGGCTATATACAATATGAAAAAGATGTATATCAGTATCAATCAGCAGAATATGATGTAATACGTTTTGACGAATTGACTCATTTTACAGAATTTATGTACACATATATGATATCTAGATGTCGTGGAGCTAATCCATATCCTAAATGTATAAAAAGCTCTACAAATCCAGGTGGAGTTGGACATAATTGGGTAAAAGAAAGATTTATAGATATAGGAGCACCAAATGTTATACATACTTGTAAATTAGAAACAGGAGAAACCACAACAAGAATATTTATTCCTAGTTTGGTACAAGATAATAAATTTATGCTAACATATGACCCAGATTATATAAAAAGATTAGATGCTTTACCGGAAAAGGAAAGAAGAGCTTTAAAGTATGGTGACTGGGACATTTTTGACGGTCAGTTTTTTACAGAATTTAAAAGAGATATACATGTAATAGAACCATTTGAAATACCAAAAGACTGGTATATCTATTTTGTTATGGACTATGGACTAGACAAACTGGCTGGTTACTGGATAGCAGTAGACTATAACAATAATGCTTATGTGTTTAGAGAGGTCTACGAAAGTAATTTATTAGTATCACAAGCTAGAGATAAAATAAAAGAAATGACAAACGAATCAATATATTTGTATTTAGCACCACCAGATTTATGGAATAGGCACAAAGAAACGGGAAAAAGCACAGCAGATATATTTGAAGAGGGAGACATAACACTATATAAAACAAACAATGATAGAATACAGGGTTGGTTACAAATGAAAGAATGGCTAAAACCATACAAAGATGAACAAGGTTGTATGACAGCTAAATTAAAGATATTTAATACTTGTAAGAACTTAATAAGATGTTTGCCACAAGTGCAACACGATGAGAAAAGAATTGGAGATATAGCAAACGAACCACACGAATTAACACATTCGGTGGATGCAATAAGAGGTTTTTGTGTTTATTGGACACAAGAGCCTATTTTTATGCCAAAAAAACAAGAGTTACCTTTTGAATTACAAACAGAAGAGGAGGATGAAGATATATGGTATTAATAGCAGTAGTAGTAGGTTATGTGTTAGGAATAGCACCATTTATATACAAAACAATTGTTGAGAAAACAGACAAGAAAGAAGCAACAGAAAAACAAGCATCAGCAGAACAGATTTTCAATGAATGGCTAAACGGTCCAGAAAAAACAAATCAAGAAACAAATATATATGACGAGTATATGACTGGAGAAGTGAAAGGAGAGTAACGATGACTAGAGAAGAATTAGCAAGTAAAATATGGAACGACTGGGAACAAGGTTTAGCTTATCAAAAGAAATTGAGATTAAAAGAAACTTGTGAACAAAACGTAGATTTCTTTGAAGGAAGGCAATGGCCACAAGCAACTGAGAAAACAAAAAATATGCCAAGGCCGGTAATCAACATTATAAAATATATAGTAAATGGTAAAAAAGCAAATATCCTATCGAGTAAAATATCAACAATATATAAACCATTAGTATATAGTCAAGATCAGTCAGACATAGCAACTAAGGGAGCTAGTGCTTTTACTAGTTTTGCTAATCATATTAGAAAGGAAATCAAACAAGAAGACTTAGACGACAGAGCAATATTAGATGGACTTAAAAAAGGAACTTATGTGTTTCATTATTTTTGGGATAGAGAAAGCACAACTGGAATGGCAAAATTTAATGGTGGGCTAAATGGTCAAATAATAGACTGTCTAAATATTGTATTTGCTAATCCAAAGCAAAAAGACGAGCAAAAACAAAAGTGGATTATTATTCAAAGTCGAGAGAATGTACAAACACTTAAAAAGATAGCAGAGAAAAATGGAATAAGCAAAACAGAAATAGAACTAATAACATCTGATGACGACAGCGAGAGAAATTACGATTATGAAGAGCAAGACGGAGAAGAATATGCGACAGTGCTTACACGATATTTCAGAAAAAATGGGGAAGTATATTATATTAAAAGTTGTAAAAATATGATAGTACAACCTGAAACACCATTAACGCCAGATGCGACAAAAGTTAAGTTAGATATAGATGAAGAAGATAAGACGAACGAAGACAACGAGGCAGTTGATATAGATAAACCAGAACATTCTCAATATAAGATGTCATTATATCCTATTGTGGTAGGAAACCACGAGGAAAGAGAAAAAAGCATTTATGGTATAGGAGAAGTAGAACAACTTATCCCTACGCAAAAAGCTATTAACTTTAACTATGCAATGATGCAAATGGCATCTCAAAATATGGGATTTCCGAAAGTTATATTACATCCAAGAGCGTTACAAGGCAAAACGATAACAAATAAACCAGGAGAAGTAATAACAGATTATAGCCCAATGTTTAATGGAATTAAGTACTTAAATCCACCAGCGTTTAGTAGTATGCCTATAACCATATCAGACAAGCTATTGGAAGTAACAAGAGTTGTTACAGGAGCAACAGAAGTTGCAAATGGAGAAGTGTTAGGCAAGAATATGAGTGGTAGTGCTATAGTAGCACTACAAACACAAGCTAAAGTACCTATTGAAGATATTCAAAAGAGATTTTGGAGAGTGCACGAAAAGATAGCAAGAGTGTGGGAACAATTCTTTAAGGCTTATTATAATTTTGATACGGAGTATATGGTAGAAGAAGATAACAATGCAGAAATCAATGTGTTTAATGGAGCGATGTATAGAGATATAGACTTTGAAACAACTGTAGACGTTGGACCAGGAAGTGCATATAGTGAGAGTCTGTCAATTAATTTATTGGAACAAGCATTACAAAGAGGAGATATAACATTTGATGATTATATTGACTTATATCCAGATACTGCAATGCCATTTAAGGCTAAACTAAAGGAAATAAGAAAGAAACAATTATTGCCACCTGAGATAAGTCAGAAGATAGCACAAAATCCACAAATATTACAATACGTGATGCAAATAATTCAACAAGCAGAAACACCAGTATCTGCAAATGCAGGGCAATAAACAATGATATAAACAGTAACTCTCTATAGAGTTATTTTTTTATATAAATTCGCAGTGAATAGCGTAAAAATCTCATAATAGAAAGGATACTTATGAAAGAAGAAGTAAATGAAAGCGTAAACAATCTTGAAGTCGCTGAACAAGAAGAAGTGGTTGAAAATACTGCTAATGAAACTGAAACTACTGAGCAAGTTTCTGAACAAGTTACAGAGCAAGTAGAAGAGGTAGAAGAGCAAGAAGAACAAGAGACAGAAAAGCAATCTAATGAAGAAAATGCAAAATATGCAAATATTCGTAGAAAAGTTCAAGAAGATGCTAAAAAGCAGATTGAGCAAGCAAGAAAAGAAGCGTATGAGCAAGGCTTGAATCAAGGTAAGGTACAATCGTATATAGGAAGAAATAATCCTTATACAGGTCAAACCATTAAAGACGAATACGATGTACAAGAATACCTAGATATGTATGAATTAGATTCAAAAGGAGAAGACCCTATAACAGGCTATAGAGAACTTCAAAAGGACAAAGCTAGAAAAGAAGCTGAAGCAAAAATAAAAGCTGAAGAACAAAGCAAACAAGAGATTTGGTATCAAAATGATACTAAAGATTTTGTTGATAAATATTCAGTTGAGAAGCTACAAGAGCTTACTAAAGACGAGGACTTTAATAGTTTTGCAAATGGAAAGATAGGTACTGTGCCACTAGCACAAATATATGAAGACTATCAAAAATTCATAAGCAAGTTTGAAAAGAAATCAGTTGATACAGCAAAGCAAATTGTAGCTAATAATTCGACTACACCAGGTGCAATTGAAGATACAGAAGTTCAAGACCTAGACTGGAACAGTATGTCGAATGAACAATTTGAGAAATATATTCAAAAAGCCAAAGACGGCGAGTTAAAATAGTTACTTACAAGATAAGTAGCTATTTTTTAATGCCAAAAAATTAAAAATAAGGGAGGAAATTAAAATGGCTACAAAAACACAAGTTATAACAAATGTAACAAACCAAAATCAATTATCAGCAGAGGATAAGACTTTTTATGAGAAAACACTATTAACAAGATTATTACCACAACTAAACTTTTATAAGGATGCAATGAAGAAAAAATTACCTAAAAATTCAGGCAGAACAATGAATTTTAGAAAATTTAATTCATTAACTGCACCAACATCTTCTTTAACAGAAGGTAAAACACCAGACGGAAACAACTTAAATATTACAACAGTAACAGCAACTGTTGCACAAGAAGGCGACTTCGTAGAATTTTCTGACTTAATTCAAATGACAGGTATTGACCCTGTTATTACTGAAACCTCAGAATTACTTGGAGAAGAAGCAGGAAATGTTGTCGATACTCGTATTCAAACAGCGATTGCTGGAGGCACAAATGTGTATTTTGCTGGAAGTGCAACAACAAGAGCAGGATTAGAATCTGCTACAACTAAAAATTTAACTGCAGAAGACATCAAAAAAATTGTAAGAAAATTAAAAAATGCAAATGCTAAAAGATTTGCAGATGGCTTCTATCACATGCAAGTTGACCCAGACATCGCTTATGATTTAATGAGTGATAGTTCATGGGTTGATGTTTCTAAATATGCAAAACCAGAACAAATGGTTAAAGGCGAACTTGGAAAAATGCATGGTATGAAATTCTTTGAGACAACTAACTTATCTGTTGTTAATAGTTCAGCAGAGAGCACAAAGATAGCTGTACATATTGCGTACGCATATGGAAAAGATGCTTATGCATGTGTTGACCTAGAAGGTGGAGCAGGAAAGCCTGAAATTATAGTAAAACCTAACGGTTCTGCAGGTACTTCAGATCCATTAAACCAAAGAGCAAGTGTTGGTTGGAAAAACTGTTTTACAGCTGTTATTACTCAACCTCTTGCTTTAGTAAGAGTTGAAACAGGTGTAAAAGCCTAACACAGGGGGCGTAAAAGCCCCTTCATTTTTAGAAAACAGAAAAAGAGAATAAGAAAGGTGGAGAAAAAATGGCTACTAAAAAAATTGAACAAGAAATAAAGAAAACAGAAAAAGAGAATAAGAACGAAGAAACAATTAAAATATTGATTCCGATAGATAAATTAAACCCACAGGATAAAGAAATCATTGTAGGTATTAATGAAAAATATGCAAAAATAGTAAGAGGCGAAGAAACTGATGTAACAAGACCAGTTTTTGAGCAATTAAGAAATGCAGGGCTAGTATAATCTAGCCTAATATATCACTTTAAAAGGAATAAGCTAGTTCGATTCTAGCAGAAGTGGAGGAAAATATGACTTGGGGAGAAATACAAATAATATCACTACAAAAGATGTTCGCAAAAGATGAGCCTATAACTGTAAACAATTTGACAGAATTAAGAAATGATGATGACTGTAAATGGTACTTGAGTGCTATGCCAGCAGTCACAAATGAAGCTATACAGAGAATTAAACCATATGTAATGAACTTATATAAGTATGATGAGGAAAATAAAAAATATAATAAAACGAGTATTACTAAAATAGATAATACAACGAAAGATGCTTACGAAATAGAACTACCAGAAGAAGCTTGTGTGCTAATTCCTTTATATATTGCTAGTCAATTATATAAAGATGATGATATATCACAGGCGACCGCATATAGAAATGAATTTGAAGTAGGATTACAAGATTTATATATCAATGTAGAAAATCAAGAAAGTATAGAAGAGGTATATTAGTATGGCAAACTTTAACGTTCCTTCAAGTCCAACAACATACGAAGCAAATTTAACAGGATTTTTGGGTGTAGATTTCAGCTCTTCAATATCAGATATAGATAAAAGAAGAAGTCCTAGAGGATATAATTTTATAAATAACAATGGAACAATAGAAAAGAGAAACGGATATAAAGTGTTAGCTTACTTGGGACAAAAAGCTAACATTAATGGAATATGGAATGTAGATACTGTGTCGGGAGAATTTTTTATTGTGCATTGTGGTACTAAACTATATGAAATGAAAACAGACTTCAGTAGCTATACAGAAATATTAACAGGATTAGCGAATACTATATCGCAAGGAGTTATAATTAACTCAAAATTGCTTATTTTAGATGGGAATAGAGCAGTAGTATATGATTTATTAGAAAGTACTAATAAAGTTAAATATTTAGATGAAATGGGATATATTCCTACAACACGAATAGCAAGAGCTCCTAATGGATTAGCAAGTCAAATTTATGAGCAAGTAAATTTAATGTCAGACAGTAGAATCAATTTATTTACAAGTACAGAAACTGATACAACATATCAATTAGACGATACAGATATAACATCTGTAGAATTAGTAGAAGTTTTGAATGAAAATGCTGAATGGGTTATAAAAAAAGTAAATGATGGAGATTATAGGGTAGATTTAAGTAAAGGACAAGTTATATTTAGTTCAGCAGTTGGAAAACCAGTAATAGATAATAAAGATAATGTAAGAATTAAATATAAAAAAATAATTGAGAGCAATAAAGCTCAAATTAACAAATGCAATATGATGTGTGTCTATGGATATGCAGGAGCCAACAATAGGGTATTTATGGCAGGAAACCCAGATTTGCCAAATATAATAAGTTATTCGCATATTAATAACATTACTTATATACCAGCAGACAATACAATTGTAGCAGGTTTAGAAGTTGTACCACTAACAGGATTAGTTAGATTGAACGATGGGAAAATGGCAGCATTAAAAGATGTATCAGATACAGATGCGACATTGTTTAGAATAGGATACGCAACATTTAATAGTGAAGAAAAGTTTAACATTGAAGGCAGTGTAAAAGGTGAGGGAAATATAAGCAATTACGCACATGATACATTAATAAATGAACCTTTGATACTAACATCTAATGGGGTATTTGCATTAAATACAGCAACTTTAACAGATGAAATATATGTATATCATAAGAGTTACTACATTGATACAAAATTGAAGCAAGAACCTAATTTAAAGAACGCAGTAGGAATATCAAATGATGGAAAATATTACTTAGCAATTAACGATCATGTTTATGTAGCAGATAGTAGATTCAAAACAACTAATAGTAATTCAAAATATAGTAATTATCAGTATGAGTGGTTTTATTGGACTAATTTACCAGTGAAGATATGGTTTGTATGGAATAATGAGTTGTATTTTGGAGATAAATATGGAAATATATGCAAGTTTAGAGATAATAATGATGAAAATAGGTTTAAAGATAATACAGATAATGTAGAAGCGGAATGGAACTCTGTTATATTAGATTTAAATAATATAGCCAACAAGAAGAATATAAAAAGGGTTGCTATATCAAGTAACCCTACAAATTCACAATTAGATATAGGATATAGATTAAAAAATGGAGATAAACAAGTTTTGTCTAAAGTTTATACCAATTCAACATATCCTAAAACAACAATTATAAGAAAGAAAGCCAAAAAGCTATCTTTCTTTTCTTTATATGTTGAAAACAAAGAAAATAGTAATATGAACTTTAATTCTATATGTGTTGTTTATATGATAGGAAGTTATTATAAAGGAGATTAAGATGGGAGAGCCTAAATACGATGAAGATTCAGTTAATCTAGGGTATCTAAATAAAAGACTATCAAGTGCCGAAAAGGAAATTAGTTCTCAATATGAAAATGTTAGCAGAAATTATGGCTCAAAACCAAATCCACCTTATTATAAGGGCGATACTTGGATAGATGGAAAAATAGTATATACCTGTATAAATACAAGAACAATAGGATTATATAATGACGAAGATTGGACAACAGAAAGTGGAGCAAAAGAAGAAGCAAAAACTAAGAATAAAACTTATCTAACAAAGCCAGAAAACTATAATGCAGGAGATATGTGGATTTTACAATCTGATACAGACCACCCGGAAGGAAAGAGAGGAGAGATATTAGTTACTACTGTTGGAAGAAAGGGCTACGAAGAAAGCGACTGGAAGAAGAAAGTATCATATAGCACTATTGATTATGTAGATTCTATGAAAGAAGAAATAGACAATAATTTCAATGATATAACGGAGAGGACGGTTGAAATATCCACAAATTTAGGACAAATATCTTCACAAGTAACTGAAACGACAACTAGACTAAACAATGACTATCTAACAGCTGAACAAATTGAAGCTGAAAATCAAACACTAAAAGACGATATAGATATTATAAAACAGCAACAAACGACAGTAACAACTACTGCACAAGGTTTGCAAGTGCAAATAGACCAAATAAACAATGAGGGTGTTAAGTCCGTAAAGAATACAACTGTTGATATAAATGAAGCTGGCGTTAGCGTAGGTAAATCAGATAGTGAATTTAGCACAACAATGAACAATACTGGTACTTATATGTATGCATACGGAAAACAGATAGCGAAATACGACAAAGATGGTATGGAAACAGCGGACTTAAAAGCAACAGGTGAAGTGGAAATGGGGTATCTAAAACTTATGAAAACAACTGTAAATAGTGAGAAAAGAACTCATATTCACTGGATAGGAGGATAAGATGGCAATAATTAGTTTCAATGGAGATATAGGAACTCCGTCAAAGGGATTTAATTTAAAAATAGATGTAACCTATTCACAGGACATAGCAACAAATAAAACAACAATAACAAGTGCTAAAGGCTATGTTAAGAGAAACAATAGCACATATTACTCATACAATACAACATCAAGTGCAGTATTTACAGTAAAAAACACAAACGGAAGTCAATTATATTCAACAACTAAAAATCCTAAATATGATTTAGGCTCCAATGGGTATAAATCAGTATTGAATATAAGTCCAAATGCAGAAATTTCGCATTCAGCAGATGGCAAAAAAACAATTGTTATAACATTTTCTTTCGATGGAAAATTGAGTAGTTATTATCCAAATGGAACAATAAGCAAGACAGTAGAATTGCCAACAATAGCACGAAAAAGTTCTGTAACTTGCGCAGATGGCAATATAGGAAGTGCAACTACAATAAATATTAACAGAGCAAGTTCAACATTTACTCATACACTTGAATATAATTTTCTAGGATTAACAGGAACAATTGCTACTAAAACAGCTAACACAAGCATAGGATGGACAATTCCAACATCTTTTTATGCAAAAATACCAAATGCAAATTCAGGAAAAGGAACAATAACTTGTAGCACATATTCAGGAAATACACTAATTGGCACATCAACTTGTACTTTCAATGCCTTTGTTGTAAATAGTAATCCAACGATTACTGGTACAGTAGAAGATACAAATACTTCAGCAATAACTGCAACAGGAGATAAAAATAAACTAATTAGATATATATCAAATGCAAAAGTAGTTATAACGGCAACAGCTAAGAATAGTGCGACAATTTCTTCAGTAAAAGTTGTAAATGGTAGTCAAACCAAAACAACAACAACGTCAACAATAAACTCGGTTGATAGTGGCACATTTAGTCTAAGTTGTATTGATAGTAGGGGATTAACAGCAAGTGCAACAGTAGCTAAAACATTAGTAGAATATATTAAGCCTGTCATAACAGGTGTGACATTGACTAGACCAAGCACTACATCGAATACGATAAATGCAAGCGTCCAAGGTTTATGCTACAATGGAAGTTTTGGTGTGAAAACCAATAGTTTCGAATTAAAATGGCGATATAAGAAGTCGACTGAAACAACTTGGAGTTCCTATACGGTAGTAACAGCAACAAGAACTGGCAACAACTTTACTTTTTCAGGAGAACTAGGAACAGATTTCAGCTATACAGAAGCATTTAATTTTGAATTTGTGTTAAGCGATTACTTTATGAGTAACACATATAGCACTACTGTTACAAGAGGTTTACCAATTATTGATATAGGTGAAAATGATGTAAATATAAATGGAGATATTTTATGTAGGGGACAAAAAATCCCTCTTATATATAAATATACAGTTAATTTAAGTAATTTAGACCAGAATACTTATTACCCTGTTGTTGGATATGGTTTACCTAAAGGTGGTATGAGTCATTTAAGACTTGCAGTAGAATTAAATTCTAGAACAAAACCATCTTGGAGTACACATAGTGAAGGATTTAGCTGTAATTTAGATTTATTAAATGAACCAGCTGGTTGGGGAACGACAGACGGACATGGGATTATATTAGAAAATAATTTTAAATTCACTAATACTATGCCTGTAAGTTATCAACAATTAGAAAATAGTAGCAGACCTGTATTTTGGTGTAGAGGTGGAGGACAATATTATATTTGGACTGATTATGATGAAACTTGGACCATATATACTTCTAGCGTTACATTTAAGGGACAAACTGTTACACCACAGTCAACACTTCCAAACCTTCAGCTTATATCTTATTCTACAATTCAAGCCAATATACAATCCCCAGAAGTTATAAATGTTATAAGACCTGGAGCAGAAGCTGTATGTGGTGTAGGTACAAGTTGGGCAAATAGAATGTATATGTTTGCAAATAGTAGTGGAAGGGGTATATATGATAAGGCCTTTGGTCTTGTATTTTCAGTATCAAGTAATTCCGACACAGGTAAGGTTTTTAACGGAATTGCTAATAGAGCCTATAATGATGAAGATGGAAATAAGATTAAACACACAGTTGCTTATTCAAATGCATCTGGAACTTCTGGAACAGTAACATTGTTAGCAAGTGCAGCAAACTATAAAAATATAAGAATATCTTATAAAAATGATGATGGGCAATATGGTTCAACTACTTTTTCGGGTGTTTCTAATGCTAATTGTACTACCTATGGAACTATTGTCAGAAAAAATAGTAGTGATTCATGGATAATGCTAAATTCTGCCTTGTTTGTAGTAAATAGCACAACAATAACAATATCAAGAAATACACAGGCAAATATTAAATTTGGTAGTGCAAATACTACTGACCCAAACAAATTATATATAACAAAAGTAGAAGTATGGAGTTAAGGAGGAAAATATATGGGATTAAAAAAAGAAATAACATTAGATAATGGAGTAAGTGTAAATTATCACAGAATAGTTAGTATAAATAATATAACTAATGTATCTACTATAATTGAAGTAGCATCTTATACATCAGAGGAAAAAAGACAAGAAGAAAAAACAGCTATTGAAAATGCAGAACCTATGAATATATACATAGACACAGATTACATCAATAAAGAATATGAAGAAAATTTCAAAATAGAACAAGCATATGCCTACTTAAAGACAATTGATAAGTTTAAGGATTCGGAGGATATATAGATGGGAGAAATAAGCAATGTAATAATTCTAATAGCATCAATAATAACTGCTGTAACAACAATTATTGTAGCAATACAAAAAATATTAAAAAAGACCTTTGAACCGATAAATAAGAAAATTGACAATATTGATTTAGGACAAGCAAGAAATTATTTAGTTGATTTTTTAGCAGATATAGAGGCTGGAGTTAAAAAAGACGAATGCCAAATTGAAAGAGCATATGAGTTGTATGACCACTATACTAAAGATTTAGGTGGCAACAGTTACATACATTCTAAATGGGGAAAAATTATGAAAGAAAGAAAGGTGGATTAATATGTTGGAAAAGTTAACAAAACTAATTAATGTGAAAAGTATAGTTACAATTTTATTAACATTAGTAGTATGTTACTTGGCAATTGCAAATAGTTTTGATATTAAAGAGATTTATTTAATGATAATTGCATTTTACTTTGGAACACAACTTAAAGAAAATAAGGAGGAAAAATAAATGGGACAAGCTAATAAAGTAATAGAAATAGCCTTAAATGAAGTGGGCTATAAAGGAAAAAAGAGTAATTCACAACTTGATAGCAAAACAGCAAATATAAGTGGAAAATATAATAAATATGCTCGCGATCTAGATAATATTGCGGGCTTTTATAATGGCAAAAAGAACGGTTATGATTGGTGCGATATCTTTGTGGACTGGTGCTTTGTACAAGCTTTTGGAGTAGATAAAGCATTGGAATTATTGTGTCAACCAAAGAAATCAACAGGAGCTGGTTGCAGTTTTTCAATGAACTTCTATAAATCAAAAGGAAGATTGTTTAACAGCCCACAAGTAGGCGACCAAATTTTCTTTGGTAATGGAGATGACATATATCATACAGGGTTAGTTTATAAAATAGAAAATGGCGGAGTTTATACAGTAGAAGGAAATACAAACAATAGTGAAGTAGCAAAACATTCATATCCACTAAATCTTCCTGAAATAGTAGGATATGGTAGACCAAAATTTGATGTAGATGGACCAACACCACCAACACCAGAACCAACGTCAGAACCTGATTATACGGGAGTAATCACTTATCAGGCATACACAGACCAATGGCTACCAGAAGTAAATAAATGTGATAGCTCAGACGAAGGATATGCAGGTTTGTATGGAAAAGCAATAAGTGGACTTCGTTGTAAGCCTGAATTTGGAGAAATAACAGTTCAAGCACATATTAAAAATGGAAGTTGGTTAGATAAAATTAGCTCAAAGAACTATAAGAAAAACGATAAGAGCAATCCAAACTCTTACGCAGGTATATATGGACAGCCCATTGATTGCATTAAAATTAAATCAACAAAAGGTCATGTAACATATCGTGTTAAAACTGCTGAAGATGGTTGGTTGCCTTATGTAGATAGTAGAACTGAGCAAGGAACTGAGAGCTATGCTGGAATTTACGGACATACAATTATCGGTATTCAAATGAAATAATAGCTAGGCTATATGCCTAGCTTATTTTTTAGGAGGGAAAGATGTCAACATATAAAATAAAAAGTGGAGATACATTAAGCGGAATAGCAAAAAGATATAATACAAGTGTAAGTACTCTTATGGGACTAAACCCATATATTAAAAATGCTAACTTGATATATACGGGAAATACGTTAAAATTGCCAGGACAAACAAATACAGTTAAAACTACTGGAACTACAGTTGCTACACAACCGACACAAACAACTCAGGCTCAGCCCAATCAACCTACAAAAACAACACAACAGTTAGCAGAAGCTTATGCAAATAAAGCTACATCAAATGTTGGAAATGATTCACAAACATTACTAGCACAATACGAAAAAATAGCAGAAAGTAGAAAAAATGCATTAACAAACCAACAACAAATAGCAACAAATCAAATAAATGCACAAAAAGACGATGTGATGCAATCATACAATGATAATGCTAGACAAGCATACATTAATTCTATGCTAGCAAAAAAATCAATGGAACAACAATTGTCGCAAGCAGGTTTAGATAAAACAGGAACTGTGGGAAGTGCATATGCAAACATTGAGAATGCTTATGGTAATAATTTAGCTTCATTGCAAGCCAGCAGAGATAAATCAATTCAAAATATAAATCAAGAATTAAATAATACACAATTACAATACATGGCAAAAGAAAACGAATTGCTAGCTGATATTGAAAATGCAAAACTAGAGTTACAAAAATATGGCAATCAATTAGCATATCAAAAATATCAAGATGCATTAAGCAATTATATGAATTTTGCAAATTATGATTATACAAAAACAATGAATGATAGAGATTATAATTATCAAGTAAGTAGAGATAAGGTTTCAGATAGTCAATGGCAAAAAGAATATGATTTAGCGTTAAAACAATATGAATTGTCAAAAAAAAAAGCTACTAGCTCGGGTAGTTCGAGAAGCACAAGAGGTTCGAGAAAAAGCAATAGTTCTAGTAGTTCAAAAACATTTGGAGACAGTACTAAAACAAATACTGAAACTACTCAAAATATTACTTTACAAGATATTATTAAGGGTTTGCAACATGTAGCTGGTCCAAGAGTTAGCCAAAAGATTTATGATAAATATTCCGGAAAATATTTCAGTTCTCCAGACGAAGTAATTAAATATTGGAGCAAGCAATAGGAGGGAATTATGGCAATAAAATTTAAATTGTCAGATGAAGAAAAGAAAAAAATAAATAAAATAGCAACTGCGATGGAAGAAGAAAAACAAGTAACAAGAGAAACTGAAGTATCACAAGATTTACCAACAGCAAAGTTATCAAGACTCTCAGAAAGAAATAATTCATATAGCAGTAGAACAAAATATCCATATACAAATAAATATGGCAAGGGAAATATAGACTTAACAAATAGACCTATTGTTAAGAATGATGATGGAAGCATTAGCACGGTTAGAAGTATGTCTTTTCAAGACGAAGAAGGAAAAGAGGTATTAGTTCCTACTGTGGTAAACGGCAAAATAGTTAGTGATAGTGAAGCTATTAACAACTACTACAGAACTGGAGAATATCTTGGCAAGTTTGATTCTGTGGAGGAAGCAAATGAATACGCAGAAAAATTACATAAACAGCAAGAAAAATTATATTCACAAAATAGTAGAGAAAGCTTAAAACTTCCATACGATTTACCTATGGCGAACCAGGCAACTGCTAATATGAGTGATGCAACGCCAGCAGAACTTGCTAAAAATAATGCTCCTGTAGTATCTTCTAAAGATTCGAGATTAGCTTTAGCAAGAAAAAAAGCATGGGAGTACAATACTGATGACTATAAAAATTTAACAGAATTAAACCAGGTAGCACAACAAAAACAAGCTGATGCAATAAATGAAATAGCTGAAGACCACCCAATAAAAGCAGGACTACTAAATACTGGTCTAAATCTAGCAGGTGGAATGCTACAAAGTGTTGGAGGATTTATAGACGCATCAAAAACTATTGAAGCAACAATGGCGAAAGGAACTGGAGCAGTTGCAGGATTTTTAGGCAATAAAGATATAGAAGAAAAAGCTAAAAAAGCTTATGAAAAAGCAGTTGCTGAAGGCGGATATACAAATAGTTCTTTCAATACAATTGCAAGTGGAAATCAAGGAGTTGAAAATGGAGCGATAAAAACAATTGGAAGTGTAGCGAGTACAATGGGAAGACAGCTAATGGATGCACTACTTGGAGAAGCTATAGGAACTAGTGGCTCAACATTACAAGGAATAGGCGTCGCTGGAAGTTCATCTCAAGAAGTTTTAGCAGAAAATCCGGATAATATAGCACAAGCTGTAATTACAGGAACTACCAAAGGAATAGTTGCAAAAAAACTTGAAGATTTATTTGATGCCAATATTTTAACAATAAGAGGAAGCAAAAGTTCAGTTCAAAATCAAGTAACAAATTGGATTTCGAATACTTTTAGATCTAAAGTAGGAAAAGAAATTGCTAATAGAGTAACTGGTGTTGCGGGAGAGAATATTGAAGAGTTTTTAGAAGATAATATAGACAACATTATAGATAAATTAGTTAATAATAAAGATTTGCCAAGTTTTGAAGAGTGGTGGAACAACACAAAAGAAACAGCAAAGGTAACTACTATAAGTACTATAGCTATGAATTTGTTAGGATTAGGAGGAGAAAGTTTTGCTGAAAAAGAAGCAAAATTAGATTCAGAAACTAACTTTTGGATAAATGAGGCTCAAAAAGTAATAAAAGAAGATGGATATATAACACAAGAGCAACAAACAACAAATCAAGCAAACAACAATACAAATGTAGAGCGAAATTTGCCAACAGTAAACACAGAAAATACATATTCAAATCAATTAAAGCAAATGGCAAGTAAAGAAATAACAAATAGTAATATATCAGAAGATTATAAAACAATGATGTTAGATGTATTAAACAATATGAATGAAGTATCAGATGCGGATGTTAGTTCAATAAGGCAAAATATTAACTCTTTAGAAGATGCAAATAATAATAAAGAAAAAATAAGAAGTATTTTGAAACGTAACGGTACTTTTTCGGAACAAATAGATAAGTATGTAGAAAATAAATTACCTAGTGGAGACTTTCTATATTTAGGAGAGACTCCAACAATCCTTAAAAAAATAGGATTAAATAACGAAGAGATGGTATTAAAACAAGGAAAATTGAAAAGTATAATAAAAGAAAGTAGCGATGGTACAGATCAAATGCACGGATTGCCAATTGAAACAATAAAGAAGATACCAGAAGCTATAGCGAATCCACTAAATGTTTTGCAGTCTTCAAGTAATAAAGACAGTATTGTTGTTATCACAGATCTAGCCGACACAAATGAAAGACCTATAATAGCAAGTATAGAAGTAAATTATAATGGACAAATAGGTAATATTGATTTTCTTTCTAATAGATTAACAAGTGCATATGGAAAGAATAATTATGATAGATTTATGAAAACAGAAATAGCAAAAGGCAATTTACTATATGATATAGATGAAGGCATAATAAAAGAACTACCCACTACTAGGCTCCAATTGCCTAAGGGAATTAGTTCTTCTGTAGATACAAATAACAATATATCTACTATTAACAATAGTATATCACAAAATAATAATTCTGTCAAAAATACTACTACTAATAATTATATGCAAAAAAAACAAAATAATTCAAATGAATTAGAAACTGGCGAGTGGACTAAACAGAAGAAAGAGGGCGAAAAAAGAAGAAAGCATTATGAGTCAATAATAAAAAGTAACTATACAACTGATGAAGCAAAGGCAATTGCTAAAAGTTTAATGGGAACTGATACTTATGTTCCAGAATCCAACTCAAAACAATTAGAATTAGCTGATGACAGAATATCAACAACTGGAGCTGATAGCGAATTAGCGTCTTTACTATCAAGAGCAACTACTGGAGGTACTATAAAAGCTGAAGATATAGCAATAGGAGAAAGGTTAATACAATATTATTCCAAAACTGGTAATAAAACAAAATTGCAGGACGCCATTCAAGCAACAGCAATGGCAGGAACAACAGCTGGTCAAACAGTACAAGCAATGTCTTTGTTGAATCATCAAACTCCAGAAGGTCAAGCAGTGTGGTTGCAAAGGTCAGTAGACAAAATGAACAAAGACTTAAAAAGAACAAGAGGAGAAGATGCGGAACAATTTAAATTGACACCAGAAATGTTAAACAAAATTACTAACTCTGAAAACGCTAAAATACTAAAACAAAACTTAAATGAAGTATATAAAGAGTTAGGACAACAAGTAACAAAAACAACGGCACAAAAAATTGATGCCTGGAGATATTTCTCAATGTTGGCTAATCCTAGAACCCATATAAGAAACATTGTAGGAAATACAGCAATGGGGGGAGTACAAGGAATAAAGAATAAAGTTGCAGGAGGAATAGAAAGTGCGGTAAGCAAAATAAATCCATACATGGAAAGAAATCATACCGTAATTCCAGCTAGCAAAGAAGTAAAAGCATTTGCTAAGGCAGATATAGAAAATGTTGTTGACAGACTAGGCTTAAATGAAAATAAATATAATCCCAAAACTAGACTAGAAAATAATATGCGTACATTCAAAAGCGATGCAATGGAAAATACAATTGGAAAAGCGTTTGACTTAAATAATAAAGCACTAGAAGCAGAAGATGGTTGGGGATTAAAAGCAGGTTATGTAAAAGCTCTATCAGAATACATGACTGCAAACAAATTAACTCCAGACACTATAACAGATCAACAGCTAGGAAAAGCAAGAAATTTTGCTATTGAACAGGCAAAGGAAGCTACATTTCATCAAGACAGCCAATTAGCTTCATTGATAAATCAATTATCTAATAAGAATAAATTCTCAAAGTTCGTATTAGATGCTACATTGCCATTCAAGAAGACACCTATAAATGTCGCAAAAGCTGGGCTAGAATATAGTCCAGTTGGTCTAGTAAAGAGTGCAGTATATGATACAGCTCAGTTAAGAAAAGGCAATATTACAGCTAATAAATATATAGACAACATTTCTAAAGGATTAACAGGAACAGGAATAGCATTAGTGGGATATGCTCTTGCAAACTGTGGAGTCTTAAAGGCAACTGGAAGCGATGATGAAGACAAGGAAAAATTTGAAGAAGGAAGAGGCAGTCAAAACTATGCAATAACAATTGGAAACAATACATATTCATTAGATTGGCTTGCTCCATCAGGTATTCCATTATTTATAGGAGCAGAATGTTATGAATTGATGAAAGCACAAAAAGAAAAGAAAACATCTTCTAGTGATGAGGATGTTTTCTATAACAAAGTAATTGATGCATCAATGAATATTCTAGATTCATTTACTAATGCAATGAACCCAATGACTGAAATGTCTATGCTTAGTGGTTTGACATCTGCACTTAAAAGCTATGATCAAGGAAGTTCAAAAATGTTGGCTGGTATAGGAACAAATTCAATTAAATCATACGTAAATCAATTTATACCAACAGCTTTAGGTCAAATTGCTAAAACAACTGATGAATATGAAAGAAATACTACTTCGACAAAAACAGGTGTATTACCAAAAGCAATAGATACAACAAGAACTCAAATAATGAATAAAATCCCTGGATTAAGACAAAAACTTCCAATAAAAACTGATATATGGGGACAAGAACAGAAACAATCAGATAACATTGCTTTAAGAGCATTGGAAAATGCAGTATTCCCATGGGCAAGAAAAGAATTAAATTCAAACAATGTAGACAAAGAGATTACTAAGGTGTATGAGAACACTGGAGAAAGTTCAGTATTCCCTGATACTATAAACAAGAATCTGACAATAGATAAAAAGAAATATGTTATGACATCAAAAGAATTTGCTAAATATAAAAAACAATTTGGAGAAACTTCATATGAATTATTAAAGAATTTAATAAATTCTGATGGATATAAAAAATTGTCCGATTCTCAAAAGCAATTAGCAATAGAAAAGGTATATAGTTATAGTACAGAACAAATAAAAATTGATTATGCTAGACAAAATTGCTTGAAGAATGAACAGAGTACATTATCACAAGTAACAAATGCTATTAAAAAAGCCGGTGGCAATACTAGCAATTATTTTGAATTTTTAGCTAACACTCAAGGATTAGACAAAGATTCAGAAAAATTAGAGGTTCTTGCCAATAGTAAATGCAATGAAAAAACTAAAAAGGCAATATATGAAAATTCACTAGGAAAAAAGGATACAAAATATGATATAGTTAAAGAATCTTTTACAGGCTCGGGCTTAAATATGAGTAAGTACTTGCAATATAAAGCACAAGAATTTAAAGCAGATAAGAAAGACGATGGAACAGTTAATGGAAAGTCGATAACAGGAAGCAAGAAAGACAAAGTATTTGATTATATTGACTCAATAAAAGGAGCTACATACACTCAAAAACTTATTTTATATGCATTAGAATACAAACCAAGTAGTTCTTCAGATAGAGAAATAGTAGAAAATTATGTAAGAAATATGCCAAACAGGACAGTAAAAGAAAAACTAGAAATTATGAGTAAATTTGCAGGGGTAACTGTTTACAAAAATAATTCATATACTTATTAAAAAAAGAAGAAACCTAGACTATTTATTTAGTCTAGGCTCTTCTTTATTATTTATATTTTCTTTTTTAATAAGAGAAATTAAATAATTTATTAAAATTATCAATAGACCAACGCCAAATGTTAGAAAACTTTCTCCGCACATCAAAACTGTAAAATTATATAATGGATTTTTGTTGGCAATTGTTGCACCGATTGCTATAATTATTGCTAAGAGTATTGTAAATGGGTTATTACCGAATATAAACGTATCTATAAAATCGCCAATAATTATTCCTACTAAGCCTATTATCATACAAACAATATTATCATTAAAATATCCAATAATTCCGATAAGTGAAAATACAAATTCTATAATACTAAGCATACAATTATCTCCTTTTTAAGCTATATATTATATAATAACATACTTTATATAATATTATCAAGAACTTTTTGGAAAATTATGGGTTTTTGTGCGCCAATAAATGTAAGAATAGTAAAATACTTATATATTTACTTGCTAGGCACTGCCTAGCTTATTTTTTTGCCTAAACATTGACAGTGATTTTATTATATTATATAATATTGAATGTCACATAATAGTAAGTATGTGACATTCGATAAATATATTTCTTTGAAGTGTATATAATAGTAAAAAGGGGGAGTAAACATGTATAAAGCAAAAGATATAGCAGAATGGTTTTTAAACAGAAACAGAGTGCAAATGAATTTTGAAGATTCAGAATATATTACAAACTTGAAATTACAAAAATTATTATATTATGCTCAAGGATATGTTTTAGCTAAGAAAGACACTCCTTTATTTGATGATGAGTTTTTAGCATGGGAGCATGGACCTGTAATTAGAAAAATATATGATAGATACAAATCAAATGGTTCAAGTGGAATAAAATATGATGAAGATTTCAAAGTAAATATAGATGGAGAGACAATAAGAATATTAGAAGAAGTATATAATGAGTTTGGACAATATTCAGCATGGAAATTAAGAAATATGACTCATGAGACTAGTCCGTGGCAAACTACTCCAAGAAATTCAGTTATTCCAAAACAAAAAATCAAAGACTATTTTAAAACTCAAATTGCTTAATGAATAATTGTTGTACAGCCAACGGTAATCATATAATATTATCTTTTAAATATTCAATAAAAAATAAAAAATATACTACGGAGAAAGTTACTAAATCAAAAGAAAAATGTAATAAATCAATTCAGAATTTATTTGAGAGATTAGAAGAAATATCAAATCTAACATGGTTAGATTTACAAAACAAACCAAAAGAAACAGGATATGAAATGATACCTATAAGCAATTTTAATATTAGTTTTGATAATATTAAAAGACCATTGAGTTTGTCAGAGGATAGTAAAATTATAGTTTTTAGATTTAATAATCAAAAATCAAGAATATTAGGTGTTCGTTCACAAGAATGTAATTCTATATTATATATAATAGGATATGATTGGGATTTTAGTGCATACAATCACGGAAATTAATAATAAGAAGAAAAAGACTAGCAATAGTCTTTTTTTGAGCCATAAAACTATATGTCTCAAAAATAAAAACGCCTTAAAAACGATTCTGGAGCGTCGATTTTTCCTTGATTTTATGCATTTTTTTTGTTCGACACAGTTCGACACAAATATTTTACAAAACGTGATATAATAAATCAAGGAGAGTGATATATATGAAAGAACTATATCAAAAATCTCTGCAAATGATAAAAGAATTATCGAAGATACTAACTGAAAAAGAATGGAATAAATATGCAGTTGAAAATAATTTACTTAGTTCGATAAGTTTGAAATACATAAGTGGAAAAAATTTCACAACACTCTGCAAAGAAGTGAGAGCTAATATTTAGTTAGCTCTCTTTCATTTTGACGTTTATTAATAGATCTATAATTTGACTAACTTCAAGTACTTCTTTTGAATCTAGTCCAAAAATTTCAATTCTGCTGTGCATCTCTGCACGTAACTTCTCTAAATCTAATTCACTATAAAATAGATCATCTACTTTAACATCAAGAGCGTTTGCTATCTTATATATAGTTTTAAGCGAAGGATTAAATTTTCTATTATTTTCTAGCTCTACCAAATATGTTCGAGAGATATTTGTTATTTTACTTAATCGATATATAGTTAAGGACTTTTTTAATCTAATATTTTTAATTACGAATACAAACATAAAATTACCTCTAAAATTATTATGCCCATATTTTAATATAATTATTTTATTATTTCTACGTGTCGCTCACAGCGAACTATTTAAGCTGGGAAAATGTTGATACAAGTACATTTATTTTTCGACAAATGCTCTAAAACGCTTGAAACCACTACATTTTGTCGAACGATTTTTGTTGACAATACTAAAATATATTATATAATTTAATCAAATAAAAAAAGAAACGCGTTTCTCTGTAAAAGGAGAAAAATATGGAAATAATAGAAATAGTGAAACAAAGAATTGAATCGAACAAAAAAATGTTTAGCCAAGAGGAGATAGAATTTATTTGTAATAATATTGAAGTGTTTTCTAGAGTTTATATAGTTGCAACCCTTGACAGAAAATGCTCTTACGAAAATAGCAAAAAAACTAAAAGTGTGTCAAATGGTGTGTCAAATATTAACGATATTTAAATACACAACTACATACATAATAACTATAAGGATTTGTAATGAAAGACTGAAAATCCCTGTGTCACTGGTTCGATTCCAGTTCGAGGCACCAACAAAAAAAGTCCTATTTATAGGGCTTTTTTATATTTGTAAGGGGACTAAATTTTTTATTGTACAAATGGAACAATTAGGAACTGTCACTAAATGAGGCAAAAAAAGAGGGTAGCAATTTGCTACCCTCTAAAAGGAGTTCTCAGAAGACGTTCCAATAGGATTGGAATGAAAACGACAGTTTGCTTACAACGATATAGTATAAATATCCTTTCCGAGAGGAATGAATACTATCCCTAATTCTAGGGAGAAATCATTTAAGCATGCCAGAAGCGCCCATCCGACTTGGCCGATTGGCCCCCGGCAACAATATAGTTCGAAGCAACTGTATTGTTGACAGAACCTATAAAATCTATCTCCTTCGCGGAGATGTTCTTCATATAAGAAAGGGTTATTAGCCCTTATTACGGGAAGTTGTCCCGCCTCTATATACGGGACTAATGTCTTAAACAGGCTTAAAGCCCGTTTATTATATGTGAGACTTTTCTCACAAGAGATAATAGTACGCTGTAATGCGTGAGCATAATAGCTCCGTATTATCCCGCTATGCCGCTGCATTTTAGCTGCCATCTTGAGCAGCTTACTGATTTTTTTCATATAAACTCCTTTTGGGCTTATGCCCCCTAGTTATTAATAGCATACGCTATTATATTTATTATATTGCATACTTTACATAAAGTAAAGGACTATACGAAATTTAAAAGGTATAAATTAAAATTATTGACTTATTTTATTAATTAATATATTCTATAGGTATAAAATAAAAGGAGGATAAATATGAAGAAAAAGATAAAGATTTTTTCTATATTATTAGTAGTTATTATACTTATATCAACCATTTTAATTATAACTTTAAATAAAAAAGAAACAGAATTAAGAACGATAAAATCACAAAAAGAATTACTAAAAATATATGAAGGAGAAACTAATCAGAACTTAAAAGAGAATTTGATTGGTATTATTACAATGCCATTTTCGATTCTTGATTATCCAAGCAAATACTACTATTATGATGATATTGCAAAAAGTGACGGGATACTAGATGCTGGAGTTGACACCATTATAAGCAATAATACATCAAATTCTGAATCAAGTAGTTCAAGTTCAAGCACAAAGAGCTATTCTACTACTAATATACAAGTTGAGAATGTAGATGAAGCAGATATTGTAAAAACGGATGGAGACTATATTTATTCAATATCAGAAGAAAATGTTGTAATAACAGATGTTAAAGATCCTAAAAAACCAACAATAGTATCTAAATTTGCAATTGCAGACAATAGTATACCTGAAGACTTAATATTATACAAAGACAAGTTAATTGTAATATCTGAGGGAGAAACAACAGGAAATTCATATTATAGAAATGCGAATACAACAGTTGAAATTTATGATATATCATCAATAGAAAATCCAGTTTTAACTAAAAACTATACAATGAATAAACCATATTATACATCTAGATGTATAGATAATGTGTTATATGTAATTTCAACAGGAAGTCTAAAAAAAGCTGACAATGATGAAATTGATATAAGCTATACAGAAGATGGTATGGAAAAAAGTTTAAATCTTGAAAATATTAAATATTTAAAAGATTTGAAAACAAGAAAACAAACGCTGATATCAGTAGTAGATTTAAACAATGAGAGATCAGATATTAAGATTGACTCATATCTAATGGATATATCAAATGCTTATGTGTCTGAAAACGCTATATATTTGTTGAATGAAAAATATAAATATGAAAGCTGTATTCCAAGTATAAAATCTATATTTGGATTAAAGGGAGTATTTGGATTAGCTGATTATGAAACTGACGGAGAAAATGGATATTGGACAGAAATATATAAATTTGATATATATAAAAATGGAAATGTAAAATACAGTGCAAAAACTAAAATAGAAGGAAAAACCATAAACCAATATTCATTAGATGAAAAAGATAATCATTTAAGAATTGCTTTATACAATAATAAAGGTTCAAGAGTTGCAATCTTTGATGAGAAATTGAAACAAATAGGAATATCTAACTATGTTGCAAAAGGAGAAACAATGTATTCATCAAGATTTATAGGAAACAAAGTTTATTTTGTAACATATAAAACAATGGATCCACTATTTGTAATGGACTTATCAGATGAAACAAATCCAAAAGTACTTGGAGAATTAAAAATACCTGGATATAGTACATATTTACATCCTTATGATGAAAATCATATAATTGGAATTGGAATGGAGACAAAAGAAACTGTAAGGAGAGATTACAGTGGAAAAGTAATTTCTACAACAGCAAAAATTGTAGGAATGAAAATGGCTCTATTTGATATTTCAAATGTAAATACACCAATTCAAATTTCAAGTGTAGTAATAGGAGACAGTAGAACAACATCAGCAATATTAACAAATCCAAAAGCACTATTATTTTCAAAAGAAAAGTCTTTAATTGCAATACCTGTAAATAATTATAGTGACGATTTTGAAATAAATGCTTCAGATTCATATTCATCATTAGTAAATAATTATTCAAAATATAATAAGCCTTATATAGCAGAGGGATATTTTGTATATAATATAAACATACAAGATGGATTCAAGCTAAAAGGAATCATAACTCATGAAAAGGAAAAAAATACATACTATAATAATACTACTAAACTTTTAAGAGGATTATATATAGATAATAATTTATATACAGTATCTGAAACAGCAATAAAAGTAAACGATCTTGATTCATTAAAACAAGTAGGTAAAATAAAGATAAAAGAAGTACCAACAAGTACAACTGAACAATCAGATAGAAAAAACGAAAATGATACAATTGTGCTAGATGAAAAAGATGAACATAAAATTGAAAACAATACAATTGTTATAGAATAAGTTGAAGGAGGAATATAAAATGGAAGAAAACAATAAAGAAAAATCTACAATAGGAATAGCAGGATTTGTTCTAGGAATAATTTCAATACTTTCAGCACTATTCTGGTATATAACACTACCATCAGGTATACTTGCGATTATATTTGGAGCAAAATCAGTAAAAAGAATAGGAAGTAAATTAGGAAAAGCTGGATTGATAATGGGAATAATTGGCTTATCATTATTTGCATTTATATATATAAGCATAATACTTATACTAATGCTTGAAAATCTATAAAGTTACTATATAAAAATTCATAATAAAGTCAAAACATCATAAAATGTAATGAAAGGAGAGTTACATTTTATGATGTTTTTTAAAATGCAAGGATTAGGAAATGACTATGTATATATAGATTGTACTAATAAAAAAGAACCAATTGATGTAAAAAATATAAGTAAAAAACTAAGTGACAGACATTTTGGAATTGGTTCAGATGGATTAATTTTATTATGTAAAAGTAACATTGCTGATTTAAAAATGAGAATGTTTAATAAAGATGGAACCGAAGCACAAATGTGTGGAAATGGAATCAGATGTGTAGCAAAACTTGCTTATGAATTGGGGTTAATAGAAAGAGAAACGGCAACAATAGAAACACTTTCTGGAATAAAAAGTTTAAAACTTAATATAACTAAGGGAAAAGTAAATAATGTAGAGGTAGACATGGGAGAGCCTATATTAATACCGGAAAAAATCCCTATAATAGAAGATGAAAGTGTTGAAATTGAGGATGAAAAAATAAAAACAAAAATTAGAGTAAATGAAGATAATTTTGAATTTACATGTGTATCAATTGGAAATCCACATGCAGTTACATTTGTAAAGGATTTATCAAAGATAGAAATAAATAAGTATGGACCAATTTTTGAAAATTTAAATATATTCCCAGAGAAAACCAATGTTGAATTTGTAGAAATAGTAGACAAAGATAATATAAAAATGAGAGTATGGGAAAGAGGAACAGGAGAAACATTAGCTTGTGGAACAGGAGCATGCAGTTCGGTGGTGGCAGGTTATTTAAATAATTTTACAAATAGAAAAGTTAATGTTGAACTGCTAGGAGGAAATTTAGGAGTTGAATGGAGGTCAAATAATCATATATATATGAATGGACCTGCGGTAACAGTATTTAAAGGAGAGTGGATAAATGAGTAAAATAAATAGCAATTTTTTAAATCTTCAAAATAACTATTTATTTGTGACTGTAGCAAAAAGAGTAGATGAATTTAAAAAGAAGAATCCAGAAAAAAAGTTAATTAACCTAGGAATTGGAGATATAACTTTACCACTTCCAAAAGCGGTAGTAAAAGCTATGCAAGATGCTTGCAAAGAAATGCAAGAAAAAGAAACTTTTAGAGGATACGGGCCAGAAACTGGGTATGACTTTTTAAAGGAAAAGATTATAAAAAATGATTATCTGACTAAGAATATAGAATTTGAAAAAGATGAAATTTTTATATCAGATGGAATAAATTCGGATATATGTAATATCAGTGATATATTTGATGTGAATAATATTATAGCAGTTCAAGATCCTGTATATCCAGCATATTTAGATACAAATGTTATTGCGGGTAGAAGCGGAAATTTCCATATAACAAACTATGAAAATATAATATATCTGGTATCTAATATTCAAAATAATTTTATACCAGAAATTCCAAAAACAAAAGTTGATTTAATATACTTATGCTATCCTAATAACCCAACAGGAGCAGTACTTACAAAAGCACAACTAAAAGAATGGATTGAATATGCAAAAGAAAATCATGCAATTATTTTATTTGATTCAGCTTATGAAGCATATATTTCTGACCCTAATATTCCACATTCAATTTATGAAATTGAAGGAGCGAAAGAAGTTGCAATTGAATTTAAAAGTTTTTCAAAATTAGCAGGATTTACGGGAATTAGGTGTGCATATACTGTGATTCCAAAAGAACTATATGGGTATAATAGCAAAAACGAAATAGTACAAATAAATAAATTATGGACCAGAAGACAAAATACAAAATTTAATGGAGTATCATATATTACGCAAAGAGGAGCTGAAGCAACATATTTAGATGATGCACAAAATGAAATAAAAGAAAATATTAGGTATTATTTGAATAATGCAAATATAATAAAACAAGGATTAGTGGAGTCTGGATTTGATGCTTATCGGAGCCATAAATTCGCCATATATTTGGGTTAAAGTACCAAACAAACAAAACTCTTGGCAATTTTTTGATGAACTTTTAAATACCAAAAATATTGTAGGACTTCCAGGGAGTGGATTTGGTCCAAACGGAGAAGGATATTTTAGATTAACTGGTTATGGAAGTTATGAAGAAACAATAGAAGCAATTAAAAGAATAAAGTTAGATGTTATATAAGCAATGCTAAAGATTTGCAACTATAGATGAATACTATTTTTTAAAAACTCTTGATTTTATTGGCAAAATATGCTATCATATAAAAGGTACCGTTTACAGGTACTTTCAATACCTTTTACTTAGTTTTAGGGGATAATACTCCAAACTAAAACTCAGCTTAAGGCAAATTAATAATAGGAGGAAAATAAAATGACAAAGGAAAGAAAACAAGAAATTATTGAAACTTATAAAAGAGATGAAAAAGATACTGGTTCTCCAGAAGTTCAAATAGCTCTTTTAACAGAAAGAATCAATGAATTAACAGCTCATTTAAAAGTTCATGTAAAAGACAATCATTCTAGAAGAGGACTTTTAAAAATGGTAGGTGCAAGAAGAAATTTACTTAACTACTTAGCTAAAAAAGATGTTCAAAGATACAGAGACATCGTTGAAAAATTAGGATTAAGAAAATAATTTACAATTTGGACGTTTTGCTTTCATGCCGAACGTCCAATTTTGCGAATATTATATTAAAATCCAATAATTAATGGTATTAAAAGCAATAATTAAAATTAGAGAGTAGCTTGTATTATATGCTACTAAAAATAATAGCACATAATAGAGGTTACGCTAATTTTCATATTGCTTATAATATAAATAAAATAAAAAAGGAGAAAAATTTATGTTTAAAAAATACGAAACACAATTAGCAGGAAGAAATTTATCAATTGAAACAGGAAAAATTGCAGAATTAGCAAATGGTAGCGTAGTAGTACGTTATGGAGAAACAGTTGTTATGGTAAACGTGACAGCAGCAAAAGAACCAAAAGAAGGAGTAGACTTTTTCCCATTATCAGTAGATTATGAAGAAAAGTTATATGCAGTAGGTAAAATACCAGGAGGATTTACAAAAAGAGAAGGAAAACCAACAGACAAAGCTATACTAACATCAAGAGCAATTGACAGACCTTTAAGACCATTATTTCCAAAGGACTTTAGAAATGATACATGTGTTGTAGCAACTGTATTATCAGTAGATCCAGACAATAGCCCAGAAGTATGTGCTATGATTGGAGCATCAGCTGCACTTTCTATATCAGACATTCCATTTGGAGGACCTACAGCAGCAGTAGCAGTTGGATATGTTGACAATCAAATAGTTATAAACCCAACATTAGAACAAAGAGAAAAAAGTAGATTAACATTAACAGTAGCAGGAACACTTGAAAAAATTACTATGATAGAAGCTGGTGCTGATGAAATACCAAATGATACAATGCTTGAAGCGATTAAAACAGCACATGAAGAAATTAAAAAAATATGTAACTTTATTTCTGACATCAAAGCAGAAATAGGAAAACCAAAATTTGAATATAAATCATTTGCAACAGATCCAGAAGTTTATAACGAAATAGTAGCAAACTTTAAAGATAGAATGTATCAAGATGTACAAGCTACAGATAAAACTGTAAGAGATGCAAATATTGAAAAAATCACAGAAGATATTACAGCATATTTTGTTGAAAAATATGGGGAAGAATCAGCAGAAGAAAAGAAAACAGATATTGCAGACAGTGTTCATGACTTAGAAAAAGCATGTGTAAGAGAAATGATTCTAGAAGAACATAAACGTCCAGATGGAAGAAAAATAGATGAAATAAGACCACTTTCATGTGAAGTTGGAGTACTTCCAAGAGTACATGGTAGTGCAATATTTACAAGAGGACAAACTCAAGTAATGTCTATAGTAACATTAGGAACAAATAACGAAGCACAAGAATTAGATGGATTAGATGAAGAAGAATCAAAAAGATATATGCACCAATATAACTTCCCATCATATAGTGTTGGTGAAGCAAGACCATCAAGAGGACCAGGAAGAAGAGAAATTGGACATGGAGCTTTAGCTGAAAAAGCATTAGTACCAGTTATACCTTCAGAAGATGAATTCCCTTATGCAATAAGAGTTGTATCAGAAGTATTATCTTCAAATGGTTCAACATCACAAGCAAGTATTTGTGGAAGCACATTAGCATTAATGGATGCAGGTGTACCAATTAAAAAACCAGTAGCAGGTATTTCGACAGGATTAGTTACAGATAAAAATGATCCAAGCAGATATATTATGCTTACAGATATTCAAGGAATAGAAGACTTCTTTGGAGATATGGACTTTAAAGTTGGTGGAACTAAAGACGGAATTACTGCTATACAAGTTGACATTAAAATAGATGGACTAACATATGATATAATTAAAGAAGCTTTTGAAAGAACAAAAGTAGCAAGAGATTATATTTTAGACAATATAATGTTACCAGTTATTAATGAACCAAGAAAAGAAGTTTCTAAATATGCACCAAAAATCATGATGGCAAATATAAGTGTTGACAAAATAAAAGATGTTATCGGACCTGGAGGAAAAATGATTAATAAAATCATTGATGAAACAGGAGTTAAAATAGATATAAATGATGACGGAAAAGTTTGTGTATATGCTAATGATTCAGAGAGTGGCAAAAAAGCTATGGATATGATTTTAGACATTGCTAAAATTATTGAAGTTGGCGGAATATATGATGGAAAAGTAACAAAAATAATGCCATTTGGAGCATTTATAAATATTGGTGGAGGAAATGAAGGATTATTACACATTTCTAAAATATCAAGCAAAAGAGTAGAAAAAGTTGAAGACGTACTAAGCGTTGGAGATGAAGTGACTGTTAAAGTTTCAGAGATTGATAATCAAGGTAGAATTAACTTAAATATGAAAGACTTAGAAGCTAGCAGTAACAATGAAGAACATAAAGAAAATGAATAATTATTAAGATTTAATTAAAAATTTTAATAATAGTTGAATATTTTTAATAAGATATATATAATAAGTTTATAAACATAAAAAAAGGAGAAAATTATGGAGTACTTATACATTATCCAACAAGCATTAGTGTGGATTATAACAATATTTTGGTTTTATCAATTAGCAATAAGTGTATGCTCATTAGTAAAGTTAAAAGATAAACCAATGTTGGTAAATAAAAACCATCGTTTTATGGCTATTATTCCTGCACACAACGAGGAAAATGTAGTAACAGAACTAATAGAAAGTTTAAAAAAGCAAAACTATCCAAAAGAATTACTTGATATATATGTAATTGCTGACAACTGCACAGATAAAACAGCAGAAGTTGCAAGAAATGCGGGAGCAATTGTATATGAAAGATTTGACCCAAGTAAAAAAACTAAAGGATATGCATTAAATTGGTTTTTAAGACAAAAAATTGATGAAAACGCACCTTATGATGCATTTTGTATATTTGATGCAGATAACATTGTTGACAAAGATTTCATAAAAAATATGAATAAAAAACTTTGCCAAGGTGAAGATGTAGTTCAAGGATATAGAGATATTAAAAATCCTACAGATAACTGGATTACAGCAGGATATGCAATATTCTACTGGACAATGAACCGTTTTTATCACTTAGCAAGATACAATGTAGGTTTATCACCATTAATTAATGGTACTGGCTTTATGGTTAAATTTGATGTTGTAAAACCTGAAGGATGGGTTACAAAAACTCTAACAGAAGATATTGAGTTTTCACTAAAAAGAATAATTAAAGGTAAAAAATTAGGTTGGGCTGTAGATGCAGTAGTTTATGATGAACAACCTTTAGGATTTAAACAAAGCTGGAAACAAAGAACGAGATGGACAGTTGGACACATGCAATGTATAAAAGAATATACTAAACCATTGGCTGTAGCTGTCAAAGAGCATAAAACTATAATGAACTTTGATGGATTCCTATATATTATAGGAAGTATACCAATGTTTGTATTAACCTTAGTCTTATTAGCAATAAACGTTATTATGTATGCAGGAAATGGCATGACAACAGCAGATTTAGTTGTAAATATGTTAAGATACGTAATACCAACTTTCTTATTACCAATAGGAACAGCAGTATTAATTATGTTACTAGATAAAAGACCAATAAAACCTATGATAAAAGGATTATTATGTTATCCATTATTCTTAGGTTCATGGATTGCTATAAACTTTAAATGCTTATTTAAACGTGATACTACATGGGAAAAAATTGACCATGTTAGAAAAATTGCTATTCATGAAGTATCAAATGTAGAAACTGAAGAAGTTCAAAATTAACAATTATGGCAAGAAAGGTTAATCTTTTCTTGCCATTTTTTGATGTTATATTTGTAGTAATAAAAAATGGCAAAAAACATTCAAAAATAGGAGTAAAGCTATGGAAAAATCAAAGGAGAAAAGCATGCTTAAAATTTTAATAATTTTAGCAATTACATTATGTGCAATTGCTGGAATAGTGATGTTATCAATAAATTTTTATATAGTAAATAAGACTAAAAATAAAATAATTACAGAGGAACAAGCAAAAGAATTAAAAGACATAGATTGTATTTTAGTGTTGGGAGCTGGAATATGGGGCAATAAACCAAGCCCAATGCTAGAAGATAGGCTATTGCAAGGAATAGCATTATACAATAATGGTACGTCTTCAAAAGTAATTATGAGTGGTGACCATGGAAAAGAAGAATATGATGAAGTAAATGTAATGAAGGACTTTGCAATTGAAAAGGGTGTGAAATCAGAAGACATATTTATGGATCATGCTGGTTTTTCAACTTATGATAGCTTATACCGTGCAAAAGAGGTTTTTGAAGCTAAAAAAGTTGTAATTGTTACTCAAAAATATCATTTACATAGAGCATTGTATGTGGCGAAAAAATTAGAAATAGATGCTTATGGAGTTTCTTCAGATCCAAGAACGTATAGAGGACAATTTGTAAGAGAACTAAGAGAAGTTTTAGCAAGAGATAAAGACTTTTTTAAATGTATAGTAAAACCAGAGCCAACATACTTAGGCGATACAATACCAGTAAGCGGCAACGGAGACACTACAAATGATAAGAAATAAAAGTTTATTAATTTATTAAAAGCAATAAAATAGGCTAATTAATAGTATAGATAAATAATGTCGATTTTTGACATACGAATCTGCGTGCAAAATGTGACTAAGTATAGTACAATAATACTAACTTAGTTGCATCTTTTTTAATATGCATACAATTTTCTTAAACATAATTATTTTCAAAATAATATTATAATTGTTTTCTGACTTAGAATGTTTGATCATTGTATATTTATAATATCTAAAAGTAAATATCACATTAAATAGTATTTTAATTCTGTAAAAATTAGATTTCAAAGTTACCCCAAAAATATGAAAAATACAAATTAACAAGGAATGAAGATGTATTTTAATGCGAAAATGCAACTAAAATACAAAATTTAAAGGAGAAAAAATATATGGAGTCAATTAATAACAAAAAACAAATCAAGAAATATCCACCAAAAATGGATATAATATTTCAAGCAATATTTGGAGAAGTAGGGAGTGAAAACATAACAAAAGATTTTTTAGAAAAAATATTAAAAAGAAAAATAGAAAAAATATCCCTAGACCAAAATCCAATATTAAGACGAGAATTAAAAAGTGACAAATTAGGAGTACTTGATATAATAACAGAATTAGATGGAAAAGAAAAATGTAATATAGAAATGCAATTAATAGACAAAAATAATATTATTGAAAGAATGCTATATTATTGGTCAAAAATTTATACAAAACAAATAAAAGCGGGAGAGGATTATAATAAACTAGAGAAAACAATAGTAATATTGATAGCAGATTTTAATATAAAAGGTCTAGAAGAAGTAACATATCATAGTACGTGGAAAATAATGGAGACAAATTATGCTAAAAAGTTAATATTGACAGATAAATTGGAGCTTGATATAATTGAATTGTCAAAGATAAAGGGTAGAGAAAATGAAAAAGATCAATTGTTAGATTGGTTAATATTTTTAGAAAATCCAGAAAGTGAGAGGGTGACACTAAAAATGGAAGAAAATGAAAATTTGAAAGATGCAGTTGAAAAGTTAAACAAAATAAGTGAAGACGAAAAAATGCAAAGAATAATTGAACTAAGAGAAAAAGCTATAAGAGATGAACATGCAATATATGAAAAAGGTGTAAATGATGGAGTTGAAAAAGGGTCAAAAGAAAAAGAATTACAAATAGCAAAAAACATGTTAAAAAAGGGAATAAAAGAGTCAGATATCAAAGAAATTACGGGATTAACAAAGGAAGAAATTGAAGAATTAAAAAGAAAATAAATAAAATTATAGAGTATCACATAATATGTGAAGTATTTACATATTATATGGTACTTTATTTAGTTAAGTATTGTTGAATTCTTTCAATTCGTATTAAAAGTGATTTGAATAGTATAGACAACCCAAAATAACAGTGATATAATTTGCTTCAAAAGGAGAGAAAATAAATGAAGAAAACAAAGTACTTACACATTGCAATAATTATATTAGGAATAATATTTATATCAATACCAGTATTTCATAGTAACTTATGGTTTGATGAAAGTTATTCGGTAGGAATGGCAAATAAAAGCTTTATAGATATTTGGAACATTGGAAGTAATGATGTTCACCCTATATTGTATTATTGGATATTACATATAATTTATTTAATATTTGGAACAAACTTATATTTATACAGAATAATTTCGGTAATTCCATTAGCAATATTAGGAATTTTAGGGTATACACATATAAGAAAAGACTTTGGAGAAAAAGAAGGTATATTATTTTCATTTTTCACATTCTTTTTACCAATAGCCTCAGTTTATTCAGGTGAAATTAGAATGTATACATGGGCAATGTTATTTGTAACATTAATGGCAATATATGCATATAGAATATATAAAAATTCTAGTACTAAAAATTGGATTATATTTGCAATATTTAGCTTAGCATCAGCTTGCATTCATTACTATGCTTTAGCAACAGCAGGTGTAATAAATTTAATATTATTCATATACTTATTAAAAAAAGGATTAAAACAAAAAAGTTATACAAAAGAATTAAAATGCTTTACTATTTCAGCGATAGCACAAATAGTATTGTACATACCATGGCTACTGTGCTTAATAAAGCAAATATTTGGAGTTGCAAAAGGATTCTGGATCCCAAAACTATCAATTGAAACATTAATACAAACATTTTGTTTTCAATTTACAGGTGACTTAGATACAATGTGTGCACCACAATGGGTATCAATAACATTAGGGTTAATATTATTGGCATATTGTATTTATTGTATTATAATAAATAAAGGAGAAAAATTAGCAGGTAAACTAGCAATAGGAGTTTATTTAATAGTATTTTCGGTAATGGCTATAGTGTCTATTGAGGCACCAATATTTTATCCACGTTACTTTTTAAATTTAACAGGATTGTTTATATTTTTCATAGCTTTCTTTATGGCAAAAGACAAGCAAAAAATATTAACAATAATAGTTTGTGCTATTACATTTTTAACAGCAGTATTTGTTAACTTAAATGTAATTAAAATGAACTATGCTGAAAATAATAAATTGCCAATAGAATATGTAAAACAAGATTTACAACAAGGCGATATGATATTATTTGGCAACAGAGGTAGTGGATTTGCAATAAGCATGCAGTTTGAAAATGTACCAAATTGTTTTTATGACTATGATAACTGGAATGTAGAGCCAGCATATAGAGCATTTGGAAAAGAAATGATATATACAAATAGTCTTGATGTTTTTGAAGACTATAAAGGGAGAATATGGCTAGTAGATTCTGACAATTATAGCATATACGAAAAATTTAAAAAAGAATATGGAGATAAAATAAAGCTTGTAAAACAAGATATTTTCTATACAGAATATCATAAATATAATTATTCAATTTGCTTAATTGAAAAAGATATTTAAAAGGAGAAAGACATTGCAATTATTTAATAATTTAAATTCAACTGATGATATAAAAGTATATTCTTTTGTTGGTCCATCAGGTACAGGAAAAAGCTATAGAGCACAAATGGTAGCAAAAGAAAATAATGTAAAATACATTATTGATGATGGCTTACTTGTTTCTGAAAATAATGTTGTTGCAGGAACATCTGCCAAAAAAGCTCCAACAAAAGTAGAAACTGTAAAAAAAGCAATATTTATAAATGAAAAAGACAGAAATGAAATGAGAAAAGCAATAAGAAAGTATAAACCAGAGTCTATATTGATTCTGGGTACTTCTGATGGAATGATTGATAAAATTACAGAAAACCTAGGTATTCCAAAGCCTTGTAAAAGAATATATATTCAAGATGTTGCTACAGAAGCTGAAATGGAAGAAGCAAGAAGAATACGTACAACACAAGGAAAACACGTAATTCCAGTACCAACTTTTGAAATAAAAAAAGACTTTTCAGGATATATATTAGATCCACTTCAAATATTTAAATTTAAAGGAAAAGGAAATGATCCATATATAGCTGAAAAATCTATAATAAGACCAACATTCAGCTATATGGGAAAATTTACAATATCAGATTCAGTGTTTAGACAAATTGCTGAATACTTGGCAAAACGTTCTGATGCAATACATAAAGTTATGAGAACAAGAGTTGAAAGCACACCAGAAGGACCAATTATATATATGGAAGTTTCAATAAACTTTGGATTTAATATATTAACAGCTTTAAGAGAATTCAAAGATAAAATAAGGAAAGAAATAGAAAGGCTAACAACAATGAGTGTAAAAGATATTACTATTGTTGCTAAAGCTGTATATGTACCAGAAAAAGAGAAAAAAGAAGAATAATTTAAAAAATTGGAGGAAATGATATGTCATTTATAGTAGCAATTGATGGACCATCAGGAACAGGAAAAGGAACTATTACAAAATTAATAGCAAATGAATTAGGACTATTAAATATTGATACAGGAGCAATGTATAGGTGTATAGCACTAACTTGTTTAAGAAATAATATAACAACTATTGAAAAAAAAGAAGAAATCATAAAAATAGCTAAAAATATAAAAATTGAAATGAAAGATGATAAAGGTACATTACAAATATATTTAGACGGAGAAAATGTAAGTGATCAAATAAGAAGTAAAGAAGTATCAGGATTTGTTGCACCAATATCTTCAATTATAGAAGTTAGAGAAATAATGGTTGATCTACAAAGAAAAATGGCAGAAAACAAAGATGTAATAATGGAAGGAAGAGATATTACTACAGTAGTATTTCCAAATGCTAATGTTAAAATATATTTAGATGCTACTGCAGAAGAAAGAGCAAATAGAAGATTTAAACAAAATCAAGAAAAAGGCATCGATATGACTTATGAAGAAGTACTAGAGTCTATAAAAAATCGAGACCATTATGACATGACAAGACCAGTAGGAGCTTTAAAAATAGCTGATGATGCAATAGTAATAGATACAACGAGTTTATCAATTGAGCAAGTAAAAGAAAAAGTAAAACAAATTATTTTACAAAAAAAATAAGGAGGAAAAGTAAATATGGCAATTTTGTTACCTGGAGGAGCAGGATATATTGGAAGTCATACAGCAGTCGAACTATTAAATAAAGGTAAGGATGTTATTATACTTGATAATTTTTCAAACAGTAAGCCTGAAGTATTAGATAAAATAAAACAAATAACAGGAAAAGATTTTAAATTTTATGAATTAGACTATACAAATAAAGAAGAAGTAGAAAAGGTTTTTAAAGAAAATAATATAGAAGCTGTAATTAATTTTGCTGGTTATAAAGCGGTTGGGGAATCAGTAAGAAAACCAATAGAATATTATACAAATAATATATGCGGAGCACTAACACTTTTAGATGTAATGAGAAAATATAATTGCAAAAAATTCATATTTAGCTCATCAGCAACAGTATATGGAGACCCAGAAGTGGTTCCTATAACGGAAGAATGTAAAGTTGGTGGAACAACAAATCCTTATGGAACAACAAAGTTATTTATTGAAAGAATACTAGAAGATGTATATAAATCAGATAATGATTGGGATATATGTATATTAAGATATTTTAATCCAGTTGGTTCACATGAAAGCGGATTAATAGGAGAAGAGCCAAATGGAATACCAAATAACCTAATGCCATATATAGTAAGAGTGGCAAGCGGACAGCTAGAGCAATTATCAGTATTTGGAAATGATTATAATACACCAGATGGAACAGGAGTTAGAGATTATATACATGTTGTAGACTTAGCCAAAGGACATGTGAATGCATTAGAAAAATTAGAAAAAGAACAAAAGGGATTATATATTTATAATTTAGGAACAGGAATAGGATACAGTGTATTAGATGTTGTTAAAGCATTTGAAAAAGCGACAGGTAAAACAGTAAAATATAGAATTACTGAAAGAAGACCTGGAGATATAGCAACATGTTATGCAAATCCAACAAAAGCAAAACAAGAGCTAGGTTGGCAAGCAGAGAAAAACTTAGAAGATATGTGCAGAGATTCTTGGAATTATATACAAAAAAATAATTAAAAAATAGCACTTACAACTTAAAAAATTGTAGGTGCTTTTTCATGCAAATTAGCTAGAAAAATGTCGTTAAAGGGTTGCTTTTTATAGAAGAGTATTATAGAATGATAAATGTAAAATTTTATAGATATTTAAGGGGATAATATGAAAGAATTACTTAAAAAAAATAAAAATATTCTTTTGATTTTAATAGACATAATGGTAATAATATGCTGTTATGTAGTAGCAATGTTATTTTTAAATACTAAGATAAATAATTTGCAGAACTTTATGATAGATATGGTAATAGTCGTTATTGTCTATCAAATATTTTTAAATTGTTTTCGTATGTATCAAAACATGATAAGATACGAAGTTGGAAAAGACTATGTGAAATATATAATAAGTGCATCACTTTCAGTAGTAATACTAACACTTATTGATAAAGGATTTAATTTAGAATATATCAATTTAAGAGTAAATGTTTTATCAGGTATTTTAACTGCAGGTACATTTGTAATGTATAGATTATTAGGAAGATCTATAGCTGCAAGAAAAATGTCGAAATATGAAAAAATAAATAAAAACCAAGACAATAAAGCAAATAATTTACTTATAATTGGTGCTGGAATGGGAGCTAGAGAAATTATTATAGCAATAAAAAACAATATGCGAGATAAATACAATATTGTAGGAATTATAGATGATGATATAAGCAAAATAAATCATTATATTTTAGGAGTTAAAGTATTAGGAACAAGATATGACATACCTAAAATAGCCAAAGAAAAAAACGTGGATTTAATATTTTTTGCAATAAATAAAATAGACGCAATTTCAAGAAGAAAAATATTAGAAATATGTCAAGAAACTGGTGTAAAAACAAGAGTACTTCCAACAACAGAAGAAGTAATTACAAAACATGGAGCTATGAATAGCCTAAGAGATGTACAAATAGAAGATTTACTAGGAAGAGAACCAGTACATTTAGATAACAAAAACATAAATTCATTAATAAAAAATAAGACTGTATTAGTAACAGGTGGAGGAGGTTCAATAGGTTCAGAACTATGTAGACAAATTGTTAAATATGATCCTAAAAGATTAGTAATATTAGACATATATGAAAACAATTTATATGATATAGAAATGGAATTAAGAGCTGAATATCCAAAACTAAATCTAGAAGCAATTGTAGCAAGTGTTAGAGATAAAGCAAGATTAAATAATGTTTTTGAAACATACAAACCTGAAATAGTATTTCATGCAGCAGCACATAAACATGTACCATTAATGGAGAAAAGCCCATTAGAAGCAATTAAGAACAATGTGTTTGGAACATATAATGTAGTAAACTGTGCAGATGAATATGGAGTAGAAAAATTTGTACTAATCTCAACAGATAAAGCAGTAAACCCAACAAACATAATGGGAGCAAGTAAAAGAGTCTGTGAAATGATAGTACAAGCTAAAAACAAAGTAAGTAATACAGAATATGCAGCAGTTAGATTTGGAAATGTATTAGGAAGCAATGGTTCAGTTATACCTCTATTCAAAAAACAGATTGAAAGAGGAGGACCTGTTACTGTAACTCATAAAGACATTACAAGATTTTTCATGACAATACCAGAAGCGGTACAGCTTATATTACAAGCAGTTACATATGCAAAAGGTGGAGAAATATTTGTACTAGATATGGGGGAACCTGTAAAAATATATGATTTGGCGGTTAGTTTAATAAAGTTACTAGGCTATGAGCCAAATGTAGACATACCAATAGAAATTACAGGGCTAAGACCAGGCGAAAAACTATATGAAGAAATACTAATGTCAGAAGAGGGATTAACATCAACAAAACACAATAAAATATTTATAACAGAACCAATGAGCATTACAATGGAAGAGCTTGAAGAAAAATTAGAGAAGCTAAAAGAACTACTAAAACTTGAAAAAGACGAAAATAGTGAAGTAAAAAGATATATCAAAGAAATAGTGCCAACATTTAAAGAACCAGAAGAGGTAAATAACAAAGGAAAGGAAAAATAAAAATGGAAAAAAGAATTTTTTTAGCATCACCTCACATGTCTGAAGAGGGATATGAAAAAGAATATATAAAAGAGGCTTTTGATACAAACTGGATAGCTCCACTAGGAGAAAATGTAAACAAGTTTGAAGAAGAATTAGCTCATTATGTTGGAGCAAAATATGGAGCTGCATTATCAGCAGGAACTGCTGCTATACATATGGCACTAAAAGCTTTAGATGTAAAAGAAGGAGACATTGTATTTTGTTCAACTCTTACATTTTCTGCAACTGCTAACCCAATTATATATCAAAATGCAACTCCAGTTTTTATTGACTGTGATAGAGAAACATGGAATATGGACCCAGAAGCACTAAAAAAAGCTTTTGAAAAATATCCAAATCCAAAAGCTGTAGTTATAGTACACTTGTATGGAACACCTGCTAAAATGGATGAAATAATGAAAATATGCAATGAACATAATGTACCATTAGTAGAGGATGCGGCTGAAAGTTTAGGGGCAACATATAAGGGAAAACAAACAGGAACATTTGGAAAATATGGAATTTTCTCGTTTAATGGTAACAAAATAATTACAACAAGTGGTGGAGGTATGCTTGTATCTGATGATGAAGAAAGAATACAAAAAGTACGTTTTTGGGCAACTCAATCAAGAGATAAAGCACGTTATTATCAACACTCAGAAATAGGCTATAATTATAGAATGAGCAATATAGTTGCAGGAATAGGAAGAGGACAATTAAAAGTTTTAAATGACAGATTAGCTAAAAAGAAAGAAATATATGAAACATATAAAGATGCATTTAAAGATATACCAGAAATAGAGATGAAACCAGTACCAGTAGATACAAAACCAAATTATTGGTTATCTACAATGCTATTAAAAGAAGATTCAAAAGTTACTCCATTAAATGTTATGGAAGCATTGGACAAAGAAAATATAGAATCAAGACCTATTTGGAAACCAATGCATATTCAACCGGTATTTGAGAAATTTGACTTTATAAAAGTAGAAGAAAAACCTATATCAGAGGATATATTTGCAAGAGGAGTATGTTTACCAAGTGATACAAAAATGACTAAAGAAGAACAACAAGAAGTAATAAGAATTATTAAAGAATTATTTTAGGAGATTGCAAGATGTATAAAAAATTCATGAAGAGATTTTTAGACCTAGTGCTAAGTATAATGGCATTTATAATATTAATGCCATTAATGCTTATTATATATATATTAGTAAGAGTAAAATTAGGAAAACCAGCTATTTTTAAACAAGAAAGACCAGGAAAAGACGAGAAAATATTTACTTTATATAAATTTAGGACAATGACTGACGAAAAAGATGAAAATGGAAATTTATTACCAGATGAACAACGCTTGACTAAATTTGGAAAAATGCTTAGAAGTACAAGCTTAGATGAATTACCAGAACTTGTAAATATTATAAAAGGTGATATGAGCATTGTAGGACCAAGACCATTACTTGTAGAATATTTGAGATGTTATACAGAAGAAGAAAGAAAGAGACATGAAGTAAGACCAGGATTAACAGGACTTGCACAAATAAGTGGAAGAAATTCAATTAGTTGGGAAGAAAAATTTAAAGAAGATTTGAGATATATTCAACATATAAGTTTTATAAATGATTTAAGAATAGTATTAAAGACGGCAACTAAAGTTCTTAAAAGAGAAGGAATAAAACAAGAAGGTGAAGCTACAATGTCAAATTTATTAGAGGAAAGGAAAAAAACAAGATTATGAAAGAATCAATATTATTTTGTAGTGTAGGAAGAAGAACGAAATTATTACAAGATTTTAAAAATACATTGAATGGAGAATACAACTTAGTCGCAACCGATAATTCTAATATTGCGCCAGCTCTATATGTGGCTGACAAAAGTTATATTGTACCTGAAATATATGATACAAATTATATTAATACAATATTGAGCATCTGCAATAAGGAGAATGTTAAAGCTGTAATGACGTTAATAGATCCTGAAATAGAGGTATTAGCAAAAAATGAAAGCAAATTTACAGAAAAAGGGATAAAATTATTTATTCCTGAATATGAAACTGCACACTTATGTTTTGATAAATATGAAATGTATAAGTATTTAACAAGTAAACAAATAAAAACAGTTTTAACATATAGGACATTCGAAGATTTTATAGATGGATATAATAAAGGAAAGATAAATTTTCCAGTATTTGTAAAACCTGTAAGCGGAAGTGGAAGCATTGGGGCAAGAAAAATTGAAAATATGGAAGATTTAAAATCTGCGACGGATGACGATTGCAATTTAATAATACAGGAATTTATGGATGGAATTGATCTGGATGCTGATGTGTATATAGACATAATAAGCAATAAAGTTGTTAATGCTTTTTCAAAGAAAAAATTGTCAACTAGGATAGGTGGCGCAAATAAAACAATATCTTTCAAAGATGAAAAATTATTTAATACTATAAAAGAAATAGTTAAAGTATTTAAATTTAGAGGAACAATTGATATAGACTTTTTCTACAAAAATGGAGAATATTATTTGTCTGAAGTTAATCCTAGATTTGGTGGTGCATATATTCATGCATATGGTTCAGGGGTTGATTTTGTAAAAAATATAGTAAATAATATACAAGGAAATGAAAACAAAGAGGAAATAGGCAATTATGAAGAAGACATAGTGATGATGATGTATGATGATGTTATCATTAAGAAAAAAAATGAACTTGTTTAAAATTGAAAGGAATTAGAATGAAAAAAGTTTTATTTGTAGCTACAATAACTGGTCATATTAAATCATTTCACATTCCATATCTTAAATGGTTCAAAGAGCAAGGATATGAAGTACATGTGGCAAGTAGTGGAGATGAAGAGATACCTTATTGCGATAAACATTTTAATTTGAATTTTGCAAGATTTCCTATTAAGTTACAAAACATTAAGGTATATAAAGAATTAAAAAATATAATAGAAGAAAATAAATATGAAATTATTCATTGTCATACCCCTGTTGGAGGAGTAATAACTAGACTAGCGGCAAGAAATGCAAGAAAAAAATATAATACTAAAGTTATATATACTGCTCATGGTTTCCATTTTTATAAAGGAGCACCGGCCATAAACTGGATGATATATTATCCAATAGAAAAGTACTTAGCTCGATATACTGATTGTCTAATAACAATTAATCAAGAAGATTATGAAAGAGCAAAAAGAAAAATAAAAAAGGCTAAATCAATAAAATATGTTCATGGTGTAGGATTTAATGTAGAAAGATTAAATATAGTGCCAGAAGAAAATTACAAAGAAAGAATGAATTGCAATAAGGGTGATATTATATTTTGCTATGTGGCAGAGATTAATAAAAATAAAAATCAAGAAATGATAGTAAAATGCATTAAGAAAATAAAGAATGACTATCCAAATATTAAAGTGTTATTAGCAGGCAAAGATAGTAGTAATGGAAAGTTTGGAGAGCTAGTGGGACAAGAAGGACTAGAGGACGATATACTACTACTAGGAAATAGAGAAGATATAGGAGAATTGTTATCAATAACAGATATATACTTAGCATCTAGCTTAAGAGAAGGATTGCCTGTAAATATAATGGAGGCAATGTACAAAAAATTACCAATAATAGCTATGGACAACAGAGGACATAGAGCTCTAATTGAAAATGGAAAAAGTGGAATTATTATTAAGAATGAAGAAATGATGAAAGAAAAAATTATAGAGTTGATAGATGACGAAAAACAAAGAGCTTATTTAGGAACTAATGCATACCAAGATGTACAGCAATTTAAAATAGATAATGTTATAAAAGAAATGGTACAAATATATGAAGGAGTAAATCAAATATGAATGAAGGAAAGATTAGGGTACTGCATGTCATTAGACACATGAATACAGGTGGTGCAGAAACACTAATAATGAATTTATATAGAAATGTAGATAGAGAAAAAATACAATTTGATTTTTTGGTTTTTGGAGATGGAATCTTTGACAAAGAAATAAATCAATTAGGCGGGAAAATATATTATATGAAATACTTAACTGAAATAGGACAAATTAAATTCAAAAAAAATCTAATTGAATTTTTTAAAACACATAGAGAATATAAAATAGTACATTCACATATAGACCAAGTATCAGGAATAATTTTAGAGGCAGCAAAAAAAGCAGAAGTGCCAGTCAGAATATCACATAGTCATAGTACAGGAAATAGTAATAATTGTATTGCCAAAATATATAAGAAAATATTACAAACCAAAATAAATAAAAATGCAAATGTGTTTTTTGCATGTTCTGAGAATGCAGCAAAATGGTTATTTAAAAAGATGGATTATAAAGCATATATAATTAATAATGGAATTGATACAGAGAAATTTGCTTTTTCGGAAGAAAACAGAAAACAGATAAGAGAAGAATTTAATATTAAGGATGGTACAGAAGTCATAGGACATGTGGGAAGTTTAATTCCTGTAAAAAATCACAAGTTTATATTAGAGGTTTTTGAGGAATATATTAAAATGAGACCAAATACAGTATTAATGTTGGTAGGGAATGGAAGATTAAAGGAAAAATTAAAGCAAGATGCTAAAAACTTAAATAGTGAAAAAAATATTTTTTTCACTGGAATAAGATCTGATGTTCAAAAATTTTATTCAGCTTTTGATATGTTTATATTTCCATCATTATATGAGGGAATAAGTACAGCATTAATAGAGGCACAAACAAATGGATTAACAATATTTGCTTCTAGTGCTGTGGATTCAAAAACAGATATTACAAATACAATAAATTTTATAGATTTAAAAGATAGCGCTGAAAATTGGGCAAAGAAAATTGAAAGAACAGATATTAAAAGGTATAACAATAGAGAAAAAATAAAAGAAAACGGATTTGATATAAAGGAAATTGCTAGGAACTTAGAAAAAAAGTATTATGATTTATATTATAGGAAAGAAGAGTATGGAAAAGAATAATAATGACATAGTAAAGGTTATACATATTGTTGGAAAAATGGATATGGGTGGACAAGAAACATTTATTATGAATCTATATAGAAATATAGATCGTAATAAAATACAATTTGACTTTATAGTTCATTCAAAAGAAAAAGGTTATTATGATGATGAAATAGAAAAACTTGGAGGGAAAATATATAGGATAACACCTTTGAGCAAAAACATTTTTAAACATATATTAGAATTATATAAAGTTTTAAAGGTAAACAACAAATATATTTTACATAGACATACATGTTCTTCTATAATAGCTATAGATTTATTGGTTGCTAAATTAGCAAAAATAAAAAAAAGAATAGTGCATTCACATGCAACTAAATCATCAACACATGAAGTTGCAAATAAAATGTTTATGTTTCTTATGAATAAATTAGCAACAGATAAATTGGCATGTAGTAATGAGGCTGGAAAATTTTTATATGGAGAAAAAAGTAAATTTAAAGTAATACATAATTCAATTGAACTTGAACAATTTGAATTTAATGAACAGACAAGAGAAGAAGTAAGAAAAGAACATAAATGTAAAGATAAATATGTTATAGGACACGTTGGAAGATTTGATGAAGCAAAAAATCACAAATTTATACTTGAACTTATGGAACAAATAGTAAAGAAAAATTCTAATGTAGAATTGTGGCTAATAGGAGATGGAGAATTAAGAAAAGAAATTGAAGAAGATGCGGAGAACAAAAAAATAAAACAATATATTAAATTTATGGGAACTCAGAAAAATGTAAATAGATTACTAATGGCTATGGACGTTTTTATATTTCCATCTATTTATGAAGGTCTTGGAATTGCGTTAATAGAAGCACAGTGTACAGGATTAAACTGTGTTGTTAGTAATCAAATCCCAAATGAAGCAATAATCACTAATAATGTCAAAAAACTTGATCTTAAAGAAGAAAAAGAAATATGGATTAAAGAAATATTAAGAGAACCAAAAGAAAAAAGAATTATAGATATGGATGAGGAAAAAATAAGACAATATGGAATTAACAATTTACTGAAAGAAATGAAAGATGTCTATATGAATTAATAAAGGAAAGAAAGAGTATGATATATTATTTATTACTACTAATAATTATTAGTATAACTTATTTATTAACTAATTATTTAATAAAAAATGAGAATAAAAAAACTATATTTTTAAGTGTAGCTTTTATAGAAATGTTGCTATTTTTAGGACTAAGAGATACGTCAGTTGGAATTGATTTAAAAAATTATATACCTTTTTTTAATTTGTTTAAAGACTCGGGATGGGATATTGTACTTAGGATAAAATTAGAAAAAGGATATATTATATATAATAAGTTAATTGGACTAGTTGGAGGAGAAAATTTATTTTTATTTATTACAGCTCTAGTTAGCTTATTTGGAGTGTATTTTTCAATATTAAAATATTCAAAGAATTATTTTTTAAGTACATTTATATTTATTACGATGCATTTTTACATCTTTTTGTTTTCAGGTCTTAGACAGGCAATTGCATATTCAATTATATGGATTAGCTTAAAGTATATTAAAGAAAGAAAGCTATTAAAATTTTTAGCATTAGTTTTAATTGCGACAACTTTTCATAAAACAGCAATTATATTCTTACCAGTATATTTTTTGTCAAACAAAAAATTGACGCATAAGTATCTTATAATATTTTTAATTGTTATTTTAATGACTTTCATATTTAAATTGCAAATATTTAATATTATAACAAAATTAGTTTATGGTAATTATGCTGCAATACAAAATGGTGGTGGATATAAATTATTACTACTATTAATTATTATTTTTGTTGGAAGTTTATACATACTTTATAAGAAGAATAATAAAGAAGAACAAGAGCAGAATAACATTTGGCTTAATATGCTACTAATAGGAATTCTAGTACAAACATTAGCTAGTATAGAAGGTAATATAGCAAGATTAACAATGTATTTTGAATATTCTATTATATTCTTAATTCCAAATATAATAGAAGAAATTGACGATAAAAAGATAAGAATATTTCTTAAATGTATAGTCTACATATTACTTACAGTTTACTTTGTAATAAGTATACAAAATTCGACGTCATATATTCCATATAAGATGTTTATGTTTTAGGAGGAAAAATTGAAAATTTTAATAATTGGAGACTTGTATTCAGCAAACTTAGGTGATGGAATAATCTGTGAAAATGTAAAAGAAATTATAAAAAAAGAAAATAGTGAGCAAAAATTACAAATAAAGTTAGTTGACATATATTGTAAGAATGAATACATAAAAGATGACAAAAGCCAAGCTAACGTGAAGAGAAATAATATAAGTGACTTCATTAGAAGTATTATATATAAAAGTGAATTTATTACATATAAAATTCAAGATATTAAAACCAAAAAAAGAATAAAAAAAATATGCGAAGAACATTATGACTTAGCAATATTTGCAGGGGGGCATTTATTTATTCCGTATTTTACTTTTCAAATTTATAATTTTGTAAAATATCTATCTAAAAATAATGTTAAAATTATTTTTAATGGATGTGGAGTTGGAAAAATAAAAAGTCCAATTTTAATGCATAAAATTAGAAAAACATTAAGAAATAAAAACATTTTATATGTATCTTCAAGAGACAATATTGATATGTTAAAACAAAAATATATGTGTAAGTCAAATATTGAAGTTAGAAAGACGTATGATCCTGCAATATTCACAAGAGATACTTATGGTATTACAAAAAATGAGAACTCTAAGATAATTGGATTAGGAGTAATGAAAATAGGCAATATACCAGAAGATACCTTGATTGAATTTTGGAAGGGAATTATTGAAGAATTAAATAGAAAGGGATATAAATGGCAGATATTCTGTAATGGAAATAAGGATGACTATATCCTGTCATGTAAAGTTTTAAAAAAATTAGACATGCCTATAGAGGAAAAATACATTGCTGAAAGACCAACATTACCAAAGCAATTAGTAGAAACAATTTCAAGGTACCATTGCTTGATTTCATGTAGATTACATAGTCACATTGTAGCTTATTCACTAGATATACCAACAATAGCAATTGTATGGGATGAAAAAATAAAATTCTTTTTTAAAAACTTATCATTGGAAAATAGATACTTTGAGTTAGAGGCTAAAAATATTAGCAAAATTATAGATAAATTAGTTGAAATAAAAGATACACACTATGATATGCAAGAAATGGAAAAGGAAAAAAATGTTGTAGTTAGAAACTTGAAAATATAGTAAGAAGGGAGAAATAAAAATTCCATGGAACAAACTCAAAAACATGGACAAATAAAATCGGGAATAATATTATCTTATGCATTTGTATTTGTTAGTTTTGCAATTAATTTTATATACACGCCAATTTTAACTAATAATTTAGGACAAAACCATTATGGAACATATAGTTTAATAATATCAATTGTTAGTTATTTAGAAATTTTAAATAATGGTATGGCTAGTACATATATAAAATTTGCAGCAAAATACTTTAACAAGGACGATGAAGAATTAGCAAATATAAATGGACTAATAGTGAAAATATGTATTATTTTTGCTATAATAGCAATTATAGCTGGAGTTATACTTATATTTTCATTGCAGAACATTTTCAAGAATTTTTCTGATTTAGAAATTAAAGAGATGAAAGTTATGCTTTCAATAATGTTAGTTAATGTTACAATTGTTACAATTTCATCTCTATTTGAATCTTATATTGTATTAAATGAAAAATTTGTCTTTCAAAAAATACTTTTAATATGTAAGAAAGTGCTATTACCAGTAATTACTATCCCACTACTAATAATAGGTTTTAAAGGTATAATGGTTGTAACGATTACTACTGTTATCAATCTTGTGGCATTAATATTAAATACAAGATACTGTAAGAAAAAATTAAACTTAAAAATAAAATTTGCAAAGACAGAGAAACGAGTAATAAAAGATATATTTATATTCTATATTTTTATGTTACTAACTGTTATAATAGATCAAATAAACTGGAATATAGACTCAATTATTATTGGTATAAAAAGAAATGCAAAGGAAGTTGCAATATATTCAATAGCAGCACAAATAAATGCGATATACATGACAATTGCAACTACTGTTGCTGGAGTTTTTACTCCACGAATTCATTTTATAGTTAATCAAGAAAAAAATGATACTGAAAAAAACAATGAGATATTAGAGCTTATTACAAAAGTCGGAAGAATACAATGCATGACAATCTTCCTAATTTTATTTGGATTTATATTTTTTGGAAAACAGTTTATTATATTATTATTTGGAAAAGAATACGAATTAGCTTATATTGCGGCAGTGTTATTAATTACACCAATATCATTTGTGCTTATAAAAGGAAACATATTAGAAGTGTATAGAGCAAAAGATAAGCAAAAGGTTAGAACAATTATATATTTTATAATAGCTGTTATTAATATAATAGCAAGCTATAATGTTTGTGAAAAATATGGAATTGTTGGATGTACTGCTGGAACAACTATATCTATTATTATTGGACATATCATTATTTTTAATATATATGATCATAATGTACTCAAGATTAATATGTTTAAATTTTGGAAGGAAATATTAAAAATAATTCCAGCATTTATAATTCCTATTATTTTGGGAGTGATTATACAAGCAAAAGTAAACTTAGAAAACATATATATATACATGATTAGCATGATTATATTTACTATAGTATATGCAGTTAATATATATATATTAGCATTAAATAAAGATGAAAGAGAAGCAATACAAACTGTAAATTTAAAGATAAAAAATATTTTTCATAAAAAGTGCAGATAGGAGGAAACATATATGTCAAAAGGAAAAAGAATGAAAACTGAGGAAACAGCCTCAATAAGAAGAAACAAAAATAAAACAGCAAAACTAAATTTCTTTAAATTAGTAGCTTTTATTTATGTAGTAATTACAATAATTTTTTATATTTCAATATTGAAAATGAACATGTTACCAGGATGGGTAATTGCTATGTTTACTATTGCAGAGATAATATTTACATTTGCAATGGTAGTAGGATTAATAAAAAAACATAGAACTTATAAATTGACAGTACTTTGTTTTATAATAGTTTTACTTGTATCAGGGATATATATTTATGTTACAAGATATGTACTAGCAACTAGCAACTTCTTGGGAGAAGTATTAAAAGAATTTGCTGAGACAGAAGATTATTATATTGTTGTGAGGAAAGAAAGCAGTTATTCAAAAATAGAAGATATAGCTAATAAAGATGTGTATATGTTCCAAGTAGCAGATGATGTAAAAAGTAAAATAGCAAATAAAGTAAGTATTACATTTAACAGTAAAAATAACTTAACAGATATAGGAAATGATTTAATACAAAAAAATATAGATGTTATTTTAGTAAGTTCAACTCAATACAATATGATTTCAGAAGAGATTAAAGATTTTAAAACAGATACTAAAATAATATATACTGAAAAACATGAATTACAAACTAGCACAAAGACAGATAATACAGCATCAAAGTATAGTATTAAAAGTGGAAAATTTAATGTATATATTAGTGGAATAGATACATCTGGAAATATAAGTAATGTATCAAGAAGTGATGCCAATATACTTGCAACAGTAAACACTGAAACACACGAAGTACTTTTAACATCAATTCCAAGAGACTATTATGTTACACTTCACAGCTATGGTGCAAAAGATAAACTAACACATTCTGGTATTTATGGAATAAACGAAACAATTAAAACGGCTGAAGATATACTTGATACAGATATAAACTATTATGTAAGAGTTAACTTTACAACTGTAATAAAATTAGTGGACAAACTAGGTGGAATAGATGTATATTCAGAATATGACTTTACAAGTAATGCAGCTAAAGCATTTCATTATAATAAAGGATATAATCATCTAAATGGAGAAGAAGCTTTAGCTTTTAGTAGGGAAAGATATGCATTTAATTCAGGAGATAATCAAAGAGTAAAAAATCAACAAGCTGTTATTGAAGCCGTTATAAAAAAAGTATTAAATAGTACTACATTATTAACCAAATATACAGACATTCTTGAGGCACTAAAAGGAAGTTTCCAAACTAATATTGCACAAGATGATATTAGTGCATTAGTAAAAGATCAAATAAATAATATGTCATCTTGGTCTGTAAAAACAAATTCACTTACTGGTACAGGAGCAAGTTCATCAACATACTCAATGGGTAGTACACCTTTATATGTAATGGTACCATCATCTACATCTGTAAATGATGCTAAAGATAAAATAGATAAAGTTTTAGGTGAATAATCAATATGAAAATAATAATTATAAGAACTATATTTATGCTACTATTATTAACTACATTTGCAACTATTTTTAAATTTTCTTCACAAATAGCAGAAGAGTCTGATGACATAAGTAATGGAGTACTAAGAAAGATAATAGATGTTTTTCCATATACTAAAGGACTAAGTGAAGAAATAAAAATAAAGATGGTAGAACATGGTAATCCAATAATTAGAAAATTAGCACATTTTTCTATATATGCATTAGTTGGTGTATGGATAATGGCATTTATGAGTACCTTTGATATTAGACTGTACAAAAAGTGGATTATAAGTATGCTAGTTGGAGTTCTATATGCAGCATCAGACGAGTTTCACCAAAGTTTTGTGCCAGGCAGAGGTCCAAGCATAGTAGATGTTGGAATAGATAGTTTAGGAGTTCTAACAGGAATATTAGCTGTTTTGATAATAATTTCAATATATAGAGCATTAAAGAGTGATAAAAAAATTGAAGAGAAATGTTAAGGCATTTCTCTTTTACTTTTTGTAAAATTATGTCGAACGATTTTTCTTGACGATACTTATTAATAGTTATATTATATATTCATAATTTAAATCATTTTAATTTTAAATCTTAAAAATTTCCTATATTAAAATCTAAATATAATTGACATTATTATAACAAATATGTTATAATGAAATTGTGCAATGTGAAAGGTAGACTAAATGTATAAAATTATTTTTTACAAAAATGAAAAAGAAATAAGTGAATTAGAAAATTATATTAATGAATTACAAAGACAGAGCAAAAATAAGAATAAACGAATAAAACTAAATAAAATTGTTGCATATATAGATCAGCTATCTGAAAATGGACTGAAACTAGGTGAGCCATATATTAAATATCTTGAATCAGATATATGGGAACTAAGGCCTTTAAGAGATAGAATATTTTTTTCATGTATTAATAAAGATACATTTATATTATTAAACTATTTTATGAAACAAACTCAGAAAACACCACAGAGGGAAATTGAAAAAGCAAAGAGATTACTAAAGGAATACAAGGAAAGGAATGATTTAAATGATTAAGAAAGATTTAACTTGGAAAGAAGTAAGAGAAAATTTAAAACTTACTAAGGAACAAGAAGAAGAGATTAGAGTAGAAGAAGAAATCATTCAAGCTGTTATTAAAGCAAGAAAAGAAAAAAATCTCACTCAACAACAGTTAAGTGATATAAGTGGTATAAAACAACCTGCAATAGCTAGAATAGAAAATGGAACTAACTCTCCAATGGTTAGTACATTAATGAAAATGTTATATTCTATGGGCTATACATTGAAAGTAGTTCCACTAGAGAAGGAAAGAAACCAATAGTTTTTTAACAATACTTACACTTTCAAGTAAATAAGACGCAATGCACTGGAAAGTGTAAGAAAATTTAATTATGTTATTTTGAACGATAATTTAAATCATTTTAATTTTAAATCTTAAAAAATTCCCAAATAAAAAAGAAAATATTGACAATACGCATTATACGTGTTACTATTTAGAAAGGAAAAATATGACATTTATCGAATTAGAAAAAATGCTAAAAAGAGATGGATGGTATTATTATGACTCTGTTGGATCTCATATACAATATAAGCACAGAATAAAACCACGGAAAAGTAACAATACCAAAACATAGAGGAGATGTAAAGAAAGGAACTTTAAATGCAATATTAAAACAAGCTGGTATTAAGGAGGAAAGTTAATGAAAATAGTTTATCCTGCATGTTTTTATAAAGAAGATGATGGTGGATTTAGTGTACAATTTCCAGATTTATTGGGGTGTTGTACACAAGGTGATACAATTGAAGAAGCAATTCAAATGGCAGAAGATGCAGCATTAGGTTGGTTACTGACATCTGTAGAAAATAATGAGGAAATACCTAAGGCAAGTAATATAAAAGATATAAAATTAGAAAATGAAAACGGATTTGTAACATTATTATTACTTGATTTAGGAGCATATAGTCAAAAATATGGAAGTAGAAAATCTGTAAAGAAAAATTTAACAATACCATTTTGGCTAAATGAGAGAGCTGAAAAATTAAATATTAATTTTTCAAAAACTTTACAAGATGCATTAATGGAAAAAGTATTAAAAAATAATCGATTATAATTAAAATAACCCCAGAGTGCCTATAGAGCACTCTGGGGTTATTCAATACCAAACAACTCCGCAAGTTCTTCTTGCAGATCTTTGGATAATGAATTATATTTGTCAAGAAGACGTCTGTCAAAATCACTGACAAAAAACTCATAGTCCAAAGGCGAAACGGTGAAGAGACGTGCAAAGTTCTGAGTTGCATACTTATATGCTTTTACAAAGTCCTTTGCACGAGACCTTTCAGCTTCTTTGCTTTTGGTATTGGTAATGCTACCCTGGCTATTGCAGGTATAGTTATACCCGATGTAGCTCAGAGTTACAACGCTTTTCGAAGCTGCCACCAAGAGTGGAATCAAGGCGATATCTTCATGGCACCTCAAATCTGGGAAAAAAAGTACATTGGAAAATACGGTGCGCTTAAAGGCAAAAAGCCAATAAACAGCATATTTCTTGCCAGGAATGGACCATTCCTTAAGTGCGTCAAGCCCGGAAAGTACAACTTTGTTATCATCAAAAAAGTTGTAGCGATTATGATCTTTATAATCAGAATCGTTCAATAATTTTGCTTGATAACGAATAATATCAGGATTATTATACCTCTGAATACTAGAATACAAATTTTCAAGCAGATTAGGATTAATAGTATCATCCGAATCTACCAGAATGATGTATTCACCATTCGAAAGGTTAATTCCCCGCTGACGAGTAATAGACACGCCAGAGTTTTCAAAGCTGTACACACGGAGCTTCCTTGTATTTTTGAGATATTCTCTCAGAATTGATAATGTGCTGCTATCCTTGGATCCGTCGTTGATTACTACAATTTCGAAGTCACTAAAGGTCTGGACCAGAATGCTGTCAAGACAGCTCCGGATAGACTTTTCGGCATTATATACAGGAATAACAATGCTGAACTGTGTCATGCTAAATACCTCCATTTGAAATAATCGGATAGTGTTTATACACCAAACTGCTCACATTATATTATGTATACCAAAAAATGTCAACTATAAATTGAAAAAGTCAACCATAAATTGAAAATTGAATTAATATATTATATAATAATTACAAAATAGAAATATGAGGAATTTATATGAAAGTAAGTATTATTGTACCAATTTATAATGTTGAACAATATATTGAAGAATGCTTAAATTCAATATATAATCAAGAATTAGCAGATTTTGAAGTATTATGCATAGATGATAAAGGAAATGACAAAAGTATAGAAAAAGTAAGAAAGTTTGTAAGCATAAATAATATAACTAATTTAAAAATTATAGAACATAATAAAAATAAAGGATTAAGTGAGGCCAGAAATACAGGAATTAAAAATGCTAAAGGAAAATATATATGTTTTTTAGATAGCGATGATATGCTAATAAAAGGTGGACTAAAACAATTAATAGAACAAGCAGAAAAAAATGATTTGGATATTATTGAAGGAAGAATAGAAGAAAAGTATGAGACTAAATTTAAAATAGAATTAGATGAAAAATATAAGAATAAAAAATCAACAGAAGTTTTGAGTGGCGACGAGTATTTTGCAGAACAATGTTATAAAAAAGAGTACTTACCAACTGCTTGGTGTAGAATTTATAATAGAGAATTAGTATTTAATAACTGTTACTTTACACCAAATATAGAATTTGAAGATGAGGAATTTTCACCAAGAGCAATCATAAATGCTAAAAGAGTACAATATATAGATATTTCTTTATATATGTATAGAAGAAGAAATAATAGTATTACTACGTCTGTGTCAAATAGCAAATGGTATGAAAGCTATTTTATAATTATTAATAACCTTCAAAAATTTGCAGAGGAAATAAAAGAAAAAAAAAGTTATAAATTTTTAATAAACAGAGTAGAGGAAATAACATTATCAATATTAAAAAATACAATTGAATATGGTACTAGTAAAGAAGAAATATCATATATAACAAACGAAATAAAAACAAAAAAATTATATTCTATACTACTAAAAAGTAAAAATATAAAAATGAGAATATTAGGCTATCTTATGAAACAGCCTAAAATTTTTATAAAATTATACAAAGCGAAAAAAGGAAAAACTAAAAATCATAATATATTATATAAAAGTCATGAGGTAAAAAGATATGAAGTATGAAAATATAATTAATAAAATGACATTAGAAGAAAAAGCTAGTTTATGTGTAGGAAAAGACTATTGGAACAGTGAGAATATAGAAAGATTAGGTATACCATCTATAAAAATGTCTGATGGACCACATGGACTTAGAGTTCAAAAGGAAAAAGGAGATAACTTAGGTGTAAATAAAAGCGAAGTTGCAACATGCTTCCCGTCATCTGCAACAATAGCAAATAGTTGGGACAGAGACGTTGCATATAAACTGGGCAAAGCTATTGGAGAAGAAGCTAAAAGTGAAAATGTAAATATAGTATTAGGACCTGGAGTAAATATAAAAAGGTCTCCTCTTGGAGGTAGAAATTTTGAGTATTTTTCAGAAGATCCATATTTAACAGGTATAATGGCTACACAATATGTAAAAGGTCTACAAAGTAATAATGTAGGAGCATGTGTAAAACACTTTGCTGTAAATAATCAAGAAAATAGAAGAAGAACAGTAAATGTAGTAGTAGATGAAAGAACACTAAGAGAAATATATTTAAAAGCATTTGAAATGATTGTAAAAGAAGCAAAGCCTTGGTCTGTTATGAGTGCATATAACAAATTAAATGGTGAATATTGTACTGAAAATGAAGTATTATTAAATATTTTGAAAAAAGAATGGAACTTTGACGGAATTGTTATTACAGATTGGGGAGCTGAAAACAACAGAGTAAAAGGATTAGTAGCAGGTAACGAATTAGAAATGCCTGGTGGTAGAGGTAATGGAAAAGAAGAAATAGTACAAGCAGTTAAAGATGGAAAAGTAAGTGAAGAATATTTAGATGAAATTGTAGATAGAATTTTGAATATTGCATTTAAGTGTGAAAAAGTAGAACATAGCTACAATAAAGAAAAACATCATGAAATTGCAATGGAATTAGCACAAGAATCAATAGTGTTACTAAAGAATGAGAATAATATATTACCAATAAATAAAAGAAAAATAGCACTTATAGGAGATATGGCTAAAAATCCTAGATATCAAGGAGCAGGTAGTTCAACAATAAATCCATATAAAGTTGAAAATGCTTATGATTGCTTTATACAAAAAGGAATAGAAGTTGATTATGCTAAAGGGTATAATAGAATTGAGTCAGATGAAGACAAAGAATTAATTAATGAAGCTATAGAAGTTGCAAAAAACAAAAATGTAGTTATATTATTTTTAGGTTTAACAGAAAATTATGAATCTGAAGGAATGGATAGAAATAATTTAGAAATTCCTAAAAATCAAATTAAATTAATTGAAAGTATATATAATATAAACAAAAATATTATAGTAGTTTTATCAAATGGAGCACCAATAACAATGGAGTGGAAAGATAAAGCAAAAGCTATTATAACAGGATATTTAGGTGGAGAATCAGGAGCTAAAGCGATGGTTAACTGTATTTTAGGTAAAGTAAATCCAAGTGGAAAGCTTGCAGAAACTTATCCTATAAAGCTAGAAGATACACCATGTTTTAACAATTTCCCAGGTACAGAAGTAAGTGTAGAGTATAAAGAAGTTATATATGTTGGTTACAGATATTATGATAAGAATAACATTAAAGTGCTATATCCATTTGGATATGGACTTAGCTATACAACTTTTGAGTATTCAAATTTAAATGTAGAAAATAATATTGTATCATTTAGAATAAAAAATACTGGGAAAGTAAAAGGAAAAGAAATTGCTCAAGTTTATGTGTCACAATGTAATCCGACTGTTTTTAAACCTTTAAAAGAACTAAAAGGTTTTGAAAAAGTTGAACTAGAACCAAATGAAGAAAAAAAAGTAAATATTACTTTAGACGATTCTGCTTTTCAGTATTATAATGTACAAAATAAAAAGTGGGAAATAGAGTCAGGAGAATATAAAATATTAGTAGGAAAATCTTGTGAAAGCATTGAATTAGAATGTAAGATAAATATTGATTCAAAAGATAAAAAGCCAGAAGAGGATTTTCCAGATGTATATAGAAGCGGAAAAGTTCAAAATGTTACAGATGAAGATTTTGAAAAATTGCTCGGACAAAAAATTCCTGATAGATATATAAAATTAGAGGATATTTCTGAAGACAATACTTTAGAACAAATTAAAAATACTAAGGTTGGAAAAATTATATATGAAAATCAAATTCAGAAAATGAATAAACTATTACAGAAACAAAATGTAAACAAAGCAACAAAGGTTATGATGGATATGCAAAAACCATTAAAGAAATTTTATGAAAAGAAAAGTAGTAAATATACCAAAGAAATGGTAGATGAGCTAATAAACATAGCAAAGAATGACTTAGATTATAAAGAATGTAAATTTGTAAATGAATATTTAAAATAAAGGAGAATTTAAAATGCTTAGAAGTGTAATTGTATTTTTAGTACATATATTTTCAGTAATTGTATTTAGAGTAAAATTAGTAGGAAAGGAAAATGTGCCAAAAGAAGGAGCATATATTATGTGTGCAAACCATCAATCTAACTGGGATGCACCAATTCTAGTTTCTTCAACTAAAAGAAGAATGCATGTTATGGCAAAAGAAGAACTATTCAAAAATAAGTTTATATATTGGTTAGGTGAAAAGTGCTTAGTATTTCCTGTTAAAAGAGGAAAAATGGATTTAGATTCTATGAAGCATTCTTTAAAAGTTTTAAAAGATGGTGAGATACTAATGCTATTTCCAGAAGGAACAAGAAAAGGGATGGCAAAAAACGGTAGAGCTCAAAATGGAGCAGCATTTATGACGTTGAGAACTGGGGTACCAGTAATACCAGTAAATATTTCGGGAGAGATGAAACTTTTTCACAAAGTAACTATATATTATGGTAAACCATTAGATTTTAGTGAATATAAAACCAATAAACCAGAAAAAGAAGTCTTAGAAAAAGTAAGTAAAGAAATAATGGATAATATTATTATGTTGACAAACAAAAATCAATAGAGTATAATTGAAATGTTAGACTATTAAATGTATAAATTATAGATAGGGGTAATAAAAAATGAATAATCAAAATATTAGAAACATAGCAATTATCGCACATGTAGATCATGGTAAAACTACATTAGTTGATGCTCTTTTAAGACAAAGCCATGTATTTAGAGAAAATGAACAAGTATCTGAAAGAGTAATGGATTCAGGAGATATTGAAAAAGAAAGAGGAATTACAATTCTTTCTAAAAATACATCAGTTATGTATAATGGCATAAAAATAAATATTGTTGACACGCCTGGGCATGCTGATTTTGGTGGAGAAGTAGAACGTGTACTTAAAATGGTAGACGGTGTACTTTTATTAGTTGATGCTTTTGAAGGACCAATGCCTCAAACTAGAGAAGTTTTAAAGAAATCTTTAGCATTAAATTTAAAACCAATAGTTGTTATAAATAAAATAGATAGACCAGGTGCAGATCCATTAAAAGTTGTTGACAAAGTTCTAGAATTATTTATTGAGCTAAATGCAAATGACGAACAACTAGATTTCCCAGTTGTATATGCATCTGCAAAAAATGGAATTGCTAAAATGAATTTAACAGATGAAAGTGATAATGTAACATGTATTTTTGATACAATTATCAAAAACATAAATCCACCAGCATGTGAGCAAGATGGAACAATGCAATTATTAGTTTCTAATATTGATTATGATGATTATTTAGGAAGATTAGCAGTTGGTAGAGTTGAACGTGGAACAATAAAAGTTGGACAAAGTGTTGCTATTTGCAAAAAAGACGACAAAATAGCACAAGGAAAAATTGCTAAACTATTTACTTATCAAGGATTAAAAAGAACTGAAGTAGAGGAAGTTGGTGCTGGAGATATAGTATGTATTTCTGGTATTAGTGATATTAATATTGGAGAAACTGTTTGCGATGTAAATAATCCAGAAAAAATAGATTTCGTTGATATTGATGAACCAACAGTATCTATGACTTTTAGTGTTAATAATGGACCTTTAGCTGGTAAAGAAGGACAATTTGTTACATCAAGACATATTCGTGATAGACTATTTAAAGAACTAGAAAGAAATGTAAGCTTACGTGTAAAAGAAACAGATACACCAGATAGCTTTGAAGTATGTGGACGTGGAGAGTTACATTTATCAGTATTAATAGAAACAATGAGAAGAGAAGGATTTGAACTTTTAGTATCTCGTCCAAAGGTTATTTTTAAAGAAATTGATGGTGTAAAATGTGAACCAATGGAAAGATTGGTTGTAAATGTTCCAGATGATTGTATAGGAAATGTTATTGAAAAACTTGGAAGAAGAAAAGCTGAAATGATAAATATGGAACCAGCAGAAGCAGGACATACAAAAGTAGAATTTAAAATACCTGCAAGAGGTTTAATTGGTTATCGTACAGAGTTCCTAACAGATACAAAAGGTGAAGGAACAATGAACAGCATATTTGATTGCTATGAACCATATAAAGGAGAAATTCAAGCAAGAACAAGAGGAGTTTTAGTTGCATTTGAACCAGGAACATCAATTACTTATGGATTATACAATGCCCAAGAAAGAGGAGAACTATTAATTGGAGCAGGTGTTGAAGTATATGAAGGAATGATAGTTGGTATTAATTCTAGAAATGAAGACATTTCTATAAATGTATGTAAAGAAAAACACTTAACAAATACTAGAGCATCTGGATCAGATGATGCACTTCGTTTAGTACCACCAGTACAAATGTCATTAGAAAAAGCTATTGAATTTATTGCTGAAGACGAATTAGTTGAAATAACACCAAAAAATATTCGTCTAAGAAAGAAAATATTAAATAACAAAGATAGAGAAAGAATGGCAAGAAGAGCTACAGCAGAGTAGTAAAGGAGTAAAGTTGTTATCTTCAAATCCAAAATATCAAAAATATAAGCAATATTTTACAAAATGGATAAATGATCAATATGCTAAAAAAGAAGAGATACAAAAAAGAGGAAAAAGAGAAGATGAACAAGAAAGAGATTAGTATAATTAAGAAAAAAGCTTTAGAAGACAAAGTGCCAATTATAATGGATGATACTTTAGAAGTTATTGCAAAAATATTAGATGAAATTAAACCTAAGAAAATATTAGAAATTGGAACAGCAGTTGGCTATTCAGCCATCTGCTTTTCAGAATATTTGCAAGAAAATGGAAAGATAGATACAATTGAAAGAGACACTGAAAGAGTAAAAGAGGCAAGAGAAAATATTAAAAAAGCTGAAGTTGAAGAAAAAATAAACATATATGAAGGAGATGCAGTAGAAATATTGCCTACTTTAAATGATGAGTATGATGTTGTATTTATAGATGCTGCAAAAGGAAAATACCCATTTTTCTTAAATCAGGCTTTGAGGATGATAAAACCTGGAGGGGTAATATTTGCAGACAATATATTATACAAGGGTTATGTTATGAGTGATTATAATAAACACAAACAAAGAACTGCTGTAAGGAACCTAAGAGAATATATTGCTGAAATTACAAATAATGAAAAATTAGAAACAGAGATATTAGAAGTTGGAGATGGTCTTGCTATATCAAAGACAAAAAGATGACTTTTAAAGTCATCTTTTTCGTTGTATAAAAAAATTTATTATATATTTAAATAACGTACACAAGATGCAATAGTGTCAACAATAAATAATAATAAGAAAGTATATAATAAAATTATTTGCATTGCATAAGGAATTTTTGAAAGTATAATATTCACATGCTTTTTAAAAAAAGGATAAATGTGGTTTATAAATAAAATTGCTATTATACCCCAAGCAAATGAATAAAAAATGCTAATTCGCCCATTTAAGTTAAAGAATTCATTTGTATAATCCCACCAATGCATTGCAAACATTGCATCTAAAATATAGCTTACTGAATATTCAAATACGGAAAAAATAACAGCTGCATAAATAAAAAGTTTAAAGTTGTGCTTTTTGTATTTATAAAAAAACATTATGAGAATTAAAGCCCCATAGCCATAAATAGGGCAGATAGGACCATACAAAAAACCTCTTTTTACAAAATGACCAAGATTATATATTGCATACAAAGTTTCCATAATCCAACCAATGCAAGCAAATAAAAGAAAATATAAAATAAGAATTTGAAACCTATTTAATTTTACTTTTTTCTTTAATGTGTTTTCCATAATAAAACTCCTCTTAATATAATCTATAATACCAAATTTTAATAAAAATGTAAAGTATTAGTTTAGGGACGTTTCTTTAATATGATACTTGACAAGTAGTGTATAATTATATTGAATTTTTTTGAAATGGAGAAATAAAATGAATAAAATAAAACCAGAATTATTAGCACCAGCAGGTTCTTTTGAAAAAGCTAAAACAGCCTTTTTATATGGGGCAGATGCAGTTTACTGTGGTACAGGTGCTCTTTCATTAAGAAGTAGAGCAGAAGTTGACAATGATGATTTAGCCAAAACAATTAAATATGCGCATAGCATAGGAAAAAAGGTTTATGCTGCCATAAATATTTATGCTTGGGATAGTTATTATGAAGAAATAAAAGAACAAGCTAAAATGTTAAATGACCTAAAAGTAGATGCTATTATTGCTTCTGATGGTGGTGTAATGGAAATATTAAAACAATATGCACCTGATGTTGAAATACATGTAAGCACACAAGCAAATACTGTTAGTTACCATAGTGCAAACTTTTGGTATAAAAACGGAGCCAAAAGAGTTATTTTAGGTAGAGAGTTAAATAAAGAACAAATAAGAGATATTATAAACAACACTCCAAAAGATTTAACAACAGAAATATTTGTGCATGGAGCTATTTGTTTTGGATATTCGGGTAGATGCTTCTTAAGTGATTTCTTGGCTAGTAGAAGTGCAAATCTTGGAGATTGTGCTCAAAGTTGCAGATGGGCATATAACGTATATGTTGAAGAGCATAATAAGCCTGGAAATTTAATGCCAGTTGAATATGATGAAAATGGTACATATATATTTTCATCTAAAGATTTATGCTTAATTAAAGAAGTGCCTGAAATAATTAATATGGGAGTAGATAGCTTAAAAATAGAAGGTAGATTAAAAACAGAATATTATTTAGCATCTGTAGTAAATGCTTATAGAAATGCAATTGATGACTATATAAATGATCCAAAGAATTACGATTATACAAAATATTTAAGTGAATTAGAAAAGACAAAAACAAGAGGATTAACAACATTCTATTTTAATGATAGAAATAACAAGGATTTCCAAGAGTATGATGGTAAACAGTATAATCCAAATTATGAATTTGGTGGAAAAGTGTTAAATGAAAATGGGGATAAATACATAATTGAAATTAGAAATAAATTATCTGTTGGAGATACAATGGAAATTTTAATACCTGGAAAGATAGAGCCTGTAAGCTTTAAAATAGAAAATTTATTGGATTCAGAATCAGGAGAAGAAATACCAACTGTAAATCCAGGCAAAGCAGAACAAACTGTTTTAATGAAACTGCCAATAAAAGCAGAGAGTGGATGGATTTTAAGAAGAAAGAAAGCTTAGGCGCTTTCTTTCTTTTCTAATTGTAGGCTTAACCAAAAACCAATTGCAAATAAAACTAAGGAAATAAAACCTTCTAAATCAAAGGTGAAACCGTGGGTATAAAACTAATACAGAGCCTAGTACAAATCCAATTATTCCATAAAAAGTTTGTGCATAATATTTGTTAAACAAAAATTGTATTAGTTTTAAAAATAAAATACTGCCAATTAAAAGGCCAATTCCCATAGGAAATAAAATACTTAAGTCAATATTTGCAACAGCCGAAAGGTATGTAGTATAAACACCTAATGTCATCAAAATTACGCTACTACTTACACCAGGAATAACCACTCCTGCAGACATCAAAAGTCCAGCCAATACTAAATAGAAAAAGTAATTAGAATCAAGATTTAAATTTATAAGTTGAGGTAAAATGTGTTCTAATCTAATTGATAATACTCCTATTAAAAAAGTAAATAAAAAATATAGTAAATAGTGCAATCTAAAACCAGACTTATTATTGGCTTTTTTTAATAGAATTGGCATGCTTCCAATAATCAAGCCAATAAAGCAAAAGTTAGTAGGCATAGGATATGTGGCAAATAAAAATTTTAATAATTTACTAACAAGTAATACTCCAATAATTCCACCGAGTGCAATAGGAAATAGAAAAGCAAAATTCTTTTTAAAATCTTTAAATATGTTTAATATACTATCAACTAGTTTTTCATAAATACCAAAAATAATACAGAACACACCACTACTAATACCGGGAAGGATAGCACCACTGCCAATAAAAACACCTTTAATAACATCTAGAATAAATTTCATAAACAAATCTCCAATTCTATTTATAAAATTTATTCAAAAAAAATAAAAAAATTCATAAAAGTTCTTGACAAAATATAATATAACATTTATAATAATACTTGTTCATACGAAATGCAGGTGTAGTTCAATGGTAGAATTCCAGCCTTCCAAGCTGGCTATGTGGGTTCGATTCCCATCACCTGCTCCACAAAAAAAACTTACGAATTTAATTGTTCGTAAGTTTTTTTATGTAATACAGCCATATTAAATTTTTTTATTTAAATTTTAATTGCTCATTCATATTTTCTAATTTTTTTATACTAGAATTATCCTTTAATAACTTTAGCTGCCTTTGTGCAGTTTTATTCAACTTTACAAGTCTTTCACTTTGTGAAATACCAGTAGTTATCATTTCTGCGTTTAAGTTTTCAAGATTTGCTAATACAACTAAATGTAGAATATCCGTATAGTCTCTAATATTTCCACTTAAATCAGGGTTGCTTTCATGCCATTCTTTTGCGGTGATACCAAATAAAGCAACATTTAAAACATCGGCTTCGTTTGCGTATATAAATTGTTTTTGCTTTTCGGTCAGCGTAGGGACAATAAATTCTTTTATACTATCAGTGTGAATAACATAGTTTGTTTTAGATAATTCTCTTTTTACAGACCATTCGATTTTACTTTGATAGGCTTCGTTTTTCTTAAGCCTTTCAAACTCAGTTATTAGATATAATTTGAATTCTACATTTAGCCAACTTGCAAATTCAAAAGCAATATCAGGATGAGCAAAGGTTCCTAAACTATATTTTCCACTACTTGGAATAATTCCAATAGCATTAAAATCCTTTTTCCAACGATTTGGAGTCATAGTAAAACGATTGTATCCAACTTCAGCAACTTTAATTCTGTGTGATTCCACGGAATTAAAATTGTCATTATTTAATTCAAGAGCAAAAATGAAAAAATATTGCCTATTTTAAAGAATAACTATTATTTATTATTGAAATACTGTATATGAATAACACATCTTTATTATCAAAATTAATATAATTTCCTAATATTGTGGGTGAGATGTATCTAGTATCTACTAGAGTTATTTTACTATAAGAACTTAATAACAAAGGTGCTAAACTACTTCCATACGAGTCTCTAAAAATTATCAATTCTTTTCCACTAGTGTTTTTATCGTTAAAAATAGTTAAAAGGGGAGTAGCACCAGACAAATATATGTCATACTTGTCTAATGAATTTTTTTTGTTTAAATCATATACATTAGAATAAGCATTAGTTGTATAATTAAATACTCTAGCATTTTCTAATATGTCATTAGTCATTATATTTATTTCATCAAAGTCAGTATTTACAGGCACTTGATAAGCATAAGCACCTTTAAACTTTGCAATATTCTCAACATTATAACTAGAACTTGAATAATTGTTCATACCTTTTAAGAGCTCATCAGCAACCTTTTGGATGTTTTCTTGTTTCCAATGGCTATCAGTTTTATAATAGTCAGTTAAATTTAATTTGTCTAATATCTTTATATATGTGGCAAAATCTAAATTTTCTTTCATTTTACTTTCAAGCAAATCATAATCAATTTTTAAATTATTATCATTTACAAAATAATTTTTATCTGGAACAATTGAAAAATATATCTTGTTATTGGCTAAATACTTATTTTTTATATCTGTAATTTTTTTTGTTAAATTTGTCACAGAAGCATAAGAAAGAGGATAGGTCTGCTCAACTAAATAATCGTTTTTAATATAAATGTTATGATAGTTTCCTTTGAAAGTTAAGTCTAGCTTAGCTTTGGCAGTTCTAAAATTATCTCTACTAATAAATTGATCATTTACATAGGTATCAAATTTACTAAAAAATGTACCATTAAATAAATTCTGTAATGTAAAACTTGGAAACTGCTCAAGCTTACGCCTTTCGGCAATAGATATTTCTGTATCTGGTTTTAATATATTTAAAACAAATACTAATAGTAATATTGTTAAAAATAAAACAGATACAATTATATTTTTAAATTTATTACTCATATTTCACCTTCTAAAACCTAAAATATAAAAATGGGTTGAATGAATTATCTACTAAAAATATTGTCACAATACCTAATAATAAAATCATGTAAATAGGTTGTAAAATATTTATAATTTTGTTCCATTTTGAATTACAGCTTAATTTGTTAACCAAATTACGTAATAATGGGGTAGAGCCTATTATTCCTAAAATAATAATTACGGCATAACCTTTTAAGTAGTAAAGTGTAGTAGCATTTATTAAAGCTTCATTATTAAGTCCAAATAATCCTTTAATTATTACTCCAATTTGACTCATATCTGTTGACTGGAATATAACAAAACTAATCATAACAATAAATAAAGTATAAATTCTTTTTATAATATTTGGCGACTTTTCAATAAGTTTATTAAATACAAATTTTTCTAAAATTAGTATAACACCAAATAATGAGCCCCACAAAACAAAATTCCAACTTGAACCATGCCATAGACCAGTTAAAGCCCAAACAATTAAGATATTTCTTATCTGAATTGTTATACCACGTCTATTTCCACCTAGAGGAATGTATACATAATCTCTAAACCATGAACTTAAAGTCATATGCCATTTTCTCCAGAATTCAGTTATACTTTTTGCAGTGTATGGGTAATCAAAATTCTCTGGAAAATGAAAACCGAAAATTCTTCCTAATCCTATTGCTATATCTGAATAGCCAGAAAAGTCAAAATATATTTGTAACATATAACTAATTGCGAAAATCCAATAAAATAAAATACTTTTATCAGGTATTGAAGAAAATACATTACACAATTCACCTAGGCTATTTGCTATTATTACTTTTTTAGCAAGTCCTATGGTGAATCTATTAGCACCATAAGCAAAGTTTTCGAATGTATGCTTCCTGTTGTTTAGTTCATTAGCAATAGAGTCATACCTTACTATAGGACCAGCTATAAGCTGAGGGAAGAAAAATACATAAGTTGCAAATTTAAAAAAGCTCTTTTGAGCAGATACTTTTTTGTTAAATACATCAACTTCATAACTGATTATTTGAAATGTGTAAAATGATATTCCTATTGGTAATACTAAATTTAGTAATGGAATATCAATATTAAATATGCTATTTATATTTTCTGTAATAAAAGTTAGATATTTAAATATACACAAAAATAAGATATGTATAAATATTGATAAAGCTAAAATGCCTTTATTTTTATGCTTGTCAATCAATAATGCAGAGAAATAGGCAATAGCTATTTCTATAATCATCAATAATATATATTTAGGTTCTCCATAAAAATAAAATAATATAGAAGAAAGGAGAAGAACCATATTTTTAAATTTATTAGGCAATATAAAATATACCGCTAATACTATGGGAAGAAAGTAGTATATAAAGCTAATACTTGTAAAAACCATAACTATAATCCTTTCAGAAAGTTAAAAAGTGTGCCATTGGGGACGGAGAATATTGGCACGTTTTAAAATTCTTAACGTGCCAATATTCTCCGTCCCCAATGGCACACTTTTGATTATTGTACTATCATTTCAGGTGGAAGTTCATAATTAGAATTTTCTGATTTTTCTAATTCTTTTCCAACTTCGTTATTTACGTATTTTTTAAATGAATCATAAACTGGTTTTGCCCAATCTTCATATGACATTACATAGAATATTACATTATTGTGATTTGTAATATAGAACTTTTCAGCAGATACACAAATCCATTTATTCATATCTACATTGTCATAAATTTCTTGTTTAACTTGTTCGATATTTGCATTATTTTTTAGTTTTATAGCAACTAATGAGTATGCTTGAGAACTCATTACAGGTTCAGACACTACTAATTCTTCAACATTATCATTATTTGATAAAAATGTATATGAAGAAACAACATTATTATCAGACAAACCAATTTTTTGAGTTTCTAATGATGGCAATTCAACATTTGAGTTTTTATAAATTGTATCAATCATAGTCTTCAAATTAATAGAAGAATTATTAGTAGAATTTTGGTTAGTTATCATATAAATTGCAACACCAGCTATAATAACTAAAATGGCAATAATTAAAATAATAATTGAACCCTTTTTCAAAAAAATCCCTCCTTCTGAATACATTTTACCCAAGAAGGAGGTTTTAGTCAACAATATTTTGTTAATTTAAAAAATCCTCCAAAATGGAGGATTTTTATTCTAGTCTATAATCTCTTCGAAACGATATTTCTGAGTTACATCAGGATATTTCTCATGATCAACCTCAGATAAAAACATTTCTAAAGGTCTAGCATAAATGCCATCCTTATGGTTGGTTTGGCCATTGTTGTAGATATTTTTTCTTGTAACGAAAAAATAAAAAAGGGGTATAACTTCTCACAAACCTTGATAGAGTAGGTGTAGAGAATGAAGAAAGTAGTGATAAAAGATAAAGAAATCATTAAAAAGATATTACAAAACAAAGCAAATTGTAATGAAATGACTATATACATAATGGGTGAAAATGAAAAATTAGCAATTATTGATACTGATACATTAAAAAGGAGAGTATTTATACCAATAGAAAAAATAAAGAATGTTATAAAAAATATATAATGCCAACTAGGAGAATTAAATTTAAAAATTTAGTTCTCTTTTTTCGTGGAGGTGAATTAAGATGTTACAATTTATTTTAGGTGGTGTTAGAATAGATATATGGACACATTTAATGAGAGAGTGTATAATAAATTATGTACACCAATCTGAAAGGAGTGTGTCAGAGATGGCAAAGAAAAAAGTATATGAAGAAGATTTCAAAAAAATGATTGTAGAATTGTATGAAAACAAAAAGCCAATATGTGAAATAAAGCGTGAATATGGCTTATGTGAAGCAACATTGTATCGTTGGATAAAAGAATATGGAAAAATAAAAACGGAAACAGGAGAAGTAACAAATAACCACGAAATGAAGAAATTAAAGAAAGAAATTTTGAGGCTAAAAGAAGAAAATGAAATATTAAAAAAAGCAATTGCCATATTCACGCCAAAATAGAAGATAAAGTAAAATTTATCAAAAATAATAAAAAAGTACATAATGTAATAAAAATGTGTAAAGTATTGGGAATACCACGTTCGGAGTATTACTACCAAATAAACAAAAAGAAAAATAGCTATGAAGAAGCAAACGAAAAATTAGATAAAGAAATAAAAGAAGAATATGAAAAATCAAAAGGAAGATATGGTTCACCAAAAATCTAGAAGATATTAGAAAAAAGGGGAATCAAGGCAAGTCAAAAAAGAGTAGCAAGAAGAATGAAAAAGATGGGTTTAAAGTCAATAACAGTAAAAAAATTTAAACCAAGTGGAAGTAAAGGAAAAGTAGATGATACAAATAAACCAAATCTATTAGCTCAAAACTTTAAGGCAGAAGGATTACGAGAAAAAATGGTATCAGATATTACATATATTTACACAAAAGAAAAAGGATGGACGTATTTAGCAATAGTGATGGACTTGTATAGCTTAAGTGTCATAGGATACAGCATGAACTAGAAAATCAAAAGGCATGTTAGGATAATGAGAGTCTAACAAAAAAGTAAAAAAATTCTCAAAAAAAGTGTCCAAAAACTTGACATAGATCCAAGTACACCAAGAAAAGATTTAGACAAAGTTTGTGAAAAAAATAATGTTACATTAAATCCTTTTATGACGATAGAAACAACGGAGATGCTTATTAATGCTGTAAAAAACGAAATGGGTATTGGATATGTCTTAAAACAGGCTGTAAGGAAAGAATTAAAAGAGAATAATTTGTATGAACTAAAAGTAGTAGAAGAACTACCAACATTAACATTAAATTTGGTATATATAAGTGAATATTTGACACATATTCCAAGAACATTTATGGAGAATATAAAAAATAGATATAAAGAGTATATGGATTAATTCTATATACTCTTTTTTGGGTATAAATTTAATCTATACCACGTATAGGAAATAAATATTTGATTTATTCGGAAATTTAAGGTAATATAATATAAAAATATATATTGATTGGTGATAATATGATAATTATTGAAGGAATTGATGGAACAGGGAAAACAACATTAGCAAAAGAATTACAAAAGGGTGGACTAGAAACACACCATTTAGCATATGAATAAAAATCCGAGGAGGGCTATTTGAGTATGTTAAAAAAGAACCATAAAAATTTAATTTTAGATAGAAGTTTTATAAGTGAACTGGTATTTGGACCTGTATTGAGAAATAGTTGTAAAATAAATGAAAATGAAACAAAAAATATAATTGCCAAATATGCAGAAGTTTGAACCAAAATAATATATTTAAAGGCAGATAAATTGACATTATTGCAGAGAAGGAGGGATGATGAAGAAGATACACAAATGTTAAAAACGTATTATGAAGAACTAAATTCAAGATACGAAAAAGTTATAAGGATATTGGCTAGATATATGCCAATATTAACACTTGATACATCAAAATTAAGTCAAAATGATATTGCTAAATCAGCAACAAAATTTGTTTTTGATGAATTAGAAAGATAGAAAGGATGAATTTTATATGAAAGAGAGATATAAAAATGTACTCGTTGTAGACTTAATGTTAACGAGAATGAATGAAAAAACAGGCAAAGAAGAGTTTTTATTGTCATTAAGAAAGAATACAGGTTCAAATGACGGTGAGTATGAATTACCAGGAGGTCATGTGGAGCCAAATGAGGACTTAATTGAGGCTATGATAAGAGAAACGAAGGAAGAATTGGATATTGATTTAAAAGAAGAAGATTTAAAAATAATACATATATTGCACCATTATACAGAAGGAAGATTGAACTTTATCCTAAAATCAAATAAATATAGTGGAAATATAAAAATAAACGAACCTGAAAAATGTGAAAGATTGGAATGGTTTAGTTATGAAAATATTCCCGATAATGTAACAAGTAAAGTAAAAAATACATTAAAAGAAATAAAATCTGGCATTTTTTACGATAATATAAACTTTAAGAAAATTAAATAAATTTTATGGATTTACTAAAGAAAAGATATGGAATGTGTACTAAACAAAAATTTTTGTTTACTTAAGAGACCATATGGATCGGTTATAATAAAATGTTGTACATACCATTGATGTACAACTCTATCCATATATTCAGATGACATGATAATTCTTTCTTTATTTTGATGTATTTTAAATTTTATATATCCAGAATGCTTATAAGTACAATTTTCTAATTCTTTCTCAAGTCGTAATAATTCTTGTTCTAAGAGTAATTCAAATAAGATAACTTTTTTCTTTGTCCTTTTTCCGCACCTTGCTTTTTTATGTGCTTTTAATAAATTCTCGAATGATAATTCTTTATTATATATATTTCTAAGTGTTTTTGGCATATTTGTTTGCTCCCAAAGATTTTATTAATCCTCCTAAAATTCTTCCTATTTCACTTAATAATTCGTTACTATGCTTATATTTTTTCTCATCTATCCATTTTTGATTATACATTATTCTTATACAAATTCTTTGATAATATATTTCTGCATCTACTATATTATAAATTTCCAATCTTTTAGTTTTATCCATCTTGCTTACTAATAATATATTTCTAAGCATATTATATACACTTGTTTTTATCTCTGTACCTATACTAAACTTTTCTGTTCTTGGTAATTTTATCACTATTGTCAATATATATTCTATATATTTTTCTACTTTTGGTATAATAATTAGTTCGTTATTTGACATTTAATTCTCATATATTTTAATAAGATATAGGGGAATCTACTTATTAAAGTTTCATCCCCTATCTTTGCTGTTATCCAACCATAAGATTGAATAACAGTGAACAGTGACTGACTTATTCGTCGTACAACACAACCAAAGGCACTGTGTTGTATGGATGATCGTAATCATCGAGATTATTGTCGTGGACGCACGACGCAGTATAGAATATGTACTTGTCGCAGTCCACCGAGGAGCCACCAACGCGACGAGTATATCCGTACTTCCATACAACTAATCTGTACCAATTAGCTGTATCCACGTCATCGCAAATGGCTTCCCACGATTCGCCGTTTGCGATTCGCTGGGCCCATTCAAGGGCCTGTTCGACCCAATTGGCATTGTGGTCACCCAACTGGCACGCCATTTTTTTGAGTTCAAAAACAGTTTTGGAATCCCATGTCTTCTCTGGCATCATGGTCTTGAAGCTTCTGCCATATTCTTCCGGATTTTCCTTCATTTCTACGAACGCTTCAATAATAATCTTCCTGACTCTTTCTTGCTCTTCATCTTTTCTCTTCCTTCTAAAGAGTTTCTGGTTGATATCCTGAGGTTTTACCTCAAACCATTCACCTTCAGTTGGCTTTGTCACATTTCTCATAATCTGTTCCCCCTTCATAGTTCGGGGGCTCCTTTCATATATTACACCTTGTTGGTGTTATGTATTATTATACCATGTTTTACATAAAATGTCAACTTTACTGCATTTTGCTATATGAATAACTTATGATAAGATCACCCTGTAAAATTATTTTATGAAAAGTTCACCCATGATATAATGGAGGTATGAGAACTGTTATGAATGATAAAGAAGAATTTAAAAAAGCAGTAATAGAAAGTTGTATTAATGGAACTATTACAGTTAAAGTTGCAGCAGATAGGTTGGATTTTTCAGAGCGCTATGTAAAAAAATTGAAAGCGAGGTATAAAAAAATTGGTGCTTCATCCATGATACATGGAAATTGTGGAAAACAACCTAAACATACTATTAATGCTAATATTAAAAGTAAAATATGGGAAATATGGAGTACTCCAGAACTTGAAGAATGTAATTTTACGCACTTTCAAGAAATTTTAGAAGAAGATTTCTACGGTGATACTAAGGAATATTGTTTGCATGGTTTTATTGATGATGCTACTCATCAAGTAACTGGTTTATATATGTGTGAAAACGAATGCATGCACGGTTATTTAGAAGTTACAAGGCAAAATTTTAAAAATTTTGGTGTTCCTCTAGCTCTTTATGCAGATGGTTCAAGTATTTTCTTTCCTAAAGATAAAAAATTAACTATTGAAGAACAATTAGCTGGTATTACAGAACCAACAACTCAATATGGTAGAATGATGAAATACTTAGGAGTAGATTTAATTCATGCTGGTTCTTCTCAAGCCAAAGGACGTGTTGAAAGATTATGGAACACACTACATGATAGGCTTAGGACAGAATTTAGAAGGCACAATATTACAACCATTGAAGAAGCAAATGAATTTCTTAAAACATATATTCCAAAATTTAATAAAAGGTTTTCTATTGAACCTAAAAGTCAAAAATCTTCATTTATGAGATTAACAAAATATGTTAATTTAGATTATTTACTATCTGTTAAATATACTAGAACTGTCGATGTTAGTAATTGCATTAGTATTAGTGGAACAACATTTGTTATAGATACAAAAGAAATTTTACACAAATAATAAAAGCCTCAAATCTAACGATTCAGTAGAAGCAATTATACAACAATTTATTTATTATAATTGTCTAAAAAATGAAAGATTATCGGCTTAAGAACTGTTATGTTTATATTATATAATAAAACTTGTGACTATTCAAGGGTGAACAAGTCACAAGTTAAAATTATAATTTTTAGAGTGTCCTAATCAAAAGTTATTGACAGTATTTTATTTTTCTATCTCTAATTTCTTGGCATCATCAATTTGTTTTAAGCCTAAGTTTATAAAATAAATTATTACAAGCCAAGCTAAAACAGTCATTGCAATTTGAATTAGGTAATAAGGAGCTTGAATAGGCATATCCCATATACCATGTAATACAATAGGAATTAAACAAATCAATAAAAATCTTTTATCATTTAAGTGTTTTTTATCTAATTTATCAAATCCTTTGACATACATCAATGCTGCACCTTCTATAGCTGCCCAAGCGACATGGCCACCAGGAGCTAAGAAACCACGTAATTTTATAATTTCTAACATTGTTTGTAAACCGCTGTTAAGACCAAATTTTAAGATATATCCAGCTGTTTCAAATGCAGCAAAACCTGCACCAACAGCAGCACCAACTAATAATCCGTTTAATATATAATTACTCTTTTTGCTTTTAAATAAGAAAATAGCAACTATAACAGCTTTTGCAACTTCTTCAACCAGGCCAATCAATAAAGCACCCTCATAAGTTTGAACAGTAGCATTTGTTTCGAAATATGGTAATGAAAAATATAGTATAGCTAAGATTAGTGATAATGCTCCACCAAGTACAAAGTATTTTATTACCTTATAAAAAGGTATATTTCTAAATAAATTAATTTCAAAGAAAAACATAAGTACAGTTACTGGAACAGCAAAAGCTGCTAACATTATCATAAGTGGTAGGAAGTTAGCATTTCCATATTCTATAAATCCTATACGAGTAGGGATATATGCAATTATGAAAAATACAAATATTTTAAAATATACCCATGCACCTGCATTCTTTGGGTTAATATCTTTAACATCTGGAGTAGTTTTATCTGAACCACAAACAAAAACTTCATCCAAATCTTCTTCAGTATGCTTTTTGAAAGTATTTTTAAATAAATCTTTAAATTTTACATAGTTTTTAGATTGAGCACCTGTTATCTTATCTAGGTTTTCAGTTATTATATTTGAAGCACTTTTTTTGCCGACAGGGTAGCCACATTCAGGACAATTAATTTCATCTCCATTTAATTTAGCACCACATTCAGGACAAGTTTGCAAATTTATTTTTATACCACAGTGTGGACAAACCTTAGCACTAGAAGATATACTTTCTCCACATTCTTCACATTTTATTAAAGCCATATTTTATGCCCCCCTTTCTGTCAAAGTTGATAAAATATGAGTTACTACATTATTGATTTCAGTTGAATTTGTATTTTCTTCTTTAGAAGCTACCATATATACTTTGCCGTTAACTAAAATAGCATATCTATTATCAACTACTAAGTGACCACTTGAAGTATAATTATATGCTAATCCATAAACTGTTTTATTTCCAATAGTGCCAGAAAGTAAATCAATAGTAACTTTCAAATCACTATATTGTTTTTTCATGTAAGTTGTAAAATCATTTAAAAATTGTACTTCACTAGTATATTTGTCATATCTGCCAATAATTATATATGGAATTAAAGCACCTTGACTATCTATATTTCTACCTACATAAATATATCCTTCTTTATCTGTAGTTACTTTATAAGTACCAGGCATTTCAAAAGATATTCCAAGATATGGATCATTGTACACCGTATAACCATAATCAGTTGATGGAGTGGTAGGCTGCCCAGTACCAGTACCACCAGTTCCAGTTCCTCCTGTACCAGTGCCAGCTGTACCTGTTCCAGTATTGTTATTATTTTGATTAAAAAACAAGAAACCAGCTACAATTATAGCTAATATTATTAGTATATATTTAATATTACCTTTATTCATAAAGGAACTGGCCACCTTATTATCAGAGGTGGTAGGAGTCTCCTTTTTATTTAACTCATAACCACATTTTGGGCAACTCTCAGCTTTATCACTTATTTGGTTGCCACATTCGGGACATTTTATTAATGCCATAACATCACCTTTTCTTTTCATATTATGATAATTCTGTGAAAACTATATACAATTACCACTAAATTAAGTATAATATAATCATTACACAACTTGAAACAAAATTACCAAACAGTCAATGACAAATTGGTAAAGAAAAAATATTGTTATTTTCATTTGATTGTCACACAGAATTAACTTACAAGATGTTTAATAATAACAAATTTATTAAAACCTATGTCACAAGCTTAGAAAATGCTGATACAACTAATAGCAATATAGGCTTTAATGGATACAAACCATATGTAAATGGAACAGCTATAAATAAAAAAATGCACTGCGTAGAAATTCTTGTAATCCGTTTTTTACTCTTTTAATTTACAAACATCAACCCATTTAACATATTCAGTAATATGTTCTAGTTCCGAAATTGTAAGTTCAATAGCATTGTTAGGTTCACCACATGCAAGAAAATAAGATTATATCATAAAAATAAAACTATTGCTATTTTTTATAAAATAAAATATAATCTATAAAGAATGAAATAAGAAAGAAGAATTTGATATGCCAAGTATTCATATACATTTAGCCATAGCAGAAAGATATGTAGAAAAACATAAAATTAACGATAAAAATGAATTTATAGATGGCTCTATAGCTCCTGATTTTATAAAACCAAAAAGTCTGAGTCATTATGCAACCATAAGAAAAGAAAAGGTAAGTATAATGCAAGAACTAAATGATAGAGCGAGTTTAAAAAATTATTTAAAAGAAAATAATATTAAAAGTGATTTTGATAGAGGGTATGCGTTACATTTATTAGCGGATGAATTTTTTTTCAAGGAGTTTTTTGATGAAGAATATTTTAAAAAACATACCAAAGAAGAATTTTCGCCAAATTTGTATAAAAGTTATGATATTTTAAACTTATATTTGATTGAAAAATACAATATTGAAATAAGCAAGGATATGGAACAAAGAATAGATAATAACATTAAAGAGGTTATGAGTAAAAATGAAGTTAATCAAAATTTAAAATTTGAAAATATTTTGCCATTAAATAAAGTAGAAATGTTTATTGAAAAAATGTCTGATATAGATATAGATTTATATTCAAAGAATGAATTAAATAAAAACTAGATGGTAAAGGAGAATAAATAATGGACAAGCAGTGGTTTAATAAAAGTATTGAAGAAGTTAAAGAACAGTTAAAAGTGGGTAATCAAGGATTATCTGATGAACAAGTAAAAGAAAAACGAGAAATCTATGGACTAAATGAATTACAGGCCCAAAAGAAAAAGAGCTTAATTGTTAAATTCTTAGAACAATTTAAAGATTTTATGATTATTATTTTAATAATTGCGGCTGTGATTTCTGGAGCAGTGGGCTATTATCAAGGAGAAGGTATAACTGATTCAATTATTATTTTAATAGTTGTAATTGTAAATGCAATTATTGGTGTGGCACAGGAAAGTAAAGCAGAAAAATCACTAGAAGCTTTACAAAAATTAAGTTCTCATGTTACTAAAGTAATTCGTAATGGAAAGGTAGATGTGATACCATCAAAAGAATTAGTACCAGGAGATATTGTAATATTAGATACAGGAGATTATGTACCAGCAGATTTAAGAATTATAGAAGCTGCTAATTTAAAAGCACAAGAAGCATCTTTAACAGGTGAATCAGTTCCGGTTGATAAAAATACAGATGTAATAAATGATGAAAAAATAGGCTTAGGTGATAGAACTAATATGCTATTTTCTTCAAGCCTAATTACTTATGGTAGAGGCAGAGGTATTGTTGTTGAAACAGGTATGAATACTGAAGTTGGTAAAATAGCTGGAATGATAAATGAAGTTGAAGAAACAGAAACTCCATTACAACAAAAATTAAATAAACTAGGTAAAACACTTGGAATTGTAGCAATAGTAATTTGTGTAATAATTTTTATAATAGGTTTATTATATGGTAAAGAACCAATAGAAATGTTTATGACTGCAGTAAGTTTAGCAGTTGCAGCTATACCAGAGGGACTAGCTGCTGTATCTACAATTGTATTAGCAATTGGTGTACAAAGGATGGTAAAAAAACATGCAATTGTTAAAAAGCTTCCAGCAGTAGAAACATTAGGAAGTACAACAGTTATATGTTCAGATAAAACAGGAACATTAACACAAAATAAAATGACAGTTAAAAAAGTATTTTATAACAATAAATTAGTAGACTTAGAAGATATAGATACAAACAATTTGGGCGATGAACTAGAAAAATTAACATATATAAGTATGTTTTGTAATGATACAAAAGTATCGGATGGAAAACTTACAGGAGATCCAACAGAAACAGCATTGATTGATATGGGCTTTAAACTAGACTTTCAACCACCAATTCTAGAGAAGTATGAAAGAGTAAAAGAACTACCATTTGATTCAGACAGAAAGCTTATGACAACAGTACATCTATTTCCTAATAAATATATGGTATATACAAAAGGTGGAGTAGATGAGTTATTAAACAGATGTAATAGCTATGTTATAAATGGAAATGTAAATACTGACATTGATGAATACAAAAAAGAAATCGCTAAACAAAATGAAGAAATGGCTAAAAATGCACTTAGAGTATTAGCAATGGCATATAAAGAATTAGACCATGAACCAACAGATGAAGAAATGAAAACAATTGAAAGCGAGTTAACTTATGTTGGAATGGTTGGAATGATAGACCCACCAAGAGAAGAAGTAAAAGATGCGGTAGAAAAATGTAAAACAGCAGGCATTAAAACAGTAATGATTACAGGTGACCACAAAATTACAGCAATTGCAATTGCTAAAGCTTTAGGAATTTTAGAAAATGAAGATGAAGCAATTACAGGTAGTGAACTTGAAGAAATGTCAGATGAAGATTTGATAAAAAATGTTAGAAAATATAGTGTATACGCAAGAGTTTCGCCTGAACACAAAGTAAGAATAGTAAAAGCTTGGCAAGCAAATGGAGAAATTGTTGCTATGACGGGTGACGGAGTAAATGATGCTCCGGCATTAAAAACAGCAGATATAGGCTGTGCAATGGGAATAGTTGGTACTGATGTATCAAAAGAAGCAGCAGATGTTATATTAACAGATGATAACTTTGCTACAATAGTATCTTCAGTAGAAGAAGGAAGACGTATATATGACAACATATTAAAAGCAATTCAATTTTTACTATCAAGCAATGTTGGAGAAATAATCATATTATTTGTAGCAATTTTAATGACTCCACTCTTAAGCAAATGGTTTAACATAGATGTAAATTTAATTACACCATTATTACCAATTCATATATTATGGATAAACTTGGTAACAGACTCATTACCAGCATTAGCACTAGCAGTTGACCCAGCAGAAAAAGACATTATGAATAGAAAGCCATTAAAACCAAAACAAGGTGTATTTACAAAAGGAATGACTTTTAGAGTAATATACCAAGGAATTATGATTGGTGTACTTACACTTGTTGCATTTATAATTGGCTTAGCAACACCAGAAAATGAGTTACCAGTTGTACAAGTAACAGAAGCAAATGGAATTGTAAGAACATTATCTGCAGAAGAAGTTAAAGTAGAAATAGGACAAGCAATGGCATTTACAGTTTTAGCACTTTCAGAATTAGTACATGTATTTAATATTAGAAACAATAAAAAATCTATATTCAAAACAGGAATATTTAATAATAGCAAATTAATACTTGCGACAGTTGTGTCTGCAGGATTAATGCTTGTAGTATTATTTATACCAGCATTAAGAAATATATTTAGCATACCAGTATTACCAGCAATGAATATTTTAGAAACGGTTATATTAGTATTTATGCCAATCGTTGTTATAGAAATATTCAAATTATTTAAAATAAACACTACAAAGGAGGAATAAGTGATGAAAAAAAGAACATCAATTATTGTTGGAATAGTTGCTTTAATATTAGACCAACTGACAAAGATGTTATTTATAAATAAGAATATGGAACTTATTCCAAATGTTTTGAAAATATATTATTGGCAAAATGAAGGAACAATATTTGAAATTGCAAAGGGAATAAAATTATCATTAATTGCTATGGAAAGTATAATAATTATAATTCCTATTTTCATATACTTAATAAAGAAAAATAAAAATATTAAGGATAATATGTTATTGTCCTTAATGCTAATATTAGCTGGCGCAGTAGGAAATTTGATTGATATTTTATTTAGAGGTTATGTAATAGATTTTATTAATATTGCTAACTCAATAAATTGTAATTTGTCAGATGTATTTTTAATTGGTGGAATCATTTTATTGCTTATATTAGCTATAAAACAAGCTATAAACAAAAAGTTTGTTAAAAATTAACAAATAAAATTGCAAAGCAGTTGACAAATGTAAAAAAAATTAGTATAATTTTATAGTATCAATTTTTAGGTAATAAATTAAAATATAGATTACAGAGAAAAAGCAATCAAGGGAGGGAATTAGAATGGCACAACCAAAAAGAAGATGGTCAAAAGCAAGAACACATTTAAAAAGATCTACATGGAAATTAGAAAATCAAAATTTAGTTGATTGTCCACATTGCCATGAAAAAGTATTACAACATAGAGTATGTCCAAACTGCGGATACTATGATGGAAAAGAAGTAGTTACAAAAACTGAAGAATAAAAAAGATTATAGCATAGCTTATTGGCTATGCTATTTTTGTGTAAATTGAAAAATATAATAGCATTATTTGACATTGTATGATAAAATATAAATGCAGAAAATTTAAAATAAGGAATAGGAAAAATGGGGAGTAATAGAATTGATAAAATAAATTATTATTTAGATATAGCAAAATCTGTTGCAGAGAGAAGTACTTGTTTAAGAAAAAAAGTAGGATGTGTTATAGTAAATAATGATGAAATTATAGCTACAGGTTATAATGGAGCACCAAGAGGAAGAAAAAACTGTATTGACATAGGTTTTTGTACCAAAAAGAAACAATTTCCTGATATAAGACATGGCGGATATGATGCTTGCAGGAGTGTGCATGCAGAACAAAATGCAATAATTAGTGCAAGTAGAAAGGACATGATGGGAGGAACTTTATATTTGGTATTATATAAAGTTGAAAATGAAGAATATGATCCTGTCTCTAATTCGTGTCAAATGTGTAGAAAACTAATAATAAATAGTGGAATTAAAAAAGTAATAGTTAGAACTAGTGATTCTGAATACATAGAAGTTGATGTTGATGAATGGATTCAAAATGATGATTTATTAGAAGGCAAATATACATATTAAAGTTTAAAAATAATCAGCATCTTGCTTTGTCAAAGCACATTAAAAACGCAGTTACTACTGCATACTGATGCTGTAACAGGCAAAGCCTTAACAGCCTCAGCAACATACAGGAGTATGCGCCTTTGCCTTTTTAATGTACTTTTCCTCGCAATATACTAATTCTTTTTAAATTTAATAATAATAGCAAAATCAAGAAAGGAATGGAGAAATGAGTAAACCAATAGTTGCAATTATAGGAAAACCAAATGTAGGCAAATCTACATTTTTTAACTATGTTGTAGGAAAGAGAATATCAATAGTTGAAGATACACCTGGTGTTACAAGAGATAGAGTATATGCTGATGCAAATTGGAGAGGCAGAAATTTTACATTAGTAGATACAGGTGGTATAGAGCCAGAGTCTGATGACATTATTCTTTCACAAATGCGTAGACAGGCAGATATGGCAATTGAAATTGCAGATGTAATTTTATTTGTAACAGACATAAAGCAAGGAGTTACAGCAACAGACCAAGATATAGCATTAATGTTAAAAAAATCTAAGAAACCAATAATTTTAGTATGTAATAAATCTGATACATTTGGAAAAATCCCAGATGAATTATATGAATTTTATAATTTGGGAGTTGGAGAGCCTTTTGCAGTATCTTCAGTAAATGCAAAAGGAATAGGAGACGTATTAGATGCTATATATGATAACCTTCCACCTCAAACAGATGATGAGAATGATAGTGATGTTATTAAAGTAGCGATTATAGGAAAGCCAAATGTTGGTAAATCTTCATTAGTAAATAAAATACTTGGAGAAAAAAGAGTAATAGTAAGTGACATTGCAGGAACTACAAGAGATGCAATTGACTCTGAATTTCAAAATGAATTTGGCAAATATGTATTTATTGATACAGCTGGAATTCGTAGAAAAAGCAAGGTAAATGACAACATAGAAAAATATAGTGTTATGAGAAGTTTATTAGCTGTTGAAAGAGCAGATGTGTGTATTCTAATGTTAGATGCAAAAGAAGGAGTAACTGCTCAAGATGCAAAAATAGCTGGAGAAGCACATGAAGCTGGTAAAGGTGTAATAATTGTTGTTAACAAATGGGACGAAGTAGAAAAAGACAATCAAACAATGGAAAATTACAAAAAAGACGTATATAATAAATTATCTTATTTATCCTATGCACCTATCATGTTTATATCAGCTAAAACAGGTCAAAGAGTAAACAAACTATATGAAATGATAAATATGGTTGCAAGCCAAAATGCGTTGAGAGTATCAACTTCAGTTTTAAATGATGTATTAAGTGAAGCAGTAACAATTGTACAACCACCAACAGATAAAGGAAAGAGACTAAAGATTTTTTATATGACTCAAGCTACAACAAAACCACCAACATTTGTGGTATTTGTAAATGATAAAGAGCTATTTCATTTTTCTTATGAAAGATACCTTATGAATCAAATTAGAAAAGAGTTTGGACTAACAGGAACACCGATTAGAATGATTGTAAGAGAAAAAGGAAATAAAGAATAGTACAAAGGAGAGTGATTTTTATGGCAACATATATAATAGTTGCAGTAATTGCCTATTTAATAGGTAGTATTAATTTTTCAATAATTATTAGTAAAAAAATGGCAGGATTTGATATAAGAGAAAAAGGTAGTGGAAATGCCGGAACAACCAATATGTTAAGAGCAATTGGTAAAAAAGCGGCAGCTATAACTCTTATTTGTGACATATTAAAAGGGGTTGTATCAATTTTTATAGCCTTTTTAGCAGGAAAAATCATTAAAAATCTAGATAATGCTTTATTAGTACAAATTGCAGGAATATTTGTACTAATCGGACACACATTTCCAATCTTTTTTGGATTTAAAGGTGGAAAAGGTATAGCAACATCATTAGGGGTTCTATTAACTATAAATTGGCAAATTGGATTAATATGTTTAGTATTTGCATTAATCCTAATAGCACTAACTAAAATGGTTTCTGTTGGCTCTATATCTGCCGGTATTTTATTTCCAGTATTAGTTGCATTCATTAACCAAAACTATATTGTTCCCACGAGTAACAGTAATTGGAGTTATTTAATATTTAGTATTATTATAGCTTTACTAGTTATATTCAATCATAGAGCAAATGTACAAAGAATACTAAATGGAACAGAAAATAGAATAAGTTTTAAAAAGTAAAAAAATAAATTGAAAAAGGAGAGAATAATAATGAAGAATGTTTGTATAATTGGAAGTGGAAGTTGGGGATGTGCATTAGCCATTCATGCAGCTAAAATTGGTCATAATGTTAAAATATGGTCATTTGCTCAAAAAGAAGCAGATTTAATAAATAAAGAAAGAAAGTGCATATTTTTGCCAATGGCAACAATGCCTGAAAATATATATTGCACAACAGATATAAAAGAAGCAGTAGAAGGCTCTGATATTATATTACATGTAACACCATCAAAATTTTTCAGAGATACATTAAATAAATATAAAGAATATATAACAACTCAACCAGTAGTTATATGTTCAAAAGGCTTTGAACTTGCAACATTATCAACATTAAATGATGTTGCAGAGCAAGAAATACCAAATGTTAAAATAGGAGCATTTTCTGGACCTAGTCATGCTGAAGAAGTATCACTTGAAATACCAACTGCAATAGTTGCTGCATCAAAGGATTATGATGTACAATATTTAATTCAAGATACTTTCATGAACGAAAATATGAGAGTATATACTAGCAATGACATACAAGGTGTAGAGCTAGGAGGAGCATTAAAAAATATAATTGCATTTTGTGCAGGAATTATAACAGAATTAAAATTAGGAGATAATACCTTTGCAGCATTAATTTCTAGAGGTTTAACTGAACTTTCAAGATTAGGAGTTGCAATGGGAGGCGAACATAATACATTTTATGGCTTATCTGGATTAGGTGATTTAATAGTAACTTGTATGAGTGAACATAGCAGAAACAGAAAAGCAGGAAGATGTATAGGAAGAGGACTTACTTTAGAAGAAACTAAAAAAGAAGTAGGAATGACTATTGAAAGTGTTGACAACATTGAAGCAGCTTATAAATTGGCCCAAAAATATAATATAGAAATGCCAATTGTAAATGCTGTATACGATATTTTATATAATAATTTAGATCCAAGAAAAGCTGTAACAAAATTAATGACTCGAGAAAAGAAGGCTGAGTAATATTAGTTTAGAAACATATCTTAAAAAGGAAATACACAAATATGAGATTAGTAGTACAAAGAGTAAAAAACTCTAATGTAGTTGTAGAAGGACAAACAATTGGAGAAATAGGACAAGGATATATGGTGTTGATTGGTGTTGGACCAGAAGATACCAAAGAGATAGCAGATTTTTTAGTACAAAAATTAATTAATTTAAGAGTGTTTGAAGATGAAAATGAAAAGATGAATTTATCTATAAAAGACATAGATGGAGAGCTTTTATTGATATCTCAATTTACACTTTACGCAGATACAAGTCACGGAAATAGACCAAGTTTTATAAATGCGGCTAAACCAGACAAAGCAAATGAACTTTATGAATATTTTGTTGAACAATGTAAAAAGCAAAATATAAAAAAAGTTGCAACAGGTAAATTTGCAGCAGATATGCAAGTTACATTACAAAATGATGGACCAGTAACAATTATATTAGAAAAAGAATAAAATGGCATTATGTGCCATTTTTTTCTTTTTTACTATACTACTTAGCAAAATGACTTTCTTATTAATCCTTCTAAAATCTGAATTGCATTACTAGCAGCGCCTTTTCTTAAATTATCAGCTACTACCCAAAAATTAATTCCAGAAGGAACACTAAAGTCTCTACGAACTCTACCTATAAAAACATTATCATTATTATTACTATCTAGGGTGGTAGGATAATCATCATCTTTTAAAACAACTCCAGGAGATTTTTTTAGTATTTGTTTTAATTCTTCTAATTTAAACTCATTTTCTAATTCAACATTAATAGATTCACAGTGACTATTAAGAACTGGAACTCTGACTGTAGTTGCAGTTATTTTTAAATTAGGATTATTTAAAATTTTTCTTGTCTCATTTATCATTTTTTCTTCTTCTTTTGAGTAGCCATTATCTAATAGCATATCAATATGAGGAATGCAGTTATTAAAAATGGAAACATTGAACTTTTGTAACTCATAACTTGTTTTTTGATTTTCAAAAATTGATAATTCTTTATCAAAATTTTCTATTCCGTTTTTTAAATCATTTACTCCTTTATAACCAGCACCTGATACGGCTTGATATGTATTATAAACAATTCTTTTTATTTTATACTTATCATCTAAAGGTTTTAAAGCTACTACTGCCTGAATAGTAGAACAATTTGGGTTGGCAATAATTCCAGTATTTTTATTTGCATCACTAAAATTAACTTCTGGAACAACTAATGGAACATTTGGGTCCATTCTAAAGTAACTACTATTATCAATAACAGTACAACCTTTATAAACGGCAATAGGAGCAAATTCTTTAGAAACATTTCCACCTGCAGAAAAAATTGCAAAATTGAAGTTAGAGTCAAAAGAAGAGTATGTTAATTCTTTTACAATATAGGTATTACCTAATAGATTTAATTTTTTTCCTGCTGATTTACTAGAAGCAAAAAAAGCATATTCATTAATGGATAACTTTTTTTCTTCTAAAACTTTAATAATTGTTTGCCCAACTAGTCCTGTTGCACCTACAATTGCTAGTTTAATATTATTCATAAAATCAATCCTTCCTAATTAATTTTATGAATAAATAACAGAAAAATGATTAATTTAATAAGGATATCTTTCAAACATGTATCTTATGATATCATCTAAATTACTTTGAGTTATATTTATAAAAATATCAGGATCCAAACTAATCCAAATATTTATAGTATATGTGTCATTATTATCTATTAAAGCTCCGATAATATCACAAATTTCGATAGGATTTTGATATTCTTTTTGCCAAAACAAATCTGTACCAATTTCTGAATCTTTTTCAGAAAACTTTTTCAAAAAACTTAAAATTTCACCTGATTTACTGCTATATAACTTAACAATTGCATTCATAAATTAATCTCCCTTTATTTTATTATCTTTATAAAAAAAATAATTATACTTAAGAATAAAAGGCAATTTTTTGTAAATAATAAATAGAAAATAAAAAAGGTGAAGAAACATGAAAAAAACAACAATTATAATAATTTCAATTTTAGTCATTATTATTATCTTATCTTCAATTATTGTATATTCTAAAAGTCAAGTTGATTCCAATCAATTAGAAGATAAAATATCTCAAGAATTAATATATTTAGATCAATATTTTGTAACAATGTTAGGAGAATTTAATGGACTGAGTATTGGGGATAATAGACTTCAAGAAACAGAACCAAAAATTCAGACAAATATAAATACAAATTTGAGTGATCAGGGAGATAGTAAGACAAATAAATCAAATGATAATCTGCAACAGAATGGCAAAGTAGAAGAAAAAACAGATACAGTTCAAAATGGTATTTTAAAAAATAATGGAAAATATGATACTAAATGGGAAAAAATACAGACAGAAATAGAACAAACATATCAGGTATGGAATACGGTTAGCATAGACTTATATACATTAAATATTGATAATTCTATAATATTAGCATTTAATGATAATTTGAATAGAGCCACACAAGCAATAAAAAATAAGAATAAAGCAAGTGCCATGGATGAAGTAACAGAAATGCATGCCAAAATATTAGAATACAGAAAAGCCTATAATATAGATGAAAGACAAAAAGAAATTCTATCAATTCAACATAATGCTGTAAGTGCATATACAAATGTTACAAATGATAGATGGGATGAGGCATATACAAAATTATCAGATGCAGAAAAAAGGTTTTCTAACTTATTAAATACAGTAACAAGTGACTATACAAATCAAGCTACAATGAGCCAATGCTATGTATTAATAAATGAATTAAAAAAAGCAGTTAATCTAAAAGATAAAGAAATATTTTTTATAGAGTATAGAAATTTAATGAGTAAAATGGAAATTATAATATCATGAAAATTGGAAAAAGATGAGTGATTTTCATTGAAGTTTAAACCAAAATGTAGTATAATAAAGAAGTAGTAAGTTGGATAGTCGCGTATAGCAAGGCTGAAAAGCAGCGTACGAGGAAAGTCTGGGCTCCATAGAGTAATGATGCTGGATAACGTCCAGTGAGGGCAACCTTAAGGAAAGTGCAACAGAAAATAACCGCTATGATAAAATTTATAGTAAGGGTGAAAAGGCAGGGTAAGAGCCTACCACTAATATGGTGACATATTAGGCAGTGTAAACCCCATCTGGAGCAACACCGAGCAGGAAGGATAAGACTACTCGTCGTCTTCCAATTTGGTGGCATGAGACTTATAGCAATATAAGTAGTAGATAAATGACTATCTTAAATGACAGAACCCGGCTTATAGATTTACTATTTAAAGATGAAAAAACGTAGGTAAGAGCCTACGTTTTTTTAAATATATTTTTAAAATCATCTGGAATATCAGCTATATATTTTACTTTTTGTTTTGTAATTGGATGAATAAATTCAACTTCATAAGCATGTAAAGCTTGTCTATTTATTAAAGTTGAAGATACACCATATAGAGTATCACTTAATAGACTGTGACCTAAATATGCAAAATGTACTCGAATTTGATGAGTTCTACCAGTTTCTAAAATACATTCTATAACATCAAAATTATCATTTCTTTTTAAAACTTTATAATGTGTAATGGCAGTATCACCAGTTTCACTTACACATCTTTCAATAATACTATTTTCTTTTCTGGCTATAGGAGCATTTATAATTCCTTCGAGATTATCTAAATTACCATTAACAATAGCAATATACTTTTTTATAAATTGCTTATTTTTCATTTGTTTAATCAAACATTCTTGAATATATTCATTTTTTGCAAAAATAACAATACCAGAAGTATCTTTATCTAATCTGTTAACAGGTCTTATTTTCTTTTTTAAACCAATCTGATTAAAATAAAAAATAACACCATTAGCGAGACTGTCTGTATAATGATCCATGGAAGGGTGTACAGGAATTCCTGCAGGTTTATTTACAACTAAATAAGCTTCGTCTTCGTATATGATATTGATTGGTATTTTTGTAGGCACAATATTTGAATTATCTTCGTCATAATCTAGGTGACATTCAATTAAATCGTTTTCAACAATAGAATGATTTACAGATGTAACCTTACCATTCAAATAAATTTTATCTAGTTTTTTCAATTTTAATAGTAGTCTATCAGACATTGAAAACTCAGCCTTTAAAACTTCTTTTACATTGAAATATTTATTTAAATTTATATATGATAACTTCATAATTATTTTTTTCTACTTTCAAGGATGTAACTTGCCTCTAAATCAGCTTCATGTAATGCTAAAGCAAGAGGATATCTTTCATAAACAGTACTAATAGTATTATATAATTCTTTTGGTTCTGTAAATCCCATGTGCCAACGAATACAATACATTTCTTCTAAAGTCAAGTCAATAAATTTAGTAATCATCATTACAGATTTTTCGCCATGACCATAAGGAATAGTATCATTAACTGTATAATATGGTTCTTTAACCCAAATACCATCTTCATTTTTCTTATTTCTATAATCAACAGTATAGTAATTTGCTTTACAAAAGTCATGTAGTAAAGTTATTAATATAATTGTTTCATCAGAAGCTTTAACAATATCGCTATATGGTTTATGTAGTAATTTTTCTTTTAATAAATGGTAAACATTTAAACTATGTTCTAATAACCCACCTTCATGATTACCATGAAATCTTGTACTAGCAGGTGCTTTAAAAAAGTCTGTTTTTTCAATGTATGCAAGTAATTTATCAATACCTTCTCTTTGAACTGACTGTAATAATAATAAAAATTCTTCTTTCATAATATTCCTCCTAAATAAAATTGGTGCGAATAATGGGACTTGAACCCATACGCAATATTGCACACGCCCCTCAAACGTGCCTGTCTGCCAATTCCAGCATATTCGCATAAACAACAATAATTATATAATAAATTTTTATATAATACTAGTCTGTTTTTAAAACTATTGACGAAACTGGAAACTAAAGTTTATAATATATCATATAAAATTTGTCCTAGAAAGGAAGAATGATTCGAATGAAAATATTTGCAGTTGGAGATATTGTCGGAGAAAATGGATTAGATAAATTAAAACAAGTATTACCAAAATTAAAAGAAGAAGCAAAAATAGATTTTATAGTAGTAAATGCAGAAAATGTTGCAGGAGGAATGGGAATTACTTTTGAAAATTGGAATGAACTATTGAAATTACCAATAGACGCGTTTACAATGGGAAACCATACATGGGCTAAAAAAGATATTTTTCAATTTATAAATCACCCAAAATTAATTAGACCAGCAAACTATTCTAAAGGAATACCAGGAAAAGGATATGGTATATATAAATGCAAAGAGAAGAATATTGCAGTTATAAATTTAATTGGAAGAACAGACATGAATGTACTATCAGAAAATCCTTTTACAGTGGCAGAAAACTTAGTTGAAAAATTATCAAACGAAGCTGAAATAATAATAGTTGATTTTCATGCTGAAGCAACTGCTGAAAAAATCGCTATGAGACATTTTCTAGATGGAAAAATCAATGTACTATTTGGAACACACACACATGTTCAAACAGCTGACGAACAAATAACAGAAAAAGGAACGGCATATATAACAGACTTAGGAATGACAGGTCCAATAAATTCAGTTATTGGTATGGGAGTAGAAGAATCAGTAAAGAGATTTGTGACATCACTACCAGAAAGATATAAATTAGCAGATGGAAATTGTATGCTTAATGGATGTATATTTGAAATAAATGACGAAAATTGTAAAACAGAGAAAATAGAGAGAATAATTGTAAAATAAATGACAAAAAATGTAAAAAAATAAAACACGAAACTTCCACTTTTTTCCAAAAAATACTAGACAATTTTTTGAAAGTGTAATATAAATATAAATGTTCACGGAACAAAAAATAAAAAAATTAGGAGGCAAAAATGGAAGTTTTAAAAATCTCATCAAAATCAAATCCAAACTCAGTTGCAGGAGCAATAGCAGGTTTGGTAAAGGAATCAAACAAAGCAGAAATGCAAGCAATTGGAGCAGGAGCATTAAATCAAGCAGTTAAAGCTGTTGCAATAGCAAGAGGATTTGTAGCACCAGCAGGAGTGGATTTGGTATGTATACCAGCATTTGCAGAGGTAGAGGTTGAAGGGGAAGACAGAACAGGTATTAAATTAATTGTTGAATCAAGAAAGTAAAATAACTGTAAAATAGTTTATATAGGGGCACAAAAATATATTAATTATATTTTTGTGCTTTTTGTTTTAAATTCTTGAAAAAGCCTAAAATATATTATACAATGAGAAAGCAAAAGGAGAGTGGATAATGAAGTTAAAGCCGTTTAAAATTATAATTATTATATTTATATTATTAGTAATTGCTGGAGCTGTATATCTACTAACAAGAAAAGAAAATAACAGTAATAATGAAGAAAGTAAAGAAATATCATATAAAACGATTGATATGGTTACAAATATAAGAATGGGAATTTCTAACTTTGATAGTATTCATCCATATCAAACCAATAATCAAGAGGTAATTTATATTGATCAACTTATATTTGAACCATTGCTTAGTATATCAGAAGATTACAGAATATCAATGTGTTTGGCTGAGGAGTGGTCAAGAGTAAATGAAAAAACTTATATAGTTAAACTTAAAGAAAATGTAAAATGGCATGATGATAATAACTTTACATCAGAAGATGTAAAGTTCTCAATAGATAGATTGCAAAATCAAACAGAATCAATTTTTTATCAAAATGTAAAAAATATAAAAAACGTGGAAGTAATTGACAAATATACAATTAGAATTGAATTAAAAGAAGAAGAAGCTTTTTTTGAATATAATTTAATATTTCCAATAGTTTCATCTAAACAATATAAGAACAAAAGCTTTAATTATACATCAACACCAGTTGGAACAGGAAAATACAAAATTACTAAAACTGAAAATGATAAAATTGAACTTAGTAGAAATGATAATTGGAGAGATATAGATATTGAAAATTCAAACCTTAAAACAATATATATAAATATTTATGATAGTAGAGGAAAAGAATATAATTCATTTAAATTAGGAAGTATAGATTTCATTCATACAAGTAGTGAAGAATCGGAAGAATATATTGGAAGTTTAGGGTATAACAAAAAAACTTATGAAAATAGAGAATATGACTATTTGGCATTAAATTGTAAAAATACAATTTTACAATATCAAGAAATAAGACAAGCCATTAGTATGATAATAGATAAAGAAAAGATAGTAGCATCTGTATTAGAAAACAAAGCTACAATAGCTAATTATCCATTATTAAATAATTACTATTTAACAGTAGGACTTACAAAAGAAAATAAAACTAACAAAACTAAAGCCAAAGAAATATTAGAAAATTCTGGATGGAATTATGAATATGGAATATGGCAAAAAGAAATAGAAGGAATAACAAAAACAATAAATATTGATTTAGTAGTAAGTAAGGAAAATAAAAAGAGGATAAAAGTTGCAACAGAGTTAAAAGCAAAGTTAGAAGAATTTGGCATAAAAATTAATATAAAAGAAGTATCAAATCAACAATATAATAAATACTTAAAAAATAAAAATTATGAAATGATTTTAACAGGAATGTATATTCCGATTTCTCCAAATTTAGATTATATTATAGGAAAAAGTAATTTAGCAAACTATGAAAATGAGCAAGTTAACACAATTATGAATGAAATAAATACTATTACAGATGAAACAGTTCTTAAAGAAAAGTATGCCGAAATTTTTAAAATTTATGATAATGATGTACCATATATAGGATTATACTATAATCATGACACAATTGCATATTCTACAGACTTAATGGGTGACGTAAAGCCAAACTGTTACAGTATATTTTATAATTTTTCTAATTGGTACAGACAATAAGCAATAAAAAATATAAAAAATTGCTTGACAAATAAAAATAATAATATATAATAAACACAAACAAACGTTTACAATATTTTAGGAGGAAAATATAATGGGTAAAGATAATTCAGAAAAAATGAGAGCATTAGAAGCTGCACTAGGTCAAATTGAAAAACAATTTGGAAAAGGTTCTGTTATGAAATTAGGAGATTATACAGCAATGAATGTTGAGGCTATACCAACAGGTGCTTTAAGTTTGGATATTGCTTTAGGAATTGGTGGTATTCCAAGAGGAAGAATCATAGAGGTATTTGGACCAGAATCTTCAGGAAAAACTACTTTGGCATTACATTTAATTGCAGAAGCACAAAAAATGGGCGGAGAAGCAGCTTTTATTGATGCAGAACATGCTTTAGACCCAGTTTATGCAAAACATTTAGGTGTTAATATAGATGAACTTATAGTTTCACAACCAGATACTGGAGAACAAGCATTGGAAATAGCCGAAGCTTTAGTTAGAAGTGGAGCATTAGATATTATAGTTGTAGACTCAGTTGCAGCTTTAGTACCAAAAGCAGAAATTGATGGAGACATGGGAGATGCTCATGTTGGTCTTCAAGCAAGATTAATGTCTCAAGCATTAAGAAAACTAGCAGGTGTTATAAATAAATCAAAATGTGTAATTGTATTTATAAACCAATTAAGAGAAAAAGTTGGAGTAATGTTTGGAAATCCAGAAACAACACCAGGTGGTAGAGCTTTAAAATTTTATGCATCTGTAAGACTTGATATAAGAAGAGTAGAAAGCTTGAAACAAGATGGAGAGGTTATTGGTAACCGTACAAGAGTAAAAGTTGTAAAAAATAAAGTAGCTCCACCATTTAGAGAAGCTGAATTTGATATAATTTATGGTAAAGGTATATCTAAAGAAGGAAACATACTTGATGCTGCTGTTAATTTAGACATTGTTGAAAAGAGTGGTTCATGGTTTAGTTATAACGGAGAGAGAATTGGACAGGGAAGAGAAAATGTTAAAGAATATTTAGCAAAGAATCCAAAGATCGCAGAAGAAATAGAAGGAAAGATTAGAGCAAATTATGAAAAAGCTTTTGAGAAAAGTTTAGGAGAAGAAGAATTAGACCCTGAACAAGAAACAGAACCATCAAATGAAGAATAATAGGAGAAGACATTGTACGACAATATAGAAGAATTTGATAAATTAAAAACAAAAATATTAAAATACATAATGTATAAGAAGAGAACAGAAAAAGAAGTAATTCAGAAGTTCTCTTCTTCTGCTGACCAAAACTTATTAGAAGATGTTATTGAACATTTAAAAGAAATTGGGTATATAAATGATGAGAGCTATATTGAAAGAGCTGTCAATGAGTTTATGGCAATTAACACATTATCAATAAGAGAAATGAAAAATAAATTGTATGCAAAAGGAATTAGTAGTGATATAATTGATTGGTATTTTGAGAAAAATGAAGATGAAATAGTAGAATATGAATTAAGATGTGCCAAAAAAATTATATTAAAAAAACAACCTCAGATGGAAAGAGAAGAAATTGAACAGTTTTTATATAGAAAAGGGTATTCTTTAGAGATTACTAAAGAGGCATTCGAAGAAGTATAGTAAGGGGAAATTATGCAAAACGTATTAACATTAGAAACAAATAAATATAAAGTAAAAGTAGAAAACTTTGAAGGACCATTGGATTTGTTATGTCATCTGATTGATAAAAATAAAATGGATATTTGTAATATAAAAATTAGCGAAATCACAGATCAATATATAGCATACTTAAATGCTATGGAAGAATTGAATTTAGAAATTGCAAGTGAATTTCTAATGATGGCTTCTACATTATTATATTTAAAATCAAAAACACTTCTTCCAAATGAAGTTGAAGAAGAAAAAGAATTAACAGAAGAAGAACTTTTAAGAAGAATTATTGAATATAAAAAATATAAAGAAATTACTAAAACATTAAGAGAATGTTTAGAAAATAATTCTAAAAAAGTTTTTAAAAATCCAGAAGTAATTGAATTACCAAAACAGAAACTTGAAGCAACATATACAAAAGAAATGATTTCTGAAATGTATAAAAGCATAATAGAAAAAAATGCGCAAAAACTAAATCAGAATGCTAAAAATATTGAAAAAATTGCAATTACAGATACATATACGGTTGAAAGTAAAGTAAAAGTAATGTTTAAAGAACTTATACGTAATAAAAAATTTGTTTTTAATAAATTATTTTCAACTAAAAAATGTAATAAACAAGAAGTTATGACAGCTTTTACAGGACTTTTAGAACTTTCACGAAGAAGTAAGGTAGTTACAGATCAAGAAGAATTGTTTGGAGATATAACAGTACAAAAAGCAAAAAGACAATAAATGTTTAAAAATAAAAAAATTGGAAAAACTAATATCAAGTAACTTAAAAAGGAGGCTATTATGATATTAGTTTTATTTTTGTTTGGACTAATAATTCTTATAGGAATTACTGCAATTTTGATAATAGCCTCGACATTGCATATACAAATAAAAAATTTAAGTATATCAAATATGCAGACAAAAAATAACAACAAATATGCAATAATATTCTCAATTTACTTTGCAAATAAAATCAAGTATATTTGGTTTAATCTTAATAGTAAAAGAGCTAAAAAGATTTATTCTAAGGTACAACTGGAGAAAATAGATTTAAAAAAATTCAAAAAGGTATTTAAACTAAGTGATTTAAAGGAATTAACTAAATTACATTTGAAAATTTCAGATTTGAATTTAGAGATGAATATAGGTACAAAAAGCCCTTTAGTAACATCGTTTTTGGTAGTTACTATTTCTAATGCTATATCACTACTATTACCACATTTGGTAAATAACTTAAAAGATAATAGGTATTTTTACAATATAAAACCACTTTATTATAATAAAGAATTATACAAAATTAATCTTGATTGTATAATCGAGATAAAAATGGTACATATTATCAATGTAATATATTATATTTTTTTAAAGAAAGGAAGAAGGAAAAATGAACGATCAACAACATCCAATAGAAAATCTTATGCTTACAGCCATGAATAGTATAAAAGATATGGTAGATGTGAATACAATTATAGGTGAACCAATAGAGACAAGCAATAATACAATTATAATACCAATATCAAAAGTAGGGTTTGGATTTGCAGCAGGTGGAAGTGAATTTAAAGGAGAAACAATAGATGAGTATACTAAAAGAGAAAAAGAAGAAGCAATACAATATAGGCTACCATTTGGAGGTGGAAGTGGAGCAGGAGTTTCGATTGCACCAGTGGCATTTTTAGTAGTACAACCAAATAATGTTAAATTACTACCGGTAGAACATTGCTCAGCAATTGATAGACTATTAGACTATGTACCAGATTTAATGGAAAAAGCCAATATTATATTAAATAAAAATATTCAGAATAAAAAAGAAGAAATGAAGAATCAAGAAAAGATAAAAAATCAAGTAAAGGAAATACTTGAAAAAGATGAACTGGAACAGCAAAAAGAAAATAATAATCAAGTAAAAGCAAGACCTAAATACACTAAAGTCCATAGACCAGAGCCAATAGATTATGAATATGAATATGATGAGTCAGAAGAAAGTGAAGACAAATAAAAAAACTATTTAAAAAATTTCTCAAGTTTTTACTTGAGAAATTTTTTAGTCTGGTAAACTAGAATCTATAAAGTCGATTTTTCTACTATAATCTTTAGTTTTGTCATTACTTCTATATACTTCACTAGAATTTCTTTTTAAAAAATTTACTAAATCGTATAAATCACACCAAATTTGATTTGGACCCTCTTTTTGGACTTCATCAAAAATTATTTGAATACCAAAATGTAAATGAGGAACGTTTATATTATTTGTATTTTCTTTTGTACTATATCCTGTCATTCCTAAATATCCAATAACATCTCCAGCTTGAACAATTTGCCCTTCTTTAATATCTTGAACATAAGGGTGATTTTTTCTTAAGTGAGCATAATAATAGTAACGCTTTTTGTCAAAACTGCGAATACCAATTCTCCAACCTCCATATTGGTTCCATCCAATTGCTTCTACAATTCCAGACTCTACAGCTATAATTGGTGTTCCAATACTACCCATCAAATCATTTCCAAAATGTATACGTTTATAGCCGTAGGATCTAGATGCTCCAAAGTCATCATAATGGCTAAAACTATAATTCTTAGCAATTGGGCAAAATGCTTTCAATCCGTATTTCTCTTTTAAAATTTTTTCTGCGGGATTGGAAGAGGAAACAATTTTGTAGTCACCTATAAATTCATGCAAAACAGAATCATATCCTTCAAAATAATAATTATAAAGTTTCATTTTTTGAGTTAGTTCCTCAATACTTTTACCTGATTTTAATTCAGAGGTTAATTTGTCTAAATCAGCTTGCTTGAATTTTGAAAAATTATTTCCGTACTTACAGGCTAGATAAGATATGAGTTCAATCCAGTTGTATTTTATAGGTTCATCCTTTTCGTGAGATTTAATATCTAATTTAGATGTTTTATCTAAAATTTCATAATCAGCTTTAAATTCAAACCATTTAATATAATCCTTTTCTTCACTCTGTAAATCTGGAATTTCATTATTATAAATATATTTTTCTGCACTACTACTAACCTGTAATGTAAATGATTGAATTACATGATAACATACAATTAGAATTACTAACAGAGATAGTATACTTAACATAATCAATATGGACTTTTTATATATTTTAAAACTTTTAATTATCACTAAAATTCACCAATATAAATTTATGACTAAAAAGGAGAAAATATGATTGCAATTATACGGGAAAATGATATAATAGTTATGCCACAAATATATTGATAAATGGAGGAAAAAATGAAAAACTATTATTTTACATCTGAAAGTGTAACAGAAGGACATCCAGATAAATTATGTGATTTAATATCAGATAGTATTTTGGATGCATGTCTAGAACAAGACAAAAACTCAAGAGTGGCAATTGAAACTTTTGCTTCTAAGAATTTAATAACAATAGCAGGTCAAATTACCACAAATGCTAAAATTAATGCTGAGGAAATTGCAAGAGAAACAATAAAACAAATTGGGTATGACAATGAAAACACAGACATCAATTATAAGACTTGCAAAATAGAAACAAATATCACAACACAAAGTGGTGATATTGCAATGGGAGTTGACATTGGAGGGGCAGGAGACCAAGGAATTATGTTTGGATATGCCTGTGATGAAACTGAAAATTATATGCCTTATGCAATTGATATGGCACATAAATTAGCTAAACAATTAACAAAGGTTAGAAAAGAAAACATAATACCATATTTAAGACCAGATGGCAAAACTCAAGTGACAGTTGAATATGAAAATGACAAACCGAAAAGAATAGAAACAATTTTAATTTCAAATCAACATTTAGAAAATGTCGATATGCAAGAAATGAAAAAAGACATAATTGAAAAAGTCATAAAACAAGTTGTTCCAGAAAAATATATTGACGAAAATACAAAAATATATATAAATCCAACAGGAAGATTTGTTATAGGAGGACCTTTAGGAGATACAGGGCTTACAGGAAGAAAACTAATAGTAGATACTTATGGAGGTTATAGCAGACATGGTGGTGGAGCATTTTCAGGAAAAGATGCAAGTAAGGTGGACAGAAGTGCAAGCTATATGCTTAGACATATTGCCAAAAATGTAGTGGCAAATGGATATGCAAAAAAATGTGAAATTCAAATATCTTATGCAATTGGAATGAAACAACCTTTATCTGTATACGTAGATACATTTGGAACAGCAACTATTCCAGAAGAAAAAATTGTAGAACTAATAAGGGAAAAATTTGACTTAACTCCTAATGGAATTATAAATTATTTAGACTTGAAAGAGCCAATTTATAGACAAACAACAAATTATGGACATTTTGGAAAAGAAAATTTACCATGGGAAAAAGTAATTAAAATGTAAAAAATACTACAAAAACTTAAATGATTGTGGTATAATATTTCACGTAATAATAAAAAAGGAGGAATTAACCATGTCAGGACATAGCAAATGGCATAATATTGCGGCTAAAAAAGGAAAAGCAGATGCAGCTAGAGGAAAAATATTTACAAAACTAGGTAGAGAATTACTAATTGCAGTAAAAGAGGGAGGACCTGATCCTGCTGGAAATTCTAAACTAAAGGACGTTATTGCAAAATGTAAAGCAAATAATATGCCAAATGATACAATAAATAATGCAATTAAAAAGGCTTCAGGAGCTGGAAATAGTGAAAACTATGAAGAAATTATATATGAAGGATATGGAGCAAATGGTGTTGCCGTTATTGTAGAAGCAAGTACAGATAACAAAAATAGAACAGCAGCAGATGTACGTCATGCTTTTGATAAAGCAGGAGGTAATTTAGGAACAACAGGATGTGTATCATATTTATTTAGCAAAAAAGGAGTAATAGTAATTGATAAGACTACTACAGACCTTTCAGAAGATGATATGATGATGTTAGCATTAGATAGTGGAGCAGAAGATTTTGAAGCAACAGATGAATGTTATGAAATTACTACAGCACCAGAGGATTTTTCAAAAGTTAGAGAAGCATTAGAAGCACAAGGAATAGAATTCCTAGAAGCAGAAGTTCAAATGGTACCATCTACATACATTCAATTAAGTGAAAATGATGCACCAAAAATGCAAAGATTAATTGATATGTTAGAAGACTTAGATGATGTTATGAATGTGTACCACAACTGGGAAGAATAATATATAATTCTGAACTGAGAAGTTAATACATGAAATTAAATAAAATAGTTCTAAAATGAGAAACATAGCATATATATTTAATATATATGTTATGTTTTTTTGTTGAATTTAAAACTTGTGCCATTGGGGACGGAGAATATTGGCACATGGTCAAATTTGGTTGGTGTAATTTAATTTTATTAATTAAAATGTGCCAATATTCTCCGTCCCCAATGGCACATAAAGGAGTACAAGCTATGAATGAGATATTAAATTATTTACCAGAAATGCTAAAACAGAAAATTATAGATACTAATATGAATGGCATAGAAGAAATTAGAATTAGAACTATGAAGCCAGTTGTTTTGAAAAATAGTATAAAAGAGAAAATTATAAACTATAACATGACACCTGAAGTCGTATTACAAATTTTACAAAGAATATGTGATAATTCTTTATACGCATACCAAAATCAGATTTGTGAGGGGTTTATAACATTAAAAGGTGGTCACCGTATAGGAGTTACAGGTAATGCAGTTATTAAAGATGGCAAAGTGTTTACATTGAATTATATTAGTAGCTTAAATTTTAGAATTGCAAGACAGATTAATGACTGCGGAAATAAAGCAATTGTACATATATTAAATGAAAATACAGTATGGAATACACTGATAATTTCTCCACCTGGCTTTGGAAAAACTACACTTTTAAAAGATATTATAAAAAAAATAAGTAATGGAATTCCCGAATTTAATTTTAAAGGTGTTACATGTGGAGTTGTAGATGAAAGAGGAGAATTATCAGCTACATATAAGGGAATATCCCAAAATGACTTAGGAATAAGAACAGATGTAATTGATAACATTCCAAAGGCACTGGGAATGAAAATGTTAATAAGATCAATGAGTCCAAAAGTTATAATAGCTGATGAAATAGGAAAAAAAGAAGATGTTGATGCTATTGAATATGCAGTAACCTCTGGTGTTAAAGGAATATTTACAGCTCATGGAAGTGACTTGGAGCAAATTGAACATAACCCAATATTAAATCAATTAATTATTAATGGATATATAGAAAAAGTCCTTGCAATGGACAAGCAAAGAAATGTTCATTTATTATATGAAAAACAAAGTAAAAGAAAAGTAAGTTAGGAGAAATGAAAAATGTTAGCATTTAGATTATTTATATTGGCTATGATTATAGTTGTTAGTAGCATAATTGGAATACTTTTTTCAAAAAGATATGCAAACAGAGAAAAGGAAATTAAAGAAATGAAAAATGCACTAAATATGTTTTCAACTAAAATAAAGTTTACTTATGAGCCAATACCAAATGTATTTATGGAAATTGCAAATAAAATAGATGGTAATATTGGCACGATTTTTAATGTGGCTGCCAATAATATGAAAGAGATGTCTGCAGGAGAAGCATGGAGAAAAGCGCTATTAATAAGCAAAAACAATTTAAATAAAGAAGATGTTGCTACTATACAAAACTTGAGCAGATTGTTAGGACAAACTGATATAGAAGGACAAATTAGTGAAGTTGAGGTCGTAAATAACTTCTTAACTGTTCAACTTGAAAATGCATCTGAAGAAAGAAGAAAAAATGAAAAAATGTATAGAACTTTAGGGCTAGTTACAGGCTTAACAATTGCGATTATATTAATTTGATATAAAAAATAAAGGGAGTTGAGAGAATAATATGGATATTAGCTTATTATTTAAAATAGCAGCAATTGGTATTTTAGTAGCTGTACTTTATCAGGTTCTTGTAAGAGCAGGAAGAGAAGATCAAGCAATGATGACAACATTGGCTGGACTTATAATAGTTCTTACTCTTGTAATAAAAGAAATTAGTACATTATTTTCTAGTGTAAGAACCATGTTTGGACTATAACAGTATTACCAGAAGAAAGGGTTTAAGGTAATATAGATGGACATAATTAAAATTATTGGAATAGGATTAACTTCATTAATTATAATTGTAATTGTAAAACAGTATAGACCTGAATTTGTATTATATGTTTCTTTAGCAGCAGGTATATTAATTTTAGTAATGATAATGGAAAAAATTAATTCAATAATTAGCTTACTTACAACATTATCAAATAAAACAGCAATAAATAACGAATTTCTTGTCCTTTTGATAAAAATTACAGGAATAGCTTTTTTAACAGAGTTTACAGTGAGTATATGCAAAGACACTGGTGAAATAGCAATTGCAAATAAGGTGGATTTAGGTGGAAAAGTATTAATAATTTCAATGTCAATACCAATAATTGCTAGTTTGCTAGAAACTATAGTAAAACTATTACCTTAAAATAGAGTTAGGCAAATGAAAAAAATATTTATTATAACTATTATATTACTAATTTTTATTCCAAATTTTTGTAATGGTTCTGAAACAGACAGTCAAGATGTTTTAAATTCACAACAGGAAGAATTAAATATATCAAAATTTATAAAAAAAGCACAAAAATACACAGAAGATACATTTGAAGATATAAATGTAGATAAATTATTTAAGTCAGCAATTACAGGCAAAGTAGATAATAATACAATTATAAAAGGTATAGTAAATATAGCAGGAAAAGAAGTACTAAATTGCATTACAGTACTAGGAAGCATAATTGTAATTATAATAATTCATAGCATAATAAAAAGTATAGGTGATAGCTTAGAAAATAAAAGCGTTGCACAAATTACATATTATGTACAATACATTATGATTGTTACATTAATAATGTCGAACTTCTCAGAAATTCTTCAAATGATAAAAGGTAGTATACAAAGTTTAGTAGGTTTTATGAATAGTTTAGTTCCACTGTTAATTACTTTAATGCTGGCAACTGGAAATTTTGCATCAGCAGGAATACTTGAACCTATTATATTATTCATAATAACATTTATAGGAAATTTTATAACAGCAATACTGCTTCCATTTGTGTTGATATCAACAGCTCTTGCAATTGTATCAAAAATTTCTAATAGAATTCAGATAGATAAATTATCAAAATTTTTTAATTCGAGTGTTGTATGGATATTAGGAATTGTACTTACACTGTTTGTTGGAATAATTTCAATAGAGGGAAGCTTAAGTAGTACTGTTGATCGGAATAACGGCGAAAACGACAAAAGCTGCAGTTTCTAATTTTATACCTGTAGTAGGAAAAATACTTGGAGATGCAGTAGATACAGTAATCGGATGTAGCAATATTTTAAAAAATGCAGTTGGCATTGTGGGTGTTATTGTAGTTATTGCAATATGTGTGGGACCAATAATTAAACTTGCTATACTTATGGGAATGTATTACTTGGCAAGCGCAATATGTCAGCCAATAGCAGATGAGAAGATTGTTAAATTATTAGAAGAAATGGGAAATACTTTTAAAATGCTTTTAGCCATAATGTGCAGTGTGTCAGTAATGCTAATTGTAGGTACTACTCTGGTACTGAAAATTACAAATAGCGGATTAATGTATAGATAAGAGGAAGAGTAATATGAATTGGATAAGTAATTGGATTCAAGGAATAATAATAGCAGTTATAATAGGAACAATTATTGAAATGCTGTTACCGGAAGGAAATTGCAAAAAATATGTTAAAGTTGTAATTGGAGTATATATTTTATTTTCTATAGTTTCTCCAGTAATAACAAAGGTTACTGGAAGTGAATTTAGAGTATCAGACATATATGACATAAACTCATATATAGAAGCATCAACTAAAAGTACACAAGATTATGCAGAAATTAATAAAGAAAATCAAATAAAACAAATTTATGAAACTAATTTAAAAAAAGATATGAAACAAAAAATAGAAGAAAAGGGATATAAAGTAAAGAGTATATTTTTAGAATTAGCAAATGATGAACAATATACTCTAAAAAAAATAAATATAAGTTTAAGTCTAAAAGAACAAAATACAGAAGAAAATGATGTGAAAATTGTAAATGAAATTCAAATTTCTGTTGCAAATAACAATGAAAATCAAACAGGTGATGTGAAGATATCTTATAAAGAACAAGAAAATTTAAAAACATATTTGAGCAGTGTATATAATTTGGATAAAAAAGATATAAATATAAATTAGGAGGAATAGCTGATGTTTAAGGAAAAAATAAAACAACTAACTTCAAAAACAGATGAAGGAAATAATAAAAAGAAAATTGAAAATCTGGTATTTTTGCTAATTATATTGATAGTTGTACTAGTAGCAATAAACTTTATTTGGAATGATAAAAAAGAAAATGTGAAAACAACGGATAATAACAAAAAATTAGCAATACAAGAAGAAACAAAAAAAGATAGTGATAGTGATTTGAAAGAACAACTAGAGGATATACTGCAAAATATAAATGGAGTTGGAAAAGTAAAAGTTTTAATTACATATTCACAAACAAGTCAAGTATTACCTTTATATAATGAAGATACATCAAAAAAAGATACAGAAGAAAAAGATAAGACTGGGGGAACAAGAATAGTAACCGAAACTGATACAAAAAAAGATGTTATATTTCAAGAAACTAATGGAAATAAAATGCCAATAACTCAAAGTGTTATTAGTCCAAAAGTAGAAGGAGCGATTGTTACAGCACAAGGAGCTAATAATATGGCTGTTAAAACAGATATTATACAAGCAGTAGAAGCGGTTACAGGATTATCATCACATAAAATACAAGTTTTTACTATGAGTGAAAATTAAGGATAGGAAGGATCAAAGTGGTATATATGAAAATTTTAAAAAGAAATCAAATTATTGTTACAGTTATAGCTTTAATGCTAGTAGCAGCTGGGTACTTAAATTTTGCAAATCAAAATAGAGAAAATAATTTAATACCAACAAGCAGTGTTGCAGATTCGGAAATGATGGCCGGAATTGGTGATGCTCAATTAGTAAATGCAAACGAAGTATCACAAAATAATGTGGAAAGCGATACAAACCAGGAGAATATAGTTAATGAAGTAAAAAATACCAATATTAGTGAACAGACTCAAGAAGACAGTTATTTTGATGAAACGAGGTTAGAAAGAGAAAAAATGTATTCTCAAATGCTTGAAAATTATCAAAAAATCCTAGAAACAAACAATTTGAGTTCAGATGAAAAAAAGAATGCACAAGAAGAAATAAAAGAAATAAATAATGAAAAAAATGCAATAATGATAGCCGAGAATTTAGTTAAAACTAAAGGATTTAAGGATATAATTATATTTAAAAATAATGGAAATGTGACAGCAATTATAAAAGCAGACAAACTAGAGGAAAAAGAAATATCACAATTACAAAATATTATAACAAGAGAGTTGAATGTGAGCATAAATAAGATTAATATAAGTAAAAAATAGTGTATGATTTTAAAACGTCATACACTTATTTTTTTGCGTTACTTATTGTAATTTTCAGATTTATTGGTATAATAGTAACAGTATACGATTGACAAATTTGAAAGGTGGAAAAGATATGATAAAAAAAGTGGCCATTTTAGCAAATGGTGGAGATGTTTCAGGATTTAATGCTGTTATAAGAGCAATAATAAAAACTGCAGAAAATAACAATGTGGAATGTTATGGATTTATAGATGGATATAGAGGATTATTAGAAAATAATTATGTGCAATTATGTACAAATGCTACAGGAAATGCAATTGGAATTTTACCAAAAGGTGGGTCAATAATAGGATCTTCAACAAATGCAAATGTATTTTGCTATCCTGTAGAAGAAAATGGAGAAACTGTATATAAAGACTTATCTGAAAAATGTGTAGAAAATATAAAAAAAGATGAGATAGATTGCCTATTTACATTAGGAGGAGATGGAACACAAAAATCAGCAAGAGATTTATCTTTAAGAGGAATAAATGTAATAGGTGTACCAAAAACAATAGATAATGATGTTGCATGTACAGAAATTACATTTGGATATAATACAGCAGTGGCAGTTGCTGCAGAAGCTTTAGATAGACTTCATACAACTGCAGATACACATCATAGAATTATGGTATTAGAAGTTATGGGAAGATATGCAGGATGGATTGCACTAGAATCAGCTATTGCAGGAGGAGCAGATGTTGCATTAATACCAGAAATTCCTTATGATATTAATAAAGCAGCACAAAAAATACTTAATCGTAAAAAACGAGGAAAGGAATTTAGCATTGTTGTTGTTGCAGAAGGTGCAAAACCAATTGGAGGAGATATTTCAATAAAAAATATAAGAAGTAAAGGAAAAGGAGTAGACAATATAAAACTTGGAGGCGCAGGAGAAAAAGTAGCTGAAGAGTTACAAAAATTAACAGGACTAGAAGCAAGGTGTACAGTTTTGGGATATATGCAAAGAGGAGGAAGCCCAACAGCATTTGATAGAGTATTATCTACTAAATATGGTGCAAAAGCAATGGAATTAGCACTAGAAGGTAAATTTAACGTATTAACTGTTATAAAAGATGGAAAGCTAGACAGTGTTCCGTTAGAAGATGTAGTAGGAAACAACAAAGAAATAGGAGCTGCCTCAGGAAACACACCAGAAAGCAACATAAGAAGAGTAAATTTAGATCATGATTTAGTAAAAACAGCAAGACATATTGGTATAAATTTAGGAGATTAAAAGAAGAAGGGATGTAGTAAAATGGTAAACTTTAAACAAGAGATTGCAAAAGAAATAAGCAAAATAACAAAAATACCAGAAGAACAAATAGTCGAATATATTGAAATACCAACAGATGAAAAAATGGGAGATTTTTCATTCCCATGTTTTAAGTTAGCAAAAGAATTAAGAAAAGCTCCTCAGATGATTGCACAAGAAATAAAGGAAAATATAAAATTTGAAAATGAGCTTATGCAAAATATAGAAGTAGTAAATGGTTATTTAAACTTTTATGTTATGCCAGAAAAGTATGTATTAAATGTTTTAAATGAAATTGCTGACAAACAAGAAGAATATGGAAAAAGCACAATAGGTAATGGAAAAAATGTTGTTGTAGATTATTCTGCACCAAATATTGCAAAACCATTTCATATTGGACACTTGCGTTCAACAGTAATTGGAAATGCTATATATAAAACACATAAACATTTAGGATATAATTGTACAGGTGTAAACCATCTAGGAGATTATGGGACACAGTTTGGAAAATTGATTGAAGGTTATAAAAGATGGGGAGAAGAATATAAAGTTGAAGAAAACCCTATTGATGAACTTACTAAGATTTATGTTAGAATAAATAATTTATGTAAAGAAGACGAAAGCGTCCTAGAAGAATGTAGAAATAACTTTAAAAAGTTAGAAGATGGGGACGAATATTGCACTAAAATTTGGACTAAGTTTAAAGACTTAAGTTTAAAAGAGTTCCAAAAGGTATATAAACTATTAAATGTTGAATTCGATTCTTGGAATGGTGAAGCTTTTTATTCTGATAAAATGGGAGAAGTAGTAGATATATTAAAACAAAAAAATCTATTACAGCAATCAGATGGTGCAATGGTAGTAAACTTAGATGAGTATAATATTCCACCATGTATTATAGAAAAAACAAATGGTTCAACTACTTATGCAACCCGTGATTTAGCAGCAATTTTATATAGAGCAAGAACTTATGATTTTGATAAAGATATTTATGTAACATCTTATGAACAAATACTACATTTTAAACAAGTATTTGAAACAGCTAAACATTTAAATTTAGACGAGAAATATACAAATGGATTAGTACATGTTCCATTTGGAATGGTACAATTAAAAACAGGTAGAATGTCAACTAGAGAAGGAAATGTTATTAAGTTAGAAGATTTATTAAATGAAGCAATAAGTAGAGTAACACAAATTATGGATGAAAAAAATCCTAACTTAGAGAACAAAGAAGAAATAGCAAGAAAAATTGGCGTTGGAGCAGTGATTTTTAATGACTTATACAACAGCAGAATAAAAGATGAAATATTTGATTGGGATACAATGCTTAACTTTAATGGTGAAACAGGACCATATATGCAATACATCTATGTTAGAACAAAAAGCTTGATTGAAAAAGCGGGTTACATACCAAATATAAATGAAATTGATTTTTCAAAATTATCAGATGTACTTTCTTTAAGAGTAATAAAACTAATATATTCATTTGAAGATGTACTAAAACAATCAGCAGAAAAATATGAACCTTACATTATAGCAAGATATCTAATAAAATTAGCACAAGCATTTAGTAGTTTTTATAATGAAAATAAAATAATTGGAGAAGAAAAAGCTATACAAGATGCAAGACTATATTTAACTTATGCTACAGGGCTAGTATTAAAAATAGGTGCTGGAATATTAGGAATTGAAATGCCAGAAAAGATGTAAATAAAAATATTGCAAAATTTTGATATTATGGTATAATTTTAAAAGCAAAATTTTTAAATACACAAAATAAGTAAGCAAAGAATAAACTAAATATATAAACCTTTAAAAGGAGAAAATCAAAATGAGAAAATATTTTGGAACAGATGGTATAAGAAGAATTGCTAATACAGAGCTTTCACCAGAATTAGTATACCGTGTAGCAAAAGCTGGAGCCTATGCATTAGCAAAACATTCAAATCATGCACCTACAATTTTAATAGGAAGAGATACTAGAATCTCAGGTACATTAATAGAAAGTGCTATGACAGCTGGATTTTTAAGCTATGGTGCAAATGTAAAAAGCTTAGGAGTTATACCAACTCCAGGTGTTGCATACCTTACTAAAAAATTAAAAGCTGATGCAAGTGTTGTTATATCAGCATCACACAATACTTATGAATTCAACGGAGTAAAATACTTTAGCAATAAAGGAATGAAAATTCCAGATGAGATTGAAGAAGAAATTGAAGAAATGATGGATTCTGAAAAATTAGATGACTTTACAGCTGTTAATGATAAAATAGGAACAGCTGAGGTAAGAACAGATCTTTTAGATGAATATGTATATTTCTTCAGAAAAAACTTTGAAGAAGAATTTGAAAATTATGATACAAATAATTTTGTAGTTGCAATTGATACAGCTAATGGAGCTACTTCAGTTGTAGCAGAAAAAGTATTTACAGCATTAGGAATAAAACATTATATTATGAATAATACTCCAAATGGTGTAAATATTAATGAAAATTGTGGATCTACACATTTAGATATGTTAAAAAAATATGTTGTAGAAAACAATTGCAACCTAGGAATTGCTTATGATGGAGATGGAGACAGATGTTTAACCGTTGATGAAAAAGGAAATGAAATTGATGGAGATAAATTATTAGCCATTATTTCAAATTACATGAAAGAAAAAGGAACATTAAAAAATGATACAGTTGTTGCAACAGTTATGAGTAATTTAGGGTTAAAAAAATACGCAGAGAATAATAAATTAAATTTTGTACAAACTAAAGTTGGAGATAGATATGTACTAGAAGAAATGTTAAAAAATGGTTATAATATAGGTGGAGAACAATCTGGACATATTATATTCTTGGATTACAATCCAACAGGAGATGGAATTTTAACATCTTTAATGTTAATTAGAGTCATGCTTGAAAAACAAAAGAGCGCTTCAGAATTATGTAACATTATAAAAATGTATCCTCAAGTTTTAGTAAATGCAAAAGTATCAAGTGAAAAGAAAAACTTATACAAAGAAGATAGTGAAATTCAAGGCGAAATAGAAAAACTTGAAAAAGAATTTTCCGGAAATGGAAGAGTTTTAATTAGACCTTCTGGTACAGAACCACTAATACGTGTAATGATAGAAGGAGAAGATCAAAACTACATTAAGGAAAAAGCAGAAACACTAGCAAAATTAATAGAGAAAAAATTAAATTAAAATATAAATATACAAAGGAGGAATTTTTAATGCCAATTATTAATTTTACACAACCATTTTCAATTTTTGTAGGAGTAGTATTATTTGTTCTAATGCTTTTTCTTGCAAAAGAAAATAAGAAAGCTTGGATTATAGGTACAGTATTATTTGCATTTATTGGACTACTAGTAGGACATACAGTAGAATTTATATTGATGCCAAATGAAAGCCAAGAAATCTATAATGCAATTACTACATCTGCTACAATAGACTTATTATTTATATTTATATCATTTATTTCATATTTATGGATAGATGATATAGAAGCAAAAGAAGGTAGAAGAAAAAGCATTGATAATAGCTTAGACTGGTTTTGGAATAAGGTATAGGGTATTATAAATAAATAATCATGAGCAACGTATAACTGTTGTAACTAAGTTTAAAATTTAGTCAACAGTTATATTTTCAAATTAATTTTTATACTAAGAAAGGGATGAAAAAAATGCAAAAATTTTACATAACAACACCCATCTATTATCCAAGTGGAAAATTTCATATAGGAACAGCTTATACAACAGCATTAGCAAGTACTATAAAAAGATATAAAAAAGCAAGAGGCTTTGATGCATACATGCTTACAGGAATGGATGAACATGGACAAAAAGTTCAAAAAGTTGCAGAAGGTAGAGGAAAAACTCCTCAAGAGCATGTTGACGAAATGGCTGAAGAAGCAAAAAAAATATGGAGTTTAATGGAAATAGAGTATGATAATTTTATTCGTACAACAGATGAACGACATACAAAAGTAGTAGAAGAAATTTTTGACAGATTAATGGAACAAGGAGATATATATAAATCAGAATATGAAGGCTGGTATTGTATGCCTTGTGAAACGTATTTTACAGAAACTCAATTAGTGGATGGAAAATGCCCTGACTGTGGTAGAGAAGTTAAAAAAATGAAAGAAGAATCATATTTTTTCAACATGAAAAAATATGCGGATAGACTTATAAAATTCTATAATGATAATCCAGAATTTATTTTACCTGAGTCTAGAAAAAATGAATTATTTAATAACTTTTTAAAACCTGGATTAGAAGATTTATGTGTAAGCCGTACAAGTTTTGATTGGGGAGTAAAAGTAAGAAAAGATCCAAAACACGTTGTATATGTTTGGTTAGATGCTTTAACAAATTATATTACAGCACTTGGATATTTATCAGACGATGATAGTTTAATGAAAAAATACTGGCCAGCAGATTTACACATTGTTGGTAAAGATATTATTCGTTTTCATGGACTATATTGGCCAATATTTTTAATGGCATTAGATTTACCATTACCAAAACAAATTTATGCACATGGATTTATAATGATGAAAGATGGCAAGATGTCTAAATCTAAAGGAAATGTTATATGTCCTGAACCACTTATTGAAAGATATGGGCTAGATGCCTTCAAATACTTTATTTTAAGAGAAATGTCTTTTGGACAAGATGGAACATTTACTCCAGAGGGATTTGTTGAAAGATTTAATTTTGATTTATGCAATGATTTAGGAAATCTTTTAAATAGAACTATAGGAATGATAAATAAATATTTTGGAGGAGAAATAACTTCATATCCAACTAATATATCAGACTTAGACAAAGAATTAGAAGAGTTTTCTAAAAATTCAATAAAACAAGTAGAAGAGCAATTTGATACATATCACACAAGCAATGCAATAATTGAAACATGGAATTTAGTTTCTAGAACAAATAAATATATTGATGAAACTGCACCATGGGTATTGTTCAAAGAAGGTAAAACAGAAGAATTAAAATCTGTAATGTATCATTTAGTAGAAAATTTACGTAGAATTGCTATTTTAATTAATCCATATATGAACCATACTTCTGAAAAAATGTTAAACCAACTTAACATTCCAGAAGAATTAAGAATATGGGATAGCTTATACAATTATACTAAATTAGCTAATATTAAAGTTACTGAAAAACCAGAAGTGCTATTTGCAAGATTAGAAGCTGAAGCTGAAGTTGAAGCTATTAAAGATATGATGAAATAAAAATTAAAAAAAAATCATCATATTATATTGTCAAAGTGCATTGAAAAGGAGTAATAATGAAAGAGATTGTTGTTATAAATGGAAGTGGAGGAGTTGGAAAAGACACTTTTGTACAGTTTTGCAATGAGTATACTCCAATAATGAATATATCTTCTGTAGATAAAGTAAAAGAAGCAGCAAAAGTTCTTGCTGGTTGGAATGGAGAAAAGGACGAAAAATCTAGAAAGTTTTTATCGGATTTAAAGGAACTTGGAATTGAATACAATGATGCTCCATTTAAATATATTTCTAATATGGCAGAAGAATTTAAAAATTCAGATAAACAAATAATGTTTGTACATATTAGAGAATGTGAAGAAATTGAAAAATGTAAAAAGTGTTTAGGTGCAAAAACATTACTGATTACAAACAAAAATGTTGCAGCAATAAGCACAAACATTTCAGATAGAGATGTAGACAAATACGAATATGACTATCATATAACAAATGATGGAACACTAAAAGAATTACAACAAAAAGCAAAAGAATTTGTTGAAAAATTAAAATAGAACATAAAAACTCCTTTTTTCATAATATATGGAAAAAGGAGTTTTTGTGAGAAATAAAATGGAAAACAAAACAAAAATAAATATTGCCGAAAAACAATTATATTACAAAGGAGAAGTAATTTTAAAATATACTATAAAATATCCAGAAATAACACAAAGTCAATATGATATTGGAAAACAGAGATTTAATCATGAGAATAGACAAGAGGCTTTAAAATTAAAAGAATATGCTGAAGGAGAACTATATAATCAAGCAAAAGAAACTTATGAATATAATAAAAAAAATGGATATCCAATTATGATATATGAACTATATAGAGAAACAAATATCATATATAATGATGATAAATTAATAAGTATGTATTTTGATGATTATACATTTACTGGAGGGGCACATGGCTCAACTGTGAGAAGCCCACAAACATGGGATTTAGAACATGCATATCAAATACCATTACAGGCATTCTTCAGAAAAAATCCAAATTATCAAATAGACATTGTAAAAGAAATAAATGCACAAATTGCAAAACAAAATGAAAATGGAACAGGTGCATATTTTCCGGATTACTGTAGTTTGATATTGGAAACAATTAATTTTGATAGTTATTATTTAACACCTAAAGGAATAGTAATATATTTTCAACAATATGATATAGCACCATATTCAAGTGGTTTACCAGAATTTTTAATCAAACTAAATTAATTCCGATTAAGAAGAATGCAATTATGCATTCTTTTTCATTAGAAAAAAATGGTAATATATATTGACTAATCAAATAAGAACATATATAATAGTTTCGAAAACTAGATTATATGGTTTGCATAATAGCAAGTCGAGGTTATAAAAGGAAGGATCTATTAATATGGGAAAAACAAAAGAATTGAAATATTATGATGTTCAAAAGGTTAACACAATTAAACAGTTACTTGAAATGGCTGTGGAACAAGCAGGAGATAAAATCGCTTTTAAATATAAAGAAGGAAAAGATAAAGTTAAAGATGTTACATATAAAGAATTTCAAGAAGATACATTTGAACTAGGAACAGCACTAAATTCTATAAATATGGCTGATAAGCATGTTGCAGTAATAGGAGATAACAGTTATAAATATGTTACTGTATACTTAACAGTATTAAAGAGCAAAGGTGTAATTGTTCCAATTGATAAAGAATTACCAGTATATGATATTATAAATGTATTAAATGACAGTGATAGTGAAGTACTATTTTATGCAAAAAAATATGAAAAGGACATTGAAGAAATTGCTTCAAAAACACCAAATGTAAAATATTTTATAGGATTTGAAACAGAAAAGTCAGAAGGAAATAAATTGTCATATAATGAATTTAAAGCAGAAGGCAAAAAGCTTTACGAAGGTGGAGATAAAACTTATACTGAAATGGTACCAGATCATAATAGTCTTAAAATGTTAGTTTATACATCAGGAACAACAGGAATGGCTAAAGGAGTAATGCTATCAGAACATAACTTAATAAGCATAGTGTACTATGGATTAAGAGTTTCAACAGTATATGATAGATGTTTATCTGTTTTACCATGGCACCATACTTATGAAGCTGTTGCTGGAATTCTAGTATCATTACATCATCATTCGACAATATGTATTAATGATAGTTTAAAAGCAGTACTTAAAAACTTACAATTATACAAACCAGATTATATATATGTTGTGCCAGCATTTGTAGAATTGTTTTATAAAAAGATATGGTCAAATGCTAAAGAAAGTCATAAAGACAAAGCACTAAAAGCAATGATGGTTATAAGTAATGGACTTAGAAAAGTGGGAATAGATCTAAGAATGAAATTCTTTAAATCAATACATGATGCATTTGGTGGAAATTTAAGAAAAATAGTAACAGGTGGAGCAGCAGTAAGACCTGAATTAGGCGATTTCTTTGATACTATAGGAATAGACTTAATAAATGGATATGGAATAACAGAATGTTCTCCTTTAGTTAGCGCTAACATGGATTATTGCAATGACTGTTCAACAGTTGGATTCCCACTAGAATGTGTAGAAATTAAATTAGAAGATGTAACACCAGAAGGAGACGGTGAAATTTGCGTAAAGGGTGACATAGTTATGCTGGGTTATTATAAACAACCTGAAAAAACAGCAGAAGTTTTACAGGATGGTTGGTTTATAACAGGAGACTATGGAAAAATAAATGACAAAGGTCAATTAATGATAACTGGAAGAAAGAAAAACCTAATTGTTCTAGATAATGGTAAAAATGTATTCCCAGAGGAAATTGAAAATTATATAATGAGAATTCCTTATGTTCAAGAGGTAGTTGTATCAGGAGTAAAAGACAAAAGCGGAAGCGAAATAGCTTTATGTGCTGAAGTGTTTTTAAATGAAGACAAATTAAAAGAGTTAAATATACAAGACAAAGAACAAAAATTAAAGAAAGATATATCAAAAGAATGTGAAGTGCTACCAATATACAAAAGAATAGGAAAAATAGTTATTAGAGATAAAGAGTTTGAAAAAACTACAACTAATAAAATTAAGAGATAATTGTAGATATAATAAAGGGGATAAGAAAAATGGAGCAAGAAATTTATAAAGAAAAGGAGATTGCTGACTTTCATATTCCAAGATGGGAAGAACTACCTAACTTGGATTTGTATGTAGATCAAGTCATTTGCTTTTTAGATGATGCCTTGTCTAATTTTGTTAGTAAAGAAAAAGAAGGTCATGTTATAACAAAAAGCATGATAAATAATTATGTAAAACATAACGTTATAAAACCAGCAATTAACAAAAAGTATAATAAAGAACATATTGCAAATTTATTTGTTATATGCATTCTTAAACCTTTATATAGTATAAATGATATTGCTACAATGATAAAATCTGCAACTAAATCTATTCCAATTCAAACAGTATACAATAATTTCTGTGAAAGTTTAGAAAATGCAATTAGCGCAATATTTGCAGGAAAAGAATACACACCTGAAGAACCTATAACATTTGATAAATACGTTTTAAAAAGAGTAGTATATTCATTTGCAAATAAACTATATACTGATAAAATATATTTGAATAAATTTTAATTAATAAAAAACAAGAATAATGTAAATTTATTCTTGTTTTTTGCTTAAAAATATATGTGTATATTTATTTAAAAAATATTGCCAATTAAAATAATTAAATATATAATTAACTAAATAAAGGAGGGGGTAGCTTGAAAAAAACAAAAGCAACAGTTTGGATTGCAATAATAATATTTGCACTTATTATGCTTTCTTTGGTAGCTGAAGCACTAGGAGATAATATCTTAGTAAATGAGGCAAAAAATAACATTATGGATATATTTACAAAAAAAACACTTAATATAATTGCAAGCCAAGAAAATGAAGATTTAGAAGAAGTAATACAAAATTATGCCAAAACAAAGAATTACGATATAAATATAGAATATGCTGGCACACTAGATGTAATGGAAAAATTAAATAGTGGTGAAAATTATGATGCAGTGTGGGTATCAAATTCTATATGGCTTTATATGCTAGACGACAATGTAAAAGTTTCGAATTCAAAATACACAAGCATAAACCCAATAGTATTTGGTATAAAAAAATCCAAAGCTAAAGAATTGGGATTTACAGATAAAACAATAAAAACAAAAGACATAGTAAATGCAATTTCTAGTGGAAAATTAAAATTTAGTATGTCAAACCCAACAAGTACTAATAGTGGTGCATCAGCATACTTGGGATTTTTATATACATTGGCAGGAAATCCAGAAGTACTAAAAAAAGAAAATTTACAAAATAAAAAATTAGTTAAAAACTTAACTACATTATTTACGGGACTAGAGAGATCATCTGGAAGTGAAGACTTTTTGGAAGAGATATTTCTTAATGGTAATTATGAAGCAGTGGTTACTTATGAGTCTTCAATTATAAATATAAATAAAAAATTACAACAACAAGGAAAAGAAACATTATATGCAATATATCCTGTGGACGGAGTTTCAATATCAGATTCACCATTTGCATATATTGACAATAAAGATGAAAAATCTAAAGAGATTTTCTTAGATTTACAATCTTATATATTAAGTAATGAGGGTCAAAAATTACTACAAGCAAAAGGAAGAAGAACATGGTATGGAGGCGTGAACTCTAATGTAAATAAAAGTATATTTAACCCTGAGTGGGGAATTGATACTACTAAATACATTTCACCTGTCAAATATCCAAGTACAGAAGTAATAAAATTAGCTCTTAACTTATATCAATCTGAGTTAAGAAAACCAGTACATGTTGCATTCTGCTTAGATTATTCTGGAAGTATGACTGGTACAGGATATGCAGAATTAATGAATGCAATGAACTATATTTTGTCTGATGAAGCTGCAAATGACTTTTTGCAATTTTCAGCAAAAGACAAAATAGATATAATACCTTTTAACAGAACTGTATTGCAGTCATATAGCACTGATAATGGAACAAAAACAAAACAGCTATTAACAAATATAAGAAAAATTAAACCTAATGATACAACAGCTCTTTACCCAGCAGTAATAGAAGCTTTAATGAAATTAAGCCAAGAAGACATGGAAAAATATAATGTTTCAATAATTGCAATGACTGATGGAAAAGCAAATGTGGGAACATTTTCAAAATTAAAAACAATATATAATAGAAATGGAAAATCAATACCAATATATTCTATAATGTTTGGAAGTGCTGCAAAACAACAATTGCAAGATATGGCAACATTAAGTAATGGAAAGGTTTTTGATGGAAAACAAGATTTGAAAAAGGCTTTTAAAGAAGTAAGAGGATATAATTAAAAAAGAGGTATAAAACGTGAAAAATTCAACAATTGTATCTGCAATAGTGCGGTGGAGCATTTTTTGCAATTCCATATTTAGGATTATCAATAGGAATAATTCCTTCACTTGCAATAGGAGCAAGTGCATTTGGAGCAGGAGAACTTATATTAAGTAAAACTGAAAAAACAAAACAGGAAAAATTAAATGTATATGAGGCTCTAAATGAAGCTAAAAATACAAATACAAAAATTCAAAAAATGGTTTCTCAAGTTGAGAATCCGGAATTATCTAATAATATATCGGAAATTCACACAACAGTATCTAAAATAATTGAAACTGTTGAGAAGAAACCAGATAAATACAAAAAAATGAATAATTTTTTTGGTTATTATTTACCTGTAACAATAAACATATTAACTAAATATGACGAAATTGAAAATCAAAAATTGAATACTGAAGACAGCAAAAAATTTATGGAATCAACACAGAAAATGGTAAAGAAAATAAATGAAGCTTTTAAAAAACAACTATCAAATTTATACCAATCTGATATGATTGATACTGATGCAGAAATGAAGGTATTTGATACAATGTTAAAATCAGATGGTTATGATGTAGATGATAATGATTTTAAAATTTAATAAAGGAGGAGAAAATAGTGAGTAAAAAACAAATTATAGGGCTCATAATATTTTTAGTTCTGATATTAATTATAATTGGAATTAAATTTATAGGAGATAAAAAGGACTCATTATCAGGAAAAAACCTAACAACAGTATATGTAGCAACAGGAGGTGGAAAAGAAGGATTTATTGCAAATGAAAATGTAATAAATATTATGGAAAATAAATATGGACTAAATGTTGTTTATGATTCGTGGAGCAATGGAAAATTAATTAAGAGTTCATTAGTAAGAGAAGATGGAATAACTAAATATGATGCAATGTTTTGCTCTGATCAAAGATTTTATGATTACTATAAGTTATCTCCAAATAAATCAGAAGGAGAAGCAGACAGATATAGAGTTTTAAATGGAGGACTAACTTTAAATACTCCAATAGTAATATATAGTTGGGGAGAAGTTGTGGATGCTTTAGAAAAGGAAAAAATAGTAACTCAAAAAGATGGAGTATACTATATAACAGATATGCCAAAACTTCTAAACTATATATTAACAGGAAAAAAATGGTCTGATATCGGATTAAGTCAATTATATGGTAATATAAATGTTGCTTCTACAGACCCAGTTACATCATCACCAGGTGCAACATATTATGGATTATTATTATCAATAATGTGTGAAAGCTCAATAAATGACAAGAATTTACAAACCAATTTACCAAAATTAAAAGAATTTTATGAGAAATCTGGATACATGAATAATACACCTGCAGACTTGTTTGAAAAATATTTAAAAACAGGTATGGGTGGGGAACCTATGATTGTTGACTATGAAAAGAGTATAATTGAATTTGCAAATTCAAATCCTGAAGGCTTTGAACAAGTAAAAAAAGATATACGTATATTATACCCAACTCCAACAATATGGAATTCACATTGTATAGCAACTTTTGATGAAAGTGGAAATAAATTCTACCAAGCATTTGAAGATAAAGAAATTCAACAAATTGCATGGTCTGAATATGGATTTAGAACTGGCATTACAGGTGGAAACTATGATGTTTCAGGGTTAGAAATAGGAATTCCACAAAACATAACAAGTACTGTAACAAGCTTAAAGATGGATGTTTATAATCAGTTGATTGAATATTTAAAAAAATAATATAAAAGGAGAAAAAACAAATGGAAGAATTAAAAGTCAATAAGGAAGTAAATAGAACTGAAGTAGAAAGCTTAGCTCAAGAATCTAAGAAAGTAACAGATGAAAAAATTGAAAAGTCATTAAATTATGATTTATTATCACAAGAAGAAAAAGATGCAATAGAAGAATTTAATCAAAAAATAAATGTTGAAGATGCAACACAAATATTGCAATATGGAGCAAAAGCTCAAACTAAAATATCACAATTTTCTGATAGTGTATTAGAAGATGTAAAAACAAGAAGCACAGGAGAAGTAGGCGACTTACTTGCAGACCTTGTGGGTGAAATAAAATCATTTGATTCTGATATAGCTAATACAAACAAAACTGGATTAGGAAAATTATTTACTAGTGTAAAAAAACAATTAGAAAAACTAATAGCTGGATATGAAAAAATTGAAGTAAATATAGACAAAATTGAAGCAAGTCTAGAAAAACACAGATTACAAATGTTAAAAGATATTACAATATTTGATACAATGTATGAAAAAAACTTAGAGTATTTTAAAGAATTATCTTTATACATTATTGCAGGTGAAAAGAAAATTGAAGAATTAAGAAATGTAACATTACCTGAATTACAAAAAAAGGCACAAGAATCTGGAGAACAACTTGATGCGCAAAAAGTAAATGATATGGAAAATATGATAAATAGATTTGAAAAGAAAATATATGATTTAAAAACAACAAGAATTATATCTATTCAAATGGCACCGCAAATTCGTTTACTACAAAACAATGAAGCAGAACTTGTAGAAAAAATTCAAGGTTCTTTAACAAATACAATTCCATTATGGAAAAACCAAATGGTATTAGCATTAGGAATAAACAATGCTAAACAAGCAATTGGAGCACAAAAAGCTGTTACAGATTTAACAAATAGTATGCTACAAAAGAATAGCGAAATATTAAAACAAGGTTCAATAGAAATTGCAGAAGAATCAGAAAGAGCTATTGTTGATGTTGCTACATTACAAAAAACTAATAAAGATATAATTGATACATTAGATCAAGTTATACAAATTCATGAAAATGGAAGAGTAAAACGTCAAGAAGCTGAAGTAGAACTTGCAAATATTGAAAAAGAATTAAAAGAAAAAATGATTGAATTACAAGTTAAATAATTTGTCAATTGAGAGGAATATATGGATACTAAACAATTTTTTAAAGATGTATATGAAGATTTTTTTGGAGTGGAAAAAATTAAAGCAGAAAATGAAAAATTAGCAAAAGAATTAGGATTAAACCAAGATTATCCTACAATTGAATTAAACAAGCAAGATGAGGCAAAAGAAGAGCTAACTGAAGAGCAAATAAAAGAAACAAAAGATGAATTTATGCTAAAGGCTTTTGAAAAGTTAGAAAAACTATACATTACAGAACAATCAAAAAATACTCTTAAAAAAATTATTGAATATATGAGAAAATATAGTGAAGGAATAGAAAAACAATATATTCCATTTAATATATGCATTTATTCAAACAATAAAGAAACTATGTATAGTATAGTTGATATAATAAGTGATACTGTGACATTTTTCTCATATATAAAAAGAGGAACTACTATTGAGACTTCTTTTTATAACATAGAAAAACCAGAACAAATTGAAGAAATATATAGTAAAAAGAATAGTGTAGTTGTATTAAAAGATTTTGAGGGAATTTTAGCAAAAGAAAAAGAATTTAAAGATAGATTTTTGCATAATATGAAAGAAAAGTTAGAAGAAAATCAAGAAGACTTTTTGACTATTTTGATTTCAAAAACACCTGAAACAATTGAACAAGCGATGCAATCAGATATGCTTGAGAAATATTTTGAATTAAAAATTGAATCAACTAATATAGATGTACAGGATGTTTATCAAGAAGTATTAAGTAAATTAAAAGAAAGTAGCAAAATAACAGACGAGGCATCAATTAAACTATTAGATTATATTGCTGCTACATATCCAAAAACAAATTTATCATTTCCTGAATACAGAGATAAATTATGTAATAAAATATTATTTAGCAAAGATCAAGAAATAACAGAAAATGATTTACCAAAATACGAACAGGAAAAATCTATGAATGAAATATTTGCAGATCTAAATAATCTTGTAGGACTAGAAAATATAAAACAAGTATTAAAAGATTTAGTAGATTTAATAGAATTAAAAAATAAAACTAAAGATGACTTAAAAATTAAAGACATAAATTTACACATGGTATTTTTAGGAAATCCAGGAACAGGCAAAACAACTGTTGCAAGAATTATTGCAGAAATGTTATATAATTTAAAATATATAAAACAAAATAAATTAATTGAAGTATCAAGTAAAGATTTAGTTGCTGAGTATGTTGGACAAACTGCACCAAAAACAATGGCTGTTATTGAAAGAGCTTTGGGTGGAGTACTATTTGTAGATGAAGCATATTCACTTGCATCTGAAGAAGGAAGTGGAAATTCATTTAATAAAGAAGCTATTGCAACACTTATACAGGCAATGGAAAATTATAGAGATAATCTGGTTGTAATTTTTGCTGGATACACAAAAGAAATGCAAGCATTTTTAAATGCTAACTCAGGTATAGTTTCTAGAATTGGTTATACACTAGATTTTAAAGACTATACATCTGAAGAATTATTAAAAATCTTTGAAGGAATGGTTAAAAAAGCAGGATTTAGTATTACTAAAGAAGCATGTGATGAAGTAGTAAAGGTAATAGACAAATATAGAAATACTAAAAACTTTGGAAATGCAAGATTTGCAAGAAACCTATACGAAAAAACAATAATAAAACATGCATCAAATACTAGAGGAAAGAAAGCTAAAAAAGACCTAAAAACAATTGTTAAAGAAGATATAAGTACAGATAATTTATAAATGAAAAGGAGCCAAGATTTAATAATTTTGGTTCTTTTTTATTGTATTAAAATTATTTGAAATTTATATTAAAAACCATTGACAATTGAATATACATTCAACTATAATATATTCAAAGTTGAGTAAGCATTCAACTATATTTGCATATAATAATAACTAAGGAGGAAATAGTATGTCTAGAAATGAATTCATTTGTGATTGTAATGCAATACATCAAGAAGTAGTAGAAAGTACTAAAAAGCAAATGCTGAATGATGAAGATTTGTTTAACAATTTAGCAGAGTTTTTTAAAATATTAGGAGATACTACTAGAGTTAAAATATTATCAGCTTTAGACAAAAATGAAATGTGTGTATGTGACATTGCAAATGTTTTAAGTATGAGTAAATCCTCAATTTCACATCAATTAGGAACATTAAGAAGAAGTGGAATTGTAAAATGTAAAAGAGTAGGTAAAGAAGTATTTTATATGCTTGATGATGAACATGTAAAGAAAGTATTTGAGATTGGTGCAGAGCATATTGAACACAGAATATAGTGTTTTATAAAAAAGGAGATAATATTATGAAAAAAGAGATTATAAAGATTTTAACATCATTTGTTTTGTTTTTAGTAGCATTATTAATGCCAATTGATAATCAAATAATAAAGATTGCTATATACGTAATTGCATATTTAGTAGTAGGATTTGAAGTTTTAAAAGAAGCAATAGAAAACATTTTTAAAGGAGAAGTATTTGATGAAAACTTTTTAATGGCAATAGCTACAATAGGTGCTTTTGCTATTGGCGAATATCCAGAAGCTGTTACTGTAATGTTACTTTATCAAGTGGGAGAAACATTCCAAGATTATGCAGTTGATAACTCTAAAAAGTCAATAGAGAATTTAATGAATATTAGACCAGATTTTGCAAATGTTTTAATAGAAAACGCAGAGATAAAGGTTAACCCAGAAGAAGTAAAGGTTGAAGAAATAATTATTGTAAAACCTGGTGAGAAAATACCTCTTGATGGAAAGATTATAGATGGAGAGTCAATGTTAGATACAACAGCATTAACAGGAGAATCAGTTCCAAGAAAAGCAAATACAGGAGATAATGTTTTTAGTGGTTGTATAAACCAAACTGGGCTATTAAGAATTCAAGTAACTAAGAAATTTGGTGAATCAACTGTTAGTAAAATATTAAACCTAGTTGAAAATGCAGAAGACAAAAAATCTAAATCTGAAAACTTTATTACTAAATTTGCAAAATATTATACTCCAGTAGTTGTAATATTAGCAGTGATTATAGCTATTGTACCACCAATTATTATAAAAGAAGCAAATTTCACAGAATGGCTATATAGAGCATTATCATTTCTAGTTGTATCATGCCCATGTGCGCTAGTTATTTCAATACCTTTAAGCTTTTTTGCAGGAATTGGTGGAGCATCTAAAATAGGAGTTTTAATTAAAGGTGGAAACTATTTAGAAGCTTTAGCAAATGTTAATACAGTTGTTTTTGACAAAACAGGAACACTTACAAAAGGTGTATTTGAAGTTCAAAAAGTAGAAGAAGTAGGAGCATCTAAGCAAGACATTATAAAATATTCGGCTTATGCAGAAAATTATTCAAATCATCCAATTGCAGTATCAATAAAAAAAGCATACAACGAAAAGATAGATGAAAAATTGATTTCAGATATAAATGAAATATCTGGAAAGGGAATAAGTGTAAAAATTGAAAATAAACAAGTATTAGTTGGAAATGAAAAACTAATGCAAGAAAACAATATTGAATATACAAAATGTAATGAAATAGGTACTGTAGTATATGTGTCAATTGAAAATAAATATTCTGGTTATATACTTATATCAGACGAAATAAAAGAAGATTCATTTAAGGCAATAAAAGAATTAAAAGATAATAAAAAACAGACAATAATGCTTACAGGTGATAAAAAAGAGGCGGGAGAAGATGTTGCTAAAAAATTAGGAATAGATAAAGTATATACAGAATTACTACCAGATGGAAAAGTTAAAAAAGTAGAAGAGCTTATCAAGCAAAAAAATGGAACACTTGCATTTGTTGGAGATGGAATAAATGATGCACCAGTACTTGCTTTATCAGATATAGGAATTGCAATGGGAGGTCTTGGAAGCGATGCAGCAATAGAAGCAGCAGATATAGTAATAATGACAGACGAACCATCTAAAGTAAACAAGGCTATTAAGATTTCTAAAAAAACAATGCGAATTGTTAAACAAAATATTATATTTGCAATTTCAATTAAAGCATTAGTATTAATTTTAAGTGCAGTAGGAATTACCACAATGTGGGAAGCAGTTTTTGCAGATGTTGGCGTTTCAGTAATTGCAGTATTAAATGCTATTAGAATATTAAAGAAATAATTGAAAATGGGAAGAGTAAACTCTTCCCATTTAAAGTTATATTACATAAAAGAATATACAGAGAAATTGTAATGTACTTGCAACTATACAAGCAATGTGAAACACAGAATGCATCCACTTATGCTTTTTACCAAGTCCATAAAAAATTGCTCCAATTGTGTATACAAGCCCACCAGCTAATAATAAAATAAATCCCTTCATAGTTAGTAATTCTATAATTACATTCATTCTAAATATAATACACCAACCAAGTAATATGTAGCATATCATAGAAAAAACTTTATATCTTTTTAAATCAATTGAATTAAGTACTATTCCTAATATTGCTAATCCCCAAACAATTCCGAACAATGTCCATCCTATAGCTGTATTATATTCTCTTAAAGTACATAGAACAAATGGAGTATAAGTTCCAGCTATAAGAATAAATATAGAGCAGTGATCAATTATTTGAAAAACTTTTTTAGCTGTACGATTAGAGTTCAAGCCATGATATATACTTGACATAGTGTATAATAAAATTAAAGATACACCATAAATTGAGGTAGAAACTATACCATAAACATTGTGATGTAATGCTGAAAATATAACACATAAAGCAAGAGCAGCAATACCAAGTGCACCACCGACAATATGTGATACCATATTAAAAATTTCTTCACCTTTTGTATATGTTGGCAATACTCTGTCAGCTAATTTTACTCTATGCATATTATCCCCCAAATTCAATAATTTTTTTTAGTTCTTCATTTCTTTTTATTTTATTTGTAGTAGTTTTTATTAAAGGTTCTTTAGTTAAAACAAGATGCTTTATATATTTGTACATAGGAAGAGTTTTATTTATTTCTTTAATTTCATTCCAAATAATATCTTTTAGTTCTTGTTCTGTTGCATTAGGGTATTTAGACTTAGTAACAGTTTCGTTATATACTACTTCAACAGAGACTTTAACATCATTACTATCTTGATCATCTGGAAGACCATAAACAAAACATTCTTCAACTTCATCTAATCTATTTATCAAAATTTCTAATTCCTCAGGAAATACTTTTTTACCATTTTTTAAAACGATTAAATCTTTTTGTCTACCAGTGATAAATAAGTAACCATCATCATCTATATAACCTAAATCACCAGTGTGAAACCAGCCATCTTTTAATACTTCATTTGTTTGTTCTTCATTTTTATAATATCCAAGCATAACATTTGGCCCTTTAACAATTATTTCACCAATACCATTTGCATCTTTATTATTAATTTTTACATCAAGACTTCCCATAGGTATTCCAACAGAACCTTCTTTTACACAAGTATCATTTTCAGCAGATATAACAGGAGAGGTTTCAGTCAAGCCATAACCTTGAACTAAATGAATACCAATTGAGTTAAACCATTTACCAACTCTTTTATCAAGAGGAGCACCACCTGAAATAATAAATCTCATATTTCCACCAAGAGCATCAATAAGTTGTTTAAAAACTTTTCTTCTAATATCAATATGAAGTTTTAACAAGAAATTGCTTAGCTTAATCATAAAGTTTATAAGCCCAGTTTTACCTTGTTTTTCAACTTCTTTCATGATAGTAGAATACATTTTATCAATTAAAATAGGAACTCCAACAAAAACTGACACTTTATATTCTTTTAGGTTTTGTTGAATATATCTTAAACCATCAGGAAATACTGTTTTCATGCCAGAAGCTAACATTACAAGCATACCAGTTGATCCAAAAATATGATGATATGGCAAAAATGCAATATTTACATCAGTACTATAAAAAGTTTCAACTAATTGCATATCATATATATTTGTTGCAATTCCATTTTGATTAAGCATAACAGCTTTAGATTTAGAAGTAGTACCAGATGTAAAAAGCAAAATACTCATAGCAGAAGGATTAACTTTATAATTTATATATTCTAAATAACCAGCTTCAATAGCTTTTTTTCCATCATCAATTAGGTCATAGAAATATAAGAAGCCTGGTACCTTAGAAAAACAAATAAAATGCTTAATATTTGTTTTTCCTGAAGCTTTAATTTCTGATATGACATCTTTTAGCTTTTCATCAAAAACTATTGCCTCAACTTCACTTCTGATCAAAGAATCTTCAAGTTCTCCAATTTGTAATCCTTTATCTAAAGGAACAGAAACAATTCCACCAAGTAAGTTGCTCAAATGTGCAACAGCCCATTCATAACAATTATGTCCTACAACTGCAGAACGTTTACCTTGTAAACCTAATTTATATAAAGAAGTACCGAAATAATTAATATCTTCCAATAAATTAGTATAAGTGTGATTTATATATTCAACTTCTTTGCCATTTTTTATCTTTGTTGTAAATGCTATATTATCAGCATAAGTATTGGCTGAATGATATAACAAATCCTTAATATTATCAAATTTTATAATAGTTTGTTCTTTTTTCATTTGTCCTCCAATAAATAATTTACTAAACTATACTATGTAGTTTCGAAAACTATTATATCTTAAAGACACAAATAAGTCAAGATGGTTTGAATTTCTAGAAAAATATAAATTCTTGATATAAGTATTGATTTTAAAATAGGGTTATAATATAATCAATATTGTAAAACAAAAGAAAAGGGGATTTTATTATGAAAAAAGAAAAGAATAATCATATAATTAATTGGATAGCTTTAATTTTATTTGTAATTGTTATGGTAGCATCGGTTGTAGATATTATGAGAAAACATAACATTATTGAAAAAATTGTAGCAAATCAAAAAGATGTTATAAGCCAAAACAATTACTCATATCATGTAGAATCTTATAATAAGAATAATGAAAGTGAAACTACTAAATCAAGTATGAGCTTTTATAAAAAAGACAAAATAAGTATGCAGATATTAAAAAATAATGATAATAGTTTAATTTTTTGGTATGACCTAGGAGCAAACGAACAAATAACACTAGTTCCACAAAATTTAAAAGCTTCTGTATATAAAAACTCATCAGAATTTTTTGTAAATCAACTTCCTCCTTACATGATAGATGAAGAAAATAAAAATATAATGAAAATATTTTCAATCATAACATCTGACACTGTAAATGGAGAAAAATGCTATAAAATAAATACATCAGGATTAATAACTTGGTATAGCAAAGAAAGTGGAATGATATTAAAAGCACAAAATGGTAAAAAAGTAATTGATGGAAAAGAATATGATTGTATATCTGAATTTAAAGATTGGAAGTTTAATGAGTTAACAGATGAAGATGTTACAAGACCTAATTTGACAGGATATGAAGTTAAAAATAATGAATAATATTTACAAGAGCAAGTAATTAGTTTTCTAGTTATTTGCTCTTGTCACATTATGTAATAAAAAACATATTATGTAATGTGAGGTGAATAAATTGGATTGGTTTGAAACATTAAACCCGGTAATTCAAGCATTACTTGCAACAATATTTACTTGGGGCGTAACAGCCTTAGGAGCACTTGTAGTTTGCTTTTTTAAAGAAGTAAATGGTAAAATTTTAAACACAATTTTAGGATTTAGTGCAGGTGTAATGATTGCTGCAGCTTTTTGGTCTTTGCTAGAGCCATCAATTGACTTATCACAAGAACTTGGATACATAGCATGGATTTTACCAGCTGTTGGATTTATAACAGGCAGTTTGTTTGTGCTATTATCAGATAAGTTCTTAGATAAAATGCTAAAAAATAAAAAAAACATTGATAACAAAGATTCTTTAAAAAGAAGCATATTACTAATTGCAGCAATTACAATTCACAATATTCCTGAAGGAATGGCTGTAGGCGTTGCATTTGGAGGCATTGCAACAGGAGTACCTGGCATGACACTAATAGGAGCAATAATGTTAGCTCTTGGAATAGGAATACAAAATTTTCCAGAAGGAGCAGCTGTATCATTGCCACTTAGAACAGAAGGTTATTCGAGATCTAAAAGCTTTATGATAGGTCAGGCGTCAGCTTTAGTTGAACCAATATCAGCCGTAATAGGTGCAATACTTGTAATATATATAAGAAGTATGTTACCGTTTTTATTAGCATTTGCAGCAGGTGCAATGATTACGGTGGTTGCAAGAGAACTTTTACCAGAATCAATAAATGGTAATAAAAACTTATCGACACTTGGAATGAGTTTTGGATTTGTTTTAATGATGATACTAGATGTTGCATTAGGTTAAAAAGCATAGAAACAAAAATAGATAATTAGAGATTGCTAATTATCTATTTTTATGATAGTATTTTACAAGAAAACAAAAAAGAGGTAAAAAGTGAAGAAGATTATATATTTTTTTGGAGTAATATTTTTATCAATTATTATTTTGTTAAATATAATATATACAGCTACATTAGATAGCTCAGAGCATATTACAATAACATTCAATAGTTTAATATATATTGCGGGGCTTGTAATTGTAGGAGTATTATTGTACTTTGGAAGTAAACTATTGGACAAGTATTTATATAATAATGAAGCAAGAACAAAAATAAGAAAATGGACATTTGGAATAGTTTTAATTATATACATAATTTTTAATGTAATATGGCTAATAAAGGTAAATCCGCCAGTAGTTGGTGACCAAGTACATGCTGTTAATTTAGCACAAACATTTTACAGAGATAATCCAGAAGAATTTTTGCCAAATCTTACTTATGCTGGAATTCCACTAAGCCAATATATGCAAACATATCATCAACAAATAACTTTGGCATTTGTGTTTAATGTTTTCTTTAGAATAGTACACTTTGATGCAATGGAAATATTAAGAGTGGTAAATCTTATTAGTAATGTATTAATTATTATTGCATTATATAAAATATGTAATCAGTTGTCTAAAGAATATAAAACAAACAAAGTATTGTTAATGCTTTTAATATTAACATTTTTTACATTACCCATAATTTCGAATTTTATATATGGAGATATTCCAAGCTTAGCACTATGTCTGTTCGCAGTATATTTTACAATGAAATATACAAAAACTGAAAAAATAAGGTATATTGTATTTACTACTATTTTAACAATGATTGCATATATGATGAGAATGAATAGTTTAATATTTATAATAGCAACAGTAATATACTTAATATTAAATATATTTAAAAATATTAAGGAGAAAAGTTGGAAGAAAAATTTACTAAGTGTTGCAATTATAATAATGTATGTTGTAATATCAATATTTCCATCATCAATAGTAAGTAGATATTATTTAGATAAATATAACTTAGAAAGAAATAAAACATATCCTAGCATAGGTTATGTACTCATGGCAATGCAAGAAGGACCAAGAGCAAATGGATGGTATAATGAATCTACAAGGGAAAAAGCATTTGATAGATTAGACAACATATCAGATGAGTACAAACAAGAAATAAAAGAAAGAATAGAATATTTTTTACAAAATCCTGGTTATACAATTAAGTTCTATATAGATAAAATAACTTCTATGTGGGCAGAAAATACATATTCAGCAATAAGAAATAGTGAAGTAAATGGAAACTTAGATAATCTGGTTAAGCCATTGGAATTTTATCAAAAAGTATTATTGACTTTAACTTGTGTATGTAGTTTAATAGTATTGATACAAAATAGAAAGAATTTATCACTTGATTTAATATTTTTAATAACAATATTTATAGGTGGATTTGCTTTTCATATATTGTGGGAGGCAAAATCAAGGTATATAATACCATATATTTTAGTGTTAATACCTGTATCTACTATAGTTATAAATAAAAAATTAAAAAATAAGGAGGAAAATTAAAATGGAACTAAAAGGATCAAAAACAGAAAAAAATTTAATGGAGGCTTTTGCAGGAGAGTCACAAGCAAGAAACAAATATACATATTTTGCAAGTAAAGCAAAAAAAGAAGGATATGAGCAAATAGCTGCAATATTCCAAGAAACAGCTGACAATGAAAAAGAACATGCAAAATTATGGTTTAAACTATTAAATGGTGGAGAGATTGGTACAACAGTAGAGAATTTAAAAGCTGCAGCAGAAGGTGAAAATTTTGAATGGACAGATATGTATGAAAGAATGGCGAAAGAGGCAAAAGAAGAAGGATTTGACCATATTGCATTCTTATTTACTGAAGTAGGAAAAATTGAAAAAGAGCATGAGGCAAGATATAAAAAACTTTTAGAAAAAGTTGAAGAAGGAAAAGTATTTGAAGCAGGAGAAATAAAAATATGGAAATGCAGAAACTGTGGACATATAGTAGTTGGAACAAAAGCACCAGAAGTATGCCCAGTATGTGCACACCCCAAAGCATATTTTGAAATAAAAGCAGAAAATTATTAAAAAATTTAAGAGCAAGTAAATATAAATTACTTGCTCTTTTTATGACCTTATGATATATATAATGTATATGAAAAAAGGAGAAAATTGTAATGGAGGAACAAAAGAACAACCAAACAGCAGTGGAAGTAAAAACAGAAGATGAAACACAATATGACGAAATTCAAAAAGTAAAACAGGTAGAAAGAACAGATTCGTATTTTGATGGAAAAGTATTGGAATGGCTAGGCTACAGAATTCTAGCTTTTATAATAACTGCTGTAACATTTGGAATTGCCAACGCATGGGCAGAAAAATTACTTATTGCGTATACTATAGACCATACAGTATACAATGGAAAAAGACTTAAATTTGAAGGTACAGGAGCATCTTTGTTTGTACAAAAATTTAAATGGATTTTTCTTACAATCATTACTTTAGGAATTTATGGATTCTGGATTCCAATAAAAAAAGAGCAATGGATAGTTTCGAATATTCATTTTGAAAAAGAAGAATTTGTCAAGGGAGACAGTTACTTCGATGGAGGAGTATTAGGTATAATTGGAGTAAATTTATTTAGTAATATACTAACATTTATTTCATTTGGCCTATTATTTCCATTTGTAGTATGTTATAGACAAAAATGGTTTGCAAAACATACAATTATAAATCGCAAGAAAATAGTATTTACAGGAAAATCATTAAATTTAATAGGAAACTATTTATTATGGTGGTTTTTATGTATTATTACATTTGGAATTTTTGGATTGTGGCTACCAATAAAAATCGAAAATTGGAAAGCTAAAAATACACATATAAAATTAAAAGATGAAGAAGAGCAAAAAACATCAATCGCTCCAGCTATACTAGGAATAATATTAGCAATTATGCTAATTGTAGTAGTTGTGTCTTTTACATACAAAAATGTAGATTTTGATAAAATTATGGATGAAGGCATTGATTTTGAAGAAATATTTAACAAAGATGAAAAAACACCATCAAAAGGAAATGGACGAGTTGCAACAATAAGTACACCAAGCAAAAACAACAATACTAATTTAAATACTAACAATAATTCGAATTCAAATAAAAATAATACAAGCTCAAATGGAAATAGTAGTACAAGTTCAAACAATAACACCGTAACATATAGTACAAAAAATATTTCATATTAAAATATTTAAGCAACATTTTAAAAAGATGTTGCTTTTTTTATATTCGAAAAGTATAATAAGTATGAAAAGTATAACTGAGACTGAAAGGAGAAAATTATGAAAAAAGATAAATATGTTGGTATTTGCAAAGTTGGAGAAAAGGGACAAATTGTAATACCAAAAGAAGCAAGAGATATGTTCAATATAAATCCGGGAGATTCAATAGTTGTTTTATGTGATAAAAAACAAGGAATAGCTTTAGTAAAGTCTGATATTATTGAGGATTTATCAAATAAAATATTCCAAAAAGGAGATGAGTAAAGATGTACTCAATTGAAATTGAAAATTTAACTAAAAAATTTAAAGAAAAAACAGCTGTTAATAATGTTAGTTTAAAAATAAAACAAGGAGAGCTTTTTTCTTTGTTAGGTACAAATGGAGCAGGGAAAACCACTACAATAAAAATGCTATCCACTTTGATTTTACCTACTAGTGGAAACATAAAAATAAATGGATTAGATATAAACAAAGACAAACAAAAGATAAAAGAAATTTTAAATGTATCACCACAAGAAACTGCAATTGCAATGAATTTATCTGTAAAAGAAAATTTGGAATTTATGGCAGGAGTATATCAAATAAAAAATCCAAAAGAGAAAATTGATGAATTAGTAAAAACATTCAAATTAGAAGAAGTACTAAATCAAAAGGCAAAAACTTTATCTGGAGGATGGCAAAGAAAAGTATCTATTGCAATGGCTTTAATTAATAACCCACAAATACTATTTCTTGATGAACCTACATTAGGCTTAGATGTTATTGCAAGAAGAGAATTATGGAGTATTATAGAAAGTCAAAAAGGAAAAATAACAATTATACTAACTACACATTATATGGAAGAAGCAGAAAGTTTATCAGATAGAGTTGGAATAATGGCAAAAGGAAGTTTAATAGATGTAGGAACTCCAGAAGAATTAATAGAAAAATCAAATGCAAAAGATTTTGAAGATGCTTTTGTAAAAATAGCAACAGGAGGAGAATTATGAGAATAATAAACTTTGCTAAAAGAAATTTTAAAGAAATAATAAGAGATCCATTAAGTATAATATTTGCAATTTTATTGCCATTATTTTTACTTTTTATATTTCAACAATTTAATATACCAAGTGAAAACTATAAATTAGAAAACTTTACACCAGGAATAATTATTTTTGGATTTTCTTTCCTAACGCTTTTTACAGCTATGCTTGTTGCAAAAGATAGAAGTACATCATTATTAATTAGACTTGGAACAAGCCCAATGAAACCAGTAGAATATATATTAGGTTATATAATCTCAATAATTCCCATAATAATTATTCAAAATGTATTATTTTTTATATTAGCCATAATCTTAGGATTAAGCTTTAGTATAAACATTATATTGGCAATTTTAGTATCTATTATTGTTGCAATACTATTTATAGCAATAGGAATATTGATAGGAAGCACATTTACAGAAAAGGCATCGTCAGGAATATCAAGTATTGTAGTACAATTAGTATGCTTTACAGGAGAAATATATTTTCCAAAAGAAATATTAGGAGATATGTTTGCAAAAATATGCAACATACTTCCATTTGAAAGTTGTGTAACAATTATAAAAGGAATAATGAATAATAACATTCAAATAATAAGCCTAAGAAATATAATTGTATTTTTAATATACACCATTGCGATTTTAGCAATATCAATAATAGTATTTAAAAGAAAAATGGTTAGTGACAATAAATAGAACATGAATTATTTACTAAATTTTACTATTTATGTTATAATTAGTAAAAGGGAAGTGATATTATAATGAATAAAAAAGAAGTAAAAAATATTTTAATATCAATGAGAACACCAGAAAACGAAATAGCAGTAAATCATTTACTTGGTCAATTAGACATGAAAAGTAATACTGAAATTGAGCAAATTACAGAAAGATTAGGAAATAGTGAGCAGAATATAAGAAAAACCTTGTCAAAGAAAATAGAAGAAATTTCTCAAAATAGAAATGAGGAAAAACATCCTATTAATGATATGTTTACTTATGGAATATCAGGGAATTGTATTCACTTACACTTACCAACAGACTTGCATGAATTAATGGCGAGAAATGGAATATCAAAAACAATAGCTCTAGTTAACTTACAGTTATTAGATGCAATTGATAAAATAAAAGAAATGAGAGACGGAGGTTTTTATAGATTCAAAGATAAAGATAGTATATATATGATATCTCCAACAGTAATAAAAAGAGAAATGAAATTTTTAGAAGAATTAGACTTTACAACTCATTCATATAGTAAGAAACAACTTAGTGATGAAAAATTTGTACAAGAAACTCCAGAAGCTCAGCTTGCTACACACATTTTTGGACATGATAAAAACGTTGGAACTGCATTAATAAGATTTGAGCAAATAAATTCAAAGCAATGGCAAGAAAAGAAAAATGAAATAGTAGCAGATTTAAGAGGAAAAACAACAGGTATAGAGCATAATAAAAGTGAAGAAAGGTAAACTAAAAGCAGGTAATTGAAAATTATCTGCTTTTATGATATAAAATAGACGAAAAGGAGAGGTATAAATATGTATACATTAATTACTGGAACTACAAGTGGCATTGGAAGAATTATGAATATTGCATCAATTGCTTCATTTGAACCAGGACCATTTATGACAATGTATTATGCCTCAAAAGCATTTGTACGTTCTTTTTCAGAAGGATTACATGAAGAGCTAAAAGACCAAGGAGTAATTGTAACTGCAATTTGCCCAGGACCAACCAAAACAAAATTTGAAGAAAGAGCATCAATGAAAAAATCATATATGTTTAAAAAGATGAAAGTAGATACAGCTAAAGAGGTAGCTGTAAAGAGCTATAAAGCAATGATGAAAAACAAAGCAGTATATGTAGTTGGATTCCATAATAAATTAATAGCATTTGCAACAAGATTTGGTAGTTTGAAATTAAATAGAAAAGTAGCAAAGAAAATTAACATAGGAACTGCAAAATAAAATAGGAGTGAGATTATGAAAAGACTTAATTTAATAGTAGTATTTAATAAAGATTTAACAAAAGTTCTATTTTGTATTAGAGCAAAAGAGCCATACAAAGGATTATACAATTTTGTTGGAGGCAAAGTAGAAGAAAATGAACCGAATGATGAAGCGGCTTATAGAGAGCTATTTGAAGAAACAGGAATAAGCAGTAATGATATTGAGTTAGACCATTTTATGGATTTAAATTACTTTAAATATGAAAACAATTTACAAGTATACTATGGAATATTAAAAAATGAAGTAACTTTGGTAGAAGAAAAAAATAAACTTGAATGGGTAACTATAAATGAAGAATTATTAAATAATGAAAAATTTGCAGGTAACTATAATATTCCTCATATCATAAAACAAATAAAAGTATATTTGAGGGATGGAATTAAATATTAAGTTTTGTTACACCTGAAAAAGAGATAGAAGCATGGATTGAGCAACTATAAAAGGAAAATATCATCAAATGGGTAGTGTCAACTTGTAAATGATAAAGAAAATATAATAAAGCTAATAAAAAAACGAATACTTGGTTATTAGTTTTTTTCGATTTTTTAAGAATAAAAACTTACTCACCTTGGATAGGTAAAAAAAATATATGGAAGTTATTTTATAAAATTGGATTATTAATAGAATGATGAATATAGATAAGGCTATAGAAGATTTAAAATTTATTATAGAAACAAATAAATAAGGAGGAGATTTTATGAATTTAGTAACAGGTTTAGCAATACCTTTTTTAGGAACAACACTTGGCTCAGCAATGGTATTTTTAATGAAAAACAAGATGAACTCAAAAGTAGAAAAATTACTATTAGGTTTTGCATCAGGAGTAATGATTGCAGCTTCAATCTGGTCTTTAATTATACCATCAATTGATATGGCAAGTGAACAAGGAAAAGTAGCATGGATTCCAGCAGCAGTTGGATTTATACTAGGAATAGCCTTTTTACTTGTACTTGATAGTGTAATTCCGCATTTACACTTAAATAATGATAAAACAGAAGGAATAAAAGCAAAACTTAAGAAAACAACAATGATGGTATTTGCAGTTACACTTCACAATATACCAGAAGGAATGGCAGTAGGTGTTACATTTGCTGGTGCACTTATTGAAAATACTGGAATAACAATGGCAGGAGCATTTGCTTTAGCAATAGGAATTGCAATACAAAACTTTCCTGAAGGCGCAATTATATCAATGCCATTAAAAAGCGAAGGAATATCAAAATCAAAAGCCTTTTTGTATGGAACACTTTCGGGCATAGTAGAACCAATAGGAGCAATTATTACAATATTACTTACAAGCACAGTAGTACCAATATTACCATATTTATTATCATTTGCAGCAGGAGCTATGATTTATGTAGTTGTTGAAGAGCTAATACCAGAATCTCAAAATGGTGAACATTCAAATATAGGAACAATAGGAGTTGCTCTTGGATTTGTAATAATGATGATTTTAGATGTAGCACTAGGGTAAGAGTACTTAATAATAGATATTATATGGAGAGGTGTAAAAAACAATTGAGAAAGTTTAACACTCTACGATAAGTAAGTCGTGAATTTATCTGTTTTAGAAGCGGAAACAGAAGATGAAAAGTATAACATAAATTATAAAAATATAATTTCATTAGAATAGCAGATAATTATTTAAAATTATCTGCTATATTGCTTTGAAAAATTTTTACAAAATCTTAAAATAAACATTGACATATTAGTTAATTTACTATATGATACGAACAATAGTTTTAAAACAATGGATGAAAATTATATATAATAATATACGTAGCTATACTAAATTTTGTAAAAAAGGAAGTGTTTCTATGGAAGAAAAAAAGAATGAAATTATTTTATTTGAAAATCAAGGAGTGAAGTTAGAAGTTAACTTAAAAGACGAAACGGTATGGCTCAACTTGGAACAAATGTCTAAATTATTTGAGAGAGACAAATCAGTTATATCAAGACACATAAAGAATGCTTTGTCAGAAGAATTGGAAAATGAACAGGTTGTTGCAAAATTTGCAACAACCACAAAACACGGTGCCATTGATGGTAAGGTACAAACACACATGGTTGATTATTATAATCTAGATATGATTGTTTCAATTGGTTATCGTGTAAAATCACAAAATGGTATTTTATTCAGAAAATGGGCTACACAAATACTAAAAGATTATATGCTAAAAGGTTATGCAGTAAATCAAAAAAGATTAGAATATTTAGAAAAAACAATTAAATTAATAGATATAGCAAATCGTATGGATGAACGATTAGAAGGAAATGATGCAAAAGAAATTTTAAAAGTAATTGGAGAATATTCAAAAGCACTAGATTTACTTGATGATTATGATCATAAAACATTAAAGAAAATAGATGGAAGTGTAGATGAAAGAAAAATTGAATATAAAAATTGTATTGAGATAATAAACAAACTAAGATTTAATGAAGAAAGTACACTATTTGCAGTAGAAAGAGATAGAGGATTAGAATCAATTATAGGCAATATTTATCAAAGTTTTGCTGGAAAAGAAATATATAAAAGTATTGAAGAAAAGGGAGCAAACTTTTTATATCTAATAGTGAAAAATCATGTATTTGCAGATGGAAACAAAAGAATTGCAGCTACATTGTTTATATACTTTTTAAACTTTTATGGAATACTATACAAAAATGGAGAACAAACAATAGACAACAATACATTAGCAGCATTGACATTACTAATTGCAGAATCAAACCCAAAAGAAAAAGATGTTATTATAGATTTGGTAATGAATTTCTTGAATAATTAAAATCTTTGGAAAAGAGGCAGATATTTAGTTGAAAATATCTGCATTTCTGTTATATAATAATAACTAGAAAATTTGTGAGGTAAAATATGAGTAAATATGAACCATTATGGAACTATCTAAAAGAAAATAAAAAGGAAAGCTATAAACTGACTTATGAAGAAATAAAAAACATTCTTGGATTTGAAATAGATCATTCCTTCTTAGGTTAAAAAAAAGAATTAAAAGATTATGGTTATGAAGTCGGTAAAATATCAATGAAAGAAAAAACAGTTATATTCAATAAAATATAAATTGAAAGTGAGAAAAGAATGAAATATATTGTATTATTAAGAGGAATAAATATAAGTGGTAAAAACAAAATATCAATGAATGAAATATATAAGCATTTAGGATTTATAGATACAGATACTGAGCAATGCTTTAAAGGATTAAGATTCTACCCGATGAAGAAAGATATAGAAAGACAATAAAATTTATAACATACAAGGAGAAAACTTCAAATGACAATATATAATTTAAAAGATAAATTAGAATATCTAGACGAAGTTGCAAGATTAGAATATGAAGAATGGGCAGACAATAAAGAAGAAAATAAAGAAGAAAGAATTAAAAGAAAAAAAGAAAAGATTTGTTGTATGTTTAGTAATAAATAATTTTGCAAATTGATTCTAGTAGATAATCATGAACTAATAGGCTTTATATCAATATTTCCAGAAGATTGTGAAGAAGAAAAAGAACTAACTCCCTGGTATGCTACAATGTATGTGAAAAAAGAATATAGAAATCATGGATATTCACGAATATTAAATGATGCAATATTAAAAGAAGCAAAAGATAGAGGATTTTTAACATTGTATTTAAAAACAGATTTGAAAAATTATTATGAAAAATTTGGAGCTACTTTTATAAAAAAGCTAAAATCAGGAGAAAGCTTATATAAGTTTGAAATTTAATAAAAAATGAAATAAAAAGTGTGGCAGATAATTGGTTGAAATTATCTGCCACTTATTATATAATTATGCAGTAATAATTAGTAAAAAACAAAAGAAATAAGAGGCGAAAAAATGAAAGAAGATTGGAAAGAGTTTATAAAGAAAAATCTAAAATGGGTTGTACTATTTATTTGCTTAGTGGGATTTTTAGCATTAGCAGAAGATGTTTTTAATAAAGAAATAATGTATGGAGACATTATTGGATATAAACTTATATCAACATTTTTAATATCTGATTTTGTAACACCAATAGCAAAATTTATAACTAATTTTGGTGGGGCAATATTTTTATCAATTGCAACAGTTATGTTATTTTTATTTATAAAAAATAAAAAAATTGGGCTATCAATTATTTCGAACATAGTTATTATTGCAGTTTTAAATCAGTTATTGAAAAGAATATTACAAAGACCAAGACCAACTGAATTTAGAATAGTTGAAGAAACAGGATATAGTTTTCCTTCGGGGCATTCAATGGTAAGCATGGCTTTTTATGGATATTTGATATATTTAATTTATAGATATATAAAAAATAAATATGTAAAATGGACATTAATTACAATATTAAGTATATTAATTTGTTTAATAGGTATAAGCAGGATTTATCTTGGAGTACATTATACAAGTGATGTACTAGGTGGATTCTTGTTATCAATATCATATTTAGTTATATATATAAGTTCAATTAAAAAATTATTACCAGAAGAATAAAAGTATAAAGGAGAAACTTTTATGAAACGAATCTGTATAATTGGAGGAAGTGGAACTGGTAAAACAACACTTTCAAATAATTTGAGTAAAGAGTTAAATTTACCAGTTTACCATATTGATGGTATACATCACTTGGAAAATTGGAAAAAACGAGATAAGGAAGAACGTGACAAATTAATTCTTGAAAGAGCTTCAGAAGAAAAATGGATTATAGATGGAACATATCATTCTACATTACAACAACGTCTAGAAAAAGCTGATTATGTTATATATTTAGATTATTCTACTATGGCGCAAGTAATAGGAGTATTAAAAAGATTTATAAAAAACCATGGTAAAGAAAAAGATGAGATACCAGGTTGCAAAGAAAAAATGAGTTGGGAGTTTTTATGGTTTGTAATAAACTGGAGAAAAGATAAAAGAAATGAGATAATTGAAAAAATAAGTAAAATTGACAACAACAAGGTTCATGTCTTTTATAACAGAAAACAACTTAATAAATGGTATGAAAATACATTTGGAAAAAAGATGGAGCACTAAAACGATTAAGAATAATATGAAGGGGAAAAATATGAAAAAATTAAATTCAAACCATTTGAAACTAATTGCAATTATAGCTATGACAATAGATCATATTGCAGATTTAATATTTCCTGGTATGCCTAATAATATATGGAGTAATATTTTACATATCATAGGTAGACTGACAGCACCAATTATGTTTTTCTTTATTTGTGAAGGGTTTTACTACACAAAAAACTTGAAAAAATATGTAACAAGGCTATTTTTGTTTGCTTTAATATCTCATTTTGCATACTGCTTTGCATTTGGTATTAACTTTATTCCATTTATTAATGGAGAAATATTTAATCAAACAAGTATTATGTGGTCACTTGCATGGGCGGTAGTCGCTCTTTATATTGTATATGGAGATACAAAACTAAAACAGTGGCAAAAAACAGTATTATTAGTAGTAATATGTGCTATAACTTTTTGCGCAGATTTCAGTTCGATAGCAGTTATGTGTATAGTAGCAATGTATGGCAAAAGAGGAGACATAAAAAAACAAGTATTAAGTATGGAAGTATGGTTAGGAATTTATGCACTTGTATCATTTATATTTGTAAACAAGATATATGGAATTATAATATTGTTTTCAATATTAGTATATCCAATACTAAAAATGTATGATGGTTCAAGAGGAAAATTAAAGTGGATGAAATGGCTATTTTATATATATTATCCATTACACTTAGCAATAATAGGACTACTAAGAATATTAATGTATGGTAATGTACCATTGTTATTTTAAAAGAAGCCATAAATATGAGATATAAGAGAATTAAGAAGATACTACTATTTTGGTGTTTGTTTATTGGAATTGCAGCAGTTTATGGAAGTATATGTATGCTAATTGATCCAACAGGCAAATTACTTCAAATGAATGAAATGCTACCATACTTTCAAGTATTACCTTTTAGTGATATATTATTTCAAAATTATATATTTTCAGGAATATGTTTATTAATAGTAAATGGAATATCAAATTTAGTGGCAGTGTATTTAATTATAAAAAACAAAAAAATAGGAATAATATTAGGAACAGTATTTGGATTCACACTTATGCTTTGGACTATAATTCAATTTATCATTTTTCCAACGAATATAATGTCAACAATATACTTCGTTTTTGGAATAATGCAACTAATAGCAGGTTATATTACGTATGTATTCTACACGCAAGAAAATTTCAGATTTGACTTAAATGACTATAAAAATATAGGAAAAAACAAAGAAAACATTGTTGTATATTTTTCAAGAATGGGCTATACAAAGAAAATAGCTTATGAAAGCAGATTTTAAAAATGTCGCAGATGAACTTGATGAAATATTAAATAAAAAAAGAGAAAAATTCACATCAATTTGTGTTAGATTTGGAAACGTAAAGAGCAGAAAGGAAATGTAGTTATGAGAAACACTATTGTTTATTTAATAAGACATGCAAAAACTGTTACTGAAAATGGTATAAGAAATACAAATGAAGATTCACAATCAATTAACGAAAAAGAAATATTATCAGTTGAAGGAGAAGAACAAGCCAAAAGACTAAGTGAAAATAAAGAACTGCAGAACCTAAATGTAATATGGTCAAGTAACTATACTAGAGCAAAAGCAACTGCCAAATATATTTCTAATGTAAACAATTTACCTCTTAATTTAGATAGTGATTTAGGTGAAAGAAAATTAGGAAATTTAAAAGAATTAGGTGAATTTATGAAAGATAAGGCTACTCGAGATCCTTCACAAGAGCAACTTCTAGACAGAACATTTAGAACATCAGATGGCGAGAGCGCAGAACAGACAAGAGAAAGAATGAATAAGTTTTTTGCCAAAATACTTAAAGAATATTGTGGAAAAAGAATAGCAGTAGTTAGTCATGGGGGCTCTATCAAGTTTTTCTTATTAAATTGGTGTAAAGTAAATAAAGATGTAAAACTTGTATATAATAATGAAAAAGTATTAAATATAAAATCACCATGTTTACTAAAACTAATATTCAACGGTAATGAGCTAATTGAATTAGAGCAAATCGAATAAAATAAAGAACTACATACATAAGGATTAGAAAAATACATTAGGAATGGAGTGGGATTTATGACTGAAGAAGAAAAGATGTTATTAGGTGAAATGTATAGTTCAAAAGATAAAGAACTAAAAAGATTTTATTTTAGAACAATTAAAAGAATAAACAGTAATTTGTTTAGAATTATAAGTGCTGGCAATTTGGAGGAAATGATCCATTGAAAGGTATCAGTGTTTACGATGGTGGTGATTGTAATGGAAAATATAATATAACTGGATTTATTACAATACCAAATAATAAATTTAACGAAATAAATACGCCAAATGGTAAAGTATGTTTTGTTGAATTTATTGGGGGTAACAGATAGAGAACTAAGAGCAATTCAAAATAAGCAAATTAGAGTTAAAGAATTATATGAAAAACTTGGCAGTGATGTAACAAGCTATAATAGAAAGTCAGTTATATAAATAGTAGTGGAGCTCAGTGCGTTCTGTGAAGAAAATATACTATAACAGGAGAAAAACAAAATGACATATAAATATGCGTATCAAACTCCAAAAAACTTTTCAAATATGATTATGAATAGCGATGGAGAATACCTAACAGGTTTATGGTTTGAAGATTCAAGAGATTCTTCTAAACATGTGGTAAACTGTGAAAAAGAAAATTTAGAAATCTTTAAAGAAACGAGTAAATGGCTAGACATTTATTTTAGCGGTAAAAATCCTAATTTTATACCAAAATATAAAATAGAAAACTTAACTCCTTTTAGACAAGAAGTAATTGATACAATGAACTCTATTGAATATGGAAAAGTTGTAACCTATAATGATATATCAAAAATAATTGCTAAAAAAAGAAACTTGAAAAGAATGTCATCACAAGCAGTAGGCGGGGCAGTTGGCTGGAACCCTATCTGCATTATAATACCATGTCATAGAGTAGTTGGAACAAATGGAAGTTTAACAGGATATGGTGGAGGAATAAAAAACAAAATAGAATTGCTAAAACTAGAAGGAAATGACATGCGTAAATATTTTGTTCCAAAGAAAGGTACAGCATTATGATAAGGTGTAAATGGTGTAACTTAAAGAATGAAAAATACATAGAGTACCACGATAAAGAATGGGGAGTAGCTATATATGATGACAAACATTTATATGAAATGCTAATCTTAGAATCTTTCCAAGCTGGTTTATCTTGGGAGTGTGTGTTAAATAAAAGAGAAGATTTTAGAAAAGCATTTGATAATTTCGAAATAGACAAGGTATCTGATTATGATGAAAAAAAGGTACAAGAGCTATTAAAGAATGAAAATATTATAAGAAATAAATTAAAAATAAATGCAGCTATAAACAATAGTAAAATATTTAAAGAAATACAAAATGAATACAAAACATTTTCAAATTATATTTGGAGCTTTACAAACAACAAAGTAATATATGAAATAGGAAAAACATGCTCAGCGCTATCAGATATAATTTCAAAAGATTTGCAAAAAAGAGGAATGAAATTTGTAGGAACAACAATTATATACTCGTATTTACAAGCAATAGGCGTGATTTACTCACATGATAAAGAATGTTTCTTAAACAATAAAGGGGCTAATATTAAATGAAAATAGAAAAAACAAAAATAAATGAGATCCCATCGATAGTATGGGAAGAAAAAAGCAGTAAAGTTTTTATAGCAGTACATGGGAATATGTCTAATAAGGAGAATTTGTTTCAAACAATATATTAAATGCAAATTCTTTTGAAAAGTTAATTAAATAATACAAATCTTTATTGATAAGGATTTTATGAGCAATGAGCATCTTGTTGGAGTACATCCAAATGATAATACAGCAACAGTATGGCTAAAAGTAGAAGATTTAATTGATATTATAAAAGAACATGGCAATCAAGTTAGTATTATAGAAATCTTATAAATGAGGTATACAATAATGAATAATAATATAAAAGTAATAACATTATGTGGAAGCATGAAATTTCAAAAAGAGATGATGATTATAGCAGAAAAATTGGCGTTAGAAGGCAACTGTGTCCTTACGCCAGTTTATTCAGTGCTGAATAACTATGAGAAAACGAACGAACAATTAGAAAAACTAAAACAAGAGCATTTTAAGAAGATAGAATTATCAGATGCAATATTAGTAATAAACAAAGAAGGATACATTGGAAACAGCACAAAATTTGAAATTGAATATGCTAAGAAACTTGATAAAGAGGTTATGTATTTGCAATAAAAAAGTTACCAAATAGGCACGGAAAAATTGGTGACAAATATGGCAAATGATATATTATATGATAGAATAAATAAAAAAATATATTTGAGAAGGAGGTAAGAGAATGAAAAAGACAAAAATACTATCAATATTATTTATACTTTGCCTATTAGCTAGTTTAATAATTCCAATAACCATAGTATATGCAGAAAGCAAAAATGAAGTAACATTAAATTTTGAAGGTGGGATTATTCACGATGGTTATGTAGAATATAGCAAGAAAGCAAAATTACAATTATTCAAGGGCGAGGATTTAGTTGTTAATATTTCAAATAATATGGTAATTGATTTAAACGAAGCAGATTATGAATTTGTAATACAAGAAATCCCAGCAGAAGATACTGGAAGTGTGGTAGGACCTGCACCAGTAAAATTAAATATTAATGATTGGTATTATGCTACAACAACACTTAATTCTAAAGTTATATTTAAATTAGAATCAAGTAAATTTACTGGAACATTAGATGTTAAACTTGTAAGAACAAGAACTGTCGTTAACACAACAGTTAAAAATGTTTATAATGATATATCATCAAAAGGTGTAATTGATTTAACTGGTGGGCAAGAATATGTGATTGATTTTTCTAAAGATGATGAACTTACAAATGGGTTAAAATCATTTGCAGATTTAGATAAAACACTATATTACAAAAGAGACAATGAAGGTCTATTAGCAACAGACAATGAAAGTGAAGCTGTTATAAAGATAGTAGGAAATAAATCAGAAAATAAAGCAATATTAACTGCAGTAAATGTTGGAACTAAAAAAAGTGAAGTTTTTAAAGGATTTCATACTAAATATACAGGTTCGGCATTGAATTATGATGGCACTGATGGTGGCATCATAAATGAAACAAGAACTGATTATTATACTAGATGTACTTATGAATTTACATTCCAATATGTAAAAGAAGAAGTTAGTCCTAAAGAATATAAGTTTACTGAAGGAGCAAATCAAACATATACAATTGATGAATCAAAAAATGCAACATTTAGAATAGATGCAGACTATAGCCTATTTACAAACAAAGTATATGTAGACAATAAATTAGTAGATTCTACAAATTATGACTCAAAATCAGGAAGTACAGTTATTACTTTAAAAGATGAATACTTAAAAACATTATCTGTTGGAGAACATACATTAAAAGTTGCTTTTTCAGATAATGGAGAAGCTATAACAAAATTTACAATAAAAGAAAAACAACAAAATGAAACACCAGAAGATAGCAAAAATACAGAAAATACAGGAAGTACAGAGAATACTGAAAAAGAAGAACAACCAGAGAACAATAATGTAACTAACAATGATGTTCAAAAAGAAAATACAAATAATCCAAAAACAGGAGATAACATTATAACAAGTGTAATTTTATTTGTAACTTCTATAGCAACTATTGGTGCATTTACAATAGTAAATAGAAAAAAAGCAAGAGAATAATGCAACAAGATATGTAAAGACTAGCTAGAGTATTAGCCAGTCTTTATATACGAAAGGACAATTTAATAATGAGAAGAAAGAAAAATAAAAGATATAAAAAAGTAATTTTAAATATTATTATCTATATGATTTTGCTTTTTGTATTAATCTATTCTGGAATTAAAATTTTTAAATGGTACAAAGATAAGACAAACAATAACAAAATTGCAGAACAAATAAAAAGTACAGTAATTGTTGAAGATAAAAACGAAGATGAAAACAAAGAAGAATATACAGTAGTCTTTAACAAATTAAAAGAGCAAAACAATGAAACTGTTGCATGGATTAAAGTAAACAATACAAATGTTGAATATCCAGTAGTAAGGGCAACAAATAATAGCTTTTATTTAAATCATAGCTTTGATAAAAGCAAAAATTCAGCAGGATGGATTTTTGCAGACTATAAAAATAAATTTGATAATACAGATAAAAACATTGTTATTTATGGTCATAATATGAGAGATGATTCAATGTTTGGGAGTTTAAAAAATATTTTGAATTCTGATTGGTATAATAATGAAGAAAACACGAATATTGCATTATATACTGAAAACGAAAAATATATTTATAAAGTTTTCTCAATATATAAAATAGAAAGTGAAGATTACTATATTAAAACAGAATTTAGCAATGATAATGAATTTGAGAAATTTATAAAAACATTAAAGAAAAGAAGTATTAAAAATTTTAATATAGATATTTCAAAAGAAGATAGTATATTAACATTATCAACTTGTGCAAATAACAATAAATATAGAGTAGTGTTACATTCTAAAAAAATTAAGTAAAATGCTCACCAAAACAAACTCCTTTGCATAACATATACAAAGTTATGAGAGGAGTTTATTTTTATGGATTATGAAATAATGATGAATGGGAATGTAAAAATAGGTACTTATGCTCCAGATTTTGAGGCAAACACCACAATGGGAGCAATAACATTAAATCAATATAAGGGAAAATGGGTTGTACTTTTTTCTCACCCAGGAGATTTTACCCCCGTATGAGCATACAATTTGGGGAAATATCAGAAGCGCTTGATATTGCTTAACATTTCTTTAATCGATAACTTACTCTAAAATGAATAAAAATTGCCACAAAATCGATCGTGAGGCGACTGATTAGGAAGATTTAAATAATTTGGAAGGAGAAAATTCAAAGTATATTATATTACCAGAATATATAACAAAAGATAAAAACTTAACAGATAAAGAAAAAACTATTTATTCAATGATATTAACATTAAGTAAAACTAAAGAATGTATAATGTCAAATTCATATATAAGTTCAATGCTAAATATATCAAAAGTGCATAGCTCAAGATTAATTAGTTATTTAAGAGATAAAGGCTATATTAAAGTAAAAATAGAATATAAAGAAAATTCAAAAGAAATACAAAAAAGAATTCTTACCCCTATTAACAAATGTGTTAATACCTATAAACAAATTAGGACAAGACCTATTAACACAGATGTTAAAGATATAATAAAGAATAATAATATAAATTATAATAACTGGCGATATAAAAGTGACAGGGATTATAGTAAATTTGATTTTAGTAAACTTTATGCTAATAATTTTTAGAAAGGACTTGAAAAGAAGCCGAATGAGAGTTAACATCACACAACAAAGGTGGTGATGAAATGAATAAAAATGAATTAAAACATATTCTAGAAAATAATTTTTTAGATATTTTAGGAAAAATATTTAATTATATGTCTGAAGAATTAGCACAGACAAATGAACAAGACACTAAAGCATTAGAAAAAATTGATAATAAATTAAAAGAAAAAGTCGAATTGTTAAAACAGGAATTTAATTCAATAGATGAAAATAAAAAGAAAAGTATTTCAAATTTATTGTCAGAATATATTTCTACAAGAGATTATATAGGAGCTTATTATAACGAAAACTATTTTAAAGAACGGAGTAAAAATTGGAATAAAACTAATTGTAGAAACAATAAAATAAAGCCATAAGCAAGTGTGAATTTAAGAAAAACACTTGCTTTTTCTATGAAAAAATATGTATATCTAATTGTTATACACGAAATAAAATGTATATACGCTAAAAGTCACGCTTTTAGGTTATTAGATGGGATTTGTATATATCCCTCTTCCTACAAATGTAAATGTTAAAATAAAACTGATAGAAAAATTCAAAATTAAATTGATAGAATTCTATCAGTTTTTTTGATGCGAAATTTTGTATAATTAATATATCTTTTCTTAAAAATAAAGAAATAAAAAATGGAAGGAGTTGGTAATTTATGAGAAAAGATATATTAAATGCAATAATTCAAATGGAGGAGGTGAAAGATTTGATTAACAAAAGTGAAATTGCTAGAAGATTCAACTGTTCAATTAATACTGTCAATAAATATTTAAATATACAAGAAAGCAATAAATCCACTCGTAAATATTCTTCTAAATTAGATGATTTTAAAGGCATAATTATTGAGAAAACTGATGACTTTTCTGCAAATGGTAGAGCGATTTTTAATTTCATTAAAGATAAAGGTTTTACTGGTTCATATGGAACTGTTTCTAAATTTATCAAAGAACATAAACAAGAAGAACAGAATAAAGCTACTATGCGATTTGAGACTACTCCTGGTTTTCAAGCACAAGTTGATTGGAAAGAAAATTTTAAAATAATAAATAAATATGGAAAAGAATTTGAAATAAATATTTTTTTAATGATTTTAGGCTATTCAAGATATAAATATATTGAGTTAACTTTAGATAAAAGTCAAGATA